>Ga0334900_1000065_pt1 | contig 187381 bp, 177 predicted proteins | sample GraSluR3_MG_2_FD_207231 | JGI IMG/M metagenome (GOLD analysis project Ga0334900, IMG submission 207231) | Sludge microbial communities from methane-producing bioreactor in Wageningen University, Netherlands - Granular Sludge_31_08-R3 | ecosystem: Engineered > Bioreactor > Anaerobic >... | reverse complement strand
TTAGAATTTAACGGGTGTAGCTGTAGCTTGTAGTACTTCGTTTAGTTCTTCGATATTTTTGCGTCCTTGTGTACGCATCCATTCTTTAGCAGCTTCTTCTCCTCCTGTAATGAACGATTCCACCCCATTGGCCCAAGTTGCCCGACCACATAAGACACCATTGAAAGTTGAACCTGCCTCTTTGGCAAATTTCAATGTTTCTTGGAATAATTCTGCCGAAACACCGGCTGATAAGAAGATAAATGGTAGATTCGTTGCTTCTGATTGTTCTTTGAAGTAAGCCATTGCTTCTTCTTTGGTATACGCCACTTCGCCTTTAGCGTAACCTTCCACATAGTTCATATTAACTGGTACTTCCATTTTCAATACATCGACGCCATAACGTGGTTTAGAAAATTCTTTCATCATTTCAATAACTTTGTGCGGTTTTTTCACAGCATATTCTTTAGTGCTGGCGTCAGCATCATTGGCATCATAAGAAACGAGCTCTAAAAAGAATGGTAAATCTTCTGCCGCACATTCTGAACCGATCCGTTCCATGAAAGCTTTCTTTTGGTCGTTAATTTCATCACTTTCATCCACATCGTAGTAAAGCAAGAATTTACAAGCGTCCGCCCCTGCTTCTTTAAGACGTTTAACCGACCAGATAGACAAAATGTCAGGTAAGCGACCAGGTGTTGAAGCGTCATATCCTGTTTTTTCATAAGCTAATAATAACCCAGCATTTTCAGCTCTTACTTTAGCTGCTGGTAAACCATATTCTGGATCAAGTAAGATAGAAGAAGCATATTGGGTTAATTCAGAGGAGACAATTTTTTTGAAATCTTCAATTTGAACACCTTGCGCTTCTGTATCTTGGTACTTATTAATCATTTTCTTTAAAGCGCCCCGTTGATCGATGGCGAGTGCGGAAATCACACCATTTTTGTCACTTAATTGTTTGATAAAGGCTTTTTTTGCTTCTGTTGTCATAAAAAATCTCCTTAAATTTCTGCTAATTTACTGTTTAATAATGCTGCGATTTCTTCTGGGTTCGTAGCAGCTTTTAATCCTTTGGTTACATCTTGATGCATTAAAAGACGGGCCACACTGGATAAAAGTTTTAAATGCGTAGTTCCAGCTTCAGAGTCGGGAATAAATAGTGCAATAATAAAGTCTGTTGGGCTCCCATCTAAACTCTGCCAATCAATTGCATTATTCAAACTCACAATGAGAATATCAGCGTCTTTAATACTGGCATCTTTAGCATGGGGAATAGCAAAACCATCCATCATACCAGTAGTCCCTTCTGCTTCGCGTTCTAATAATTTTTCATATACTTTATTTTCGTCATTTGAAAGTCCTAATGCAGTAGCTTTTGCAGCTAAGAAGTGCATAACTTCATCTTGGGTAGTCAAATTTTCTTTTAAAAAAATATGGTCTGTTTTGATTAAACTCATGGTTTTCACCTTTCTTAAAAAAGCTGCAGCAGTTTCCTGCAGCTTTTATTTCATTACGCTTGTACTTCGATTTTGGCTTCTGCTTTTTTGGTTGCTTCTTTTGTTACGCGGCTTTTTTGAATTAGTCCGAGAATGACGCCCCCAACAACAGAACCAACTAAGATGGCAAATACCCATTGTAATTTTCCATCAACTACTGGTAATACGAGAAAACCGCCATGGGGTGCAGGGACTTGGACACCAAACATATACGTTAAAACAGCCGCAATAGAAGAACCTAACATCATCGTTGGTAACACACGCAACGGGTCTTTAGCAGCAAAAGGAATGGCACCTTCTGTAATATGTGTAGAACCTAAGATAAAGTTAACCAAGCCGGCATTACGATCATTAGTTTCAAAATATTTGCCAAAGAACAATGTTGCAAAACCAGTAATAAGTGGCGGTGCGATACAAGCTGCTGAAACACCTGCCATAAAACTACTGTTTCCTTGTGCTAACAACGCTGTACCTGTAACATAAGCAGCTTTATTGACGGGACCTCCCATATCAAAAGCACACATACACCCGACAATAATTCCTAACACTAATGGTGAAGAATTTTCAAAGCCTGATAAAAAGCTCATCATTCCTTCATTAACAGTTTTCATCGGACCAGCAATTAATGACATGATTGTGCCAACGACAGCAACACCAATCACCGGATATAAGAAAATTGCTTTTAAACCATCTAATTGCTTTGGTAAAACTTTTAACAAACGTTGCAATAATAAAACAAAGTATCCAGCTAAGAAACCGGCAAAAATTCCACCTAGAAAACCAGCTCCACCAGAATTAGCTAATAGGCCGCCGACAAAACCGACAACTAAACCCGGACGTTTGGCAATTCCTTCTGCGATATAAGCTGCCATAATGGGCACCATCATCCCCATCGCCGCATCGCCAATTGATTTGAACATAGCAGACGTTGCATTGTAGGTTGGATCGTTGGGATCAAAAGAGTAAACACCCCAAATGGCAAAAGAAACGGCAATGATTACCCCACCAGCCACAACAAAAGGCAACATATGGGAAACACCATTCATCAAGTTTTTATAAATGCTACGACCCAAATTCATTTGACCAGACTCTGTAGGCGCTTCTTCGATAGTATTGGCAAGTGCAGAAATTTTTCCTTTTCCAGCAAGAGCATCATCAATTAATTGATCAGCTTCTTTAATGCCTTTACTAACAGAGACATCAATAATTCGTTTACCGGCGAAACGTTCGGCATGAACATCTTTGTCCGCTGCAATAATAACGGCATCGGCATTTTTGATTTCTTCAGGAGACAGCTCGTTTTCGACCCCTACTTGTCCATGTGTTTCCACTTTAATTGTAATTCCTTTGCGTTTTGCTGCTTGCTCTAAGGCTTCTTGAGCCATATAGGTGTGGGCAATACCTGTCGGGCAACCTGTTGCTGCAATAATTTGATATTTCGCCATTTTATACTCTCCTCATTTCTTTTTATCTTTTTTAATTGCTTTTAGACTGAAACTTCCACGTCGCTACTTTTAAGTGTTTCAATTTTAATTTGTTCTGCCAACTGACTTACATCAGAAAAATCCGTCAACCCTTTACGAAAAGCGGTTGAACTACCAGCAGCAATAGCTTTTTTCAAGGTTTCTGCTGGCGGCTGATCACTAATCATACCTGCAAGAAACGTAGCGAGTAATGTATCCCCCGCACAAGCAGTATTGACTACTTGACCTTTGGGTGAATTTCCGATTAAAACCATTTCTTTACTAATAAATATAGCGCCATCCCCGCCTAAAGAAAGTAAAACATTTTGAGCCCCCGCTGCTATCAGACGCTTGGCATAAGCCAAGTAATCTGTTTTTGTTTGTAATTGGACGTCATACCAGGCAGCTAATTCTTCCTCATTGGGCTTTAGCAAAAAAGGTTTATAAGGTAGACATTCTAAAACTTCCTTATAGCTACTGTCGATAATGAGTTTGACGTTTTTTTCGTCACAGATTTGGCTGATTGCTACTAAAATTTCAGGTGATACTCCTTGCGGCAGACTGCCTGAAACACATAAATAATCGCCTGGTTGCAGTATTTTTTTTAGCGTTTGCAAAAACTCAGTAATTTTTTCGGCAGGAATTTCCGGCCCTTTATTGACTAATTTAAATTCTTCGCCAGTTTCGTTTACTTGAGTAAAAACATTAATCCGCGTCATACCGGGAACTTCAATAAAATGAGTGCTGATTGCTTTTTCCTTTAAAAAATTGTTGATATAGTGTCCGGTAAAACCGGCTTGAAAGCCTAATGCGGTATTGTCTATTCCCAATTGTTTTAAAATTAATGAAACGTTAACCCCTTTGCCGTTGGCTTGAATGTCATCATCTTGCGTGCGATTGACAGTATGCGGGTGCATCGTATCAGTTTCAATAAATAGATCTATTGCTAGGTTTAAGGTACATGTATAAATCATCTTGCCCCTCCTTTCATCCTTATTATGCAATAGGAAACTATGTAAATGTTTTCAGATATGTTGGAATAGCTGAAAAATTTTTCACTTTTAGTAAGCGCTGTACATCAGTTTGATATAAAGTTACAATAATAACAACTACTAATTGGAAAGGATATCCTCATGGACCCACGATTAAGTGAATCAGAACAGTATTTATGGGATTTCATTCAAAAAAATATAACAAATATCCCTCACTATTCCATTGTTAAATTAAGCGAATTAGCCAATGTTTCGACTGCGACTATTGTCCGTACCATGAAAAAGAAAGGGTACGAAGGTTTTACAGCTTTCAAACATTCTTTAAAAGAAAAAGAAAATACCAACATCAATTTCTCCCATTTGGACAAAATCGATGAAGGTATTAAAATGGCTATTTTAAAAAATGAACAAGAGGTTATTCGGACTATTAATATGATTGAAATCGGCAATATTGAAGATGCAATTCAACGCATCCACGCAGCTAAGCGGATTATGATTTTTGCCCGCGGCTTTTCTGAATTAATCGCCCAAGAAATGATGGTCAAACTGCAGCTTACTAATAAATATTGTGAACTTCATACCGATCCTAATATTATTCGCAATATTTCCCGTAAACTCACCAAAGAAGATGTCGTTATCTTTGTTTCCTTAAATGGCGAAACTGAAGAATTGGTAGTTGCGGCTAAAAATTGTTACGAAGCGGAAATTGGCACAGTGCTACTTACTGCTAGTCGCCACTCTTCTTTAATAGAATATATCGAAATTCCTTTTATTGGCTTTAAATCAGAAGGCTCCTTTTTTCCAGATTATGAGGTACGCTCGCGCCTGCCGCTTTCTATTATGGCCCGTATTCTGCTCGACTCTTATGCATTGCGAACAGCCAAGTAATCATGTAAAAAACAAAAACAGCTATCCTGTATGCCAAAAGCGCAAAAGGATAGCTGTTTTTCTCTCAAAAATTAAGCCGATAAAATATCTGCTTGAATCGGTGCGATTAATGTCAGCAAGTCATTCACCTGGACTTTAACACTGTGACCTAATTCCCCACTGGAAACAATCACTTCTTCATGTGCCAAAATACTGGTATCAAAAATTTGAACATAATCTGGATGTTGCATGAAAATCCCGATTGGCGTATTCGCACCATGAGGATATCCAGTTGCTTCTAAGACATATTCCATTGGCGGAAAGCCAACTTTACGATTACCCGAAGCTTTAGCGGTTTTTTTATAATCCAACCGCCCATCTAAAGGAACTAAAGCAATTACCGTTCCTGTTTTGTTTCCTTTTAAAACCAAAGTCTTGTAAATTGTCGTCACAGCTAACTGTAATTTTTCAGCTTCTGCGCGACCATTTTCTTCATCACTTACATCAAAAGTAAAACTTTCAAAGGGTACATTTTTTGCGATTAAAAATTCTTCCACTGCATTAGACATGTTTTCTGATGCCTCCTTGTTTTTTCACGCGATAAAGCGTCAAAAGCAGCGCCACTAAACAAAGTAAAAAGGAACCTAGGAAAGTAATTTTCATCCCATAAATAAAGACATCTGGCCGGTTGGCAATATAGGTTGTTACGCGTTCCCCCATTTTAGAACTCATGGCATTATATAAAATTGTCGTTGCCATTGAAATCCCGATAACCATCCCTAAATTACGGGCAAAAGAGTTCAAGCTACCCGCTACCCCCAGATTTTCTTTGGTGACACTACTCATAACCATCGTGTTATTCGGGGATTGGAATAATGAGTTCCCCAATCCCATGATAGCAGTTGCAATCACGTAATACCACAATGGTGAATCAGCATGCATAAACATATACATCAACTGGGTAACTGACAACATTCCTAAACCAATTAAAACTAAAATTTCTGGTCCGATTTTATCTGTTAAATACCCACTTAAAGGAGAACCGATCACCATTAGAAATGGAAAAACCATCATTAAAAGCCCAGCATAACTAGGTGAAAGACCCCGAGCGCTTTGTAAGTAAAATGGAATCACGACATTGACAAAAAAGTTGGAAGAAAAAATCAACAATGCTGTAATTAAGCTCATGGTAAATACTTTATTTTTGAAAATGCTAAAAGTAATTAAAGGTAATTTAACTTTCTTTTCCACATATAAAAAGACTATGAAACTAATAATTGCCAAAGCAAATAATACTAAAGGAATCAGGGTTAAAAAGCCATGTTCTTGTCCTAAAAAGACACCGCCAAAAAAGGTCATGATTGTAGCCGCAATCGCAGCAAAACCGCCCATATCAATTTTTTGCCCGCTTAATGTAATATCTTTTGGTAAGAATTTTTCACTAATCACCATAGTAATAATCCCCACCGGTACATTAATCCAAAAAATATAAGCCCATGAAAAATGCGCTAAAATCAAACCACCTAAACCAGGACCGGCAATAGATCCTAAAGAAACAAAAGCACCAATCATTCCCAGTGCCCGACCTCTTTCATTCATTGGAAAAACTTCTGTAATAATCCCTGTATTAGTCGCCATAGTCATCGCAGCACCTAACGCTTGAATGACACGGGCAAACAACAAGAAAGCCAACGAATGATTAAATCCACACAGTAAAGAGCCAATCACAAAAATTAACGTGCCAATCCGATAAATTTTAATTTTGCCCCAGCTATCCCCAATTTTCCCGAATAACAATAAACAGGCACAAACTATCATTAAATAAATCGAAACAATCCATTCAGATTGATTCATTGGTACTTGCATATCTTTTGAAATAGTCGGTAAGGCAATATTGACAATACTCCCATCCAAAGTGGACATAAAAGTAAACATCGAAACTGCAACTAAAATCCACCAGCGATTTTTTTGAACCACCTTATCTTCTTGGTATGTATGCATGTAAAACTCCCCTTCTTAGAAAATAAAACTTGTTGCTCAGACAGCTATCTTGCTATCAAAAAGCGTCACTAAAATAGTATAATCGTTTTTCAGAAAGATTTCATAGATTTTTTTTTAAAATAAGAAATGTTTTGTAACTAGACTGCAGTTCTCAAGTATACAGCCCAAATTTACAAAAGTATTACGTTGGTTTGGCTTTCTTGTCAAAACTTATAGCCCTTCAAACATACAAAAAAAATCACTGAAACCTTTTATTTGGTTTCAGTGATTTTTGCTTATCTTCTTTTTTGGCGTTGGGAAGACTCCATAATAACCGGTAAGATAACGGGGCGACGTTTTGTTTGTTCAAACAAATAACGGCTTAAACGATCCCGAATGTCTTGTTTTAATTTACTCCATTCAAATTCTTCATCTTGCAAATGTTTTTCTACAATTTCACTGACCATTTCGGCACTTTCACGAATTAAATCGCGGCTGGCTTTAACGTAGACAAAACCACGGGAAGTAATTTGAGGGGAAGAAACGATTTTTTTCTCCCGCCGATTAATGGTGACCACCGCAATAAAGATCCCGTCTTCTGATAAAATCTTGCGATCCCGTAACACGATGTTGCCAATATCGCCGACACCAATGCCATCAATCAAGACATTTTCTGCTGGAACCGAACCCACTTGAATCATTTGCTCATTTTTATATTCTAAAATATCACCACGAGCTGTAATAAAGATATTTTTCAAAGGAATTCCAGTTAATTGCGCTAGCTCAGCATGGGCAGCAAGTTGTCGATATTCCCCTTGGATGGGAATCAAATATTTTGGTTTCAAAAGATTTAACATTAATTGTAAATCATCAGGATTAGCATGGCCTGAAACCCGCATATTATCCGAAATTTGTTTCACTGTGCCGCCAGCTCGAAAGACAATATCTTCTGTTTTTGCCACAGTGGTTTCCATTGCGGTTGTTGGCGTCGTGGTGATATATACCAAATCGCCTTCTTGAATCCGCAGTGTCCGATGTGAACCATTGGCCATTCGTTGTAAAGATTTAATCGGTTCTCCCATTCGGCCAGTTTCTAAGACGATAATTTCTTCTGGTGGATAGTTTTTCATTTCTTTTTGGGTAATAAACAAATCTTCATCCGGAACTTCTAATTTGTTTAATTTCATCGCTGTCCGAATAATCCGACCAAAATCTTGACCCGTTAAAACAACTTTGCGATTGCAACGATAAGCTGCGTTTAAAACTTGTTGTACCCGTTGCAAATTGCTGGCGACACCGGCAACGATGATGCGCCCTTCCCAATACTTAATCGTGTCGTACACTTCATCGGCAATTTGTCGTTCAGAAGCGACAGGTGTTGGATTTTCAGCATTGCTTGAAGTGCTCAAAAGTGCTAAAACTCCTTCTTTGCCAATTTCAGCAATACGGGCAAAGTCTGTTTGATACATTGGCACTGCCGCTTGATCAAACTTAAAGTCGCCAGTATAAACAATATTTCCTACTTTGGTTTTTAACGTAATTCCAACGGAGTCGGGAATGGAATGGGTCGTTCTAAAAAAGCCCACTGTCGTTGTGCCAAAGTCAATTTCCGTATGTTCATCAATAACGTGAAATTCACGGAATTTTTTTGTGGCTTCATTTTTGTGAACACCAATTTTTGCCAATTCAATTGTTAATTTCGTACCAAAAACAGGAACCTCTACTTTTTCCAAAAAGTAAGGCAATGCGCCAATCGCATCCGCATGTCCATGGGTTAAAAAGACTCCGACAACGCGATCTGCATTTTCTTCTAAATAGGTAAAATCAGGAATGACCGTGTCAATTCCCAGTAATTCATTTTCAGGGTATTTCAACCCACAATCTAATACATAAATATCATCTTCCACTTCGGCGATGTACATATTTTTACCGTTCTCACGAACGCCGCCTAGTGGAATGATTTTGATGTTACTCAAAAACATTCACCTCTCAAAATTTTTTCTATATAAATAGTTATTTACTTTTCTGTGCCCAACTCGCCACTGTCCATTATACACTATAACGCTACAAAAAGTTGCGGCAAACTGCTAAATTCTCGTGGAAGCGGTTTGCACTAAAACTTTCTTAAGTTCTTTTTCTTTAGAAGAAAAGCCACAAGTCGCTCATCCATTCTTTAAACTCCTATCGTAGCTTAAAGAATGGATGAGCGACTTGTGACCAAATGCTAAGTAATTTTTCTAATTTATTTTGGGACGCGAACCAAATTCATTTCGTGTAGCGTTTCGGCAATCTGAACCGAATTCCATGCTGCACCTTTTAGTAAGTTGTCTGAAACAACCCACATGTGTAAGCCGGTTTCCACATCTAAATCACGACGAATGCGTCCGACAAAAGTAGCTTTTTGATCGACACTATTTAGCGCTTGCGGATAAATTTGTTGGCTTGGATCGTCTTGTAATGTTACTCCGGGAGCCTGTGCTAATAAATCTTTTACCGCTTGCGGTGTTAGTTGTTTTTCTGTTTCAAGATAAATCGATTCCGAGTGGCCGCTAACAACGGGAATACGGACGCAGGTTGCTGCCACTTTGATTGCATTATCTGCCATAATTTTATGCGTTTCGTTAATCATTTTCCACTCTTCATAAGTGTAATCGTCTTCAGCAAAGACATCAATTTGTGGGAGTGCGTTAAAAGCAATCGGATAATGCTTTTTATCACTGCCAGCCGGTAAAATTTGCGGATTTAATTCCTCTTTGGTTTTACCTGCAAGTAAATCTGTGGCTTCTTGTTTTAACTCTTCTATTGCTTTGGCACCGGCACCCGAAACGGCTTGGTAAGTCGATACGATAATGCGTTTTAAGCCTGCTTTTTGGCGAATGGGTTCTAGGGCCACCATCATTTGAATGGTTGAGCAATTCGGATTGGCAATAATTCCTTTGTGCTGTTTTAAAGCCTCAGGGTTTACTTCAGGTACCACCAAGGGCACGTCTGGATCCATGCGGAAATGACTGGTATTGTCTACCACCACAGCGCCACGTTTTACCGCTTCTGGGGCAAAGATTTTGGAAATCCCACCACCAGCTGAAAATAGCGCTAAATCTACCTCGTTAAAAGAATCTGGTACTAATTCTTCAATCGTCAATGTTTTGCCTTTAAATTCTCTGGTTTTACCAGCAGAACGTTTGGAAGCCAGCAATTTGACACTGGCAATTGGCAAAGTAGTATCTTCTAACATCTCAATCATTTTTGTTCCGACCGCGCCTGTTGCACCCACAACGGCGATACGATATCCTTTTTCCATCCACTACACCCCTAAGTACAAATTTCACCTGTCTCTGACAAGGAATTGATATTTTTGCTATTTTAGCACAATCTGAAATAAATTTCAGTAAATACTAAAAAACGATTCAGAAAATTACGACAATTAAAGCATATCAAAAAAGGACTGCCATTTTCTAAATGGTAGCCCTCTACTGCTATAAAGAAATATTGTGTAACCAATTACGGGCATGATTTACTTCATCAGCAGATAATTGATGCCCTTGCTTAGTCTGTTTAATTGTTAAATCCGCCCCGCGACTATCAAAAGCTGTTGCCAATTCATTGAAAGATGCTGGTGAAACAATTGGATCCCCTTGACCAAAGGAAAGCCAAATTCGCTTATCCTGTAAAGAAAATTTTTCTTGGTGGACACCTAAAGACATGGGATGGAAAAAAATACCTTGAGTTAATTCTGTTTCTCGTTCGAGTAATAAATGAGCCGCAATATTGGCACCATTGGAGTAGCCAACTAGGATCCAGTCACTTAGCGGTACACCTTTTTGACTACTAACCCGTTTAATCTCCTCATATAAATTGTCGGTTTCTTCTTCTAAACTCACTAAATCAAATTGATTTAAACCATTACGTTTGAAAAAACGATTCATCCCGTCTTCTTCTACTTCGCCACGAAACGATAAAATCTCACAACCACCATCTAAAAAGCGGGCAATATCTACAAGGGACGTTTCATCACCACCCGTACCATGTAAGAGCAGTAACTTCTTAGCACCTGTGGTACCCGCATCATATAAATACTTCATTTTTTTACCTCCATAAGCAGTTCTAATAACGTCATAAAAAGCACAATCGGCCAAATAAATTTTATTATCTGTTTTTTAAATAAAATGTCTCTTACTTTTATTTTTACGACAAATCTGTGAGAAAATTTCTCCTTCTAAACAAGCTTACTAATTGTAAGTATCATAACAAATAAATTCATTTTACTCAATTATTTTATCTTTTTTAGGAAAGTCACTTTATTTAACTTTATCGCGTTCCTATACTATAATAAATTTAAGGGAAATTTTGGGGAAGATTTCCGTCAACGTGTAGGGGAGAGTGTTATTCCTTACGTCATCATGGCTAGATTACTAGCAAAAAATAAGACTTGGATTTAGATATCCAAGTCTTATTTTTTATTTTATGCCACCATAACTTGTTATTTTTCCTAATGCAATGTAACCTTTCTTTCCTTTCGTACGCGGTTGCACGCCCCACAAATAACCTTGGTTTAAAATAATATCATCAAATTTTATCCCTTCTCCTTTTTGCATCAAAGCAATCACTTGCCCGTTTGTATCTGCTTTTTCTCTGAGATAAACTGCTGTATTTAACGTAATGGTTTTCATTTTTGCCAAACCTCCTTTTGTACTGTTTTCAACTGAATTTTCTGGCGTGGAATTGGAGTTTTCAGATGCTGGTATCTTGTTACCAAAAAGTGTGGCAAAGTCTTTGCCTCCTGCTAATCGGTTCAAATCCAGCGGCCCTTTATAACCTGGAATACGTCCATTTGAAGTATATTGATGGATGTCATAGCGATTCGTACAAGTCGGATTAAATCCTTCATACCCGCCATTATTTTGCCCATAGGCGGGAATCCAAATCGCGTCAAATTTTTCTACCGCAAGATTGAATTGCTTATATAAATGGTTGGCAATATAGACACCCACTTTTTTGGCACCTAAACGTTTTAACTCCTGCCGGTAACTTTCACATCCATTGCGCATATTGTGATAAGATTTTTCTTCCACATCCAACCACCAAAAATTTGGCTGAAACCTTTTAGCCCGCTGGTAAAAATCTCTTGCTTCTTGTTGCATGTCAGCTAGACTCGTTCCTCTTACCCACGCATAAACTGCAACTGGAATCTGATGCTCTTTCAATTTCTTAAGGTGCGTTTCAAAATGAACATCACGATGCAATGAGCCATATTGTACCCGTACAATCGCACCATCGATGTTTTGAGCTAGCTTTTTGTAATCAATGGCTTCGGGTAGTTGCCATTCACTAATATCAATAATTACTGGTTTTGGAATCATAGTCTCCTCCTACGAATAAAATTTTTTATTCAAAAAGGGATGTAGAAGAGACGATCGTTCCAATCATCCTCCGCTTCTACAGTCCCTCATTCATCTGTTTTAAACTTCTTCAGCAAAAAGCTCTGTTTCAATGGTTTCGACATATTTTGCACTAGCAGGTGCCACAAAGAGTGTGACATCTTTTTTGACAAATAATGGTAACCCACTGATTTCTTCCATCACTTGACGAGCGGTTTGTGCACTTAAGTTTTCATTGGCAATACGGGGGATCATTTTGTGTTTCTTTCCCTCACTGTTCAAAAAGGTTAAATGTAGTTTTTTCATTTGGTTTTCCTCCTTTAAAATTCTTGCTTAAATTTTTACGTCTTTTTTGCGTAATAATAATTACTCGGTATATTCGACTTCTTTTGTTTCAATCACGCTGTTATAGGCCACATCTTCTGGCAATAAGTGGCTAAAAGCACGGCCAAATGTTAAGACATCTGCTTCAACGGGATTTTCAATACTATTGTTAAATTTTTGTTTGGTCAGACGCTCTTTCCCTGGTTCTAAAAAAGTGACGGCTAAATTGGTGCTAACATGTGTTTTCATTTGTTTTCCTCCTTAGAATAACTATTTTTGTGGTAACTTATGCTTTTACGGCCGATTTCAAAAGCATTTTTTGTAAGTAGCGCCCTTACACATTAACAACGAAATTTCTCACGCAAATGTCAAATAATATTTGAAAAAAAGTTTAAAATATTTCGTTATTTCAATCGAATTATTTGTGATTATTTTCACTTATCATGCTGTATTCTTGACACTGACGTAGAATTGTTAGGTGTTGTTTATTTGCAATTTTCTGAAAAATACCTTTAAATGCTGAAATTCATCTGTTACAATAAGCGATAACTCATTTAGAGTTAAAATTACTTTTTCAAAGGAGAGAATAGCTATGACTGTTTACAATTTTTCAGCCGGTCCTGCCGTATTACCTACACCCGTTTTAAAGCAGGCCCAATCCGAGTTTATGGATTACAAAGGTAGCGGTATGTCCGTGATGGAGTTGAGTCATCGTTCCTCCCTTTTTGATGCAATTATAAAAGACGCTGAAAAACGCCTACGAGAATTAATGAATATTCCGGATAATTATCATGTTTTATTCTTACAAGGTGGCGCCAGTCTGCAGTTTGCAATGGTACCCTTAAATTTAGCGCAAAATAAAAAAGCATTATATGTTAATACCGGCTCATGGTCTAAAAAAGCCATTGCCGCAGCTAAAGCTTTAGACAATGTCGAAGTTGAAGTGATTGCTTCATCAGCGGCAGATAATTTTAGTTATATTCCAACAATTACACCGGATATGATTGATCAAGATGCTGCTTATTTGCACATTACCACCAACAATACGATTGTCGGTACAGCCTTCCAAAACATTCCGGATGCAGGCAATGTCCCAATTGTGGCCGATATGTCGTCAAATATTTTAGCCAATGATTACAATGTTGCGGATTTTGGTATTATCTATGCCGGCGCGCAAAAAAATATTGGTCCAGCAGGTTTAACGGTCGTCATTATTCGGGATGATCTACTGGGTTTATGTGAAGTAAAAGAACCGATGCTTGATTATAAAGTCCAAGCAGACGCCCATTCTTTATACAACACACCCCCAACTTTTGCGATTTACATGGCACAATTGGTATTCAAATGGTTGCAAGACTTAGGTGGACTGCCTGAGATTTTACAGCAAGACCAAGAAAAAGCGCAATTACTCTATGACGCTATCGAAAAATCACATTTATTTACCAGTCCGGTTCACCCTGATAGCCGTTCAATTACCAATATTCCTTTTGTGACTGGGGATGAAGAATTAGATCAGAAATTCAACGCTGAAGCATTGGCCGCAGGTTTTGAAAACTTAAAAGGCCACCGTTCAGTCGGTGGTATGCGGGCAAGTCTGTACAACGCTTTTCCTAAAGAAGGTGTGGAAGCTCTAGTTGCTTTCATGGAAAAATTCGAAAAAGAAAACGGAGGCGCTTAGTATGTTTCATATTAAAACCTTTAACGCAATTGCCCCAGAAGGCATGAACCGTTTTGATAAAGAAAACTATGCGATTAATGAAAGTGAAAACCCAGATGGTATTATTTTACGTAGTCAAAAATTACACGATTACGATTTTCCCAAAAGCGTCGTAGCCGTTGCTCGTGCTGGAGCGGGCACCAATAATGTCCCGGTAGCAAAATGTACTGAAAATGGCATTGTCGTTTTTAATACCCCAGGAGCCAATGCCAATGCAGTCAAAGAATTAGTGCTGGCCAGTCTCTTATTATCTGTTCGTCCAATTTTAAAAGGTGCTCAATGGGTGCAAACATTAACAGGTGCTGACGTGGAAGAACAAGCCGAAGCAAATAAAAAACAATTTGCCGGTCATGAATTAGAAGGGAAAAAATTAGGCGTGATTGGTCTGGGTGCAATTGGCGCTATGATTGCAAACGATGCCTATCGTTTAGGCATGGAAGTAGTCGGTTATGATCCTTATGTTTCAGTCGATACCGCTTGGAGCATTTCACGGCGGGTGCATCGTGCCAATGAATTAGCCGAAGTTTTAACAACTTGTGATTTTGTCACTGTTCATGTGCCTTTAACCGATCAAACCAAAGGCATGATTGGGAAAGCCGAACTGGCTAAAATGAAAAAGACAGCCAAACTATTCAACTTTGCCCGCGGCGGGATTGTAGATGATGCAGCCGTATTAGAGGCCTTAACTACTGATGAGTTAGCAGGCTATACCACAGACTTTGCTGATGAAAAATTATTGCATCATGAAAAAGTTTTGGTTTTGCCTCACTTAGGCGCTTCTACCGAAGAAGCGGAAGTGAACTGCGCTAAAATGGCTGCTAGAACGTTAAAACGTTTTTTAGAAGAAGGGACGATTAAACGCTCAGTCAATTTTCCCACTGTGGAAATGGCCTTTCACTCCCCTTATCGAATTACCATTATTAATAAAAACATTCCCAATATGCTCGGCCAAATTTCTTCGACTATTGCGGAAATGAATATTAATATTGATAACATGGTTAACCGTGGCCGAGATGACTATGCCTATACATTAGTAGATATCGCTTGTGACGATGAACAAAGCGCGCAAGCTGTTGCTACGCGTTTAGAGGAAAATCCCGATATTATTCGCGTTCGTGTCATTAAAAATCCGGGGGTGAGCTATTAATGGTCGTAATCAAACCTTTTAAAGCGATTCGTCCGGCTAAAGATTTAGCCGCAAAAGTAGCCGCGTTGCCTTATGACGTGATTAACAGTAAAGAAGCACAGGAACTCGCAACAGATAATCCCTATAGCTACTTTCATATTGACCGGGCAGAAATCGATTTACCCCAAGACATCTCACCTTATGATCCAGCAGTCTATCAAAAAGCTGCTGCCAATTTAGCTGACTTTTTAGCAAAAGGCTGGCTAAAAAAAGAGGAGAAACCTTACTTTTATTTATATCAGTTGACGATGAATGGTCGCAGCCAAACCGGAATTGCTTTATCTGCGTCGATTGACGATTATGTCAATGGGAATATTAAAAAACATGAATTTACCCGACCAGAAAAAGAAATCGATCGGATCAATCACATCAAAGCGTGTGATGCCAATACCAGCCCCATTTTTTTGGCTTATCGCCAAGAGAATGAAATTCAAACCTTAATAAAAGAGTGGCAAGAAAATCATGAAGCAGTGTATGACTTTAACAGTTACCATGATGTAAATCATAAAGTCTGGATGATTGATGATACCAAAATTGTGACAACCCTAACTGCGTTATTTGAAGATGTTTCAGCGCTATATATCGCAGATGGGCATCACCGTACAGAATCGGCTGTTAAAGTCGGGATAGAAAAACGTAAACAAGGTACGAACAGTCCAGAAAGTGATTATTTCTTAGCAATCGTCTTTCCAGAAAACGAACTCGCCATTTGGGAATACAATCGGGTGGTCAATGTTCCTCTACCAGACAACTTTTTTGACCAAGTTGGCGTTGGCTTTATAATAGAAAAAACAACCACAGAAAAGCCACAAGCTCCTGGACAAATTCAAATGTATCTTGCGGGACAATGGTATACACTAACCGCAAAAGATACGATTAAAAGTAATGATCCAGTCGAACGCCTAGACGTATCTTTACTGCAAAATAATATTTTGGCGCCGATTTTTGGCATCACTGACGTTCGAACCGACCAACGCATTGACTTTATCGGTGGCATCCGTGGACCAGAAGAACTCGTCAAACTCGTCGATAGCGGCGCGTGGCAAGTAGCCTTCTCGTTATATCCAACCGCGATGACAGATCTCTTAGATGTCGCTGATGCTGGAAAAATTATGCCACCAAAATCAACCTGGTTTGAACCAAAATTATTAAGTGGACTCTTCTTACACGATTTAGAAACAAACTAAGTTGTTAATTCTTTCCAAGCCATTGATCCCCCTCTTCAATGGATTGGAAAAATTATGCATACAAAAAGCGACTGACAACATCTCTAAAGATCGTTGTTAGCCGCTTTTATTTATTCTGATCTATCAAAAATGAACCCACCTATTTTGACGGCTACGTCATTTTCTATTTCACCATTAAAACATTGCAAGGTGCGTGATTTACAATATGTTGAATAGTCGAACCTACTTTTTTACGGGTCAAAGATCCCTTTCCCGTAGCGCCCGCCACAATTAAATCAATCGGATATTCAGCCGGAATTTTTTCAGCAATCGTATCCTTTACATCCCCTACTTCAACAATCTGGCTGATATTCTCAATCCCTGCTTTATGCGCTTCAGAAACTAAATTTTCCAAAACCATTTTAGCTTTTTCCTGTTCTTCTTTTAAAATCTTCGAAACCGCAAAAGAACTCGTCGAAAGCGACGCTTCATCAATAATCCAAGCCAAATACAATGCCCCATTACTCGCTTTAGCTAAGGCTACTGCCTCATAAAATGCCTTTTCCGCATTTTTTGACCCATCAATTGCCACTAAAATATTTTGATATCGATTCATGAAAATCCCTCCCAATCACTTTTCACTTTCATTTTTGAAAACCTTTTCCTAATTCAAAAGTACCATAAAATGAAAAAGAGAGCTAATGGGAAGGTAAAAAGACATTATATAAAAAAAGTATAGTATTACTAAATCAGAAATTGATTCTAACTGTAGTAATACTATACTCTTTTTTTAAATTACTTTAAAACGCGGAATCATCCATCGACAAACAAAATAACCTATTACACAACCCATGAAATTTAGATAAATATCACTTAATGCAAATGTTCCAATATAAAACACATACTGAATTGTCTCAATTCCTAAAATTGTAAGGAGAGAAACCGTAACAAATTCTAACTTATTAGCCTTTAATCCATATAGGGCACCTAAAGGTATAAAATAGATCACATTTAACAGCGCTTCTAAAATTACTTTTTTATCCGATACAAAAATATCAAAGGGATCTAATGACAACGAATGATAATTTTTTGCTTTCGTAAACAGAACGGTAAAAAGTAAAAACAAATAAACACTATAAAAGAGATAGAGATAAATAGTTGAAATCCTACCGACTTGCCATTGAATTAAAAATAACGAAATCGCTAGCCAGACAAAAAGAATTAAGACAGTTTCAGTATATTCAAAACGCGCAATCATGTGATGTAACCGAGGATACTGATCTAGTGTTGGAATTGCAATCCAAGAAACCAAACCGATAGAAAATAAAAAAGATAATAGGCAATAGATTATATTCAAGATTATACGCTTCATTCAGTGACTCCTTAATATTACTCAGATAAATTCTTATTATCCAATGTAGCACTTTTTAATAGTGGTCGCCACCAATATTCGTTGTCCTGATACCATCTTATCGTTTTTTTAAGCCCTTCTAAGAAGTCCACTTTTGGCTTCCAGTTCAATTGTTCATATATTTTGTCAGCATTAATCTTATAACGCAAATCATGTCCTAATCTAGCGGGAACATATTGAATTAATTTCTGTGATATTCTCATTTCATCACAAATAAAATATGCAATCTGATTATTACTGTATTCATTTTTAGGAGCAACATTATAAATTTCCCCAGAGACGCCTCTTTCTAAAACTAAAATTATTGCTTCACAAAAATCAGTTACATAAAGCCAATTTCTGATGTTTTTACCTTCACCATAAATTGGAAAAGGCAAAAAATCAATTCCATTTGTAATTAATAATGGAATAAGTTTTTCTGGAAATTGATATGGACCGTAATTATTTGAAGCCCGTACAATATTGACAGGCAATGAAAATGTACGATGATAAGCAATAGCAAACTGATCCGCTGATGCTTTTGATGCAGCATAAGGAGAACTAGGATTCAATACAAAATTTTCCTCTGCAAATTCTTTAGTCAAAGAACCATAAACCTCATCAGTTGATATTTGAATGAAATGACTAATACTATATTTTCTCGCAGTCTCTAATAAATTGAGGACGCCCCGATGTTAGTCTGATAAAAATCTGAAACATCAACAATTGATCGATCAACATGAGATTCAGCAGCAAAATTAATAACCGCATCAAATTTATACTTACTAAAGATTATTTCAACCAACTCTTTATCTGAAATATCACCTTTAATAAATTTATATCTAAAATCATTCTCAATATCTTTCAAATTATTAATATTCCCAGCACATGTCAGTAAATCTAGGTTCACAATTTCCACAATCTCGCGATTTTTCAACATATAACGAATAAAATTAGAGCAAATAAAGCCACAGCCACCTGTAATTAAAAGTTTCAAAATCCAACCTCCTAAATTGGAAAAGAACTCTATAATATGGTTCTACAATATCTAGTGTTGGTGGAAAATCTTCTGATTTTCTCCCAGTACTTTTTTATGCTTGAGAATAGAAAAAGAGATATCCAATTGATAGAATGAAGTCGACTAAAACAAACTCATTAAGAAAGGATATCTCCATGGACTATTCTACTAAAAAAATGTTTGGTTTAACAGAGGAAAATCTTTCTTTTGATCCCGATTGGTTGGATGAATGCCAGGAAGGCAAGTTTTCAGTGAATATTATTAAGGGAAAGCTTTCCTATACGCCATGCACTTGTATGAAATGCGGCGTTAAAAATGAAGGACAGATTATTAAAAATGGGACCCATCAAGCATATACACAATTGGTACCACTCCGTGGTAAGAAGACACTGTTGAAATTAAAGCGGGCTCGTTTTCTATGTAAGGACTGCGGCGCCACCTTCAATGCACAGACACCCTTGGTAGAAGAAAACTGTCAGATTTCCAATGAACTTCGGCAGAAAATCACGTTGGAGCTGAAGAAAAACATCAGCCGAAAAGAAATTGCGCAGGATTACTTTGTCTCAGATGCGACGGTGATGCGCATTATGCGAGCCAGCGTGGCCTCGTATAAACCCAACTTCCACTACTTACCCAAAGTTCTTTGTATTGATGAATTTCGATCAATGAAATCTTGTGCTGGAGCAATGAGCTTTATCTGCATGGATGGTCAGACTAAGCAACTCATTGGTGTTTTGGAAAGCCGGCGGCTTCCGTATCTGAAGGCCTATTTTTCCCGTTACCCTCGTCATGTACGGTGTAATGTTCGCTATCTGGTAATGGACATGAACGCACCTTATGCTCAGCTGATTAAGACGGTCTTTCCCAATGACAGATTGTGACCGATCGGTTTCATATTGTCCAACATATAAACCGGGCCTTCAATCATCTGCGGATTCAAATCATGAAACAGGTTAGAGGAGCAGACGAAACAAAGTACTGGCGATTGAAACGCTTTCGGAAACTGCTTTTAAAAAATGACTTTCATGTAAACAGCACAGATTATCGTTACAGCCCCTCCTTTAGACGGCCAAAGACTGAAAAGGCAATTATCGATGAACTTTTATCTTACGATTCGGTTCTGAAAGTAGCCTACGAAACATGTCAGCTCCTTCTTTGTCATTACCGAGGGAAAAATGCACAACTTTTCTTTGCGCTCATTCAGGATCTCGACTCACGACTTCCAGAGGAAATTCGTAAGAAATTAATGTTCTTCAAAAAGTATCAACAAGGGATTTACAATGCGTTCAACATTACGTGTAGCAACGGAATGGTAGAAGGAACGAATAACAAAATAAAGGGCATTAAACGGGTCGCTTATGGCTATCGAAACTTCATAAATTTCCGCTCAAGGATTTATATTATTCAAGGACTCATTTTCGATTACCCAGCTCCCCAATCATAAAAAAAAGCTCAGACGGGATTTCTCCTGCCTGAGCCCAAGACTTCATTCAATTTGGATCACCAACACTATTTGACGAAGAGCCACAAAAAAACATAAACTCTATTATTGTATCTAGTTATTAAAAATTAAGGAATATATTCACAATCAATGAATAAAAAATTTTTTTTAAAACAAGTTTTATAACAAATTAAAAAGGAATGTTTGTAGAGATAATAGAGGCGGAAACTCTTTCATTTTCGAAATAACCCTGACAAAAAAAAGAAATTTTCGTGAATTTTTTATAAAATTTAACAAAAATTTCATCTTTTAACGAAAAAAATAAAAAGAAATGCATTGCTTTATTGCAACGTTCTCATTTATTTCCTATAAAAAGTGGTACCAATGTATTGATACCACTTTTAATCTTATTTATTTACTTTTTACCCACGAATTGTCACTTGAACTTGTCGACGTCCCCATTGGGTACATTGGGCTACTGTTGGAAAATGCACATCAATAATATTACCTTTAATTGCACCACCTGTGTCTAAGGCTAATGCGACACCATAACCTTGTACTTCTACCACAGTGCCTAATGGGATGACACTCGGATCAACTGCTACTGCTTGAGGGTTTTCCCGTAAGTCTGTGCCACTAGCTGTTAAATAACTTGCTCCAGCTTCGGCATAAGAATAAGCTGTCGACTCCATCGTTAGTGTGCGGCCACTACTGCTGGAGTTGTCACCACTATTGTTGGTATTGTTGCCCATGTTGGATTCTGAACTGCTGGAACTTGAATTGTTTTCGCTACTATTCTCTTGGCTTGAGTTACTCGTGCTAGATTCCGAACTAGTAGAAGAACTATTGCTACTAGAACTTGTTGATTTTTCCGCTTCTTCTTGTTTGGCCGCTTGGGCTTCTTTCGCTGCTTTTTCGGCAGCAACTTTTTCAGCTGCAGCTTTTTCTTTGGCAGCTTTTTCAGCAGCTAGACGGGCTGTCTCAACTTCTTTACTTTGAGCAATTTTTTGTAACGTACTTTGATTTTCAGCTAATTGTTGTTTCAAATTAGCAATTTTACCATCTAATTCACTAGCTTCTGTTTCAAGATTTACTTTGTTTGTTTTTAAGCTTGTGGCTGTTTTTTGAACAGTCGCTTCAAGTTTTTCGAGTTTTTCTTTTTCAGTGTTTAAATCTGCCACCTTTTGTTTTTGCGCATTTTGCAATAGTGTCATAGCATAAGCGCGATTGATAAATTCTTGTAGGTTTTTTGCATCAAGTAAAACGGACCAATCTCGCTGTGCTCCCCCGTTTACTTGGATCTCTTTGAGGCGTTGTGCCATAATTTCTTTACGCTTTGCGATATTTTTTTGAGTGGCTTCAATATCTTTTTGCGCTTTTTCTAAAGCTGCTTCGTTTTCCGCGATTTCCGCTTTTGTTTTTTCTACTTGATCATATTTGTCATTCACGTCGTTTAAGGCCATTTGTACCTCGGCGCTGATTTGGTTACTTTGACGTGTGATAGTAGACTCCTGTTCGTTTAAAGAGTCCAATGATTCCGCAGCAGCAAACACCGGGCTAACAAGATTGATAGCTAGAACAGCCGTCAAAACTGTCACCAATTTTTTTGCTTTCACAAAATCCACACCTTTCTTTTCTAATCTCCAACGCCCCTTATTATACAAAGGAAAGGTGTATGTATCATTTCAGTTAGATTACATTTTGTTACAGCATCTGTTCTAGTAAAAGAAAATTAACGTCTGCTAAAAAGTTTTTTACACTAAAAAGCGAGCAAAGTATTGGCCTTTGCTCGCTTTGTTTTTTCGTAATATTTTTGTAATATAAGGCTAATTTTTTTTGCGATTAGTTACATACTGACGCACGTTTTCTAGACTTTTAACGTTGTCTAATTTTAGACGATTAAAGTTTTTTAGTAGTCTTCTTTGGTGAAAATTCAGTCGGGGAAAAGCACTTTCAGCTTCTGGATGTTCTTTAAAATACTGACTTAATGCCAAACGTTGCTGAACGGTATCTTTTTTCTCATCAAAACTGTCTTTGAGTTCTTCTTTACGCTGATCCAATTCTGCAGCAATTTTTTTAGTCATACTTTGGAAAGAAGCCAAGTTGGCTAAAGTATAACCCAAATCAAACATCATAATCGCAATTAAAATGACCGGCAGATAAAAACCAAAGTGCTCAGCCAACCAATTAACGCCTAACATAACGCGGGGATGAACAACTTTTACAATCAACACACAACCGATACCCCAAAACAAAGAAACCGGAATAGCTACCCGTCCATTAATATTTAACGGTACGTCATGATAGTCCCACCATGAAGCATGAAATAATTTTTCTAAACCGTAACTTGTGACATATTCCAAAATTGTCACCAGCACAGCCGCAAAGATATATAATAGTAGTAAATTATTATGGAAGGGCCGTAAAAAATACAATACCATTAAAATACCAAAGCCATAAATTGGTGTGATAGGGCCCATCAAGAACCCGCGATAAACAAATTTTTTCGCCTTAATCGAACAAAATATAGTCTCCCATAACCAGCCGATAAAAGAATAACAAAAGAATAGAAGCACTACTGTAATAAACTCATTCATACGAAATCTCCTCTTTACCTATTTTACTGCAAAATATTGCACATCATTTATAAATTACTACTATTGTATCAAACTTTGTTCGCTTTTCTCCATGAAAGCCTCTGCTTTTCTCCATTTCCTTCCTAGGTTACAATAAGAAAAGTAGCCAGATTAGGATAGCTTAAGTGCAATAATATCATTTTCACGAGAATATTTTTGAAATTATCAGTACTTTTTATTAAATAGATAGGAGTTTTTCCATGTTCAAATTATTAGTGTACGCCAAAAAATATCGCAAACAGATTATCTTAGGTCCCTTTTTCAAATTTTTAGAAGCTGTTTTTGAACTGATTCTTCCCCTCTTAATGGCACAATTAGTGGATTCTGGAATTCGACAGAACAATAGTAAGATTGTCTGGCAAATGACTGGCTGGATGATTCTTATGTCCCTTGTTGGGCTTTTATGTGCAGTTATCTGCCAATATTATGCTTCCGTGGCTTCACAAAATTTCGGGACCGAGTTGCGCAATCAAGTGTTGAAAAAGATTAATAGTTTCTCCCATACGGAATTAAATTTATTTGGGACAGATACGCTGATTACACGTATGACCAGTGACATTAATCAATTGCAATTGGCCTTGGCTATGCTCATTCGTTTGGTGGTTCGCGCGCCATTTTTAAGTATCGGTGCAGTTATCATGGCCTTTACCATTGATTGGCAAGCCGGTATCATTTTCTTAATCACATTACCGCTATTTTGTCTTATTTTGTTTTTCATTATTAAAACAACGGTTCCTCTTTATCAAAAAGTACAACAACAACTGGATGTTATTAACGAACTGGTGAGTCAAAATTTAAGTGGTGTCCGGGTCATTCGCGCTTTTTCACAACGTAAGACAGAGATCAAACGCTTTTCCATGCGAACAGATGATTTATCAGATGTATATGTACGCGTGACAAATATCTCGGCTCTTTTAACCCCCGCTACAACTTTTATCATGAATATTGGTATTTTGGTGCTCTTTTATGTGGGTGGTTTTAAAGTGAATGTCGGTCATTTGCAGCAAGGGCAAATTTTAGCCTTAGTCAATTATATGAATCAAATGCTGTTGGCTTTAATTGTCGTATCCAACTTGGTAATTATCTTTACCCGCGCCGCAGCATCTGCTAATCGCGTAAATGAGGTATTGGAAACTACACCTAGTATTCCCGCTTCCACGCAAGAAGTGACGACTGCTTCAGTGAATACAGCAACAGCTACCCAAAAAGGCGCAATTGCTTTTCAGCATGTCTCTTTTCGCTTTGCACCCCAATTTGGTCTTGTGTTAAAAGATATTGATTTTAAAGTTGCCCCTGGCACGACACTGGGAATTATTGGTCCTACCGGCAGCGGAAAATCAGCTCTATCCCAACTTATTCCTCGGTTTTATGATGTAGCTGCAGGTAGCGTATTGGTTGATGGCATTGATGTAAGGAATTGGCCTTTAACTAATTTACGGGCTGAAATCACGATGGTTCCTCAAACAGCGGTCTTATTTACCGGTACTATTAAAGAAAATCTCCAATGGGGCAAAAAAAATGCCACTGACAAAGAGTGTTGGGATGCCCTTGAATTAGCGCAAGCAAAAGAGTTTGTTGCGGCCTTACCGCAGGGGTTGAATACACCAATTTTTGAAGGTGGCAAAAACTTTTCCGGCGGTCAAAAACAACGTCTAACCATTGCTCGGGCAGTGATTGCCAAACCGCGTATTTTAATTCTGGATGATTCCTTAAGCGCGCTTGATTATAAAACCGATTTAGAATTACGGCAAGCTTTGCAAAAAGAACTGGCAGGAACTTTAATCATTATTTCACAGCGTGTTCGCTCGATTCAAGAAGCACAGCAGATCCTCGTACTAGATGCCGGAAATCAAGTGGGGCTTGGAACTCATGAAGCACTAATGGTGACTTGCCCAGAATATCAAGCGATCGTTCAATCACAAGAGGAGGTCTCAGCATGAAGCCAAAAAAAATTGATTGGTCCGTAATAAAACGGTTTAATCCTTATCTCTTGTCCTTTAAAAAAGAAATTTTACTTGCTGTCCTTTTAGGTATAGTAGCTGGTGGAACCAGTGTTTATATTACTTACCAAATCGGTCAAGCCGTTGATCAAATGCTTGGCAAAAACCAAGTGAATTTTGCACATTTGTATCATATTCTATTACTTTTTGCCAGTGTCGTTTTACTAACTGTCTTTAGTCAGTTATTTATTCAACGTTTATCCAATAAAATTGCCTATTTTTCAGCTGGGCAATTACGTAAAGACGCCTTTACTCATTTAAACAAGCTACCTTTAAGCTATTATGACCAGACCCCTCACGGTAATATCATCAGTCGTTTTACTAATGACATGGACAATATTGCCATTGCTGTGGCGGCAGTTTTTAATCAAGTTTTTTCCGGCGTGGCGGTGGTGCTTATCGCTTTGGTGGTAATGCTGCGCCTAAATATCATCTTAACTTGCGTTGTTTTAGTCGCGACACCAATAATCTTTTTTGTTAGTTGGCTAGTTGCGACGCGCTCACAAGCTAACTTTGCCCGGCAACAAGAAATCGTCGGAGAAATTTCTGGTTTTGTCACTGAAATGGTGGGCAATCAAAAAATCGTTAAAGCTTTTCAGCAAGAAGCAGTCAATCAAACAAAATTTGAAGCTCTTAATCAAGAATTAAACGTAAGGGGGCAAAAAGCACAATTTTCTTCTTCTTTAACTAATCCTATGTCCCGTTTTGTCGATCACTTAGCTTACTTAGCCGTCGGTTTTGTGGGCGGATTATTAGTTTTAAACGGCAGCGAATTGGTAACAATTGGGGTAATTTCGAGTTTCACCATTTATGCAAGCCAATTTACCAAGCCTTTTATTGAACTTTCCGGTATAACCACGCAAATTCAAACAGCGATTGCCGGTTTGAACCGTACTTTTGAAATTTTGGATCAAAAAGTTGAAACACCAGATGCTCCTGACGCTATCACTTTAACCAAGGTCAAAGGCGCCGTTTCTTTTGAACATGTTGATTTTAGTTATACCAAAGGGCAACTATTAATTCGTGACTTCAATTTTAAAACGACACCTGGGGAAACCGTCGCAATAGTCGGAAAAACCGGTGCCGGAAAATCCACCTTAGTCAATCTCTTAATGCGTTTTTACGAAGTCGATGCAGGAAAAATCACATTGGATGGTTATGATATTCGCCAATTAACCCGCGATAGTTTGCGGCAAAGTTTTGGTATGGTTTTACAAGACACATGGCTTTTTGATGCGAGTTTGCGTGAAAATCTCACTTATGGCAATCCTGCAGCGAGTGAGAAACTCATTTATGATGCCTTAAAGAAAACCTATATGTACGATTATGTTACCCGGTTACCACAAAAACTCGACACTATTATTGGGACAAGCGGCGTGAAAATCTCTGCTGGGCAAAGACAGCTGTTAACGATTGCCCGCACTATGATCTCACAACCTCATCTGCTTATTTTAGACGAAGCCACCAGTTCAGTCGATACATTGACCGAACGCAAAATCCAAGCTGCCTTTTTGGCGATGATGAAAGGAAAAACCAGCTTTGTTATTGCCCACCGGCTCGCTACTATTCAAGCCGCTGATAAAATTCTCGTAATGGATCAAGGACAAATCGTTGAACAAGGAACTCACGAGAGTCTACTAGCTCAAAATGGCTATTATGCCGAACTTTACCGTGCACAGTTTGAGCAATCCTAACTTGAAATAGCTTATCTACTGCAAAAATAAACACCGCTGCAATCAAGGCTAAATTGCAACGGTGTTGGTTTTTATTGTAATAAACCCAATTCTTTTTTCCAAGTCAAAACTCGTGTGACTGCAGTATCCAATTCTTCTTCTGAATACTCGCCGGCTTTTATGGCAGATAAAATTCTAGGAATTTGGACCTGATAGCTAGAAGACATGATCAGATCATTACCCGCTTGTAATGCCGCTAGCCCTGCATCCGCTTGAGAAATAAAATCTGCTAATCCTGCCATATCCATATCATCGGTCATAATGACACCTTTAAAGCCCAATTCATTGCGTAAAACATCATGAACTGGCTTAGAAATCGATGCCGGCTTAGTTTGATCAAGGCTATCCACAATGTTATGAGAGACTAAGACACTATCTGCGCCGGCTTTAATACCAGCTTTAAAAGGTTTAAAGTCTGTTTGACGTAATTCCTTTATACTACGCGTATCCCGGACAATTTCAACATGTGAATCGCGATTGTTCCCATAGCCGGGAAAATGTTTTAATGTCGAGCCACTTTTTTCAGCGGCCAACGCTTTTACCACAGTAGTAACATATTCACTTGTACCTGCTTCATCCAAACCAATTGTACGATCATAAATAAAGGCATTGGGGTCTGTTGCCACATCGGCGATGGGAAACAAGCCTGTATTAATTCCAAATTCATGTAAAATTTTTGCTTTATTGAGGGTATCTGATTTGATGGCTGCAAAACCACCGGCTGCATAAAGAGCTTGCGGCGAAGCAAAAGGTGCCGCTACTAAATTGGGATTCTGACTGACCCGGGTAACAGTTCCACCTTCTTCATCAGAACCAATCAGTAAAGGAATTTTACTAGCATCTTGGTAACTTTTTATTTTGTCTGTTAAACTTTCTTTGGTTTCATTTTCCATATCACGCCCAAAAAGAACGTAGCCGCCTAAATGGTAAGTTGCAATATCTTCTACCTGATTTGCTTCTGGTACCCGGACAAAAAATAATTGACCAACTTTTTCTTCTAAAGTCATTTTTTTCAATGTATCTTGCACGCTATCAAACTCCTCACTACTGGCAGTGGTCGTTTCCTTTGTTTCACTTGAAACCGACTGAACAGTCTCTTTTTCATTGGTTTGGGAATCGGTAAAACCAAAAAATAAATTTAAAATAAAAAATCCTCCCAAAACTAAAATAATTGCTGTTAAAAGAATAATTAAAAACTTTTTCATTTTTTCCTCCTAGACACACACGAACTATGAATTTATCTTCCCCTTATTCTACCACGAGAGATTACAAACCACGCCAAAAAAACCACAAGAATTAGCAAAAAGCCAACTCTTGCGGTTACTTACGTCCTGGGATGGAGGACTTGAGTATTTAATTAGAATGTAGGCGTTTTGCCAACCGGCGGTAAGGCAAAGCGCGCCCTACAATATAAATAATCATCGTTTCTAGCGGAATCATAATGGCCGCTTTAATCAAGCGCGTTGTCCACAAACCAGGATTGGTTAAATCAATCCCGTACATCAAAGACAACCACAATGGAGTTAAGCAAAAGCTAAAGACCACTGTATTGACAATTACGCACATTAGCGAATTTTTTAGTGTAATTTCTTTTTTGTAAAAGAAAAAACCGTAAATTAGTCCACCTAAAAAGGCATTAAAGGTAAAACCAATAAAAAATGGGGCTTTAGCCAATAAAGTATTGCCAATCACATCCGCAATTACCGCACCTACCCCAGTCCAAAAAGGACCAAATAAAGTTGCCATTACCACTTCTGGCACAAAGCTAAACGTGATTTTTAACAACTGGGTTTCAAACCCAAAAACTTGCGACAATACTACCATCAAAGCAATTAACATTGCCATGATTGCAATCATATACGCGTCGACTTTTCTTTTCATAACTTCAGCATCTCCTTAATAGAGCTGCCGCATAAAAATAATGCAGCGAATGCGAAAATAAAACCGCGAATTATAAAATAATTCTTCGTCCCAAGGGCAACATCCCATCCCTCAGACACTTAACGCTTTATTTCCTACTCTGTCATATTTGTAGTTTGTTACAACTACGCCTAAAATATAGCACGAATCATACCCACCAACAAGTTAACGGTCTTACCTCTTTCAAATTTTAAAACGAACGTTAAGGTTCCAACCGTTTACAACTCTTGAAATAAGTTATTTTGACTTTTTCATTGTCAGCTTTCTTATTTCTTATAGCTGATTGAAACACAGAAGATAAAAAAATCCTGTCGTAAATTACGACAGGATTTTTTTTTTGAACTTTTTTAAGCTGCTGTTTTCACTTTACCAGCTACTTTTTTTTGCAACTGCATTGCTTTTGTGAAAACTGGAATATCAAAATGTTTACTTAATGTCCCCGCTACAAAGTAAGCAATATTATAATCCACTAAGCTGTGAACCACACCACCAAAACCTAATAAGACAAAATAGAAATAAAAGACGCCGCCATCATAAGTTCCTGGCGTTCCTAAGTTAATCATGTTAAAGGCTAAAACAACAACTACTTCAGCCGCCGCATGAATTAACCCTAATACGAGATTATACATTTGAAAACGCATATTTCCCAACGTAAACTGGCCATTTTGTAAAACGATTTGTGGATTTTTTTGTAAATAAAGTGCTCCAATTGTCGCAAAAATAACGTGCGTTAATGCGCGTAAAGCAATAATCACTGGCAAACCCGAAACTAAAAAGCCAAATGTAGTTCCTAATGCTACTGCAATAGCAACTGCTGGTGAAAAGAACATGGCAATAAATAAAGGCACGTGACTGGCTAATGTAAAGGATGCCGGACCAATCACGATTTTTGGCATGACCATTGGTATCATAATCCCCAACCCAATTAATAATGCTGCAATGGTTAGATGTCGCACAGAATTATTTCTCATTTTTTCCTCCTTGAAAAACCTGACGTTTATTTTGATCTCGCACAATGTGTCAAGACACTTAAGTCTTCCTTATTTTAGAGGGAATCATTTTAGGTGTCAAGACATATATTCTATTTTTCAAGAAAAAGGAATGAAAAATTTCATCTCTATTACAATTACAGTCTAATAGGCCCTTTTTTTCCTTCACCTTTTAATTTTTAACAATAATCGTTTGCTTGTTATTCTGATAAAGAAGCTGAACGTACGCCTTTATCTCTCAAGCAACAAGACAAATTTTTGATAAACTACTCGGCAATTATCTTGAAATTTCAGCTTATTGCCCTAAAACGTTCGTTACGCCAGACATATAACCTACCGTAGAACCTTCTTATCCCTTGTGAAAATCATAAAATCGCCTTACCTAAAAAAACAGCTTTCCACCAATTTCGTAGAAAGCTGTCTGTGTTCTATTTTGTAATAGTCATCATGGCATTACTCAAAGCGGCAAATTCACTTAATGACAAGGTCTCACCCCGCCGTTTAGGATCAATGTCCGCTTGTGCCAAGCTTTTTGTCAGCCAAAGCTTAGTGGCCTCATCTTTGCCATAAGCATGGAGTAAATTATTCCACAATGTTTTTCGCCGCAACTGAAAAGAGGCTTTAGTTAATTTAAAGAATTCTTTTTCATTTAATACGTTGACTGCAGGCTGGCTACGTCTGGTCAATTTTAAAATGGCAGAGTCAACATTCGGTTGGGGAACAAATACAGTTTTGGGAACGATAAAAGCTAATTTTGCTTCCATAAAATATTGGACTGCAATGGATAAAGAACCATATGCTTTGGTGCCAGACTCTGCTGAAATTCGATCCGCAACTTCTTTTTGCATCATCACAACCATCTCAGCTACCGGTAAATCACTTTCTAAAAAGTGCATCATAATTGGAGTGGTGATGTAATAAGGTAAATTCGCTACAACTTTTAAAGGTAACGTATTATCCGTAAAATTTTCTGCTGTTAATGTCGTTAAATCGGCTTTCAAGACATCTTGATGAATGACCTTGACATTTTTATAGGCATGTAAAGTATCTGCTAAAACCGGAATTAAGCGATCGTCAATTTCAAATGCTAAAACTTCTTTGGCTGATTTGGCCAATTGTTCTGTCAAAGCCCCAATCCCAGGCCCAACTTCGATGACGTTTGTTGCCTCATCTATCTCAGCAGTTGCCACAATTTTACGTAAAACGTTTGGTTCCGTTAAAAAATTTTGACCTAAACTTTTTTTGAAAGTAAAGCCGTGTTTGTGTAAAATTTCTTTGGTTTTTGAGGGGGTTGCAATATCACGTGTGTCTTTCAAGGTCATCCTCCAGCTCTTTTTTGATTTCCTGCATCGCTGTGTCTAATTCGTCAGCGGTAATACGAAACATAGCCAACCGCTTAGTCAATTGCTTGCTATTTGTATAACCGATGCGCAACTTATCGCCTAATTTTTCCCGCAATAATTTGGCAGAAGCTCCCGCTATTAAACCATAATTCATTAAACTTTGTCTACTAATTAATGGAATTTCTGCTTGGTTGTCTACTGGGGCCACCACTTTTTTTAGTGCCTCCAAAATGGCATCATTACTCGCATGTTCTACCCCAAGACTACCGTATCTGCGCGTGGGCGTGGCTTCTTTGCGAGGTAAAAATGCGTGTTTTGCATCCGGAACTACTTCCATAATTTTTTTGCGGATTTTTTCTCCAGAAAAATCAGGATCGGTAAACACAATCACGCCCCGCGTTTCTTGGGCATGTTCAATTTGCGTCAAAATGGCGTCATTAATCGCCGACCCAATCGTTTCAATTGTGTCTGCCTGCACGACTTCTTGCAAGCGTCTGGTATCGTCTTTTCCCTCAACGACAATGATTTCATCAATTACCGGCTTTTTCATTGCGTAATTCCAAATAAGCGATGCGCATTTTCCCTAGTAAGTGTAGCGACTTCTTCAAACGGCATTTCCCGCAACTCCGCAATTTTTTCCACGACATAACGAGTATACCCCGGTTCATTACGTTTCCCCCGATAAGGCACAGGGGCTAAATAAGGTGCGTCGGTTTCAACTAATAGACGATCTAAGGGGACAAGCCTTGCTGCTTCTTGGACATCTAAAGCTTTCTTAAAAGTTACCACACCACTAAAAGAAATATGCATTCCCAAGTCTAAAAAGCGTTCAGCCCATTCACCACTGCCACTAAAGCTGTGCATGATGCCGCCAATGTCTTTAACTCCTTCATCTTTTAAAATCCGGTAGGTATCTTCAATTGCATCTCGGGTATGAATACTGATGGGTAAATGCATTTCTTTAGCAATAGCAATTTGACGGCGAAATACTTTTTCTTGCACATCTTTTGGATCTTCCATCCAATAATAATCCAAGCCGATTTCACCCAAAGCCACTACTTTTGGTGAAGTTAATTGTTCTTGAAGTTTATCCTCGATCTCTTTGTTATAGCTGCCCGCTTCGGTAGGATGCCAACCAATGATGCTAAAAATATTGGCATATTCTTGGCTTAATACCAAGCTTTTCTCAATTGTTGGGGTATCAAAACCCACTACCGCCATTTCTGTCACGCCAAGTTCTTGGGCGCGTTGTAATGTTTCAGGGATATCATCATTAAATTGTTCTGCGTTTAAATGTGTATGCGAATCAAAAATCACATGGTTCACTTCCTTAAGTATTTTGATCAAAAATCTTAGTAGCAAAAAATTAATTGGAATTTTTCTTTAATAATTTAGCGTTTAACAGATAAAAGAGAAAACGACATACTTTCTTTTACTAGGCGCCGTTTCATTAGTAACTTTAGCACAAAACTGTCTGGGTCTAAAGCAAAGCTACCGCAAAATAAGACTTTTACAAAAAAATTCGATTATCCTTTGGAAAAAGCAAAAAATTGCGTCACAAAATGTATGCACACTTTTCAAAAATCCGCCCTAAGGCTGATTAAAAAACAGCACTATTCTTTATAATTAAAGTAGCTTTTTTATTTGTAATTTTTTCTATATTATCGCTATTTAAAAAAGCGATAATGGACTACTATTACAAAAAATAGCTCCAGCTCTTTTCACAAAGAAAGATTCATCGTGAAGAGCGTCCAGAACGGAGGAACCAATTATCGAAAATTTTAACCATCGCTACCCTCAATTTGCGCATTATTTGCGCCAAAAATATCAGCAGTACACCAAAGAACAAACTTTAACTTGGGGACATTTTCTACTTTTAGCTTTATTTGGCCTCTTAATAAAGTTTAGTTTTACCGGTCAATTACTCTTAATTTTTGCCTTGATTGGTATCGCAGCCGTCATAAGAGGACCACTTATGATTTTGTATAGTGCGGTTTATCTTTTTTTAAGTGGATTATTCCCGCCACTCGGAATTATCTTATCGGCCATTTTATTTGTCTTGTCTTTACTAGAATTAAAACGTAATTGGCAGCTAAATCTGATGGCACTTTTCTTTTATGCCTTTCCCTTTGTAACTTCCTTACTTGTAAAGTTAACAACTCTTGATCCTTTTTGGCTAAAAAACGGCGGGTTGCTGCTTGGGCTAATCGGACTGCATTTCATTTTGCAAAAATTTTATCGTCAAGGTTTCACTAGTCTCTCCCTTTTGTGGTTTCTCATAACTACGCCTTACGAAATGTTGTTATTTATTATTCCGAAAAAGAACAACCGTTTGCGTCAAAATTCTTCAAAAAAACTTCGGAAAATAAAGTGATCATCAGCTTTTAATCATTTTAAACGTCCTCTGTCAAGATACGGAAGGCGTTTATTTTGTTTGTAATGAAAACGAAATATTTATCATCGAAATTTAGCAAAATCTTATCCCATGTTCGATTGCTTTTTACCCCATAATCTTATATTCTATACTAGTTGACAGAATTCCAAAGGAGGCCGTTTTGTGCAGTTGATTCTAGGTATAATCACCATCTTACTCGCACTCGCATTTTATGCATTTCTTATCGAACCTAGTAGGCTGAAACAACGGCATTACCTGATTCGCAAAAATAAACAGCGAGTGTTAGACATTTCTGACGCTTACGATATGTTTGCTCATGAAGGAGATGTCACCATCGCTCATATTAGCGATATGCATTTTTCGCGTTGGTTTAAACCTCGTAAGATGAATAAAATTATTCGTTCAGTGATGGAAATGCAGCCAGACATTATCGTTTTTACAGGCGATTTGATTGATGATTACAAACACTGGCCTAAAAAACAGACCGACCGTCTGATTGAAAAATTAAAACGGCTGAAAGCGCCCATGGGGAAAGTCGCAGTTTTGGGCAATCATGATTATAAACATGGTGGCCAATACTTTGTTAAAGAAGTATTAAAAGAAGCTGGCTTTACGACATTGGTAAATGAAGAAGTTTTTGGATCCGATGCGAAAATTTCGATGAATATTGTTGGAATTGATGATTTAAGCAGCGGCAAACCACATTACAATTTTGATTCTACGTTGGCAGAATGGCATATTTTATTAGCCCATCAGCCCGATCAAATTGAAGCAATCACTAATTTAGCACAATACGATTTGGTCTTATCCGGACACAGTCATGGTGGTCAAATACGGCTGCCTCATCTCTATATAAAAACTGAAGGTGCCAAACGTTATACAGAAAGTTTGTATTTACCAACTAAAAATACGATTTTGTCAGTGAATACTGGAATAGGGATGACCATGATTCCCGCGCGTTTTGGCGTGCCACCCGAAATCGTTTACTATCACCTTTCCAATAAACGCCAAATTTTTGAGAATTTTGACGGTAATTTCAATTTTGAAAAACAAATTACCGAGGAAAAAAATGAAGTCCCAACAGAAGAGATACAAAATGATTACAATACACCGGATCGAACGACAGTACCACTAACACCGATTAATCCGGAGAAAACATCTGATCCTGTAAAAAAAACAGAAGATAAAGTGAATAAAGTAATTGATATCAATTTATTCCGCCGACGCTATAAAAATAAAAAAATTATTTAATCTACTAAATTACTTACATTTACCTGAGTTAGATTTCAAAATCTAACTCAGGTTTTTTTTATCCTTTCTCCTAGATTTGCCTACTCGAAAAAACAGTAAAGCTACTCTGGCTTTTCTGGCATCTACTTTATAGCTTGCGCCCATACAGGATTTCACACAAAAAGTTATAACCGTCAAAAGAGGTTTACCTTTATAAAATAGGATAATCGAAAGGAAATAAAAACAGCTGTCAAAAATCTGACAGCTGATCCTTTTATTTCGCGTATTTTTCTTGGTACAGATTTACGAAATCTTCTGCTAATTCTCGTAACAATATTGTTGTCATCAGGTGATCTTGGCCGTGAATAAAGATGAATCCTAATTCCACATCTTCTCCACCCGCTTCTTTTGCTAACACTTCAGTTTGTGCATTGTGTGCCTGTTTTAAGCTGGTATCAGCATCGGCTAATAATGTTTCGACATTTTGAAATTCACCATTGCGAACTTCTCGAATAAGTTTTAAAAGGGAACTCCGGGCATCTCCTGCGTACGCTACAATTTGAAACCCTAACATATTCATTTCTTCTTTATTCATTGTGATCCTCCTCAAATAAAAAATCTATGCTAATCATACCACGCAGGCAAATAAATAACACACCACCTCAATATTTCTAATCAACTTCCTAATTTTTTCAAATGATTCTCGTTACCTTTTCTACCTTTACAATAGCAGGTCAACAAGATAATAAAAAAACTCCCTCTAAAAAGAGGAAGTTAAATCGTTACTGTAAGCCAACTGCAATGGCTGCAATGATGAAGATTGAACCTAAAATAAAGAAGAAACCTTGCATCTTAATTTGGAACTTCGCCCATTTTGCCCACTCGATATGTGCTACACCTAAAACCCCGATTAAGCTTGCTGAAACCGGTGTAAAGGCATCGACGAATCCAGCCCCTAATTGGTAAGCCAAAACCGCTACTTGACGTGAAACGCCCACAAGATCGGCAAGAGGAGCCATAATCGGCATTGTTAACGCAGCTTGTCCAGAATTTGAAGTAACAACTAAGTTGAATAGACTTTGGAAAATATACATTGCCCACGCACCTACCATTGCCGGTACACCACTTAATAATCCACCAACACTATGGAGCATAGTATTTAAAGCAGATGGCATATTGGCATCTGAACCACCTAGGACAAGTAAAATTCCTTTTGCCATCCCAACTACAATCGCCGTGCCAGCTAAATCAGCTGCACCGCCTTGGAAACTTTTGGCAATATCATTCCAACCCATATCGTCTAGTTTGAACAGTACTGCAATAACGCCGGCTGCTAAGCCCATTACAAAGAATTGAGAAGCAATTTCTGGAATGTAATAGCCTTTTTGGGTTACTCCCCAAATAATCCAGATTAAAACTGCTAACATTTCAATTAAGATCAATTTATGACCAAGTAAGAAAGGTTTCTTTTCATCGGTAGTTTTTTGAATTTGATCTCTAAAGTGTGCATCTGATTCATAAACTTCTGATTTCATTGGGTTCTTACGGATACGTTCTGCGTAAATGGATAAGTATAAAGCAGAAAGTGCCGTAATCACAAACCACATCACCAAACGGAAGGTTGCACCTGATAAGACTGGAATCCCCGCAATCCCTTGGGCCACCGCAACACTAAATGGACTCATCCACGATGCCGCATTCCCTACCTGAGAAGCAACGTAAGTAACCGTAACTGCGACAATGGAGTCATATCCCAGCGCTATTACAAAAGGCACCATGACCATTGAAAATGGAATAACTTCTTCGGCCATCCCAAAAGTAGCACCACCAAATGAAAAAGCAAAGAATAATAGCGGAATCGCTAAACGCTCTAAACCACGAGTTTTAGAAATAAAAGCAAAAATCCCCGCGTCAATTGCGCCTGTACGCATGATAATTCCAAAAGCGCCACCAACGACTAGGATTAATGCGACAATCCCGACTGCGGAGCCATATTTATCCCCGGAAACTAAACCTTCAAAAACAAAGTTTAAAAAGCCAAAGCCATTAAAATCATCTGTACCCCAAATTTTGGCCGTCTTGTGTAATTTCTCTGACTTATCATAAATTTTATCACCATATAATTTATACAGTGTATCATCCGTCAGATTAATGCCATCGAGTGTTTCTTGAGAAAGCTTATTTTCACCTTCTTTTAAGACTCCTTGGACATCTTCTTTGTTAACATCTAATTCATCAAGCTCTTTTTGATCTTGCGCCAAATTTTCAAGCTTATCAAAGACAAACTCTTTATTTAGCGGATAATCATAACGGAAGGTATCTTGTTCTAAGACCGTCCGTGTTGCCACTTCACCATTGGCATCTTTGTACTCAACTTCTGTAGTGGAAAATTTTCCGGCTGGTACAATAAAGGTCAATAGCCACGCCGCAATAACAACCATAAAAATAATGACATAAGTGTGAGGCGTTCGCATTTTTGTTAAATCACGTTTCTTACTGTTCTTCATATCTCTATCCTCTCTTTATACGATAACAATATTATAAGTTATTCTAGTCAAAAATCATACGTTTCTTTTGTAATTTTTTTTAGATAATTGAAATAAGCATTAAAGTTGCTTTTACATCAATACCTTGATAGACCGCCATTTTAAATGTTTTTAATTTCTGAAAATTCAAATTATTACCGCTGTCATTTCTTTTTTAGCGTGTTTGACAAATACTAAAAACGTTCTTTTAATCCGCTTTTTTATCCTAATAAAATAATAACATAAATTTAAACAAGCATGAATACACCATTTTTAGGCAAAAGAATAACCTTAGATAAAAATCACATTTTATCTAAAGTTATTTTATTTCTATCAAAAAATCTTTTTATTACTTATAAATCTTAACAAATTACTTACGCATGTTCGGCGATGTAGCGCACCAGTTCCTCTGTTTTTTCCCAACCAAGACAAGGATCCGTAATAGATTTTCCAAAAACAGTGCCGTCGGGTTCTTGACGTCCATCTTCAATAAAACTTTCAATCATAAAGCCACGCACCATTTTTTTGATTTTTTCGTTGTAATTACGGTTTTCCAAAGTTTCTTTGACAATTCGAACTTGTTCTAAATATTTTTTACCAGAATTATCGTGGTTTGTATCAACCACAACAAATGGATTTTTAAAATTCCCCTCTTCATAACGCGAAGTAACTTCCAGTAAATCTTCGTAATGATAGTTAGGAATATTTTTGCCTACTTCATTTAATCCACCTCGTAACACCACATGCGCTAATGGATTAGAAGAAGATTCGACTTCGGCACCGTTATAGATGAACTCTTGTTTTTGCTGTGCGGCATATAAAGAATTAAATAAAACTGTTAAGTTACCACTGGTCGGATTTTTCATACCGGTAGGCTGATCAATACCACTGGCAACAAAACGATGTTGCTGATCTTCTACTGAACGAGCCCCTACGGCAATGTAGCTTACCAAATCTTCGACAAATTCCAGATTTTCAGGATAGAGCATTTCATCAGCAGTCGTTAAACCCGTTTCCGTTAAAACCCGTTTGTGTAATTTACGTACTGATACGATACCACGAACTAAGTTACTTTCACCGTTCGGATTTTGCTGATGCAATAATCCCTTGTAACCATCCCCATTGGTGCGGGGCTTATTGGTATAAATACGAGGCACCATGAAAACTTTGTCTCCCACTTCTGCTTGAAGTTTTGCCAAACGACGAGCATATTCCATCACTGCTTCTTCTTCATGGGCAGAACAAGGGCCAATGATCAATAAAATACGTTCATCTTCACCAGTAATAATTTTTTCCAATTCCAAATCGCGTGCTTTTTTCTGTGCAGCTTCAGCTTCAGATAATTTGGCCAAAGATTTAACGGATTTTGCATTAATTTTTTTACTAATTGCTTTAAACATCTTCATCTACCCCTTTTAATTTTTATTTTCGCAATAAAAGAAAAAGACCCTGTCCTTTCCTCAGAAAGGACGGGGTCTGAAATAGACTCGTGTTACCACCTTTTTTTATAGTTTGCTCGCGCAAAACTACCTCATCAGGTACAAAAAATACTTATACCCTGGCCCATTTAACGAAGGCACACCATCCGTCGCAGCCTACTTTTTTCGGTGCGAAGTTCAAAGAGGAATTCAGTAAAAATAATCTCGCGCCTCTCAGTTACCGGCAACTTCCTGTCATCTTATTTTTACTTACTATTTCTTATCATCACTTTTAATTATTGCACTTATTGTATCCAGCTTACTTTACATTGTCAAGAAAATTCTAACAATTACTGATACCTTTTACTATCCGAGTATGACGTTATCAAAGCAATCTTTCATTTAATCTTCTGGACCTTAAAAATACTCTGCTCTTATTAGGGGCTACTTTTAATGCCACCAACTTCTTTTAATCGTTCCCACAGGGCCTTTTTTAATACCTGACTTTCCCCTAAAGAAGGTAAAATAGTATCTTGTTGTCCTCGCAATGTACCAATTTCACTGGTGATTTTTCTTGCTAAAGTAGTATCTATTAAAAGTGGTTGAACAAGTAGTGGGGATTTTAGTTGAGCTATAACTGAGTGATAAGAAAAATTACCAGAGACACTCGCAAAATAGACTTTACGACCCGAAATAATGGTTAATTTTTGGGCCAAATCTTTTAATTCGTCATAAATAGCAGCATCATTCAAATTAGCCTGGGCGATTAATAAAACAGCTTGCGGTAAAAGATTTGCTTGCTGCGCTAATTGTGCGGCTAAAAAATGTAAAATGGCATGCGTACTACCCAGAGGCTTCAAAAAAGTTGGCGTAACATTTGTTCTTTGCGCTAAAATTGCACTTATCCGCTTGGGCAAAGTTTCACGAATCTCCGTTGATGAAAACAATGAAACCGGTAAGAAAATAATTTCATGACATCCTTTTGCAATCAGCTCTAAAACATCTTCTTCAAGTCTATTTTCTTCTTTAAAAAAACAAATCTTAAACGGGACAGAAAGCTGTTCCGCTACTTCATTGGCTACATGCTGAAGATTTGGCTTTAATTGTTCCTTACTTATTATAAATAAGATACCTTTTGTTTTCATCGAAACACCTTCTTTCATTTACAAATTCGCAATAAAATCTTTTTGAAGAATATAGTATTTGTTTTTTGTCCAGCCGATGCCTTCAGCAAGAATTTTAATAAAGAAGCTAACTCTTCTTTCATTTTACTCACGAATCACAAGAAAGAAAACCAAACTGTTTATGTTAAGGTTGTTTCCCCATTTTTTACTGGGATACAAAAGACCACGAACTATGAACAAATTAGCATAAAAAAATGTAGAAAGAAAACATTTCTGTCTTTTCTACATTTAGGAGATAGCATATTACATTGCTTTTTCAATTTCTTCATGTTGCTGGATGATTCCATATAACTTTTTAGCCTCAAGTTGTACATCTGCTAAAGCTTTGGCGTTTTCTTTAGTTGCGATAGGAGTAATAATGCTAGCTGCTTCTTCATAATTTCCTAACGTAAGCAATTCTTTAGCCTTATCCAAATCCTTTTGCAACAATTCACCTTGCTTAGTGATGATCATCTCGAACTCTAAAGCTAAAGTATCACGTTGCTCGCAAATTTCTGTTAGATGTTGCGCGCCATCATCCGCCTTATTTAAACTTTCAAGTTCAGTTTCTGCTTTAACAAGATTATTTTGCTGTAATGCCGTCTTTAGTTCTGTTAAATTATTTTGCCATTCCTTTTTCTCATCATTCAACTTTGTAACTTCTTCTTGCCAAGTGCGTGCTTGTGCTTTTAACTCAGCTGAACCTTGAGGAATCTGCAAAATTTTCTTAACCTGTTGGTTTATAAACGCCAAATCCATGTCCCTGTCTTCACTAAGGGCCATTGCCGGTTCTATCTGTTGCTTGTAGGCCAATGCTTCTTTTGAACCTTTTTTCAGGAATAATGCCCGTTCCACATGAATAGCAGCATTTCGGTAATCTTTTTTTACAATCGCTTTTTCCGCTTGTTCTAGTGAATGATGGTAAAGTTGTTGATTTTGATATAAAAAATAGCCACAAGCCCCGCTTGCTAAAATTAGTAATGTGCCCATTATCCAAAATATCCGCTTCACTTGCCACACCTTCCTTTCGCAACCTCATTTTTTTCTAATCTAATTGTAACCATTATGAAAGATTATGACAAGAAAAGTGGTAACCAATTACTTATTTCCAAACTCCAAAGCTCATAGGATATAGAAATATTTTTTAAGTAATTTGAAAATTTTATTACAAGTACCAAGAAGGATATTATCGAAGAGTTGCTTGTTACTCAATTTTTAAGAGTACAAAAACCGTTCTTATCTTTGACTGAATCAACTATGCGTTTTACCGTTACTCAATTTTTAAGAGTACAAAAACTAAAGTGAAATATACTATGAATGTAAAAAAGTTTTACCGTTACTCAATTTTTAAGAGTACAAAAACCAGCCAATAACTGTAAAATATAGCCCACTAGTTTTACCGTTACTCAATTTTTAAGAGTACAAAAACCGATATCAAGATACGTCATATGGATTGAACGTTTTACCGTTACTCAATTTTTAAGAGTACAAAAACACTAGCATTGTGATGAATTTTTCTCGGCTAGTTTTACCGTTACTCAATTTTTAAGAGTACAAAAACGGGGAAGTGTACCCGCAGGAACACCAGATAGTTTTACCGTTACTCAATTTTTAAGAGTACAAAAACCAACGACAGGGTCAGTAATACCAGCAATGGGTTTTACCGTTACTCAATTTTTAAGAGTACAAAAACAAGGCGAGGTTTTTAAAGAAAAAGAATACGGTTTTACCGTTACTCAATTTTTAAGAGTACAAAAACATATTCATTGAAGTAATGATCCGTCGAGCAGTTTTACCGTTACTCAATTTTTAAGAGTACAAAAACGTTTTTGCTTTACCGTGATGTCCTTCGTCAGTTTTACCGTTACTCAATTTTTAAGAGTACAAAAACTTTTAAAATTAAGATATTTCTTTAAGAACCGTTTTACCGTTACTCAATTTTTAAGAGTACAAAAACACAAATAATAACGTGTGCGTGACTTTAAGTGTTTTACCGTTACTCAATTTTTAAGAGTACAAAAACCACACAAGGCTTTTATTATAAAAAGTTGTAGGTTTTACCGTTACTCAATTTTTAAGAGTACAAAAACAGGTGAGATAGGATGAAAAAATATAGCTGAGTTTTACCGTTACTCAATTTTTAAGAGTACAAAAACAGAATGCTTACACACTCAGTGAATATGCTAGTTTTACCGTTACTCAATTTTTAAGAGTACAAAAACCCTCGCATAAATTTCTGCGATTGTTTAACAGTTTTACCGTTACTCAATTTTTAAGAGTACAAAAACAAGGTTTTCGCTTAGTGCGTTGTTTTTTGAGTTTTACCGTTACTCAATTTTTAAGAGTACAAAAACACGATTATCATGATATTCTCATATTCTTTTGTTTTACCGTTACTCAATTTTTAAGAGTACAAAAACAACTTTAAAGGCTAATATGATCGGTGAAAAGTTTTACCGTTACTCAATTTTTAAGAGTACAAAAACTCATGATTCGAGCAAAATAATTCGTCCATTGTTTTACCGTTACTCAATTTTTAAGAGTACAAAAACTGCTGCCTGATGAGAAAAATTGATTCCGATGTTTTACCGTTACTCAATTTTTAAGAGTACAAAAACCTCAAATGGACGTCTCCATTCAAAAGTTCTTGGTTTTTGGTCAATTATTAAGAAAATTGCACTCTAAATCATTCAATTTTTCATTATTTTGACATTGACGATTTAAAGTATCAATCCCTAATAACTCCTCTAACACTTTTAATAATACCATGTCCTTTTCTTTTAAGTAAGGATTCTTAACCAAGCCAATATATGGAAAAATTCTAAACAAACTAGCAATAAAAACTTCATCTTTCAACGTAAATTCGCAAGGATAATGACGCGCAAAGGATTCTTTCAATATTTCAAATTCTGGTAATTGTTGATATCCTTGAAATAATAATACAGTTTCAGAAATATTGCGCTGATTGAATTCTAAATCTAAATAATCTTCACTTAAAACAAATACAGACAATAATCCCGTTTCATCATTAATGGTTGAGAGTTGGCACAATAGATTTTGAAAAGCTTCACGTCCCATAAAGGCGTTTGGATTATTAATCCATAACCATGTCATTTTTTGTGATTTTTTAATATGTGTAGCTAGTAATGCACAATAATCTCCTATTAATTGGTCAATATCCAACATTTCAAGTGGATAAGCTACATCTTCTTCAAAAAATCCCAGTTCTAAAAATATCTTCACCATATCTGCATAAGTTACACTTCTTAAAGCTGGAACAATATGGTTAAAATCTTCTGTCATATAATTTTGTAAGATGGCCTCTAAGCTCAAAAATTCATTGTTAAGCTGCTCCAACTGTCGCTGTATTGTAAAATTTGATTCAGCCTCGCTAAGATAATGAGACATTAATGTATCTTTTTTTATACGACAGTTTTCTAATAAACTTTCTCGACAGTCTAAAAAGAACAAAGATAAGTCTTTTGCTTTAACTTGTTTATCGTTACAAATAATTACAATTCCGTCATCACCATACACATTTTCTTCTAAGTCAGACAAAGACTTACCTGAGCTAAACCGTTTCAAGCCTCGATAAAGCTTCCATTTAATTTCATGATTTGAACCTAGAAAATATGTAATATGTTCTGCATTAAATGTTAAATATTTTTTATATTCGTATTCCAGTTTCACCTCCACTAAATCACCACCATCTTATTGTTGCCAATTACTTCTTCTTGGTGACTTCGCTGTCCAACTAATAATTCCATTTCTTCAAACTGCTTTTCGCTAACATAAAGTAACCGAATTTCGCCGACTGGGGGAACCATACGTTTTAAAATAGTTTCAAATTTTTTTCCCGCTGATCGATTTGGAACTGCACGATAATAAATTGAATATTGTAACATCACAAACCCATTGGATAATAATTCTTTACGAAACATTCTATATTGCCGCTGCTCTTTTTTGGTTTCCACCGGTAAATCAAACATACATAAGATTCTCATCTGCTGATACCTCATCTTCCCACCTCAATAAAGTCATTCAACGCTATGTTATGAATAGCTTTTTCGTTACGATCGTTCATGGCTTTAACAAAACTATTAACGTATTTTAGCATTACTTGATCAACTGTACTTTTAGTTGATTTATACTGCATTGGTTGATGTAAAAATTCAATAATTTTTAGTCTTGATTGATAAGATAAATAATTAAATTGTGACAAGATTTCTTTATCAATCCAGTAATCCATAAGTGGCCTAAAAGGTTCCATTAAATCATCAACTAGATTAAAAGAATTATATTCATTGCAATGAAATACTCCCAACATTGTCATGAGACCTTGTCCTACAGTTAATCTTGCAATTGCAGCTCGAATAACGGCGTAGCCATAATTCATTGCAATATTAGCTAAATCATCAGTATCCCTTGTAAATTCCATCCCATATAACGAATTAAAATAAACTTTTGCAACGTGCCCTTCACGATTTGTTTCATCTCCTGGTTTTAACTGTTGGTACATTCCAATCATTATATCTAAACGGTTATCATCTATTCCTTTATATTTTGCAAATTGAATTTGATTTGAAATTTTTTGTCCGACGATATTCTGCCACATAAGTTGTTTAATCGCATCATCCCAAGTTAACTGTTCCTGTGATCTCTTTCCGCATCGATGATAGTTTCCATAATTCAAAAATAGCCCCGTTGGCAGATACTTATTATCACAAACGATCAACGCAATATTATATTTGCTAAACCGTGCAAGTAAATTTGTTGTAATAGTGGCGTTACTTTCAATAATCACCATACTAATATCGGCTAATGGAATATGATATTTTTGTCCTTTTTTCAGAATTTCAAGATTATCTAACTTCAAATTCAAGCTGTCACTTTCTTTAATATGTACAATCCGCCACGTCATATTTGTACCTCCAAAAAGTAATAAAAAAACCCACTCTGAAAACAGAGTGGGAAATTCGGCATAAAGCCTTATTTTTGTAGATTCTTAAAAATTGAATAACGGTAGCAAGCCGTCGCTTGCATAATTATCTTACCAAGATAGCGATTACATGTCAAGAATATCACTTGGTTCTTTTTCTCCGTTTTCAATATAAGTATTTCCCAACTCATCGGTATTTAGTTTTAAAATTTTATAGCCTTTTTTTGCAAATTTCTTTACAAATTGGCCGTTAGGTGTCACAGTTCCGTAAAAACTTACTTTTTCTTTTCCATCAAATTTGGTTTTATCTATTGGTTTAAGTTCTACGTACCCTTTTTGTGCTGGTAAAGTTCTTGACGAAAATAATAAATCTAAATTTTCTCCCAATTCATTTGTAACTTTTATTCGATCACCACGATATAATGAAAATAGAAATTTCGAGCCTTCAGAAATCTCCTCCTCCTGCTTTATTTCTTCATAGCGTACTTTTGGAACTCCGTATTTTCCATTTTTACCAAATTTTAAATCTGAATATTTTAATCCCATAATCTCGTATTCTTGATTTTCTTCGTTAAAATATACATCTGTACGCCACGGTTTCAGAGATTGTAAAATAACCTTTTTATTTTTAGCATTGTCAGGCGTAACATCTATTGATGAACCTAATTTTGAATCATAGTATTTTAATGATTTAACAGCAGGGCCATTATTTTTTTTCGCAAATTTAGTTACAAAACCATTGTCTTTGCGATAGAGTTCAAAGGGACTTATTTTTTGAACGTCTACTTTTCCATTATCTTGCACAACTTCGATTGATTCGGGATACTCCGCTACAATTTTTTCTAATTTTTCAAAAGTTTTAGGATCAATTCGCGCCATTAAAAATTTAGCTTTATCTTTATTGTAAATTTTTTTAAAGCTAACATACCCCTCTAGACTATATATATCTTTAATTGTTCCCAATACATAATCTGTTTCTTCTTTATCTTTCCCAACTTTTGCTTTACGGGTTGTATAAATTGTCGCATCACTTACTTTTCGATTTTTCTTTTTATCAACTTGATGTCTAAATTTGATATCTTTTTTTACTTTTGGTATCTGTTCTAAAAATTTTGCATAAGGTAATTCATATACATCAGCCTCGTAATCGTGATCTGTAATAATTTCTCCTGTTTTAATATCAATAACATTTTCTCCAACTTTATTTGGAATAATTGAAGCGCCTTTTTCCCACAAATTTAACATTGGAGATACCGCAATGACAGCAGCATCGACGGCATGATGATGATGTGTATCTCTCGATTTATTGATATTCCATTTTTCACGTAGTTTACTCGTAAATTTTCCTCTTATTACTGTAACTTTAGTGTCTAATTGCTTAGCTTTCACAAATTGCTGCAATTCATTTAAAACTACTCTAGAAGCATAGCGTGTATCTACTAGATTACGTTCAATAAACCGTTTACGTACTTCCAAGTCGTTAAGATTTTCAGTGAAAAGTAAATTACGCTTTTTTGCACTTGAAATTCGGTTATTATTTTTCAACATGGCATTCATTGCTTGAAAACCTTGCCCATGACCAGCATTAAAGAAGGCATATGGTGTTTGTTTATCTTTTTGTCGATTCATTTCCGCAAGACACAAGACTTTATTATTCATACCATCATCAAAAGAAACAGATAATGGGATCACGTGATCTATATCAGTAAAGTGATCATCACGAAAGACTCTTTCAGCTGGCATTGCTTTCCCAGAGTACAAACATCGTCCCATTTGCTGATACCAAAGACGTACTTTACTTCGAAACTTTTTCGATTGACGATATTTTGCAATCACTTCAGCTTCACTTTTACCAGATTCCATGATGAAATTTTTAAGTGCTGCATCTTTTTCTTTTTCGTTGTCTTTTTGAAATTTCACATAATCACGTCGCGCTTTGTCTTCATCATCTTCTCTTGGCATTTCAATTACAACATACGCAATATTAGGATATTTTTTTAGTAATGTATTGAAAAGTTTCATGGTTTGACGCGTAGATTTCCGTACAACTGGATTGTATAGATTTTCCAATAGTGCTTCACTGTCAATTTTATTCTTTCCAACATAGTTACGCTGATCTTTTTTCATTAAGCCCATCTCAGTTAAGATAGTCATCTGTTCTTTGTTAGTTTCCAGTAACTCTGGTATTAGAATTTTCATTGTCTTGTAGGAAAAGCGATGCCATTTTTGATTAGTACTTAATGTAAAAGCATTTTTATTTTCAATAATCAGATTAATTAGCTGTTGATCCAAAATTTTGTATTTATTCGCTAAATTATCCGTTAAAATACGACGAATCTCGCCATTTTCTGTATTTAAGCTTAATGCATCCCCAAGTTCGTCAAGTAATTGTGATGGCCACTCATTTATTTCATATCCTAATTCAAGAAACACTTTTCGAATTTTGCGATAGACAGCCATGTTATGAATTTCTGGCTTTCCATCACGGTTAATGCGATAGCGACTGATTTGCTCAACCGTTACACCAGCTGTTTTAGCAATCAACTTCATCATATTGACACTTTTTTCAGTTGTTTTTAATTCCATGATAATTTTTTCTTTTTGCTGCTTAGTCAATTTTCCGGTCTCGGTATCATCAATTGCCAAGTTGTTTAAATCGTTTAAAAGATTGTAGACCTGTGCCGTATAGGAATTTCCCGCCGCTCGAAATTCATCTGGAAATATCTTATCTTTCCCAATTAAAATCGAAAATAGATTTTGTAGCGTTGTACCATCTGTCCGGTAAATACCATAATCTGTTCGCGATTTTTCTGAACCGGGTCCAATAAAGTAGTCTCGTTTACGACTGATAAAATCCGTAACTTGATTAATAAACGTCTCGTTAATTTCTGGATAAAATTCTTGTTGTGTGTACAATATTTGTTGCGCCTCATCCACGTAAGCATGGTTTGGAAAGACGTTTAGTAACACATCATTTTCGTCAATTGCGATTTGACCTCTAACCTTATGAAATTTTTTTAAACGCTGGAATTGAATTTCTGCTGGCGTTTTTTCTTTCAACAATTTCTGATTCTTTTTCACCCCTTCTTTATAACTGCCAGTGGTTCCTTCTTCTTCAATATCACCCAAGTCATAACTGACACCGCGACGTTTTACGATATGAAGTAAAGCTAATGCAATTTCTTCTTTTGATAATTTTTCCGTTAAACCTTTCACACGAATTTCATAAGGGTTTTCATTTAGCAATTCTCCATTGTATGTAAAACTTTGTTCTTTTAAATATTTTTTCAAATCGCTGATTCTATTTTTTCGACGACGCAGCAGTCTGCGACTTTGCCTAAAATTCCGTCGTTCTTCATTTTTTGCTGCTGAAGCACCTGAAAAAAGACTAACGCCACTTTCTAAAATTCGTCCTGATTTAGTAGCGACAACACTCCATCCGACACTTGAAATTCCAATATCAAATCCTATATTTACTTCTGTCCTATCCAATTTTTAGTCCTCCTCAACAATTTGTTAACGCTTACTTAATTTTATCAGATTATCCTTCAATTTTCATTTTAAACCACTACTTTGTTATATTTATCTTCTTTACTACCCTATCATTTCACTCAAATTCAATTTCATGATAAGTTTAAAAAAAGAACATTTTAAGGAGGATGAATGATGACTGTACCAAATTTTGTTTTAAATGACGGGAATTATATCCCTGCTCTTGGTTTTGGAACTTATAAAATTCGTGGCGACCATGGGATGCAACAAATTTTAAGTGCTATTCACGATGGCTATCGTGCCCTTGATACTTCGACAAACTACGATAATGAAGGAATTGTAGGTGAGGCAGTGCGCCGTTCTGGCATTCCCCGTGCAGAATTTTTTATCACTTCAAAATTACCGGGAAAATACCATCACTACGACGATGCACTGTTGTCTATTCAAGAATCTTTACGGCGGATGGGGTTAGCGTATTTTGATCTTTTCTTAATTCACTGGCCATTGCCAAAACGTGGTCTTTATTCTGAAGCTTGGCAAGCGTTGGTAGCCGCTCAAAAATTGGGACTTATCCGTTCAATTGGTGTTTCAAATTTTGAACCCGAACATTTAGATAAAATCATCAGTGATACAGGTGTCACCCCTGCCGTTAATCAAATTGAATTACATCCTTATTGGACACAAGAAAAAATGGTAGCAGAAAATAAAAAACGCGGTATTACAACAGAGGCTTGGAGCCCTTTGGGTCGCGCCAGCGCATCATTAAAAGAACCTTTGATTCAAGATTTAGCAAAAAAATACCATAAAAATGCTGGTCAAATTATTTTACGTTGGCACCATGAACGTGGGATTGTTCCTATTCCTAAAGCAAGTTCACTAACGCATCAACGTTTAAACTTGGATATTTTTGATTTTGCTTTAATGCCAAATGAAATTGAGGCGATTACGGCACTAAATAAAGCCGATGGCCGCATTAACGATCAAGATCCTAACGAATACGAAGAATTTGAATAAAAAGACACCTGCTTGTTACCTCGGTTTACTCCAAACCAAGTTAACTTGCAGGTGTTTTTTTATTGCACTAATCCTAATTTCTGACAGGCCAGCCAAATACCGTCTTCTCCAACTTTATCGGTGACAAATTTTGCTTTTTCTTTTAAAGCATCACAGGCATTTCCCATTGCAATTGGGTATCCAACTGCATCAAACATTGCCAAATCATTTTCTTCATCCCCGAAGGCCAACGCTTCTTCTGGTTTAATGTTTAATTTTTCCAGTATTTCATGAACTCCAGTTGCTTTTGATACGTGGGATAAATGTACGTCCATTACCACTGGTGCAACTTTTTCTGCAACTAGTAATTCACTTTCTAATTGAATATTTTTACGATCTTCTAGACGAACAATTAATTGGATGACATCAGGTGGTAAACTTTTGATATCTGCGACATACTCGATATATTTTGCAGCAGCATCTTCTGTCGCCACTTTTTTACTGGTCGCCAAAAAACGCTCTGGCGTTTCAATAATATAGCGGATTTGTTGGCGGTCAAATTCCAGCATTGTTTCTTTTAAGAGTGAATGTGCAATTGGATGACAGGCCACTTCTTTTCCTTTGTACAAAACTTGTGTGCCGTTGGAGGCAACTAAACTTTCAACACCTAATTTAGAGGCAAATTCTCGCAACATTAAATGATTGCGCCCTGAAGCAATCACAGGTTCAATCCCATTTTGTTTTAGTTGACGCAATGCTTCTTTAGCAGATAAAGGAATTCTTTCCAAAATGCTTAAATCATGGGGTAATGTATTATCTGCTAATGTACCATCAATATCAAAAAATGCAATTTTAAATTGTGTCATCTCGTCCCTCTTTTCATTTTTGTCTTCTCTTAATTTTAGCAGTTCATAAAAGAGATTACACTGCCAAATAAAAAAAGATTGAAGAGCAGCAATACTACTCTTCAATCTATCTTATTGTTTCGCAGAACCATTACCATGCCCTGGAGTATAATTTGCGGCTTGCGCTACCGTAATTAAACTAAAGTTATCTGGATTTTTTACTTGACCATAAGTTTTACCACTTTCTACTTTTAAAAATTTATATCCACTGGGCGCTTGGTGCCACCCGCCAGATGTTGGAATAGCCGTAGGGGTGTCATTATTTGAAGGGGTGTTCACAACTGTTTGCGCCTGCGCTTCTTTTTGGCGTTCTGCTTTTTCTTGTGCTTCTTTTACCGCCTTAAGTTCGGCTGCTTTTTTTCGAGCAGCGGCTTCTGCTGCAAGCTGTTTTGCTTTTGCCTGACGTTCATTACTTACTTTAAAGGAGCTATCGTAATTGGTTTTCAGGGTAGTATAGCTGTTACTTAAGTCACCAGGTCGATAGTTTTTTAAGCTTAAGGAATCACTTAGTGCAGTTCTAATTTGATTGAGTTCTGTTTTCTCGTCAGAATTCAAATCTCCTTTGGCTAATAATTCATTTGTTGCTTTAATCAATTCCCGCGCAATTTTTTCATTTTCTTTAAAATCTTGTTCCGTAGCAGTGGCACGACTTTGTAAAGTTGTCACGATATTTTGGGAATTGTCACGATGGCTTTTTAAGACATGTAAATCGTTGGCGTCTTTAAAATATTTTTCATTTTCCTTTTGTAATGTAGCCAATTCTGTCTTATCTGTTTTGGTTAAGAATTTATGATTTTGCAACGTTTTGACTGTCTTATTATCTTCTTTTAAGTTAGCGACAAAATCTAGCATTACTGCTTGATTCTCTTTCATTTCTGCTGCTAATTTTTCTGTCTTGGTCGCTAACGTTCGGACAGGTTCCACCTTTTGCGGTGAACTAATTTCAGTTAATTCATCGGTTAAGACAGCAACGCGTTTTTCATCATCATCTGTAATAAAGGGCTCTTGGCTTTTTTCTTTTAAGTCAGCCAAATCTGCTGTTACAGTATCATATTCTTGTGCCGCTACTTTGGCTTCTTTTTTGATCAACTTTAAGTGAACTTTATGTAACAATTTTTCTTGTTGCTTTATTTTTTCTTGAAGTTTACTACGATTTTCACTGGTTTTTACTTTTGCAAAGGTTGTGACAGTTTGCTGCAATTCCTTTTTATCTGGAGGCGTAATAAATTCAGAGTTAAGTGCTTGTTGTACTTTTTGTTCTTGTTTCGCTTGTGTATCATAAACGGTTTGATATGCATCACTATTTAAACCGGTTGCAACTAAACCCGTACTCATAAAAGCTAGCACTACACCTAAAACATCCCGTTTTAACTTCATATTTACTCCTTTCTAAACCAAATTTTGTTTGCGGTTTTCAATAGAATCGCGATACCATTGTAAAGAAATCTCAATATCTTCTTTTAATTCCTGATCATCAGAAAGATAATTGTAATAGGCGATGATTTCCCCAATTATTTCATTCAACCCGATAATCGCTTTGACATCGTCCGCTGTATTTTTATTTTTCAAACGTGCAAGTAATTCGTGTGACTCCCGCTCAAAATAATGTTTTAACTGATAATCAATAAAGAAAACAAGTTCATCATTTTGAAGCGTTTCTGATTGATAGCGCTTTAAAAAATCAACTAATTGATCGTAGTTTTCACTTTCTCTTTTCATTTTCTTCATTTGAAATAAAACAATTCCCATGGCGATAAAATACCAAATCAGCGGATTCATCCGAAACAAATCCAATGCGACAATAAAACTTACACCTAACAATAAAACAGCTGTTAAAAGAGTTACTTTTAAACCATAACGTTGTTTTTCCTTGTACAAAGATAGAATATAGTAATACTCACTCATCTTTTCTCCCCCAATTCACTTTATTTTTTCATCTAATTCTATTTTATCCTATTGTGTAAAATAAAAGCAAAAAATAAAATAAATATTCTAATTTTGATTTTTCGATCAAAAAAAACATTCAAACCACTAACACCCTTCTACCATTATAAAAATGATGAAAGTAGCGCTTGTGTTTGAATGTTCTATTTTTTCTGTTAAATATATTGGACGATAGCCATTAAGACTGGTACTACTACAACAAACAAAATGGTACTTGTGGTTACCAAGTTCGTTGCGTATTTAACATCGCCATGGGCATCTGCCGCTAAAATTGGTAATACGGCTAACATTGGTGTCGCTGATTGAACAATCAATGTTTATTTTAATAAACTAGCCAAATGAATATCAAACATAGATGAACCTAAGCTAATTAAGCCAATCAAAATAACTGGTGATAAAACAAAACGACCAATTAATGCTACCACAGTATCTCGGTCAAAACGAATACTCTTCAAACCAGCATCGTATAAGACAATCCCAATATAAAGTAGTGATAACGGTGTTACAATTCCACCAACATAACCTAATGTTGCGTTTATGAAACTTGGTACAGGAATACTAAAAATTAGAAATATTAATGCCACAATAAAACCTAATAGTGGTGGTGGCAATAATTTTTTCCAGTTTAATTTAGCTTTTTGGCTTCCTTTTTCTTTTGTAGGGTCATCATTTGAAATTAAAAATACCCCAAAAGCCCAAGTCGAAATCGTATTCGTCACATAATAAACTAAAAAGTATGGTAACGCCTTATCACCAAACAAAGCAATATTTAACGGCAACCCAATGAAAATAGTATTCGCATTTACGACCCCATTCATAAAAATGCCGCGACGTCCTGGACGGATTTTCATCACTTTTACTAATAGGTAGGCGATAAGATAACCAATAATAACGCCTAAAACTGGAAATAAAAGACTACCGGATAATGAAACTAAACTATCTTTAGTCAAATATTTTAAAACGGAAACAAAAATTGAAGCTGGTAACGCAATTTTTGTAATTAAGCTGGAAATATTTTTACCAAAATTATCATCAAACCAACCTTGTCTTTTCAGGATATAACCTAATGCAATCATCAAAATAATACTAATAACACTTTGAATTGATTGAAAGAATACCACAATAATCCCTTCTCTCTTTAATATTCAGGAACCCATTTTGTTGCTTTAACGGCGGCTTTAATGTCTTCAATTGGTTCTTTGTTTAATTTTTGATCTAAGACACTTTGCCCCACAACTTCTGCAATTCGTTCTGAAAACTCAGCAAGTTTTGCAACTGGTGGTAAGACTGCGGCACCTGGTTTTGAAGTATCAACTAAACCACCTAAAGCGTGGCTTGCTTGTGATAACATTTCACCAGTTACCCGACTAGCAGTTGATGCAATAATGCCTAACCCTAAACCAGGATACATTAGTGCATTATTGGCTTGCCCAATTTGGTAAGTTACCCCGTTATATTCTACATCTGCAGCCGGAATTCCTGTACCTACTAAAGCTTTACCTTCTGTCCAATGAATTAAATCAGCTGCTGTTGCTTCAGCTAATTTGGTTGGATTTGAAAGTGGGAAAATAACGGGACGATTTGTATGTGCAGCCATTTCTTTTACAATCGTTTCAGTAAAAGCACCCGGTTGGGTTGAAGTACCAATCATAACCGTTGGATGAACAGTTTTTACCACATTTTCTAAATTGGTTAAATCAATACTTTGATCAAATTCCTCACGTTTACGTACAAAAGCTTTTTATCCTTCTGTCAAATCTGGTGTATCTTCAAACAACAAGCCTTGTTTGTCTACTAAATAAAAACGACTTCTTGCTTCTTCTTCACTTAAGCCTTCACGAATTAATTCATCTAATAATTGGTTAGCAATTCCAACCCCGGCAGTACCAGCCCCAAAAGTTAAAAAGGTTTGGTCGGTGAGTTTTTCCTGGGCAATATTCATTGCTCCCAAAACGCCGGCTAAAACGACAATCCCAGTTCCTTGAATATCATCATTAAACGTCGTAATTTTATCTTGATATTTTTCCAAAATAGTCGCGGCATTACTCCGGCCAAAGTCTTCCCAGTGTAATAACAGTTCAGGGAATAATTTTGTAGCAGCTGTCACAAATTTATCGACAAAATCCATGTAACGTTCACCATAAATACGTTCGTGTTTATTGCCTAGATATAAAGGATCCTGCAATAATTTTTCATTATTCGTTCCAGCATCTAAAGATACAGGTAAGACTTGACTAGGATCAATACCAGCGGCTGCTGTATATACCATTAATTTACCAATCGCAATATCTACACCGTTGACACCCCAGTCACCAATCCCTAAGATACCTTCTGCATCTGTGACGACGATTAAACGAATATTTCTGCCGGCAGCTGCATTTTTTAAACTTGCTTCAATATCTTCTGGTGCATCAATTGATAAAAAGGCGGCATTTTGTGGTTGCACAAATAATTCATTGTATTGTTCAATTGAATCGGCTACGGTTGGATCATAAACAATAGGCATAAACTCTACAATATGTTGACCCATTAATTTATAAAACAAGGTACGGTTAGTATTGAAAATGTTCATTAGAAAAATTCGTTTTTCCAAGTCGCTAGTCTTACTTAAATATTGACCATAAGCTTGGACTGCTTGTTCTTCTAGCGTTTGTATATGACTAGGCAATATGCCGACCAAACCTAATTTTTCTCTTTCATCTTTTGTAAAAGCAGTTCCTTTGTTTAAAAATGGATTATTTAACACTTCAATGCCTTTCATACTATCTTCCTCCTATTTTTCATATCCTTTACACCGATTAGAATAGTTCCTGCCGCTTGTTATAGTCAGAAAGAAACGTTATGATAAATATTGTTTATATGAAAAGGATACAGGTTTTTATTTACATACGTCAATTAGGAGAGCTCAGATGAATATTCGTGATTTAGAATACTTTCAACGTCTTGCCTTAGAAAAAAACTATTCAAAAGTTGCCGCATTTTATCATGTGAGCCAGCCAACTATCACTTATGCAATAAAAAGATTAGAATCGGAATTGAATATTGCCTTAGTCAATCGTAGTCAAGCACATAAACATGTCGCATTGACCAATGCTGGCCGCCAATTTCTACAACACGTCAATACAATTTTACGGGAGTTATGGATTGCCAAAGAAGAAATCAGCCATTTGACAATCAAAAAACTACCATTAGGGCTACCTCCTATTATTGGTAATTATTATTTCCCCAAGTTATCACCTCAATTGCTAAAAGCAGATATCTTACCTCACTTAATCATTCGGCGGGAAGGTTCAGAGAATTTGCTACGTCAAGTCAAACTTGGTAGATTGGATGTCGGTCTCATTGGATCATTAGATCCGATTCAAGAAGAGTCTTTATCAGCTGAAATTTTAACAAAAAAGAAATTCAAAATTGTAGTGGCTAAAAATCATCCCTTAGCACAGCAAAAAGAGATTGCATTTGGGAAGCTGGCGACAGAAAAATTTTTATTGTTAAGTGAGCAATATGTCCATCACCATGCTTTTTTACGTCTCAGTCAGCAAAATAATTTGGATCCCCAAGTCATTTATCAAAGTGATGATTTAGATATTTTAAAGGGCATGATTAAGTCTGGCATGAGAGTTGGTTTTTTAGCGGAATTGGCCATTAATCCAGATGATAATTTCGTTACCTTGGATTTGACCGATAACAATCAGCCTCAATTTCTCATCTCCCTTGTCTATCGCAATAGCAGTATTTTACCGCCGATAATGGAAAAACTATTCGAATTAATTCGTCAGGTTGTTGCCTCAGATGAAATAAAAAAAGTTCAAAAAGACTAGCCTGGGTGAATTACCTTTCCAAAATTAGTTTTTTAACTAATTTTGGAAAGAAATCACAACTGTCTTTTTGAACTTTTTTATTCTTTATGTTTTTCTTTTTCGAAAAGTCACCACGTTATTAGGGATTGGCTGATCGTAATGCGATTTTTTTTGTTTTGTAGTTTGGGTTGGAAATTCCCCTTTAATCAATGTGCCTGGTGTCAGTGAACGAGTGAGTTTACGCAGTCTTTCATTTGCATCTTCTTTTTCTTCTTCCATTTGCACTTTCATAGCATCTAAATCTTCTTTTGAAATGGTCAAATGCTGAAATTTGTCCTTAACATGATGATATGCCATGGCTTCGGCAAAACTTCTAGGGCCACCCCGAACTAAAAAACGCAAATAAATTGCATAGTCACCTGTAAATCTTTTTTTCATCTTATTTCCTCCTATCTTTCCTTTGGGCAGGATGGAGCACCTTATCCTAAGACAGGTTGCTGAAGCGTCATAGAGCCTGTTCTCTTAGCTTCTCTTGATAGCTTGTTTTATTATAGCAAAAACTTTTTAAAATTCTATTAACACCCTACTTACTTTTTACCGGTTATTTAAGAAAATTGCGCAGCTATTTCGTTAATTTTGTCTTCATCAAGTTGATTAGTATAGGTGGTTAACCCGGCGACTTTTTTCATCACCAGTTTACTGAAAAAACTGCATTGGGTTGGATCATAAATTCCACCAACAAAAGCTTTAACAGTGGCATGTGTTAATAATTCAGCAGAAAAATTTTCCACAAAAACTTCTGATGCTTGCTCCGGTTGCAGTCCACAAAGAAATAGACCTACGTTGTGCTGTTTTAATTTTTCCTGGTAGTTTCTCACAAATGCCTTCAGTTCTTTATCAACCATTCCAGCAGTTATAGGGGAACCAATAATAATATTTTGATAATCTTCTAATACATCCGCGTGCACAAAAGCTAGCGGCAAGACGGTAGCTTTTGGAATCATTGTTGCCAATTTTTCAGCTACCTTCTTTGTTGCTCCATATTTTGTCGCATAAATAATGGCTGTTTTCATCTTTTCTCCTTTATTCGTTTATTGTGTTAAAAACTTTTATTTCCCTTTGTTAGGGTGATTTTCCCTTATTAAAACTTTCTCTTTAATTACACCATAGACCCGTTTTTATGTGAAATAAAAAGGTAATCAAAAAAGCTGAACGGATTTCGTTCAGCTCTCAATCATTTCAAGCAATAAGACGAAATCCAGCTAAATGGTTTTTCAAATTTCAGCTTATGGTCGCCGTAGATAGTGCCGTTCGGGTAGCTAGACAACAACGTCTTAGATAGCTCCGGTATTATTTTTGGTGAAACTCACATAATTTCTTTACTTAAAAAAAACGTCTCTTACTTCGAATTATAGTGCGAAGTAAGAGACGTTTAGTGGTATTTAATTTTAGCCTGCTAATTCTTCAAATTGAGAATTATAAAGTTGAGCATAGTAGCCACCTTTGGCTAATAATTCTTCATGGGTACCTTGTTCCTTAATATCCCCATCTTGCATGTAAAGAATCTTGTCTGCATCTTTAATTGTTGACAAACGGTGAGCAATAACAAAAGAAGTTCTACCCGCCATTAAGTTATTCATGGCATTTTGAATTAAGACTTCCGTCCGTGTGTCAACAGAAGATGTCGCTTCATCCAAAATCAAAATCGGTTTATCAGCTAAAATTGCACGCGCAATCGTCAATAATTGTTTTTGACCTTGTGAAATATTTGAAGACTCTTCATTTAGTTCCATATTGTAGCCACCAGGTAATGTTTCAATGAAGTGATGAACATGGGCGGCTTTGGCTGCGGCATAAACTTCTTCATCAGTTGCATCTAAATTACCATAGCGCAAGTTGTCCATAATGGTTCCTTTGAACAACCAAGTATCTTGTAAAACCATCCCAATATTTTGGCGTAAATCAGCCCGGTTAAAGTCCCGAATATCATGACCATCAATTTTAATAGCACCAGAATTCACGTCATAAAAACGCATTAACAATTTAACCATTGTCGTTTTACCAGCACCCGTCGGCCCAACGATTGCCACCATCTGACCTGGATCAACATGGCTGCTAAAATCGTTAATGATAATTTTATCTGGTGTATAGCCAAAGTGTACGTGTTCAAAGTCCACTTCACCTTTAACTTTCCCGATTTTAACCGGATTTTCAACAGTTTGGGCTTCTTCATCTTCACCTAAGAATTCAAAAACACGTTCAGCTGCTGCTGCCATTGATTGCAACATATTCGAAACTTGCGCTAGTTGCGCAATTGGTTGTGTTAAGTTGCGGACATATTGAATGAAGGCTTGAATATCCCCAACGGTAATTGTGCCGTTGTAAGCTAAAATCCCACCAATAATTGCCACTGCGACATAACCTAAGTTACCAACAAAGTTCATGATTGGTTGCATCAAACCTGAAAGAAATTGTGATTTCCATGCTGATTTAAATAAAATATCATTTTGTTCTTTAAACTCTTTCATGGCATTTTCTTCATCATTAAACAAATGAACAATGTTATAGCCACCAACAGTTTCTTCTACTTGACCGTTAATTTTACCTAAATATTTTTGTTGGGTAGCAAAATATTTTTGCGAATATTTCACGACAAACATAATTAATACTAAGGAAATTGGCACAATTAAAACCGAAATTCCCGTCATTTGAACAGAAATAGATAACATCATGATAATTACACCCACGATGGTAAATGTGGAGGTAATTAACTGGGTAACAGATTGGTTTAGTGATTGTCCTAAAGTATCCACGTCATTAGTAATACGGGATAAAACTTCACCTGTTGTCCGACTTTCAAAGTAATTCATTGGCATCCGGTTAATTTTTTCGGTGATTTCTTTACGCATACGGTAAGTAATTTTTTGAGTAACAGTCGACATGATCCAGCCTTGCATCACGCCAAAGAGTGCTGCTACCAAATACAATCCCAACATAAAGAGTAGAATCTGACCGATTTTATCAAAGTTAATACCACCAGTACCTTGATATTTTTTGATTAAGCCATTGAATAATTCAGTAATCGCTTTGGATAATATTTTGGGTCCCCAGATATTAAAAACAGTTGACGCTGCCGCGAATATCATGACAAACAAGACTGCAATCTTGTAATCTGCCATATAGGAGACTAATTTTTTAATGGTACCTTTAAAGTCTTTGGCTTTTTCGCCACCGGCCATGCCACCACCCATTGGGCCACGACCGCCACGGGGAGTTTGTTGTTTATTTTCTGCCATTTTCTTCGCCTCCTATTCTGCTTCTAAGCCCAATTCAGCGTTACTCAATTGTGAAGAAGCAATTTCTTGATAAACAGCAGATGTTTCCATCAATTCTTCGTGAGTACCCTGTGCAACAATCCGACCTTCATTTAAAACGATGATATTATCGGCATGTAAAATTGTCGAAATCTTTTGTGCCACGATAATTTGGGTAATCCCCTGAACGTTTTCAGCTAATGCCCGCCGTAAAGCCACATCAGTTTTATTATCTAACGCAGAAAGTGAATCATCAAAAATCAAGATTTTCGGATCTTTCGCTAAAGCACGAGCGATAGCCAAACGTTGTTTTTGACCACCCGAAACGTTCGTTCCACCTTGAGAAATAGCTCGATCATAACCTGCATCATTTGAATCAATAAATTCTTCTGCCTGCGCAATCATGGCTGCTTTTTTCATTTGTTCATCAGAAATACCGTCGACATCACCAAATTTAATATTGGATTTAATATCGCCGGAGAATAAAACACCTTTTTGCGGTACAAAACCAATTAAATCGTGTAATTTGTGTAAACTCATTTGACGAATATCCACACCATCAATGGTAATACGGCCTGTTGAAACATCAAACAAACGTGGAATCAAACTAACAACAGTTGATTTACCAGAACCAGTTGAACCGATCAAAGCTGTAGTTTGACCAGGTTTAGCCGTGAAATTCAAGTGATGTAACACATCTTCATCGGCATCAGGATAATGGAATGTAACGCCTTCAAATTTCACTTCTCCAGTAAAGTCATGATCGTCTTGTGGTTGTTCCGGATCAGTAATGGTTGGTTTTGTTTCTAAGATTTCATCCACACGTCCAGCAGAAACGTTGGCACGAGGTAAAATAATTGAAACCATTGAAAGCATCATAAAGGCCATGACAATTTGCATTGTATAAGTAATAAAGGCCATCATGTCCCCAACTTGTAATTGACCGGCATCCATATTGTGACCACCGACCCAAACAATTAAGACCGAAATACCATTCATTAGTAACATCATAATTGGCATCATGATAGACATTGCACGGTTAACAAACATTTGTGTTTTCATTAAATCAGTATTGGCACCGTCAAACCGTTTTTCTTCATATTTTTCACGAGAGAAAGCACGGATAACAGGTAACCCGGTAATAATTTCGCGGGAAACCAAATTTACACGGTCGACTAATTTTTGTAAGCTCTTGAATTTTGGCATTGTAAAACCAAGTAATGTCAAAACTAAAATCAAGACTAAACCAACGGCCACACCGATAATCCAGCCCATGCCCGTACCGGTTTTGTAAACTTCATAAATCCCACCAAGTCCTAAAATTGGTGCATATAAGACCATACGAATGGTCATTACTAACCCCATTTGGATTTGTTGAATATCATTGGTACTTCGGGTAATTAATGAAGCTGGTGAGAATTTTTCCATCTCTGCATTAGAGAAATTTAAAATCTGATTGAATTGACCCACCCGCAAGTTCTTACCTACTGAAGAGGAAACAAGAGAAGCAATTAAACCTACTAAAATTGCAGCGACTGCTGAAATTAAAGTTAAGATAATCATTTGTGTCCCTTTTTTCATCATGTAGTCGGTTTGAATTTGCTTAGTATCTTTGTCTAACGCTTTATACTCAGCTAAAGTTAGCTGGACGCCGACAGTTTTCATGGAATCTTCGCCCATGTCGCCCAGCCCTGCTTTGGTTTCTTTTCGCGCTTCGACTACTTTTTCAGGCAGTGCATCATTCGTTTTTTTCAACTCATCGCCGATTTTTTGGGCTTCAGCACCTTTAGCCTTGGCTTCATCACCAAGTTGTTGGGCTTGCGCGCCTTTTGTTTGAGCTGTAGCCATATCCCCCGCTGCTGCTGCCGTTTGGGCTTGTGCAGCGGCTGTTTGGGCTTGTTCGCCTAACGTTTTGGCTTGAGCGCCTAATTCTTGTGCTTTTTTACTATCTGTACCTAATTTTTGATAAGTATCCAAAATTTCTTTGGCGGCATTGCCATCTTTTGAATCTTTGGCCTGAGAAGAAGCCAGCATCATCATTGGCAATTCAAAAATTTTCGCCAACTTTTCTTTGGTCATACCTTCTTGTAAATTAAGGTTGTATACCTCAACTTTTTTGCCATCCACTGTTTTCGTGCCGGCTTTATAGTTTTCTTTAATCGTATCTTTTTCAGCATCAGTCATAAATAGTTCAACTGCTGAAAGCGTAGATTTTCGAATTGTTTCAGGGGTTGGATTTTCCAAACCACCTTGTTGAATCCCTACGTCGACGATGTCTGACGTAATGCTTGGTAATGTCAAATCACTGTTGGCTTGAATTCCTAAGAGTACGAGTGCCGCTAGGATTGCATACCAGTATTTGCCCAGATATTTAAATAATTTCACGTCTGCAACCTTCCTTACCTATTAAATTTTTCATCTTTTGTTTTGGTAGCACCACTTTTTAGCCAATTAAGCTTCATTGAGAAATCATACAAAGCTTCTTGCATATCAAAATCATCTTGTCCAATCAGATGACGATACCCTTCTGCAACAGTAGAAAATACTACATGCATCAACATTTTGACTAGAATTTTTAACTCTTTTTGATTTTGAACTTTTAAAGTTGTCAGATCAATCATGTTATAAAACGCCTGCATACTCTCTCGGTGTTCCTGCCGTGCATCAGCTGCATGAAATGGTGGCGGACTCTGCTTGCCAAAATGGGGCGCAACTTTATGAAAAGAACGATAATCCATATTCATAAATAAATTTTTGTAAAACGCCGCGTTTTCTCCATGTAAAACCTCTTTGACCATTTTGGTAAAGTAAATTTCAAAACCATCAAAAAGTTGTCCTTGCGCTTCTTTCATCGCATTATTCAGTTCTTGCTGACTATCTCGCCGCATACTTTGAAAATAATAATAATAAAGATCTTCTTTATCTTCAAAATACTGATAAAAACTGCCGCGAGGAATACCAGCATCCTTGATAATTTGCGCAATGGACGCATCCCCTAAAGGAACTCTGGAAAACTCTTTTTTCGCAGCTTTCATAATACGTTGCTGCTTTTCTTTTGTCAGATGAAAAAAGGTTTCCTTTGGCATGATCTCTCCTCCTTACTTTAAAAAATTTCACTTTAAATAAATGACGCCGTGTCATGTGACAATGTGTCATTATACACCCATTTTTAGTAATTGCAAGCATTTTGCATAATAATTTTCATAAAACAAAAACCAAAACAAACGTTATTCTATCTGCTTAAAGCCTTTGATTTAATAGTGTTTTCCCTATACTGGATCATTATCTTTTTAATTTATTACGCCCATACTTAATTTTCAAACGAAAAAAAATCATAAATTCTTCACAGCTTCATTTGAAATAACGTTTTCAATTTTAAAAATTTTTTACCAACATCTTTAGCGAGGGAATAGGCCACTAGAAATAGAATACATAAAAATTTATATAAACCTTTCTATTAAATAAAATCCATTGTTTACTTTCTAAATAAAGACGACAACTGATGATCTTTGGAGATTGCTGCTACAATTACTTACAAGAAGATTTTTCTACTTGATTTCCTTTAACCAAGTAATAATATACTTGCTAAGCTCTTGTTGTTGTTGTGAATTAGAAATTGTGGCTTTGCCATCACCTTTTTGCGCACCATAACTGCCAAAACCAGCATGATTACCACCTTTAATTTCTGCAAAAGTAGTATTATCTGGCAAATAGGCTTTTGATTTTTGATATTGGGTTTTATTTAAAACCTGATCCTGACTTGCAGTAATAGATAAGACGGGAATATTCACTTTTTTGAGTGTTCCTTTTTCATCAGGATAACTAGCTAAAAAAATCATACCGGCAATTTCCTTTTGATGGTTTTGCGCATAACGACTAGCCATCACCCCACCTAATGAGTGGCCTACCAAAATATTTTTTGCTTGGGCATTTTTCGCTAGGACAACATCCGCCTTGTTTGGCGCAAGTACTGCTAAATTTAACGGCACATTCAAAATATAAACAGAATAACCTGCATCTGCTACTTCTTGGGCCCAAATCCGATAACTAGAAGGTGCCACCAAAGCACCGGGATAAAAGATGAGGTTGGTTTGCTCTTCATTTTTATTTGGCTGTGAACTGACAAAAAGCGCATAGTCTTTTGTCACTTTTGTGGGTTTAATCACTTTTGCATCCTTACTTGGCTCATACGTATTCTCTTTTAGATATAAGCTACCACCTGCAGACACAAATAGAAAAACAACCAAAATTCCTAGCAACATTTTTTGCCACCAACGCCATTTTTTCACGTCCACACCTTCTTTATTCCATTTTTTTACGATAATGGAGTTCTACCATTTCCCCCATCGTTGTGCTATCAACAAAATCAAGGCGCTGTTGGTAATCACCAGTTGGAAATAACCGTTTGCCATTCCCTAAGAATACCGGTGCAATTTGAATCCAGTATTCATCTAGCAAATCGGCCTCCATTAAATATGTCAAAAGTTTTCCACCACCTACAATCCAAATATAGCCTTGAACCTGCGTTTTCAAATCAACAATGACTTTATTAGGATCTTGAGCGGTAAAATACCCCTCATCAATTTCATCCGTACGACTACGGGAAAAAATAATCTTTTGTTTATGAGGATAAAGTGTTTGACCATTTAGTAACTTTATTACCTCATCATAAGTCACTCGCCCCATTACCACCGCTGCAACATTTTCTTCAAAATTTTCATAAGTTGACACCCCAGCTAAATTCGTATCAAATAACCACTGCAAACTGTCCGCATTATCTGCTAAATAACCATCTAAACTAATAGCACCGTAAAAAACGACTTTGGCCAATCAAAAACCTCCTTTTGTAGCATTCCATCCTATTTCAAAACAAAATGAGTTCCACTTCAGTATACCAACAAGGCGAAATCTTATAAAAAGATTGGCTTATACAAAAAAATCGCGACATTATTTAAATAATGTCGCGATTTATCAATATGATTGAATTAAAACAGATAAAATTACTAGCGATTCCTTACTTCACGTTTTGACAAATAAAGACAAATCGATGTTGCAAATTGAAAATACTTTCTCGTCTTAGCAATTCTTGCTGTAAATCAAGTAATTCAACAAAATTATTTACGACAGAAAAATCAGGAAACTCCCACGGAATTGTCCGCAAGTAGTAAATTAGACCATCCATATTATAAAATTCTTGTTTCAAATAGGCTTCATTTTGATACAAAATCTCAAAATCGTAATTTTTTAAAGCTTTCGTCACCAATGCAAGATGGAAATCAAAAGTCTCTTTTTTGTAGTCGGGAATAACCCGCGAGGCTAGGTTAACCCCATTAAAATCACCAACTTGTTGGGAAATAAAGATACCTCCAGGCTTTAATACACGTTTCACTTCAGAGATATCAAATGATTCATGGGAATTAATTACGATATCAAAAGCATTTTCAGGAAAATTTAGTTCATCTTGTTCATTAACAAATTGAACATTAACACCTCTTGGACGTAATCTTTCTAAAAGTAAACGATAATTTTTTTCATATCCTTCTGTCACAGCAGTTTTTTCATAAGGATGACCAAATGTTGCTAATAATTCGCCCCCACCTGTTCCCATATCCAATAACTGCATATCTTTTTTCAAATATTTTAAGACAATTTTACGATAATCCCAATCAGGAACTTCACAAAAATACTTATTTTCTAAATAAGAAAAATCCCAACCGCTAAATTTCTTTTGGTTTGCTTCACTTTGTAACCACTGTTTTTTTAATAATGCTATATTCATGCTTTCATCTCCTAATAAATTATCAGTGAGAGCGATATAGCTTAGATTGACAGGAAATTTTTACTCGATATAGCGCCCATCAAATAAAACTATATCGAGTAGCTACCTCGTTTAAACATCACAATCTCCTCCTTGTTATATTTAGCATAACAATTTTAAAGTAAGATTGCGAGCGCTTTCTTATAAAAGTTTTTTTAAAATAACTTAAAATTTAGAAAGGAGTTTAAACCGGTAGAAAAACTGGAAATAGATTTACAAATTTATAAGTCTATGTTCACTGATTTCTTAATAGAGACAATCTATAAAAAATTCACATTATCCATTGTTTATCTCAGAATAATCTATAAAAGTATAAAATATTCTATTTAGGTACTTACTGGAATGGTAAAATGAAACAAATATAGTCTACAAGGAGGAGCCGACCTTGAGTAAGGATAAAAAAATTTTTTTTATTGTAACACTCATTCAGTATATAATTTATGGAATCTCGTTAGTATGGGCATTTTTAGCTAGAGGAATTACCCCAAACTGGCCATTTTATCTCTTGTTGGTAGGAATATTAATAGGAAATTTTATCCCGCTTAAGTATCGTAGTAATTTCTTTTCAACTGAGCCCGGTTTCTTTTTTAAAACCAAGACACGAAAATTTGAAAATATTATTTACCTGACCACTACTTGTATAGTTATTTTGCTAGTTTTACTTCTTAATATCTTATAATTTACCAATGAAAAAGCTGCTGAGAAGGTAGAGAACGACTTCCCCAGTATCTTTATTTTCGTAGGCAATCTTAAAAAGCACAAAAAAAGAGTACCAAAACATTGAATTAACAATGTTTTGGCACTCTTTAAATTCCTATCCCACACTGCCTTCCATTTCAGGATTGGCTTTGTGAGAATATATGAATACTATTAAATCAATAAACTTTATAGAAAAAGCTATTGTTAAACAAGCGTATAATCCTATCTAATTTTACAAACAGATAGACTTTAGTTAGCTTTTTCTAGCTGGGGGCAATTAATATAAAAATAGATCTTCTATCAAAGCTAGAACTTCGTTATTCTCAATATTTGAAAACAACACAATTGACCCTGATACCGACACAGAGAAGCTTACTTCCATATTATTTATAGGATACGTTACAGCAATAGTAGACAAATCTCCGTTCTGATTCATCAAATCATACAGCTCTGTTTGATTAACACGGCTTCCATTCAAAGAGCTTCCACTCAATGTTTGAATAGTAACGTTTTTGAATTGCGTCTTTCTTACATCACTAGCTTCTTCCATTATAGTTTCTAAATTAAAAATTTTTTTAGAATAATTTAAATTAAACTGGCTAGACATAAAATTTGCAATATTATCTGCACTAACTTTGTTAGCAAAAACGATTAATGAGCCATTCTCAGTATTAAAATATCCATCATAAATGTTTCTTACAACGACTGCATTTAAATCTTGTCCTAGTGCTCTCGCTTTAAGTTTAAATTCTTCATCTAAAGCAAATGAGCATTTCTTATATTGAGCTAGTTGTTCGTTTATAAAAACCTCTGTTGTAAAAGTTTCATCCATTCCATTCAGCAGCTTAGTTTCTTGAATACTCCTGTTCTCCAGTGTAATATCATCAGCCATAAAAAGATTAGGTTCAACTTCATATACTGAAATTGCTTGCACAATACCCCTCCTAGATGTTAAAACATAATTTAGCTACTTTAATTAAATCAGAAACATTAGATGAATTAAAATTGATAGATTCTTTATAAACTGTTAAATCAGAATTTTTTACGGTAGGATCATCCTTATTCAGCAAAGAATTCAATTTTATTGTACAGATAAACTTACTTATCGCTTTCTTATCTACCCTATTAAGATTTCCCCCATAAAAAGGATTCTTTTTACCATATTTAATTGAAAAAGAATTTGATACATTATCTTTTTTAGCATTTTCAAATTCAAGAAAATCAGTAACAATCTCTTCATAACTTACTAAAATTTCTAGCGCTGATTTATATGTCACAGCAGCATTTATTATTCTAACATCTACATTTCTATCAAAAGAGTCAATCGGGTCCAACTGCTTAACTTCGAGAAGAAAATTATTAAGATTATAAATTTTACTATTTTTTAGATTACTACTTCTAACATAGTCTATTTCGTGTTTCTTGAAGATTCTTTCTAATCCTTTAAAATCTATAGGGGTCTCTTTACTAAAAGAAGTTTGCACATCAAAACTAACCTCTCTTCTTGAAGACAAAAGTTTATTAATAAATAAATAGAATTGCATTTTATGATAATAGAGCCATGAAAATACACCAAATAGGGTTCCTAAAATCCCCAATATGCCTGAAATATTATTTAAAAATTCCATGACATCAAATCCTTTATCTGGCATTATTACCACCCTTCCAAAATATTCAAAAGTTCCAACCAACTTAGTACTTCCTGATAAACAAATTATAGAGACAAAAGTTTATCAACGCAACTAAAACAAAACTCAATTGTCACTATAACAAAACTTTAGTAAGAAATATATCTTTCTAATTCCTTATTTGGATCATCAATAATGCAAAATTTTCCGCCAGGCGAACTACCATCTAGCGGTTTGGGATGGATAAGATCATAGATATAATCTTCTTCGCTATCATCCACAATCTTGATTGTTCCAATTTCATCTTTGACAACATTATAAACAATGCCATTGGTTAATGATTCAACACCGAATGTTTCACCAACATATTTTACTTGTCCTACGTACTCCAGTGGTATTGATCTATCAAGCACACACTGATAAACATTAATGGTTTTCATCTTTATTCTCCTAATCTTCCTAACCCTATTCTTCATACTATCATCCTATGGGAACCCATTACTAGTAATTTTTCCTTGGTACACTTGTCCAACTGGTAAATATTTTGTTACATCAAAAAAGGTAGCCGATAACAGCCACCTTCCTACCTTTTAAAAAATTTGATTGGATAAAATTGGCATCTTTTCAAAGCCTAACAATAATAACTGGTAAAATTCTTCTTTGTTTTCCTCAGTCTGATTGAATATCTTTGCTTCTGATATGTCGCCTAATACATACTGACCACTGTTGTTTCCATAATCAGTTAAATATAAATGCCGATTAACTCGAAGCATAAAAATAGTCTCAGTACTTTGAAGAACTCGTTGCATTTCTAATTTCAAATGATATTGAGCGATACGGCGCCTATTTCTAAAATTATCTAACGTCATACCATATTTTTTACACATTTCTTTGTCCTTGATTGGTTTTACGGTTGTGTTCATTCCTCTCTTGGGATCATAGTTTGCTAGATATGGCGATTTATAGTAAACATCTGATAATAGTTTCTTATGATCAGCAGGAAGTCGCTGCATCGCGTTAAAGAAAATTTTCGCATCCTGTATTTCTTTATCCCTTAATTGATACCTTTCTTTTTCATAAAATTGCCATCTCACTAAGAAATATATCGGTCTTAAATGATCATATTGCAAAAAAATCACACAACCTTTCTAAGTTGTCATCTACATCTTCATCTAAATCAACAACTATTTTTTCTGGTTCAGGTTCAACATTAGAACGATAACAAATGGCTGTCTCGATCTCCGATATTTCATCCAATAAATCAGCTTGTAAATATTCTGGGATAAGAACTTCTTTTCCCTCTAAATATTTTGATTCAAAATATTGAAATTCTTCCAATGATAATTTTTCAAGGTATGCTTTAAAGTTTCGCTGACGGAAAACACTACGCTCTATACGCCTATCAATAAGTTCAAGACATTCATAAAGCTTTTCTACTTCTCTGTCCGGTCGAAAACCTTTTGCATGCATTCCCAATTCATCATACTCGATATGAGTAGACATGTTTTGAAGATAAAAAGCTGTCTTTATGCTCTTCTTATAGGAGACTAATCTATTATGAATTGACCATAACGAAAAGTAATTTTTTATCATTATTTCATCAAAAGGATCTTCCAAACTAAAACCTCCCGTAGAAAAAATAGGCAGCGGAACAATCCGCCACCCCTTCATTTATTCAACAACTACATTCGTTGCAATTTTACCTTTGCTGTTTTCACCGATCGTATAAACAACCGACTGGCCTTCTGCTAAATTCCGGTAGCCGTCACCGACAATATCGCTATAATGAACGAAAATATCTTGTTTATTCTCATCTGTGATAAATCCATAACCTTTTTCACTGTTAAACCACTTTACTGTTCCATTTTGCATAGTATTTACCTACCTTTTCTATTTTTTTGTTGCATATTTGAATGTTGTTTTTCAAGCAATTTCTCTCTATTTCGTTGATAGTATTCTTTCTTTTGTGCTAGGATCTCTTGACGTTTCTTCTTATAACGTTCTTGATCATAAATTTTTTTGCAGATTTTACATTGAGTATCGAAACCATCTTTATGGCCCGAATGTCTTGTAAAATTTTGATTGCTCAGCTCTTTATCAATACCGCATTTAGAACACTTTTTAAGGATTGTAGTGTTTTGTTCCATTGATTAATCAGCTACTTTCTTCCTACGGGATCGCATATAGTCCTTCATGTAATCTGGGTTCTCTTTTTCCCATTGATTGCGACGTTTTTTATGTGCTGCACGTTTGCATCCATCACTACAATATCTTGCATTTTTACGCTGAGTTCCAAAAGTAGAGCCACAAATCACGCATTTTTTTAAGCTCATAAGCCACCTTCTTTCTTGTTAAACGATAGGACACGAGAAAAAATGTACAGTGACGGCGTGAAGTTCGGCCGACAGCCGGGAGGGGTGGGTATCCCCCCTTCTATTTACTCGCTGATTGCTTTTAAATTTGTTTTTGATAAGTTATACCTCAATTAATTAAAGCTTATTAAACATGCATTAAATGATTAATTGAAGTTCTTTTTATTCAAATATTTTTATTAGTTTTTTTCTTATGAAGATGACTAGAAGCCAGTGGCTGTAGCTGGTGCTAGTCCAACAAATCAAGTCGCTAGACTTCTTGGATGATCCTCGTTTGATCTCGTGAATCATTTTGTTCTGATTGATTGACTCAAACCTTTGCGAATACACTGCATAATCGCAAGTGGCTAATAACCGCTCTAAGCCTTGCTACCAAGCTATCTATGGTCGTTTTATCAGAATCATTAATTGGTTAACTATAGTAAGCGATTTGAGAAGTGTGTAAAGTAATAGCCACACCACAATCGAGATCAATGTTGTAACGAGTATCTAGGTTATATTGCCATTGAGCTTTATTCCGTATCGTTCCTGGTAGTCCTAAATACTTACCTGCAACCCTACTACATACTCTGTCACCAGAACGAAATGCCTCCATTAGTCATTCATTCCTTTTAAATTCTTAAGCATCCCTCTTAGAGCAGTTTCCCGTTTCAAAGATTCCTCAGATTTAACGCCTGTCTCTCGTTCGAACCTATCTTCAATTTCTTTGGCTGCTTTTTGCTTTTCGGCTTCAATTTCAGCGTCCCGAATCTTTTTATCATCCTCATAAGAAGAAGCTATCGCCTTATGAAAAAGAGCGGTTGATTCTTCTATCTGTTTTTTATTGCGGTCGGTGATTGCCTGCATGCTATCGGCAAATGCTTGTTTTTGCTTTTGATGGTCCTCCGCAACTCGTTCTTCCATGCCTTTAATATCGATATAATTTTTATCTGTCATTGATTCGTCTCTCCTTTTTAAACTGTCTGATTAGAAGAATACACAATTTTTTCTTTGTGGTTCTTCTTCAATTCCAGCAAGATCTGCTAAGAACGTTCCTGAAACTTTATTTCTAAAGAAATGAGATACACTTTTTTCGTTCTGATATTCCTTTGCCCGAGTGATTACTGTACCGTTTGCTGCAACTAAGGCATCAGCATCTTTATAAACATCATATTGAAGAATATGAAGTAAATCATTTGCCTGTTTGTTAGTGGACACTGATTCATCAGAAATTTCTTTAATTTGATTCACCAATTCTGCAGCTCTTCTATTTTGTTCATCTTGGATTTCCTTAGCTTCACCCATGATTTCATGTAAAAGATTTCTATATTCTTTTTGATCGATAATCGGATTTTTTTCCAATTTTTCTTTTTGTTTCAGATAGAGTTCCTTAGTGTGTTTAGCAGTCCATAGAGCTTCTTTAGCTTTGGAATATTTTTTTAGCATCAACTTCAGCTTCAGCAATATCTTTTTCTGCTTTTTCAATAGTAGTAGTCGCTTTTTGTATATTCTCTTTGCATCCCTTCAATTCAGCAGTATTTTCACTTGCCAATTCTTTGATATAACTTTCTAATTCTTCTAATGTTTTCATGTTCATTCTCCTGTCTATTTTGATTTATTTAGAAATAAATTACTCCAGATTTAAGCACTGGCTCACTTCTTATTTTTGGTTTGTCTATTTTAGTTCTGCCTTCTTTTCCTAAAAACTCGATCAATTATCTATATAAAAAGGACACAAGGGATCCACCAAAACATCTGGCTTATCTCTCGTGTCCTCTGGTTTTCCAGTCAGACTATCTGATTTTTTGTGAAGTCGTTGTTTCCGTTCGGATCACTTTACCATCCTGTACGATCACCTTTACTGTTCCATGTTGTGGCAGCTCCACAGTGACCGCCTTATTATTCGTATCAATATATAATTTATCCATTATGTTTTCTCCCTCCGTTAGCTGTTGACTGTCTATAAAAGACCATATTCAAAAATATGTTGGTAGGGCAACAGCTCCGTATTAAGCCTATAGGTTTATTTATGCGATTGCATCCACTGCATCCATCCGCCAAGATAGAAGTGGATGTGTGTAATATAGTCCAATCAATGGTTTCTATTGTTGATTGGTGTACCAAATAGAAATGATAGTGGTGGCATTTAGTTCTTCACTGTCACCATCGGCTGAACTACTTTGTTTGATATGGTGGATCTTAATGTCTGGATGATCATCTAGAAAGTCTTGAACCTTATTCTCTAGCGTTTTTCCTCCTCTTTCTCGAGAAGCTCGAGTTAAATAATTTGTACCTTCAAAAATTTTTATGTTCATTTTTTACTCCTTAATCGCACTATTTACTGTTTTATAAAACTCGCTTTCTGTAAAAACATCTCGGTCTTTATTTGTTCCAATTAATACTTTCAATGGCTCAATGTCCACGTTACACGCCTTTGCATAACTTGCTGCTAGATATAAATCATTGTTTCTATCCAAGCTAGTTCCATCAACAATTCTTTGATAGGCTTGTTTTCCTAAGCCGCCTCTTCCTTTTGTTAGTTTCCCAGAAAAATGGGAAAAATCATGATCCGGAAAAATTCTTTTAACGCTATGTTGTTCCATGATTTGCTGGCGAAAATTCCCTTTGCTTCCAAAAATACGATTTTCAAAACTACCTTCATACTTTTTTGGAGGTAATTCATTTCTCGTATATCTACCTTTTGCAGTCGTGCTTCCTGCAAGTACAAAATAATTATTATCATTTGCTTTGATGTCTACACCAGGAAGATAAGCAATCTTTTGGCTATACTCTACTTCTTTACTTTTTTGGAAAATGATATGAATGCCACCGCTTGGCGTTGTCTGTGTCATGGTCTGATTCATATTCGCTGTCAATTCATCAAAAAATGGGATAGGTTTCAAGCTTTCATAGCCATCTACGCCATCTGCATGATTCCGATCGATATCGATACACCACAGACCTCTGGTTAACGCTCCTAAACACTGACTACTTTCATAAAGTTGCTGGTAGGTTTCTAGGAAGACACTAGTTACTGGTATATCTTTAAAGCTCACTCGCGGCGTTTTATATTCATTCAATGGGATACACTGCACACCCTTCGATAGTAGGAGTTGTGCATATTCGTAGCCATTCATATTAGCACCTCTTCGTTATTTAAATAGGTAGTAACCTTCGTAACCCTTAGTGCTATACCCTTTTACTACTCACTTTTTTTATGCTATTTCTCAACAGTCTCTAAAAGCCTTGATATAGCACCTTTTTTTCTCTTTATAGTATTTATACTTTTCTCAATTCGCTAAAATGAGGGTTACCAAGGTTACTTATTGATATACCAGCATTTATAAGAGTTATAGGAAAGGTTACCTAAGAGTTACTTTAAAAATGAGAGTTACTTATTTTTTGAGTTAAGGGTTACTTAACCCTTAGTAACCTTATTAAATCATGGAGTAACCTTTAACTTTCTTGTTATTCAATATACTCTGAATCCTTGAGTAGCTTAACAACTTGAAAAAATAGTTCTCTATCTTCAATAACATGTACTTTGAAAACTTGGCCTTCAATTTTCTTTGGTCGATTCAACTTTACTCCTATTTTTTTTACATCATCTTTTGCCTTTTGATAGCGAAAACTTCCATAATCATCTATCACTGCTTGCGCCAGTGTCGGATCACTAGCTAAAATGAATCCATCTCGATGAATGACTACCACCAAAATTCGTTGTGTTTCGGTCAATTCGTCTGCATTGCGATAGTTTTTCAAGGCTACACTGCCAAACTTAAATTTACCACCTTGCTTTTTTAAATAGTCCAAGCTATAAATCAAAAACGATAAATTTGCAGCTAGGGACTGTTCTCCTTTTGGTTGAATGAAATTCCAATATGGTCTAAAGATGGCATGGCGCTCCCCATCTGTTTCACCTTTCGGTCGATCTTTGAAGGCAATTTTTACCGTCCGTGATTTATTGGCTGTTATACTGCTAATATCAACTGACTCATTGGTATCTAAAGCAAGGACACTTTGAATTTTAAATCGCACTGCATCTTTACCAATTTCGCGTCCCGTTTTTGTCTCTCCGGTGGCTATCATCCGCAAAATTCGCATTTCTTTTGCAGTGATCCCATCTGTTTCATTGGCGTGTGCAACATCAGCTCCATAGAATTTCAACCACTCATTACTTGCCTCAAATCCGCCAGCCATCAATTTATCAAAATCAACTTTGTTTACTTTAAAAACACCTTCAAAGGTAGTCATCAATAGCCCTTTACCTGTTCGGCCGAAGTCTTTCAAAATAAAGAAGTGTTCTGGGGGTTCCAGTTTTAATTTTCTCAACAAAACATAAGCGTGTAACAGACTAACATTATTTAGACTATTGTCATCATCAGCGATCAGATTTAAGAAATTATCTGCCATTTCAAAATTTAGTTCATTGTATGCTACATCATAAGATGCAAAGAACAACTCGTTTGCTGCTGGCTTTCGTTGTTCCATAATTAAGCTTTTGCAATCATATATCCAATCACTACCAGCAAACGAAAAAGGTTGTACATTGTAATCGTGCGTTTCTATCTTAATATGCTGACCGTATATTGCCTCTAAAACAGATAAAAAATCAGGAATTTGTTGCTTCTTCTCAATGGGATAATCATAGGAAAAAAGCGTTTCGTCAATCAGCTTAAACGCATTTTTTTGAACAGCCACAAAGCGTTTTAGTTCTTTAGAATAGATCACTTTTCCAGCAGTAATGTCAGCCAAGAATCGAGCATAATTAGTAAATTTTCCGTATTCAAAAATAGTTTTTTTATTTCCGTCTTTATCAGGCGCTTCTTTAAAAATCCCGTATACAAGGCCCGTTTTCTTTGGCGCAATCGTGTAGCTAAGTGTTAAATTGTTGAATTTAGCGCCCTCGTCCTTTTCATAGATTTTATAAAAAGCATCCCCTTTATTATCTAAGACTTGTTGGTCATTGGTAATATCGGCAAAATGGACCCGTTTAACAATTTCTTTAATCTGTGATAAATGAGGTGTATTCACACGATCCAAGTTCAATCTTATTTTTTGAAACTCCCTAAATAATTCTGTTGCATCTTTTTCACCGACAACATTTGAGGTACTAGTCAAATTTCATCACATCCCTTAATACTCAAAATACTTATTTTAATCATTCAGATTCATCCAAATAATGAATAATATTTTTGCTGTGAGTGTCTCCCAGCAATCTTATTGAAGCAATTAGGCCATTTAAAGCCGAAAGATCGTCTCTGGTTATATTGCCCGATGAAGTAAAACGATCGTTTACAAAAGCTTCTAGTCCTACCATACTATTAGCAAGATATCCTGCTTCAACAATTAAATCATTACTATCCATTATTGGTCTCTCCCTTTAACTCGTCGTTCATATTCAAATTCATCATAATTTGTAAATAGCACCAATCCGATACCGACAAATAAGCACAGTTTTAATAAATTCGGTAACATAGTAGCTAGTCCACCGAATAAAACGGCTGCTAAAATAAGATTAATTTTTCTATCCATGGCATTTTCCTCCGATTTCGTTTATAATCGAAGACAGAAGATGGCTGTTTAAAGCCTTTTGTTTGCCTTTATCCTGTCCGCCAAGACAATTAGGGATAAGGCATTTTCTTTTGCCCTTCGATTCATGAGTTAATCCTCCAGTTCAATTCCTAAAAGCGCTGCTAGCAAGTCAATTCGTGAGTAAAACAAATCCTGCATCGAATCGCGATCAAAATCCTCATCAAATCGTGCCATGCTCAATTCATATAGCTCTTGCACAACGCTTTTTACAGTTGGCTCTTCTGGCAGTAAATTTTTGTAGTCCATTTGCTCGTACAGATCGTTGAATGTATTTACCAGCGCTTCACCTTCCAAACTGGCTAACTCCTTAGCTGTTTTGTCTGTGACAACTTTCGATAATGATTTCTCCATTGCTGCATTTTGTCCTTCATTCATGTTGATTTCCTCCTATGCAATTTCTGACCAGTTTTGATGGTTATAAATTTTTTCGCTGACCGAAAACTGTAGACCATATTTTTCTTTCATTGTCATAAGCTGTACGGTTTCATCTAAGACAGCTTCACGATCAGCCAACATTTCTGGGGTCATAGCTTCCTTATTCACCATTTTTGAATGGCCATATAAATTAGATACAGCCTTATTAGCAATAGTGTTCGCCTTGATAAAGTCTTTTGGTTTTGGGTCCTTGATTGAACGATTCAACTTTGCCATAGCTTCTTTCTGATGTTCCTTATCAAGCATTCTGAACACTTGGAAACCTTCAATACCTACTGATTGGCGTAATTGCTTGATTACATTAAAAACCCATTTCTGAAACTGTTCGGCTGAATCAAGTTTTGATCCAAAAATTAATCTATAAATATCTGGTTCTTGAATAATCACATAACTAGTAGCAGAAACCCCGTCGTTATAGGTGCCCCGTTTCAGGGCGTGTCTGTTAACAGCATTTCTAGGCTTCTTGTATCCCAACGCCTTTGCTACATCACTCCCTACTGCCCACCACTCATTATTTAACTCAATAAATCTAATTTCATGATCGTTCCAAATTTCCGTCTTCATGTAGTTACCCCTTTCTAAATAGACGATTCGTATTTAATCCAATCTCCATTGCCCCCAGCAATAATTTAAATTTCAAATTGTTCCATCCACTCATCACACTTTTTTCGATTCACTCGTTTGGTTTGTGCAATCACACTGACCGGAAAATCAAGCTCACGAATAAATCTATTTAAATTAGAACGTGATACTTGTAAATATTTGCAAGTAGTTGCTAAATCCATCCAGTCGGGAAAAGATTGCTTCTCTACTTGTTGTTGCATCTGTTCCGCCCAAACTTTTGAAGCAACTTCTGATAGCTGTTGTTCTACTGTTGGGCTTAAATCAACTTCTAATCTCATAACAACCCTCCTATCATTTTTCAACTTTTGATACTTTTTGTTTAAAAAAAATATCGTCAATTGTTATATCCGGAAAAATAGGTAAAAGCATTTTTTTGAACTTTAATTTCTCGTTATCTGAAAAGGGTGTTCTTCCAATTTCTTTCAAGCGATAAGCTTGTAATGATATTCCAAAAATCTTTGCCATTTCTGTTTGAGACTTATCTAGCATTTTGCGATATCCAGCTATCATATTCATCTGTTATCTCCTTTCAACTTTTGATACTTTTATTTTAGCACGGATTTCAAATATTGCAAGTGGAACTTGCTACTTTTGATACATACATGTATAAATTCATGATATAATCCCTTTAGAGAGGAGTAAAATTATGAATGATATTAATAAACTAGCGTTAGGAAAACGAATCAAAAATATCCGCGTTGCTAGAAAAGACACGCTCGAAACGTTTGCTAAAGCAATTCAGGCAGAGACTAGCCACGCCATTAAGACCACTAAGAGTAATGCTTCTAAGTGGGAAAAAGGGTTGAATATTCCTAATGATATTACGCTCAAAGCAATTGCTGACTTAGGTAATACCTCCGTTGAATATCTACTGTATGGTTCTCTTGATGAATATGCACATACTTTATTGGATAATTTTGAAATTGAACTAAATGAAGACAGTTCAATTAGCAACGCCGTTATCCCTTTTATAATAAATGAAGTAAAAAGTGCTTTGTTCCCTAAATATTTTGATAAAAGCTACTCTGACATGGTTAGCCTTGAGAATTTTTTTGATGAAAAGAAAAAAGATGCTTTAGAGCACTGGTCTAATCCACAACAAATTGAAACTAACATATTAAATTTATTAAGTAGGTCCATAACCGAAGATATTGGGGATGCAATGCCCTATCTTTATTCTGATCGGTACAAAGATGATTATTCAAAAATCAACAGTGCTCAGGGAGTAACTTCCCTATCAGATTTAAAACGAAAGTATTTAAGTACGCTTGATAATTATCAAAGAAGTAGTATTGATATTTTGAGATACAACGATGAAAAAATGATAAATCAAGCTATTGATGATCTCCAAACGTTGATTGATAAATCACCCACTATTAACTTGTAATCAACCTCCATTGCCCCCAGCACGGGAGGGATTAGAAAATGCCAAAATATGAACAATACAAAGATAAAAACAATAAACGTAAATGGATGTTTAGCGGTTATGTTGCTACTGATCCGATCACTGGTAAAAAAGTAGTTACCAAACGCAAGGGCTTTGATACAAAGAAAGAGGCCGTTGCTACATTCGATCAGTTAAAAGCACGAGTTCTTAAAGGATCGAAAAAGCGTCGGTCTATCACTTTCAATGAACTATATAACGATTGGCTTGAGCAACATAGAAAAGGTGTTAAGCCTTCTACAGTTGCTACAAATCGGCGTTTCATTGAAAATCATGTGTTACCCAAGTTTGGAAAATTGAAGCTTGATCAAATCACAGTGTCTTATTGCCAAAAGTGTGTAAACGAATGGCATGGTAAATTCAGGCAGTACAACTATATGAGACGTGCTGCAGCTCAAGTTATGAGCTATGGTGTGTCAATGGAGCTTATGGATAGCAATCCTATGAAAAAGACTATCCTTCCGCGCAAAAAAGAGGATAATAAAGAGCCAAATTTTTACAACAAAGAGGAATTAAAGAACTTCATGGATTTTGTCAAAACATTGGACAATTATAAATACTATGCTTTCTTTCGATTACTAGCCATCACAGGTATGAGAAAATCAGAAGCTTTGGCATTGTATAAATCAGACTTGAATATTTTCAATAAAACTCTAACAATTGGTAAAACTCTTGCTATTGATGAATTTGGAACAATTCTATTGCAAGAACCAAAAACAAAAAGCTCATACCGTACCATCAGTTTGGATGATGAAACAATACGAGTTTTAAAGCATTGGTTTGCTATTCAAAAAGAAGATTACTTAAAGTTAGGATACAACACGACAAAAGGCAAGCAGCTAATGTTTAGCAATTTATCCAATGATCTATTTTATCCACAAGTTGTCAATGATTGGCTTGATTGGATATACGACAAAGCAGAAAAAAAAGGAATTGAGCTTAAACGGATCAGTCCACATGGATTTCGTCACACAGCATGCTCTCTTATGTTTGAATCTGGCGCAACGATCAATGAAGTTCAAAAAAGGCTAGGTCATAAAGATGTAAAAACGACCATGAACATTTATAGCCATGTCACACCTAAACAGGCAGAAAATACTAGCGATAAATTAGCAAAGTATTTAGCTTTCTGACAAATAGATAGACTTTCAGATAGCTTTTTTCAAAACAGCAAAATAAAAAAGGCTAGGAACGTTGATATAAAAGCGTTCCTAACCTTATTCTTCTTACTACCCCACACTGCCTTCCATTTCATAACTAATCAAGCGATTTAACTCAACCGCATATTCCATTGGAAGTTCTTTGGTGAATGGTTCGACAAAGCCCATGACAATCATCTCAGTGGCTTCTGATTCTGATAGCCCCCGGCTCATCAGGTAGTAAAGTTGTTCTTCAGAGATTTTGGAAACTTTCGCTTCGTGTTCAAGTGACACTTGGCTGTTGTGAATTTCATTAAATGGAATAGTATCCGATTTTGATAGTTCATCCATAATAATCGTATCACATTCGATATGTGAAGCAGAACCAGTACTTTTCTTACCAAAGGTTACTTGGCCGCGATAATTCACTTCGCCACCATCTTTTGAAATAGATTTTGAGACGATAGAACTTGATGTGTTTGGTGCGTTGTGAATCATTTTGGCACCAGTATCTTGAATTTGGTTAGCACCGGCAAAAGCGATAGAAAGCATGGTACCGCGTGCGCCTTCACCATCCAAGTATACACTTGGATATTTCATTGTGGTTTTTGCACCTAAGTTCCCATCAATCCATTCAACGGTTGCGCCTTCATAAGCTTTAGCTCGTTTTGTAACCAAGTTGTAGACATTATCTGACCAGTTTTGAATAGTTGTGTAACGGCAGTAAGCGTCTTTTCTTGTATATATTTCTACGATTGCTGCATGTAAACTATTGCTGGAATAAGTAGGTGCGGTACACCCTTCTACGTAATGGACGCTCGCCCCTTCATCGACGATAATCAATGTCCGTTCAAATTGACCGGTATTTTCAGCGTTGATCCGGAAATACGTTTGTAATGGGGTATCAACCCGCACGCCTTTTGGTACATAAATAAAGGTTCCGCCAGACCAAACAGCAGAATTCAATGCCGCCAATTTATTATCTGTTGGTGGTACCAATTGCGCAAAGTACTCTTTAAAAAGTTCAGGATATTCTTTTAAGGCTGAATCAGTATCCGTAAAAACAATCCCCAACTTTTCAAATTCTTCTTTCATGTTATGGTAAACCACTTCTGATTCATATTGGGCAGAAGCTCCAGCCAAGTATGCCCGTTCTGCTTCTGGAATCCCAATTTTTTCAAACGTGTCTTTAATTTTATCAGGAACATCATCCCAATCACGAGCTGGTTTGTCACTGGCCTTTTGATAATATTTAATTTTATTAAAGTCGATGTCAGAAAGGTCTGGACCCCATTTTTGCATCGGCATTTTATTAAATGCTGCTAGTGATTTCAAACGAAAATCCAGCATCCATTCCGGTTCGCCTTTCACAGCGGAAATTTCCCGAACTACTTCTTCGGTTAAACCTTCACCAGTACTAAAAACAGGTTTGACGTCATCATGGAAACCAAATTTGTATTCTTCTAATTCAGGAACACCCATGCGATCACTACTCCTTACTTTATTTGGTATTGCTTATAGTTTCAGTCTAACAAGGAAAAATGTTTATTTGTCTTCCCCTAAGATATCTTTTTCATGTGGATGAACGGAACTTGTTTCCGCAATTCCACTGTTGGAATCCAAAACAGCTTTTTCCAACGCTTTCCAAGCTAATGTTGCACATTTAATGCGCGTAGGAAACTTTGCGACCCCACTTAACATGGCCGCATCTCCTAATCTGTCAGTATCAGATACATCTTTGCCTTGAACCAAGTCAGAAAACATTTGTTCCAAATTTTCCACTTCTGATAGTGGTTTTCCAATCACAGCGTCTGTCATCATCGAAGCACTCGCTGTACTAATGGAGCATCCGCTGCCATCAAAAGCAATATCTGAAATAATGCCATCGTTTACTTCTACTTCCAAATGAATCACATCACCACAAGTTGGATTGTTCATTTCAATCGTCACATTTGATTTTCCCAACGTTCCGCGATGGTGCGGATGGCTGGAATGATCTAGAATGACTTGGCGATATAAATTGTCTAATTTAGATAGAGCCATGTTGGAAAAACTCCTTTGTTTTGTGAATCGCATCAATCAAGCGATCCGCATCTTTTTTAGTATTGTAAAAATAAAAACTTGCCCGGGCCGTTGCTGGTACATTTAAATACTTCAATAATGGCTGGGCACAGTGATGTCCGGCTCTCACTGCGACACCCTCCATGTCTAAGGCCGTCGCCACATCATGAGGATGGAGCCCTTCAATATTAAAAGCGATGACACCGGTATGATCTTTTGGATCTTGCGGACCATAAACAGTTACCCCTTCAATCGCTTTTAATTTTGGCATCACATAATCAACCAAACTTTGTTCATACGCATGAATTTCATCCATGCCAATTTCAGTTAAGTAATCTACTGCAGCACCCAAACCAATTCCACCGGCAATATTTGGTGTGCCGGCTTCAAATTTCCACGGTAATTCTTTCCAAGTGCTGTCATAGAGGTTAACAAAGTCAATCATCTCGCCACCAAATTCCACGGGCTCCATTTGTTCCAACCATTGACGTTTGCCATATAACACGCCGATTCCAGTCGGTCCACACATTTTATGCCCACTAAAAGCATAAAAATCAGCGTCTAATTGTTGGACATCTACTTTCATGTGAGGCGCAGCTTGTGCACCATCGACCACCATGACTGCATCATTTTCATGGGCTAAAGCAATTAATTCTTTAATAGGATTAATACCGCCTAAAACATTTGATACATGGGCAATGGAAACAATTTTGGTTTTTTCTCCAATCTTACGCTTGGCATCGGCTAAGTCCAGATAACCTTCTGGCGTAATGTCAATGTAAATCAATTTGGCCCCTTTTTGTTTGGCTAATTGTTGCCAAGGAATGATATTGGAATGATGTTCCATATAAGAAATCACAATTTCATCGCCAGCTTCAACAAATTTATCTCCAAAACTGCTGGCTACCCAGTTTAAACCAGTCGTAGTTCCACGGGTGAACAATACTTCTGCTGTTTCTTTGGCATTGATAAAGGCGCGAACTTTTTCGCGGGCACTTTCATAAGATTGCGTTGCCCGTTCTGCTAAAGTATGAACACCGCGATGAACATTGGCATTATCTTGATGATAATAAGCTGCTACTTTAGCTAAAACTGCTTCTGGTTTTTGCGTAGTCGCAGCATTATCTAAATAAACCAACGGTTCATCATTAACCAATTGATGCAATATTGGAAAATCTTGTCGTAGTTTTAGCGCATCAATCATTGATTCAACTTCCCTTCAATCACGTCAATAAATTCTTTTTGGGCCTCTTTAACGGGAATCGCTGTAATCACTGATCCTAAGAAACCTCGAATGACTAACCGTTCTGCTTCTGTTTTTGGCAAGCCACGACTCATTAAATAATACATTTCTTCTGGATCTACCCGACCAACACTGGCAGCATGTCCAGCAGTTACTTCATTTTCATCAATTAAAAGAATCGGGTTAGCATCCCCGCGAGCTTTATCAGAAAGCATTAGAACACGACTTTCTTGTTGGGCATCTGCACCTTTTGCCCCTTTTAAAATATGGCCAATACCGTTAAAGGTTAGAGTTCCTTTTTCACGAATGACACCGTGTTGCAAAATATGACCGATAGAATGAGGCGCTTTATTAGTAACCCGGGTATCAATTCCTTGAATCTGTTTACCAGCGGAAATGGCTACGACTTTAATTTCAGAATGCGCACCATCGCCGACTAAATCCGTATCAAAATCTGCTACTACATCACCGTCGTTCATAACGCCAATGGCCCAATCCACCATTGCATCTCGCATCACATGCCCGCGACGATTCAAATAAGTGGTTAAATCTACGCCTAAACGGTCAATCGCAGAATATTTCACTTTGGCACCAGCTTTAGCAATTACTTCCACCACGATATTGGCAGCTTGTTTTTTAGCAACTTCGTCAGCTGAACTAAAGCGTTCTAAGTAAGTAAACTCACTATGCTCTTCAGCAACAATTAAAATGTGTTTGAAGAAGTGTTCTGTGCCGGTTTGATTTAAAATTGCTTCAATTGGTTCTTTTATGACAACATTTTTAGGAACATATAAAAACAATCCACTATTCATAAAAGCGGCATGCGCTGCAGTTAATTTGTCTTCAAAAGGTGTTACAGCTTTGGTCATATAATATTCTTTGACTAATTCAGGATAATCTTGCATGGCGGTAAAAATATCAGTAAAAATAACCCCTTGTGCCACTAAATTTTGCGGCAATTGTTCAAAAACAGTTGTATCGTCTGTTTGCACCAACATGGGATTATCTGCCATCACATCAAAAGCTGCGACCCCTGCTTCTTTTGGTTCCACAGTTAAATGTTCACTTGTCACATTTAATAGTGGCCAACGATGGAAACGTACGCGATCAATTTTGGGCAAAGCCAATTCATCCACTTTTTCTAAAGCCGCCAAACGTAATTCCAACATCCAAGTTGGTTCTTCTTTATAAGCAGAAAAGGTGGTCACATCAGCCAGTAACTTTTTCAATTCTGTCATTAATTTGACCTCCTCTTAAACTTCTTCCTTGTAATCGATACCCAATTCTTTACTGATACCGGCATAACCTTCTGCTTCCAAGCGTTTTGCAAGGTCAGCATTGCCTGTTAGCACAACACGTCCATCCATCATGATATGCACCACATCAGGTGTAATATAGTTTAACAATCGTTGGTAATGGGTAATAATTAACGCCCCAAAATCATCATTGCGCATTTCATTTACACCTTTTGCCACTACTTTTAAAGCATCAATATCAAGACCAGAATCAATTTCATCTAAAATGGCGAAGGTTGGTTCCAACATCAATAATTGTAAAATTTCATTGCGCTTTTTCTCGCCACCAGAAAAGCCTTCGTTTAAATAGCGTTCTGCCATTTCTTCTGGCATATTTAATAATTCCATTTTTTTATCTAATTTTTTCAAAAATTCCATGACGGAAATTTTATTGTCTTCTTCGCGTTTTGCATTAATCGCTGCCCGCATAAATTCTGCATTCGTAATCCCAGGAATTTCACTTGGATACTGCATCGCTAAAAACAGACCCGCCCGTGCCCGCTCATCAACTTCCATTTCCAATAAATTTTTCCCATCTAATAAAATCTCACCTTGGGTTACTTCATAATTAGGGTTGCCCATAATTGCTGCCGATAAAGTCGATTTTCCTGTTCCATTTGGCCCCATAATGGCATGAATTTCGCCGGTATTCAGTGTCAAGTTCACGCCTTTTAAAATTTCTTTATCTTCGATTGCTACATGTAAATTTTTAATTTCTAACGTTGCCATCGTCTCGCCTCCATCAATTTTCATTCTCACTCATTTTACGCTAATTGAGAATGATAAGCAAATTCAGATCCCCAAATTTGTTTATTCTTTTACTATTATAAAATTAATTATTTTTAATTTAGAATAATTATAAATTAAGCGCCCAAAAACCTAAAATTTCTCGCCTTGATTCTTAGCTATTTCTCATTTTTTTATTTGCTATCTTCAGTTTAATTACCCTCTCTTTTTTACTTGTAATGGCGAATCCACAACTTTTTATAAGGAGCATTTATTATCTTATAAAAAATATCCATCTCCACAAAAAATCACAGCGTTATTTTATAGTCAAATTAGAGCATAACTTGTTTTTTATTACTAAAAAACTACCAAAAAAAGAGCAGCCCCCCTTTGGCGACTGCTCTTTTCGCAATTTCATTATTTTGCATCCACGATTTTAACGGAACCTTTCCATTTATCATCAACAAATTTTTTCACTTCATCACTGTGTAACGCTGCAATCAATTTCTTAATAGCCGGTTTATTTTCGTCTCCTTTGCGAACAGCAATAATATTTGCATAAGGAGAATTATCGTCATCGTGCAACAAAGCATCTTTTTCAGGGTTTAGTCCTGCTGTCAAAGCGAAGTTGGCATTAATGGCTACTAAGGCATCTTTTTCATTTTCATAGGTTGGCACTAATAGACCAGGATCAATATCATGTTTGAATTTTAAGTCTTTTTTGTTTTCAACAATATCATCAAAAGTAGCCGTTGTTTTTTCAACGCCATCTTTCAACTTAATTAATCCAGCATTTTCAAAAATAGTCAAAATACGACCCCAGTCGGTATTTGAATTAGAGGTAATCACTGTTGTACCGTCTTTAATATCGTCTACACTTTTAATATCTTTTGAGTAAATACCCATTGGTTCAATATGAATCGCACCAGCGTCCACAAAGTCATAACCATTTTCTTTTACTTGATCTTCAAAATATGGTTTGTGTTGGAAGTAATTGGCATCAATTTCTTTTTCAGCTAATAATTTATTTAACAATGTGTAGTCGGTAAATGATTTGACTTCTAAATCCACACCTTCTTTTTTCAATAGCGGTTTGGCTTCATTTAAAATTTCAGCGTGAGGACTAGTCGTAGCGCCTACCACTAATTTTGTTGTGTCAGCTGAAGAACTAGCGGTGTCATCTTTTGCACTGCTGCCGCACGCAGCTAATGTTACTGTGGCAAGTAATACTGTTGCTAAACCAAATAATTTTTTCATTTTCATTTCTCCTCTATAATTTAATTTTTAAACTCCAACACTTTTAGCGTTTATCTAATTTTTGTGTGAAGTAATCCCCCAGACCTTGTACGATAAAGACGATGAGTAACATAATCACGGTGGCCACCAGCGTGACAGTTTGATTGCCTAATTGGAAGCCTTCTGACCAAGCAAGCGACCCTAAACCTCCGGCACCAATCGCACCGGCCATTGCAGTAAAGCCAATCATGGAAACAGAAGTCACGGTAAAACCAGAAACTAAAGCCGGCATACTTTCAGGTACTAAAATCTTGTAAATAATTTGCCCATAGTTTGCTCCCATTGCGTTAGCTGCTTCTAGCACCCCTGGCGAAACTTCCCGAAAAGCAATTTCCACTAAGCGGGCGTAAAATGGCACTGCTGACAAAATTAAAGCCGGTAAAGCAGCACTCGCACCAATCATGCTACCGACCAATGTTTTAGTAAAAGGAATAATCAAAACCATTAAAATCATAAACGGTGTTGAACGGAAAATATTACTAATAATGGAGACGACATTGTATAAAATCTGATAACCAGCACTTTTTTTACGCCCTAAACTATACAGCAACAATCCCAATAAAATTCCTAAAACAAAAACTACAATCATGGAAACAACTGTCATATAAAGGGTATCAAGTGTTGATGTCTGCATCTTTGCCCAATCGACTTTATCAAAATTCAGATACGTTTCTGAAAAGCTTTTATCCACGATGCAACACCTCCACTCCTACTTGTTGTGCTGAAAAGAAAGCCATTGTTTGGTCGATGGCATCTTCTTTACCGGTAATCAGTACTGTTAAAGAGCCAAATGAATCTTCTTTTGATTGGCGAATATTTCCATAAACTACGTTAATGTCGACATCAAATTGGCGAATTGCTTGTGAAATCACCGGTTCATTTGCGTTATCTGCTTTAAAAACAAGTGTAGCTAACACACCATTGGGATTTTCAGCGATAAATTCTTGCAAGACTTCTTTTGGATCTTCACTCGGTTTTAAGTCTTGCTGCACAAACCGCTTGGTAACTGCTTGTTGTGGGTTACGAAAGACCTCAGAAACTTGTCCTTCTTCGACAATTTTGCCTGCTTCCATCACAGCAACTTTATTACAAATTTTGCGGATAACATTCATTTCATGGGTGATTAAGACAATTGTTAAGTTTAATTTTTGGTTGATATCTAATAATAATTCTAACACTTCATCTGTCGTTTGCGGATCTAGGGCACTCGTTGCTTCATCACAAAGTAAGATTTTGGGGTCGTTGGCTAACGCTCTGGCAATGCCTACTCGTTGTTTTTGCCCGCCGGAGAGTTGAGCCGGATAAGCATCCCCCCGACCTTCTAAATTAACCAAAGCCAGCAGCTCTTGAGCCTTTTGTTGCCGCTTTTGCTTTGAAATACCTGCAAGTTCCATGGGCAATTCAATATTTTCTAAAACAGTCCGTGACCACAATAGATTGAAATGCTGGAAAATCATTCCGACATTTTTACGAAAGTCGCGTAATTCCTTATTTTTGAGTATCCCAATATTTTGTCCATCTACAATTACACTACCGCTAGTTGCTAATTCTAATCCGTTTAATAAACGGACTAATGTTGATTTACCTGCGCCGGAGTAGCCGACAATCCCATAAATGTCCCCTTTATCAACTGTCAAAGAAACACCATCCACCGCATGAATTGTCTGTTTTTTGACGTCAAAGCTCTTTTTGACATCTCTCAGTTGGATTAAAGCCATTTTTTCAGCCTCTTTCTTTTCTTTACTTTCACATCATAAAAAAACAGCTTTTCATCCTTGTAATTCTTTCAATTACAAAAGGACGAAAAGCTGTCGCAATTTCGTGTTACCACCTTAATTTGTTACAGTTTCACAACTATAACCTTATCCAGTACTTACCTTATCGGTGCATACTGTCGTGCTATAACGGGCACCCCCGTAATAAGCTTGCTATTGCTCACTTATTCTGCTCAAAGACCATCTTCCATCTTACCTTCATTACCTGTTTACAGCTTTCCCAGGCTCTCTGTGAAATGTTGGCGACATGTACTCTTCTTTTCAAAGCTTTCAAGTTATTGCTGAAATTATAACAAGCTAAAAATCACCTGTCAAATATTTTCAGAAAAATTTTACAGTTCAAAAATTTATAGTTCGTTGAATTCCGTCGCATCGACATCTTTAAATGCCACCAACCACGCATTCATTTCATCTTCATCATTTAAAGCATCGATATTTTCCAATGCTTTTTCATTTACAGAAGAAATCGTTCCCGTTAATGGGGCTGGAAATTCTTGGACTGCTTTTTCTGCTTCTACTTCAACTAGAGGTGTGCCTTGTTTGAACGTTTGACCGGCTTTTGGCAATGAGGCAAAAGTTACTTTACCTAAATCAGATTGCGCAGCTTCCGTTAAACCAACGACATACTCATTTCCATTGTACAATACCCACAAATTATCTTTTGTTTTCAAACATTTTTGTTGCATCTTATTTCGCGACCCCTTCATATTCAGTTTCTTTAAAGCCAATCGACAAAAGTTTGTCGTCACGCACTAAAATTGGACGTTTAATTAACATTCCATCACTTGCCAATAATTCACTAGCTTCTTGAGGTGATAGATTTGGTACTTGATCTTTTAGACCCATTTCACGGTACTTCATTCCGCTTGTATTAAAGAAGCGGCGTACTGGTAAATCACTTTCTTCCATCCACTGCAACAAAGTAGCAGCGGTTGGTGGATTTTGTACCATATCAAGCGTTTGAACAGCAACTCCTTGCGAATCCAGCCAAGCTTTCGCTTTTTTACAAGTGCTGCATTTTGGATACCAATATAAAGTCAGCATAGGCATTGCTCCTTTACTTTTATTTTCCGCATTCACTTTACCACGTTTAAGCTAAAGTAGCATCTTTTTTTGTTTCCGCTTGATAACGCATCGACAAAATCAGGCCAATACCAATCATATTACTCAAAATAGCCGAGCCGCCTTGACTGATAAAAGGTAAAGGAATACCGGTTAATGGTAAAAGACCAATATTCGCACCAATATTTTCAAAAACGTGGAATAAAATCATCATAATAATTCCAGTCGCAATATAGGCATAAAATTCATTATTGGTATCAAAGCATACGCGAATCATATGATAAATTAAAATAAAATACAAGAGGATAACAAATGCACTGCCAATAAAGCCAAAATTTTCACCAATAACAGTAAAAATCATATCTGATTCTCTGACGGGCACGTAAACATCACTGACATTAAACCCTTTTCCTGTCATCCCACCAGAACCAATCGCCAGTAAGCCATAAGCTAATTGATAAGAGTTCCCTTGCATATCATGGAAAGGATTTAACCAGGAATCAATCCGGGCAAACTGATACGATTTGAATCCAACGTGGTATAAAAGCTCCCGTCCAACATCTGTTGTCACGAGAAAAATTGTTCCTCCCCCTATGATTGCAAAAATAGCAATCAGAGGAATTAAGATACGCCAGGATATCCCCGACATTAAAAAGACACCACCAATAATGGCTACAAATACTAACATCGTCCCGAAGTCTTTTTGTAACATTACTAAAATCAAAACCGGTAATGAAACAGCTAAAATTTTTAAAATAAGTAAACCATCTGTTGGCAGATTACGGTTGCGATACTTCACATTGTGGGTCGTTACCACTAATGCCAACATCAAAATTAACGCAACTTTCATCAGCTCAGCTGGTTGAAAGTTCACGGGACCAAAAGTAAACCAGTTTTTCGACCCGGTTACATTTTCTAGATTCCGGTCATAAAATTTCAATAATAAGGTCATAATCACAAGACCAGCACCGTAAACGTAAGGCGTTAATTTCCAAATCCATTTTGATTTCATATGCATAATCACCACGACTGCCACTGTGCCCACGCCGTACCAAACAGCTTGTTTAGCCACGCCGGCTAACACTCTTGGACTGTTGCGATCATGCATTAAGGCGACATACAAAGCTGCCAACCCGATTAAGCACAACAGAAAGACTGGCAAAATCACACCATAATCAATCCGATTGTCATTTCTTGATCGTCTATTTTCCATGATTCCTCTTCTTTCCAAAAGGCTTTAAAAACTTACGTCAGCTTTTTGGTATCCAGACAAAATTTTGAGGCGTTGCTTTCTAATTTTAAATTATTCAAAACTTCAACTGAAAAAAGCACGTTAGTCCATAAAGCGAGACACCACTATCTGCACAATAGCCGTGTTTTTCCTACGTTATATGATATAACTCTTGCCAGAGTAAAAAAGTACACTTCCTCATTATAGTTGTTAATGAAAAGAAAGAAAAGAAGGGAATAATACCCTAGGAAAAATTTAAAAAATTGCGGACAACTACCTTAATCTGAAGAAAACCAACTTACAAAAAATAAATTCCAAAAAAATAGGACCTAAGTCGACAGAGACTGTCAACTCAAGTCAAAAGAAAACTATTTTAGCTTTTCTAATTGTTTGTAATTAATAATCACAACACCATTGCTTTGGGTCATAAGTTGTTGATTTTCGCCGGTTTCGTCGATTTCAACCACTGCAGAATTTTTTAGTTGCTTAGTGACGGTACCGGTCTGCGGTTTTCCGTAAATTGTAAATTTCACATGGGTATCGACCTGAAATCCTCTGCCTGCATCTGATGGGATGATTGTTGTTTCAAACTTACCAAAACTTGCCACTATAGAAAACCTCCCTTTAATTAATACTAGTATACCACACTTTGTGAAAATTTTCTAAGTCATTGTTTCATAGAAGTGTTTTGTCTTTACAAATAATTTATTTTTGCTATAATTTCTATCGTACTCGCCAGCTTAGCTCAGTCGGTAGAGCAACGCACTCGTAACGCGTAGGTCACAGGTTCGATTCCTGCAGCTGGCATTGCTAGAAGCCTTGAATATAAAGGCTTCTTTTTTTGTATATTCGATCCAATTACAACTTGGAACAGGATTTGGGGCAGCGATTTATAATTGCTTTTATTTGAAAAGAAACGAATCCTGGTGAGTGAATATATTAACCTGTATTAGAAACAAACCAGGCTCTCCCTCAGATTAGTTTCTTTTACTTATACACAATATCAACAGACTTATCCACAATATATTGTGTCTTATCTGATAAGCCCATCAACATTTTGTGTTTACTTTTTTTATTCCCATAAAAAAATACCGATTGGTTTACCAATCGGTATTTTTCAAAAGAATTATTTTGTACCAAACAAACGGTCACCAGCATCCCCTAAACCTGGAACGATATAACCGTGTTTATTTAAATGATCATCTAAAGCTGCTGTAAAGATATCAATATCAGGATGAGCTTCTTGTAACGCCCGTACACCTTCAGGAGCCGCTACTAAACAAACAAATTTAATATTGGAAGCCCCGCGCTTTTTCAATGAATCAATCGCCATAATAGCAGAACCACCAGTAGCTAACATTGGATCCACAACAAAGATTTGACGGTTGTCGATATCTTCTGGCATTTTGAAAAAGTATTCATGAGCTTGTAGGGTTTCTTCATCACGATACAAACCAACATGTCCTACTTTAGCAGCTGGAATTAATTCCAAGATACCATCTACCATACCTAAACCAGCACGTAAGATTGGTACAATTGCAACTTTTTTACCAGTTAATGTTTTTTGTGTTGATTGTGCAACTGGTGTTTCAATATCAATATCTTCTAATGGCATATCGCGAGATACTTCATAAGCCATCAACATTGCGATTTCATTAACAACCTCGCGAAATACTTTTGTCCCTGTATTTTTATCACGAATAATCGTTAATTTGTGTTGGATCAACGGATGATCAATTACTTGAAATTTGCCCATTGTAAAAGCTCCTTTAGTTTTTATTTTATTTTAAAGCAAATAAGACGGTTTAACAACTCATCACTTCATTTTTTTCTGCCGCGCTAAGTCAATTTTACGTTGCCAGGAAACTTGATCAAGTTTTTGCCAGAAATTATGACGATAGTAATAAATGAATCCAAAACTTACAATTACTATGGCCGCCGCTACAACACCATTTACCAAAGTGGCATTCACGAGATTTAAAAGTAGTACGTAGCCGCCAATTAATAAGGCCCCTACAATCATACTCCCCCACATCATAAAAATTAGACCTACACGGCCACTTCCCCGTAAGAAAAGTTGACTAAAATTCGTCCAATCCACCAAAAGCAAACGATAATCTCTGACAAAATAAAATTGCGATAACAGTATTGTTCCCAAAATCGCTCCAATTACAAAGGCCAGAATAAATAATAAAGAAGCTTTTAAAACCACGCCTGCCACTAAAGCTAAAATTAACGTAATGCCGCCTTGAATTAAAAGTCCTGCTTTAAACTTTTCTACCAAGTAGTCTTTGCGGCTAATCGGCAAAGTCTGCATATACGTATAATTTTCGCCATCTAAAGAAATCAGATTCCCCACAAAAGAAGTTTGATTAATCGTCATTAAAGCTAAAACAAGACCACAAAAAAATGCAACACCGGCAAATTTTATTGGTAAATCTTTTAAACTTAAATCGCCATTCATGGCAAAAGTGGCAATAAAGACCACTGGAAAAACCAGAGATGATGAAAGGACTTGCGTAATTAAAGAAGGATTTTTTACTAGTTCAAAATTATAACGCCGTAAAACTTGTTGTAAGTTTTGGTTTTTCTTGTGAACTCGCCGTACGACTTGCTCGGTACTGGAAATATTTGTGACTTGTTCATAAAGTTGCGGTAAAATTTGCCACTTTACTAAGAAAGCCAAAATTAGTAACAAAGCGATAATTCCCACTAGGCTCAACAACCCCGTACTCGAAAAAGGGGCGTGAGTAATATGAAACAACGGTAACATTGGTAAAATAATGTTGCGGTCAGTTACATAACTGTCTGCAGTATCCTGATTCATAAACATGATTCCAATGATAACCAAGCCCATGGTCACCCACAAAAGCAATGTGGTCATCAACTTCTTATGTTTTTGAAAAACTTTTGTGCGTGTCAAACCAAAAACAATTAGACTGCACACTGCAAACAAGATTAAGAGTACAACGATAAACAATGCAACACTGATAAAAAGCGCCAAAATAATATTTAACCCACTTTTTAAGCTCGTTAGAAAAAACAATACCAGCAGTGGAATAATAAAAGGCACTACCGATAAAGCAACGACAATATTTTTGGCAATAAAAATTTGACTTTGCTTAAATGGTAATGGCAAATAACTTCCTAAATCTTTACTTTCAAAGAAAATATTATAGATAACACTTACACCTTGGGATAAACCCAATAGAGAAAATAACGTGGCAAAATACGTAAATGTTCCGGGCATTTTAGCAAAATTGGTCATAAAAAGCATAGAGCCATAAACTGCCAAAAAAACTAACCCAGATAACAAATATTGATTAATAATTGCCTGAGATAAATTTTTGCGTCCTTTTTTACGCAAGCGATCCGTTACTTGTGGATTGGAATAACGTAAACTGACGGCAATTAAAGCTTTTAATTGCTTACTCATCGCTCTCACCTGCTAGTTCTTTGACAATTTCTTCGCTATTTTTTCTGCCAGCCATTTTTAAATAAATTGCCTCTAAAGATTCTTCTGGATTTTCTGCTAACAAGTCTGTTACGGAACCGTTGTAAATCAGCTCTCCTTGTTTTAAGATTGCCAATTCATCACATAATTGTTGGGCTGTATCTAAAACATGAGTTGAAAAAATAACTGTCTTTCCTTTGGCCGCATGCTGTTTCATTAATTCTTTCAAATCAAAGGATGCTTGAGGATCCAAGCCTTGCATCGGTTCATCTAAAATCCAAATATCTGGATCTGGCAATAGCGCCCCAATAATAATGGTTTTTTGCCGCATCCCATGAGAAAAACTCGCCAATGTTTCATTCACATGATTTTCCATACTGAATAATTCTACTAATTCTTTTAGCCGACTTTCTTTATTTTCTAACTCATACGCTGCGGCAATCAAATCCCAATATTCCCCTGCTGATAACTGTAAAAAAATATCCGGCGTATCCGGAACATAGCCTATTCTTTTTTTGATTTCCATACGATTAGTCGATAATTCTTGACCGTCAAATAAAATTCGTCCCCGTGTCGGTTCAATGATACTGACTAAACTTTTAATGGTAGTTGATTTTCCGGCACCATTATGACCCAAAAAGCCAAAAATTTCGCCTTCTTTAATATTTAAGCTCAAATTCTGTAATGCTGTTTTTGTCCCATAATCTTTTCCCAACTGTTGTAACGCAATCATTTGATTCACTCCTTATGAAAACTGCTGATCATTACTTTTTTTAAACATTTTTTGCTTAATCCTTATTAATTAGTATCATACTACAATCTAACGCAGATAAAAATCAGCATTTGTTTATTAGTAGCATAAAAGATGATATTCCGCTTTTGCTAAAAGTAAGAAAAACTGTTGATTTCATATTGTTAATCAGCTTTATATCTTATATTTGTCACGATTAAATGCAAAATTTACCACTTTCATCTTAATTTACCAATAAAAAAGTGGCCACCACAAAGGGTCACCACTTGGTTAAAAAGCTATTTTTCTAAATCTTGGTAAATGGGAAAACGATCAGTCAAACGTTTTACGCTTGCTTTAATTTTCGCCAATTCAGCTTCATTATCGCGATTTTTCAAAGCACTAACCACTAATTGGGCAACTTGAGTACTTTCTTCTTCTTTAAAACCACGACTTGTTAAAGCAGGGGTTCCTACGCGAATTCCACTAGTTTCCATTGGACTTAATGATTCAAAAGGAATCGAATTTTTATTCAACGTAATATTGACAGACTCTAAAATATTTTCTGCGATTTTACCAGTAATATCCAAGCCTCTAACATCTACTAATAATAAATGATTGTCAGTCGCTCCTGAAACAAGACGCGTTTCCGGCGTTTGATTAAAGACTTTCGCCATCGCTTGGGCGTTGTTGATAACTTGTTGACTATAATCTTTAAAACTTGGATCTAACGCTTCTTTAAATGCAACAGCTTTTGCTGCAATCACGTGTTCTAACGGCCCACCTTGAATACCAGGGAAAACAGCACTGTTAATTTTTTTGGCTAAATCAGCATCGTTGGTTAAAATCATACCCCCACGTGGTCCACGTAAAGTTTTATGCGTCGTGGTCGTCGTAATATCGGCATAAGGAATTGGCGATGGATGTAAACCAGCAGCAACAAGACCGGCAATATGTGCCATATCAACCATTAATTTGGCTCCGATTTCATCGGCAATTTCTCTAAATTTGGCAAAGTCAATTGTGCGTGAATAAGCACTTGCACCAGCAACAATCAATTTAGGTTGATGTTTGCGGGCTAAGATTCGCACGACATTATAATCAATCACTTCTGTAGTCGGATCCACACCGTAACTGACAAAATGATAAGTTTTACCACTAAAGTTTACTTTAGAACCATGGGTTAAATGTCCCCCAGCTGAAAGGTCCATTCCCAAAATTGTATCCCCCGGTTGAACCAAAGCCAAGTATGCAGCCGTATTGGCTTGTGAACCAGAATGGGGCTGGACATTCGCAAATTGGGCACCAAACAATTCTTTAGCCCGATCAATCGCCAAGTTTTCTGCAATATCAACAAATTCACAGCCGCCGTAATAACGACGCCCAGGATAACCTTCTGCGTATTTATTGGTCAATACACTGCCTTGAGCTGCCAAAACGCCAGGTGAAACAATATTTTCTGAAGCAATTAATTCCAAGTTATTTTGTTGACGATTAAACTCATTGTCCACAGCTTCCCATAATTCTGGGTCAAATTCACGATAATCCATTTTAGCCACTCCTTTAATTAACACTCTTTTTCCTCGAACTTTTAGCCTAAGTATCAAAGCCACTTAGTATTGAAATTGTATCACAAAAATAAGGCGCAAAAGAAATCTTTCACCCCTTATTTATTTGCGTTACTCTTCTGCAGTAAAATATTGTTGATTGGCAGATTTTTTCAAGCGATTCATGTAGGCGGCCCCAATTCCGTTTTCTGGATAAACTTCTGCTAAAATTACATCCAAATCTAATGCCGCATCATCTAGCGCTCGTAAGCCCGCAAACAAACCTTTTGCAGCAGCTGTTGCTGTATCTTTACTGTACATAAAGACACAGGCTGTATCATAGCGCATTTCTTCTGAAACTTTTGGCCCTGCCAAAACTCCCGCACGCAAATGATTGTCTTTTACCCACTCTTTGGCTTTTTGCCAATCCCCATCTTTTACTAATAAAACTTTTGTATCAGGTGCGTAATGTTTGTATTTCATCCCGGGTGCTTTGGGAGCTTCGGATTCACTAACTAAATGTTTATCCAGCAAAACAGGTACTCCTAAAGTTTTGCTTAATTCTTCTTGCGTAATAGCCCCAGGCCGTAAAATCACAGGGTCCTTGGTTGCATCACTTAAATCCAACACAGTTGACTCCAAGCCAATTTGGGCAGCACCATCATCGACAATTCCGGCAATTTTTCCCTTTAAATCATGATAAACATGCTCACTTGTAGTGGGGCTTGGTTTTCCAGAAGTGTTAGCGCTGGGTCCTACTAGTGGTACTTTGGCCAAAGCAATTAAATCACGTGTTTTTTTATTAGCAGGCATCCGAAAAGCAGCTGTGGATAAACCACCTGTAACGACAGGCGGTAAACTAGCTTTTTTAATGGTAAAAATCAAAGTTAATGGTCCTGGCCAATAAGTTTCAACGATTTTTTCAGTTAAGGGATGAAAGTTATCCACATAATCTTTTACCATCTCAAAGTTTGCTACCGTGACAATTAACGGATTGTCACTGGGGCGTCCTTTGACGGCAAAGACTTGCTTGACAGCTTCTGGTAAAAGTGCATTCGCACCTAATCCATAGACGGTTTCTGTGGGAAAAGCAATCAGCTCTCCTTCTTTTAATTTTTGTGCCGCTTCTTGTAGTTGGTCGGTTTGGTATACCTTCGTTTCCAATTCTTATCCACATCCTTTTTTAACAAAATAAGCGAGTTTTCAACAATTCTATTAAAGTTATCCACTTTTTGTGGATAACAGATTTGTCAAGTGTGCAAAAGTTTGTTAATAACTTTTTTATTTGTGAAACAGTTCTCCCTGCTATGTTTTTTAATCGTGAAACAATTTTAAAAAATTTTTTTCCACAAGTTTGCGTAATAATTAATACACATAGACCATTCGTTCATTACCACTTAAATCTTTTTTTACTTCAACTTTTTTTTGAGGAAAAGCTTGTTGAAAAATTTCAGCGACAGCTTTTCCTTGCATAAAACCAATTTCAAGAAAAATTTGACCCTCTTTAGCTAAAACTTTTTGCGCTTGCCTTGCCAATTTACGATAAATTGCTAAGCCGTTTTCAGCGGCAAATAATGCAATCTTAGGTTCAAATTCCCGCACGCTCTCATCCATCAACGCCCATTCATTGGCACTGATGTAAGGCGGGTTGCTGACAATCACATCATACTCTTCTTTAGCCCAAGATAAAGTATCTCCTAATACAAAATGCAATTTCGCACCTAAAGTGGCCGCGTTTTCTTGTGCAACGGTTAATGTTTCTGGCACAATATCAACAGCAGTCACGTGCCAAAGTGGCCGCGCTAACTTTAAAGAGATTGCAATTGCACCTGTCCCTGTCCCCACATCCACCACTTTTTTACTTGGAGTCGCTGCATTTTTCTTTAAGACCCAATCAACCAATTCTTCTGTTTCAGGTCGCGGAATTAAAGTCGCTTCATTTACTTTCAATTGATGTCCATAAAAATACTCATAGCCTAAAAGATATTGCGGTGGCACATTTTGCAAAAGCTGTTTTAAATCAGCTTCAATTTGTGCTTGCTCTGCAGGAGAAATCGGCTGATTCATATTTAATAACCAGTTTGTTTTATTCCAACCTTTGCGCGCTAAAAAGACAAATTCAATGCTATGCCCTTCTTTGCCTGCAGCTTCTAAAAAAGAAGAAGCTCTTAACAGAGCTTCTCGATAGGTCTTAACCATTTTGCATCTCTTCTAATTTCGATGTTTGATCGTACATGATTAAGGCATCGATAATTTCGTCTAATTTTCCGGCTAAAATTTGATCTAGTTTTTGGATTGTCAAACCGATACGGTGATCAGTCACCCGATTTTGCGGGAAATTATAGGTGCGAATCCGCTCAGAACGATCTCCTGTTCCGACTGCAGACTTACGCGTTGCATCGTATTCACTTTGGGCGGCATGAGAAATTTGGTCGTAAACACGCGCGCGTAAAATTTTCATCGCTTTTTCTCGGTTTTTTATTTGTGAACGTTCATCTTGCATGGCTACTACAACGCCAGTTGGAATGTGAGTCAACCGCACAGCTGAAGCTGTCTTATTGACGTGCTGTCCACCAGCACCAGAGGCATGATAGATGTCTGTACGAATATCTTTGTCTGCAATATCAATTTCAACTTCTTCTGCTTCTGGCATCACGACAACCGTGGCAGTCGAGGTGTGAATCCGGCCTTGTGATTCTGTTGAAGGTACCCGTTGGACACGGTGGGCACCACTTTCGTATTTTAGTTTTGAGTAGACATTATCACCGGTAATCATCATGATTACTTCCTTATAACCGCCGATACCCGTGATATTGGCATCCATCACTTCTACTTTCCAACCTTGCGCTTCAGCGTATTTTTGGTACATGTTAAATAAGTCACCAGCAAAAAGTGCCGCTTCATCGCCACCGGCAGCACCGCGAATTTCCATAATGATATTTTTATCATCATTTGGATCTTTTGGTAATAATAAAATTTTAATGCGCTCTTCTAAAACTTCTTTTTCTTTTTTCAAATCACTTAATTCTTCTTTAGCCATTTCCGCCATTTCGTCATCTAAGTTTTCACCTAATAATTCTTCGGCATCTTTAATACCCTCGACAACTTGCTTGTAACGACGATAAACTTCAACAGTTTCTCTGGTGTTAGCTTCTTCTTTTGAAAGCTCCATAAAGCGTTGTGTATCAGTGATTACATCTGGATCACTTAACAGCTCGCCTAATTCTTCGTAACGATCTTCAATTGCTTGCAGCTGATCATACATAATTTATTTTTGCTCCTTTATTATGAGATAGATAATTAGCGGTCAACTCAACCTGCTAAATATAATTTTTTTCTTATATTTCTGGATGAAAATAATGGTTGCGACAAACTGGATAGTAGGCTTCGTTGCCACCAATTTGGACTTGATCCCCTTCATAGACGGGTTTACCGTCGATATAGTGAAGATTCATAATTGCTTTTTTGTGACAAAACCAGCAAATAGTTTTCATTTCTTCGATTTTATCTGCATAAAGTAATAGATATTTTGAACCTTCAAACAACTCATTACGAAAATCATTTTTTAAACCAAACGCCATCACAGGAATATTCAATTCGTCTACAATTCTAGTAAAATCTAAAACATGTTGTTTTTGCAAAAATTGTGCCTCATCAATCAAAACACAATATGGCTTAAACTGTAAATTACTGATGGTTTCAAAAATATTGGTTTCCGCAAAAATTGGCAATGCTTCTCTTTCTAAGCCAATGCGACTGGAAACCTTCCCAACACCAGAACGTGTATCCAAACCACTAGTCATAATGACAACTGGTTTGTCTTGCTCTTCATAGTTGTGGGCAACTTTTAAGATTTCAATTGTTTTACCACTATTCATTGCGCCATATTTAAAAAATAATTGTGCCATTCACCAATTCCTCCGCTTCACTCTTTGATATTATAGCGGAAATAGTCAGCTTTTTACAGTAGGAATTTCTTTGGTGAGGGAGGGACAGTTTCTTAAAAACTTATTCCCCCTTGGAAAAAACAAAAAGCTGCCGTCAAATTTTTGACGGCAGCTTTTCAGGGAGTAAGAAAATGAAAAGAAAAGTTTGTTGGTATGTGTATATAGTAGTCAGAAAATGTGAACATTTTATGACAAGAGTTTGGCAAAACAGTACTTTTTTTCTAATGCTCAGCTTTAATTTTAAAAATTTTTCACCTTTTAATTTCCAAAGACAGTGGATTAAGGCATATGAATTTACCGCATTTTCTCTAGTTGTCTGCTATACTTAAAGAAAATGAATGCGACTTTAAAGGAGTTTTTTATGCATATTATGCGAGTGCTACGGCAAAAATCGCGTCGTGCACGTTTTTTTATTGCCAGTAATGTTTCTTCTATCCAAGTGATTGTAAGTTACTATTTGATTATGACGGTAATCTCATTACTGCTTTTTTATTTGCCTTTTTTCCGACAACCCAATGTTCATGTTCCTTTTTTAGACATGGTATTTATGGCAATTAGTACCGTGAGTGTGACCGGCTTAACGACCTTCAATATCAATCATGTATTCAATGATAATGGCGTTATCTTGTTGGAAGTTTTATTTCAAATCGGTGGTTTAGGCATTATGATGATTTCCACCTTCTTTTTTATTATTTCCCGCCGCAAGATTTCTTTAAAACAACGGCAATTGATTATGACAGATATGAATCAACCGCGTTTAAGTGGGATTGTACGCTTGATCCGGATTACTTTCACGATGATTTTAGTCTTTCAAGTGAGTTTTGGCCTATTATTTGCTGGCTACTTTTTGTGGCAAGGTTATTATCACAAACTTGGTGATGCGCTGTTTTACGGTTTTTATCAAGCAATTTCTGCTGTCACCAATTCTGGCTTTGATGTAACGGGAGACTCCATCATGCCTTTTGCCCATGATTATCCTTTCTTATTAGTCATTATGTTTTTGATTTTTATTGGTGGGATTGGTTTTCCTGTTTTAATGGATTTTTACGAATGGGTGTTATACCGGCGCAAGAAAATTCAAAGACGGCTTCCTTTTCGTTTTTCACTGTTTACTAAGATTGCTGTCTTAGCCTTTGTCATTTTATTTATTGGTGGCACACTTTTAATTTATTTATTGGAAAGAGATCACCTCTTTGCCGCCATTGATCCTTTTGGTCGCTGGGTGAACAGCATGTTTTATTCCATGACGACCCGTAACGCTGGTTTGCAAATTCATGACCTGGGAGAATTTCAAGTTACCACCTTGATTATTTTTTCCTTATTAATGTTTATCGGTTGCAGCCCTAGTTCTGTCGGCGGTGGTGTACGAACGACAACCATTGCAATCATCGGCCTGTACATGACCTCATTTCTAAAAAGTGAAGATAATATTAACATTTTTGGCCGTCGTATTAGTGATGCGGATGTGAGAAAGTCAGTTGTGGTCTTTATGTTGTCACTGGCCATGTGCTTTTTTAGTGTTTTATTACTAAGTGCCACTGAAGAACAATCTTTAATTGCCATTATTGTCGAAGTCACTTCCGCTTTTGGAACTACCGGGCTATCTCTTGGTATTACCGCTGATTTATCCGTTGTCGGAAAAATCGTTATCGCTTTATTAATGTTTATCGGACGTATCGGCATGTTATATACGCTGTTATTGTTCATTCCAAAAGAAACCCGCGATCAGGGGTATGAATACCCGACAGAACAAATTATTATTGGCTAATTTAAACGCAGCTGCAGGAAAATTCCTGCAGCTTTTTTTACACTTAAATTATCGGTTACAAGCAAAATTTAAGAAAAAGCAAAGGTGTTACCGTAATGTATTCAGACTATGGTATGATAAGTTGAATTTATGAAACAATTTAACGTTAGTTTAACCAAAAGGAGTAACAGAATTTATGAGCTTACGTAGTCACCTGGCGATTTTTGCCGGTAAAAGTGCCCAATGGATTTTAAAAACATTTTTTAAAGGCGGTTCTAGTTATCCCGGCCAACTTGCTTTAAAAATTGATCCCAATGTTTTGGATCACTATTCTGACCTTTATGAGGTAGTTGTCGTGACCGGTACCAACGGAAAAACGCTTACTACTGCTTTAACGGTCAATATTTTGCAACAGCAATTCGATGAAGTGTTGACCAATCCGACTGGTGCCAATATGGTTCAAGGTATTGTTTCGACCTTTTTATCCGCAAAACCAAAGAAAAATCAAAAAAACTTTGCGGTCTTAGAAATTGACGAAGCCAGCCTAAGCAAAGTAACCGAATATATTAAGCCGGAATTATTTGTTTTTACCAATATTTTTCGTGATCAAATGGATCGTTACGGCGAAATTTATACAACTTATCGTTTAATTGTAGAAGGCGCTGCACAATCCCCCAATGCCCCAATTTTATGTAATGGCGACTCACCTATTTTCAATTCCGTGGATACGGTGAATCCGCGAAAATATTATGGTTTTGATCACTTGCCTGACAAAGAACAAATGGCCCACTATAATACCGATGGCGTTTTATGTCCGCAATGCCATCATATTTTGCACTACAAAATGATTACTTATGCCAATCTTGGGAAATATTATTGTCCTAACTGCGGATTTCATCGACCTGAATTAGATTATAAACTAACCAAAATGGTAGCCATGGACAATACTTCCGCAGATTTTATTATAGACGGTCAAGAATATGGCATTGAAGTAGGCGGCATGTACAATGTCTACAATGCGTTAGCAGCAACTGCTGTAGCGGAGTATTACGATGTACCTGCGGAAAAAATCAAAGCAGGTCTTGGCTATGATGAAAAAGTTTTTGGTCGACAAGAAATTATCGACATTGATGGCAAAAAATGCACCTTAGTCTTAGTCAAAAATCCAGTGGGGTTAAATCAAGTTATCGACATGATCGGCCTCTCCCCTTATCCTTTTTCACTAGTGGCGTTATTAAATGCCAACTACGCTGATGGAATTGATGTCAGCTGGATTTGGGATGGTAATCATGAAGCTTTTGCTCAAATGAACATTCCCGCAGTGATTGCTGGTGGTGAACGTCACAAAGATATGGCTTTACGCTTAAAAGTAGCGGGCATTACTGACGATAAATTAACCGAAACAAAAGATTTAGACGAAGTTATTGAAGATATTAAGAAATTACCAACTGAAAATGTTTATATTTTAGCAACTTATACTGCCGTGTTACAATTACGAAAAAAATTGGCGGAAAAAGGTTACATTAAAGGAGGAATGGATCGTGGCTGATTATGAACTAACATTAGCCCATCTATACGGCAACCTGTTAAACACTTATGGGGATAACGGTAACTTATTGGTTTTACAATATTTGGCAAAAAAAATGGGGATTCAATTAGATACAGAAATTGTTAGTATCCATGAAAAATTTGACGCAACCAAGTATGACTTAGTATTTTTTGGCGGCGGTCAAGATTTTGAACAATTAATTGTTTCAGAAGATATTCAGCAGAAAAAAGCCGACTTAACCGATTATATTGAAAACGATGGAATCATGTTAGCTATTTGTGGTGGTTACCAATTATTAGGCCATTATTATATGGGAGCCAATGGCGAAAAAATCAATGGGATTGGCGCATTGGACCATTATACTTTGAATCAAGATAACAACCGCTTTATTGGCGATATCGTCATTCACAATGAAGAATTTGACGAAACTTATTACGGCTTTGAAAATCACAACGGTCGCACTTTCCTAGGCGAAGGAGAACGTCCCTTGGGTAAAATTGTCGAAGGTAAAGGCAACAACGGGGAAGATCAAACTGAAGGTGTCATTTACCGCAATGTTTATGGTTCTTATTTCCACGGGCCAATTCTAGCTCGCAATGAAAAATTAGCTTACCGCTTATTAAAAACTGCTCTGGAAAAAAAATATGGGGCAATAGATGTACCAACTTTAGCTGAAATTGCTTAAAACAGGAAAAGCGGAACAAACGTGCTCAACTCTCAAGTAATAAGCTGGATTGAGAAAATCTAAAGGCAGCGGCTAGCTCTTTGGAAAAATCTCAGAAATTTGATTTCTGATGCTCTTTATCACATCAAAAAGCACCTTATAAAGTCTTGTCATTGACTGACTTTATAAGGTGCTTTTTAATTTCATTAACACAACCGCATATCTACTTTTTGTAAAAAGCGTCCACTCGTCACTACTTCTGCGTTAATTTCTGCAAATTGTCCCTCGTTTAATTCATAAAGACTAAATCCTGCATGCTGAATAAAACGCACAATTCCGGCCCCTTCATCTTGCCCTAAAAAGGAAAGACCATCAGCAGTATAATAAGGAATTTCACTTACTGTCCTTTGATAATGACTATGGGTGTGGCCATTTATAACTGCTAAAACATCATAACGTTTTAAAATCTGCCATACTTGCTGAGACTGGGGTAATGGGGGCGTCGCATATTGCTTTTCAAGTAAATGATGATGAGTCATAAATAAAACCGGTTTATCGTGATGGGTAGAAAGAATTTCTTCCAGCCAATTTAATTGTCCCCGATCAATATGTCCGTCAGCTTTACCATACACCGAACTATCAAAGGACAACAAATAGAAATCTTTAAATGCGTAGACAAAATTATAGTAATGGGATGTTGGAACATTTTTCAACCATCCCTGGTAAAAATTTTCTTTAATATCGTGATTTCCTAATGTCACAAAGACAGGCGTGTTGGGAAATGATTTGTCAAAATATTTTTTTAAAAAAGCATAATCTGTCACTTCACCATCCTCGGTCAAATCCCCCGTAATTAGAACCAAATCAATTGTTGCTTGTTCTTTCGCTTTTTTTATCGCAACATCGATATAATGGAAAGGATTTTCCATTTTCGTCAGCATCTCTTGGTACCCATTTTCTGCGGGTAGATATTCTTGACGATAATGCAGATCAGATAATTGTAAAATTTTCATTAGCGTAACTTCCTACGAATCCAGCCAGTAAACAAATCTAAGGAAAAGACAGTTACCACGACTCCTAATAAAATGATGCTCACGCGATCCCAACTTCGAGTTTGGATGGCAAATATCAGCGGTGCCCCGATTCCGCCAGCACCAACTAAGCCCAATGTTGCAGCACTACGAACCGCAATTTCAAAATGATTTAATGCTAACGAGCTATAAATTGGCAGTAAGTAAGGAATTCTTACTGAAAAAACAATCTGCCAAAAATTGGCACCAATCGCTGTTGCATCCTCTACCAAGGCTTCATTCATCCCTTCTGCTTCTTCAGTAAATAATTTACCTAGCATCCCAATTTGATGTACTCCAATCGCCATCACCCCAGCAAAAGGTCCTGGTCCGACAACTTTGACAAAAATAATCGCATATACCAGTTCAGGAAATGCTCGTAAAATGTTACAAATAAATTTGCCAATTTTGGCTACCCACGGATAACTTTGCCATAAGTTGCTGGCACTAATTAAAGTTAGCGGCAATGCTAAAATAGTTGCGATAAAAGTTCCTAAAAAAGCAATACCAATCGTCAGTAGCAAAAGACTGATTAAATCTTCGCCGCTGCCGTCATAGAAATAGCGCCAATCTGGATGGGCTAATCCTTGTAAAACTTCTTTACCCATCGCAAGAGAAAAAGTTTTTAAACTACTATAGTCAATTCCTATTGCAGAATAAATTACCAAAATTAAAAGTAACAGGAGGAAAAAATATGTTTTTTTACTAATTTGGTTGATTATCATCCCAATCTCCTCCTAACTGCTTCACTTAAACCGTCCACAATCGCTACTACCACAAATATCGTCAAAATAATAATCGCTACCCGATCGTAACGCATTAAAGCCAAGGAAGAGTTCAAGATTACACCAATTCCGCCAGCTCCAACATAACCTAAAACCGTTGAAGCCCGCACGTTCACTTCAAAGGCATAAAAAGTGTAGCTAATAATCTGATTAATGACTTGCGGTGCAACAGACCAAATAGCAATTTGCATTTTATTGGCTCCCACAGCTTCATTGGCTTCGATTGGGCCAAAGTCAATGGTTTCAATGGCTTGAAAAACCAACTGAGAAACCATGCCAAATGTAAAAACGGCAATCGTTAGGACACCAGTTGCTTCACCAATACCAAAAATAGCAACAAATAATGCTGCCAACAGCAAATTAGGAATTGTACGGATGACACCTAAGAAAAAGCGGATAATATAGGACAGCATACGCTGTTTTGTTACGACCTGGGTGGCTAAAAAGCTAATTGGAACGGCAAATAACATCCCTAAAAAAGTTCCTATAACAGACATTTGCAATGTTTTGACTAGAGGCATTAAAAGATTTGGCAAGTAGCTAAAATCCGGCTTTAAAAAGCGCGCTAAAAAAATTCCCATTTGATTGGAATTTTGAAAAACTGCCTGAAAGTCAGCCCCAGTCAAAACCACGCTACTTTGAAAACAGACCAATAAAACAACGACAACAAAGAGGTGCTTGTACCAATTAAAGTGAACAGTATCTTTAATTTGCATTGGCCGCCACATCCTTTTCATAGGCCTTACCATAAATCTCACTAAGACGCTGCGCCGTTAAGTTTTCCGCTGCGCCATCAAAGACAATTTCGCCACTTTTTAAGGCAATGATCCGAGTAGCATAGGCTTTTGCCAACGGTACAGAATGAATATTAACAATAATCGTTTTGTTTAAGCTCTGATTGATTTGTTTTAAATCTTCCATCACTTTTTCTGCCGTCACTGGATCTAAGGAAGCAACAGGTTCATCGGCTAAAATAATTTCGGCTTGTTGTACTAATGCTCTGGCAATTAAAACCCGCTGCTGTTGCCCACCACTCAATTCGTCACTCCGGGTATGCAATTTATCAGATAAACCCACTTGTGCCAAGGCTGTCGCTGTTTTTTCATAATCTTCTTTGGTAAACAAGCCCAAAATACTTTTCCACGTGGAGTAATAGCCCAGTCGACCAGATAACACATTTTTTTGGACGGTACTGCGTTTGACAAGATTAAAACTTTGGGAAATCAAACCAATATTGCGGCGAATTTGGCGCAATTTTTTCTTGCCCGCTTTTGTAATCGACTCATCATTAATAATAATTTCACCCGCAGTTGTGGCAACCAAGCGATTGATAGAACGTAACAACGTACTTTTTCCTGCTCCACTCAAGCCGATGATTGCAACAAATTCCCCATCTTGAATCGTTAAATTAATATTTTGTAAACCTTTGACGCCATTAGGGTATACTTTGGCGACATTTTTAAATTCAATCATGTATCTCGCTCCTAATTTAGTAGAAATTAATTTCTAACAGCCAAGCAGTTAGAAAAAGCCAGCTCTTAAGAACTGGCGATTTTGTTATTCGGAAGCTTTTTTAGTATATTCGCGAATTGTATCATAAGCACTATCTGCTGCTGCTTGATAACCTTTGTGTCCCCATAAAGCCATTGCTTCTTGACCGGCTTCATCTTTTGGCATCGCTAAGAAAACATCTTTAATTTCTTTTTTTAGTTGGCTAGCCATTTTCGGTTGCACTGCAATTGCATCATTGGGAATATCCCCTTGTGTTAATGATAAAACCCGTAAATCTTTCATGAGATCTTGATCACTAAATTTTGATGCAAAAACATTGCGGGCTCCTTCAAAAACAAAAGCAGCATCCATTTGACCATTTAAAACTGCCGTCATTTCACTCGGAATATCATTGACAGTGGTAAGGGTGGCATCTTTTGTAGGGTCAATACCAGCATCTTTTAATTCTGCTACTGGATAAATGTAGCCACTCGCTGAATTTGGACTTAAAGTCGCAATCTTTTTCCCTTTTAAATCAATTAAATTTTTTAAATTACTATCGGCTTTCACCAAAATTTCACCTTTAAAAGTATTCGTCAATTTATCGGTGGGTAAGCCTGTTTTTCGATCGTATGCACCTAATTGAGAGGTTAATAATGCTTCTGCTGCATCCATGTCTTTTGCCTGTACATATGCTGCTGGAGGCATAATGCCTACATCTACTTGACCAGAAGCCATTGCTTCCACAATAGTAGAGTAATCTGTTGCTAATGTTACACTGACATCTCTATCTAACTTTTCAGATAAATACGCTGCAAATGGTTTTGTTTTAGCTTCCATGGAACCATCATTATTAGTAGGAACAAATTGAACTACCAATTTTTCTTTTGTATTCCCTTGTGCTTTTTGCTCATTACCACATCCTGCAAGACCAACTAAAATTCCTAGCGTTAAAAGACCGGTCGCCAACATTTTGAAACGCATTTTTTCTCCCCCTATTGGAAAATGATTTATATTGCTTCCACATAATAGCAAGAATTATTCGAAACAAAAATGACCTGTGTCACTTTGACGGTAATTTTTTTGTAAATTTTAGGTAAAACCCGAACATTACCGCCATAAAGAAGCAAAAAAGGATGCTTTTTTACTTATTTACCGTTATAATCAAAAATAACAAAACGCACATGTGAGAAAGGACGCTTTTATGAAACAGCTATTGGATAAAAGCCAGTTAAAAGAAGCGATTATTAGCCATAACTTGCAAGATTACTTAGATACCGATTTATTTTCAATTGCGACTTTGCGTACTTTTGAAAAAGATGAGGATTTAATCCAAGCGGGCACACCATCTAAGTACTTGTATTTTCTTGTCGAAGGTTCGGCCATGGTCTATTCTTACGCCTACGATACACAAAATATTTGTATCAATTATTGTTACGAAGCGACCATTATCGGTGAAGCCTCTTCCTTATGGGAAACCACCCCCAGAAGTAGTGTTAAAGCTATGACGCCTTGTACGTGTGTCTGTGTGAATTTATTGCAATACCGGGCACTTTTACAAAATGATTTACGTTTTTTAAAACATACCTGTCAACTTCTTAGCTATCGCTTGAATACCGGCATTAGTCTAGCCAACTCCTTAAGCGAACCGGTGGAAACACGCCTTGCACGTTTTATTTTAGAACACGAAAAAGAAGGCCGTTTTTCTTTTCAGTTGAATAACTGCGCCGCTATTTTAAATGTGAGCTATCGTCATCTTTTACGTACTATGACAAATTTCAAAGAACAAGGTATCTTGCAAAAAGGCCGTGGGGGCTACATTATTTTAAATAAAAAAGAATTGGCAGATTTAACAGCTTAAGTTGATAGCAATACGACAGATGTCTTCTTTTGTCGTATTGCTTTTTCATGGTAAGACTCTTTTTTTGTACCTTCATTCAATAAGGTATAGGCTTTGATTGAGGTGAAAAAAGATGAAAATTTTAATTTTAGGTGCCCATGGAAAAATAGCCCAACTTGTCAGAGAAAAATTATCAGAAACGTCTGATTCTTCTAATTTGATTCGGCTATTTTTACGCGATGCTAACCGAATCCAAAATATCCGCAAAAATGAAGAAGTGATGGAAGGCGATGCCGCTAATTTTGATGATTTAGTCAAAGCTTTAGTAGATGTTGATTTCGTGTACGCAAATTTAGCCGGTAAAAATATTGAAGACCAAGCCAAAAATATTGTCAAAGCAATGGATGCTGCTAACAAGAAGCGTTTAGTCTGGATTTCTACTTTAGGCATTTACGATGAAGTCCCTGGCGAATTTGGCAAATGGAATCATCAAATGTTAGATGGTGGCTATTTGGAAACTTACGCTGCCGCAGCTGAGATCATTGAAAATTCTGATTTGGATTACACTATTATCCGACCTGCTTGGTTAACCAATAAAGACGAAGTTGATTTTGAATTAACCCAAAAAGGAGAACCTTTTAAAGGAACAGAAGTATCACGAAAAAGCATTGCCGCTTTCGTGACTGAAATTATGCAAGAACCAAACAAATATATCAAACAATCCCTTGGTATAAATAAGCCAAATACTGCTGGCAAAAAACCTGCCTGGTATTAATCACCTTAAACAAAAAGCTAGAATAAGGAACTAACATCCCTATTCTAGCTTTTTTTGCGTATAATAAAATTAATAGTAAATTATCAAAAATAAGGCTTACCCAAGCATCCCAATGGGGTAAATCCAAAGGAAGATAGAAAATGAAGGAAACTCTTGCTGATGATTTAAATCTTTTAAGCACTTTTTGCGGTGTACGAGATCTTACTACTTTATCGCAAAGTGCTCTTTATCAAAAATACAATAAAACCAAAGCAGACGCTTTTATTTTATTCGGCGGCAGTATTTTAGCTGGAATCGATGTCATGATAACCGCCATGAAGAACCAGGTGGCCAAACATTACTTAATTGTTGGTGGTCAAGGCCACACCACCGATGCGCTACGTTCAAAAATTAATCATTTTTATCCTCAAATCCAAACAAAAAATGCTAGCGAAGCTAAAATGTTTCAAGATATTCTGCAACTAAAAACAGAACATACCGCCGATTATTTAGAAGAAAAATCGACTAATTGCGGTAATAACATTTCCAATCTACTGGAGGTATTGGCAACAAATCACCTGCCAAGCAATACGCTGATTTTATGCCAAGATGCAACGATGCAGCGCCGCATGGGAGCTACATTAACTAAGGCTGCTCCTGAAACCACTGTTATTAATTACGCCAGCTATGAAGTAAATGTCATTACCAAAAACAATCAGCTACAATTTGACCGCAACCTCTTGGGAATGTGGGAGTTGGAGCACTACATTACTTTACTGCTTGGTGAAATAAGTCGGCTGCAAAATACTCCTACCGGCTATGGTCCAGCCGGCAAAAATTTTATCGCTCCTGTGTTTATCCCAAAAGATGTACTAGCGGCTTTTTATCGGGTTGCAAAATTATTTCCCAATCAAATACGCACTGCCAATTCGGCCTATGCTTAAAATTTAAGTGAGTAATTTTTTCTCTATTTAAATAAAAAAATGGTTTATCAAAATACTTTTTAATCCTTGGAGGTTGATTATGAAAGGCATGCTTTTTGACTTTAATGGTACGTTGATTAATGATACAAAAAAACACGAAGACGCTTGGCAAACATTTATTACTCAAGTTACCGGCTCCTCTGTTTCTAATGCTGACTTTGCCAGATATTTTCATGGTAAAAATGCGAAACACACTTTAGAACATGTTTTTAACCGCCCCTTAACACCAAAAGAAATTGAGGATTATGCAGAAGAAAAAGAAGCAATCTATCGTAAAATCTGCTTGGCCGATCCCCATTATACTTTGCTAAAAGGTGTGCCAGAATTTTTAACCCGGTTGCAAAAACACCAAATTCCTTTTACCATCGCCACAGCTTCAGGTAAAACAAATTTAGATTTCTATTTTGAAACACTGGGGTTAAAACAATGGTTTGATCTGAATCAGGTTGTCTATGACGATGGCACTATGATTAGCAAGCCCGATCCGGACCCTTATTTAAAAGGGGCTGCTCGCTTAAATCTTCCTGTTGCAGAATGTGTCATTTTTGAAGATGCCCCCGCTGGTCTTGCGAGTGCTTATAATGCTAATCCAGCAAAAATAGTTGCGGTTGCGACATCTGTCAAAAAAGATACTTTAGCTTCATTACCAGGTGTTTCGCTTGTAATTGAAGATTTTACCGATTCAGCCCTAGATGAATTACTCACCCACTTTATTTAAAAAAACAACAGCCATCTTTTTTCTCCCAGATGGCTGTTGCTTTTTTATACTTTTACTGCCATTGTGCCGTAACACTCACGCCAAAATGATCACTCACAATTGGTGTTTTGTCACCATCAAAAATGACTTCATGATCAATTACCTTAAATTCAGGGGTCATAAAAATATAATCAATCCGTTCTCCTGAACTTTGTTCCCACCCAGCGATTTTTGCTAAAGTTGTGTGGTCGCCAACTCGTTTTGTGGCCGCGTAAAAACTATCTTGCAGCTGCCAATCACTTGTTAAGATTAATTCATAACCTGGTGTATGGGCTGGGTTATTAAAATCCCCCATTAAAACAAGAGGATAAGAATTATTTGCAAAAAAAGCTTGCGTCTTTTCCCATTCAAAAGAAAAACCTTCTGTCCACCACGAAAAATGACCACTCACTACTTGAAGAAGCTGCCCTTCTACTTCTGTTAAAGCCGTTAAAATTCTTCTGGTATGATAATCCGCTACATCACTTGTCTTTGAAACCAAACTATCTTTGGCAAAAAAAGGTGTTTTGGCTAAAATCGCGACGCCTTCATAAAAGCGATCATAACCAATATGGTTATAGCACCAACTCCAGTAATAGTCTTTTTCTAGACATTGCAATTGTTCTTGTAGACGCAAAGCAAAATTGTCCTCATGAATGGTCACATCTGTACTACTGGGAATAAACCAATCATCTAAAACAGCTATTTCACTGGTCATCAGCTGATTAACTTCTTGTAAACAAATGACATCGTAATCATTTGTGGCAATATTTTGCACAAGTTGTGTTAATTTTTCTGCTTGATTTTCTTCCAGCCAACTATGACAATTTAAAGTTAAAAATTTCATTTCATTGCTCCCATCTTTGTTCTTTCAAGAATAGCACACTTTTATGCCTAAGAAAAAGGACTGCACCTTTAGACGCAGCGTCTTTTAGCGCAATCCTTTCCTATTTACAGTGCTACTTTGGCTACTTCTGTTTTACCTGTAAGTTCTCCAGTTTTCGTCAATGTCACAGACTTAATTTCATCTGCATTGGTAAAGGCTACAATAATGGTCGTTTGCTTATCAGCTGCTTTAATGGCGGCTAAATCCATTTGAGCAATCACATCGCCAGCTGAAACTTTATCACCATCTTTTACATTGACTGTAAATGGCACACCTTTCAAGTCTACTGTATCAATTCCCATATGCACTAATACTTCTAAGCCATTATCTGTCAGTAAACCTAATGCATGTTTCGTAGGAAAGACACTGGTAACTGTCCCAGAAACAGGCGCATAGACAATCCCATTTTTAGGCTCTACACCAAAACCGTCTCCCATCATTTTTTGAGAGAAAACAGGATCATTCACTGCTGAAATCGCCTTAACTTCACCATCTGCTACGTTAACAATTGTTTCTGTTACCCCTTTATATTCTTGGGGTTCTTTTTCTTCACTAATTTGAGCAATCACTTCTGTTTGTGGAATTTCCATTCCGGAATCAATGGCATCTTGAATATCTGATTTTAAAATATCCGCTTTTGGTCCATATACAGCTTGAACCCCTTTGTCTTTCACCAATAATCCCATTGCTCCGGCATTTTTCCAATCTGGCTCGCCACCAACTTTGGCAGGATCTTTGACGGAAACGCGCAAACGCGTCATACATGCATCAACATCCATAATGTTTTCTTTTCCACCTAAAAGATTGATAACTTTCACAATTTGGGAGTTTGGATCCAATTTACCATCTGCTATGACAGTAGTGGTATCGACATCTTTATTATCATTTTCATAATTGCCGTTACGTCCTGGCGTAGCAAAATTGAATTTTTTAATTAAGAAATTAGCGATAAAAAACATCACGACGCCAAAGACTATCGTTACCCAAATGAAATTAAACAAATCTCCCCCTAAACCAGCTTTAATAGCCATTGGGGTTCTGGTTAACAATTCAATATTCCCAAACGAATGGACTCGCAAATGAACGATATCGGCCATCGCAAAAGCTGCCCCTTGCACAACTGCATAAACCACATACAATGGAACCGCAGCAAACATAAACATAAATTCTAGTGGTTCTGTTACCCCAGTTAAAAAGACAGCCAATGCAGCAGAAAGATACATGGATTTATAAGCATTGCGTTTGTCTTTATCCACATTGCGATACATAGCCAATGTTAGACCCATCAAAATACCAGAAGCACCAATCATTTGTCCAACTTTAAAACGTGCTGGTGTAAAATGATTTAATACATATTCATATTGAGACATATCCCCTTGACCTTTTAAGTTAACCAAATCAGTGGCCCACGCCAACCATAATGGATCTTGGCCAAATACTTGTTGTCCGGCTTGTGCCCCTGACATAATCGTATAGGCACCGCCCAATTCCGTATAATTAATGGGAATCGTTAACATATGATGCAACCCAAATGGTAGGAGCAAACGTTCCAATGTTCCGTATAAAAACGGTGCCAAAATTGGCGCTGTTTCTTGTGATTGTGCAATCCATAAACCAAAATTATTAATACCTGCTTGAATTACAGGCCAAACAATTGCTAAAGCTAACGAAACTAAAATCGAACGGAAAATAACCACAAAAGGTACAAAACGTTTTCCATTGAAAAAGGCTAATGCATCCGGTAATTTGCGGAAGTTGTAATATTTATTGTAAGCTGTCGCCCCTACAAACCCGGCAATAATCCCGACAAAAACCCCCATGTTTAATGCTGGAGCTTCTAAAACGCTAGTAAAAAAACCATTTACCATAATTTTAGTGCCAAATAACGTTTTAGTTAGCGCTTCTGGATCAGCTAGCATTTCACTTGTCACACCAAAAACCGCTCCGGTAATACGGTTAATTAAAATGAAAGATAATCCGGCCGCAAAAGCACCACCCGCTCTTTCTTTGGCCCAACTTCCCCCAATTGCTAAAGCAAATAAAAGATGAAGGTTTCCGATAATGGCCCAACCAATGTTTTCAATTACACCACCTGTTGTCACTAAAGCCGCCATCTCCGGATTCATCATAGGAATTGTTTTCCCAATACTAATCATTAAGCCCGCAGCTGGCATAACTGCTATGACAACCATTAATGCTTTACCAAATTTTTGCCAAAACTCAAAACTAATTAATTTTTTCAGATTTTCTTTCACAGACCTTCACTCCTTTAATAATTTCCCGTTGTTACAATGAATAATTACATCCTTTTCCAATTGCGCAAACAACGCAATCGGTTTCGTTGCAAATTATTATAGCGGAGTTCGTTTTTGCTGTAAAGGTAAAATTAGATTTTTATTTATACCCAGGTTTTCAAAATAAATTAGAGAATAAACAAAAAAGTCCCTTCAGTGGAAAATAATTCTTTTTTTAGTAAAAAAAACTTTCGTAGAATTTTTTTGCAAATTATTGCTTGACTTGCGCAATCGATTGCGTTTATTATTTAGTTAACGAAGACAACACAAGGAGGATTATAAAAATGAATCAGATTCAGCGCCTATTTGACATTGACCCCTGGAAAATCACTACCAAAACTTTTGACAAACAGAATCGTCGCTTGCAAGAATCACTGACAAGTACTGGTAATGGTTACATGGGGATGCGGGGAAATTTTGAAGAACAATACTCAGGTGACCATCATTTAGGCACTTATCTAGCAGGTGTATGGTATCCAGATAAAACTCGCGTTGGTTGGTGGAAAAATGGCTATCCTGATTATTTTGGCAAAGTCATTAATGCTATCAACTTTCTAAAATTAAATATTACCGTCAATGGCACAATCATTGACTTAGCGACAATCCCCCACGAAGACTTTCATTTGGAACTAGATATGCAAACGGGGATTTTAACACGTCGCTTTACGATTAAATTAGCTGACGCGACAGTGCGTTTTAATTTTGAACGCTTCTTATCCATTGTCAAAAAAGAACTAGCTGTTTTGAAAGTAACTGCTGAAGTAATTACTGGGGCTGCTGAAATTACGATTGATTCTGCATTAGATAGTAATATCCGCAATGAAGACAGCAACTATGATGAATTATTCTGGGAAGAAAAAGACAGTGGTACACAAGGTGATGGTACTTATTTAACAGTCCAAACGATTCCAAACAACTTTGGTATTGAACGTTTTAGCGTGACGGCTATGATGAAACACGACCAGCCCGCCCTTGAAACTACACCTGCACCATTAGGGATTTCACAATCTTTTCGTTATGAAGCAAAAGCAGGCGAAACCATTTATTTTGAAAAACGAATTATCGTTTTAACCAGTCGTGATGTGCCAGAAGAAGACCAAGCGATGAAAGCTTATGAATTAATGACTGCGTATAGCGAAAGTTTTGATGTTTTAAAAGAAGAACAAGTTGCAGCTTGGAAGAAACGTTGGGAATTAGCCGATGTGGCAATTAATGGTGATCCAGCTGCACAGCAAGGTATTCGTTTTAATTTATTCCAATTATTTTCAACCTATTATGGCGACGATGAACGTTTAAATATTGGTCCAAAAGGCTTTACTGGCGAAAAATATGGTGGTGCCACTTATTGGGATACTGAAGCTTACGCGGTACCTCTTTATTTAGCCTTGGCAGAACCAAAAGTTACCAAAAATCTTTTGAAATATCGTCACAATCAATTACCAGAAGCACATATTAATGCACAAAAACAAGGTTTAGCCGGCGCTTTATATCCAATGGTAACCTTTACTGGAATTGAATGTCATAATGAATGGGAAATTACCTTTGAAGAAATCCATCGGAATGGTTCTATCGCGTATGCGATTTATAACTATACCAACTATACTGGTGATCAGACATATTTACAAAATGAAGGTTTGGAAGTTTTAACTGCGATTGCGCGTTTTTGGGCGGATCGCGTTCACTTTTCAAAACGGCACCAAAAATATATGATTCACGGTGTTACGGGACCTAATGAATACGAAAATAATATTAATAACAACTGGTATACCAACATTTTAGCTGCATGGGTATTGCGATATACCTTGGAAAATTACCGTCGTTTTGAAGATGTGGCGACTGTTTCAATTCCCCGAAGCGAACAAGATCAATGGGAAGACATCTTCAACAATATGTATTTGCCAGTCGATGAAGAATTAGGTGTTTTTGTCCAACATGATACCTTCTTAGACAAAGACTTAATGCCTGTAACCGATTTAAATCCAGCTGATTTACCTTTAAATCAACATTGGTCTTGGGATAAAATTTTACGTTCTTGCTTTATTAAACAGGCAGATGTGCTGCAGGGAATTTATTATTTCTCTGATCAATTTACCTTAGAAGAAAAACGGAAAAACTTTAATTTCTATGAACCAATGACCGTCCATGAATCTTCTCTTTCTGCCAGCATTCACGCTATTTTAGCAGCTGAACTAGGCATGGAAGAAAAGGCTTTGGAAATGTACGAACGCACGGCCCGGCTAGATTTGGATAATTACAATAACGATACTGAAGACGGCTTGCATATTACATCGATGACTGGTAGTTGGTTAGCCATTGTACAAGGCTTTGCACAAATGAAAACCGATCACGAAACACTTTCTTTTGCACCATTTTTACCAAGCAAATGGGAAAGTTATGCCTTTCATATTAACTATCGCGGTCGCTTGTTGGCTGTAACAGTTGAAAAAGAAAATGTTACCTTAAAACTTGTTTCTGGTGACGCCATATCTGTGACTCTTTATGATGAAAGTTATGAATTAGCAGACGAAATCACAGTTGCTATGAAAGACTAGTTCTTGCGCCCGCACTCTGCGGGCGTTTTCTGATTTTCCATTTTAAAATGACAACAATTATTTTTATGAAATCAAAGTAGTGAATGCGCAATAAAAAAGTATCTGTTATTATTCCGTTAATTTGGCTAGTTTTCTGGCGTTAAAATTGCTATGATAGCAAAAGAATCCATTTCAATTAAACTTGGAGGCAGACCCATGAGTATCACTGTAAAAGATGTCGCTAAAAAAGCCGGTGTTGCAACTTCCACGGTTTCTCGCGTCATCAACGACCACCCAAGCATCTCAGAAGAGACCAAGAAAAAAGTACGTAAAGTTATGACAGAATTAGGCTATGTACCAAACGTTACTGCACGAAATCTGGGCAAACAAATTGCCAGTGCCATTGGCATCATCTTGCCTCCTTTAGATTCAAAGGAGCGTTTGGGCAATCCTTTTTATTTGGAAACTATTGAAGCTGTGAACGAAGAAGCCAGCATTTATCATATGTCAGTCGCCGTCGCTTCGGCTAACAATTTTGAAACGCTTTTGGAAAATGTCAAACGCATGCATTTACAAAAGCAAGTTGACGGATTTATTTTAACGTATTCGGATAATCACGATCCTGTTATTGCTTATTTGGCGGATAACAAAATTCCTTTTACTTTAATTGGACAGCCTTATCAAAAAGAAAGTGAAATTATCTTTGTCGATAACGACAACCAATTATTAGGAAAACAAGCAACCGATTATTTGATTCAGCGGGGGCATAAAAATATTTTATTTGTGACAAATACTACACGAGAAAATCTTTATTTTGAGCGTTATTTTGGCTATCAAAAAGCCTTAATGATTGCAAATTTAACTACACATGCTGCCGTTAAATTTGAGGCTCCTGAAGATTATATTTTATTTGAAAATACTTTAGAGGCTACTAAAGCTACTGCGCTTGTCGTGATTGATGATTTATTTGCGATGCGTATTATGCAGTTGGTCCAAATGTATGGCAAAAAAATTCCTGATGATATCTCTTTGATTAGTTTTAATAATTCCATTTTTTCCACCTTAGTTCATCCTTATATCACCAGTTTAGATGTGGATGTCTCACGCTTGGGAAAAATGGCTACACAAAAATTAATGGAACAAATTAATCAACAACTGACAGATGGCATTAAAGTGATTGTGCCTCACCAACTTATTCAACGGGAAACTGTTTTAGATCTAACAAAATTAAATTGAGTTCAGTAAAAGCAGCTGGTAAAAAAGGTTCTTCATAATCCTTTTTTACCAGCTGCTTTTTTAATTACTATTGCAATAAATAGACGCCAAGTAAACAAAATAAAATACCAGCTGCCTCTTTTAACGAAAAAGGTTCTTTGAAGATAAAAATCCCAATCGGAATTAAAAGCAGCGTTAACAAGCTTGTCACTAAAATTGCTGCCACACTCATCGGCCAACCAACTCGATACAACCACAAATAACCTACTTCGACAAAAACAATCGCAATTCCTAATAAAATCGTTCCTCCATTCAAATAATGAATTTCTTGGGCGATAGTATTTTTGTCACTGCGAAACAAAAATGACACCAGACAAATTAACCAAGCAATCCCATAGACAACTAAGAGTGAAAAAAATAAATTACTTTTTACAGTTACACTTTTTGAGGCAAAATGATACAACAAATTTGCTACTACAGTTAAAAGTAATGGTGCATAAAACAAAAGCCTCTCCTCCTTTAACGTTTTACCCCACAGCTACCATTCTTCCTAAAACACTTCTCTCATTTGCTTAAAATCAAATGGGAAAAAGAAATGACAATCCAATTCTTATTCAAAAAAACAGAGAAAAAATCCGCTAGACTGAATTTTTTCTCTGTAGAAGACTATTCTTTTTTGCCAGGTTCGGAGGCGATAATGCTGCATTTGCCTTCAATGGTCCAATTGGAAATACCATTTGGCATAATACAACTGGTGCCCATTGGCATTTCATAAGATTTTCCATTTACTTTCAATTCGCCAAAACCATCAATCACTGTCAAAAGCGTATAAGGCGCATTGGCTTGTAAATGAAGCTCACCATTAACTTGCCATTCATACACGTTAAAGAAATCTGTCTTTAAGTACGTAATAATACTTGATTGCCCTTTTTTTACTTCTGTTACATTTAATTCCGGTTTACGAGCAGGAACAGTTGTTACATCAATGGATTGCTGAATGTGTAGTTCTCGCGTATTACCTTGATCATCTTGACGGTCATAGTCATACACACGATAAGTGGTATCAGAGCTTTGTTGAGTTTCTAAAATCATGATACCTTTACCAATGGCATGAATCGTGCCACTTGGGACATAATAAAAGTCACCTTTTTTAACAGGTACTCGTGTTAATAAATCATCCCAACGTTCATCATGAATCATTTCAGCTAATTCTTCTCTTGTTTTAGCATGGTGTCCGTAAATAATTTCAGCACCCGGTTCAGCATCAATAATATACCAACACTCTGTTTTACCCAGTTCCCCTTCATGTTTCATACCATACGCATCATCAGGATGTACTTGCACCGATAATTCATCTTCTGCATCTAAAATTTTAATTAATAAAGGAAAAACCGGCTCTGTCGGATTGCCAAATAATTCTTTATGGTTCTGCCACAATTCATCTAGTTTTTGACCAGCAAATTCGCCGTTTTCAATCACACTCACCCCATGCGGATGTGCACTAATTGCCCAATCTTCTCCAATTTTATCACTGGGCAGGTCAAAACCAAAAACTGTGTGTAGGCGATTGCCCCCCCAAATTTTCTCTTGAAAAACAGGTTTCATAAATAATGGTTCCATTATCAATTTCCTCCTAGTTGTACTATTTCATTTTGTGTTAAAAAAGAATAATTCTTCTCTTTATAACTTATAACAACTTGTCTTGAAATATTATACCACTTTTCCAAATTTGTGAGCCTTTTCTTTTAAATATAAAGCCAGTATTTCATCTCTTTTTTCCAAATAAAGAGCCCGATCGTCATGAGGATGAACACGATTACTTAAAAAGATAAACGCACTTTGTTCTTTTGGATCTAATAAAAGAAAAGTGCCGGTATAGCCGGTATGAAATAACAAATGACGCTTTTGTCTATCTTTTGTATCCTTTAAGTCCCAGCCTAAAGATCGTTTTCCGTCATGATGGGGTGTTTGATCCCTTAAAAGCATGGCAATAGTCTCTTTTTTTAGATAGTCTTTGCCTTTGGCTAAATACATTTGGGCAAAAATTTCCAAATCTGCTAAATTGGTAAATAGACCGGCATTGCCTGCTTCTTCTTTTAGCACTCGTGCCTTGGGATCATGGGTCACACCTTGTAAAATTGTTCCACCTGGTAAAACTTCAGTCGGAGCAATTTTTCTCTTTAATCTTTCTGGTGGCAAAAATATACTATTCTTCATACCAAGAGGGTTTAAAACTTCGGTATAAAAAATTTCTACCGTTGATTTTTGATAAATTTCCTCTAACATAAAGCCCAGTAAAATTGTTCCAGCATCGGTATATTGCACCACTTTACCCAAATTTTCTCCTGGCTGCAGTTTTAAATAAGCCGCTTTTAACTCCTCTTTATTTAGCTGATCACGATCTTTTATCCACGTTTGAATATCTGAGGTATGAGTCAGTAAATGTCGCAATGTAATCTGATGGTTTTGAAAAGTCGGCAAGTAATTTTTTAAAGGTAGATCCACATCAAGACGTCCTTGTTCTACTAATCGTAAAATGACGCTCGTTGTACAAACTACTTTTGTTAATGAAGCCACATCAAATAAAATGTCTTTTTGCAGCTGTTTTGGACGAGGGACTATCATCTGTTGCCCCCAGATGGTTTCTTCTATAGCCTCTTTTTCAATAAAAGCAAAAGCTACACCAGGAAAAATAGCCGCTTCCAACTGCGCTTGAATGAATGCTTTGGTTTTTGGATACATCTTTTCACCTTTTATCATTTTTCTTTGATTTTACCATTACTTTTCATAAAACAACGAGATAGTCGTTGGCATATCTAAAAAAAATTATTTATTATCGTTTAACTTAGAAATCTGCAGATAAAAACAGACATAAAAAGGCTGAAGCCACTCGCTTACTTATCTAGCAACAAGCCAGAATCTAGATAAATGGCTCTCATATTTCCAAAATTTTGACTTATCTCCATAGAGAGGTGCTACATGAAAATCATATAATCTCTTTACCTAGGACAAAAAAAATCTGGACGAAAAGTCCAGATTTAAGAATTAGTGTCGTTTTTTCTCTTCACTTATGAACCACCATTCAATTCCGGTCGGATCATAAATTGTAATAATTTGCTGTTTGCGATCGATGAAAAATTCTATCTCGCTATTTTTTAAGTGATCTGCCAACGCCAAAATATCAGCTTGCGGCACACGGAATTGTAAAAAATCCAAGCCTAAAACATCATCAGTTGTAAGATCTAAAGTGCCACCTTCTCCAGCGGACAATCCTACGTGAAAATTCCCACCATTTAACGCTAAAATGCCACTTGTTTCATCTTGAACTTTCAATCCAATTACATTTTCTAAAAAGTCTTGTTGTTCTTTTAAGCGACTGGTATTTAAATGGATTTTGTCAAAATGAACGTCTTCTGATAGCTGCGGGAATTCCCCGGTTGCTTTTTTTGCTAAAGTACTAAGATCGAGCTTTACCGGATTTTGATGTTCTTTTTTAGAGCCAAAATAAATTTCTAACTGGTTGCCTTCTGGATCTGCTACTAAAATTCCAGTCGATTCCTCATCTGTTAAGGCATCTTTAATGGGATAGTTTGCTTTAACAAACCGTTGCGCTAAATCTGCCATTTCATTTTCAGAAGGAATTACCAAACACAACCGTTGTAGTTTCTTAATTTCCCCTGTATGGTCATCTGCATAAGGGCTTTCTTCCAACCATAACAGTTCGCTTTTAACTTTAGTATTGCCAAAGATTGCTAATTCATTTTCTTCTCTTTTCAAATTAAAACCAATAATATCTCGGTAGAATTCAATCATTAAGTTCCGATTTTTAACGCGTAATGCCACGGTTTCAAGCCCCGCCGCCGATAGTGCAAATTCAGCCATTTTTCTTTACTCCCCTTCCGACAAGATTATTGTACTTAGAAAACAGTCTTGTCGCAAATGATATCCCTTCTTGTTTTCAAATAACAAACGTGTTTGCTTGCAAACTCGTCTTTAAACATTATACCAAATTGCATTTTATCACTTTTTCGGAAAAAAAATACAAAATTATCTGATGAAATGACGTTTTTTGATTATTTGACTTAAAAAGGATGTCTATAAAAAAATTCTGCCTCTTTTTAATGGCAGAATTTATGCTTATACAGAAGAAAGGGCGTGTATGTGGTTTAAAATATGGGTTCCTTTACTATTAATCGCATCTGTAATGCAAACGGAGTGGACGCCAGCCAACAAGGCTTTTTGCGCACTTTTTATTTTGGGTACCATACCACCGGTAACAATCTTTTCTTTTAATAATTGGTTTAATTGTAGCAAATCTACTTCCTCTAGCCACTCATTTTTCTGCTTGATACCTGGTACATCGGTTAATAAAAAAAGTTTGTCTGCTTTTAGACTGGCTGCTACTTGGCAAGCAACTTCGTCAGCATTAATATTTAGCCACTGCCCTTTTGCTGTAACACCTAAAGGGGCAATAACAGGTATTTGTTGTGCACAAAATAATATTTCTAGCAGTTCATTGGCAATTTGTGTGACTTTTCCAACATAACCTAATTTTTCCTGATCAATAAAATCGCCTTGAATTAACTGATTACAGCCTGCATTTAAACCTACTGGCTGGAGACCGGCTTTTTGGATAGCAGTGGTAATCAGCGGTTGAACTTGTCCCAAAAGCACCATTCGGGTGAGCTCTAACGTTTTTTTGTCAGTAATACGTAATCCGTCTTTTACTTCGACCTTTAAGTTCATTAATGTCATCATTTTGGAAATATAGTGCCCACCCCCATGTACGATCACAATTTTTTTATTTTCTTTATGCCACTGCCTTAATTGTTGAAAAAAAGCGTCACCCAAGTTATCAGAAGCGACGCCACCCATTTTAATTACAATGACCTCACTATTTTCCATTTTTTCACTCCTTTAATTTTAAAATCGTTTGCTAATTTGATTTTAAAATTGTCATGTGTGATAGAGTGCATTGATTTTGACGTAATCATAAGTCAAATCACAGCCCCAAGCTTTTCCTTGTCCCCACCCTTGATGTAATGTGACAAAAATTTTAATAACTGCTTTAGAAAGTTCTGCGGCCATTAACTGGCCGTCAAATACAGTTGGAATTCCATTTTCATAAACAATTTGATTGCCCAATTCTATTTTAATGGCTTCAGGATTAATTGGGACGCCACTGTAGCCAATTGCACAAAGAATACGGCCCCAGTTAGGATCTTTACCAAAAATCGCCGTTTTGACCAATGGTGAGCCCACTACAGACTTACTGATCATGCGGGCAGTAAAATCATCTGGTGCTCCATTTGTTACAACTTCAATTAATTTCGTAGCACCTTCCCCATCTTTTGCAATCATTTGAGCTAAATCTTCCATTACGGTTTGCAAAAGTTTTTTGAACTGCTCATAGCCGGCTGTATTCACCTGAATTTCTGCCGCTTTTGCTTCACCATTGGCCATTATAAGTACCATATCATTCGTGGAAGTATCCCCATCCACAGTAATTTGATTAAAGGTGACCTCTGTTAGCTCTGAAAGTAATTGTTGTAAAGTAAGACTCGAAATCGTTGCATCACACGTAATAAAGCCTAACATCGTCGCCATATTGGGATGAATCATTCCAGAACCCTTGCCACAGCCAGCCATGGTAATACAGACACCCTCAATCTCTGTCTGATAAACGACATTTTTAGTAAATGTATCGGTGGTCAAAATGGCGTTGGCGAAATTCTCGCCATCTCCTTTGTGTAAGCTTTTAATTCCCATCGCAATTTTTTCCATCGGGAGTGCCTTACCGATAATTCCTGTTGATGCTACTGCTACTAGGTCTGGGACAATTTCTAATTTTTCAGCAGTTAGTGCTGCCATTTTTTGTGTATCTTTTAACCCTTGAGTCCCAGTACAGGCATTGGCATTGCCGGAATTGACTACAACAGCTTGTAATTGTCCATCTAATAAAATTTCTTTTGTATAAATAATTGTTGCTGCTTTAACTTGATTAGTAGTAAAAACTCCCGCTGCTGTGGCCGGGGTTTGAGAGTAGATCCAACCGATATCGGGATTTTTGTACTTTAAACCACAATGATTACCATCGGCAAAAAAACCTTTGGGGGAGGCAATCGTTCCATCAATTTTTTGCATCTGCTTTTCGCTCCTTTTAAGGATAAAGGGGGATATCCTTTAAACCTGTGTCTTCGTCTAATTGCGCCCACAAATTAAAATTTTGGAGCGCTTGGCCGCTGGCACCTTTGACTAAGTTGTCAATGACACCTACCACGGTTAAAATACCGGTTTGGGGATTCAATCCCATCCCGATATCACAAAAATTGGTACCCACCACTTGGCGCAACTGGGGCAGCTTGCCAAGTGGCTGCATTCGGACGAAGTCACGGTTGTGATAACAAGAAGTATAAGCTTCATAAAGTTCTAATTCTGTAACATCTTTTTTTATTTTGGCGTAAAGAGTCATCAGAATCCCTCGTTTGACGGGAATTAGACTAGTAGTAAATTGAATTGTCTTTAAAGACGAATCAAATTGTTGCAAACCATGGATAATTTCTGGAATATGCTGATGCTCGTTTAATTTGTAAAGTGTCATGTTTTCATCAGCGGTAACAAAATGACTATGATCTGATAGAGATTTTCCCGCACCGCTTAAGCCTGATTTCCCGTCAAAAATAAGAGGCATATCCGTTATCAAGCCGGCTTTTACTAACGGTATCGCACTTAAAAGTGCTGCGGTAGCGTAGCATCCGGGATTGGCAATCAAGTTCCCCGGTTTAGTCTCCATAAATTCAGGTAAACAGTATTGTGCTTTTTTTAATAATTCCTTTTTGGCAGGTACGCTTTTATACCATTTTTTATAAACTTCACCATCTTTTAAACGTAAATCACCTGATAAATCAATGACGGGAAAATCGGCGGCGGCAAAAGCTGCGACTTCATTTTTAGTGACGCCTGCTGGAGTTGCAAAAAAGACGATCTCATTTTCTGCCATTACTTTTTCAGGTGTATAAGGAGTAATTGCTTGTTCTACAAGCCCTTGTAAATGGGGATAAAAGGCTACACTGTTTGCTGTATGTTGCGAATGGCTGTGTAAAGTCCCCAATTGTAAAATCGGATGTCTTTGAATTAACCGGACCAATTCTAAGCCTGTATACCCGGTTACACCGATTATGGCTGCTTTCATCATTTTTGTCACCTCGTTTCCAAAAATCATTCAATAAAACAAAAGTTATTAAATTAATCTGATTATAAACATAAGCGTTTAACAGGTCAATGGTTTTTTATTAATTAATTAGCTATTTTTTATATTTTTATACAAAAACGCACATAAAAAATATTAAACTTAAGGAAAAAAATGCTTTTAAACACAGTATATTGTTATTTCCATTGAGAAAACATCTCCGATAAAATATGCAAGGCGTGATTAATCTCGCTTTTGGTGATTGTCAAAGGTGGCAAAAGACGTAAAACGTTTTTTCCAGCGCGTAAAGTGAGTAAGCCCTTTTCCTCTAACGCTGTCAAGACGAGTGGTAACATCTCCGCATCTTTTAAAACGATCCCAATCATTAGTCCCTTCCCGCGAATTGTCTTAATCAGTGGACTGTCAATTTCTTTTAAGCCCCAGAATAGTTCTTCGCTGCGAGCAGTAACATTTGCCAAAATATTTTGTTCGGCTATTTCATTGATAACCATTTTGGCTACTGTCATTGCCATTTTATTACCGCCAAAAGTTGAACCATGACTACCAGGACCAAAGGCTACACCAAGTTCTTTTCTGGCTAACATTGCACCTACTGGAAATCCATTTCCCAAACCTTTCGCCAGAGTGACAATATCTGGTACAATGCCATAATCTTCAAATGCAAAAAAAGTCCCACATCGGCCGATTCCTGTTTGGACTTCATCGACAATTAAAAGGCAATTATTTTTTTGACACAATTTTGCTACTGTGGCTAACCATTTTCTATTTGCTGGCAGTACCCCCCCTTCGCCTTGTACAACTTCCAACATCACTGCTGCTGTCTTGTGATTTATGGCTTTTTTTACAGGTTCAAATTCGTTATAAGGTAGATGAATAAAGTCAGGAACTAAGGGTACAAAGTCTTTTTGAATACTTTTTTGTCCAGTAGCAGACATCGCGCCATATGTTCGCCCATGAAATGAATGCCAAAAGGTAATAATTTGCTTCTTACCAGTCGCTTTACGTGCTAATTTAATCGCTGCCTCATTTGCCTCTGCTCCACTATTGCAAAAATAAGCTAAGTAATTGTAATTGCGACAAAGCTTTTCCGCGACTTCTTCTTGCAAGTGATTTTGATAAAGATTGGGCGTATGCCACAATTGATCTACTTGGCTTTTTAATGCTGCGTTTAATCGTTGATTGTTATAACCTAAATTACAAACCCCAATGCCACTGGTAAAATCCAAGTATCGCTTTCCTGTATCATCAATTAAAAAACTGCCAGAGCCCGCCATAATTTCATAAGATTTCCTTTGATAATTGGAAAACAGAAATGTCATAAAATCACCCACCTTAATTTTTATCACTATACATAAATATACAAAATATAGCAACTTTTATTTTAAAATACCGTCATAAAATACAAAATAAATCAATATTATGTATATAAACCAACAAAAAAGCAAACAGACTTACTCAGATTTCAAACAATCCAACGAAACCTTGATAAATCACGCTTACATCTCTTGAAATTTCAGGTTAGTGCTCTAGAGATCCTTCCCATAGCGAGATCAATAACCTTGGCATATTCTCCTTATTCCTTGTGAAAACAATATTCTTTTTAAGTAAAAGGAGTGTCTCCATTCATGGAGACACTCCTAAAATTAGTCAAATATTTTACCAGGATTTAATAATCCCATGGGATCAAAAGCTGTTTTAATTTGCTGCATAAGTTTCAATTTTTCTGCAGCAATATTTTCAATAAAATATTTTTTCTTCAATAAACCAATTCCGTGCTCAGCAGAAGGCAATCCCCCTCTTGCTGCAATTTCCCGGTAAAGCTGACTTAAAAAGCTTTCCAAACGTTTTTGCCAAAGCACATCACTTAAATTTTGTCGCATAATGCAAGCGTGAATATTGCCATCCCCAGCGTGTCCAAAGAAGACTCCGGCTAATTCCAATTGCTGCGCCAATTTTTTCATATATAAAATCGTGCTGGTAATTTGATTAATCGGTACCACAATATCCAGTGGTTCTTGAATGCTAATCGCTTCTACACCTGACACAATAGCACCGCGCAATTGCCAAATTTCTGCTGCTGTTGTGTCAGTTAAAGTGCTAAAAGCTACTATATCGGCGGCTATTAATAATTCTTTTAAACTATCAATTTGCTCTTGGCATTCTTTTTTATTCCCATCAACAGTTAATAATAAAAAAGCAGCGCCGGCTACACTTGGTACTGGAATTTCCAGCAAGTTACTAGCATACGTTAACCCACTTTTTTCAAAAAATTCTAAGGCTGTCGGGGTAATGCCGGAAGCTAAAATTTGATAAATTACTGGAGCTAACGCTGCTAAATTACTAAAACCAATTAATATACTTTGAGCGGTAGCGGGTTTTGGTCGTAATTTTAATTGTAATTTGGTAATAATTCCCAATGTTCCTTCTGAACCAATAAATAAATCTTTTAAATCATAGCCGGAACTGGCTTTGTTATTCAAATCGCCAACTAAAAGCAGCGTTCCATCTGCTAAAACAACTTCCATCCCCCGCACGTTATCCCGGGTCACGCCATATTTTACTGCGCGCATCCCACCGGCATTTGTCGCAGCCGTTCCCCCAATGGTTGCTTCTTTAGAACCAGGATCCGGTGCATAGAAGTATGGTGTTTTGTCCAAATAAGTTTGAATAGCTTGTAAGCTTGTGCCGGCTTCAACGGTTAAAGTTAATGTTTGCGGATCAAGTTCAATAATTTGTTGCATTTTCTTTAAACAAAGTAATACTTCGCCTTGGCTGGCAAAAGTAGCTCCTGTTAAGCCTGTAAAGCCACCAATCGTAATTATTTTTTGTTTTTTTTCATTTGCTTTTTTGACGCAGGCAACAACTTCTGCTGTATTTGTGGGATAAAAAATACCCGCGGCATTCCCCATTTCGCCGGTTATTTTATTTTGTAAATATTCTGCTGGTACGTTTTTGTCCACATGTTTCACTTCCTAACTTGAAGGCTAAAAATTAATGGGTAAAGTATTGTGCTAAGCGATCTCCACCCCATTGAATCAGTTGTACGACAATGACCAATAGCAAAATAATAACGACTAAAACCATTGTTTCATAACGGTAATAGCCATACTGAATCGCTAAATCTCCAATCCCACCAGCGCCAATTGTACCTACCATAGCGGAATAGCCAAGCAGACTAATAATCGTCAATACGACGCCGCGAATTAATCCGGGCAAACTTTCTGGAATAATCACACCTAACACAATTTGTTTTGTGGTAGCCCCTTGTGCCACACTGGCTTCCAAAATACCCGCCTCTACTTCAGCAAAGGCTCCTTCTGCGACCCGGGCAAAAAAAGGAATGGCTGCAATAGACAACGAGATTGCAGCTCCTGTTGGTGTATAGGGATCTCCTAAAATGGCCGCTAAAAAAGGAATTAACGTAACAAGTAATATCAAAAATGGTAGCGAGCGAATGGCATTGACCAAAAAACCAACTGTTTTGTGCAAAATAATGTTTTGATAAAACAAAACATTATTGGCTAAAAATAGCAGTAAGCCAATCAAGCCCCCTATAACAACGCCGATGATAGTTGCGACAGCGACCATATAAAAAGTATCTGCCAACGCTTTAGGCAAATGATTTTGTAAAATTTCTACTGTTTCAGCCATCAGATTGCCTCCTTAATTTCTTTTGTCGCAAATACTTTTTGGGATAATTGCAAAAATGCCTGTTCTACCGCTTCTTTATCACCAGTTACATATACTAATAAGATACCGATCACGTCATTTTGAATGTATTCAATTTTGCCATGGATAATTGAAATGGCAACATCCCATTGTTTAGCGACATCTGTAATTAAAGGAGCGAGCGTGTTGTCACCTTGATAGCGCAATTCAATTAAACGTCCTTGCGCCAAGTCAGGTAAAAGTTCACTTGGCAAATGTAAATTTAAGTATCGCCCAACTAATTTTTGCGTAATGCCTGCCTTGGGATTGGCAAAAATATTATAGGTCGTGTTCACCTCTATCACTTTGCCACGTTCCATCACCGCCATGCGCTGAAACAATTTTTTGGCTACTTCTAATTCATGTGTAATAAACACAATTGTAATGCCCAGCTTTTGATTAATTTCAGCTAAAATTCGTAAAATTTCTTCTGTTGTTTCGACATCTAGCGCACTTGTAGCTTCATCACAGAGTAAAATTTCCGGGTTGTTTGCTAGCGCTCGTGCAATGCCAATCCGTTGTTTTTGACCCCCAGATAACTGATTAGGATAACTATCCATTTTGTCCCCTAAGTCAACTAGATCCAATAATGCCTTAATCCGTTCTGGTAAAGCTTTTTTATCGTAATTTCCCGCTTTCAGGGCAAAAGCAATATTTTCACCAACTGTTTTATTATGAATCAAATTGAAATGCTGAAAAATCATCCCAATTTTTTGCCGCAATTTACGCACTTTGTCTGCTGGTAGCTGGGTAATTTCTGTCCCATCAATTTTTATGCTCCCAGAGCTTGGCCGTTGTAATAAATTTAACGTGCGAATCAAAGTACTCTTACCTGCCCCACTAAGTCCGACAACACCAAAAATTTCACCTTGTTTAATAGTAAGACTGACATCATCCACTGCAGCAAAATTCTTTTTTTTCTGACTAAAATTAACAGTGACATGTTCCAAAACGATTTTATCCATACCCAAAACTGTCCTTTCTTTAAGACGTTTATTGCCAATCAGCCGGTTTGTCAAAGTCTTTAAAGTCTGATTTGGCAATGGCATCTTTAAATGCTTGACTGGTTAAGACTTTCTCCACCGCTTTCGCTAACTTCCCCTCTTTATCGGCAGTGGGAACGACAAATACGTTTTTATATTCTTCTTTTAACTTTTCTAAGGCCAATGCATCTGCCGGATCTAGTTTTGCCGCCCAGGCAAAATTCCCAGGGACTAACGCTAAATCAACGGTATCAATAGCACGCGCCAATTGAGCAGCATCTAAAGTTTTAAATTCCAAATTTTTAGGATTTTGCGCAATATCATCTACTGTCGCTTTGGTTTCATCAATATCAGCTTTGATGGTGACTAAATTATTGGCTTCTAACAATTGTAACGTCCGCGCTAAATTAGAAGCATCATTGGCAATAGCTACAGTTGCCCCATCTTTTACATCTGCTAAACGGGTGATTTTTTTAGAATAAATTCCCATTCCCAAGGTAGGAACCGTACCAATAGCTGTTAAATCTAAATTGTTATCCGCTGAAAATTTTTCCAGATAAGCGGTGTGTTGAAATAAATTCGCATCAATTTGTTTTGACGCAAGGGCTTTATTAGGCTGGACATAATCATTAAATAGTTTAGTCGTGAGTTTATACCCCTCTTTTTCAGTCAGCGGCGAAATAACAGCTGTCACCATATCTCCGTAAGGTCCCGGCGCTACCCCCACCACAACTTCTTTTCCCGCACCATCAGCAGCTGTTTGTGCGTTTTTTTCATTGCCGCTGCTACAAGACGCTAATGTTACCAGTGCTCCTAAAGTAATAACCCCTGTTACAAATTTTTTTAATTTCATCTTTTTTCCTCCTCATTTCACTACCTTTTTAGCGTGATAAAACTTTCAGCAATAAAAAACTCCCGTCCTTATCTTGCTTAAGCAAAATAAGGACGGGAGCACAAGCTTCCGTGTTACCACCTTTATTCATCAGATATTTCATCTGACCTCATTGTAGTACGTGTTCATACTACTGTGCTGTAACGGGCACACCCGTCAACTGCTTGTCAAAAACTTACAGTTCCTTGCTCAAAGACCATTTTCCAGACGCCCTTGTCTACTTCTTCTCACCACCCGAAGCTCTCTGTGAAACTCATCATCTGTACTTATCTTATCCTCGCATTTGTGTTATTGCTAGCAATGATAAAGGATTCTAAAGGATACGTCAACACAAATTTGCGAATTTTCTGATATTTCTGTTAATAAAAAAACTTTGATTAACATTTATTGGCATCAAAAACCTATGCGCCTCCTCACTATCGCAAAAATAAAATAGATGCATCAAACGTCAAAAAATATTTTATCGTCTGCTGCGTCTACATTCGTTATTCTTCTATAGCAAGTTCTGCTTCATATGCTGCAACTTTTTCAGGATGATGCTTTTGTAAAAAGCGCTTTTTAAAAATAAGAAACTCTTCTAAATCCATCAATATATGGTATAGGCGGGCTTTACGCAAAAATTCTTCTTTTGTTTGCGGTAATGGGGTTTCTTCCATTTTTTGTACCAATTGATCGACCATCTGTAACTGGTGGATGGGCTGACTCAACTCACCAAAATGAGTGGCAATTTCATTTAAAAATGTCACAATAACAGCCGAATCCCGTTTAATTAAACGTAGCTTTTTAATTTCGTAATGCAGGTTGTGCAATACATTACATTGTTGGGTCCGCATTTCAAAATAGTCAAGATAAAAGTCATCTGTTACGGGCAAGCGATTTTGCTGATAAGCAAATGCCACTTGCGTGTAGTGATGGAGCTCTTTTTCTAGATTAATAATGTCATCCCAGACATGGTTTTGTATCTCACTATTTGCTAGATAAACAGCTAATTTTTCAAAAATTACTTTGAACTTCTTTTCACTCGTCTGGCGACAGTAATCCAAATACTTTTTTTGACTTTCATAATGTTGGAAGTGATTGACGACAATAGCAATCACCAAACCGATAACTAATAAGCAAAATTCATTGAAAATAGCAGTAGACGTGAGGGCATTTCCCGCAATTAAGTGAGTCAGGACCACGGCATTGACAGATAATGTGGGCAATAGATTGCGGGCACTTAAACCAAATGCCAATAAAACCAAAATCACGCCATAACTAATCCATTCCAGATGATGAATCGGTTGAATCAAAAAAGCCAATAATACAGTTACCAAAAAAGTCCCCACCCGTTGCACACATAGACGCCACGTTTGGACTTTGGTTGTGGAAATGGTCAACAAAGTAATAATCCCCGCTGAAGCCGCATAATTCAAGCCAAGCAGCTCGGCCAATAAAATCGCCAATGCACTGCCAATCCCGATTTTTACAGCATATCCTAAATGTTGTTGCCACGTATTTTTCGTTAATAAATTCATCCATCGTCTCCTTTTTTATAATGTTCTTCTTTTATCATTATTATACTGGAAAAACAGTTGTAATAAATGCTTCCTTTGTTCTTTCAGAGTTCTTTATTCTGCGCTGTTTTTGAGTAGAGCATTTTTAATCTTTTAGAGCTTAATTATTATTTCATACGGCGCCTTTTGCAAACATAACTATACCAATAAACAAATTTATGTAATAAATACTTATTTAAAAGCATTTTACAAACTATACACAAGTGAAATAATTTGCTATATTATTACCGTGACGGAGGTGTTAATTTGGAAAAGAAGTACTACCAGTTGTTAAAGGAAAAATTTCCTCAAAAAGAACAAGTCTTAACAGAGCTCATCAATTTAGAAGCAATCGTGCAATTGCCAAAAGGAACAGAACACTTTGTTAGTGATCTCCACGGGGAATTTGATGCTTTTGATCATGTTTTACGTAATGGGTCTGGCAGCGTGAAAGAAAAAGTGAAAGAGTGCTTTCAAGATGCGCCTCAGGTTCCTATTACCGATTTGTGTACGCTAATTTACTACCCAGAAGAAAAATTAGCTTTGCAAAAAGCCACATTAAACAATACGCAATTAGTTACTTACTATCAGAAAAATATTCCTTATCTTTTACAGGTTACCAATTATGCCGGGCGTAAATATACCCGTTCAAAAGTTAGAAAAGCACTTCCTTCCCAATTTGCGTATATTATTGAAGAATTGCTGACAGAAGTCGATACAAAAAAAGATAAAGTGGACTATTTCGCGACTATTATTCAGCGTATTATTGCATTAAATCAAGCACCAGCTCTTATCAGCGCATTATGCAAAACCATTCAAAGACTTGTCGTCGATCATCTCCATGTTGTCGGAGACATTTATGATCGCGGTCCAAAACCTGATTATATTATGGAACGCTTATACAATTTGCCTTCTGTTGATATTCAATGGGGCAATCATGATATTGTCTGGTTAGCTGCTGTAGCAGGATCTCCGGTAGCTGTCATGAACTTACTACGAATTTCTTCGCGCTACGGCAATTTAGATATTCTAGAAGAACGGTATGGTATCAATTTACGTCCCTTAATAACTTATGCACAAAAGTACTATCAACCAAAACCTGCTTTTAATTTAAAAGCAGAAGATATTCACGAGTTTTCCGATAGCGAGCAAATTTTATTAAATCAAATGCAACAAGCAACCGCTATTTTACAATTTAAACTAGAGGGTCAATTAATTCAGCGCCGACCAGAATTTTTATTAGACAAACGCAATATGTTAACGTGCATCGATTATTCTTCCCAGACGATTACTTTAAATGGGCAGCAATATCCGTTAATTGATTTTCAAGCGCCAACAATCGATTCCAAACAGCCACTAACTTTAACTTCTGAAGAAAAAGATTTAGTTGCACGACTGCTGTCTTCAATTCAAGAATCAGAAAAACTAAAGCGTCATATGGATTTTCTGTTAGAAGCAGGTGCCATGTATTTATGTTACAACGATAATTTGTTATTTCACGGCTGTATTCCTTTACATGAAAATGGGGATTTAAAATCACTTCGGATTAACGGCCATAATTATGCCGGTAAAGCATTACTGGATTTTTATGAAGAACAAGTGCGAAAAAGTTATATGCATCCTTGCGAGCATGAAGATTTGGCGACAGATATGCTGTGGTATTTATGGACCGGAGAGTGTTCTTCTTTATTTGGTAAAGAAGCGATGACGACATTTGAACGTTACTATATTGCTGATAAACACACCCATATTGAAAAGAAAAATGCTTACTATCAGTTACGTAACGACGAAAGTATTTGTCAAGAGCTGTTGGCAGAATTCGGTTTACCCACCCATGGCCATATTATTAACGGGCATACTCCGGTAAAAGAGAAAAAAGGTGAAGATCCGATTAAAGCGAATAATAAATTAATTGTGATCGATGGCGGTTATGCAAAAAGTTATCAAAAAACGACCGGAATCGCTGGTTATACGTTATTATCCAATAGTTACGGTATGCAATTAGCAGCACACCAACCTTTCACGTCTGTTGCCGATGCAGTAACAAATGGCACAGATATTATTTCCGTGAAGCGTTTGGTTGAAGAAGTTCCTAATCGTACAAAAGTGAAAGCGACAAATATTGGCAGCAAAATTTGTGGGGAAATGGCTGACCTCCACTATCTCTACCAAAACTTTGATAAAATTTAAATAAAAAATCACAATATCCGCCGAAACCCCGAAGAACCCTAATCCCACGCTTGTTCTTGCGTATTCTCTTTAGCAAAGAAAAGGATTTCATGATGAAAAACAAGAGTTCCCTCTCTTTTTTTTCTTTTTATACATTCTTTTATTCATAGCTAGCCGTGTAATGGCGCTTTGAAAATCGCTTACATTTATTTTCTTTTCATTATTTTATCAGATAAAAAGAAAAACATTGAATTTTTTAGTGAAATAACCTAAGATACTAACATCTTACAAAAAGAAAGAAGGATGAAAGATGACTTCAATTTCCGTACAAGATTTTAACTTGCTACGTCAAAACGAAGCGCTGAACATCTTAGATATTCGCGACCCGCAGGACTTTGAAATGAGCCATTTGCCCCATGCCATTTCCGTACCAGCGACCAGCTTACCTAATGAATTAAAAAGATTAGATAAAAATGCGACCTATTATGTGATCAGCTATTCCGGACGTCGCTCAGAAATCATCGCGAATTTCTTAGAAAATCACGGTTTCAAAGCTGTCCACGTAATTGGCGGTATGCGTGATTTAAAAGAATTAGCAGCTTAAAAAAAGGATAAACAGCGCAAGCAAATGCGGCTGTTTATCCTTTTTTTCTTTCTATTTTTCTTCTTCTGCTTTTTCTTCTTCATGATAGTATTGCGACACGTCTTTATACCATTCAAAGAGATGGGTAATTAAGACCTTGGCAGCTGCATAGACAGGAATCCCCAAAATAACCCCCACTACGCCGAATAACTTACCAGAAGTTAATAGTACCAGTAAAATGGTCACCGGATGAACAGAAAGTTCATTGCCTAGTACCAATGGCGAAATTAAGCGGCCTTCAATGGTCTGTTCAATCACAAATACCACTAATACTTTGACTAACATAACAGGACCGGCGACAATCCCTAAAAATATAGCCGGAACCATCGCTAAAAAGGAACCTAAATAAGGAATCAAATTTAAAAATCCTGCTACTACACCTAAGGTAACAGAGTAATCCAATCCGATAATGGAAAATCCAATAATAAACATAATTGCCACTGCAAAAGCGACAGTTAATTGCCCTCGAATATAAGAAGAGACTTGCTCGTTCATTTCTTTTAACACTTTTAAGGTAGGTTTACGTATTTTATTTGGCAAAAATTTGACAAAATAAGGCGCTAAATTTCGACCATCTTTTAAAAGATAGAACAAAATAAACGGCATGGTAAAAATAGCGACCAGTGTCGAGGCTACTGCTCCGACAATTTTACCTAAACTAGAGATAGTCGAACTGGAGACATTGCGGATAAAGTCCGTAAGCCATGTTGTAATTTTATCCCCATAACTATCAAATTGATCTTTAAAAGTACCAAAAATCGGATCATTTAAAATTTCATTGGCTTTTTGGTCAATAACATCTAGATAGTTAGGAAAATTATCAATAAAGCTAGCTGTTTGCTCACGAATTTTCGGTACAATCACCACGACACCCCACGTAATTAAACCAATGACTAGTAAAAACAAAAGAAAAATACTATAAATTCGTTTTAGACCTTTCTTTTCCAGATAGTCAACAGCAGGATTCATTAAATAGTAAAAAACCCCGGCTAAGACAATTGGTAAACCAACAACGCCGACAAATTGCGCAACCGGCTCAAATAGATAAGAAACCTTAGTAAAAGCATTTAAAATTAATAATATTAATAAAATAATCAACAATGCGGTAACAAACTGATTATTTAAAAACCATTTCCAAAACCAGGATAACCTTTTTTTATCTTTCTCCATTACAAACCTCCGGATTCCAATATTCTTAGTATTATAAAAATAAGTTCAACTGCAACTTTAATCCTTTTTTGATTGAAGGCGTGCTCAATTTACGTTTTATTTTGAAATTTTTCAACACGATTTTAGCTGCTGTTTGTCTGTATAAAAAAGCCAAAGTCAAAATCGTCTTTGCTTTTTTATTCTTACTTACCAGGATACGTAATGGTCAAACCTACTTCTAACTGTGGCACTTCAAAAGGTGATAAGTAAACACCGTTTACAATGCTGTCAGATTCTGGCACCTCATCAAATACAAATGAAGCATGTTGAATTTCATGAAGACCTTTTAAGGCAGTATTGCCCACGTGGTTCACCGTATATTTCATATCCCCAAAACGGATTTCGTCTCCTTTTTGAAGGGTGATTTCTGTGGCTTTTGGTACATCTTGGATGATTGCGTAAGGTTTTAATCCATTCGTCGCACTTTCATCAAAAAAAATCAATAATTTTTCATTGGCATCAATTGCTTGTTCCCCAATTGCTGTAATTTTTCCCGTTATCATTTTGTCATTGCCTCCTGCATCTTTTATCCAATTACTATTTAATTTCATCTTTTCATCCTGTGAATAAGTTGCAAATTCATCCAATCAGAAAATTGTGTATCTCCCTTACTTTTCAATCCATTAAACGAATTTTTCGCATTTTCACTCATTTATTAGCACAGTTTTAACAGTTTTCATTATAACATATCTAAACTTTTCTCTAACTTCTAAAGCGGATTCTTTGTGGTAAAATAGAATCAGCATAGCTTATTTGAAAGAAAAACTTTTTTTAAAGTTTGGCAATAATTGTTTAGGAGGAAAACCATGTTACAGCATTTATTATTAGGAACTTATACACGACGTGACAGCAAAGGAATTTATCGGATTACATTGGATACAGATAAAGAGCAATTGGTCAATTTAAGTTTGGCTACTGAAGAAAACAGCCCCACTTACTTAGCGCAAAGTAAAGCTAAAAACCTTTATACCGTTACTGCAGTGGATGGCAAAGGCGGCTGTGGCGCATATGATAAAAATTTCAACTTTTTAAATGCCGTTACAAAAGAAGGTGCGCCATTGTGCTATGTGGCTGTCGATGAACAACGGCAACTGGTCTACGGTGCAAATTATCATTTAGGTGAAATTAGTGTCTATGATTTAAAAGAAGATGGCAGCCTCGAATCCAAAGTCATTATTAAACACGATGAGCCAACCGGCAGTAATGAAAATCAAGATAACCCCCATGTGCATTATACTGATTTAACTCCAGATAAACGACTTGTCGTTTGTGATTTAGGTACCGATCGGGTTTATACGTACAATGTCAGTCAAGACGGAAAATTAGATGAAGTTGCAGTCTATCAAACAGAAGATGGTGCAGGACCACGTCATTTAGTTTTTCATCCTACTAAAAATATTGCTTATTTGTTAGGGGAACTAAATAGTACCCTGACGGTTTTAAGTTATAATCCTGAAGATGGTAGTTTTGCTGAAATCATGCAAGATTCTTTATTACCAAAAGATTTCACGGGAGCAAATGGTGGTGCGGCTATTCGCATTAGCGCAGATGGTCGTTTTGTCTATGCTTCCAATCGTGGTCACAATTCGATTGTCGTTTTTGCTGTTTCAGCAGATGGATTAACCATTGAAAAAATCCAAACAATCAGTACCGAAGGCGAATTCCCCCGTGATTTTGCCATTGATCCGAGTGGAAGATATGTAGTTTGTGCAAATCAAAACAGCGACAATTTGTCACTTTATACCCGCAATGAAACAGATGGCTACTTAACTTTAGTTCAAAAAGATGTTTATGCGCCAGAGTGTGTCTGTGTTTTATTTGAAGACTAGCAAAAAAAGAATTGGAGGAATCCCCCATGTTTACCAAAACACCTATTGAACTTTTACTAAAGGACTTTTCAAATCTATTAAACAAATGTCAATCTGTTTTTGATTTAGTAAGCAGTCGTCGTTATAACGAAAATTTAGCGATTCTCACGACAGCCGAAGGTTATGCTATTGCTGAAAAAGCCTATATTCGTTGCGACCAAAACAATGAACTGCAAACCAAAGAAGTAGAAGCTTTTGTCAATGCCTTTGATGATTTCTACTTTGAACTCAAACAAGTTTTATTTCATGATGATGACGACATTACAAGCTTAAAGAAACGTCTGACCACCATGCAAAAACAATATGAAGCATTAACCCAATCATTTAATTTGTTATAGGAGAACATATTATGAATCAACAAGAAGCTTTGGATCGTTTAAAAGAAGAATTAAATATGCCTTTTTTCAATGGTAAAATTGAAGAAAAAGAATATAGCGAAGAAGATTATCAAAAAATGAAAAGCGATTTGATTAAATACTTTGACGACTACGTTCGTAACGTCGAAAATTGAAAAGACAGCCGCGCCTTCCTTTACGGAAATGTGCGGCTGTCTTTTATTTTGCAGTTACTGTTAGGGCTGCTTTTTAAGTTCCAAAAATTTTGTCGCGACATTTTTCAAGAACGTTTCATCGTGTTCCACAATTAACATAGTAGGCTGAACTAATTTAATGGCCTCTTCTAGTTGTTCTTGGTTAAAGACATCCAAATAATTTAAAGGCTCGTCCCAAAGAAATAACTCTGCTGGCGTTGCCAGTGATTTGGCAAGTTCAACGCGTTTTCTTTGGCCCATACTCATGTCTTCAATTTTATTATAAAAAACTTCACGCTCAACGCCCAGTTTGCGTAGATTATTTAGCAAGTCTTCATAATTCAAATGATGACTTGCCGCAAATTCCGTTAACGTTCCCTGATTATCCTCATAATTTTGGCGGACATAGCTGATATTTAATTTTTGAGGTTGATTTACGCTTCCTTCCCCAATGCCCTTGAAGTGTCCCATCAAATAATGGATTAAAGAAGATTTTCCGGCACCATTTGCACCGGTAATTGCCAGCCGTTCTCCTTGGCGCAATTCAAATGATACGGGTTTGAATAAGGCTTTACTATCGGGATATTGGAGAGTGAAATCTTCTACTTGTAACAACAACTTATGATAAGTGGGTATAAAGTTCATTTTTACAGTATCTACCGTTTCAATATCTTTTAATAACTCCGCCTTTTTGGCTGCCTGCTCTTCTATGCGATTGATAATCGCTTTTGAGCGTTTCATCGTTCTAGCCGCATCTGCTCCCACGGCACCTTTATTGACGCGACGCATTTCAGTATCGATGAAGCCTTTTGATTTTTTGGTTTTATCGCCTTCACGCGACTGTGCCCATTCGGCTTTTTCCGCTGCTGTTTGTTGGAGTCTGCCAATTTCTTTTTTTAACTTACTGTTTTGTTCCAATTCAAACTTATCTCGTAACCCTTTTTGTTCCTCATAAACAGAAAAATTCCCTTGATATAAAATTATCTGACTTTTTTCTATCGATAAAATATGATCGACCACTTCATCGACAAAATGCCGGTCATGGCTGACTACGATAAATCCCTGCTTTTTTCGTTTTAAATATTTCGCTACTTGCTGGCGTCCGAGTACATCCAAATGATTAGTCGGCTCATCAATCAAAGGAAAATTTGATTCATCGACAAACAATAATGCTAGTAAAACTTTGGTCTGTTCTCCTCCAGAAAGGCTAGAAAACGGGCGCCACAAAATCAGCGGATCTAGGCCTAACAAATTGAGTTCCCGTTCCAACTGCCATTGTTCAAAAGACGCGACTTCATTTAGCGCATAATAAGTTATTTCGTTTTTATCAATTAATTTTTGCGGAAAATACGTAAAGGTCATTTGATGCGTAATCTTACCTTCGTAAGGAAATTTTTGCTGCAATAGATTTAATAAAGTCGTTTTCCCACGACCATTACGTCCAATTAACCCTAATTTCCAACTGCTATCAATCACTAAATTACTATGATCAAAAAGCAACAATCCTTGATTATCAAAACCAAAAGTTAAATCATGTATTTTTATCACTGACATATTATCACCTCGTAAAAGGGCTTTAAAACCGGCTTTCTGCGTAAAGGATTGCTTTTTAAGCAAATGCGTTATCCTTTTTTTCCTGCAAACACCTGTCTCATTCCCCTATAAAAAAGACCGTTCCTATTTTCAGGAACGGTCGCCGCAGAAGCGATGATAAATAAGGTAGACAAAAAGACCTCCCATTATCATTCAACCAATCCTGAAAATCTGCACACGAAACCCTTGGTCGTTCCAAGTTTTCCATCTAAATGCAGCTTCAACAAATTGGTTAAAATTTCAATGCAAGATCCCTCATTTCGTTTTTAATAGTTTAAGAGTAGCATGACTTTAAATATTTGACAATTTTTTCCATAAAAAATTAAAAAATATTAGATATTCTCTATCTAATATTCCACTGGTATGCTATAAAAAAACATTTATTTAATTTGTATTTAAATTTTTGATTTATAATTTCTTTTCCATTTTTTTATGACGAAAAAGCATTTCACATCTATTTATCTCAAAATATAAAATAAACCCCACTTTTTTAGTTTTTAGACACAAAAAAAACCATCGGGTTGGTTAGGCCCAATGGAAAAAGGAGTAATTACTCTCAAATGGAGTAAAATGAAAAATAAAAAGGTTGTTGTTGGTTATGTATTTAATATAAACGACAACGTATTTTTTGTCATAAAAATAACGTTATAGTTAAATTAGATAACTCTCGTTTTGCTAATACAACTGTCCTTTCAAGGTTGGCTTCAGTTTTTTCTAGGCTGCAAATGTTTATTTTTGTTTAAAAAATGCATGTCTGGAACTCTACAATCACCAATTTATTTGTAAAAAAAGAGCGAAGTGTACCATAAAGAAAAGCGAAAAGCAGCGGGTAGCGCTGCATGTACCAGACGACTAAAAAGCGAAACAAACGCAGTTAACTATTTCGCCTCAACGCCACTGAGTAGATCCCCCTATTTCTGGAGAGGAGGATATCATTCCTTTTACTTATAAAGAAAGAAACTTGAAAAATCGAAATTCAATTTTTCAAGTTTCTCTTTTGCTAAAAAATAGCAGATTTAGCTTTTATTTTTTACCGAGTAGCAAATTGGTCATCCGTTGAATTGAAAATGAAATTTCATCTGTTGCTTCATCTTGTTTTTCTTCGGCCGCATTAAAAGCTGGGGTATCAATTCCTTGTTCAGTTTGTAAGCTGGCAATCATTTCATCACAGCCAGCCACGTATTTCTCATAAGAACGTTGAAATTTTTTATGGATTCCCATTACTTTAGCGGGCGGACGTAATTTTTCAATTTGCGCCAGCATGGCTTTGTATTTTTTGGTGCCAGCTGTAAAGACATCTACCACTTCAGTAATTTTCTCTGGGGTTAATTCAGTTAATGTGTCCGTATCAATGGCAGCACGAATAATTTCATAATGAGGGTTCATTTCTTCCCCAATTTTTTCAGTATCTTGTACGATATCATTAATATTTTGGACATAATAACCAAGATTTGGTCTCACAGTTATTCCTACTTTCTTTTTTGGTGATAATTTCATTTTAGCGGTTTTTCTACTAATAAGAAAGTATTCTCGAAAAAAAGGGTTATTTTTTGCATTTTTTTTAAGAGTCTTGGAAAATATAGGCAAAGGTGGTGATGTGAGATGACACAAACAAAATCACTGCAAGAATATGCCAAAATAAGCAGTGAAGATAGTCTCGCAAAGATAGATAGTTCAAAAAGTGGGCTTACCGATCAAGAAGCCCAAAAAAGAATGGAAAAATATGGTAAAAATGTGATTGCAACCACACAAAGGCAGTCTATGCTCAAAACATTTTTGACCAATTTTACCAGTATGATGGCCATTTTACTATGGATTGCCGGCTTTATTGCCCTTTTAACTGGCACGCCAGAATTAGGGATTGCGATTTGGCTCGTTAACATCATTAACGGCGTCTTTAGTTTTTGGCAACAATATCGCGCGCAACAAGCCACAAGCGCACTTCAAAAGTTGCTACCCAGCTACGTTAAAGTCGTGCGAAACGGCCAATCAAATAAAATTTTAGCTTCTGAATTAGTCCCAGGTGATATTGTTACCTTAAATAGCGGGGACAATATTCCCGCTGACGGTCGTTTACTAACCGCTGACAGCTTAGAAGTCAATCAATCTTCATTAACGGGAGAATCTACTACTGTCAATAAAGAAATCGATATTCAAACAGAGGAAGCCCTTAAGCGTGCTGGTAAATATGCCGAAGCAAATTTAGTTTATGAAGGAACTTCTGTGGTTAACGGCAGTGGCGTGTTTGTCGTTTTAGCTACTGGGATGGCAACTGAATTTGGACAAATCGCCTCTTTAACAACTTCTGTAACCGATGTGAAAAGTCCTTTGCAAAAAGAACTGGATATTTTAACTCGTCAGCTTTCAATGATTGCTATTGTGATTGGTATTTTATTTTTTATTGCTGCAGTCTTTTTTGTTGGTTATCCTTGGGCAAAAGCATTTATTTTCGCGCTCGGAATGGTCGTAGCCTTTATTCCAGAAGGATTACTGCCAACAGTTACACTGTCTTTAGCGATGGCGGTTCAAAAAATGGCAAAAAAGAATGCTTTGGTTAAACATTTGAATAGCGTGGAAACACTAGGTGAAACAACAGTAATTTGTTCAGATAAGACCGGAACTTTAACCAAAAATGAAATGACAATTGAAAAAGTATGGCTCCCGAATGCAAACTATACAGTGTCTGGTACCGGCTATGAGCCAAACGGTATCGTCAAAAAAGGCGCTAAACGAATTGATCTGTCTCAAGAAAAAGATTTGCTCCAACTATTGCGCATTGGCAGTTTATGTAATGATTCTGCCATCGAAGAAAAAAACGATCACTATCAACTCGTTGGCAGCCCCGATGAAGGTAGTATTCTCATTTTGGCTGCTAAAGCGGATTATGATTTAATTGATGAACAAAAAGATTATCCCCGAAAAAGTGACCTACCCTTTGACTCAAAACGCAAACGTATGTCCACCATTCACACTCATGATAATCAGCAATACGTTTTTACCAAAGGTGGGATTACCGAAGTTTTAAGCTGTTGTCAGAACTATTTAAAAAATGGGCAGATTGCTCCATTAGACGACACCCTCAAAAAACAAATCTTGACTCAAAATGACAGTTTTGCCAAAGATGGGTTACGAACCTTAGCTTTTGCCTATCGTCCGTTAAAATCTAACGAAGAATTGACGATTGAAAATTGCGAACAAAATTTGATTTTTGTTGGTATTACCGCCAGCCAAGATCCACCACGAGAAAATGTGATGGATGCGATTCAAAAATGCCACGATGCGGCCATTCGCATCATTATGGTAACCGGAGATTATGGACTAACCGCTGAAAGCATCGCACGGAAAATCGGCATTGTAAAAAGTGACGATGTCCGGGTCATTACCGGTGATGATTTAGCTGCCATGAGCGAGGCGACTTTAAAAGAAAATTTACGTCATGAAATCATTTTCGCTCGGGTGGCCCCTGAACAAAAATATCGCGTCGTTTCCACACTGCAAAGTTTAGGTGAAGTAGTCGCTTCAACTGGTGACGGGGTGAATGATGCTCCAGCATTGAAAAAAGCCGACATTGGTGTTGCCATGGGCATTACTGGCACAGATGTTGCAAAAGAAGCCGCCGATATGATTTTAACCGATGATAATTTCACTTCAATTGTTAATGCGATTGAAGAAGGACGCACTGTTTACAACAATATTCGCAAATTTTTACTTTATATTTTAAATAGTAATATGCCTGAAGCAATTCCTTCATTATTATTTTTAATATCAAAAGGTACCATTCCTTTACCTTTAACGGTTATGCAAATTTTGACCATCGATCTTGGTACAGATATGCTGCCCGCATTAGGTTTAGCTACGGAACAAACTGAAGCAGGGACAATGAAAAAGCCACCACGGAAACAGTCTGAACACTTGTTAACCAAACAGATTATTTTAAAAGCATTTGCTTGGTATGGCTTGTTGGCTTCCCTTATTTCCATTGGTGCTTACCTTTTTGTGAACCACTTAAACGGCTGGCCCTCTGTCGCATTAGCATCAAATGGTAAAGTTTATGCCATGGCTACCACCATGACATTAGCGGCAATTGTTTTCTGTCAAATCGGCGCTGTTTTTAACTGTCGTACTGAAAAACAATCATTGTTCCAAATTGGCTTATTTTCAAATAAGCGCATTTTAGGTGGAATCATTTTTGAAGTGATCTTAATCACATGCTTGATGTATCTTCCTTTCTTACAAAAATTATTCGGGACCACGGGCATCCAATTGCAAGATTGGCTATTTCTAATTTGTATCCCGCTCCCACTTATCTTGATTGAAGAAATCCGCAAAAAAATTATTCGTCGTCATTAAATTTTATGCTTCAAGAAGAAGTTGTGCCAGAAGTGATCAGTTGAAAGAAGTAAGAGGGAATTTCAAGAAAATTGCTGCTCAAATTTTTGCAAGATTTCCGCTTATTTTCGAAGAAGCTGCTTTTGGAGTGCCATTGATTCATAAAAAAGGAGGTGTGACAAAACATTTGTCACACCTCCTTTTCATTTCCATTTTTAATTTACTGGATGGGTTGCCTGCGTATGCCGTTGATTTAAAAGAAAACCTACCACAATCGTAATCACTGGAGCCAATAAAGGGAAAAAGGCAAAAGGTACATATTCCATCGCACTTACTTTCAAAGTCCCCGCAATAAAGGTACCGCTGACGCCCCATGGAATTAAGGCATTTACGCTCGCGCCGGCATCCGCTAGCGTTCTAGTTAAATAGCGTTTGTCTAACTTCGCTGTTTCAAAAGATTTTTTAAAGGTTTCCCCCGGTAAAATTACAGATAAGTATTGTTCACCTACGATAATGTTTACGCCAATACTACTTAGTGCAGTCAAACCAATTAAACGAGAAGGTCTATCCATCTTATTTTTCAACGCTTCCACAATGTTTTCCACTATTTTATATTTTAACAATAAGCCACCTAAGGCTAAAGCTAAAATAATCAAGCTAGCCGAACCGAGCATACTCATGATGCCGCCCCTGGATAAAAGCGTATTTAATTTTTCACTGTCGGTTTCTGCTTTAAAACCATTCATCAAAATATTGGCTACTTTTTGAACCGTTAGACTTTGGTCGTGAATAAAACTAATGACCACAGCCACAGTAGCCCCGGTTAAAAGGGTCGCAATCGCAGGAATTTTTTTTACTGCCATTACAAATAACACCACTAACGGAATTAAGGTCCAAGGTGAAATCCAAAAATTGTTTTGCATGCTCGTAATCATATCATTTACGCTGGTCAAATTCGCTGTTTTATTCGTATGACCTAAGAAAATATAAAGTAAAAAGCTAATCGCAAAGGCTGGCAAATCCGTAAAACGCATATTTGCGATATGTTGAAACAAATCGATTTCGCCAATACCAGCGGCCAAATTCGTTGTGTCCGATAAAGGCGAGATATTATTGCCCAAAAATGCCCCTGAAACGACAGCACCGGCGGTATAAGCATCGTGAAACCCCAAAATATGACCAATCCCTAAAAAAGCAATACCAATCGTTGAAATAGTGGTAAATGAGCTTCCAACTGTTAAACCCACAATCGAACAAACAACAAAAACTGTCGGTAAGAAAAAGCGAACTGAAATAATTTTAAAGCCATAGACCATAATAGTAGGAATCGTTCCGGCTAAAATCCAAGAAGCGACTAATACCCCAATTAATAAAAAGATAATAATGGGGATAATTCCAGGTGTAATCCCATTAATAATCCCCCCATGAATATCATCCCACGAAAATTTTTTCAGACGTCCATATAAAAGTAATAACATAAAAACAAATAAGATTGGAATATGCGGACTTAATTGAAATCCGATAATTAATATTCCGAGAATAGCTAACATGGCTGCTAAAATCGCAGCACTTTCTTTAGTAGAAATTTTTTTCACAACAATACCTTCTTTACAATTTATAAAAATAGGACAGGGTTTTGAATACATTAAAAAGCGCCCGGCCGCAAGGACTTACGACAGGACGCTTAGCAAGTTGTTAATGACTATGGTGCAAGTGGTCTGTAGAATTGTCACTAACAGCAACTTTCCAGTCATTTTTCTTAAAGTGATTAATGACCAAAGGAATAACAAACATCACAATTGCAATTGCTGCAACAAGTAATGCATTTGCTAAAGTAGAAGTTCTCAATGTAGCATAAGTAACAACTACAATTGAAAATAATAACATCAAGCTAACAACCCAAACAAAGGCGTTACCTTTTTTACCAATCCGGTAAGGACGAGCCATTTCAGGACGGTGTTTGCGCAATTCCAAAACAGAAATGGCAATTAAAACATAAACGATACAATAAACAATTGTTGTGGCATTTGTTAAAGTTAAGAAAACCGCACTAACGTCATCCATTACGCCATATAATAAAGCAAACAATGAAATGACAATGGATTGGGTTAAGACAACATTTTTAGAAACACCGTATTTGTTTTCTTTTTGGAAACCAAATTTTGGTGGTAAGAAACCTTCTCTAGCAACTTGAATAATTGTTTTTGAAGGACCGGTTACCCAAGCAGAAAGTTGTAATAATACCCCAATAAAGACCATGAAACTGAAAATATTGCCAATAATTGTTGGTAATCCTAAAATTTCGCAATAAATAATGATAGGTTGCGTAATATTAGCTAATTCCATTTTGCCTGCAGGAACCACATTTGCGACTAACATCGCATTAATAACATTTAATAAAACCAAACCAATTAAAGCGATGAAAACACCTTTTGTATAGTTCTTAGTTGAATCTTTTAATCGTGGCATATAAACAGAACTCATTTCAATACCAACGAAAATGAAGCTAATCCCAGCTAAATATTTTAATGTTTCAATATGTTGCAAGTCGGGTAATATTTTAGACCAAGAAAAATCACCTAAATAGCCATTTGAAACCAAGCCCACTTTGAAAAATGAAAATAGACCTAAGACAAACATGACGACAACTGGAATATAAACTCCTAACCAAACACCGATGTTCCCACCAACTTTGGCCATATCAAATTTTAAATTCAAAATGGTAATAATCCAATAAATAATTAAAATACAAGCTAAAACAAACCAGTGATTATTGCCTAACGCAACATTACCAAATGTATTACCTAAAAGAGGCCCTAATGTAGAGGCAACCATTACCATTCCTGGGAACATTTGCACCCATAACAACCAAGCAACAACAAATCCCCATTTACTACCTAAAGCAGTTTTCACCCATAATTGTGGACCGCCTTCTTCTGGCAACATGGTAGAAAGTTCACCGGAAATCATTGAAATAGGGCCGGCAAAAAAGACAACAGCAAAAATTGAATAGAAAATTAACGTCCATCCAACGGCTGCTAAAGTTGGGATACTACGAACTGTGGCACACAATGCCATTGTCAGTCCGATAAAAGTACCCAAGCTAATTTTATTAATATCTGACTTACTCACTTTTGACACGCTCCTTAAAATTGGACCGCAGTCGATCAGTTGCCAGACGGCAACTGATCCTGCCGTCTACTAACTGATTAGTGTGCTGAATGTACTAATTTTTCTGCATAGATTTTTTCCAATTTTTCTTGAAGCGCAACTTTAATTTTTTCAGCATATTCTTCAAAGTTTTCTTCTTTGTTCATGTATGGTGTCATAACGCTGGCACGTAAAACGGTAACTTTTTCAACCCGGCGCCATTCTGCATCTGAAAAACCAAGTTGGTTCACAAATTGTAATGGGCTATCACCATAATCTGGAATAGCAAAGTCGGTATGAGAAGTTAAGAATTCATTGCCGTAAATGCTACCTTTGACATATGAAGAATAGTCATAAACATCATGGTTTAATTTGTTCATCGCTTCTAAGTCATCGTTGCCTTTTTCTTTAAAGACATAATCCACCATGTTGAAATCAGGATAAGTTAAAGGATGTACTTCAATTTCTTTATCGCCAACTTTAAAGGATAAGTTGTTTAAGAAATTAAAGAAACGATGTGAGCCTTCGATTGATGCGCCCATTAATTTACCATAACCAGCAACGTTTAATGGCAATACATGATGTGCAGCCCAAACGCTGGCAGCTGTCGCACCGGCTTTAGAACCTTCTAAAATGTAAGCGCCAAGTAAGGCTGGAATATCAGCACCTTTTTCAAATACATATGTTGCAAAGTATGAGATAACGTCGCGCATGCGGATATCTTGGATAACAATCCCACCAGCTGAATAAGGAACATAGCCCATTTTATGTGGGTCAATTGTGACAGATTCAGCTTCTTCAATGGCACGATAAGCGTTATAAACTTCTTCTAAAATATAATTTTTATTTTCAGTGAAAACACCTTTTTCAAAATGAACATCTTTTAGATTTTCAAAAGGAATGAAGTCATTGTTTTCATCTAAGAAAATAGCACGACCATAACCACCATAAGCAGCATCGACATGTAAATAGAAGTAAATGCCGTCTTTAGCTAAAACATCACGTAAAGCAGCCATTTTATCAATTGGGTCGATGGCACCTTCTTCAGTTGAACCAACAACACCGACTACACCTAAAATTGGTGTTTGTTCTGCAGCTAATTGACGCACGATTTTTTCTAATTCGTTTACGTCTAAGCGATAGTTGTGATCTACAGGTACAGGAATAACTTGATCTAAACCAATCCCGATAATATCTGCAGCTTTTAACCATGAATAGTGTTTTGTTTGTGGCACTAACCATTTTCCTAATTTTTCTAAGTTTTTACCACTACGAGCAGAAGCAGCTTTAATATCGTCAATCTTTTCTGGTACGCTTTCTAATAAGTCCATAATTTCTTTTGTAGACATATTTAAAAGTTCCCATTCAGATTTACCGCTAACTAATTCTGGTGTTACTTCTTTCATAGCAAGTGGCAATGATTTGATGTTGCGGGCATACCATAAACCTTCTAAGTTTGCTAGTGAACCGTCAGCAACGATATGTCCCCAACCATTTTTATAGCTCATTAAGTGGGCAAATTCATGTCCTACTTCTTCTTCCATTTGGCTTGTTGCTGGTGATGACTCATAAGCCACGTTGTTCCCATTCCAAAGCATAGCAAAATTGTAAGCTAGTAAAGAAGGCATTAATGTTTCTGAGTTCATATGTCCCCAGTAACGGCCTGCAGTATGCCATGGCACAGAATGACTGCGCATGCGAGAAGAAATTTCTGATAAAACATCTTCCATTTTGTTGACAGTGTTTTTAAAACTTTCACTGCTTTTTTCTTCCGGCGTAATAATTGGCATGTCTTGTGGCATGTAGTTTTGACGCCAGCCTAAATGCTCGTCTACTAATTCATTTAACAAAGCTTTGTAAATTTGGCCATTTTCAGCTTTGTCCCCAATAAATAGGGCATTTAGATTCAAATCGTTTCCTTGTTCACTCATGATGAACTCCTCCTAAAAAAGTATTGATAAAAATTTTGTCGTTTGTAGGTTACACCTGTTTTTTTTAAAAGTAAAATCAAAACTTGCTCCTTTTCTAATCAATTTCTTAATTATTAAATTGTTTTAAAGTTATAGTCAATTGCGAGAATTTAATAAAGGAAAAAGTGGCTTGTTTTTTATCTGAAAATTCAAAACAAGAAAATAACCACAGTTATTTATTTGTTTAAAATTATCTGTCTTTTCCCCTTTCGTGAATTAATTTGAATTAAGCCTCATTGTTATGGCAAATAACTTTGTGAAGTGATTTTAATTTAGCTACGATAAAAAAAAGCGCGGCCTGTAAAGACAGGTCGCGCGCTCTCGTAACGTATTAACAGTGATTTTTACTTTTTTAAGACCAGTTCATCATTTGAATTGGAAAATGAAAACCATTGTTTTTCAAGGCAAAAAATTATTAAATTCTAATTTAATACTTTGGCCAAAAAGTATTTTTTCTTGCCTTTTCTTATCACAACGAATTTCCCTTCGAAATGATCAGATGGTGTTACGACAAAATCTAAATCAGTGATTCGATCACCGTTAATACTTATAGCTCCGTTTGAAACATCTTCTCGTGCTTGACGTTTAGATGGTTCAATGTTAGTTGCTACTAATAATTCCACGATGTTTACAGATTCGTTGGAAATTTCAACCGTCGGCATTTTACCAAAGCCTTGTTCGATTTCAGTAGCATTTAAATCTTTGATATTACCAGAAAATAGTGCTTCGGTAATTTTTTGTGCTTCTTTTAAATCTTCTTCGCTATGAACAAAGCGAGTAACTTCTTCAGCTAGACGACGTTGTGCTTCGCGTTTTTCTGGTTCAGTGGCAACTTTTTGTACCAAAGCATCAATTTCTTCTTTATCTAAGAAAGTAAAGAATTTCAAGTATTTAATGACATCACGATCATCTTGGTTCAACCAGAATTGGTAGAATTCAAATGGTGAAGTTTTCTTAGGATCTAACCAAACAGCACCGCCGGCAGTTTTACCGAATTTGGTACCATCTGCTTTTAACATTAATGGAATAGTTAAACCAAAAGCTTCTGCTTCTGGGCCTTCCAATTTACGAATCAAATCAAGTCCTGCTGTAATATTGCCCCATTGATCTGCACCGCCGATTTGCAATTGCACACCGTAAGTTTTAAATAGGTGTAAAAAGTCGATGGATTGTAAAATTTGGTAAGTGAATTCCGTAAAGGAGATACCCACTTCTAAACGACTTGAAACAATATCTTTGGCTAACATTGTGTTGATGTTGAAGTTTTTACCGTAGTCGCGTAGAAATTCCAATAATGAAATCTTAGATAACCAATCAAAGTTGTTCACAAAGCTGATATTGGCATCTTTCCCAAATAATTTACGCATTTGATTGGATAACGCATCCACATTGTGTTGGACCGTTTCCATTGTTTGTAACGTTCTTTCTGTTGTACGACCACTAGGATCTCCGATTGTACCAGTCCCACCACCGATTAAAATATATGGACGGTGGCCCGCCAATTGAAATCTTTTCATCATCATGAAAGGAATTAAATGTCCAATGTGCATGGAATCGCCGGTTGGGTCGACACCACAATAAAGCGCAATGCTCTTTTCATCTACAAGTTTGCGTAGACCTTCTTCATTGGTTTGTTGGTTGATGGCATCCCGCCACGTTAATTCATCAATAATATTCATCTTGTTGACCTCCGTCTATATTTATGAAAGCAGTAAACTGCTGGCATAGCAAAATTAAGTTATGTTATTAAAAAATGTTTTTAAAGCGTTTTATGAAAGAGCAACCATTTAAAGTCCCTTAGAATTTTGAAGAACAAAAAAGTCCCTTGGCAAAATTGCCAAGGGACGAAAATTCGCGGTACCACCCAAATTATATGTTTTAAGATAAAACATATCACTCAAACATTTAACGCTGTCGCGTGGCTTTACGCCAAGACTCCGGAAATGTAATTCACACAATAGCGTGTACTGGTTTGCACCTCCACCAGCTCTCTTAAACAGGGGCTATTATCCTACTGTGTTTCCATCACAGTCATCATTTATTAATGTGTCTACATCATAAAACTGTAGAATCGGTTTGTCAACCAGAAAGACGTTATTTTTTTCAGAATAACATTTTATGAAAAAAAACAAGTCTGGATTATTCCCATAAAAAAAATGATTGTCACAGCATAATTATTCATGGTCAAAAAGTTGGGAAACTTCACTTTGACATCCATTTAAGCTCCACCAAATTTTTGTGCTGTCACTTATCAAATTGATTTTATAAAATAACAAAATAAAAGTATAGTTTTTATAAAAAAAAGCTGAAGGAATTTCCTTCAGCTTTTAAAATACTATTCTTTACCTGCTGCACGCTGGATTGCTTTAACGATTTCCACTACTGGAATAATCGCAAAGGAAGAACCAACGACAATACCCCATTGATATAAATCAAGATGAGCAACCCGGAATATATCATTTAAACCTGGAACAACAATAATGACCATCATTAAGAAAAATGAAAGTAAAATTGCCCAGTTAAAGGATTTGTTACGGAATGGTCCTACTTTGAATAAGGATTGATGAACAGATTTCACATTAAATGCATGGAACAATTGCATCAAACCTAATGTTGCAAAAGCCATTGTTAATGCATCACTATGGATTGCTTCATACGTCGCATGAACTGGCCATTGAATAGCAGACCAATATACAAACAAGACCGTAGCAGCTTCTAAAATCCCTTGATAGATAATACTTGAGAATACGCCCCCAGAGAATAAGTTGGAGTTACGCCCCCGTGGTTTATGGCTCATTAAATCTTTTTCAGCTGGTTCCATCCCTAACGCAATGGCAGGGAATGTATCTGTAACAAGGTTAATCCATAATAAATGGATTGGCAATAATGTATCCCAATTTAACATTGTGGCAATAAATAATGTTAAAACTTCCCCTAAGTTAGCAGCCAATAAATATTGTACTGCTTTTTGAATATTGGAAAAGACTTTGCGGCCTTCTTCAACAGCCACAACGATTGTGGCAAAGTTATCATCTGCTAAGACCATATCGGAAGCACCTTTAGAAACTTCGGTACCGGTAATCCCCATACCAACACCAATATCAGCTTGTTTCAGCGCTGGCGCATCATTGACACCATCACCGGTCATTGCAACAACTTTACCTTCTTTTTGCCAAGCTTTAACGATACGAACTTTATGTTCTGGAGATACGCGTGCATAAACAGAATAGTTAGCAACCTTTTGAGCAAATTCTTCATCAGACATTTGGTTTAATTCCGCCCCTGTTAAAACAGCAGCGTCATCCCCTGCTTTAATAATGCCAAGGCGGGCAGCGATTGCTTCTGCAGTATCTTTGTGATCGCCTGTAATCATAATTGGACGAATCCCCGCAGATTTGGCAACTTTGACTGCATCAGCTGCTTCTGAACGTTCTGGGTCAATCATCCCCACTAAACCAGCAAAAATCAAATCATTTTCTACTACTTCTGATTGTAAGTCAGTTGGAATAGCATCCACATATTTATAGGCCATACCTAAGACACGTAACGCTTGTTTGGCCATATCTTTATTGTTGTCCAAGATTTTTTGTTCTTCAGCATTTGTCATTGTTTTTACTTCTTCAAATACTTGATATTGTGTACAGCGTCCAAGTAAAACATCAGGTGCACCTTTAACAGCAACGAGATAGCGACCATCTGCTTCTTGGTGAATTGTAGACATCAATTTACGTTCTGAATCAAAAGGAAGTTCAGATACGCGAGGTTCTTTGGCTACTTTTTCAGTAACGTTAAAGCCTTGATCTTGCCCAAATTTTACTAAAGCCGTTTCAGTTGGATCACCAATTAATTCACCTTCTTGGCTGAATTTTGTATCATTGGCGTAATTCATAATTTTAAGGGCCATATTATTATCTGGAATATGCTCACTTGATGGATATTGACGATCATTAGTATAAAGCTTTTCGACGGTCATTTGGTTCAAAGTCAACGTACCCGTTTTATCAGAAGCAATAATATCTGTTGAACCTAACGTTTCTACAGCTGGTAATTTCCGAATAATTGAATTACGTTTTGCTAAAACTTGTGTTCCTAAAGCTAAAATAATTGTCACAATTGCAGGCAATCCTTCTGGAATCGCAGCAACGGCAAGAGATACTGATGTTAACAACATATCCATCCAAGGAGTCCCATTAATTAATGTTCCAAACAAGAACATAATTACGGCAATCACTAAAATTGCAGCTGTTAAGAATTTACCCAAGTGATTCAAATTATTTTTTAGTGGTGTTTCTGTTTCATCAGCAGCTGCCAACATTCCAGCAATCTTACCAACTTCAGTATTCATCCCGGTGTTAACCACAACACCCTTACCACGGCCATAGGTAACATTACTATTGGAATAAGCCATATTAATTCGGTCACCAATTCCAATTTCATTACCTTCTAAAACTACCAATTCTTTTTCAACTGGGACAGATTCTCCTGTTAAAGCAGCTTCTTCAATTTTTAATGAGCTTGCTTCAATTAATCGCATGTCAGCAGGGACAACATCTCCTGCTTCTAACAACACGATATCCCCCGGCACAAGGTCTGTACTCTTAATGGATAACGCGTGGCCGTCACGCATGACATTAGCATTGGGAGTTGACATATCTTTTAAAGCTTCAATCGCGGCTTCTGCTTTTGACTCTTGCACGACACCCATCACAGCATTAATAATAACAACTAACAAAATGATGATAGAATCAACAGGTTCGTGGGGCGCAGAGATAATAGCGGCAACTAGCAAAACTAAAATCATTAAGTCTTTGAACTGTTCAAAGAACTTTTGCGCCATCGATTTTTTCTTGCCTTCTTCTAGCTCGTTTTCACCGTATTCACTTAGACGCTTTTTGGCTTCTGCGGCACTAAGACCGTCAGCAGTTGCATCTAACTCTTTTAGAACCTCTTCTGGCGTTTGGGAATAAAACGCTTGGCTCAACTGCTGTTTTTTGTTTTCTTCTGACAATTTTGTTCCTCCTTTGAAATTATCCTCCACAAGTCAGCTAAAAAAATAGACTTGTGTATGTGCGTAACATACATAAGTCTCACTAATTAAGGCAACACCAGAAAGTAAATTTCGGTTGGTGATGTTGCCGCAGCTCATGCTGCTAGTTACTCCCTCATGAAAACATATAAATACAAGGAATATTATATAGTAGAATGCACTCACGAGCAAATACTTTTAACGAAACTCCTGTGTGGAAGCGGAATTATTAACGACCTTTTTGAAAAAAATTCTAAATGCAATGAAATAAAAAAATATCGTGCTGCCTCGCTATTTAAAAGACAGAGACAACACGATTATTTTTTAAGCAATCACAGAACCATTTGGCATTTGTTTTGGTGCTTCTACAATCGCCAAGTTTCCTTTTTCATCTTCAGCTGACAAAATCATGCCTTGACTAATTTGTCCTCGCATTTTACGTGGTTTCAAATTTGCGACAATCACAACTTTTTTGCCAATCAATGCTTTGGGATCTGGGTAAAATTCTGCAATTCCTGACAAAATTTGGCGATCTTGGCTGTCGCCGGCATTCAGACGAAATTGCAGCAATTTATCTGCTCCCTTGACTTTTTGACAATCGATAACTTCTGCAACTTTTAATTCTACCTTGTCAAAATCATCATATTTGATTTGTTTGTCTTTGACAGAAATTAATTCAGTTTCTTCAGGCTCCCATTTTACTGCTTCTTCTGGGTTACTTACACCTTCAGTCATTTTCTTTTGAATATAAGCGACTTCCACTTCTTGATCCAAACGCGGGAAAATCGGTGTGCCTTTTGCGACAACTTTTGTATTGCGAGGAAACTCGCCAAAATGCAAATCTTTTAATTCCATTGTTTCAGCATCCAAACCTAGTTGTTGGAAAATTTTCTTTGGTGTTTCAGTCATAATCGGTTGTAACAAGATAGCTGCAATCCGCAGACTTTCAGCTAAATGCACCATGACACTATTTAATTCGGCTTGGCGTTCTTCGTCTTTAGCCAATACCCAAGGTTCGGTTTCATCAATGTATTTATTGGCTCGTGAAATTAAGGTCCAAACTTCTGATAAAGCAACACTAAATTCCATTTTATCCATTGCTTGATGATAACGACCAACTACATTTGCAGCTGTTGTCGATAATTCGCTGTCAAAAGCGGTCACTTTGGAAGCATAAGCTGGCACATTGCCTTCACAATATTTATTAATCATGGCAATAGTCCGGTTCAACAAATTACCTAAGTCATTAGCCAGATCGTAATTTACCCGAGCGACAAAATCTTCCGGAGTAAAAACACCATCAGAACCAAAAGGCATTGCTCGCAACAAATAATAACGCAATGCATCTAAGCCATAACGTTCGACTAACATTTCTGGATAGACAACATTTCCTTTTGACTTACTCATTTTGCCATCTTTCATTAACAACCAGCCATGACCAAAAATTTTCTTTGGTAATGGCAAATCTAAAGCCATCAACATAATTGGCCAATAAATGGTATGGAAACGTACAATTTCTTTACCAACCATATGCACATCAGCCGGCCAGTATTTATCAAATAAGGTGGTGTCTTGTGAACCATAACCTAAAGCAGTGATATAATTTGACAAAGCATCAATCCAAACATAAACGACATGTTTTGGATCGGATTTTACCGGAATTCCCCATTTAAACGTTGTCCGGGAAACAGCCAAATCTTCTAAACCTGGTTTAATAAAATTGTTAATCATTTCGTTTTTGCGTGATTCTGGTTGAATAAATTCTGGATGTTCATTGTAATATTCCAATAAACGATCTGCGTATTTACTCATGCGGAAAAAGTAAGACTCTTCTTTGACTAACTCTACTTCATGACCACTTGGCGCTTTACCACCAATTACTTTACCTTCTTCATCCCGATAAACTTCTGCTAATTGGGTTTCGGTAAAATATTCTTCATCAGAAACAGAGTACCAGCCTTCGTATTCTCCTAAGTAAATGTCACCTTGTGTTAATAATTGATCAAAGATTTTTTGAACAGCCGCTTTGTGGTAGTCGTCTGTTGTACGTATAAATTTATCGTAACTGATATCTAATGTCTTCCACAATTTTTGAATATCAGCTGCCATTTTATCTACGTATGTTTGTGGTTCAACACCTAATTCCAATGCTTTTTTCTCAATTTTTTGACCGTGTTCATCAACACCGGTTAAGTAAAAAACATCAAAGCCCATTAACCGTTTGTAACGTGCAACAGCATCACAGGCGATTGTTGTGTATGAATTGCCAATATGCAATTTGCCGCTGGGATAATAAATCGGTGTCGTAATATAAAAAGTTTCTTTTCCAGCCATGGATTTTCCTCCTAATAATAAAAAAGTGAAGATGACTTCTCCTTAGCCTTCCGCTTTTAGACCAAGCCGGCAAAATAGCGAAAATGGCTTCTAACGGTATTTTGACTAAGTTTATCACCTAAATTTTTGAGTACACATCACGTAAATGATTCTTAGCTAGTATACCACAATTCCAACTTTCTTTAAGTCCTTTTCCTTGCAAAAAAACATTGCCAAATACAAATCCCTGGATTTCACCGCCTTAAAAAAATTTTTTTTGGTATAATGAGAGAGATTAACGAAATTGAGGGAAATAATATGACTAAAAAACACCGTCTTTTAATCGCATTAATTACCGTTTTAACACTCTTTCATATGGTTTTTTGTGCTTTTTACAGCCGCCTATACGGCTACTTTAATTTACATGATAACTTGCAATCTTTTTTAACCACAATACTTATTATCCGTGGCATTTTATTAGGGGGGATTGCCTTTGCCGGCTTTATCAGCTTAAAGGACGAATCCCGTAAAACAACTCCTTTTTATCTGATTTTCTTTTTATTCAATTTGATTATTCCTTTTGTTTTTAATTAATAGTAGAGGTGAGCGCTTTATGCCAGAGTTTACAACAAAAGCTGAAGAAAAACATTATTACGAACAAGTTGCCACTGAAGAAGAGTTTCTTCAATGGTATAAAAAACAAGATCATCCAGAATATGAAAAACCTTCTTTAACAGTTGATATGGTATTAATGTGTTACAACAAAGAAGAAGAGCAATTAAAAATGCTTTTAATTAAACGAAAAAGTCATCCTTATCGTAATTCTTGGGCTCTTCCCGGCGGTTTTGTTATGCCAAACGAATCTACTGATGACTCAGTATTACGAGAAACACTGGAAGAAACTGGGGTAGAAATATCCAAGACAAATATTGAACAGCTGCATACTTTTAGCACACCTAATCGCGATCCCCGTGGCTGGGTCGTTACTGTCAGCTATTTGACATTTATTGGGGAAGAACCACTGAGTGCCGGTGATGATGCCGATGAAGTCCGTTGGTTTACGATGGAAAGAAAAGGGAGCGAACTTTATTTAACTAGTGGTCATGACGTTGAAATTATTTTGAACTTAAAATCAGGTATTTCTTCAGGCAGTGATTCTTTAGCGTTTGACCACAGCCAAATTGTCTTAAAGGCCTTTAAACGCGTCGCCGAAAAAATGGAACATGAACCAAGAGTCTTACAAGTTTTAGGACCAACCTTTACTATTACAGAAGCTCGTAAAGTTTTTGCCAAATTCTGGGGGATGGATTTCAAAAGTATTGACCATTCCAACTTTAAAAAAGCCATGTTGCAATATTTTGACGAAATTGGTGAAAAACCCCTGGGGATTGGCCGTCCTTCTAAAATTTACCAATTAAAAAAAGACGTCCTTTCAACCAAATTTTAATTTTCAGCCTAAAAAAGCGTCATTGAAATCTTTCATTGCAAGAAATGATTGATTTAATGACGCTTTTTTTTTTAGGTTTATCATAATTAGTGGACGGATTCCTAGAAACAAAGTCAGACTTTTATATACCCTAGGCGATCACTGGAGTCCCTTCCAGTTAATAAGTGAGCGTATTTCAAATGACTTTTTCTGCTGCGAAAATAACCTTTTTATCATACCAAGTAGCTTTATATTGTAGTTTGACCAAAAAATGTTGCCAATCTGTCAAGGTAAAGACGCCCTCTTGAATGTTGTGAGGTACTTTGATATATAAAAAATCATATTTTTTAATTAAGTGAAGGGATAATTCATCCATCCACGCTTTTTTTTGTTGCTGTTTATGATGATACAACTGTTGCACCTTTACTTTTTGTTTTTGATAATTTTGCGCTGCTGATAACTTCACCCCTCGTTGCTGCGCACTTTTAGCTTTGATTTCTAATTTACGTTTGGCCTTAGTAAGCTTATTTTCAACGTTTTTTTGACAAAGGGTGCGGAAAAAAACCAAGTCGCTTCCACTCACGAGCTGATCAGGTGAAAAATGCAAGGTAGTCGTTACATTAGTTTTAGGTAAAGGCGTTATCTGTTCTTCACATAACAAGGAGACAAAGAATTGCTGGCCATTTTTTGCCATAATAGTAGCTGATTTAATTTGACCTGTGACTGGGCGATGACAATGGACCGCAATGGGCTGTTTTAATTTAGGAACTTTCAGTAAATCATCTTTTAACCAGATTGTCTGTTTTTGATTATTGGTAGTGTAGGATTGCCAAACACTTTTTTTTAACTTCAATTTTGGATAGCCACTCCGACCTTGATAATAGTTTTGAAAGGCGCGCTTCAAATTTTGCTGTGCATTGGCAAGCGCCAAACTATCGGTCACCTTTAAAAACAAAAATTCCTTTTTCAAACTGGCAGGGGTTAACTTTTTACTTTTTCCTCCACCGCTTTGCTGATGGTGCTTCAAAAGTGTGTTATAGGTGAAACGCACGCAGCCAAACGTTTGAATTAAAAATTCCTTTTGCTCATTTGTTGGATAAATGCGAAATTTATAAGCTTTTAGCACCGAAATGTCCCACACTTTCTCTGAAAATTTACTCTAAACAATCCACTTTTTTATTGTATGATAGTCCCATTCTTGCTGCATACAGGGAAAGCTCAAACACAACCAGATTTTTCTGAATATTTCGTCTTTTATCCTTGTGAATAATTTTAAAGAATCTTGCAAAAAATTGCAAGTGGGTTTTTCATTTAAAAAATACTCTGGCATTTTTTAAAGCAATCGCTATAGAAAAATATTCGAATTTTCTGTTGAGACATTTTGCTAAAAATGCCTTCAAAAGTTAATTCGAGTATTTTGGGTATAAGCTATTCATCTTCAGTTAATTCTTCAAAATCGCCGATTCGTTTGGACATAATAATATCTGGTTTAAACCAACCATTGGCATCGGGAATCACACCGGTAATTTGATACCCTAATTTCTCGTAAAAACTGTAAGGATGGGCTTTAAGATTTTTAATATTAGCGATTGCTTGCAACGGCTCATTATATAAATTCACTTGGCTTAAAGTCGTTTCATCATTTTCATCATCCGTGCCCAAATAAATAGTAATTCCGCCACGAGATGCAATTTCAGATTCTAAAAAAGAAACTAAACGAGCGCCAATTTTTTGACGTCTAAAATCTGCTACAACAACTAACGGGTGCATCTCCCAACCTGTTTGACCATATTGAGGAATGGCTCCTACAAAACCGACTAAATCATCATCCACTAAAGCCGCCACTGCAATTCGCTCTGGTGCTAGTAATTTTTCAACTTCATTTTTTGCGGTCTGCCCATAGTCATTTGGCCAAGTCTTAGCTAAAAGATCCGCCAGTTGATCTTTTAAAATACGATTATCGCGTTCAAATTCTGTAATTAACATTGGCATACGCCTCCTGTAGTGTTACGGGTAGTTTACCAATAATTCAAAAATGGCGGAAATAAAATGACTTTTACCAGCTAAAAATTTGAAATAAAAAAAGCAGATTTCTCCGCTTTTTTTAAACAACTTACTTTCGAATAGGCTAGGCACGTTGTTTTTGCTTTTTTTGTTCCTGCATTTTTTTGCTGCGGAGTTGCCCACAAGCAGCATCAATATCAGTTCCGTGTTCTTTACGGATCACACAATTAATCCCATTGCGTTTTAAAATATCATAAAAGCGCAAAACATCGGCTTTATCACTACGAGAATATTGATCGTGTTCACTCACTGGATTATAAGGAATTAAGTTTACATAGGCCAATTTTTTCTTGTCTTCCAATAAAGCTGCCAGCTCTTTGGCATGGTGGGGGCGATCATTGACATTATTTAACATAATGTATTCAAAAGTTACCCGACGATTGGTTTTTTCAATATATTCATCAATTGCTTCCATTAAGACTTCAATAGGATAGCTTTTGTTGATACGCATCATGGAACTTCTCACTTCATTATTTGGTGCATGCAATGAAATCGCCAAATTAACTTGCAAACCATTATTGGCAAATTCTTTGATTTTGCGCGCTAAGCCACTCGTTGAAACGGTAATATGTCGTGCTCCAATAGCTAAACCTTTTGGATCATTAATAACTTGGATAAAGTTCATGACATTATCGTAATTATCAAATGGTTCCCCTATCCCCATCACCACGACATGAGAAACCCGGTCCCCTTGACCACGTTCGTCAAAGTAATGTTGGACCAACATAATTTGTGCGACAATTTCCCCAGTTGTTAGATCCCGTTGTTTACGTAAAAGACCACTGGCACAAAAAGTACAGCCAATATTACAACCTACTTGTGTGGTTACACAAACAGACATACCATATTCTTGGCGCATCAAGACTGTTTCAATCATTAATTTATCCGGTAATTCAAATAAATATTTAACAGTCCCATCACTGGCTTCTTGAACCACCAATTGTTTTAAAGGATTAACGACAAAATGTTCTTCTAATTTTGCAATTAAATCTTTGGACAAATTCGTCATTTGTTCAAATTCTGAGACGCGTTTTTCATATAACCATTCCCAAACTTGGGTCGCACGAAATTTCTTTTCGCCATTTTCAATAAACCAGTTAATTAATTCCTCTTTATTTAAACCATAGATTGATGGTTTCGTTGTTGGTTTTTTCACAATTTTTCCCCTTTTTGACAGATTCGCTCCATACTATAACAGATTCATTCCCTATCTTTCAACAAAAGGAAGCATTTTTTAAAGAAACAAAAGGTTTAAAAGAGTAAATAACTATTTAACATGGCAAGAACCAGACGGTAACTTATCTTCTGTTATTTGAAGCTTCGATTATATTTTTTTATTCCTAGAAAAATGAAGATATGAACCCAACAAGAAAAGCTAAAGGGTCGTGGTCAGCTCGTAAGCAATAAAAAAAGTTTTCCGAACAAATTTTAGCATTAGCTAAAATTTGTTCGGAAAACTAGATAGGAGAGACAATGACTAGGGGTAGGTGACGCTTGGGTAAAAGCAATCAACTTTTACTTTGATGTCTTGTTACGTGCTTTTCTTTTTGTTTCGTTTACCCTTTGTTCTTTTCGCTCCAATTCACCATAAGCATTACGCGCATACGTATTGCCATTTGCCGCGCCGCCATTGCGTGATATTCGCGCGATTGTGCGCAATAATCTAATCAAAAAATTTTTCATCTTATGCCTCCCAGCCTTGCAAAAGCAATGTGCATGTGATTTCTTACTCTAAATCTTGCGGAAGTTCTTCTGTATTGGTTGGTTCAATTAAAACTTTACGGGGTTTACTTCCTTCAGAAGGCCCCACAACACCATGCATCTCCAGTTCATCTACTAGGCGAGCAGCTCGATTGTAACCAATTCGAAAACGACGTTGCAGTAACGAAACACTGGCGGTCTGCATATCGACGACTAAATCTTTTGCTTGTCCATAGAGCTCATCTTCTGGTTGGGCATTAGCACCGTTTGCGGCCTCGTCTTCTTCAGTTACCATCATTTTTTCTTCATAATCTGCCCCTTGTTGTTCCGTGATAAATGCTACAACTCGTTCTACTTCATGATCTGAAATAAAGGCACCTTGAACGCGAATTGGTTTATTTTCACCCATTGGTAAAAAGAGCATATCCCCACGGCCTAATAATTTTTCTGCGCCATTACTATCTAAAATCGTGCGGGAATCAGTCCCACTGGAAACAGCAAAAGCCATGCGGGAGGGAACATTGGCTTTAATGATTCCGGTAATAACATCAACACTTGGACGCTGTGTGGCTAAAATCATATGGATACCTGCTGCCCGGGCCATTTGAGCTAAGCGGATAATGGCATCTTCAACTTCATTGGAAGCGACCATCATCAAGTCCGCCAATTCATCAACAATAACTACAATAAAAGGTAAAATGGGGTTGTTTTCACCATGACTTAAATTACGAGCTAAAATCATTTCATTGTAACCGGTAATATTGCGTACACCGGCTGCAGCAAATTTTTCGTAACGCTCTTCCATTTCTTTGACTACTTTTTGTAATGCTTGGGCGGCTTTACGTGGATTAGTAACCACTGGTGTTAACAGATGGGGAATCCCGTTATAGACATTTAATTCCACCATTTTGGGATCAATCATCATTAACTTTACTTCATGCGGTTTAGCCCGCATCAAAATACTTGTGATAATGCCATTAATGGCAACAGATTTCCCACTACCAGTCGAACCAGCAATTAGTAAATGGGGCATCTTCGTTAAATCAGCCGTTTGAACCCGGCCAGAAATATCTCGTCCTAATGGCACTTCTAATAATTTATCGGGATGATCCGGTTGTGCTTCGATCACTTCCCGAAATGAAACGGTACTTATACTACTATTTGGCACTTCAATACCGATCAAAGATTTACCAGGAATCGGCGCTTCCATCCGGACATCTTTAGCGGCTAGCGCCAAAGCTATATCATCTGTTAAGCTCACAATTTTGCTGACCTTCACGCCGACAGCCGGCTGCACTTCAAATTTGGTAACAGCAGGTCCCAAACTCGCTTTTACAACTTTGGCATCGACACCAAAACTTTGGAAGGTTTTTTCTAATACACCAATATTATGTTCAATTTTTTGATATTCATCACTTTGATCTGTCGGTGGTAAAGAGTCTAGTAATTCCACATTTGGCAATTGATAGTCACGATCTTCCTCTTCAGCTGGAATTTCAAAATCCAAATCTTCTCCGTCATCCGGTAATTCTGGTGTCTTATTTGTACCTGCTACAGTGTTGAGATCAGTTGCAGGTTTCGCCACTTTTTCTTGAAAATGATCAATTGGGACAAAACTCAATTGTTCCGGTTCGACTTCTACAGGACTTTTTGCTGCTTCTGCTAATTTTTCCCCTTCTGTCAGCGGTCGAACTTGGTTTTTCTCATTTTTTTCCAATTCCATTTTTGCAGCTGCTTTTTCAGCGGCAATTTTTTCCGCTTTGGCCGCAGCCTTTTCTTCTTGGCGTGCTTTTTTGGCCGCTTGTTTCGCTGCTTTTTTCGCTGGATCACCGGCTAAAAGTTCTTGCAAAGCTTCCCCTGCATTTTGCAGATGCTCTAAAAGTTCGCCACCACTCATCATACTGACTAAAAACAGACCAACTACTGCTAATAAAAATGCGAAAAAGTAACTGCCAATTTGGGAAACAAGAAAATAACTTCCTTGGTAAAGAATAGCGCCTAACATACCGCCACCTACATTTTGACTCACTTGATTCGTGCGGATATCCCCTAATAAAGCGCCCCATGTTGTATTAATAATATTGGGTGCACCGCTAATCACATTCCGGAACAATAGTGCGTGCAAAAACATTAAAAGTCCCGCATAAATGAACAGCCCTCCTAAAAAGCGCCGGAAATTTTCAAATTTTGCCGCTGTAGTTTTGACCATTAACCATAATCCATATAAAGCCAAGGCAATTGCCAACATTGGATAAGTATTGCCGCCAATGATTCTTAGACAGTTGGCAATTAAAGTTCCCAAAAAGCCTAGCTTAAATAGACCAAGTCCTGCAAATATTATAAAAGCGGCGCCGATTACCGCCAACATCATTTTTTCTTGTTGTTGCTGTTGTTTCTTTGTTACACGTTTCTTTTTCTTCTGGCTTTTTCGTTGTGCCATTTTTATAATCCCTCATTTCATCTTCCTTATTATACAAAAAAAAACAGGCGAACAAAAGTTTTGTTCTGCCTGTTAAAAGTTTTCTCCTCTTTATTTTGGCGATACATCTTCACCGAACCATTTTTCAGAGATTTTTTTAAATTCGCCATTTTCTTGGATTGTTTTCAAAGCCGCATTAATTTTTTCTGCCAAGGCTTGATCTTTTTTTCGAATACCCACCGCGTAGTCCTCATTTTCAAAAGGCCCTTTGATAATATTATAATCGTTTAGCTGATTTTTCTGGGTTAAGTAATAATCTGCATAGACCTTATCAATTAGTAAACCGTCAATTCGACCATTTTCTAAATCAATAAAACCTTCATTAAAACTAGCATATAAGACAGCATCATTATCTGCTACGCTATCTTTTAAAACTTCTGGTTGTTTGGTAAACAAGTCATAGCCAGAGGAACCTTCTTGCGCTCCTAAAATTTTCCCTTTCATACCTTTAAAAGTGGTTATTTTACTTTTCTTAGGTGTCACGAGTACCTGATCATTTTCCATATAAGTATCAGAAAAAAGAACTTTCTTCTCGCGTTCTGCCGTTTTAGAGTATCCATTCCAAATGACGTCAATCGTCCCATTATCCAGTTCAGTTTCTTTCATTGACCAGTCAATCGATTGAAATTTGACTTTTTGTCCTGTTTCTTTAAAAACAGCTTTGGCTAAGTCGATGTCAAATCCAACTAACTTACCTGCTTTATCTTTAAAGCCCATTGGGACAAAAGTGTCATCTAACCCTACTACTACTTCTTTTGGCACTTCATTAGCTTTTGTTTTGGGATTTTCTTCCTTATTCCCACAAGCCACTAATACCCCAAGACTTGCTACTACTGTCAGTAATGTACCCCATTTTTTCAATTTCATTCTTATACCTCCTTGTTTTTCACACTTATATTTTATTTTGGTGTTACTTTTAGTGTTTGATCCGCGATATGTTCCGCAAACGTCCAGTCGTGGGTAACGACGATTTGGGTGACGCCCTCTTTTTTTAAAGACAAAATTAATTTTTCAACTTGTTCTCTTAAAGCAGGATCAAGAGCACTGGTCGGTTCATCGTAAGCTAAAACTTGCGGATCCATCGCCATAGCTCGGGCAATTGCTACCCGTTGTTTTTGTCCACCAGACAGTTGATATGGGTAACTTTGTAATAAATCTTCTAGTCCCAACTGCGCTGCTAATTTTTCGGCTTTTTGTGTATACATCGCAGTATTTTCTTTTAAGACTAATTTTGGCGCTAACGTAATATTCTCAAAAACATTTAGATGCGGAAATAATTGAAAATCTTGAAAAACCACGCCGACAACTTGCTCTTGCTCATTTAAAGCTGTGGGATTAAAGGGTTGACCATCTAGTAAAAAAGTCCCGCTGTCTGCTTTTTCTAGTCCAGCTAACATTCGCAATAATGTCGTTTTCCCTCCACCAGAAGGGCCAACAATCGCTAAAATCTCACCATCGGGAATATTTAAATCCAAATTTTCAAAAATATTTTTTTTACCAAACGCTTTAGTAATTTTTTTTAATTCCAACATAGTTTTTCACCCACCTAACGATAATAATTCAATTTGTTTTCCAAAACCTTCATAATTAATGTGAAAACTCCCGTCATCACTAAGTATATCAAACCTACCCCAACTAACGGTAGCAAAGTAGTATCGCGTTCCATCGCAATTTTACCAATCCGCATCATATCCGATAGCCCTAAAATATAAACCAGTGATGTGTCTTTTACTAAGTTGACCACTTCATTTCCTACTGAAGGAAGTGTTATTTTTACAACTTGAGGAATAATAATTTTGGTGATTGTTTGCATTTTACTCAAGCGTAAAACTTGCGCTGCTTCATATTGCCCTTCTGGAATAGATTGAATGCCGCCACGAAAAATTTCAGCAAAATAAGCCGCATAGTTAATAATAAAAGCTAGTAGTGCAGCATCAAAACGATCCAAGACCAATGCCGGCATTAAAAGTGGCAATCCATAAAAAATAAAAATTAATTGCAATAAAAGTGGTGTGCCTCGCATAATCCAAACATATATTTGAACGATTAATTTAAAGGGCTGCAAGTGACTTGCTAATACAAAGGCCAAAAGAATCCCTAGTGGAATTGAACCGAGTAAGGTTAAGCCAAACAATTTTAGTGTGATGCCTGCTCCAGACAATAATTGTGGTAAAACAGATAATAAATAATTCATTTCATCAGCTCCTTATTTTTGTAAACAAAAAGCCCTCTGACTTTTACATCAGAGGGCGTAACAACGCGGTGCCACCTCTATTTATTACTTTTTCACAAAAGTAAACTCCATCAGTCATAATAGATAAGCAAAAAACGTGGTAATAAAAAAGTCCTTTAGCGCAAGCGCTAAAGGACGTAAATTACGTGGTTCCACCTTTTTTCACTCTTACTTTACAGTAAAGAGTCTCTATAAGTCATCTATCAATGACTGTTGCTATAACGGGCATACCCGGATTTTCTTACTTTCATTTCAGAAAAACAACTCCAAGATGTGGTTCACAAATTGTCATCGTCTCTTTTCACCTACCAGAGACTCTCTTTAGATGGCCATACTTGCTACTCTTCTTATCGATGTCGTATTATTAGGTTGTCTCTAACTTTAAAAGGTGAAATGAAATTTGTCAACTATTTTTTTCGAAGGGAGTCTTTTTTATGTTTGCTACAGCTCAAGCTGCCTATCAATTATTAGAAGATTTAAATATTGCCTACCAACGAGTAGATCATGAACCCATCACATCCGTTAAAAATGTTCCCTTTACATTACCAGGACCACAAGTAAAAAATTTAGTTTTAAAGCCACGCAAAGGTGAGCATCGTTTTTTAGTCATTTTACCTGATGAAAAACAAGCAGATTTGACACATTTAGCCGAAATTTTAAATGAAAAGCGTCTTTCTTTTGTTTCAGAAAAAAATTTGGTAGAATTACTCAATGTGCCCGCAGGTTCGGTCACACCTTTGGCTTTGCCCAATGATCATGATCACAAAATCACTGTCGTCATTGATAAAGAAATTGACCAACAAGACACGGTCGGATTTCACCCCAACATTAATTCGACAACGCTTATTATGCAATTTCGTGATTTTGAAAAGATCTTAAATCATCTAGGTTACAAACCGCTTTATGTAGCGATTTAAATAGAAATTACGAGGTGTAGTTACTCTTATGTTGTTCTTATTGATTTTCACATTGATTGCCGGTGGCGCCGGCTACCTATTTTATTTACTTACCAAAGATACAATTCGCGAAGTTTATGAACAATTGGATGACAAAAATGAAAAGGTTCGTAAAATAAAAGCTGTTTGCTTAGGAGTATTTCACCTGATAGCTTTCTAAAGCTACCCCTAGTGAATAAAATCAAAATCTTTTATTCGATGCAAAAGCGCCCTCTAGTGAGGACGCTTTTTTATGTATTTTTCAAAAAATATGTACTATACCAGCAAATCCAAACCTAAATATTTTAAGACACCTAACAATACGCCGACGAATATAATAACAGAAATTATCATAAACAATATCAGCCCTACCATAAATTTTCTTCGACTACGCATACTTATTCCTCCCTTGTGGTAAATAATTAGCTTATTGCATATTTATGCTAACACTTATTTACCAAAATATTCCTAAAATGTGAGAGGTTTTATGATTTTAACCAGCTTTTTTTATAACTTTGCCACCGAAAAAGAAATTTATTAAAAAACACTTTTCAAAAATTATAAATAACACTAATTATACCATTTCGCTTATTTTTTACAGAAAGAAAATAGATACAAACTAAAATTCACCCAAAAAATTCTCCTTGCATGTCTTTTTGTGACACGCTAATATCAAGAATGAAATTTTCAAAAAGCAATGTTTTTTCATGCGAAAAATTCATTATTGGTTTCATTAAGTCTGTATCTTTCTTCTTTTTAGGCATCATAAGCCGTTAGAATGACGTTGCCATTTAAATATTCTCCTAGATAAATTTCACTAATTTTATCATGCCCTTGGGCTTTTACCTCTGCTTCTAACCACTCGAGGTCTTTTTCAATTATTTCCAACAAGTCAAAATTAGCTTGCCCATCAACAATAATGGGATAGCGAATCATTTCGGCACCGTATTCAATCACATTTAACTGCCCGTTTTGTTCCATCACCGCTAGCTTGACTTTTTCTACTTCAAAAATACCATTCGAACGCAGTTTAAACATTAAATCATTGGCAGAGATACCAATTCGTAAACAATCTTGTACATTTACTGCACCATTACGTATCAAGGTTACTGGCGCTCCGTCAATCACTCGTTTCACCCAACGATTATGTTCTTTGGCAAATTTTAAAACGAGAACCAATAATGTCCAAATAATTAGGACCAGGACAAACTGTAAAACTGTAATGGCTTCGTTATAAATGACACCGCCAATGATTCCCCCTAATACGAAATTTTGCACTTGATCCATCGGAGAAGTTGGTGCCAAATTGCCTTTTCCCATAATTGTAATTTGTAATATCAAACAAATGAGCCCTAGGGCAAATTTGGCGAGTATTGGTAAATAATAACTCATCTTTATTCCTCCTACTTTTGTTTCACAATCTGGTCTTTGGTTGTTAAAAGAGCGACAGCATCCATTTTGAAATTGGACCCATCTTGGCTTAGTGTCACCCGATAACAATCATCCCCGATTAAAACGAGCATCTGGTCTGTTAAAGTCGTGCTGTTCACATACACTTCTTCTGGCGCTACCACTTCATCTTGCGCGACTCTTTTGACAAAATGAACCATTTGAGACGATTGCGAATGATTACTTTGATCTTGTTTGTAATCAGAATATTGGACGCCAAGTAAAAATAATAGCAGTAACAACATAATAATTGTTAAATCACGATATTTGGTATCTAAACGATGTCGCAAATAAGCACTAAACACAAAGATTAAAAATATTAAAGAGGCAAAAATCAAGCCATACTTAATATAATCGTTGACACCTGCATTATTTTGTAAATACTCAATGCCATAAAAAGTCATTTTCACTCCTCATTTCTTTTTTACTTGATTTTATTTTAGTATGAAGACGAATTATTTTTAGTATATTTGAATTTTACTATAAGTATTGTTTGACATTGCGCTTTAAAATCTCGATAATATAGCTTAATTAGGGGAGTAGCACATAGACGCACTATGGTTTTAGATCAACAACTCGCGTAAATCGCTGGTCTAAAACATAAATGCCAGACCTAAGTTCCAACTGAAAAAGGATTCATTGTATATGAACTTTTCCAGTTAATTTAAGCAAAACTTAGGAGGAAAAAATGAGTCAGCAAAAAATGTCAAAAGTAACAGCAGCTGGACTGCTTGTTGCCATGGGGGTTGTCTACGGTGATATCGGGACAAGTCCTCTTTACGTTATGAAGGCGATTGTCGAAGAAAACGGTGGATTGAAAAGTTTGAACCCTGATTTTATTTTGGGTGCTGTGTCGCTGATTTTTTGGACGCTAATATTTTTAACGACAATTAAGTATGTCGTGATTGCTTTAAATGCCGACAACCACGGTGAAGGCGGAATTTTTTCGCTGTACACGTTGGTGCGTAAAAAAAGCAAATATTTGATTATCCCAGCTATGATTGGCGGAGCAGCTTTACTGGCTGACGGTGTATTAACGCCGGCGGTTACTGTGACCACTGCCATTGAAGGATTGCGCGGCATTCCAGCATTTTATGAACGGTTTGGGATGAACCAAAACGTCATTGTTATCATTACGTTAATTATTTTACTGATTTTATTTACAGTTCAACGTTTTGGTACTGACATGGTGGGAAAAGCTTTTGGACCGGCCATGTTTTTGTGGTTTACCTTTTTAGGAGGCATGGGAATTTTTCATTTTGCTCAAGATTTATCTGTTATCCGCGCTTTAAATCCGATGTATGCTATCAAACTTTTGTTTAGTCCGGATAATAAATTAGGGATTTTAATTTTAGGCAATATCTTTCTAGCGACTACCGGGGCGGAAGCTTTGTATTCCGATATGGGGCACGTCGGGAAGAAAAATATTCGGGTCAGCTGGCCTTATGTCAAAATTTGTCTTTTGCTAAATTATTTGGGTCAAGCTGCTTGGCTATTGAGTGTTTACCAAGATCCCAAAATCCAAGCAATTGAACAATTAAATCCATTTTTCCGCATTTTACCAGCCAGTTGGATGATTTTTGGGGTCATTTTTGCTACTATAGCCGCCGTGATTGCTTCCCAAGCATTATTGTCGGGTTCTTTTACGCTGGTATCTGAAGCTATTAAATTGCGCTTATTACCTCGTATGAAAATCATATATCCTGGTTCTTCCATTGGGCAAATGTATATTCCAGCGGTGAACTTTATTTTATGGTTGGCCTGTTCGTTAGTCGTTTTAACCTTCCGTACGTCTTCTCATATGGAGGCAGCTTACGGTCTATCGATTACCGTTACTATGCTAATGACAACTTTTTTGCTTTACTTTTATTTGTCCGAAAAACGGCACAACAAAGTTCTGGCAGCTTGTGTCAGTCTTTTCTTTGCTGCTATTGAAACGGTCTTTTTCATTTCCAGTGCCGCCAAATTTTTGCATGGTGGCTTTGTCGCCGTGATTATTGCCTTACTTATTTTGGCAGTTATGATTATTTGGGAATGGGGCAATATTATTCAAGAAGAAGCAGCAGATACGGTACATTTGAAGGAATATATTCCTCAACTAGCTGCTTTGCGTCAAGATGAAAGTATTCCAATGTATCAAACGAACGTTGTGTTTTTAGTTCCGCATGTCACTGATGATGAAATTGGGAAACAATTTGTCTACTCTATTTTAGACAAACGGCCAAAACGGGCGCAAACATATTGGTTTGTAAATGTGGTGGTAACAGATGAGCCATATACCAAAGAATTTTCTGTCGACACCTTGGAAACTGATTTTATTGTGGTTGTCCGCTTGTATTTAGGCTTTCGCGTCAATCAAGAAGTCAATGTCTACGTCCGGCAAATTATTCATGATCTAATGAAGGATGGCCGTCTACCTAAACAACCTCAACGCTATTCCCTAACACCGGGACGGAATGTAGGAGATTTCCAATTTGTATTAATTGAAGAAGAACTCTCCAACAATACGGAATTGGACAAATGGGAACGCCAAATTATGCAAGCTAAACTCTTTATTAAACGCCATACCATGTCACCTGAAAACTGGTTTGGTTTAGAGTACAGTGACGTCTTATATGAAACTGTACCTCTTATTATTGGGAAAATGAAAAAGACCCGTCTAGTGGAACGAAAAAAATAGAAACCAAGAGTTATTTCTCTTAAACAAGGAGGAATAATTCTTGGTTTTTTTAACGAAATGAGGATGATCTTCTATTCACCTCATCTATTTAATCCTGTATTTTTAAATTGCCTGTAATAAATCATATTGGGATTGATACAAATGGTAATAAAGACCATGTTCTTTCATTAACTCCTCATGATTCCCACTTTCTGCAATTTTACCTCCTACAATATAAAAAATACGATCTGCATTTTTTATTGTGGAAAGTCGGTGAGCAATAATGAAAGATGTCCTGCCTTTTAGTAGTTGTTGCAATCCTTCTTGGAGTAGTTCTTCTGTTTTAGTATCAATGCTCGATGTCGCTTCATCCAAAATTAAAATTTTAGGATCTGCTAAAAGAGCTCTGGCAAATGAAATCAATTGGCGCTGTCCGGCTGAAAGCGTGCTTCCTCTTTCTTCGACGACGGTTTCATAGCCATCTTTTAAATCTTTAATAAAATCATGCGCCCGGACTACTTTAGCCGCAGCAATAACTTCCTCTTTTGTCGCATCTAATTTACCATAACGAATATTTTCAATAATCGTTCCAGAGAAAATAAACGTGTCTTGCAACATCACACCCATCTGACTGCGCAGCGATTGCAATGTTACATCCCGTACATCGATGCCATCAACCTTGACACTGCCTTCATTAACGTCATAAAAACGGCTTAATAGATTAATAACAGTCGTCTTACCAGCACCAGTTGGTCCAACTAGCGCGATACTTTGACCTGCTTTTACATGAAAAGTGATATCATTTAAAATATTTTTTCCTGCTTCATAACGAAAAACTACTTGTTTAAAGTCGACCGCACCTTTAATTGAAGGTAAAATTTGAGCATCTTTTGCATCTTGAATATCTGGAATTTCATCTAATGTTTCAAAGATACGTTCCAAATATGCACTCGCTGTAATCAGTGAATTATAAAAATTTCCAATATTAATAACCGGATTCCAAAAATTATTAATGTAACTAATAAAGGCAATTAACGTTCCGGTTGTCACACTAACTCCCAAAGAAGAAATCCCCACGTAATAAATAATACAGGTGGTTAGGACGGCAATATTTTGTACTCCCGGCCACAAAAGAAACTGAATTTTCACTGCTTTTATCCACGAAGTCCGATATTCTTCACTCACTTCATCAAAAATCCGCGCATTTTCATTTTCTCTAGCAAAAGATTGTGTAATGCGAATGCCGGCGATACTTTCGTGAATATATGCATTCAAGTTAGACTGCTTATTACTTAGCGTTTGATAAGCTTTTCGTTGCTTATTTTGAATAATCAACACTATCACAAACAATACAGGCAATAAAATTAGACTATAAAAAGTCAGGCGCACATCAATAAAAAACATAAAAATAAGAGTAATTACAACACTGAAAATATCCGATATCAAATTGATTAATCCATTACTCAATAAATCACTTAATGTATTAATATAATTGACAACCCGAATCAAAATTTTACCATGAGGGCGATTGTCAAAATAAGAAAATGGCAATCGCTGCAAATGTTCAAAAATATCAAAACGCATGTCTTTTAACATATCTTGTCCAATTGCCGTAATCTGCATAATGCGATAACGCATACACAGTCCAATGACAATTAAGGAACCTAAAAAAATACCACCTAAAAGTAACAAACGATTGCTATCTTGCTGTGGAATAACGGTATCGATGGCAATTTTTGTTAGATAAGGCCCTAACATTCCTAGGCTATTGGCTAAAATAATGGTTGCCAGTACGAGAAAAATTGCTTTTTTATAGGGGCTAATATAGCTTATAAGCCGTTTTAAATCGCCCCAACGAAATTCTTGTGCTAATTCTTCATCTTCATCAAAACGATTACGCGCCATCTTCTTGCCCTCCTGTTAAACCAAGCTGTTTGCGATATACTTCGTAATATTTTCCCCGTTTGGTTACCAGCTCTTCATGGGTACCTTTTTCTACCACATGGCCTTTTTCCATCAAAAGAATTAGATCTGCATCTTTAACAGAAGAAATACGATGTGCAATGATAAAGGTGGTTTTTTTCGTTGTTAATTTGGCTAATTCCTGCTGAATTTTTGATTCTGTTTCCATATCCACTGCAGATGTCGTATCATCTAAAATTAAAATAGCTGGATTTTTGGCCAGGGCTCGTGCCAAAGAGATTCTTTGCTTTTGTCCCCCGGATAATCCCACTCCACGTTCACCAACGACCGTTTCATACCCTTGAGGCATCCGCGCAATAAAGGAATCTGCATCTGCTACTGTCGCCATTTGGCGAATAAAATGTTCATCCGCATAAGGATTGCCAAAAGCAATGTTGTCTGCAATCGTATTGGAAAATAAGAAAACATCTTGCATCACCATGGAAATATTTTCCCGTAACTGACGAACAGGATATTGTCGCGCATCTTTGCCATCAATTAAGACACGACCTTGCGTAGGATCATAAAAACGCCCGACTAAATTCACTAAAGTCGTTTTACCAGAACCGGTCTCGCCTAAAATTCCGACTGTTTTACCCGGGCCAGTCTTAAAGCTGACATGGGACAAAACATTGTGATTTGGATCATCTGAAAAATGGAAACTGACATCTTCAAAAACCACTTCTCCTTTAATTGGGGTGATGCTTTTCTCAGCCTCCACGGGAATACTGGATTTTTGAGCTAATAATTGGCGAATTTTAATACAAGCAGCATTAAAACGTTGCACGTCATTAATGAGCCAGCCACTCATCCGCAAAGGGTTATTTAACATCCACAAATAGCCGTTAAATGCTACCAATTGCCCAATTGTCAATCGTCCCCTGATGACCAAAATCCCGCCAAAAACGAGTGTAATTACAGCTAGTGTACCGGCAAAACCATCTAGCCAAGGTAAAAAGCGGGCGGAAACTTCAGCAGAATCCATATTCCGCTGTTTAAAATCTTCGTTGTATTGTTTAAACTTGTCTAATTCAAAATCTTCTCTAGCAAAAGCTTTTACTACACGATTGCCGCCAATATTTTCTTCTACCATGGAATTCAACCGTGCAAAACTCTCGCGAATTTCAAAAAACTTAGGATGCGCTTGTTTGGCCATTTTATTGGTTAAAATAAAAATAATCGGCGTTACCACTAGTAAAGATAAAGTAAGTTGCCAACTAATAAAAGCCATGACAATGACTGCTGCTAAAAACCACAATACACATTCCACAATATTATAAGTAACCCATGCGACAAAATGACGAATGGCATCGACATCGCCAGTCATTCGCGCCATAATATCTCCTACTCGCGTATGGTTAAAAAAATCAAAATCCAGGGTTTGCAACTTGTAATACATATCCTCCCGCAATTTATAGATTGCATTTTGACTCATTTTCTCACACAAAATTTGATATAAGTAGCGTACAATTGTCCGCAAGACAGTGGTACCAATCATTAAAGCAATTAAAGGCAACAACCACGATTTTTTTCCTTGATTAATGACGTCGTCGACAATTAAGCCGCCGACATAAGGGTTTACAACAATCAAAATAGCGTTCATTAAAATAAACAAACAAATAAGACCAAAATGGTTGCGCGATTTTTTGATATATCCCCAAATCCATTGCATATTAGACATTATTTCACCTCCAACTTTTTGTCTATAAACATCTTAGTGGAATCATTTGGAAAAGAAATGGGATATCTTCTTTAAAATGATGTAAAATATTAACAGAAATGATTTTAGCAACTACTTTTTCACTGATTACCCACACAAATAAAAGCGATTTCAATTATCTTTTAAGCAGAATACAGGAGTTTATTATGCATTTAATCAACGCACAAACTTTTAACCCAGAAATTTTATATCTTTTTGATGCTTGTTGTGATGAAGATTGGGTAGGTGAATACCACGCCCATGATTTTTTAGAAATTTCGTTAGTGTTAGAGGGAGAATCGGAGTATTTTTTTGAGGACTTGCCCCAAACCACCATCCGTGCTGGCCAAATTTTACTTTTTAATCCTGGTTATCATCATATGGAGCGTCATATCAAACAAACTTCGCATCAGTTGCATATTGGCATTAAAAACTTTACTTTACAGGGATTGCCGCGCAATACCTTTCCTCACAAAAGTCCGATTTTAAATTTGGGACGCTATCACCAAAATGTTTTACAAATTGCTTGGCGTCTATTAGAAGAACTGTATCAAGATGCACCGGAAACAGTTGTTTTGCGCAAAATACTCATTAGTGAAATGCTGGTGCATATTTTACGCGGACTAGATGATACTAATGAAAGAGAACCCACTTATTTAACAAGTCGCCAACAGCGGCAACAAAAAATTGTCAATGATACGATTTATTTTTTAGAAAATCATTTTACAGAAGAAATTACGTTGGAACAATTAGCCCAGGCCCAATTTGTGAGCCCTGCTTATTTATCCCGCCTTTTTAAAGAAATCAGTGGCGAGAGTCCCATTAATTATTTGATTAAATTACGTTTAAATGAAGCGCAGCATCTGTTAAAAACAACACCATTGACAATCAAAAAAATTGCCCAATCCACCGGTTATCAAGATGCTTATCATTTTAGCAAAGCGTTTAAAAAACAATTTGGCATCTCACCTTCTCGTTTGAGTGAAAAAAGGGTAACTTAAGTAAAGAACCTAACCAGAAACTGCAATTACAAGTTTAGACTGCCTTTTGAATAAATGGGGGATAAAGTAATTCTCCTTGCTATCTCCCTTTTTGTAGTGTATATTTTTAACAGCAAAAAAATTCACCTCTTGAAAATAATTAATAGTCACGACTGTTAGTTTTTTCAAAACGTCCTTTAACATAGTCCAGAGAGGCTAAGAAGGGTCCGTCGCAAACCAACAGGGTAAATATCCTTGTATCCATTGACGATCCTCCTGCCTAAAAGGGTAGGATTTTTTTGTACCAAAAATTATGAGGAGGATTTTCATGGAAGAGAAAAATGATATTCACTTTCACAATGATGATGTCGTCTTGGACATCCACGACCGTCCCGCACCACTACACTGGTTTGGGCTGAGTTTGCAGCACTTATTTACCATGTTTGGAGCCACAGTTTTAGTTCCTATCTTAGTAGGCATTAACCCAAGTATCGCTTTAGTCAGTTCCGGTCTGGGTACACTTGTATACCTCACAGTGACAAAAGGAAAAATTCCAGCTTATCTGGGGAGTAGCTTTGCTTTTATCGCGGCCATGCAGCTGTTAATGAAAACCGATGGCTACCCTGCCATCGCACAAGGCGCTTTAACCACCGGTGCTGTCTATCTTGTGGTTTCTTTTTTAATTAAAAAAATTGGCACTGCTTGGTTGGATAAAGTTTTGCCGCCCATTGTAGTAGGTCCGGTTATTATGGTTATTGGTCTAGGATTAGCTAGCAATGCCGCTAACAATGCGATGTATAATGCAAGTGGCAATTATGATTTCAAATATGTAGCCGTTGCATTGTTAACTCTCGCTGTGACGATTATCTTCAATATGTTTTTAACCGGTTTTCTCGGCTTAATCCCAATTTTACTTGGAATTATTTCTGGTTATCTCATTGCATTAGCATTTGGAGTGGTAGATTTTCAACCTGTTATCGATGCCCCGTGGTTACAATTACCAGCTTTTGAAGTTATGTTTGTCCAATATCAACCAAAACTTTACTTAAATGCCATTACCACTATGGCACCCATCGCTTTTGTTACTATGACAGAACACATTGGCCATTTAATGGTTTTAAACAAATTGACGAAGCGCAATTTCTTTGAAGATCCTGGCATGGATCGCACTTTAATGGGGGACGGCTTAGCGCAAATCGTGGCCGGATTTGTCGGGGGTCCTCCGGTTACCAGTTATGGTGAAAACATTGGTGTGCTGGCGATTACTCGAGTGCATAGCGTTTTTGTTATCGGCGGTGCAGCTGTTTTAGCTATCGTTTTAGGTTTTGTCGGAAAGTTAAGTGCTTTGATCTTAAGTATTCCAGGTCCTGTAATCTCTGGTATTAGTTTTGTTTTATTCGGGGTGATTGCAGCGAGTGGATTAAAAATTTTAGTTGAAAATAAGACGAACTTTGATAAAAAGAAAAATTTGCTGATTGCTTCCAGCATTTTGGTCATCGGTATTGGTGGCTTAGTCTTTGAAGCCGGCACTTTTACTTTATCTGCCATGGCATTGTCCACTTTAATTGGTATCTTTTTAAATTTAGTTTTACCTGATCGTTAAATTGGAACTCTCTTATCCGAAAAAGGGCAGCGCAACGGGCAGCGCTTTGGAAAAATCTCAGAAATTCGTCTTTTGGTGCTCTTTACCAGAAAGGAATTTTTGAATTCTTCTCAAAGAGTTGTGGCATGTGCTAGACATCAAAAAAAGCGCGACCGTAATAATCGGTCGCGCTTTTTTAGTCTTCTTGTTGCATCGCAGCTTTTAATGCTAGCGCTAAAGGACTTTCTTCTGGCTCTTCTGGTTTACTATATTGCTTTACTAATTTTCTTTCTTCATGTTTTGTCATCTTTTTATTACGCGCTTTTTTATCCGGCATTTTTTCAGTAATACCACAATATTTACATTTAAAGAAGGCGCCATTTTTACCATCTAAAATCTCCATTTTTTTATGACACTGGGGACATCGATGATTGGAAAGCTTGGGTTCTTTTCTTCGACGATAACTACACTCTGCATTGGAACAAATATAGATTTTTCCGTCTTTGGTGTTACGTTCTTTCAGCTGAGAACCACATTCCGGACAAATTTTGGTCGTCAAGGAATAATCTTTATAGGTTGCCTGGGAATCTTTTATTTCATTTACCAAACGAGCAGTATCCTTCTCAATCCCTTTTAAAAAAGCACCGGCAGATTCTTTCCCCTGGGCAATGTTTTCCAAACTTCTTTCCCACTTCGCAGTTAAATTAGGACTGACAAGGGAAGAATTGACTAAATTTAACAGTTGCTTACCTTTTGGTGTAACCGCCAAAACATTGCTTCGGCGTTCCATCAATTCTGATTTTAATAGTTTCTCAATAATTTCAGCACGAGTAGCTGGAGTTCCCAAGGCATATTTCTCCATCTGCGCTAGCAAGCTACCTTCTGTTGCCAATTTAGGTGGTGTAGTTAATTCTTTATTAATCGCAAATTGTCCTTTGATACTTTTAACGTTTTCCCAATCTGTCAATTTCTCAGCTACTTTTTCACTTGGTTTTTGCCAACCATTTTGCAATACTTTTTCTTGTCGGAAAATAAATTCTCCAGCTGGAAACTCCACTACTGCCTTAACGTTTGCCGTCACGTATTGCTCTGCAAATAACCCTAGAAAGCGTTCTACAATCAGATGATAGATGCGACTTTCATCTGTTGACATTTTTTCAAAACGAGGACGTTCTTCGGTGGGAATTAGTGCATAGTGATCCGTCACTTTACTATCATTAAAAACAGCTTTTTGTTTAACTTGTGCCCCATTTTTCAAATATTCTTTGGCGCGATTATCGACATTTGCAATTGCTTGCAATCTCTCTTTTAGGGTTGTCGCTATATCTTTTGGTAAATATTTTGAATCTGTTCGCGGATAACTGACTACTTTATGGGTTTCATACAAACTTTGCACTAAAGATAATGTTTTTTTGGCTGAGTACTGATACAAGCTATTGGCTACTCGTTGTAATTCAGTTAGGTCGTAAGGAAGTGGAGCAGACTGCCGTTTTTCTTTTAATGTGACTTCACTTACTTTACCAATCTGGTTGTGCCATTTTGCCACCATTGTTTCGGCTTCACTACGATTATGCAGTTGCTGCGGATTTTTTAATTGCAAGCGTCCTTTTTCATTACCATATAATAAGTCAATTGTGTAATAAGTCTCAGGAATAAATTTCTCTGATTTTTCTTGCGCTTTGGCTACTAGCGCTAAAGTTGGCGTTTGAACTCGCCCGGCACTCAAACTATCATGATATTTTACCGTTAAAGCACGCGTAACATTCAAACCTACTAGCCAATCTGCTTTTCCCCGCGCCACTGCAGATTGATATAAATTATCATATTGCTTAGCCGGTTTTAATTGACGAAAACCAGCTTGAACGGCTTTTGTAGTTTGGGAAGAAATCCATAGTCGTTCTAATGGTTTATTAAAACGGATCCATTCAAAAATATACCGTCCGACGGCTTCTCCTTCACGACCGCCGTCCGTTGCAATAATACCACCGGTAATATCTTGACGTTTGGCCAAATTTCCAATCAATTTTAATTGTCGGGTCGTTTTTGGCAATGGTTTAATACCAATCTGTTTTGGAATCATTGGCAATGTTTCCATTGTCCAAGTTTTCCACTCTTGTTTAATATCTTCGGGTAATTTTAAGGTTAATAAATGGCCATATGCCCAAGTAATCACATATTGGTCATTTTCAAAATAATCTTTTCCATGTGGTTTTGCCCCTAAAACTTTGGCAAAATCTTTGGCGACACTTGGTTTTTCGGTTAATACTAATTTTTTTCCCATATTTGCTCCTTTAAAACAGATAAGTTTACTACTTAAATTTCTATTGATGCTAAATACTTTAGCTTTTATTGGTGTCCCTTTTACTCATTGCGTTTTTCATTATAACAGCTCCCCTTTAAAAGCTAAACTGCTATTAAATAATCTTACAATCTCTACTTGAAATGAAGCCATCTCAACGCCTCTTCCTCTTATGAAAAACTATTCAAAATAATTTTTCTAATAAAAAAGCTTAAACCAGCTACCACAGCCAGTTCAAGCTTAATAACAATTAGTTGGCAACTTTACGTTTACAAACACGTAACTTACCTTCACCATTTATTGTTTGACACAATTGCGTAGCGCTTTTTTGAACCACAGCCCCATAATCTTTCAATAAAGCCAAACCGGTATACTGTTGCAAATAGTCATCACACTCTTCACACCAACGTTCATCACTTTCATTCCAAAATGCAGCTTGATAATTTGGATGTGATTTTAAATGTGTAAAGTGTGGATTTAATTCTAACCATTTGGTTTCATAAAACTGCTCCGCTGCTTTTAAATCGGCAAATGCATATTCTTCTTTGATATCATTTTGCCAATCTTCAAAGAACCACCACGGCTCATTGTCCCCATACATAATAACAACCTGGTACATGATTTATTGCTCCTTTTATTCCCCATTTGCATTAATCATACTCATGAAACGTAGCTATGACAAGAAATTCGCACCAAACTTAAATAACCATTATTATTTTTATTTAATTTGATTAAGATTGTGAATTTTATTCTTTTTAGATAAATTATTTTAATAAGAATAGACAAATATTTTTCATCATGCATTCTGTGTTTCTGTGAAATTTTGGGTATACCTAAAATGGTATGCCAACAAAATAGATTTAAAACTAGTAATATTGATTACGATCAGATTGATTGCTGTAAGTAGGAACGAGCCAAAAATTAGTCCAGTATTACACAAAACAAGCAGCTGTTAACGATTGTTTAACGAGACGTTTTTTATTGCTGGTTTTACTAAGTTAGATTCAGTATAAAATACATTTAATAAAATAAAAGGTTTTTTTTAAATTTCTCATTTATTTTTTGATAAAAAACAGCCTAAAAGGAAGAAAAACCTGAATGATTTTGCGACTATTTTACGGATATTTTTTGTCATCCATAAAAGAATCAATCATTCAGGTAAAAACGTTTCATGCTAATTAATAATGATCATGTAAATATTGTAAAACCGACGGTGCCAATTGTGTGGCCGATTCATTCTCCTTGCGATCTTCCAACATACTAATAAAGAGATAGCCGCTACCTTCCCCCTCATAGGCTAATAAGAAACTATTTTCTTGCCCTTTTTCATCTTGTTTCTCTTTAATTTCAGCTGTCCCTGTTTTCGCGGCTAATGAAAAGCCTAAACTGTTTAAACTATGAGCAGTACCATTTGTATCGGTTACAACAGCCTGCAAATCTTTATTGATTTGTGCGACACTAGCGGCTTTTACCACTGCTGCTTTTTCTTTTGTCTTGGTGTCAGTGACAAGTTTTGGATAGACAAGCGTTCCTTGATTTGCAAAAACAGAATACATGGTTGCTTGTTGAATTGGATTAATTAATAGCTGTCCTTGGCCATAACCAGTATCCGCGAGTAAAATTTGGGAATCAAAACTTTTTTCATTGCTAATCTGCGCTGGATTCATTGCTAGGGGCAAATCTAGTTCTTCGCCAAAAATAAATTGATCTAACCCTGTACGAAAAGCTTTTTCCCCCATCTTTAATGTTGCTTGTGCCATGTAAATATTATCAGAATAAACCAGTGCATCTTCTAAATTCACTGAAGACACATCCGAGACGCGGGTGACATAATAGTCTCCCCAAGAACTGTCTTGCTGCCATTTCAAACCGTTAATTGCAACTTTTTGGTTGGGATTTAGGCTGCCATTATCAAGTCCAATAGCAGCGGTAATCGTTTTAAAAGTTGAGCCTGGCGCATATCCGGTTACTAAACGATTTAAAAATGGTTTCTTACTGTCATTTTCATAAGCTTCATAATCTTTTTGTGAAATCCCATTGGTCATTTTATTGGGATCATAACTTGGACTGCTGACTAAAGCTAAAAGATCCCCTGTTTTAGGAGCACTTACCACTGTGGCACCGGCTTGATTATCTAAAGCATTATAAGCTAATTCTTGTAAGCTGCTGTCAATGGTTAAGTGAACAGACTCGCCATCTTTTTTCTTTGTTTCTAATAAAATTGTTTTTTCATTGCCCTCTTCATCGGTAATCGCTAATTTCCCCCCCGCTGTGCCCCGTAATTTCTCATCATACGTTGCTTCTAAGCCTGCACGTCCAATTTCACCATCACTGGTTAGTTCAGGATGCTTCTTTAAATCTTCAGCGGTAATTTTACCTAAGTAGCCCACTAATTGCGCAGCGGCTGCCCCTAGCGGATATTTACGTCCGGTAATTTCTTGAATACTGGCACCAGTAGGCAGACTTTTAACTTCATCCACAATTTTTAAGGGCACAAAATAATCTGATTTAACCCAACTTTGATTTAAGGCTTGTGTAATTTGTTTTTCAGTTAGATCATAAATTTTGGCAATTGCTTGAATGTTTTTTTCTTTTTCTGTACCTTCACCCAATTTTTGCGGCACAACCCCTAATTGTTGTAATGTGCCATTTTCTGCTAAGGGTTGATTGTTGCGATCTAAAATTTGACCGCGAACAGGTGCATCCACTGTCATACTCACTTTATCTTTGCCACTCATTTGTGGGAAAATTAAATTTGGCCCCCACTCCAATTTGGGTTGCTTATTTTCATAGGCGATATAGGTTTGGTATTTTAAGTTTTTCAACTGTCCCATTGCCGTTGACAAAGAGAGCTCATAGGTCACTTGGTATTGGTCATTTTTTTGCTCAGTTATTTTTAAATGAGACAATTTGAGATTTTTGGCTTCGATTGCTGTAAAAATATTTTGATATTTTTCACTGATTTCTTTATTACTATACCCATTACGTTGGGCTGTATCCGCTAAAAGCGTGGTAGAAATTTTATCATATTTTCCTTGTGCCAAATAGGTTGTGAAATCTTTGACAACTTGTTCTCTGGCTGCTTGTTTCTTTTCACTTTGTAAATGATACGCAAAAAAAGCCCCGCCAGCTATAAGCAAAATAATCAGTGGAATAATAATAAAAAATGGACGAAATTCCTTCTGTTGTTTGGTATTGCGTCGTGATTGTTCAGTCATCGTTTTTCTCCTAATAAAATAATATCCTTATTTTACCTTATTAAAAGGTACAGTTTTTAAAAATTCGTTATTTTTTAGTAAAAGTTAATGCTTTAAGACGAGCTGAACGGACTCGCTCAGCTCTCTTGGGCAGTAACCTTGGTATATTGTTCTTATTCCTTGTGAAAATCATATAGTCTCTGTGCTCATAAAAAAAGATGTGCCATTTTAGACACATCTTTTCTTTTAGATATATTGTAAAACTTCTTCTGCTTTATAAGCATGGTCAATTAGACCACCGCCCAGACATTCATCGCCGTCATAAAAGACAACCGCTTGTCCTGGTGTAATTGCCCGTACAGGTTCATCAAAAATGACTTCTGCACGATCATCAGCTAATAAACGGACTGTAACAGGGACATCAGCTTGACGATAGCGGAATTTAGCTGTGCATTTGAATTCCTGTGGCATTGCTTCCTTTGTTGTAAAATGAATCGTACTAGCATCTAAGCGATCGGCATAAAGCGCTGGATGATGAAATCCTTGGCCAACATAAAGAGTGTTAGTTGTTAAATCTTTGCCCACGACAAACCAAGGATCATTTGACGCACCACCGCCACCAATGCCTAAACCTTGACGTTGACCAATTGTATAATACATTAAACCATCATGATCCCCTTTGACTTCACCATCAAGAGTGACCATTTTACCTTTTGTAGCTGGCAAATAGTTACTTAAAAATTGTTTGAAATTCTTTTCGCCGATAAAACACACACCTGTAGAATCCTTCTTCTTAGCAGTTGCTAGCCCAGCACGTTCAGCAATTGCCCGTACTTCAGGTTTTTGCATGCCTCCTAAAGGAAACATCGTTTTGGCAAGTTGCTCTTGTGATAATTGGCTTAAGAAATACGTTTGATCTTTATTATTATCCACACCCCGTAGCATGTGAACAATACCATTTTCATCTTTTGCGACACGGGCATAATGACCGGTAGCTACATAATCTGCTCCTAATTCCATCGCATAATCCAAGAAAGCTTTAAATTTAATTTCTTTATTACACATAACATCTGGATTTGGCGTGCGACCGGCGCGATATTCCGCTAAGAAATATTCAAACACGCGATCCCAGTATTCTTTTTCGAAATTGACCGAATAATACGGAATTCCAATTTGTGCTGCCACTTGGGCAACATCTTTATAGTCTTCTGTTGCGGTACAGACACCGTTCTCATCAGTATCATCCCAATTTTTCATGAAGATACCTACGACATCGTATCCTTGTTCTTTTAGCAAAAGCGCGGTTACAGAAGAATCCACCCCGCCACTCATGCCCACGACAACGCGAATTTTACTGTTGTCTGTCATGTAATCACCATCATTTCATTGTTAATTCCGAAAATTTAACGATTTGAAGGTCGCAACTTTTCAGTATTTGTCATTATACAACAGAAGTCTCATAATTTCATGTACTTGTTTTCAAATTAGCATTTTCTTTAAATGGTCGTGACAAAACCAGTAAAAATCGTCAGCATTAAGTTTCATTTTTTATGCCTAAAATTACGCCAGCCGTAATACCCACCGAGGCAAATACCAGAAAGGCTCAAGATTAAAGCCAAGATTATAAAGGTACGCGTTCCTTGTCCTCCAGTTGCAGGCATAAATCCTTTTTCAAAAGTATTGGTCACACGAAATTGGAGTGTCTGCGCCTTTTTTTCCACGGTAAACTCATTTGTTTGAGTATTCGTTAGTGTATTATAGTAAGTCACACTTACATTTTTAGGTAGGCTCACTTCTTCTAAAGAATATGTTTTTCCAACTAGCAAATACTGACGCCAATTTTTAATTGGAACATCTTTTTTGGCAGAAGTGTAAAAAACAATCTCACTGGTTGTTTGATTCTCTTTAATATTCACTTCTCCATAGGCAATAACTTCTTTTGTCGCCTTTTCCTTTAAGATAAAATCAAATGTCGCAGCTCCTTTCATCCCTTTTAATACTTTATATGCATTAAACTCTAATGATGGTTGCTTTTCATTTGCTACATTTAACGTGAGATTCAACTGATTATCAGATTCTGTAAATGAATACATCTTTTGCAGCGTCTCGTTTACCTTTTCGTTTTCATCTGTTACTTCTGGCTTTTTATCATTGAGCTTAAAATAAACATACTCAGAAAATAATTCATAGCCAGCAGGGGCGACGATTTCTTTCATGCGATAGTTTCCCGATTTTAAGCCAGTAAAGGTGAGTAAACCACTAGTAGATGTGCCAGCTTGGGCCTGCTTTTCATTTACTGTTTGCCAAGAACCATTCGTTTGTTTTTCTAAAACAAACTTTGCCCCTGCTAACACTTCTTTATCTGATTGACTATGTTTTTTGATTGTTAACATCCTCGCTTCACCACTGATCGTTCCAGAAGCGCTAATATTACGAATTTCGACTTTTTTTGTATCACTGTTGGAATATTTTCCCGCCCAATTCATTTTAATTTTGTTTTCAATATAACTTTGATCGGCTTTTTTAGGTTTCCCGCTATATTCAATGATTAATGGTGTCGTCACCGCAAAATCCTTAGCAAATTCAATTTTAAATCCGTTTTCGTTACACGCCAATTGATAGACTTCAGCTTCTACCTCGCCTTTTTTCTCAATTTTAGCTTCCCAAACCTTATCACTAATTTGAACATATTCTAAATTGGCATAATACAGCTTAATCTCTCCTGGAATAATAACTTGATCTGTAGAGATGTCTTCAATGATTAAATCATAAAGATGTGCTCCTTCAGGATTAACCACCACCTGCCAAGGTAATTGGGTTGTTTCTGTATCAAAGTCACCCGCACTTTTATAAATGCCATTTCCTCCTTTTTGATATGTGACCGTATTGGCCGTTGTCTCCGTTCCTGTCTGTGTTATCAGTGCCGCAGTATTTAATATTTGATTTTTATTTCCATTTTCAGCTGCCATTACCTCTGGGTTCAATCGAGAAGAAAAGCTCACTTTAAAAGCGGAATACCCCATGTCTTTTTTAAAGCGAACTGTAAAACCACGAATTACAAGATCGGAAGTTTGCTGATCTGCTGCAATTTCATGCCACTTACCATTGCTGTTTTGCAGGGGAATAATTTCATAGTCACTACTTTTTGTTAGAAGTGTTTCTGTGTAATCATGAAACCAATCTGTCGTTGAATTTTTTTGACCATCATCTTCTATTTTTAACTGGTGTACTCTAATATTTGCCAAATCTGCTATCGTCATTGTTTGAATTAGGCTGGTTGAATTATCCTCAAATTTCCAGACATTCATATGATCACTTATTTCATCGCCGGCTTTTATTTCATAGCCGCGGGTATTGGCCAAAATTTCCCAATCCACCCGGTTTTCTTCTAAATCCATAGTGCCTATTTTACGAATAGAGGCACTGATATGTGCATTGTTGGTCCAACTAGTGTTGGCTCTTGAACTTCCTTCAAAATTAGCTTGGATGGCTTCTATTGTGTTGTAAAAATAATTGGCAATCGGCTGTTGGGGAACAATTCCTGCTTCCCCACCGTATTTGTCTCTTCGTCCGAATATCAGCGCTGCTTGCTTTAAAATATCATTTTCCATTTCTAATTGCTGGTTTCTTTTACGTAGTTCTAACAATTCTTTTTGTTCAGGCGTAAGATTATCTTTTCCTTTGAATGAACCACTCGTTTTAGATTGCTTTACCCATTTGTCAAATGCTGAAGCCGTTAGTTCATATTCTCGAATGATTTCTACACGTGGCTTTCCAGCTAAGTAAAGATTGACGATTTGTTGCT
>Ga0334900_1000049_pt1 | contig 216469 bp, 199 predicted proteins | sample GraSluR3_MG_2_FD_207231 | JGI IMG/M metagenome (GOLD analysis project Ga0334900, IMG submission 207231) | Sludge microbial communities from methane-producing bioreactor in Wageningen University, Netherlands - Granular Sludge_31_08-R3 | ecosystem: Engineered > Bioreactor > Anaerobic >... | reverse complement strand
CCGACTTTCTCACCAGAATCCGGTCTATATACTGACGAGATCGATGTGACCTTAGAAACTACTACTGAAAATGCAACTATCATGTATCGCACCGCTACTGACGGCGGAGCTTGGACTGATTGGCAGACTTACTCAGAACCGATTACTGTTCCACTCAATACTGAGATGGACTTCGAGGCTTACGCAGAAAAAACCGATTGGATTACCAGTGAAACTGCAGAAGCAAGCTATACAATCACCGGCACTGTAGCAACTCCGACCTTCTCACCAGAATCCGGTCTATATACTGACGAGATCAATGTAACCATAGAAACCACTACCGAAAATGCGACTATCATGTATCGCACCGCTACTGACGGCGGAGTTTGGACTGATTGGCAGACTTATACAGAACCGATTACTGTTCCACTCAATACTGAGATGGACTTCGAGGCTTACGCAGAAAAAACCGATTGGATTACCAGTGAAACTGCAGAAGCAAGCTATACAATCACCGGTACCGTGGCAACTCCGGCTTTCTCACCAGAATCCGGACTATATACTGACGAAATCGATGTAACCATAGAAACCACTACTGAAGACGCAACAATCATGTATCGCACCGCTACTGACGGCGGAGTTTGGACTGATTGGCAGACTTATACAGAACCGATTACTGTTCCACTCAATACTGAGATGGACTTCGAGGCTTATGCTGAAAAAACCGATTGGATTACCAGTGAAACTGCAGAAGCAAGCTATGCCATCACCGGCACTGTAGCAACTCCCGAATTCAATCCGGAAGGCGGAATTTATCTTGAGCCTCAAACTATAACAATAACTACTACTACCATTGGCGCTACTATCGAATATTCATTCGATGGTGAGAACTGGATAGCAGATGAAACCGTGGAGATAGAGTACTCTACTCAATTATTTGCTCGCGCTTCTCTGGAAAATTGGATTGATAGCGATATTGCTGAAACTGAGTATCATATTCTCAATCCTCCACAGAATTTGGTTGCCGATGGACTGGGAGGTTATGTTCAACTAAGCTGGCAGGAGCCATATAGCGTTAATGAATTGATCCTGACTGCCAGAAACAATCGCGACAATCCCATGCACACCAAACGACAGATCATAAATAGACGAGACAGCGATGACCTTATTGGTTACAATATTTATCGTCAACAAGATGATGATTTTGTACTGCTCAACCCAGAACCGATCACTGTAACCGAGTTCGAAGATACAGAACTTGAACCGGGAGAATATACTTACCATGTAACAGCTCTCTATGAACATGGAGAATCAAATCCTTCCAATACTGCATCTGCTTCGATTAACATGGTTGCCATCCCTACTTTTGCACCTGAGCCCGGATTCTACGATGAGGCAATTGAACTGATAATCTCGTCTGAGACCGATGAGGCAGATATCTACTTCACTTTGGATGGTTCGGAACCAACGCAAGAATCATTATTATACGTCGAACCTGTCTATTTAGATAGTACGGTTACAGTAAAAGCACGAGCTTTTTATGATAGCTGGTTACCAAGCCTTATTGCTGAAGCTTACTATGAAATCGATGTCACTGATGCTTCTGAGGATATATTGAGCCCCATGGTCACAACTCTTCATAATGCTTATCCTAACCCTTTCAATCCTATAACTACTATTTCGTTTAGTTTGGCTGAATTCGGTAATGTCAATATCTCTATATACAATATCCGCGGACAACATATTAAAACTTTGATAAACGAAGCTAAATCAGCCGGAAAATATCAAGTAATTTGGGATGGTACAGATAACCAAGGAAAATCAGTTTCCAGTGGGATATACCTTTATGCTATGAGAACAGAAGATAAGCATGAAATCAAAAAGTGCATCCTTTTGAAGTGATCTCCTCCCTCAATAACAATAAAATGCCGGTGTTACTTTCTCACCGGCATTTGTTTTATCCAATTCAGAATACTGCTCCTGCTTACATCATAACGATTCCCGGTTTCAGAAAGAGAGCTTTTGCTATGAACATAATCTTGAACGATCTTTTGCTTATAATCTTCACTGAGATGGCAGCGTCGATTATAGCCATGAGAAGTAAAACTATGTTGGCAGACAATAATATCGTTGTTTCTTGATTGTTATTTTACCTGTTTACGTTCTTACATGTCTCTTCATAAAGCCTTTTCGTTTAGTCAGGTAACTACTAGATAATGGACATCCTTATTTTCATTTTCCGCATGACATACAGAAAATGTATTATAACTTATTTTGTCAAAATTAATTAATGACCCCTTCAGACCCAATTAATTGAACGCTCCCTCATAAATCAATAAAAAAAGACTCCCCTCAAAATTCTGAGGGGAGTCTTATATTAGTCTGCTCTAAGTTTTATTTGAGCAAGATCATTTTGCGGGTGCTAGTGTAATCAGCAGTATCCATTCGATAGAAATAAATGCCGCTTCCTACATCATTACCACGATCATCTTTACCGTTCCAAACTACAGTGTGTTCACTTGCTTCATAAGTACCATTTACAAGTGTGCGAACTTTTTCGCCTTTGATATTGTAAACGGTCATATTGACATCACCGGCATTTTGCAATGCAAAAGTGATGGTAGTTTCCGGATTGAATGGGTTAGGATGATTACCTTTGAGGGTAGTCACAGCCGGCACAGTATTTTCATGTGCATCAACATGGTCTACAACTATCTCATCTGATGGCTCAGATTCATACTCATCATTATACAATGCTGTGGCATAATAGGTATGAGTACCTGTCGGAACATTTTGATCTACAAAGAAAACAGAGGTGGTCTCACCTTGGAGTTCATCATTTCTATAGATCTTGTAAAGAGTGATATTGGTTCCGCCGGTTGGCATCTGCCAAGTACACATTACATTGTCGTTTTGTGATTGAGCGTTGAAATCGCTCGGTGGCAACAATTCTACTGTTACTTCTTCGATATTACTTGGATCAGATTCTTCATCACCGCTATAAAGAGCAGTTAAAAAATATTCATAAGTTCCGTTATTCAAACCGCTATCTGTATAACTTTCCGCAGTTACATCGTTGATTGTTTCGATCACGTCACCGTTGCGATAAACATTGTATCCGACAAGTGAACGATTATAAGTATTTTGGATTGGTTGAGCAAAAGAAGCATTTCCTGAATGATTTAGATCAAGGTTGTGATTAGTAACTTCAGTTGATGTATTGGTCTTGCTTGAAAGCACGACCGGCTGGGCATTAGCTTCTCTGCTTACAGGTGCTACTACACCTTGGATACACCAATTATAGTCTAGATCATACTCGGTTATCAGTTCCCAAGCACCACCTGCTAAAGCGATCCATCCACCTTTTTCTGGTTCCATAGGACCGGCATCTGTACTAGCTGGGTGATCGCCTGTAGCATCAATAGAATAACCTATCCAATATTCATTCCCATCTTCAAGTGGGATTGGTGTATCTAGTGTATGAGATGACCACTCGCCTACAATAACCTCATCCATTACATCAGCATTATAAACTTCTGTACCCGGATTACCGAAACTTCCACCTTCCCAAACTACAACATTAAGTCCAGTAAATTGTGGATCTCTGATATGATAGTTTACAGTTGAAATCTGATAATCACCATAATAAGCTGATAGTTCGTCTGCTGTAAATCTGGCAGCCGAATACCAACTGGCAACGCCACCAGTACCAATACCATTGTTATCATAACCATTTTGATACTCGATGATCTGGCCTGCAGATGCCGGGGGATCCCAAGTTAAGAATACATTGTTGATGTTTTGAACTTCTGCTGCTACATTCTCGGGCGGATCATTCGTCTCGACGGGATTCGCTGTTAACGCTAAAGAAACGCTTAACAGTAATACAACTAACACTACATTTTTCATTTTCATACTCATCTCCTTTTTTTATAGTCTTTTAAAGCACATCCATTTCGCATGGATAAATTTTCACGCTATACTATCAATTTATATAATTTTAAAATATCGTTTCTTTGTCAACAACTTTTTTACAATAGCTATATTTTTTTTCGTTTCTCGAGTATTTTCTTGATCTCTTCGGCATGAACAGGGGCAGTGCCAAGCTTGCTGACTTTAATTCCGGCTGCAATATTTGCCAATTTAGCAGCTTGAGAAAGACTCACCCTGGCACTTAGCGCTAAAGCTAAAGTAGCTACTACTGTATCTCCCGCTCCGGAAACATCATATACTTCGCGGGCAGTAGTAGGGATATGGATAACCCGGATATCATCGGCATGTTCGAAAACACTCATCCCATCTTCTCCGGCAGTTATTATGACATTACAGTTCAGCCTTTTTGCCAGTTCTATTCCACATTCTTCCCGTTCCATTTTGCTTTTTATTACTCGATGACACATTTCACCGGCTTCTTTTTGGTTTGGAGTGATCAGAGTAACATCATGATAGAACTCTTTATGGCAAGGTTTGGGGTCTATTATCAACGGAATTCCCTTTTCCTGTGAGAGTGCTCTCAAATCTTCTATCAAAGCCCTGGTTATCGTCCCTTTAGCATAATCGGATACGACAAAAGCTGATATTACACCAAGAGTTTGTAACTTAGATTGAAATACATCTTCCTGCTGATTCTCCACATAGTTGCCATCTTCACTGTCTATCCTCAAAAGCTGTTGATTTTGTGCTATAATCCGCGTTTTTTCTATTGTTCGCTTTTTTTTATCAGTTACAATTCCATCCAATTTGATGCTATATTCGCCACATATATTTTGGAATAACTTACCGGCGATATCATCACCTATCACACCAAACAAATGACTTATCCCGCCCAAAGATGAAACATTAGCTGCCACATTTGCCGCTCCGCCCGGTGTATATTGCTCCCTTTCAACCGCTACAATCGGGATAGGTGCTTCGGGAGATATCCTCTCCACTGCTCCGAAAATATACTTATCAAGCATTAGATCGCCAAAAACCGCGATATTACATTTGGCAAATTTCTGCAAAATTTCACTATCTATCATATCAACCTCTTCATTATAAAGCTTCATTTTCGAATTTAGTCTAAACGTCAACTTTTTTTCTCATCAGTAAACATGGATTCTCCAGACTCCAGTAATGCGGCAGCTCTTTGTAAGCCTCAAACCCACATGCAAGATAAAAATTCCGAGTAGCATCATAATGCTTATCTCCCCGCTTTGAGGATAAAGTTCGCACAAAAAGATATTTTACATCCTTTTCCCTGAGATACAGAGTCGCTCTTTGCACCATTTTTTTACCGATCCCTCTATTATGAAATTCAGGATAAATTCCCATGACACCGATCTCCGCACTAGCATTGCCCGTTTGCTTTAAAGTGATAAATCCGATTGCTATTCTCCCTACCTCTGCAGCAAAAAAGATCTCCCCCTTTACTCCTTCAATATAATTTCGATTAGCTTCTTCCAATCCGAACCATTCAGGCAAACTTCTAAGGATATTCTCACATATCTCGGATTTGTAGGTTGGCTCTTTTATTTCTTGAAATGATAGATATGAGCAATAATCTTTTCCCAAATGTCTATGCATTTCTTTACATCGTTGAAGCCACAATTGCTCATATTCTTTTGCACTTACAACTCTATCTGCCAGATCAGCCGCGGAAAATATCCCTCCTGTCCGACACCAATGCACACAGACAAGATAAGCCATCCAGTCCAGTTCATCTCCTTCTGCTCTCACTTTTATTTCCTTCAAACCTTTATTGAAGTAGGATAACAATCTCGTATGACCATCTGTTGCAAAACATATATTACCTATTTTTTTGATAGGAATCGGATCCAAATCTCTTGTCGATTTCTCTATTGCTATCAGTTTGGCTTTGCTTATAAATAGCTGGCTCGGCTGTATACTTTCAATCTTTATCACCCTTATTCTCCTTTATCTGATTCACGGAAATAGACTATTTATTTCCTGTCTATCTTTTTCTGTTTTTATCATTCTTAAATATACTCGCATGAAATCATGCAAAGATTTTATTTGACTATCGGTTTTTATCTATCATATTGTCTTAAAATAGAATTAAGGATAAGTGATATGAAATTAACAATAATAATGTTAACACTGCTATCAGCAATAGCACTCACCGGGGTTGAGCATACGCCCGAAATCGAAGGCTTTGTTTTCGACGACATTGAAGATGAATTTCGACTACTCAGATACTTTCTTACCGAAAATCAGCGTCAATATGCCCAATCTCTGCAAGATAGTTTGCTTATAAATTACATCAATTTATTTTGGGATGTAAACGATCCCAATCCAATCTCAGAGGATAATGAATTCCAAGAGTTAGTAAGAGAACGAGTGGAACATGCCAACAGATACTACTCACATTTCACCCCGGGCTGGGAAACTGACCGCGGGAGAATATATATCAAATACGGAGAACCGTATAATATAGTGAAACAAACGACAGGTTTCGGTTCCAGATATACCCAAAAAGATTATGAGATCTGGCAATATCGGATAACCGGTTATATGACTTTTATCTTCTTTGATATGCAAGGGCATGGAGATTACAGACTTATACATAGTGTAAATGACGACTCCGAACAGTCTTATCCACAATGGCGCTCATATCTGGGGAGAGAGTTTGATGAGCATCTTCTAAGATAATATCATATAAAAAGGAGCTTGAGATGAAAAGATTATACTTGTTACTGACGGTTTTAATTCTATTCTCCATTTTATCAGCTACCGATGTTTTCGAATCTCAAAGGGAGAATATGGTAAATAACCAGATCAAAGCACGCGGTATTTCTCACCGTGCAACAATGGAAGCCATGCAAAATGTACCTCGTCACCGTTTTGTGCCAAGCATGCAGCGCCGTTTTGCCTATTCCGACCGTCCGCTCCCTATCGGTCATGGTCAAACCATATCTCAACCATACATAGTTGCCTATATGACAGAAATAGTTGATCCCCAAAGCGAATATCGTGTATTGGAAATAGGAACCGGTTCCGGCTATCAAGCAGCAGTGTTGGCAGAAATAGTTGATTCCGTTTATACGATCGAGATCATCCCCGAATTGGCAGAAACAGCCGCAGGAGTCCTAAAAAGCTTGGAATATGATAATGTAAAAGTCAAGGCTGCCGATGGTTATTACGGTTGGGAAGAGCACGCTCCTTTCGATGCTATCGTGGTAACAGCCGCAGCGGAATATATTCCTCCACCTTTGGTAGAACAACTCAAAGACGGTGGGAAAATGGTGATCCCGGTAGGTTCTCCATTCAGAACTCAAAACCTGATGCTCATCACTAAAAGAGGCGATGATATCGTATCCAGATCTCTCTTCCCGGTAAGATTCGTTCCCTTTACGAGAAGTGAATGAGCTCTTTAGATAAGACGCACCCGTTCCAGTTAATCTCGATAGGTCTCCTATCCGCTGCCATTATAGCGTTTCAACTAGTGCTGATGACGCTTTTTTCCAACACACAATGGTATCATTTCGCCTCCATGGTAATTTCAGTAGCTTTGCTCGGTTTTGGTGCCAGTGGTACATTTCTAACTATATTCAGATCTTTCTTATTGGACAATAGCCGACGGGTAATAACACTTTCAATGCTTGCTTGCAGTCTATTTATGGCGCTTAGTGTCACACTCAGCCAGCTGGATCCGATTAGATTCGATTCCTTTCTGATCTTCTCCGAACAGCAACATGTTTTCAAACTGATCGCCACTTATCTGGTTTTATTCATCCCATTTTTCTTTGGCGGCTTAGCTATCGGAGTTTCCTTTGCCCGTGATGTGAAGAATATCGGCACACTCTACTTTGCCAATCTACTTGGCTCAGGAATCGGTGGCATTTTGGTTTTGGGACTATTCTGGCATTTTTACCCCGCCTCTCTTCCGATAGTGATCGCTATCTTACCGCTGATAGCCGCCTTAATTTTTATAATGAGAAAACTAGATACTTTCATCATGATTCCTATCATTTTTGTTGCTATTGTTATATTGGTCTTATTTATTAATCCTCCGGAAACAAAAACTTCAGAATTCAAAAGCATCAGCCAAGTGCTTCAACTTCCGGATGCTGAGATTAAGCACGAACAGCCCACTCCCTTCGGTCTTATCCAAGTTGTATCCGCACCGGCATTGCGCTATGCACCCGGACTTAGTCTGCAATATCGTGGTGATATCCCCATCGAGGATGTGGTTTTCAGCGATGGTGAATGGTTCGGACCGATCATCTTTCTCCAAGATAGCAACTCTGCGCATATCTATGATTACTCGACTATCGGCTTACCCTATAGGATGAATGCTCATCAAAATGTATTGGTTTTGGATGCAGGTACAGGCGATAACATAGCGCATGCCTTATCCAATAGGATTCCGAATATCTCCGCTATCGAGCCCAATGCTACTATCCCCCGCATCTTAAACTCAAAGTATCCTCAGAGCTCTGTTTATCTAAGAGAAGAGGTGAGTTTGCATCAAATGCACAATTATACCTATCTCTTGTCGGCAGAAGACAAATATGACCTCATCGTGATGCCCACTTTGGATGCCTTTGGCGGTACTTCCGGATTGTATGCTCTGCAAGAGAGATATTACCTCACCTTAGAAGCATTTGAGCAAATGTGGGATCTTGTGGATGAGGACGGAATGATCTGTATTTCTACTTGGATGGATTATCCGGTTCGCTACCCGCTACGAATTTTATCAACTTTCACCGAACTTTTGGACAGACAGAATATTTCCGACTATCAATCTCATATCGCTGCCATCAGAAGTTGGGGAATGGTTAGTTTTGTGCTCAAAAAAACACCTTTGACAGATTCCGACGTCACCTCTATCAGAAATTTCGCCTCCGAGATGAACTTCGATCCGCTTCAATTACCCGATATCCAACCGGAAGAGAGAACGCAGTATAACCAGATGGAAGATGAAAGCTTCTTTACTTACTTCGATCTATTGATGAGCGGACAAGGTGATGATTTTATCCGAGATTATGAATTTAATATCGCACCCACGAGCGAAAATAGACCCTATTTCTCACAATTTATCAGATTAGATAAGCTCTCGCAACTGCGCACCTACTTCAGTGACCATTCATTACCATTTTTGGAGCTGGGCTATATTATCATACTTGTAACTCTACTCCAGGTTAGCATTGTAGCAATCATATTGATAATTTTACCACTCCTGACCCGAAGGTGGGGTGGCTCTCATAAAATATGGACTTTGTTTTACTTCGGAGCTTTGGGTATCGGCTTTATGTTCATAGAAATCGTTTTTATCCAGCGCTTTGTACTTTATTTCGGTAATCCGATCTATGCAGCTACAGCCGTTATCAGCAGCATCCTGATATTCTCCGGGCTAGGTAGTTTTACCACTTCCTATTTTATTGCTGCCCGCAAATCAATAATGAATGTCTGCTTTATCATCATCACTTTTGCTATCTTATATTCAATTTTTCTTACACCTATTTTGAAGTTAACTATAAACACACCAATCCTGATCAAATTACTGCTGACCATCATTCTTATCGGACCGATCTCTTTTGCTATGGGTATGCCGTTCCCGTTCGGTCTCAGACTTTTGAACAGACACAATCCGACCAATATCTGTTGGGCTTGGGGAATAAACGGTTGTTTATCGGTTATCAGTGCTGTATTAGCCACAGTAATTGCAGTAGAATTCGGGTTTATCGCTGTGATGATCATAGCAGCTTTGATGTATGCAATAGCCCATATTTCTACATCCCTAAGTTATAGCAAATTTTGATTGTTACATCAAATATCCGGGATCGACATCTATTGTTTGGCGTATGGTAGATAGACAGGAGAGATTATTTTTGATGAGTGCGATTGCTGTGTGTAGAACGCTGACGCTACTTGCTTTGATAATAATATGATAACGATACTGCGTATTTATCTTTTCCATTGGAGCAGGAACCGGTCCCAAAATGATCAATTCATTTCTTCCAAATTTGTTTCTCACCATATCTAAAACCGTTGTATTTTTATTCAGTTCCAGTTCCAACACTTTCTTATGCTTGTGCGAGAACAAAAATCTTCCCAATCGGAAATAGGGCGGATAGAATAGCATTTTTCGCAGATTCAGTTCATGTTTGGCAAAATTTTCATAATTATGATCCAACGCCATTTTGATAGCATAATGCTGCGGATTATGAGATTGGATAATTACCTCTCCTGCTTTATAAGCTCTACCAGACCTTCCGGCTACCTGGGTTAGAAGCTGAAAAGTTCTCTCAGCCGCTCTGAAATCCGGAATATTTAGACCGATATCCGCCGATACTACGCCCACTAAAGTTACATTGGGAAAATCCAAACCTTTAGCTATCATCTGCGTGCCCAAGAGGATATCGACAGTACCTCGATTCATTCTTTCGAACATAGAATCGTAACTATCACGGCTGCGGGCGGTATCGGAATCCATCCTGAGAATACGGGCAGATGGGAATATCGTCTTAAGCTGAGTTTCAAGTTGTTGTGTACCGGGAGCGCCAAAGCCAAAAAGATAGCTGCCGCACTCCGGACATTTATTGGGCATCTGATGAGCAAAACCGCAATAGTGGCAGAGCATTGTCTGAGAGCTGCTATGGAAATTCATGCTGATATCACAATGTTTACATCTAAATAGCTTACCGCAGCTCAAGCATTGGACAAAAGAGGAATGCCCTCGCCTGTTCTGCAAAAGCATTACCTGTTCTTTTCTCTCCAAGCGTGCTTCTATCGCATTCAGAAGTTCAGAAGAGAACAATTGCTTGGGATCATCTATCTCCCGCATATCGATGACATTCAATTGGGGCATAGTGATCTCGTAAGGTCGTTCTTTTAACTCCATATATTCAAATTTTTTCTCGGAAGCATTATTCCATGATTCCAAGGCAGGTGTAGCACTCCCGAGCAATACGGTAGCATTTTCTTTTTGCGCTCTGACGATCGCAACATCACGGGCGCTGTAGTGTGGTGTGTTATCCTGCTTATAGCTCATTTCATGTTCTTCATCCACGATGATAATGCCGATATTTTGTAACGGCGCAAATATGGCACTGCGAGCTCCGATAACAATTCGGCAACGCTGCTGGCGAATCTTGAGCCATTGTTCCCATCTTCGCCTGTCTGACATATGGCTGTGTAAAATCGCAATTTCTTCCTCGAATGCATGAGTAAAACGAGCAATGATCTGTGGAGTGAGCGAGATCTCCGGTACCAGCATCAGAGCTGTTTTCACTGTTTTGAGCACATGTTTGATCACATCGATATATACTTCTGTCTTACCGCTACCAGTTATGCCATGCAGTAGTTTGACGCAGAATTTCTCCTTCTCCATTGCCGTAATGATTTGAGATATTATCGAAGTTTGTAATTCAGTCAAAGTTATTTTCTTGTCTTCAATCTCGTTTTTTTTTATTCCTTCTTCCGCTTCGATCTCGCGTGGTTCTATTCTTACTTTCCCTTTTTCCCGTAGCGCTTTTATGACAGAATAGCTATAATCTTTTGCCACTGTAGCCAACGGAAATTCTGTACCAAGTGTGAGAAAATATTCGTACGCTTCCGATTGTTTTTTGGTAAGTTTTACATCATCTGTTTTGTCTAAAACAATTACATAATTTGCGACTTTCTTCTTAATTTTTTTGTCGAATGTTCGATTTATTTTCACAACACCTTTACTTTCAAGCAATTCCAACCAGTACTGTAGTCGTTTTACAGACAGTTTCTTTCTTAGATGCTCCACCTTATAGTAATCATTATCGATAGCCTCTACTATCTTCTTTTCGGTTTCATTTAGCTCGATATTCTCGTGAAATTCCAGTCTGATTACCGAGAGCTGCATCTCCAGATGTGCTCCCAATGGTAACATCGTATCGATAATCTGACCAATCCCGCAATGGTAATAATTACTCATCCATTCTGCCAAGCGGATAAGATTTTCCGGTAGGAGTGGCTCTTCATCGACGATTTCATGAATATCTTTGTATTTGATTTTCTTATTAATTTTATCGTCCGTTTTCCAAACAATACCGGTGTGGTAGGCAGAATAAAGCGAAACAAGCACTCTTGTTCCGGGCAGTATTTTCTCTTTGCTTCTATAAGTAAAAGCTTCGGGTGTATTCAAGGGCAACGCAATTTTATAATAATACATAACTATTTCTTTTGTAATATCTTGTTTATCTCTTCCAATTCTTCTTCCAACTTTTCTTTTCTTTGATACAGCTCTTCCAGTTCCATTTTGAGCATCATTTCAGGTGGAATATTATCAATCTGCTCTTTTTCAGAGATCAGAAATTGCCAATATCTATCGCCGGCAGAACGTTGATGAGCTATCTTTTCTTTGGCTTTTGCTTGGGAAAAGGTATCGAAACATAGAGTAAACCCCATCACTGCATTTACACTTAGCGGTTCTTTCAGGATTATATCTTCCACTTGCAATAATCCCAAGTTCAAAGATAAATTCCCTATTCTCCAAGCGAGACCAAGATTCAAATCTGCTCCACGTAATTCTGATATCAGCACGAAATTCTCTATCGGTCTGATTGAAATGCCGCCGAAGAAACCGAGAAAATATTGGTTATTTGTACTACGATAGGCAAAAGATCGCGTCCCCAGCCCGAAATGAAACTCAGTCTGCACCTCACTCCCTTCCTGCATAAACAAACCGGATTTGCTCATCACAAAATAAGGTGATCTGCGGATATAATCATGAGCATTGTACATTTCGGATCCGTGACCTTCTGGTGGGGAAAAGTATTTCACCTCAGAGAGTATGTTTTCCACACCCACACTCACAGCTGGGATATTGAATGTCTCACTTACAAGCTGATACTTTATATTCCCATAATACATCTCATCATGATAGGTGGTGAATCCTATTTCCAATCTATCGAATATGCTCACTTGAATCCCGTAAGCAAAATCTGCTTCATACTCAGAGTTATTTTCTTTATATAAAGTCCGATAAACTCCGCTCGTTTCTACCATCCAGGCAGGCAGAGTATATGCATTGGGAATGTTTATCGTTCCCGTCCTACTCAAAGGAAAGGCAGCTAATCGCATACTCGCAAACAGCAGCAGCATAACTAAACCATAGTTCTTCATTATCGCCCCCTTTCGGCAGAAAATCATACTTTGAATTCATTTTTTTTCGCTTCTAAAAATAGTCAACAAAACTAATCTCTTTCAGCTCAAATATTCTCTAATCCATTGACCTTTTTTTGCTATTCTGGATTTTGGTCATAATAAATTTAAAAGGAGTAGAGAATGCAAACCAAAATGACCTCTTTCACAAAAAAGAGAATGCCGAGTTCCAAAATAATCGGCTTACCGCTCCGCTGCAAAGTGGATCATTCCAAAGAGAACCCCATCCCCTCCTTCTGGGGAACATGCTTCAAAGATGGCTCTGTTGCCAAATTGGAAGCACTCGAAGGAAGGCTTGAAAAGAACGCACTACTGGGATGGTGTGGAGAATACAATCCGGAAGATCACAATTTCACTTATGTTATCGGCATATTAGCTGAAGAGAACACTATCGCCCCGGCAGGGATGAAAGAGATTTCATTACCGGAATCTGATTTTGCAGTTGCTACCTTCGAAGGAATAGAACCGGACATATTCAGGCATGCACATGAGCTTGCCTTTGATGAGCTAAAAAAAGCCGGTTTGGAATACGACCCTACCCGCGGCTGCGAGATCGAATGGTACGACGAAAGATTTTGCAAGGATGAGAACAAAAAAGTCATCGATCTCTATATCCCGATCAAATCATAGAGGCTTCCCAAGTCAGAAATAATAATTTCTGTATGTATGAGAGGAGTTGGGACTATTTTTTCATCAAAATGATGCTTTGCCCACTCCTCTGAATTTGCAACCTGCTTTGCGATAGTGTTCCAATTTCTCGTTACTGATGAAATTGGAACAATCTATTATCAAAGGTTGAGTTCCGGTTTTTGCCAACACCATCTCCGCTTCCAGATCTTTGTAAAGTTTATGTCCAACCGCAAATACTACTACCTGTGCATCTTGGAGTGCTTCGTCCAAATCCTGATGCACCGGCACATTTTCCAACTCAGGCCAAAATTCTACATAAGGATCATGAACTTTTACCAATGCCCACGCTTCATTCAGGTTTTTTACCAATGTTTCCGAAGGCGAGTGGCGCGTATCGCCAATCTCTTCCAGATAAGAAACTCCTAACACGGTAATGCGCAGATCACGCAGATCGGGATGAATGCTCCTGATAAGTTCGATCGTGTGTAATGGCATGGTATCGTTTATGTTAACAGAGTTAATTGCGACATTCAAAGAGTCATCGATATCAAAAATTGCCTGCATCGACCAGTTTGCCAGCACCGGATCTTTGGTAAGACAATATCCGCCTACACCCAAGCTCGGTCTGAGCAGATTATCGTGTGTCCCTTTACGCTTTCTGATAGCATCTCGTACTCTGAAAATATCCACTCCGATCTTCTCTGCAAATCTTGCCCATTCCAAAGTGAGGGCTATATTGGTCGCCCGATATGAGTTTTCCATCACTTTTGCCAGTTCGGATGCATTGGTGTTTTCCAGCTGGGTAAGTGGATAATGGTTCACATTTATCACATTAGATAAAAATTGTTCCGCTTGTTTCTTACTTTCTTCATTGATACCGGAATATACTCGCCAGAAATCTCTGATCGAGCTCACATATTTGGCTCCGGGCATAACACGCTCATAAGAATGAGCTATCAGCGGAGGTTGCTTCTGGGTATCTATTCCTCTTTTTTCGAATTCTTCGATGATTATTGGTTTGACCACATGTTCGCAAGTTCCCGGTGGTACGGTAGTTTCGATTAGAATAAGACAATCGGGTCTGATATGTTTGCCCAGCGTACGCATCCCATCCCGGAAAGCGGCTAGATCACAATAGCCCCGCTCAGCTTCTCCGAATGCAGGTTTGGTAGCATCGAGCTGAATATCGACTACTACAATATCTGCCACTTCGAAAGCATCATTTAGCCAAGTAGCTCTAAAAGTCTGCTTATTACTCACCGTTCGCTCGAAGATCTTAGCTACTTCTCCATCGGATGATTTTACCGGTGGTACGCCACTGTTTATGGTGGGAACTTTCCAATATGAGCGCATCGAGGCACGTTGTTGACCATGTACGAAGTAGATGGGATCTCCATCTTTGTCTGTGCAATCTGCCACAACAGATGCCATAACACATCCTACAAAGCCCATACCTTGTACTGTAACGATTTTTCTGCCCATTTCGCGTTGTTTTTTGGTGATTGCCAATAGTTCTGCTCTCTCTTTTTCGCTCTCTTGATTTGTCGGCAGTGTGAATTTTCTTCCTTCCGCTGAAACTGATAAATCTAGCATCTACTCCTCCTACTTTCTTTATTTTTCTATCATTGGGATATGAAGTTCTTTGCTAAGATATTCCAGATCTTTCTTCAAATTCTCTGTAACTGGTATACCCTGCTCTCGCACATTTTTTTCGGCGTAGAATTCCTTCTCTCCGGCAACGTAGATCTTATCCTTACCGGGTGCTTTTTGGGATTGTTTCAATTCTCTGAGGATATCGCTTGTGATGGTTTTGAAGCTTTCGATATCTGTGAAGGCAGAGATATCCATGGCAAGGAAGAAATGCCCCAGCCTGTAGGGAACCCGCTTGCCTTTTTCATAACCGTGCAATCCGGCTAAATAACTGCCGTTTTGCAAAGCGGCGGATAGTATCTCTACCATTACAGCTAGTCCGTAACCTTTATGCCCGCCGGTTTCCTCTTCAGTACCACCCAAACCGACCATTGCTGCCTGTTTTTCCAATAGATCTACCAAGAGTTGCTTGGAATCTGTTACTGGCTGTGCCTTTCTGTCTATTGCCCATGCTGGCGGAGTGGGTTTGTCTTCTCTGGCTAATACCTCTATCTTACCACGTTGAGATATGGAGGTTGCGGCATCATAGAGAAAGGGATATTCCATATCTGTGGGAGCGCCAAATGCGATAGGATTGGTACCAAGCATTGGATCGACACCGAATAGTGGTGCTATGGAAGGGCGGGCATTGGTCACCGTGATACCGATCATATCCTCATCTGCAGCCATTTTAGCATAGAAACCGGCAATTCCGTAATGGGTAGAATTCCTTACCGCTATTGCCGATATCCCAAATTTTTTCGCTTTCCCAATTGCCTCTTTCATCGCCCGATACGAGATTACCTGCCCCATACCATGGTTGCCATCCCATACTGATATCGCAGCTTTGTCACTTAGTATCTCAATATCGGTTTGAGCAGATTGTACTCCGGCTTTGATACGATCATAATACATTCTTAATCTACCTACTCCGTGAGATTCTATCCCGCTTAGATCGGAAGCGATAAGTACATCTGCACAAATAGTAGCCTCATCTTCTGGTACTCCCGATTTTATAAATACCTGACGCATAAAATCATAAACCGTTTCCACTTTGTAATAGTTCATAGTTTCTCCTCTAAATCATATTTTTTCCGAAGAAGACTCGTTTATAAAACCAATTACGGCTATATCGTCAAGTTTTTTGTTCAGTTTTATGAACCTCATGCATCTTTTGTCACTATTGAAGCCAAGAATAGCGCTTTGATCGAGGATGAGTTTTGAGGGAAGTAAATTGCAGTTTAGGGTTGAGGGGACAGAAGACAGTAGGTAGTAGGCAGAATGGAGAAGGTGAGAAGATGTTGATTAGTTGATTGGATAATTGGTTGATTGGTTGAAAGTTTAGAAAGAAGGAATTTATAGGAATTTGTTCGCTGCGCTCACGGAATTTTTGGCAAAGAGCATGGAACGTAGGACAAGATATCATCTTGTCTTCGAAAAAACAGAAAGAAATGAGTTGAGGAATTTATTCAGTGGTACTCATGGAATTTTATTGGAAGAGAAGCAAATTGCAGTTTAGGGTTTAGGGGTTTAGGTAAATATATCGGAAAACAGAAAGCAGAGGTCAGAGATCAGAATGGAAAAACGGTCATCTCGAGCGGAAGCCCGACTTGTCGGGGTGAAGTCGAGAGATCTCTTTTTTACAAATGTCAAACAGCAAAGTAGAAAGACGGAGAGACTGTGAGAGTATATAGGAGAAAGAAGATAGGAATTTTGGAGGATAGGAAGATTGGAATACAGTAAGCAGAAGGCAGTAAGCAGATTGGAGAAGGTGAGAATGTAAGTAAATGAACAATGTATAATGAATAATGCAATATGCAGTTTAGAGTGATAGTTTAGAGATCAACGGTCATAAGCTTGTCACACTGAGTAGCTTCGGCGCAAGCCGGAGCGTATCGAAGTGTGAGTTGGTGAAAGAATAGCAGGATGAAGTTGATTAGTTAACTTGTTGATTGGTTGAACCGTTAAGTCGTTGAGGTGTTGATTCGTTCAATCGTTGAATCGTTGAATCGTTTCGGTCATTTGGTAATTGTAATTTGGAATTTATTTGCCTGCCCGGCTTGCCATGTGGAACCCAGTATGTTCCACTGTGGCATGCCATGTGGAACCTGTCTGTTCCACTGCGGTGAAATTTCGTCAGAAATATTTCAATGGGTTGATTAGTCGCCTCAAAAATAGACCAGTCCTTCAGGGCTGGTATTTGTTTATGAAGATAGCATCTTTACGCCGTTCACGGCGTTGATAAGCTAAAACCGGCAAATTCCTCTCTCAGTCTCTTCTCCCTGCTTTTCATACTTCGATTCGAAACTCGATTCGAAAGAACTTATTAGAAGAATGGAATCACGTTTCTACTCAGTATGACGATTTCTTGTTTCTATTAATTCCGGCGTAGCCAAATTCCCATCAATTCCGCGAACGAAGTGAGCAAATTCCTCTCTCAGTCTCTTCATGCTCTTCTCAAAAACTCATTACTCATCACTCAAAACTGCTTCACTATGTTTGTCCCTTCCTCCTTATTCCTTAATCCTTGATCCTTCTCACTTGTCACTTGTTACTCTTTACATATCACTTTCCCTTTCAGTATCACATACTATGTCCTCCGAAGCCTGCAAGGCGAAGGATGGTCACGTATTCCTTTTAGCTTCTATCTTTTAGCTGTTAGCTTAGCTTCTCTTCTCGCTTGTTTCACTGGGAGAATTTGATGCTTTCCTGTCCTATATGCCTATTTGTTGGTAAACAAAAATTTATTGACGAGAGGGGGCAATTCTAACATTCGGTATTCTATTATGAATTTTAAAAAACATTTGAGGTAAAAATGAAAATAATAATAACATTTATACTGGTATGTTTGTCCATATCCGCTTTATACGGAAGTGAAGGGTACCTGCAACCTCCCGAACATATAAAATCGGTTTTCGATGCGCCCGTATCTCCCTTTATGAGTTTTATCAGGTATCAGAACTTAGCATTGGAATATACTTATCAATATCATCAAACTCTGGAGCAATTAGCCGATCCGAAAGTCAATCTTGCCGGTAGAAGTATCTCCGAAAGATTAAACGGTGCCATCATGTTGACTCCCCGCATTGCTGTCACCATACATCATCTGGATACGAATACGTCTATAGAGGTCGCTCTGCCCGAGGAAATCAAGATTCGCAATTCTTCCATATCTCCCGATTATAAAACCCTTGCACTTGCTCATGAAACCGAAGCTGGCATCAAACTTATGTTGATCGATATATCCAGCGGCAAAGTTACTTATATCGAAGAACTCACCGTCAATGATGCTATCGGTGATGATGGTTATCAATGGTTATCAGACAGTCGGACACTTTTGATCAAAGCCATCCCCTCCGATCGCGATGAACCGCCGAAGAAGCCGCTTGTTGCCCAATCACCGATTATAGAAGAGAATCTGGGAACCGTCAGCACCCTGCGCACCTATCAGAATCTGCTGCAAAACCCACATGACGAAAAGCTGTTTGAATACTACTTCACCTCACAGCTAACGCTGCTCGACATTCATACTTTGGAAACTACTAATTTGGGTGAACCTACTATCTATCAACGTATCAAACCTTCACCGGATAGCTCTTATATTCTCATAGAAAAGATCGTTCGCCCCTACTCTTATCGAGTTCCTTATTTTCGCTTTCCCAAAAAATTCCGGATCTGGGATACAGAGGGCAATGTAGTCGCTCATTTACCCGACCGACCGCTGATGGATCAGGTCCCGATAGGTGGCACATATACCGGCCCGCGTAATTTTGAATGGCAGCCACATCATGATGCTAAATTGGTATGGGTAGAAGCTCTCGATGAGGGAGATCCCAAAGCGGAAGTTGACCATCGAGATCGGATAGTCAGAGTCTCGGCACCGGATTTTGAGAAGCAGGAGGAGCTTTTGCGCATGCAGCACCGCTATTCCTCTATCGTTTGGTCGCAACAACCCGATGAGCTCATCTATTATGAATACGATCGTAACAACCTCTGGCAGCGAGGTTGGCTCTACGATCTAAATACAAATGAAAAAAACCTTATCCTCGATATCAACACGCGAGACAGATACAATGATCCGGGTAATCTGGTAACTACCAGTACCGAGCGTGGATTCTCAGTATTTCTAAAACAAGACAACTGTGTATTCTATATCAATAACACAGGCGCTACTGCGGAAGGTAATTATCCTTTTTTGGCAAAATATGATCTGGAAAGTGAAGAACTGGAGAAGCTCTACCGCTCTGAGGAAGGGCACTATGAGATTATCTATGGGTTTGTGGATGACAAGCGGCAAGCTATAGCAATTCGCCGCGAAAGCCAATCTTATCCGCCCAATTATTACCTGGTAGATAGGCAAACCGGCGCACGAACCAAGATCTCCGATTATCCCAATCCTTATCCGGAGATAGCTGCACTGCACAAAGAACTGGTTACCTACGAACGTTCCGATGGTGTGCCACTCTCCGGAATGCTCTACCTGCCGGAAAATTATGATCAAAATAAACCGTTACCTTTGCTCATCAACGCCTATCCGCGTGAATATACGGATGAATTTACCGCCAGTCAGGTAGGATTGTCTCCCAATCGGTTCATTCGTTTCGGTCGTTCTTCCCTCAGATACATGGCATTGCATGGCTATGCGGTTCTATCCAGTGCATCCATCCCGATAGTCGGTGATCCGGAAACGGTAAACGAAACTTTTATCGAACAAACTCTAGAGAGTGTGAAAGCGGCGATAGATTATCTGGATGAACGTGGGATAATCGATCGTGAGAGAGTGGGTATCCAAGGACATAGTTACGGAGCCTTTATGGTAGCCAATATTTTGGCACACAGCGATCTCTGCATAGCCGGCATGGCAAATAGCGGTGCTTATAATCGTTCCCTTACTCCTTTCGGCTTCCAGCGTGAAAGAAGGACTCTGTGGGAAGCTAAGGAACATTATCTGAATATTTCACCATTTATGTTTGCCGGTCAGATAGATAAACCATTATTGTTGATCCATGGAGAGGAAGACTCCAATTCCGGTACTCATCCGATGCAATCTGAGCGAATGTTCCACGCTCTCAAAGGTAACGGCGCTACCGCTCGTTTGGTAATGCTACCTCATGAAGGTCATCACTATCGTGCCAGAAAATCTAGCCTACATGTCCTCGCCGAAATGATAAACTGGTTCGATGAATATGTGAAAAACCGTAATTAAGCTTTACTCACTTTCAAAATGCTTCCTCAGCTATTGTAGCAGAGAAACTTGTTGACATTATGTAATATCTCTTGTTTGTAGTTTATCGGATCAAGGAGGTAAAGTAGATGCGAAAGATAATGACGATAGCTTTTTTGCTAGGTGCAGTTTTAAATATACAGGCTGCTTTTTTGGGTTGGAACGCTCTGAAAACTGAAAATTATACGGTCTTTTTCAAATCCGGATATGAAAACCAAGCGTTGGAATCTGTAAATGCGCTGGAGTATTACAAGCCGGAAGTAGTAGAACTCACCGGAGCTAATATCAAGCATTTACCTTTTGTGTTGGAAGATCTTGGATCTATGTCCAACGGTTTGGCAAATCCGGTCTATCATCATATCCGCCTTTTCACTTATCCGTTTTCCGGGCAAGCAACTTCGGAAAATTGGCTCAGTTACGTAGCCAAACACGAACTTATCCACATGCATCATTTTAATAATATCGGCGGAGTACCGAAAGCTCTCTCTACGGTAATGGGCAGAATCATGATGCCGAATATTTTCTCGCCGGGATGGATCTATGAGGGTATCACTGTCTATGGAGAATCCTCAGATCGCACTTACACCGGCAGGTTGAACGACGGTTATTTCGACACTTACAACCGCGTTCGGCTTAGCGAGGAGAATTTCCCCAGCTTGCTTTCGGCAACTTATAGTCCCCGAACTTATCCCTTTGGTAGTGGCATCTATCTTTATGGCGGAACATTCTTTGCCTATCTTGCCGAGACTTACGGCGAAGATAAATTTGCCGAGTTTTTTAGTCGCTACGGAAGCTCCGGTTCATCTTACTTCTCGCCTATTTTCCCTTTTTTGGGAATAGATCGCCATGCTCGTGCCGTTTATGGCAAATCATTTCCATCCCTTTGGAAAGATTGGCAGCAGTATCTGAAGCAAACCGAAAAACCATATCTGGTTAGCGGCGATCGTCAGACCTATTTGGGTGACTATATAGACAATATGCAAGTGTACAATCAAGATCTCTACTATGCTCGCAAATTTCACAGAAAGACCGGCTCGCAAACTATGTTTACCTTCTATGAAATTGTTCGCCTGCGTGATGGAGAGGTAACCCCCGTCATTACCACGACTTCTCCGATAACAGATTTTACTATCATGGATGATAAGCTTTGGTATGGAGTGGACGAGATCAAGTCCGGCTATGCTAATACTTACAACAATTCCTACGGTTATCAAACATCTGTTCGCCGCAAAGACCTGCTTACAGGAGAAGATCGACAAATATTCCAAGCAGAGATGCGCAGTTTCGTAGTTCTGGACGAAAACACTATCCTTTACTCGCAAGATAGGAAAGATAAATTCGGTAGTTTCCTCTACGAATACAACATAGCACTCGATGAATCCGATATGAGATATCTTACCGCTCATATTATCGATAGATTCAAATTTTATGATGATAACCTATTCGTCTCTGCACGAACAGATTGGGAAAATTTCAGTTTATATGAATTCGAACCTCTGCGCGGGCAGTTTATGCCACTGGTTTTTACCCCTCATGTAGAACAGATAGTAGATATTGCCGGTGACAAAATCTTTTTCACCGCAAATTACGAAGACGGGCATTATCTTTACTATTACGATCTTGAGGACAACGAAGTTTATCGGATCGATGGGGAAGGATTTATCCGCCGGGCATCTTATGATGACAGGAACGACATCCTTTATCTGGCTGCTTTGAATTCCGGTGGATATGATGTATACCAAACCGAACTACAAAGCACAATATATGAAGTCCCTACCGATCCATTCGAAGCACCTATGCCCAATGTATTGCCGACCACGGTAATCGAACCCGGCTCCTATGTGGATAATTTGAAGACGCTATTGCCCGGTGTCAGAATGCCGATGCTGTACGCCGGTACAGATGAGACTATTGTCGGCATGTACCTGCAAGGCAGTGATACGATCGGTCATTTCGAATATGGAATACCATTATTATATCACATAGAAAATCAAAACCTCTATACTGACATGTTTATCAACAGCAAACTCTTTTCTCCTGTGCAAACTCGATTAAACTTCACTAATCAGGAGGATGATAGTGAGTTGTATTTCACTGTTAGTTCTCCACTTTTCAGACGGCTCCAACCTGGTGTCTCTCATCTCTCTCTGGCTTTGCAGACAGCACTTTTCGAAGATTTCGACCGGCTTTCCTATACCCCCCAGATAGCGCTCGGTCTCCGTTTCCCCGGGCTGGTTAATGAGTTCAGTTTTCGAATCCCACTGGAAAACAGAGATTATGGTTCAAGCATCAATAGAATGGGAGCTTATCTCGATTTCTACTCTCTTGCTTATCTATCCAAAAGTCATCTCAAATTAAGCGCTACGGGAATTTATGATGTTGATAATCCATCGATTGTCTTTCCTACAATCAGAGGATATGATGAAGAGTTAACAGCTAAAAAGGGAGCCGTAGTCTCTGCCGATCTATCTACCCGACTTCTCAGAATCCACAAAGGACTTTGGAACCCGAATATTTTCTTCGAAGATCTCAATGCCAATCTATTTGTAACTAGTGCTATCCCGACAGAAGGGTCCAGACAGCTTGCCGGAGGTTTGGAATTGGTGCTCGACGGTGGATTGCTGTTTCTATCACAATCTGAATGGGGGATGAGAGTCTCATATAACCGGGAGGAAGAACTGAAGACCGACTTATTCTTTCAAATCGGGATGAGTTGGTAGGGTTTCTGTGTTTAGAATAAAGCGCACTCTGTCTTGACCGGATCGTTATTTTTCGGCGTTTTGAGATGAGTTGTTATCGTGTTTTTCAAAAAAACAGATATTTATCCTTGACGTCAAAATCATCTTAAAACTTATTTATATATAAGATCGTTTAGGAGGAAATTATGAGACGTATAATTTTGATAATCACTTTATTGTTAGGAATACATATCTTATGGGCACAGACGCCTATCTATCAGCAAGATTTTGAAGATTTTGTTTTTGACACCGGCACCGAAGTTACCACTTTCGGTGATAATGATGAATGGATTTTTTCTTCCACCGGTTCTCATGATGATCGACTTATTTATCATGGTGACTGGGGAACTGGTACAACTACCGGATTTCGCGGTAATGATTTCGTAATGGGATATCAGCATAGTGGCACATCCGGAACTTTTACCGCTTCCCTGACGATAACCAACAATACCGGTGAGGTGATAACCGACCTTTTTGTAAGCTATCTGGGTAGAGTGGAACGGCTCGGTGAAGGAAGATCGCCGGAATGGACTGTCCATGTTGACGGGGTTGAGATCCCGGATTTGTTCTATTCCACCAGTGTCGGTGAAGACCAGACCAGAAGTGCAGTCATCGGTGGCTTGAATATCGGTGTGGGAGAAACCGTGACGATAGAGTGGTCTTCTGACCGAGGACAACCCTCGGGCGCTAGTAAACAAATCGGTATCGGTGATGTTTTGGTAGATATATCCGAAGTGAACCAAGTGGTGATTCCTACTTTCTCACCACCAGCAGGGACATATACCGAACCGCTGAATGTCGAGATCTCCACTACCACCGAAAATGCCACAATCCATTACACTTTGGACGGATCCGATCCCGATCAGACTTCTCCTATTTATACCGATCCGATCTATATAGATGAAACCACCACTGTCAAAGCTCGTGCTTACAAAGAAGATTATATCCCCAGCTCGATCGCTACAGCCGAATATCAGATGCCTACTTTCGTAGAAGATCTTGCTACTCTACGAAATAGCCCTCAGGGCGAACTTTATACCGTTACCGGCGAAGTTGTCCTCACTTTTCAGCAAGATTTCAGAAACAATAAGTTTGTTCAGGACAACACCGCCGCGATACTTATAGATGATGATCCGGGCATTATAACTACCACTTATGAGCGTGGAGATGGGATAACCAATCTCACCGGTACTCTGGGTGAATATGGCAATATGTTACAATTCACTCCCACTCTCGATCCCGGAGCACCAACGTCCACCGGTAATGTGGTAGAACCAACCGTTCTTACTATCGACGTTATGAACACGAATTTTATGGATTATCAGGCTCAGCTGGTTACTATAGAAAATGCAAACTTTACTGATACCGGCACTTTTGCTAACGGACAAGTTTATGGCATTTCAGATGATAGTGGTAATGGCGATTTTCGTACCACTTTCTATGACGTCGATTATATCGATGATCCGATCCCACAAGAACCTCTTCATCTTACAGGCATACTCAATTCCCGTTTTGACGGAGATTACATCACCTCGCGTGATTGGGATGATATGGAAATTCTTACCGGCTCAGTTGCTACTCCTACTTTCGATCCACCGGCGGGTAATTACATAGACGATATTTCGGTCACTATCAGTTGTGCTACCGAAGATGCAACCATCCATTACACAACCGATGGGACTGAACCGGATCAAACCTCTCCTGTATATAGCTTACCTATTTTAGTAAACGAAACCACCACGATAAAAGCAAGAGCATATTTGGAAGGATTGGATCCCAGCCCGGTTGCAACTGCTCAATACAACTTTCCTACCGAAATCTCTGATATTGCTGACTTACGTAATAGTACCCTCGATCTGCCCTATACACTTACTTCCGAAGTTATCCTCACTTTCCAGCTTGATTTTCGTAATCAGAAATTTATTCAGGATGATACCGCTGCTATTTTGATAGATGATAATGATGGGGTGATCACAACATCTTATGAGCGAGGAGATGGTATATCAGGTTTTACCGGCATATTATCCGAATATGACAATATGTTGCAGTTTATCCCCTTAGCCGATCCAGGCGCTCCTACTTCCACCGGGAATACTGTCACTCCGATAGTCCTTACTATTGATCAGATGATGACTAACTTCATGGATTATCAGGCGCAATTGGTTACCATAGAAGACTGTTGGTACACAGATACAGGTACTTTTGCCAATGGACAAGTCTATGGTTTGTCGGATGATAGCGGTGACGGTGAATTTCGAACTACCTTCTATGACGTTGATTATATCGGTGACCCGATCCCAACGGAGACGATTCATCTAACCGGTTTGTTGACTTCACGCGCTACAGGGGATTTCATCACCTCGCGTGATTGGGATGATATGGAGATCATTCCCAATGTGGTAGCAACTCCGGAATTCTCACCCGAAGGTGGGACATATTTTGACGATCTTTTGGTAGAGATCACCTGCGAAACCGAAGCTGCCGAGATCTACTATACTGACGACGGTACTGAGCCCGATCAAAATTCCACTCTCTATACCGACCCGATCCCGATCACCGAATCGGTTACTATAAAAGCACGAGCTTACCACGAAGATATGATCTCCAGCTCGATCGCTACGGCAGAATATGTTCTGCCGATAACGGTTTACTCTCTGTCTGAATTAAGAGATGCAGAAGTCGATAAATTATATGAACTGGATACGGAAGTTGTCCTCACCTTCCAGCAAGATTTCAGAAATCAGAAATATATTCAGGACGCCACTGCAGCCATTCTTATAGATGATGCTCCGGCCGGTTTTTTTGATCCCGGTGTCATCACTACCGAATATGAGCTCGGTGATGGAATCAGTGGACTCATCGGCATATTGAACGTGCATGAGACTATGCTGCAGCTCATTCCACAGACCGATCCCGGTCCACCTACTTCCACAGGCAATGTAATCATACCTGAAGTTCTCACCATTGATGATTTGAACACGAACTTTATGGATTATCAGGCGCAACTGGTAACTATAGAGGAAACTTGGTTCTCCGATACCGGCAGCTTTGCCAATGGTCAGGTCTATGCAATCGCAGATACTACCGGTTCTGCAGAGATGCGAACTACCTTCTACGATGTCGATTATATCGGTGATGATATCCCCACCCAAAATGTAAACCTCACCGGCATTCTGAACTCCCGCTCGGCAGGCGATTTTATCACTCCCAGAAATTGGGATGATATGGAAATACTACCGGATGTCGTCGCTACTCCCGAACTCGACCCGGAAGGTGGCTATTTCTACGAAGATGTCTTTGTAACAATCACTAGCGAGACCGAGGACGCTCAGATCTATTATACCACCGACGGTAGCGATCCCACCCCGGATTCGAATCTCTATACCGATCCGATCTTGATCGCTGAAACTACCACGATCAAATCACGGGGATACAAAGAAGATCATATTCCCAGTGAGATCGCCGAGGAAGAATACATTATGCCGATCGTAGTTACAGATATAGCAGAACTAAGAGATGGTATGGAAGATGGTCCTTATTATGAACTTATCGGTGAGGTAATTCTCACTTTCCAGCAGGATTATAGGAATCAGAAATATGTGCAAGATTCTACCGCAGCTATCCTGATAGATGATGCTCCGGCGGGAATTTTCGATCCCGGCGTGATTACCACAGAATATGAGATTGGAGACGGCATAACCGGACTGGTGGGTAGTTTGACCACTTTCGGCAATATGCTGCAATTTATCCCTGCTCTCGATCCCGGTGCTCCAAGTTCCACCGGTAATGTGGTCGAACCGGAGGTACTCACGCTGAACGATATGATGACAAACTTCTCTGACTATCAAGCTCAACTTGTCACGATAGAATCGGTGGCTTTCTCCGCTAGCGGTGATTTTGTCAATGGAGAGGTCTATCCCATCATAGACGATACCGGCACGGGAGAGTTTAGAACCTCATTTTTCGATGTCGATTATATCGGTGACCTTATCCCAACCACTTTGATACATCTAACCGGTATCCTCAATTCAACTTCCGTAGGAGATTATATCACTGCACGAGATTGGGACGATATGGAGATCATCCCCGATGTGGTAGAAACTCCCACCTTCTCACCTCCGGCGGGAAATTACTATGAAGATGTGGTAGTTGCTATAGCATGCGCCACTGAAGATGCCGATATTTACTATACTACCGACGGTACAAATCCCACGCCTGATTCCAATCTATATACCGATCCGATTACAATCAGCGAGACAACCACCCTCAAAGCCCGCGCCTACAAAGAGTATATGATACCCAGCGGAATCGCTACCGGGCTCTATAGATTCCCCGAAGAGGTAGCTAATCTCGCCGAACTCAGAGACGGTGTTTTAGACGGACGTTATTATCACTTTACCGGAGAAGCAGTCATCACCTATCAAAGAGATACACGCAACCAGAAATATATCCAAGATGAAACCGCAGCGCTGCTTATAGACGACGATGATGGCATTTTGACCCCGGATTATGATCTGGGTGATTCTATCGGAGATTTTATCGGATATTTGGATAGCTACAATCAAATGCTTCAGTTCATCCCTATCACCGATGCCGGTACTCCTATCTCCAGCGGCAATACTATCACACCTATCGTTACCACTTTGAATGACATCGGCTCTGAAGATCAGGGTAAACTAATGAAAGTTTATAATGTGGAATTTGCCGCTAGTGGAAATTTCGCCGCTGATAATAACTATACACTCAGCGATCTTACCGGCACGCTCAATTTCCGTACCGCTTTTGCCGAAGCGGACTACATCGGTGAGCCTATCCCACAAGAACCACAAGACCTGATCGTACTAGTCGGTCAGTATAACGATGAGCTCCAAATCTATACTCGCTTCTGGGACGATTTTATCGACTATGATGCTGATGCTGTTCACTCATTTACCCATTTCATTACCGGCAACACTGGAGAAGATTTCCCCCAGACTGCTGTCCAACTGGATTTCAGCAATGTGTCTACCTCCGGGAATGTAACGGTTAATTTCTATGATGATTACCCTGAAACAATAGCCGGTATTACACATGATTATGTCAGTCAGTATCACTGGCATATAGTAACTGCCGATTTTGCTTTTGGCTCCGCTCTGCTCGATTTCTATCTCGATGATATAGAGAACAACGGCATTATCACACCAGAAACTGTGCATATATATAGCCGTCCGGAATACGGACAGGGAGATTTTTCGCTTCTTACCACATCTTATGCTAATGATACTCTCTCTGCCACGATCAATGAAATGGGTGAGTTTGTCTTTGCCAGTGATGATAACCCACTCTCTATTCATATCCCCCAGGAGCTCCCCTTTGCAGAATTATTTGAGACCGAACAAATACCTTTTGCCTGGACACAAGAATATATCGTCGGCGCGCAAGATTGGACTGTCCAAGCCGGCGGTTATAACAGCAATCCGCCCAATGCTCATACAGGTGATTATAATGCCGCATTCCTGCCAAGTACTTCTGGCAATGCCACAAAATTGGTCACTCCACCGATAGATCTGACACCTGCCGATTATCCCGAACTTAATTTCTGGCACGCTCAGGTGGAATGGGATAATAACCAAGATGAATTGCATGTTTATTATAAACTCGCTTGGGAGGATGATTGGCAGCTTTTGGAATCTTACACGGAAAATGTGCCGACTTGGACAGAGAGAACTATCCAAATACCTGAAACTTCCCAGACCGTATATTTCGCCTTTGAAGCGATCGATGGTGGCGGCTACGGAGTTTGTATAGACGATATCGAAGCTTATGATGCCGGTCCACCTCCGGTGCCTGAGATAGTCGTCACTCCATCCGAGTTCGATATCTCACTTGTGCATGGCGAGACTACGGAGATCACTCTGAATATCGCCAATCCGGGCACTGCTGATCTAGATTATTCCATCACAATATCCTACTTGGAAGACCACAGCGGCTTCACGAATCTATATTCCGCAAATTCAGCCAGAAGGAATTCACACCAAAGGGTACGCCACAGCGACTTTGATACCCGGGAAGAATGGCTGATCATTTCCAATCTTAGCGGAACAGTATCTCCCGCAGAATCTGTAGATATCCAGATAACCGTCGATGCCACTGAGCTCGATCCCGATAATTATGAAGCTGAACTTATCATCGCTAACAATGCTGAGGACGATGTCATCGTTCCGGTATCACTCGAAGTAGAAGTACCACCACTCAATCCACCGGGAAACCTTGCTATCGATACTACAAGCGGACTATTTAGCTGGGATGAACCGGATTATAGTAATCTGGAGCTGATAGAATATGAGGTTTATTTGGACGGAGAGCTGGAAGCTACTACAGAAGAAACCGAATATTTGTTTGAAGACTTGGTTTATGACGAAACCTATATAGCCGGTGTGAAGGCAATATATAACTGGGGTGAATCTGAGCTGGTTACGATAGAATTCACCTTTGAAGGAATACCGCAAATTTCCGTAACTCCCGAAGGGTTCAATGTCAATGTGGAATATGGCGGTCAGGTTAGTGAGATATTGCTGATAATGAACCCCGGCAGCGCACCACTCGACTTTGATATCGTTATCGAAGAAGATGGTGACCGACGAAACAGTCCAACCGGTTTTAGTGAGGTTAACTCTATTAGACTCAACCATAGAAGCGCGACACGCAATCCTATCTACCGGAACTGGCTCTCGGCTGACCCGACCAGCGGAACTATCCTGCCGGAAGATAATCAGATTATCGATCTCCTCTTTGATGCATCCGAACTGCTGGGCGGAACCACTTACACAGCCGAAGTTATTATAAACAACAATGCCGGTGATGCGGTGCTTATTCCTGTCAGTCTAAATGTAGGAGAGCAACCGATAATCCCACCAGCTAATCTGGAAGCTGATATCGTTAATGTGAATGATGTGGAGCTAAGCTGGGAAGAGCCGGAATTGCTACGCTCCGTTACCGGATACAATGTCTATATGGATGATGAGATCATAGCCGAAATCGATGGCGCTGAAAATACTAATTACCTCGTAGAAGCCTTGGCTGAAGGTCTCTATAATTTCCATGTGACAGCTATCTATGACGAGATTATCGAATCCGATCCTTCTAATGATGTGGATGTGGCAATCGAACTGGTTCCACCATCAGACTTTGAAGCTAACTCGCAGATTTCTGATGTACTATGCACTTGGCAGGTACCAATTGGTACTACTTCCGTTACAAGCTACCACGTTTATCGAGATGATGAGCTTATTGCAGAAGTAACAGAAACCGAATACTTGGACACCGATGTGCCGGTGGGAACTTATACATATTATGCCACCGCCATATATAATGAAGAGTACGAATCTTCTCCATCTAACCAAGTTACCATAGACCATACGGATGCAAACGAAACCGTTGTGCCGGCAGTAACAGCTCTGAAGGGTAATTATCCTAACCCATTCAATCCGGAGACGACAATTTCGTTCTCATTGAAAGAAGCTAATCATGTAGTACTCGAAATTTACGATATCAAAGGTAAAAAAGTCCGTACACTGGTGAATGATTACCTGTCTGCTTCTGAACATGAGATCGTGTGGGATGGGAAAAATGAGAGTAGACAAACAGCAGCTAGTGGTGTATATTTCTATCGGATGAGCACAAAAGATTATTCCGAAGTGAGGAAGATGATAATTTTGAAATAGTCTCAAATGATAATGGGCGTATCCACTTAATGAGATGCGCCCATCTTCTCATCTGCACTACAACAAACTACCCTAAAAGACATAAAACTTTCCCAAACTTAGCACTCGAACTTTTAGTTTGACAACAAAGCAAAGCAAATTAATTTGTCATTGAATTAGCAATGAGATAAAGGGAGTGCTAAGAAAGAGGAAAAGAGATATGAAGAAGACAGAGATAAGACAGCAGCGTTTGTTAAAAGCGTTGGTAGAAGAATATATCGAACATATCGAGCCAGTTTCTTCTCAGCTAATCAGTGATAAGCATATACCGGAGGCAAGTCCTGCGACCATCCGATTGGATATGGCTAAGCTGGAGGAGAAGAATCTGATTTTTCAGCAGCATACTTCAGCCGGCAGAGTGCCTACTATCAGCGGATATCGTGCTTATCTGAGTTTGATAGAACCGGAACTTGAAAAGCTGAATTATGAAAATACCGACTTGATCAGGAATATTCTTGTCCAGTATTATCGCGATACTCCCATGGCACTTCATTATATCATGCAGCTTCTGGCGCGTGAGACAGATGAACTCAGCTTTGTGGCAGAGCCGGAGGTATCTTATGGCTACCTAAATAAGCTCGATGTCTTCAAAATATCCGAGAACAAGCTTCTCTTTGTGGTCAGTCTCGATTCCGGTTTGGATAAGACGGTTATCCTAAACACAGATACTCAGATCTCCGAATATCAGCTGCGAACCATCGTTCGCTATGTGAATGATGATCTGATAGGCAGGCGAATATATGATATACAGCACAAGTACTTGGAAGAGATATTCGAAAAAGTGACCGAAGAGAACAAACTCCTCAAACTATTTTTGGATGAGTTTCACAAAGCCCTAATCCGTATCAGTAATTATTTCATTCATTTCGATGGAAACATAAACTTTTTGGAACAGCCGGAATTCGATGATAAGCGAGCGATACTCAGCTTCTTGGGATTTATCCAACGCCAAGATCATTTGGTAGGTCTGATGCAGAAAGAGACAGAGAAAAAACCGTATCATTATCTGCTGGGCGAAGAGCTTGGCAGAACCGATATGGCTAATTATTCCATGGTATTTGCCAAATATGAGATCTTTGGTGTTCCGGGATATCTTGGGATCTTGGCTCCTGCGCGGATGAATTATCGCAAACATATCCCTATCATCAGAGATTTCGCTAAAACCATAACAAATACAACAAATAAAGGTGTAGTGCTCCATGAAAAACAAAAATGAAAAGAAAGAATTAAAGGATAAGCAAGAAGATCTGAAAAAGAAAAAACAAGAAGTTCAGCAAGATTCTGCTGATAAAAAGCTAGAGCAGAAAGAGAAAAAAGAGCTGACGGAAAAAGAGCAGATCGAGATGCTCCAAAAAGAGATCGAAGAACTCAAAGAGCGGCGCTTGCGTACAGCTGCGGAGTTCGAGAATTTCCGCCGGCGCTCCACTCAAGAAAAATCGAACTGGATAAAGCTGGCGACCGAAAGATTGGTGCTCGAATTATGTGATGTTTTAGACAACTTTGAACGTGCGCTCTCCGCTCCGGTGGATAAGAAAAACATCAAATCTTTCGAGCAGGGAGTGAAGATGATCTATAAGCAGATGGAATCTGTCTTAGCCAAAGAAGGCGTGAAAAAGATCGAATGTATGGAAAAGCAGTTCGATCCTTCTCTTCATGACGCCTTGGCACATGTGCCTTCCGAAAAAAAAGAAAACACAGTAGTCGCAGTTATTCAAAACGGTTATGTGATGAACGACAAAGTCATAAGACCTGCCAAAGTAGCTGTCTCCAACGGTACAAAGCCACAAAAAAATGAAGAGAATGAAAAAGAAAAAAAAGAAGAAAAAGAATAAATATGGAGGATTATTATGGGTAAAATTATAGGAATAGACCTAGGAACTACAAACTCATGTGTGAGTGTGATGGAAGGTGGCAAAGCAGTTGTCATCGAGAATGCCGAAGGTGGTAGAACTACCCCATCGGTTGTTGCATTTACCAAAGATGGACAGCGTTTGGTGGGACAGATGGCAAAACGCCAAGCTGTAACTAACTCTAAAAATACAATTTACTCTATCAAGCGTTTTATGGGAAGACAAATCGATGAAGTCTCTTCTGAGATCGATAATGTCTCTTACAACGTGAAACCCGGCAAATACAAAGAAGCGGTGGTACATGTCGATGTGGCAGACAAAGATTTCACACCCCAAGAGATCTCTGCCATGGTATTGCAAAAGATGAAAGAGACTGCCGAAGCTCATCTGGGCAGCAAAGTAACAGAAGCAGTTATCACCGTGCCTGCCTATTTCAATGATGCTCAACGTCAAGCTACCAAAGATGCCGGTAAAATCGCCGGTCTGGATGTGAAGAGGATCATAAACGAACCGACTGCCGCATCCTTGGCTTATGGACTGCAAAGCAAAAAGGAAGAAAAGGTAGCAGTTTACGACCTGGGTGGCGGTACTTTCGATATCTCTATTTTGGAAGTAGCCGAAGGCGTGGTAGAAGTTCTCTCCACAAACGGTGATACTCACCTTGGCGGCGATGACTTTGATAAGCGGGTTATGGACTGGATCGTATCCGAATTCAAGAAGCAAGAAGGTATAGACCTATCCAAAGATGCTATGGCTCTTCAACGTATTAGAGAAGCAGCAGAGAAAGCCAAAGTTGAATTATCCGGCACACAATCTACCAATATCAATCTGCCCTTTATCACCGCAGATGCGCAAGGACCGAAACATCTGAACATGGATCTCACCAGATCTCAGTTCAACAAACTTACTTCCGATCTGGTCGATCGTTCGATCGAACCTTGCCGAATGGCATTGAAAGATGCCAAACTATCCGCTAATGACATTGATGAGATCTTACTCGTCGGTGGAAGTACACGTATCCCCGCTGTAATCAGTGCTGTGGAAGAATTCTTTGGTAAGAAACCGAACCGTAGCCTGAATCCGGACGAAGTTGTCGCTATCGGTGCTGCCATCCAAGGTGGAATTCTCTCCGGTGACGAAGATGTGAATGATGTGCTGCTTCTTGATGTGACTCCACTCTCTCTGGGAATCGAAACTCTCGGCGGCGTCATGACCACGCTGATCGAAAGAAATACCACTATCCCCACTAAGAAGAGTCAGGTTTTCTCTACCGCAGCCGACAACCAACCGGCAGTTACTATCCATGTACTACAGGGTGAGCGAACCATGGCAGCGGACAATAGAACTCTCGGTCGGTTCGAACTCACAGGTATCCCCCCGTCTCCGCGTGGTGTACCGCAGATCGAAGTTTCTTTCGATATAGATGCCAACGGCATCCTGCATGTCTATGCCAAAGATAAAAGTACAGGCAGAGAGCAATCTATGCGCATAGAGCGTACCGGTACTCTCAATGAAGAAGAGATCGATAAAATGGTAAAAGAAGCAGAAGCACATGCCGAAGAGGATAAGAAGAAAAAAGAGACTATCAGTGCCAAAAACGAACTTGACACGATGATATTCTCTACAGAAAAGAGCCTGAAGGAACATGGAGATAAGCTTTCCGCAGAAGAGCGTAAAAATGTGGAAGAAGCTATCAAAGAGGCAAAAGAGAAATTGGAAAAAGGTGATTCTAAAGAAGAATTTGATGCTGCCAAAGAAGAACTGGGCAAGAAAGCTCAAAAAATCGGCGAGATAGTGTATGCAGAGATGCAGAAACAACAGGCAGCCGGTGGCGCAGACCAAGCTCAGCAAGGTCCTCAACCGGGTACAGAAGAAACCGACGAGCAGAGTCAAACCGGCGATGATTCAGAAGGACCGGTAGATGCAGACTATGAAGTCGTCGATGATGACGAGGATAAATAGTATAGCGTGAATGATAACCCGGTAGAATTCACTTTCCGCCGGGTTATCGTAATTAAATCAAGGAGAAAGAGACAAAAATATGGCTAAACGTGATTATTATGAAGTACTCGGAGTAAGCAAAGATGCGTCGGATGCCGAGATAAAAAAGGCATACCGAAAATTGGCTTTAAAATATCATCCCGATAAAAATAAATCGCCCGAGGCAGATGAGAAGTTCAAAGAAGCAGCAGAAGCATACGAAATATTGAGTGATCAGAATAAACGAGCCAAATATGACCAATATGGTCATGCTGGAGTCGAAGGCGCCTTTAGCGGCGGAGGCTTCTCTTGGGATGACTTTACCCATGCCAACGACTTTTCCGATATCTTCGGTGAAGGTGGCTTGGGTGGTATATTCCGAGAATTCTTCGGTGGCGGCTTCGGTGATAGAAGCAGAAGAACCAGAAAGTCCAATCGGGGCGAAGATATAAAGATATCTCTATCTTTGACTTTGGAAGAGATCAGCAAAGGTGTGGATAAAAAGATAAAACTGAATGTATATGATACCTGCCCTGAATGTAACGGTTCCGGCTCGGAAGATGGCAAAGTCTCCACCTGTCCGCAGTGTCATGGCAGCGGTCAGGTTATGCAGACTACCCGCTCCCTTTTCGGTCATATGCAAACTGTTACCGCCTGCCCTACTTGTAATGGCGAGGGCACCAAAATCGAGAATAAATGTAAGAAATGTAATGGTGAAGGTCGGATTAAGAAAGTCAAAAATCTTTCCGTACATATCCCCGCCGGTGTGGAAGAAGGTCAGTTTATCAGATTGCGTGGTGAAGGTAATATTGGGCGCAACAGAGGACCAAAAGGTGATGTGCTTGTCGTTATTCGTGAAAAAGAGCACAAGATCTTCGAACGTAAGCAAGCGGACTTGATCTGTGAATATCCGATCACTTTCTCACAAGCAGCTCTGGGCACGGAGATCAAAGTTCCTACCCTCTCTGGAAAAGTGAAGATGAAAATACCTTCAGGTACTCAATCCGGGAAAGTTTTCCGACTCAAATCGCAAGGACTCCCCCATGTCAATAGTGCCTATCGAGGTGATCTCTATATTAGGATTATCGTGGTAACTCCATCGAAACTCTCGGCTAAGGAAAAAGAACTTTTCAAAGAACTTTCCCAATTCGATGCGGATAAAAAACTGGAACCGAGCAAGAAGTTTATAAATAAGCTAAAGGATTTCTTTATCTGATTATGCCTTGTTACTTTGCTCCCCAGCTTACCAAAAAAACGAATTCCATTGTGATTGAGGGCAGAGAATATCATCATCTCAGCCATGTGAAACGAGCAAAGCTGAACGACAAAATCTTGCTTACTAGTGGGGATGGACTTCTGGCAGAAGCTACTATCTGTAAATTAACCAAACAAAATGCGATTGCGAAAATAGAATCTTTGGAATCTATTGCCAAGTCGCAACCTCAGATAGCGGTTGCTTTCTCACTACTGAAAAATAAAAATGACTATCTTATCGTGGAAAAATGCGCTGAATTGGGAGTAAGCCACTTCTTCCCGCTTTCAACCGCCCGCACTATCCGCAAAGCTACATCCAATTCGACTGCTAAGTTCAAACAAACAGCTCTGGCTGCGATCAAACAATGCGATAATGCCTATCTGCCTGAGATTGAGCAGCCAAAAACGCTTGAAGATGCATTGCTAAGGATAACCAAGCACGGATTTATACCTATCGTCGGCCACGAAATGGAAAAAGATCAGATCCTGTCGGATGTTATCAAGATTGATAAGCAGAAACCATATTGTCTGATCTTCGGTCCGGAAGGTGGTTTTGATGATGATGAGACCGATTTTTTGAGGCAGAATGAGGTGACTTTTTTCTCTCTCGGTAACCATATCCTGAGGGCAGAAACAGCAGCGATAGCTGCTACTGCTCAACTGATAGCACTCTACTTGCAATCTCAGCGCTCATATTATTGATATCTACAATTGTCCGGATAAAAAAGGTTGTCTGAAATTCTATAATTATTTCTATTGACTTTATGGGAAGAGATCGGTTGGAAATAAGCTCACCTTCGCTTGAGAAGGTGCTGAAGAAACTGAAACAGGTGATAGAAGGCACCCGTTTCGAAGGAAAGACATTCGCCGCCGGCGGATTTGTTCGTGATCTGATAATGGGACGCAAGACAAGCGATCTCGATATCATGGTAGCTTTGCCCAATGGTGGTGAAGATTTCGCGCACTTTCTTCATCAAAAGGGTTTGTGTAAACAACCGGTCATCTATCGGAATTTTGGTACTGCTACTGTAACACTCTGTGGCTTGCAGATTGAGCTTATAATGAGTAGAAGCGAATCTTATCGCGATCGTTGCCGTAAACCGGAAGTGAGACCCGCTTCTTTGGAAGAGGATGTATTCAGACGAGATTTTACTATCAATTCCCTGCTTTGGGATATAGTTTCAGGAGAGATCATCGATCTTACCGGTAGAGGAAAAGCGGATATTGAAAGCAAACTCATCAGAGCGACCGCTGATGCGGATGTTATCTTCAAAGAAGATCCGCTCAGAATTTTGAGGGCGGTTCGCTTTGCCGTCCAACTCGGTTTTGAGATTGAAACCGCTACCCAAAAGGGCATCCTAAAGTATGCCGATGAACTAAAGTATATCTCCTGGCAGAGAAGAAGAGAAGAGTTCTCCAAAATAATCACCTCCGAAAACCCAGCCAGAGGGATAAAGCTTTTGATAGAATTGAACTTGATCAAACATCTGATCCCGGAAATCATGGAGACAGAAGATTTGGAACAAAACAGATACCATGACCGAAATGTACTAAAACATAGTCTCTGCGTTCTTGACAACACCAAGCCAATACTATCGCTCAGATTAGCAGCTCTTTTGCACGACATCGGTAAAGCTCATACACGAACAAAGAAAGATGGAGATTATGTTTTTTATCGTCACGAATCTGTCGGGAGTGAATTAGCTAAGATCATTCTGAAACGAATGACCTACTCCAAGACTACGATAGACAAAGTTTCTGCACTGGTTAGATATCATATGATAGCCAAGAAATGGGGCGAAAAAGCCGAACAGACAAGCGAAAAATCGGTCAGAAGGATGATCTTCAAACATGAAAATTATCTGATCGAACTGATGAGACTGATCCATGCCGATAACTTATGCCATGCAGAGCAATATAGAATACCACTTCAGATTCCCACATTGCTCCATAAGATAAGGAAGATCAAAAAAGAGATGAAAAAAACCGCTTTCCCTGTAAATGGAGCAGATATCATGCAGTTTTTTGATATCCCGGAAGGTGAAAAGGTAGGCGAATTACTAAACCAAGCGCAAGAGATCTGGTTAGAAAATCCCAGCTTGGACAGAGATGATATTTTGCATAAGTTAAAAAAGTGATTGATGCAATATTTTGTTTTGTGAATAAATGTGTATTATATAATTAGGGGGTGAAAATGAAAAAGTATATTGATCTACTAAGAGCTCTGAGAAAAGATTACCGTAAGGTGATAGATGAACTCGATGAGAGGATAAAAATAGGTGAGCAGATAAAGAAGAGAAAGATAGATTCTGCTACGAGACTAAAATCCACCGAGAAAAAATTCAATGAATGGAATCACCAAAACTATGAATTGCTCCTCCATCTATTCAAATCTAAAGATGTTGCTGCCGATTATGCCCAATCGGAATTCGACATCAGCCGGATGTTGCTCTCCAATCTTACCGTCGCAGAAAAGCGAACAAAATTAATTCACAATATCGAAGAAAAGATCAACAAACTTACCTCTATCCAAACCAGCTTGGAAGTACTGGGCTCATCAAAAGAAAAACATGCCGCTACCAAAGTCTTTTTTATTCATGAGAAGGATAGTCAGCTTATCGACTCTATCCTCGAGATGCTACGGGAATATGAGGTCGAGCCAATAGTGCTCAAAGAACTCGCCAATGCCGGCAAAACGCTAATAGATACTATCGAGAATGCTCATCAGGTAGAATATGCCATTGCTGTAGTCTCCCCCTGCGACAGCTCTTTTTTGGATAAATTCCGTTCACTACATCCTCCATCTCTTAATGTCATTTTGGAATTGGGTATTTTCATCGGCAAATATGGGCGTCAAAAGGTAAGTGCTTTGTATGAGAAGAATGTCTGTCTCCCTGCTGATTATCATGGCTTCGATTATATCCTATTGGACGAGACAAATTCATGGAAAGAGCGATTGCTGCAGCAAATGGCTGAGGCTGAAATCGTATCTATAGAAGAGTGAGCTTATGCATACACACGGCAAAAGTATTGGCTGGGCGATTGTAGTAAATCTCATCATTACAATATGTGAGTATATCGGTGGTGTACTCTCCGGCAGTTTAGCGCTTATCTCCGATGCCGCTCATAATCTCAGCGATGTTATCTCGCTTACTTTGAGCTGGATTGGCGAGAAACTGACCGGGAAAAAACCATCCGCGAAATATACTTTCGGTTGGAAACGAATGGAGATCTTCACTGCTCTTATAAATGCACTTGCTTTGTGGGGAATCGCTTTTTATATCGTCTATGAATCATTTCAGCGGTTTGCAGATCCACCGCACATCATTCTCTCCATCATGATCCCCATAGCTTCTATCAGTCTTCTGGGTAATGTGATATCTATGATTATCCTGCACAAAGACAAACATGAAACCATAAATCTCAAGGCAGCATATCTGCACCTTTTTTACGACGCTATCTCATCTTTGGCAGTTATAGCCGCTGCCATCATAATGAAGATTACCGGTAACATGGTATTTGACTTGATCATCAGCTTCACCATAGCCGCAATGATCTTTTGGGGTGGGCTGGATATCCTCAAAAAAGCTGTTCATATCCTGATGATGGGAACACCGGACGATATAGAAATCTCGGAAGTATACAAAAGCATAGCTTCACTTGAACATGTGCGCGATGTTCACAACCTCCATCTTTGGTCGATAAATTCACAGGAAGTCTTCTTATCCTGCCATATTGTATTGGATTGTTGTCCTTCACATGAGAATGATGAAATCCTGCAATCGGTAAAAACACTATTATGGAATGATTATGGCATAGAGCATCATGTAATTCAACTGGAGAATGAACTTCAATGCCGATCATCGGCACCCGGCTTATTTTAAATTGAGACTCAATCGCAAATAATTCTTGACAGCTTTCCTTTGCTTGGAGATTTTGCTCACCGAAAGGTGGGTTATTATGAAAGAATATGAAAAGATATTTAAAGAGTATCTTTATAAGCGGGGTTTGAAGCTAACCCTGCCACGAAAGATAATTATCGATTACATTTTCAAGACACACGACCATTTCGATGCTGATACTATCTATACCCAAATCCGCAGCCGGCACAAAAATGTCTCTCGTGCTACTGTCTATCGTACTATCCCCCTTTTGATAGATGCCGGTTTGATCAGACAATCTTTCCGGCATAACGGCAAAGATTATTACGAACACATCTACGGGCACGATAACCATCTGCATTTCTTTTGCAACAATTGCCATTCTGTAATTGAGATAAATTCGGATAAATTCGAGCCTGTGATGGAGCAGTTATCGAAGAAGATCAATTTCCAGATCAAAGAATACAAGATAGAGATCTTGGGACTGTGTAAAAAATGCCGATCGAATAAATCTGACAGAAAGGAAAGCAATGAATAAATTAACAATAGCGTTGGCAGGTAATCCCAATTCTGGTAAAACTACTCTTTTCAATGCTCTCACCGGTGCCCGACAAAAAGTCGGTAATTGGCCCGGAGTAACCGTAGAGCGCAAAGAGGGGCGTTTTACTCATAACAATTATCATATTAATGTGATCGATCTTCCGGGGATATATTCTTTTTCTTCCTATTCTTTGGATGAGAAGATATCGCGTGAATATATATTGGAAGGACAACCCGATCTGGTAGTGAATATCATCGATGCTACCAACTTGGAAAGGAATCTTTATCTAACCACCCAGATTTTGGAAATGAAACGTCCGCTAATTGTTGCTCTGAATATGACGGATATTGCCAAACAGCGAAAGATCAAGATCGAGATAGAGCATCTTGCTCAGCACTTGGGCTGCCCGGTAATCCCGATCGTTGCTACCAAAAGAATAGGCGTAGATAAACTCCGTGATGCTATCATCGAAGCTGCCTTGTCACACAAAGTATCTCAAACCAGAGTTTTTTATGATTCTGTAGTCGAGGATGCTATCGAGAGATTAATGTCCAAAAGCAGAGACAAAGCTGAAGAACATAATGTAGATCAGCGTTGGCTGGCAATAAAATTACTCGAATCGGATGAATTGGCGATTGAGATCACAGAGGATGCGCACGCTGATATCATCAAAGAAGAGATAAGGAAGATCGAAAAGCATACCCATCTGGAAGCAGATATTGTGGTAGCGGATGGTCGTTACGGTTTCATTCATGGTTTAGCCAAAGATGTTATCCACCGCGAATCCGAGCTTCGTAAGACTATCTCCGATGCTATAGATACGATCGTGCTCAATCGTTTTCTGGGTATCCCCATATTTTTGACGATCATGTATCTTGTTTTTACCCTAACTGTAACTGTCGGTGAAAGTTTTATCGAATTTTTCGAGTTGTTCTTCGGAACAATTTTTGTGGATGGATTCGCTCATCTACTTGGAGCTATCGGTTCTCCCGATTGGCTGATCATCTTCTTAGCAGAAGGTGTGGGAGGTGGCATTGAGACTGTCTCCACCTTCATCCCACCCATTTTCTTCATCTTCCTCTGTTTATCTATATTGGAAGACTCCGGTTACATGTCCCGAGCTGCTTTTGTGATGGATAGATTCATGCGATATATCGGACTGCCGGGCAAGGCTTTTATCCCGATGTTGGTAGGATTTGGCTGCACCGTACCGGCAGTGATGGCTACACGAACTCTGGGTAACAACCGTGATCGGATACTTACCATCATGATCAATCCTCTGATGTCATGCGGGGCAAAATTGCCTGTTTATGCGCTTTTTGCTACCATTTTCTTCCCGCAGATCGGGGGAACGGTAATCTTTCTCTTATACACTATCGGCATTGTTCTTGCTATTTTGATGGGATTTGTTTTCAAAAACACCATCTTGAGAGGAGAAATGTCTGCTTTTGTGATGGAATTACCACCATATCACATTCCTACAATAAATGGAATTTTACTGCATACTTGGACTAGGTTGAAGAGCTTTGTGTTAAGAGCGGGCAAAGTAATTCTTATCGCGGTAGTCGTGTTAAGTTTTCTTAATTCTATCGGAACAGATGGTGAGATCAGATTCGAAAGCAATGAAAAATCTATCCTTAGTTTTGCAGGTAAGACGATCACACCTATATTCAAACCAATGGGTATAGAAGAGGACAACTGGCCCGCAACGGTCGGCTTATTCACCGGTATTTTTGCCAAGGAAGTCATTATCGGAACATTGGATGCTCTTTATGCTCGAATTTCAGATATAGATATAGAAGATGAGGATGATTTCTCGTTTTTCAGTGGTATTAAAGACGCCTTTGTTTCTCTTCCCTTTATAGCCGGTGGAGAGGAGAAAGAAGAGGTTATTCACAGTGAGAATGAGATGGCAAACAGGTTTGGAGGTAAAAAAAACGCTTTCGCTTATCTTCTCTTCATATTGATATATGCCCCTTGTTTGGCTGCTATAGCTGCTATTTACAGAGAAACCAATCTGAAGTGGACACTGTTTTCAGTATTTTATCTCACTATTCTTGCCTGGATAATAGCTACCATATATTATCAGATCAGTATCTTCCCCATCAATCCACTCTCTTCCTTAGGATGGATAATAGGTTGTGTTGTTTTTTCTGTAGGAACTATTATCATATTACGTAAGAGATCTTTTAAATATGAAATAAACTAGGAGTAATAGATGTTCAAACATAAACATAGACATGGAAAACAGAATAGAAAAGGCAAATTGTCACTTTCGGAGAGTATGGTTAACCGCAAGGTAACCATTCTTGTCAATCCGGACAGGAAAACAGTTGAGATGGGATTGTATCCCGGTGCTACTGCTTCGGTAGTGAAAAATGAACCTTTCAATCCGAATGTTATTGTTTCGGTAGGTGAATGCAGATACATCATCGCAAAATCTATCGCTGATGAAATTTTGGTGTCATATAGTGATGCTTAGAGATACTCTAAAGCTGTTGCAAGAGCGGAAGATTATTAGCCTCAGAGATCTTTCGCTCCATTTTGATGTAGATAGAGATGCTATGGAGAGCATGATGATGCGCTTGGAAGAAAAAGGATATGTGCGGAAATTCGATCTCTTTTGTTCTTCATGCTCCACCAAAAAGTGCTCTACCTGTACCAGCTCACTGATAGATAATGTCCAATACCAGCTCGTCGAACAGTAACATTGTCTAAAGGGATCGAGAGAGACAAGTCTCTATTATTCATCTTGTTAAGATTGACCCACAAATACAACTCAAAAAAAAATTGACAACAATTCTTATCTTGTAATATTTTGCACTCAATCAAAATAAGATAAAAGGATCTTTTATGAAGAAATTGGTAAAAGATGGGAGAATGAGTATTTTCATGTCGAAACTAAATGGAAGGGGTATAGTTACTATCGAAGCTATTGTTTATAATTAGGTTTTTTAAAATGTCGCAATCAAGTTAGTTTATTAGGACAAGAATTAGAGAGATTTTTTTGTAAAAAGTATGGAGGTTTACAATGAATCACAAATTGATTTTTTGCGTGCTGATTTTTTTATTGTTCACAGTTACTGCTTTTGCCCGTTTTGAAATGACAGAATCTGAAAAGCTGGCGCTTGTCGAAGAGCAGGTAACAGTGGACAGAGCACCAGAAGAGTATGCCAGTTTTCCCGTAAATCTGACAGATGAAATTTTCGACCTGTTGGATAATTTCGTGCCTTTTAATCAAGAAGGTGAATACCCGGTAGCAACGGATGGCAACCATATCTACACAGCCAGATGGAATTCTACCGAGTTTTATCGTTATGATCTGGATGGCACGTATGTTGGTGAATTTACTATCGCCGGTGCAGGTAGCTTACGAGATATGACTTATGACGGACAATATTTCTATGCTTCACCCAACAGTACGGTTATCTATGAAATGGACTTGGCAAATGAAGTTTTGATAAGCTCGATAAGCACATCCGTACCAACCATTAGGTCTATAGCTTACGATCCCGATCATGATGGTTTCTGGGTAGGTTCTGGGTGGAGTCCGACTTCGTTACAACTGGTAAATCGTGCCGGTTCTAATGTTACAAGTCTTCCAATCACCACTACCAGCATTTCCGGCATGGCTTGGGAAAATGTATTGGAAGATGGTCCACATCTTTGGGCATATTGTCAGAATAATAATAACAACGACCTAACTCAGATCGATCTGAATACCGGTGCCGCAGTACAAACATTCGACGTTACAACCACGGGTGTTATACCCACTGGTGCCACATCTGGCGGTCTGGTTATTACCGATGAGTTGGTAGCAGGTAAGTGGGTGTTTTTGGGAATAGCACAAAATGAAATGATCTGGGTACTCGAACTTGGTGATGCAGCCGATCCTGAAGCCCCCGGCGCTCCTACAGATTTTGTTGTTACTCCCGATGCCGGTGGCGCTTTGGAAGCTAATATCTCTTGGACTAATCCCGATATCAAAGTAAATGGCGATCCACTTACCGAACTTGATGCTATCTTTGTTTATCGTGGTGATGATCTGATCTACACAGACAACAATCCTACTATCGGTGGAGCCGATAATTACACTGATACAGTTACTGAAAGCGGTATATACGATTACACTGTACTAGGTGAGAACTCTTTTGGTGAAGGATTACCAGCTTCAGCTTTAACCTGGGTTGGCGAAGATGTGCCCGCCGCGGTAGAAGATCTGACTGCTGAACAAACTTCACCGGATTTGATGTCTTGTACTCTCACCTGGACCAATCCGTCCGAAGGATTACATGGTGGCGCATTCAATAATCCCATATTGGGATATCATATCGAACGTTCAGATGGAGAAACCTTTGACCTTACCGGTATCCATACTGAGTTTATTGATGACGATATCCCCAATGCCGGTGGTTGGTATTATACAGTAGTGCCATACAACTCCATCGGTGATGGTGGTTCTGCTACATCCAATGTTGCTATGATCACCCCGGAAGGTACTGCAATGCTGGGAACCGGCACAGCTGTTCATACCGGAACTACAGCTAGCCCAATCAACATCTATTATCGTAGTTTGCGAGGACAGATGGTCTATACAGCAGCTGAGATCAATGCATCCGGTGTAACCGGTGCTGCTGCTCTGTATAGCTTTGGTTTCTATGTGGAAAGTCCTCCCATCCATGCACTGCCTAATTTTAGGATCCAAATGAAACATACTACAGCAACCAATGCTGCTACTCATGATCCCGGTCCCTATGAAGAAGTCTATTTTGACGCTAACTATATGCCTACTTCCGGTGACTATGATATAATCACATTGGATGAACCTTTTATCTGGAATGGTGTAGATAATATACTGGTAGATACCGTATTCGATATGGTTCCTGCATATGATCAATCCGGTATAGTCCGTATCTACGACCCACCGGTTCCGGATGGATTCCGTTTTATTCGTTCCGATTCTCAAAACTATAGCACTAATCCACAACCAACTACCACAACTTCGGACAACAAACCACAGGCAATTATGGTTTTTGGAGATCCACCTACAGGTCCATGGATCGCTGTCGATGTGTCAGAATTCAACGTAGTTCTTCCCTACGGAACCAGCAACACCCAAGAAATGATAATTAGCAATAGTGGTGGAGATGATTTGACCTTTGACATTACTGTAGGCGACTTCCCCGGTCTGATAACCGCTGACCCAAGTTCCGGTACAGTTCTTCCGGGTGAACAGGCTGTGATCGATGTTACTTTCGATGCAGATGGCTTTACTGCTGGCACTTATGATACTAATATGGTAATTGATCACAATGCTCAAGGTGAGGATATCATCATACCTTGTCATGTAGTGATCCACCCCGAAGCATTATTTTTGGACGAGGATTTCTCGGGAGCTTGGCCTCCACCGGGTTGGACTACCACTTCTACGGGAACTAATGTCAATTGGGAACAGAGTAATACTAATGCTGCAGGAGGAGAGGAACCCGAAGCACGCTTCTACTGGTCACCCTCTACGGTAGCTACACAAAGACTGATCACTCCCGAGCTCGACACTTCCGCATACACCGCACTTATCCTCGAATTCCGCAACTTCAACAATGACTTTAGTGGTGGTTATGATCTCAGATTGGAGACTACCAGTGACGGCGTGGATTGGACAACATTCGAAACTTTCCCGGCAGCCGCCTTCGGTCCACAGGTTGAAGAGATCATAGTGCAGACACCGGATGTTGGTTCGGAAACATTCCAAATTGCTTGGACTTTTGACGGTGATTCTTGGGATATCAACTGGTGGTGTATAGACGATGTGCTCTTATTCGGCGCTGAAGATGATGGTTACTTAGAAGGCACTGTCACTCTTGTCGGTGGAACAGGCAATGTAGAAGATGTAGAGATCTCTGCTAATGGTATCACAACTAATCCGAACAATACCGGATTTTATTCTATGCCACTCTATCCGGGCACTTATGATGTGTCGGCATCACTATATGGTTACCAAACCGAAACGGTAACCGGTGTATTGATAGAAGAAGACGAAACCACAGTAGTAGATTTCGATCTCGGCAATATCGATATCGACGTTACACCTGCCAACTTCAATGTTACTATAGATCCCGGCGAGATCATCACCGAAACGATGACGATCACAAACGATGGAGCTGGTGATCTGGAATATAGTATATCCGTGCAACAAGATGAATCCAGAGTACTCGGTTTTAGAACCAGAAATACTAGAACAAAAGCTAATCAACCTATCACAAACAGGATAAGTGATCTTTCAGGTTCTGATCGTGATCCGCGACCCTCCTATGCATCATATACAGAACCGACGGATGACATCTTCGATCTGATAGATTGGTTCCCGGTAGGTGTTGGAGGTGGTGAGTATTCTGTAACAACAAACGGAGATCATATCTATACTGCAGCTTGGAACAGTACGGGATTCTATCGTTATGAAACAGACGGAACCTACATTGGTGAATTCACCATAGCTGGTGCCGGTAACCTTCGTGATCTTACTTACGATGGCGAATATTTCTATGGTTCACCAAACAGTAATACTATCTACGAATTGGATCTGGCTGGTGAATCATTGATAAGTTCTTTCAGTACAACAGCAACCTCAAGTGTTCGTGGTATCGCTTATGATCCCGATCATGATGGTTTTTGGGTCTCTAATGGTTGGGATCCGCCTCTCACTCTAATAGATAGAAATGGTACAACTATATCTACTATTACTACTACGGCGAGCAGTTTCTCCGGCTTAGGCTGGGAGAATGTTACCGATGGAGGTCCTCATCTCTGGGCATATACTCAAGAACTTGGTACCCAACAGAATAATCTGGTTCAGATCGATATCACAAACGGTTCCACAATTCAAACATTTGATGTGACTACCCATGGCATTATTGCCGGTGATGCTATATCCGGTGGTATGGATATCACTGATGAATTGATACCCGGACTATGGACATTTATCGGCACATCCCAAAATGATGTTATCTGGATTATTGAGCTTGGTGATTCCGGACCTCTGTGGTTATATACCGATCCTGTTTCCGGAATCGTACCTACAGGTGAGAGTGTAGATATCGATGTGATCTTCGATGCCACCGATCCGGAGCTAGAACCCGGTCTGCATACTGCTGAAATAGTAGTTAACCACAATGCACCGGAAGACCCGGTTGTTGTACCTGCTAATATGGCAGTTGCCGCCGGTCCGATCATATCTGTGGATCCCGAATCGTTCGATGTATCACTCTTACCTGAAGAGACACTGGTAGAAGAGCTAATTATCAGCAATATCGGCGGTGAAGATCTTACCTATGATATTGTGGTGGACGAAGCTCTTAGGCAGGCAAGTGTCGGTAGAGACAGGTTGAGTATTAATGCCACAAAAGCTCGACTAACCACTCGTGAACGTGTCGATTGGCTCTCTGTAGATCCCGATAGCGGCACACTCGTTCCGGGCGATAGCGACGTGATAGGAATCACATTCGATGCAGCCGATCTCGCTCCGGATACATATTATGCAACCATCATCATCACAAACAATGCCGGTGACCCGGTGGAGATCCCTGTATCTATGGAAGTAGAAGTCCCCGAGCTGCCAATGCCTACCAATCTAGATGTTGTTGAAAACACAGGCGAATTCTCCTGGAGTCCTCCCGATTATGATCCACCTCTAGAGTTGGTAGAATATGAAGTTTATCTGGGTGATACTCATGTAGCTACCACAGAGGACACCGAGTATCAATTCGAAGACTTGATAAATGGGCAGACCTATATCGCCGGCGTTTTGGCAGTTTACAATTGGGGAGATTCCGAGCTTGCCACGACAGAATTTACTTACATAGGTGTAGGTGCGGATGAGCTCATTCCAACTGTTACAGAACTGCGTGGCAACTATCCCAACCCATTCAATCCTGATACAAATATCCGCTTCTCTCTGAACAAAGCCGGCAGAGTACGAATAGATATCTTCAATATCAAAGGTGAGAAAGTACGCACCCTGCTCGATAGCAATCTCAATGCTGCGCATCATGAAGTAGTCTGGGATGGCAGAGATGGGCGTGGTCGCAATGTTAGCAGTGGTATTTTCTTCTACAGGATGGACACCGAAGACTACACCAGCGTGAAGAAGATGCTCTTGATGAAATAAGCGTAGAAGTGATGAGTAATATGCAACTCCCTCACCTAAAGGGAGTTGTATGTTTTACTGTAAGGCTGCTATGATTTAGCAGCCTTTGCTTCTACAAAATGCTGAAGCTAAGATATGATTTGCCAAATGGATTGAATTGTTTAGTTTAGGAAAATAAAAGGGCAGCAGGTTAATTTATCCTGAGACATTGATCTCGTATGTGATAAAAAACCTGCTGCTTTTTCGAAAAACATGTTATTTTATATATTATAAAAAAAATATCGAGAAAAGCAGATAAATAGATTGCAATGAAATGCCTGTTTATTTTTTTTGCATGCTCATTTAGAAAGAGGTAATAAACATATGATAGAAAAAGAATTATATTGGAATAAAGCAGTTATGACTGATGCTATAAAAGCTAATAATCAGGACCATATTGGCAACTTCCTGCCAATTTTGATCATTGTTTCACGCAGCAGGGGGATATTGTAATGGACAATGCCGGTCTCAACCCAATCGATCGAATTCGCAGAACTCGTAATATCGGGATCATGGCACATATAGACGCAGGTAAGACTACGGTAACAGAACGAATACTTTATTATACCGGTCGCAGTCGTCGAATGGGAGAAGTTCACGATGGTGCCGCCACCATGGATTGGATGGAGCAGGAACAAGAACGTGGTATTACAATCCAATCCGCAGCCACTCATTGTATTTGGAAAGATAATCGGATCAATATAATTGATACTCCCGGGCATGTGGACTTTACAGTAGAAGTAGAACGTTCACTTCGTGTACTCGATGGAGCAATCGGTGTTTTTTGTGCTGTCGGTGCAGTTCAACCTCAGACGGAAATGGTATGGCGTCAGGCAGATAAGTACAAAGTACCTCGTATTGCTTTTGTGAATAAAATGGATCGGATTGGTGCAGATTTTTATAATGTGATCGAACAGATGCGCACAAAATTGATAGCTAATGCCATTCCTCTGCAAATCCCTATTGGATCAGGAGAAAATTTCTCCGGCGTAATAGACCTTATCAATATGCAGGGAATTGTTTGGGATGAACTCTCTTTAGGCACAAAGTATAAGATGATCGAGATCCCATCTAAGCTGAGAGAACAAGCAGAGAGCTATCGTAAATTGATGCTTGAATCAATTGCTGATCACGATTATGAGTTAATGGAGAAGTATCTGGAAGGTGAAGACATAAGCGAAGATTTGATCAACAAAGCTATCAGAAAAGCCACCCTCGCCAGAGTGGTCACACCGGTTCTTTGTGGTGCTGCCCTAAAGAACAAAGGTGTGCAGATTATGCTCGACAAGATTATCCAGTATTTACCCAGCCCCTTGGAAGTCGATGCAGTAAACGGTTTGGATCCGCTTGATAAAGAGATTAAACTCCAGCGCAGACCGGATATCGATGAACCGTTTTCCTCACTTGCATTCAAAATAGCTACCGATCCTTATGTTGGCAAACTCACCTTCATCCGAATTTATTCCGGGCAGCTCGAAAAAGGCTCCTATATTCTTAATTCTACTACCGGTGAGCGAGAAAGGATCGGCAGGATCCTTGAAATGCATGCCAATGCCAGTAAAGATATCGACATTGCCCGAGCTGGCGATATCGTGGCTGCTATCGGTATAAAAAAAGTTAGCACCGGCGATACTTTATGTGATGTGAACAATCCGATCATTCTGGAACAGATCTCTTTCCCCGAACCGGTTATCAAACTTGCTGTCGAGCCAAAATCAAGAGCTGACCAAGAGAAGCTGATGCACGGTCTGGGTAAACTGGCAGAAGAAGATCCCACTTTTATGGTATCCGTAGATAAAAATACCGGTGAAACTACGATTGCTGGCATGGGCGAGCTACACTTAGAGATCATAGTAGATCGCATCAAAAAGGAGTTTAAAGTCGATGCAAATGTGGGCGAGCCGGAAGTGGCTTATCGAGAGACAATATCCAAAACTGTAAAACATAGAGAGATTTACAAAAAACAAACCGGCGGACGTGGTAAATTTGCCGATATCTCTTTTGAGATCGGACCGCTTTCAGATTTCGATCAATATGAAGAAGACGATAAAAAAGTATCCATGCATGATGGATTCAAATTTATCAATGCTATTGTCAGTGGCAATATCTCCAAAGAGTTTATTCCTTCTATCGAAAAAGGGTTTATGCAATCAATGAAAAATGGTATTCAAGGTGACTATCCGGTTCAAAATATCGGCGTCAAGCTACTGGATGGTTCCTACCACCAAGTAGATTCTGATGCTCTTAGTTTCGAATTATGTGCCAAACGAGCTTTCAGGAATGCTACAAAAAAAGCTCAACCGCAACTACTCGAACCGATAATGAATGTTGAAATAATCACCCCAGAAAGCTATATGGGCAGCGTGATAGGAGATTTGAACGGTAGACGCGGGATAATACAAAAAATGGATGTAAGTCCGGTAGGATCTATAGTGAAAGCCAAAGTGCCTTTTGCGGAGATGTTCGGCTATTCCACTGTTCTGCGCTCACTAACACAGGGTCGTGCAGTTTACTCAATGGATTTTTCCGAATATAAACCGGTTCCGGATTATAAAGCTGAGGAGATTATCGAACAACATAAAAAAAGATAATCGAATACTATCATTTACTATGCTAGAAAAGTTCGTTCTAAAACCTCTAATCTCTTTTCTTTTAGAATTCTTTTATTCTCCTTTATTGAGAAACTGTTGACAAAATTGACACTCATACTTATTTTGAAAACATATAAGGGGGAGATTGTAAAGCTATGGGAAAAAATATCTTGCAAAAGCAAAACTTTTTATTTGATTATACATTCAGTATTATAATGGGATGTGATGGAAAATTTCAGGGTATATTGTAAGATATTTAGAATAAAACAGATAAATAATTTCTTAAATGGAAGAAAAATTGCATTATATAATTAAAAAGTAAAAAAAGGAGAATGCTATGAGATTTATTTTTAAACTAACTATGATTCTAGTGCTGTTTGTCAGTACAGGAATTGTTTATGCAAACGAAACTCAGAGATTCGACTTTTTCGATAGTTGGTCCGAACATGGTATCACACTCGAGAATTCCACTCGCGGTGGTGTTACCCTGAACTTTTCTATCGAGGAACTCGAATTGGAAACCGTAGAGAGAGATGGGGAGACCCAACATCGTCTAATTATGCCGGGCAACTATTTGCCTAATGATGAAGGTGCACCCAATCTGCCGGCTATGAGCCGTTATGTGGCACTGCCCCAAGGCGCACAAGCCAGATTGAATATTAGCGATTCCCGCACACAAGTGTTGGAAAATATCAACATGGAACCGGCACCTCGCATACCGGCAGAGACAGATGATTCACCGCTGGAATACAATCCTGATATGCAGATTTATTCCCGCAATGCCTACTATCCGGAAGAACCGATAATGCTCTCCGATGAGACCGATATCCGTGGTCTGGATGTCGTTATTGTCGGTATCACTCCGTTTCAATACAATCCGGTTACCCAAGAGCTGGTAATTTATCGAGATTTCAAAATCGAGATCGATTTTGTCGGCGGTAGTGGACATTTCGGAGAAGATCGGCTGCGCAGCAAGTGGTTCGACTCGATCATCTATGACTTGGCTATTAACTCTGATCAAATTCCACGAATGAACTACAACTCCAGAAACACCAGAGAAGATTATGGTTATGAATACATCGTTATCGTTCCGGACGATCCCGACTTTATCGCTTGGGGTGATTCCATCAAAGTGTTCCGTAACATGCAAGGTATCAAAACAGATGTAGTAACCACCACCGATATAGGCGGCAATAACCATAATACGATAAAGAATTATATCCAAGACGCTTATAACAACTGGGATATCCCACCGGTAGCAGTTTTGCTTCTGGCAGACTATGGTACGACCGGAAACACTATCACCAGCGAACTGAGAACTGATCATCCCTCCTGGGGTACTTCCTCTTACATTACAGACCATTTTTACAGTGATCTGAACAATAATTTGATGCCTGATGTTATCTTAGCTCGTATAACTGCCCAGCATGAGAACGATCTGGAAACTATGGTTACCAAATTCCTCGATTATGAGCGCAACCCGCCCACCAATTTTGATTATTACAACAATCCGATAGCTGCTATGGGCTGGCAAACTGAACGTTGGTTCCAACTTTGCTCAGAAATAGTAGCCGGGTTTTGGGATAATGAACTTGGCAAAGAACCGGTAAGACAAAATAATATTTACAGTGGTTCACCGGGTAATTCATGGTCTTCCAATCAAAATACATCTATGATAGTTAATTATTTCGGACCGAACGGACTCGGTTATATACCCGCCACACCGGATTATTTAAATAATTACGGTTGGAGTGCCAATTCTACTACTTTGAATAATAATATCAACAACGGTGCCTTTATGATACTTCACCGTGATCATGGTGCTGTAAACGGTTGGGGCGAACCTGATTATCGTACTCACCATCTGCCCGGGTTAAATAACGATGACCTGATCTATGTATTTTCGATAAACTGTCTGACCGGTAAGTTTGATGCAGCGCAGGAGAGTTTCACCGAAGCTTTCCATCGCCATCAGCAAGGAGCACTTGGTGTATTAGCTGCATCAGATGTATCTTATTCATTTGTCAATGATACTTTTGTATGGGGTATGTTCGACAATATGTGGCCTGAATTTATGCCGGATAACACCAATCCACCCGAACCTCGCGGCGTGTTGCCCGGTTTTGCCAATGCTGCCGGCAAATACTTTCTGCAAGGTTCAAATTGGCCCTACAACACACAACATAAAGAGATAACTTATCGCCTCTTCCATCACCATGGTGATGCTTTTTCTACCGTTTATACTGAAATGCCGGAAGAACTTACTGTAAACCATGCTCCCGTATTATTCGCCGGAGCAGATTACTTTACCGTTACAGCAGATGAAGGCGCAAATATTGCTCTTACTGTCGATGGTGAGATTATCGGAACAGCTGAAGGTACCGGACAACCGGTAAATATTGATATAACTCCACAAGTTCCTCCGAGTATTGTAGATATTGTCATTACAAAACAAGAATTTTATCGTTACCATGAAGAGCTACCTGTTATAGCCGATGGTGCTTATGTTGTTTACAACGATTATGAAGTCAACGATGAATTGGGTAATGACAACGGTTTGGTAGATTACAGCGAGACTATCATGCTCGGTATGGAAGTAAAGAATCTTGGTAACGATCCCGCTGAAAATGTAGACGTAACTCTTTCTACCGATGATGAATATATCACTATTACAGAAGATACTCATACCTTCACTCTGGTACCTGCTGATGAAACTGTATTTGGTGAAGATATTTTCACTTTTGAGGTTAGTGACGACATTCCTAATGAACACGATGTGACGTTCATGCTATCAGCTACTGATGGTGATGAAGTATGGGAAAGCTATTTTACTATCAAATGCTATGCACCGATCATAGAATATGTCGGCGTAGAGATAGACGATTCTCAATATGGCAACAACAATGGCATGTTCGACCCCGGCGAAACAGTTGATTTGGTAGTCAGTATAGAGAATGTCGGTGGTGCAGATGCTTATGAAGCTTTGGTCTCCATATTCACAACCGATCCATTCATTACTCTGATAGACTCCGATCCACTTCCTTATGGTGATATCGAGTTTGGCGAAACCGTAGCTTACGGTTTTACAGTAAGTGCTGATCATAGCACACCACAAGCTCATGCCGTTATCTTTGATGTTGATGTGGAAGCTGAGCATGAGATAACTGCTTCTGATGAATTCGAGATTCGTGTAGGCGATTATTTCATCGAAGAATACTTTGATGAGTGGCTTCCTGAAGATTGGGATACTTACTCATCTACCGGTGATGCACATTGGGATCAATTCAACGGCAGCTTAGCCGGTGGCGAAGCTCCCGAAGCTCGCTTTGATGGATCTTTTACAGATAACTCTACCCAAAGATTGATCAGTAAAACTGTGAATACCATCGATACAGAAGAGCTTGTGTTACAATTCGGTCATTATGTAACTGCATATTCGGGGAATTACACTCTGAGTGTGGAAACCAGCAGCGATGGTGATAACTGGAATACCGTCGCTACTATCCCCAATTCAGTTCAACCGACTACAACAGAAGAGATCATCATAGATAATGAAGATGTCGGCTCGGAAGAGTTCCGAGTTGCTTGGACTTTTAATGGAGACCCGGCCGGTCTGCACTGGTGGAATATAGACAATATACTACTTCAAGGTGGCTCTCCCAGCTTAGGAACTATAGAAGGTGTGGTTACCCTCGAAGGAGGACCCGGTAATATATCAAATGTACAGATCATGATCGGTGGCATATTCATCTATCCGGACGAGCAAGGCTTCTTTGCAGCTACTCTGCTACCAAATACTTATGAACTCACCGCAACTTTGGATGAATATGTACCAGTCACTATCCCCGATATAGAAATAGTAGCAGATGAGGTAGTTGATGTAGAGATAAATATGGAATATATGGCACCGCCGCTAGATCTTGAGTATGAGGTCGATCATCATGAAGTTACACTGATGTGGGATGTTTATGAGGAACTCAGAGAAGCTGGTAACTCCAGTGTTGCACGAAGAGATCCTAACTCGGCATCGACACAAACCAACCGTCCTTTGACAAACTTCAATATCTATCGTAGTCATGAATCCGGAGATTTTGAATTGATTGATTCATCCTCTGAATCCACCTATATAGATGAAGTGGAAGAAGGTGGTTATTATCAATACTATGTAACTGCTGTATATGATGAAGAACATGAATCCGAACCTTCCAACACCGTCGAGATCGATGTGGTAGATGCTACGGATGATCTCATCCCGATGGTAACTGAGCTAAATAGTAACTATCCCAATCCGTTCAACCCGGAAACCACTATCAGCTACAGCCTCAGTAGTGAAGAGCATGTTCTGATCCAAATCTACAATATCCGCGGTCAGCTTGTGAATACCTTGAAGGATCAGACCCAGGAAGCTGGTTATCATACCGTAGTTTGGAACGGTCGTGACGAAAGCAATCGTCCGGTTGCCAGTGGTGTTTATTTCACCAGATTCCGTGCCGGTAAGCATACCAGTACCAAGAAAATGATCCTGATGAAATAAATCCTAATACCAAAGAGGCGGGTTTTAATACTCGCCTCTTTTTTATGATTAGTAAGTATGTTATGATCACCTGCATAGAACTTCCGAAGTTTTCCAAAAACCATCTGCTTATCTATAACACTAGTGCACGCATTTGCAAAATTGCTTGACAATATTGACCGTCGCATAGCTTTCATTTGGTTTAATAAAAATAGGTTGTGGGTAGAGTAGTGGATTTTTTAAAAGGTAAAAAACAGATAGTTACAAAACATGAGCTTGAGGGGAAGTACCATCTCATTCCGGCAGATAAGGGATTGATTACTTTGTGGGGTGAAAAAGAGCTGTTATTTGTCCAGAAAACAAACAACATGTATGAGTTTGTCACCAATCTGTTTGCGAGAACAAAGCATGATAATCACATAAAAGAACTGATCGATAATACCGATACCATATTAGTAGAAAAGTTTTCCAGCATCATCGAGACACTGATCAAAGAAAAAATGCTCATCGCAGATAATCAGCCTCAATACAATCAAAGTACCATCTTGGAAAAACCGTTTGTTTATCTGGCTGTGGATTTTTTCGAAATTCCTTACCTGAGAGTATGTGAAACTACTGCCGAGAATTATTTCTATATCGGACCTTTCAGAGATCGCTTCTTCCTATACGATCTTATGTATAATATGGGAGATCTGTTCAAACTGCCTGTCTGTATAGACGAAAAGCTACCACAACAACGCTATAGAGAAGATAAATGTGAAGGATACTGCCTGATAGACATACCGGAGAGAACTGAAGTAATTATCGATAACTACCTTCTGCGAAATGAAAAGCTGCTTGCTCGATTGGAAGGGGAATATCAAAATCGCTTCCGTGATCTGCGTTTTATGGAAGCAGAAGTAATCAAAAAGCAACTGCGGAATCTCAGAAAATTTTATCAATATATTACCTTCTGCCATGTTGTTAAAAAAATCAATACATCCATCACTTATGATGATATCCATTTGGATATTCAGAGTGGGATGATATCTTCTGTAAGAAAAGACAATCTGGAACGCAAGTTGCATATTCCTATCATAGAATATAGGGAGAATGAGGTTATGGCAATAGATAAGAAAATGTTTCCCGAATGTTGGGAGGTATTCAGGCTTTTGGAAAACAAAGCTCCTGAGCAAATAGAAAAGCTCTATCTGGAATCCGGCAGAGAGCTGAGAGATAAATTGTTGGGAAGTTAATGATGGATTGCACAATACTGATTGTAGATGATGAGGTTCAGGTTACGAAAAACTTGCAAATCGACTTAGAGAAATTTCTGCCTCGATGTAAGATAATCACTTCAAATTATGGTTACAGTGCATTAAATAGGGTCTATTGTGAGAAGATAAATTTGGTCGTCACCGATATTGCCATGCCGGACATGAATGGCTACGAACTCTACACTCGCATCAAAGAATATGATGCAACTATAGCTGTGATCATGATAACCGGTTTTGGTTATGATCCCAACCATATATTGGTGAAAACAAAGCAATCAGGTGAAGTAGATATATTTTACAAACCTTTCAAGACAGAAGATATGGCTAAACTAATCGAGAATAAGCTAGAAGATAGCTTATGAAGAAATTTCTGCTGCTCTTTGTATTGCTGATGTTTTGCTTCGCTCTCCATGCTGTTAGTGTAAGTTTTGAATACATCACAGTATTGGCTGTAGAGCGAGACAAACAACTTGCACTCAATTTGGCTGAAGAATTGTATCATGATATCGAGAGATTCCAGCAGCATATCGGAACATACCAACAGATCCCAATCACAATAGTGATGGCAAGGGATGACAAAGATTATGCCACCATGACAGAGAGAGGGAGTGGGATAATCGAGTTTAGTCTGGCATTTTACGATCACCGAGACAAAATGATCTATATGAAAAATCCGCGCGATATCAGAAACTACAATACTTTGCGAAAAGTGTTGCTGCACGAATATATTCACCGATTCTTAGATTATCATATGGATAATGTACCATTATGGTTTCACGAAGGTATGGCTGTCTTTTTTTCAGAAGATCTCTCATTCGACCGCTATCTGAATCTGATCGTCTCGAATATCTTGAGCAGAACCAGACCATTGGAAGAGATGAAATATAGATACCCAAAGCAAAGAATGGAATGGGAGTCTTTCTATGCCAAATCCGCTCTAGCTATCCGCTATCTCTATACGAATTATTCTCACAATTTTTTCAGTTTTTGGCAGATTGCACAAAAGGAAAGTGATTTCAATGCGGTTTTTGTTCAGAGTTTCTATATCACACCTGATATGTTTTCCAATATGTTCGATGAATACCTAACCAAACAGTTCCGCACAGAGATCATACTGGCATCTACAGGTTTGTTATGGGTGATATTACCCTTGATATTCCTGATTGCTTTAGTTAGAAGATCAATCAAAAATAAAAAGATCAGAGAAAAATGGGAAGAAGATAATATCGATAGGGAGATGGACTACGATGACAGAATTCGTTAAATTAGTGAGAATAGTACGCCGCTTGCGAGACAAGGAAAACGGTTGCCCGTGGGATATCAAGCAGACATCGCAATCTTTGGTAGCCAATTTCATCGAAGAATTGTATGAAGCAGTGGAAGCGATAGAATGCCACGATTATGAACATCTGAAAGAAGAACTCGGCGATTTGATGCTGCACATAGTGATGCAGGCGCAGATAGCGGCTGAAGAGGATGAATTCGATATCGAGGATGTTATCAATAGTATCTCAGAGAAGTTGATCCGTCGCCATCCACATGTTTTCGGTAAAAATGAAGCAAAGAAAGATGCCGCTTCTGTGAAGCAGAACTGGGAGCTTCTGAAACAAGAGGAGAAAAAGCATACTCGTGAATCTGTTTTGGATGGTATCCCGCATAGTATGCCGGCACTAATAGTTGCACAGCGCATTCAGGAAAAAGCTGCCACAGTTGGTTTCGATTGGGATAATGTGCAGCAGGTTTTTGACAAATTATCAGAAGAGCTCGAGGAATTCAAGCATGCTTATCAGAGTAATGATCAGCAAAACATGTACGCTGAGATGGGAGATGTGCTTTTCTCGCTTGTGAATTTGGCACGCGTATTGGAATTTGATGCCGAATCTGCACTCAGAGCTACTATCAAAAAATTCGAGCACCGTTTCAAACAGATAGAGAAATATCATAAAGAGAATGATATAGATATCAGAAAAAGCAGTTTGGAGAAGATGGATGAAATTTGGAATATTGCCAAAGAAAACGAAGTTTAAGCATTATCGCTTCCTGAAGTTTTACTTTATCGGCGGAAGCATCGCTATCATGGTGCTTTTTATTATCTACACCGGCATGATACTCAGAAACATACGTGAGGAAATAAGGATAGTACCCGATCTTTATGCTAAATTCATCGGCCTTCCCGCCGATGTAAATTTAGAAGAGTTTTTGCTTCACTATTTCATGACCGAGATCATACCGGAGATCGATTATCCCATCATAGTTGCCGATAGTCTCCGTGTACCGGTATCGTGGGAAAATATCGGCGTCGAACAAAAACACTACTCCGAGCTTACCGAAAGACAACAGCTCTATCTGGAGCGGAGAATGAGACGGATGGAAAACCGCAAGGGTGTGATCCCGTTACGCTACGATATGGAATCTGATGAAATACTCGGTTATGTATATTTCGGTGAATCGCGAACCATGCGGCAGCTACGTTATATGCCTTATATAGAGATTGTATTGGTAATCGGTTTCTTAGTACTGGGTGTGTGGGGTCTTTTCTCGATCAAAAGAACAGAGAAAGATCTGCTCTGGATCGGACTGGCAAAAGAGACTGCTCATCAGTTTGGAACACCTATATCATCACTGCTCGGTTGGACAAATATCCTCTCGATGAGATTACAAGGTAAAGATGAAGAGATGCAGAATATGCTCGATTGTATGCGAAACGATCTCAAACGCTTGCAAGTGGTAGTTTCTCGTTTTGGCAAAATCGGTTCCACTATCACCAGAAAGCAAACTAATCTTCACAATCTGATCAAAGATACGATCGAGTACTTCAATCTCAGACTTCCGTCTGCTTCCAAGAAGATCACCATCAAATTTGAGAGTAAAATAGAGAAGCTAAAGATAGCCATCGATGCTGATCTGGTAAAATGGACTTTTGAGAATGTGATAAAAAACAGTGTAGATGCCATGCGAAATAAAGGTGGTGAGATCTTGATCTCTGCCTTCGAAGATGATAAATGTGCCCGCATTCAAATAGAAGACGAAGGGGTCGGTATACCCAGAAATATGCAGAAAAGAATATTCGAACCCGGAACTACTGATAAAGAGCGGGGCTGGGGATTGGGCTTGAGCCTCTCACGCAGAATTATCGAAGATTATCATGGCGGTAAGATTCATATCCTGGAAAGTGAACCTGACAATGGTACAGTGATCGAAATCGTATTACCGAAGGAGGAAAGATGAAAATCCTATCTCGCAAATTGATGCAACAATACGATAAATATACAATAGAAGAAATCGGCATCCCGGGAAAAACTCTAATGGAGAATGCCGGAAAAAATAGTGCAATCTTTATCAATAGAAGAATACTCTCCCATCCGGCAAAAGTGGCTCTGTTTTGCTCGCATGGAAATAACGGTGGCGACGGCTTCGTAATAGCCAGATATCTGAAGAAATTCGGGCATGAACCGATTGTATTTTTTGTCGGGAAAGAAGAAAAAATGAGCCCGGAGACGAGAGAGAATTATGAGCTTCTTAAAAGATATAAAATTCGCGTAACCAAAATTCCGAACTATGAAATCTGGCAGAAGTTTCGAAACCACCTCATAGATTCAGATCTGATAGTAGATGCTATCTTTGGAATCGGATTTCACGGGATCGTTAAAGGTTGGCTTGCAAAGCTTATTGGCGAAGTTAACCAAGCAGATAAGTTTGTAGTAGCAGTAGATATTGCCAGTGGTATAGATGCCAATACCGGCTTTGTGGATACTGCCATCCGCGCAGATTTCACTCTCACAATGGCTGCTTTTAAATATGGTCATTTTCTGGGGAAAGGACGAGCATATAGTGGCGTGGTAGAGGTAATTGACATCGGTATCCCACCCGAAGTTGATACAAATTTCCCACCTGAAGCGTCATTAATAACATCACAGTTGGTAAACTACCCCCAGCGCTCTGAGTGCTCTCACAAGGGCTCTTTCGGTAAAGTCGGTATCATTGCTGGTTCTGAGGGTTATTCCGGCGCTGCCATATTATCTGCTCGTTCTGCTCTGAGAGCTGGGGCAGGTTTGGTCTATCTATTTCATCCGCCCGGGATGGAAAACATCTTCGAGCCTGCTCTCATCGAGCCGATTACCATCGCTCTGCCTGAAGATGATGCTCAGGCAATCGATCTGATCCTAAAAAAATCTGAGCAGATGAACACTCTTTTGATCGGTCCCGGCATTAGCCTGTCCGATAGAACCAAGCTCATCTTGAGCTCGGTGATAAAACACAGCAGTTGTCCTCTTATCATCGACGCCGATGCTTTGAACATCATAGCCCAACAAGATGAGCTTCTAACATCACTCAAAGATAAAAATGTGGTGCTAACTCCGCATATCGGAGAATTTTCGAGATTAAGCAAAACAGATATCTCACAGATAATTGCAGATCCGCTATCTCACCTCCGATCTTTTTGGGATAGATTCAACGTAAGAGTACTCTTAAAGAGCTTCACTTCGATTTATTATAATGGTGAGCATTTTTATTTCAATATCAGAGGTAACGATGGTTTAGCCACAGGTGGTAGTGGAGATGTGCTCTCGGGGATTATTACTTCTTTTGTAGCACAAAATTCCGATCTAGACGATGCTGTGATCGCCGCGACATATCTTCTGGGTATCACGGCGGAAGAGATAGCATGTATCCGCAAACCGGCTTCCATCATCCCAATCGATATCATCGAAAATTTATTTAAGTATTGACAAGATATTGCCAATCGATTAGTTAGTTCAACAGTCTAAAAAAAGAAAAAACTAAAAAAAAGTCTCAGCTTAGCTGTACAATATAAATGTGTGAGTATGCTATGAAAAAATTTAGTTTTATTCTATTATTGATTTTGACAGCGCGGGTATATAGCTCGGTTGTTTTGAACGAGGTGTTTTATGATCCCGTTGGTCCCGATGCAGGCTATGAATGGCTGGAATTGTACAATCCAACCGATGCTCCCATCGATATGGAAGGTTGGATATTGGAAAAAGCTCAAACTACATTTACCGAGATTGACACATTAGAATCTATCATCATCCCTGCAAAAGGTTTTCTTTTGATTGGAGAGGAATTTGTTGAAGATGCAGATATCAAAACCACCCTTGCTTTTACAAATGCCGGCAGCTCTACTAATGGCGTGAGGATCAGCTGCCCCGACACCGATTATACCGATACGGTATTGTACCACGAACCAAACAGCGACGAACTTACTTGGGATTGCGGAGTGCACAAGATACCGTTCGTTCCGACTGTTCAAGAGGGAAATAGCCTGGCAAGAAAGTACGATGGTGTGGATACAGATTTGCCCAAAGATTGGTTTGAATGTACTAATCTCACCCCCGGAGCACCGAATTTATATCCCATAGATCTGGCTATCTTCAAGATTACACTGCAAAAAATTGAAGGAATTTATCACTTATTCACTTTTATACACAACTTATCCACCGAGGGTGTGGATAACTCCGAAGCTCATGTGGATATTTTCGTCAATAATAACCTTTTTGATAGTTATGAACTGCCGGCGATTGCTCCGATGGATTCCTTGGAATTCTCCTGCCCTATTGGTACGCTCGAGGATGGTCTGTTCGATATATCCACACGCGTAGAGCTACCTAACGATATCAATCCGGAAAATAACCAGGCGGGAACTTCTATCTTGATCGGAGAGAGCCCGATCGTATTTAATGAGATCATGTTCAGACCTTCATCCGGACGCTCGGAGTGGTTTGAACTATACAATCGTTCCACTCGGGATTATCAATTGGATGATTTTCTGGTAACCGATTATGCTGATAGAGAGATTAGATTTTCAGCCTATATTGCCGCTGATGATTATCTGGTCGTCTGTCGCGATTCACTCAATGTGATGCTCTATTATCCAAACACTCCCTTTCACACTATAGTAGAAGCAGATAGCTGGGCACCGCTGAATGTGGGTGGAGATGTATTGACACTTTTCGACAATTATGAGTTGCAATTGGAGCAGATGGAATATAGCGGTGATGGTAGCCAGCATGATGTTTCTTTGGAACGAGTCAATCCGTATCTACCGCCAACGGAGGATAACTGGGGCTACTCTGTGATCGGAGCGACACCGGGCAGGCAAAACAGTATCTATGTAGTCTATTTGCCCACGCAAGCAAGTATCACTGCCAATCCAAATCCATTCGCACCACGCAGAGGTGAATATACCATCATCAGTTTTTCCTTACCGGAGGTCATCAGTAGAGTAACGGTGAGAATATTCGATATCAAAGGCAGGCTAGTACGAAAACTGGCAAATCAAGTATTACAGGCTTATTCTGGCGATTTCGTCTGGAACGGCTATTCGGAAGATGGACGTAGATTGCCGGTAGGAGTGTATATCATAAATCTGGAAGCCACTTCTCAAGAATCAGAAAAAGTATATACCGAACGCGAGACGGTGGTTATCGCCAGGTGAAAGGAGAAATTTTATGTATGGAAGAACTCTTTCTTATGCTATTCAGGGGATAGACGCTCAGCAAGTTACTATCGAAGCTGATATCAAAGGTGGGCTTTTCAAGTTTACAATCGTAGGCTTACCTTCCAACACTGTAAAAGAGAGTCGCGATCGCGTTTCTGCAGCCATAAAGAATTCCGGCTACAAATTCGTTAATTACAACTACACTGTAAATCTGGCGCCGGCAGATATAAAGAAAGAGGGAGTAGCGCTCGATCTGCCCATTGCCATTGCCTTGCTTTATGGGATGAGACAGATCAAATGCAACGATATCGAGCGCTATGCACTTGTAGGTGAACTGTCGCTGGATGGTGAGCTGAGGCCGATCAAAGGTGTGTTGCCTATCGCTATATCCGTGTGGAAGGATAAGCTCGATGGACTGATCCTCCCCACCGAAAATGCTAAAGAAGCCGCTATCATAGATGAAATATCGGTTTATCCCGTTACCTCACTGAAAGAAGCGATCATGTTTTTGGAGAATAAACTGGAGATCAAACCGCATAAGGTTGACCAGCAGAAGATATTCGCTTCTTTGAACGAAGATATGATCGATATGTTCGATGTGAAGGGACAATTTCATGTAAAACGAGCTTTGGAAGTAGCAGCTTCCGGTGGACACAATATTCTTATGCTCGGTCCACCCGGCTCCGGAAAGACTATGCTGGCGCGCAGATTGCCGACGATCATGCCGGATCTCTCTTTAGAAGAAGCGCTGGAGACTACCAAAATACACTCTGTCGCCGGTCTTACCAACAAAGAAAAGGGGATCATCACTACCAGACCCTTTCGCTCACCTCATCATACTATCAGTGATGTAGCTCTAATCGGCGGGGGTAGCTATCCTAAACCGGGAGAAGTGTCTCTGTCTCATAATGGTGTGCTATTTCTCGATGAATTACCCGAATTCAAAAAAACTGTCTTGGAAGTACTCAGACAGCCGCTCGAAGATGAGATCGTAACCATTTCACGGGCCTCCCAGAGCTTGGAATTTCCGGCAAAATTCATGATGGTTGCTTCGATGAATCCCTGCCCTTGCGGGTATTTCGGTAGCAATATCGAAGGGCATTCCTGCCAGTGTACTATCACTAATATCCAACGTTACCGTTCCCGCATTTCCGGTCCGCTTCTGGACAGGATAGATATACATGTGGAAGTGCCGGCAGTGAAATACGACGAACTTGCCAGCCTGCCGACCGGTGAAAAATCCAAAGATATTCGTAAACGCGTGAATAGATGCCGAAAGATACAATTAGAACGCTTCCAAAATGAAAATATCTATGGAAATTCGCAGATGAATCCCAAACAGATCCGCCGTTACTGCAAGCTGGATTCAGATGGGAAGAATCTTCTGAAAATGGCGATGGATAGGATGGGACTTTCTGCCCGCGCTTATGATAGGATACTAAAAGTTGCCCGTACAGTTGCCGATCTGGACGGCAGTGAAAATATCCGCACCTCTCATCTGAGTGAAGCAGTTCAATATCGCAGTCTGGATAAGAAATTTTGGGAATAGAGGCGTGTGACGTTAGGTTAGAGAGTATATCTGGCGAAACTGAAAAATGGCAAGGAGACGCTGACACATAGGGTGGTGATGTTGAAATAAGATGATAGAAGGTGGAAGGTGGAAGAAAAAGCAGGAAGAGATTCTGTTGAGAATGAATAATGTATAATGAACAATGTAAGAAGCAGTTTAGAGTGATAGTTTAGAGATCAACTGTCATAAGCTTGTCACACTGAGTAGTTTCGGCGCAAGCCGGAGCGTATCGAAGTGTGAGTTGGTGCAAGAATAGCAGGATGAAGTTGATTAGTTGACTGGTTAATTGGTTGAAAGTTTAGGAAGAAGGTATTGATAGGAATATGTAGGAATTTGTTCGCTGCGCTCACGGAATTTATTGCAAAGAGCATGGAACGTAGGACAAGATGTCATCTTGTTTTCGAAAAAATATCAAGAAATGAATTGAGAAATTTATTCGCATCGCTCATGGAATTTTATTGGAAGAGAAGTAATATGCAGTTTAGAGTGATAGTTTAGAGATCAACGGTCATAAGCTTGTCACACTGAGTAGCTTCGGCGAAGCCGGAGCGTATCGAAGTGGAAATAGCGAAAGAGTAGCAGGAAGAAATTCCGGTGAAAAAAGTTTTTTTCTTGACACATATTAGTTAGATATAGAGACTTGCTTCGATAATATAAATGAGAAAAAAGTTCAATATCGAAACTAAGGGAATGAGAAAGAGAGTTTTTAGGAGCGGAAAAACAAGGAGGTGACGATGCTCCTGAGTTGCTTTAGTCGAATTTATGGATATTCCAAAGCAGTCTGCGCTCTCACTCTATCTCATTATATTATAGGCATTTTACCCCCCCCCGCAACTTCTATGCCAAACAGATAAAAAGATGCAAAGTAAAGCAAGAAAACTATACTCGCTCCAAAAAATATTATATCTTCTATATCGGGAAGAACAAGTTCACCTGAGCGCACCTCTCTATGAAAAGATTCCCCGCATAGAGAGGGATTTGATTTGCCACTACCGGCGCAAGTCGAGGGGGAATCCTCTCACCCTGCCTGTGGTGAGAGTAAAATTAAATAACGGGTGAAAAAAAAATTAGGAGGAATAAAAAATGAAAAAGATAATAATTCTCGCAGTACTCTTACTAATGGGTACTGTTGGCATGCTACAAGCAGATACTGAATATCCACTCGAATTAATAGTAGAAGTTCACTTTACTCAAAATGCTTATGATGTTGAAATTGGATATGATAGAGAACCTTGTCCACCATTTTCATTCTATCGATCTAGTTCTTATGGAGATGTACAAGCACCAGATACAAGAACATATACTACATACATAACCAGCTCTACTCAATATCCTGCCTGTGCAGGAGTCGAATCAACAACATCAAGTGGTGAAACAATACTAAGGACAAAAGATGTTCCGCCTGGCTTCAGTGGCAATCCGATCGTTATCTATTGGCCCGGTGGTGGTGGTGGAGAACCTCCAGAGGAGTATGATCCAACTATACCGGAACCTGAATGAGTAAGAAAAAAGAGGGAAGCAGCTCCTTGCTGCTTCCCCTACTTAATAAAAAATTTTAGGAGGAATTTATGAAAAATATAGGGATAATTATACTAATAATATTTACATACAATTTAGTATCCGTAGAAATAGATATCGAACATATCAAATCCATTAATTTTGGAGAAGCCTTTGGTGCTACACACGACAGGTTGATAGTAGAACACCCATATTTATATGCTGTTACAGTATCAGGGCTTGCTATCTTTGAAATTGGTAACGATGATGAACTGACCAAATTATCGCACTTACCTATCGTTAGTGCTGCATACTTTACCAAAGCGGATGATTATATCTATCTGCTTACCAGCAATTTTGTTGGCTCATATTTGAAACCATATACCACGCCTTTAACTTTACATCAGATAGATGTCTCTGATAAGCATAATCCGCAAATTATCAATAGCATTGAATATGATAGTATTGAGAACAATCGTTCTATCAACATAGTAGGCGAATATCTACAAGCCGGCAGTTATCAGTTTGCCAGCGATATATACACCATACCCGATCTGGAATATATTACTTCCCTGCCACCTTCTGTTCTACCGGGTTATCATGTAAAGTTACATGAAATCTCCGATAATATAGCAGTTGATCAAAGCCCAGGTTATGGCAATATCGATATATATGATTACTCCGATATCGAAAATCTAGAACTCATAAGCACCATCGATGTCTGGGACATTCATGGTGATCATTTACCCGGGAAATTCACCGTAATCAGAGATACATTGCTGATGATGGCAGGACAGACTTGTCTTTCCTTTTGGGATATATCAGATACCGAAGATTGGACTTATCTCAGCAGTTTTTCTTTGGATTCTGATATGATATGGCGGGCTGTGCATGATATAATAGAAAACTGGCTGATGATAGTATATGCCCAAGATGGACTATACCTGGTCGATATAACCGACATCTATGACCCTGTCATACTGGATCATCATGATCTTTTTTATAAGAACATAAATTGCGGGGTATTTAATGAGTCTAATAATACTATTTATATACCTTCCGATGATGATGAAGGTATCTTACAGGTTTATCTGAATGAAAGTACTATGGAATTCGAATACATTGGCGAATATCTTTCTTACCCTGTTAATTCTAGCCTTGCCGGACAATATATGGATTTAATATTTCTTGATTCGGACTACTATGGTATTTATATGTATGATCTCTCTGATCCACTCAATCCATCTATTATAGAAATAGAAGCATTCAAAGATTTATCTCAACCCAAAATACTTGATAACTATCTGATTGCTAAAGTAGATGGAGATCTTAATCAGGATGAATTCTATCTAAATATATATGATATCACAGTTCCCACCATGCCCGGATTAATCGATCAAATTGTCTTTTATGATGTTTGGGATTTTATATTTTCACAAGTAGTTACAGATCCTTATGTGGATGATGTATTTTATGTGCATACGCGCTATCCGGATTCAATTATTAGAAAATACCAAATAGAGTCTAATTCTGTAGAACTGTTATTTTATGAGGACGGATTTACAGCTCCGAGATTTGTAGTAAACGATGGATATGGTTATATCTTAACCAATCATCAGCATGCAGCAACCCAAGATCTGCATGTAGTAGGTGGTTTGCATGATAATCAGCCTTATCTGGCAAATGCTATCCCAGGCTTCAGTAATTATGATGATACTGTTTACTTGTACACGAACAACTACCTGGACCACTTAGTCTTGTTTTCTCCAAATCATGAATCGCACTTATATGAAATACAAACAGACCCCCATAATCCAGAATTCGTCTTTCAACTCGAATACCCACTGAATATGTATTTGTATTATGAAGATATCATATTTGCCTCTCCATTAATGCTTGGATCACGTGTCACTTTCTTATATGACATATCGGGTGAAGTTACCGGTACAATTACACATGAAACTTATTTTGAGGAATATTCTCAAAACTACTCATTTATCTACGAAACTAATTCTACTACTTATATGTATAATATCGGACGCTCCCACCTCTCCCTCTACGAACTCAATATCACTCCCATCTCCGCCGATGATCCCGCTATAATCCCGCCGGATATGGCTTTCGCCAACTTCCCCAATCCGTTCAACACCGAAACCACCTTCGCTATCAATCTTCCGGATATAGAAGACGATGCCGTAATCGAACTCTATAATATCAAAGGACAATTGATCCGTAAGCTGGAAGTTCCACCATCGGAAGATTCTGTAACACATATCACCTGGGATGGCAGAGATAGTAAAGGCAGAGTGGTAGCTTCGGGGATATATCTGGCGAAACTGAGAAATGGTAGTGAGACACAGACACATCGGGTGGTGCTGTTGAAGTAAGATGATAGAAGGAGGAGAGTGGAGGGTGGAAGAAGAAGCAAGCCCCCTTCACCTTACAGGCTACGGAGGACAAGGGAGAGGTTTAGAAACAAGGTATTGGCAGGAATTTATAGGAATTTGTTGGAAGATAAGATTTTTCTTGACAGGTAGATAAGTGTTTTAGAAAATTAATGCTATAATTTCGCAAGGAAAAATGTCAATATCGTAGCTAAGGAGCGTGAGGTAAAGGGTAGTTTTTAGGATCGTAAGGAGGCATGATGATCCTGAGATTTGCTCACAAACTTTTTGTTTTGCAAAGAGAATTAGCGTCAGATTCGCTATCTCTATGTAAAACAATATTTTACCCCCCCCCCCCCTCTCTCTGTCCTTAGAAATATGTCCTTTAAATAGAAAGGCTGTCAGATATGAAACAATTATCATCAAAGCAAGTTTCCTCCGAAGACTCTATTTCTGCTGTCGCAACAAATACATCCGGCTCTTTCTCCCTACGTAATGCTCCGGCGCGGGGAGAGGTGGAGTACTATCTTTTCCAAATCTAATAAAATGGATGAGATAGGGAGCACAAATAAAAATAACTGGAGGAAAAGAAAATGAAAAAGATAATAATAATCACGGTCCTGATGATATTTTTTGCTATCGGAATGTTGTGGGCAGAAGTAACAATAAAGTATACTGGTGAAGTACATGAAGATGCTCATTCAGGTGAATACTTTTTTTGGGAAATAAGACCAGACGAAGAAAATGAGTTATTGTTTATTTTAGTACCCGGAGAGAGAGAGACTGAGACTAGAATTGCTGAAAGCCTTGAACCTGGTACAGAGATTAAAATGAAAAGTACACATCAGAGTATTTTAATTTTAGATAAATACGATAGTTATACAGTTGGAGAAGTTCATCCATCTACTATTGAGCTTGATATTTATTGGCCGTCTAATCAACATGGTGGTGGTACTACTCCTCAAATACCATAATGAAATAATAAATATAAGGAGCAGCATCAGTGCTGCTCCTTAATTGAAAAAACTAAAAAGAAGGAGTTTAATATGAAAAATATTATTATATTAATTCTAACTATAATAGTACTTCCTGTGTTAGCTACAGAAGCTTCGTTAGAGCTTATCGATCACTACGGTTATTCTCAGTCTTATTTTTCAAGTCATGATCACATAATAATCGATGAGCCATATTTGTACACAATAACCAGATGTTCTATGCAGATATTCGAAATCCAGGAAAATGGGACATTGGAATGTTTATCAATCTTACCTTTCAAGGTGCCAAATTCATTTGTGAAACACGGGGATTATTTATATATCATCACATTTGGACCTAGTTACCCCGAATTTGATTTTGTCACCGAACCAAGTACTATATATCAAGTAAATGTATCTAATCCTTCAACTCCGATAATCGAAAATGCAATTCAACTTAGTTACTCTGAATCAACTGGTGTTGGCGGTTATAAAATCGGAAATTATCTACAAGTCTATAATGTTCTGGAAGGAAGTGAGCTATATACCTTACCGGATTTGGAATATGTTGCCACACTTCCTCAGTCGCCGCTACCACCTTACTACCTGACACTACACGAATTAACCGATGAAATTGCGATACATATTAGTATGCCAAACAACACATTATATTTTTATGAATTTTCCGATATAAACAATATTCAATACCTCAATGAGATAGATATGTCCGATATTCATAACCCGACAACATCTTCCATTACCTATTTTACCAGATATTCAGAAGATGTTGTTATGGTAAATAACCAATTTGCTATCTCATTTTGGGATATAACCGATCCGGTAGATTGGCAATATATAACACATTATGAATTTGATTTTCCGCTTTCTGTCAATTATAGAAAATATAGTTATATAGACGATCATTTATTGATCTTAATGAAGCAAAATGGATTAGAATTATTGGATATTAGTGATATTTATAATCCACAAGTTCTTGACCATATTAACATATATGTGCCAGTTCCCAGACAACCCACAGTACATGAAGATATTATCTATGCTACCTTAACCGACTATATCCATGTTTTTGAATTGAATAGGGATGAAATGCAAATCGAATTTAGAGAAATACATTTTGACTACCCAACTACCTTAGCCAGTACCAGTAAGTTTTATGATCATTATCTTGTAATAAATTCTGATTGGTATTATACTACCTTTGGAAGTGCCGGCGTCTATTTTTATGATATACAGGATCCTCATAATCCTCAAATTATTTATAACGAATTATATGAAAATGAATATTATCATATAAACATAAAGCATGATTTACTAATACTATCTGTGATGGCAGAATCATTGGTCGAGATTTATGATATATCAAACTTGCCGGAAGTAGAACTTTTAGCCGAAATATCTACAGAACCGATTGTTCATAGTAAGATTCGTATAGATGAATATGAAGATGACACGATTTATATTTACAGGCATTACCCAAATTCGATATTAAGAAAATATGATATCAGTGATCCTCGAAATCCCGAATTGCTATTCGAATTCGAACATCCGGTCGGATATACGATTTTGATACATAATGGTTATGGTTATTTGTATGAACGAAATGAACCACAAAACACTCAAAACCTCTATATAATAGATGGTTTGTTCGAGAATGATCCTTCTATTGCAAATTCTCATATGAATTTTGTTAATCATGCACATGCATCTCCAACGATAGTAAATGATTATCTCTTTCATAGAGATTATAATACAATAATAGATAATTTTTATTCATTAGAAAATCCTACTGAACCAACAGTACAGTTTTCGATTCAGACAGGTTTAAGTATTACTCCTTATACCGTTGATTATTATGATGGAATTTTGTTTATAACTACATCAGCTGTCCGCCCGATACAATTGCTTTATGATATTGGAGATTCTCCAAACGGAATAATTGATAGTTTCATATTTGGACATGAGACCTTACATGGAACAAATAATATGCATTTTCTCGAAACCGGACCAGAAGTTTATGCTTTCAGTGTTAATAGAGACCACCTCTCCCTCTACGAACTTAATATCACTCCCATCTCCGCCGATGAGCCCGCTATCTTACCACCGGAGGTAACTTTCGCTAACTTCCCCAATCCGTTCAATACTGAGACCACCTTCGCTATTAATCTGCCCCAGATAGACGAAGATGCCGTCATCGAACTCTACAACATCAAAGGACAGTTAGTGCGAAAATTGGAAGTGTCACCATCGGAAGATTCTGTAACTCATATCACCTGGGATGGCAGAGATAATCGTGGCAGAGTGGTAGCTTCGGGGATATATCTGGCGAAGCTGAGAAATGGTAGTGAGACACAGACACATCGGGTGGTTCTGTTGAAGTAAGGTGATAGACGGTGGAAGGTAGTAGATAGGAGGTTAGGAGGTTAGGAGGATAGGAAGATAGGAAGATTGGAATACAGTAAGCAGTAGGCAGTAAGCAGATTGGAGAAGGTGAGAATGTAAGTAAATGAACAATGTATAATGAATAATGCAATATGCAGTTTAGAGTGATAGTTTAGAGATCAACGGTCATAAGCTTGTCACACTGAGTAGCTTCGGCGAAGCCGGAGCGTATCGAAGTGTGAACTTAGTAAATGCAGGTTTTCGTTTTGGTCATTGTAGTTTGGGATTTGAGATTTATTTGCCTGCCCAGTGAAATTTCGTCAGAAATATTTCACTGGGGGGTATTTGGTGCTTGGAATTTGGGATTTCTTTGCCTGCCCTGCCTGCCATGTGGAGCCTATCTGTTCCACTGCAGTCAAATCTTTTTCTTGACTGGAAACAAGCAGATACGAAATAAATATCAATATGGATCCGTTAAAGAATAGTGTACAGTATTTGAAAGGAGTGGGTGAGTTTCGAGCTCGCCTTCTCAAAAAACTCGATATTCAAACGATCGAGGATCTGCTCTTTCATTTCCCGCGTGATTATATCAATCGCCATGCTTGCCAATCTATTCGAGACCTCAGAGTAGGAGAACGCTGTTCACTGATAGGCGAGATCCATTCCGTACATAAACGGATGGATAAACAGGGTAGAAAACAGTTACATCTCATCATCACCGACGGGAAAGCTTTTATCGATTGTGTTTGGTTTCGGTTTAGTGCTTGGTTTTTGGCTCAGTTCAAAGAAGGTGAGACGATTTGGTTGAGTGGTGTGGTGACAGAATTTATGGGTAAAATGCAGTTAGTGCACCCGGATTTTGAGATATTGACTAATCCAAATAAAAGCAGTTATTGGTTGGATAAAACCTTTTTGCCGGTTTATCCTCTCACCGAAAAGATCGGCATGAATCTAATGCGGGACTTGGTGTATAATGCCTACCGTTTGTATGGTAAATATCTGGAGGAAACGCTACCTGATTATCTTCTGCAAAAGTATAAATTTCCCTCCCGGCAGGATGCGGTTCATGATATTCATTTTTCTGCCCATCCTCAGGCTATTCAAACTGCAAAAAAGAGATTTATCTTCGAAGAGCTGTTTTATCATCAATTGATGTTGGCTCGTACTAAGAAAAGACATCATATCGAAAAAGAGGGCAACAAATTTAGTCTGAAAAAGACATACTCTACCGCTTTGAAAGAATCTCTACCATTCGCTCTTACGGGTGCTCAGAAGAGAGTGATCCGAGAGATAGTAACCGATATGACCGCCAAGAGACAGATGAATAGATTGCTTCAAGGTGATGTTGGCTCAGGTAAGACGATCGTTACCGTCTTTGCTATGTTGATCGCTATCGAAAACGGATTTCAAGCTGTGATGATGGCTCCCACAGAGATTCTGGCAGAGCAACACTTCAAAAATGTCTCCTCCCTTTTAAAAAATCAACCGGAGCTCAGCATCGTATTGATCACCGGCGGTGAGAACAAGGCAAAAAAAACAGCTAAAGAAACAATAGCGGAAGGGAAGATAAATATCATCATAGGTACACACGCACTTATCCAAAAAGATATGCGCTATCATAATGTCGGTTTCGTTGCCATAGATGAGCAGCATCGTTTTGGAGTAAAGCAGCGTGCTTTCCTTTCACAATCGGGTAAGCATCCGGACATATTGCACCTTTCTGCCACTCCTATCCCCCGTTCCCTTGCTCTTACGGTGTATGGTGATCTTGATGTAAGTGTGATAGATGAGCTGCCACCGAACAGAAAACCGGTGAGAACTAAATGGATCGGTGCAGGTAAACGAGAGGATTTGTACAAAAAACTGCGGGGAAATATTGCCAAAGGTAGGCAGGTATATATCGTCTGTCCGTTGGTAGAGGAATCTGAAAAAAGTGATCTCCTGGCAGCCCAATCTCTGTTTAAAACACTCAGCACTGAAATCTATAAGGATCATCATTGCGCTCTATTACACGGAAAGATGAAGCAGAAAGATAAAGATGCTATTATGCGGGATTTTAACGACAATCGTATATCTGTATTGATAGCCACCACAGTTATCGAAGTTGGCATAGATGTACCCAATGCTTCCATAATGGTGATAGAGCATGCTGAAAGATTCGGATTGAGTCAGCTACATCAACTGCGCGGACGGGTAGGTAGAGGTGCAGCACAGTCTTATTGTTATCTTATTGCCTATCCACCCATGAGCAAAGAGGCAAAAGAACGGCTGAATATCATGATAGAGACCAATGACGGCTTCAAGATAGCAGAGAAAGATATGGATTTGCGCGGACCGGGAAATTTCTTCGGTACCGAGCAAAGTGGTTTCCCACTCTTCAAGTTAGCCAATATCGTGCGTGATCAACAGATTCTTACTGAGGCGAGATACTGGGCTTTTTCTATCATAGACGAAGATTTTGAGCTGGAGAAAGACAAGAACAAGGCTTTACATCAGACTTTTTTTACTCGTTACCATTCTCAGGAAAAGCTGTTCGATTACTGATCGATCACTTCCGAAACAGAAATTATTTCAAAAAAACAAATAAAACCACTTGACAGATGTCAAGCCGTTTCGAATAAGATTCTCCAAACCTTTTTGGGGGCTATATGTGGTTTAGAAATATATCGGAAATGTTTAACAACGATATTGCCATTGATCTTGGCACGGCAAATACGTTGGTATATAGAAAGGGCTTCGGAATAGTTATTGATGAACCCTCAGTAGTAGCTATCTCGAGCGACAAAAAGCGGATAATAGCCATCGGCGAATCTGCCAAGGAGATGCTGGGTAAGAATCCGCAAGAAGTAATAATTATCAAGCCATTACAAGACGGCGTAATAGCTGATTTTCAGGTTACTGAATTGATGTTGAGAAACTTGATATTACGAGCACAGAAGCGGCGGCTTCTGATTAAACCGCGTGTGCTTGTCTGTGTGCCATCCGGTATCACTGAAGTAGAGAAACGTGCTGTGCGCGATAGTGCTCTTCATGCCGGGTCACGGGAAGTATTTTTGGTATCCGAACCTGTTGCTGCAGCCATCGGTGCGAATCTACCGATCCATAAGCCGCAGGGAAACCTGATCATGGATATAGGTGGCGGTACTACAGAAATCGCAATTATCTCCCTCTCTCATATCGTGGTACATACTTCTATCCGTGTCGGTGGTGATAAGATGGATAATGCAATCGTAAACTATCTTCGTAAGAAGAACAACATCTACGTCGGCATCCAAACTGCCGAGCGGATAAAGATAAAGATAGGATCTGCTTTCCCATTGGAAAAAGAGATCAAAATGGAAGTAAGAGGTAGGGATATTATCACCGGTTATCCAATCACTGTCGAAGTTAGCTCCGAGGATATCCGCGAAGCTCTGGCAGAAACGGTCAACCTAATGATCGATGCAGTCAAACGGCTATTTGAAAAAACAGCTCCGGAATTGGCAGCTGATATAGCCGAGCGTGGCATCATACTTACTGGCGGAGGTTCACAACTGAAAGGGCTGGACAGGAAGATCCAAGAGACTGTCGATCTGCCGGCACACCTGATCTCCGACCCTCTTACATGTGTGCTCAAAGGAAGCGGAATGGTCTTGGATAATCTGGAAACTTTCAAAGATGTATTGATCAAAGACATTAATGATTGATGGTGAGAAATAATCTTCTACTCATAATCTATCTGTTATTAGCTTTGATATTGTTGTGGGGGAATGAATCGCAGAGAATCACAAAAGCGAATTTTTTGGCAAATTCTCTCTATCTGCCGTTTGCCAGTTCTATTCATTCTATAGAAGAAATGATGAGCGTTCGCGCCAGAAATCAGGAGCTTGAACAACTTTTGGCTCATAAGACGATCCAAGTAACCGAACTACAGGAAAAAATCCGCGATATCAATGCTACTATCACTTTCGAGTCCGAAGAAACAAATAATTTTGTCATCGCCGATATTATCGGCTACACAGGTATGTTGGATGAACTACAATTCATTCTAAACAAAGGCAGCATAGATAAACTGCAAAGAGACTACCCCGTTATCACCCCGGAGGGTGTGGTTGGCAAAATAATTTCCGTCTCACCAAACTATTCCATCCTGCTACCTTATAGCAACTCTTCTTTCAAATTAAGCGTCATGTCTCAACAATCTGAATTACAAGGTTTATTAGAATCCGATTTCGATGGGAATTTGTATATAAGTTTGATCCGAGTAGGAGCAGAGATCAGTTTGGGAGATACCATCATCACCTCTCCTATCTCTTCTGTTTTCCCAAAAGGTTACAAAGTAGGCGTGGTTACACAATTGATAGAATCACCCGATAGAGTAAATATGAAAGCAAAAATTGAACCCTTTGTGGATCTGGGAGCTCTAAACAAAGTTATCGTGTTGCAACACGAAGAAGATAGAGGTTATCAAGATGAATTCGACCATATCATACGATAATAAATCTTATTTGCGCATTCCTATAAAAACACACATCCTCACATCAGATGATGATATGGTGAAAGTAGTCCAAAAATACACAAAAGATATTTTACAACCCCGAGATTATATCGTAATCAGCGAAAGTCCACTTGCAATTACACAAGGTAGAGCTATAGCACAAGAGCAAATCAAGGTAGGTTTGCTTGCCAAAATACTGTGGCGTTTTGTAGCCAAAGTTCCTTACGGCATCGGATTGCGTGAGCCGACCAGTATGCAGTGTGCAATAGATGAGGTCGGTCATCTGCGCATCTTGCTGGCAGCGCTCGGTGGTGGTTGGGGAAAAATAGTCGGTAAAAAGGGATGGTTTTATCGCATAGCCGGTAAACAGGCGGCTCTAATAGATGCAGCCAACACCTCCCCTGTACCTCCCTATAACAGATGTGTTATCAAAGGTCCGAAAGATCCCGACAAAATAGCTCAGCAGATTTGTGATGTCTGTGGTTGCGAAACCGTTATCATGGATATAAACGATATCGGTGGCAGTTGGGTTATCGGCAGAAGTATCTCGGTTGATCCGCATTTGCTGGAAGCGGTGATGAAAGACAATCCCCAAGGTCAGGCTGATGAGCTTACTCCGATTTGTATTGTGAGGGAAAGTGATGCTTAGAACGATCAAATTCATCTTCTTCGCCATCGTTTTGATCTATATTCAGATCTTGCTAATGCCCCATCTAGCTATTGCATCGGCAATCCCCAACATTATCATCGGTTTCGTCATCTTTCTTGCCTTATACAGCAATATTAACCTTGCCCTCACGATCAGTTTCTTTACCGGTCTCGCTTATGATCTGATGTATCCCTCCACTCTCGGTTTGAATACCATGCTATTTCTGCTTATTTGCCTTATAGTTTCCAAAACGCATCAAAGTATAAATAAAGAACGGATTGTTGCCGTCTTGTTCAGTTTGTTCATTATTAATATCATCTATTGGCTTATAATTGTAATATTCAGAGCGATGGATATGGGTGTATTAGCATCTTTGTTCTCCGGTTTGCTCTGGGCTGCTGTTTACAACACGATCATCACACTTATAGTAATCTATTTCTTCGTTTTGCTGGAAAAAGTCAGAATTTATGTTGGAAACTAACAATAATTTCCCCCGTTATTACATTTATATAACAGCAGGCTTGTTTGCTCTATTGTTGGTTTATCTATTTAACCTCCAGATTCTCAACTCGGAGAGATTCAAAGGCATTTCTGAGAAAAACTATGTCCGCCTGAGAAATATCGCACCGATCCGCGGTGAACTCTACGATCGAGAGTTTCAGCCGATAGTGCTAAACCGCTCATCCTATAATCTTTATATCACCCCCGCCAGTATAGAAAACAAAGATAATCTTGTCTCATTCTTATCTGCAAATTTCAAGATCAGTTTAGATGAATTTAAAGATTTTTTGTACAAAAACAGATTTCGTCATCATCATGAGCTGATCTTAGCACAAAATATAGGTTTTGAGACTGTTATTAAAACTTCCGAGCATCTGAATTATTTCCCCTCACTTACCTTCAAATCGGAAACTATCCGGGAATATCAATATCCAAACCATTTTACCGGCTATGTAGGCAGAATTAATGACCAAGAATACGCCAGGCTATCAGATAGCGGATACACGATAAATTCGGTGATCGGCAAATCTGGATTAGAGCGTCAGTACGAGCAGCTCTTGCGAGGAGAAAATGGATATGAGATTATGCAGGTAGATGCACGCGGACGTAGCTTAAATCTATTCAAGCACAATCTCTATAAACCTGCCGAGCATGGTAAGACTTTAGTCCTGAGCATAGATAACCGTCTGCAAAACTATATTACGTCTATTCTCCCTGAGGAACATAATTCCGCAGTCGTTGTGATGGATGTATCTACCGGTGGGATATTGGCTTATGTTAGCCAGCCGGAATATGACTTGAATATGTTTTCGGTACGTATCTCATCTTTGGACTGGGAAAGCCTTATGACTGATCAGCGCCGACCAATGTTAGACAGGGTTATCCATGCCACTTATCCACCAGCCTCGGTTTATAAACCGATCATCGCCTCTATAGGTTGGGACGAAGGGTTGTTGGATCTGGAGACCGAGTTTGCCGAATGTACCGGCGGTATGCAGATAGGTGATCGCTTCTTTAACTGCTGGTATGAAGATGGACATGGCAAACTCAGTCTTATAGATGCAATGAAACATTCCTGCGATGTGTATTTTTATGATCTTTCCCTATTGCTCTCTCTTGAAGTTCTGGAGCAGAAAACTAAGGAGAATCATTTTACCGTTCATACCGGCATAGATATTCCCGGTGAAAGACGTGGATTTTTCCCCAATCGTCGCTGGTATATTGAGAATTATGGCAGAAATATCAGTATTACCGGACAGAAAGTGAATTTATCCATCGGTCAGGGGGAAATGCTGATAACTCCGTTACAAGTTTGTGCTTATTACAACGCCATTGCCAATAATGGCAATTGGATCAAACCACATTTGTTGGATAGGATAGTAGATAAAGATATAGTACGTGTAGTAGATCCGGAGATAGAGCCTCTTCCATATGCAAAGGAAAATATCGAGGCTATTCAACATTCATTGTATGCTACCGTGAATGAAAGATACGGCACCGGAATGGCTGCTCGTTACCCTGGTGTGGATGTGTATGGCAAGACCGGTTCGGCAGAGAATCACATGGGATCGGAGACTCATGCTTGGTTTGCCGGATACGCCAAATGGGATTCCGAACCGGAGATTGCTTTTGTAGTCTTTTTGGAAAATGCCGGAGGTGGCGGAAGCGTAGCAGCACCTATCGCCCGTCGCATTATCGGTTACTACAATGAGATAAGGGAGCAATGAGATGATCAGGTCACTACGAAATATCGATTGGAGCCTGTTTATACTGATGCTTCTCATCCTGATCTACGGGGTGGTCATCGTTTACACAGCTTCCACAACGAAAGTAGGTGATGAGATCTATACCAGCAACTATTTTATCAAACAGATAGCCTGGATTTTAATCTCATTGACTATTTTTATCTTAGTTATCAAATTACCGTATTCTATTATAGATTCGCTTATTTATCCTATCTATATCCTCTCTATCCTGATGCTGATCGCCGTATTATTTACTCCGGGAGTAAAAGGTTCTCATAGATGGCTCTCTTTCGGATTGTTCAACTTCCAACCTTCCGAATTGGCAAAGCTCGCTACAGTGCTGGTTCTGGCAAAAATCTTATCAAAAAGACATATAAACGACTGGCATATACTTAGCAGAACTTTTATCATCACGATTATTCCATTTTCTCTGATACTCATCCAACCCGATCTGGGTACTGCCGTAGCTGTAGTAGCGAGCGCATTTGTCATATTGTTAGCTTCCGATCTGCCAAAATTCTACTTGGTTCTACTACTCACACCTTTACTTAGTGTCGTTACTTCTGTTTCGCTCTTTCTGTTCATCCTGATGATGCTTTTGATTATCTTTGTACTCTATAAAATGAGAATATCCTATATTATTATGGGATTCACAGTGGTGATAAACACGTTCATTTTTGCCGTATCACCACTAATCTGGAATAGTCTGAAAACTTATCAACAGAATCGGATACTCTCTTTTATCGATCCTCTGCGAGATCCCTTGGGAGCCGGTTATCAGATCATTCAGTCCCGTATTGCTATCGGCTCGGGTGGAACTTTTGGCAAAGGTTTTCTGATGGGTACACAGAAAAATCTGGAGTTTTTGCCGGAACATCATACCGATTTTATCTTCTCAGTCGTAGGTGAAGAATTTGGCTTTATCGGCTCTTCCCTGCTCATCGTACTATTTTTCTTGTTGCTATATAGGATCATGCGAGTAATGAACAAATTGAAGCAGCCACAAACTTATCTTATCGTCGTCGGAATAGCGTCTTTTCTAACTTTTCAGATCTTCGTAAATATCGGCATGAACATGGGAATAGTGCCAACCACTGGTATCCCTCTACCTTTTATTAGCTATGGTGGTTCCAATTTGCTGATAAATATTGTCGCTATTGCTCTGATCCAGAAATTCATGAAAGAGCGAAGTGTTTTCGAGTAAAAATATCAAAAAAAAACAGTTCAGATGGAGGTTTTTTTATGAAGAAAAAGAAATATGTGTATGAACCGGAAAAATTCTCTATCCCGGTTACAAAGGCAGAACCGCTCAAGGCCATCCAGTTTATAATAGACGATTTTATCGATAAAGGGATAACCTTCTGCGTAGATGGCGAAGGAGACTCTTGGGAGATTTGGCGTCTGGAAGAAGAAAAGGATACCGACAAGATAAAAAAGGGTGGCTCTCCTCAAAATCCGAAATTGCTTTATGTTAAAGGTGAAAAAGTCACCGATTACACAGTGTCATCAAGTTAGTATAATTAAGGAGGGGAATAGCCCCTCCTGTTACATTTTTATTCAAATTTATGAATATTCTCTTCTACCCATTTTTCAGCTGAGAAGGCGGCAGTAGCGCCATCGGAAGCAGCGGTGACAACTTGGCGCAACACTTTGGCTCGGATATCTCCCGCTGCATATATCCCCGGGATATTGGTATGCATGGTCTCATCGGTGAGGATGAATCCCTGTGCATCTAATTCTACCCTGGATTCCACTAATCCATTATTCGGGATTATGCCGACATAGATAAATACTCCATCGACTGCCAGTGTAGTGTAATCCTGCTTTTCTCGATTATATAAATGCAATTTTTCCACTACCTTGTCGCCGGTTATACCCTGAACCACTGTACTTAATACAAATTCTATCTTTGGATTTTCTTGGGCACGTTCTTGCACTACTTTCACTGCCCGCAATTTATCTCTTCGATGGATTATATACACTTTTTTTGCGAATTTGGTAAGGAACAGAGCTTCCTCCAAAGCAGAATCTCCGCCACCAACGACTGCCACAACCTTATCTCTGTACAATGCACCATCGCAAGTAGCGCAATAAGAGACTCCACGACCGCTGAATCCTTCTTCGCCGGGAACGGCAAGTTTGCGCGGATGTGCACCTGTAGCTATAACTACCGATTTGGCACGATATTGCCCTTTCTCTGTCTCCACGATCTTGCACAATCCTTCCATCCCGATTGCTTTCACATTTTCCAAAGTGATCTGAGCAGAAAATTTCTCCGCTTGTTTCTTCATTTTTTCGATCAGCTCAAAGCCGGTGAGAGTCTCTTCGAAACCGGGATAATTCTCTACTTCGTTCGTAACCACAATCTGACCACCAAGCAAGGCTTTTTCGAACAGTATAGTCGAAAGCCCTCCTCTGGCAGCATAAATAGCTGCACTTAGCCCGGCAGGTCCTCCACCGATTATAGCGATATCATACTTCATATTCACCTCCCAAATCTATATTTTAAAATGTTCCGGCAGAAGCTCACTTAGCTTCTTTTCAACCATCTCATCATTATTTACAATCGTAATTTTCATTTCGGGGCTAAATTCAACCAATGTTTGTCGGCAGGCGCCACAAGGATAAAAGACTTTTTCGGAATCATTGTAAATAATTAAATGTTCAAATTCTCTATCCCCTTCGGAGATCGCCTTGAAGAGAGCAGTTCGCTCGGCGCAAATAGTTAGTCCATAAGATGAGTTTTCCACATTGCAGCCGGTATAGATATTTCCCGATTTTGCCACTAAGACAGCTCCTACTTTAAAACCGGAATAAGGCGCATACGCTCGGGAAGCAGCCTCTTTTGCCAGTTTTATCATATCTTCTACCATAACCATCTCCTCTGTTATATTAATAATGATACTTTTTGTTTTGCAAAATAGTATATGCCCGATACAGCTGTTCATACAAAAACAATCTTGTCATTTGATGAGTAAAAGTCATAGAAGATAGCCGCAACACCGAATCTGCTCGCTGTTTTATCCGCTCTGCTGTACCATACACTCCCCCGATAACAAAAGTGAGAGATCTTTGGTTGGAAATTTCTCGCAACCAATTGGCAAAACCTACCGAGGTGTATTCTTTACCGGATTCATCTAACAAGCAAATATGATCGCCTTTGGGCAGTTTCTTTTCCAGCGTTACTGCTTCTTTCTCTTTTACTATTTCTATCGTGTTGGTTTTGGTTAGCTTTACATCGGGAACTATAATCATATTTACTTCAGCATATGGTCTCAATCTTTTTTGATATTCTAAGATACCTTGGGAGATGAAACTCTGCTTCGTTTTCCCAACAGCGATGATCGTGATGCTCATTTAAGCGCTTATTATACCCAAAACAATAGAGAGCATTTTGGTTTCGGCATCATCTGCTCTGGAAGCGATGAGGATAGGTACCTGAGCTCCCATAATCACATGGGCTACTCTATAGTGACAATAATATGTGAGCGCTTTGCCAAAAATGTTGCCTGCTTCGATATTGGGTACTATCAGAATATCGGCATCACCTGCTACATCAGAAATAATCCCTTTCAGTTCGGCAGCATGTTTGGAAACCGCATTATCAAATGCAAGCGGTCCATCAATCGTACATCCGGTTATCTGCCCACGGGCATTCATCCTGGTGATCAAGGCAGCATCTACTGTGGAGGGGATCTTTTCGCTCACTTTTTCACTATGGGTAAGAAGAGCAACTTTTGGATTTGGATTGTCGAGTGAATGTGCCACAGAGACACAATTTTTGATGATAGATATCTTCTCTTTGATATCCGGTAGAGGGATAAATCCTCCATCTCCCATCAATACTAATTTTTCGGGAGTTTCATATACCAATACATCGCTCATGATACTACCGGTACGCAGTCCTTTCTCTTTGTCTAAAACCGCTTTCAACAAAGTGCCGGTATCACATTTACCTTTCAAAATCAGATCACCTTCACCTTGCTTTACCAAAGCTACAGATACCTTTGCTGCCTCTGCAAGGTCTTTTCCGGTATCCACTATCTGAAAATCTCCCCTGAGCTCGGGAGCGTTTTTATCCAAATATTCTGAGATATAAGCTTTATCGCCAACCAAAACGCAATTTGCCAATCCTTCTCGCTTCACTATCAAAGCGGCTTCCAAAGCAGTATCGGTGTGGGCTGCAGCTATCACTACATTTTTGTTCTCCATATTCTTTACCTTCTGGGTAAGTTCGTCAAAAGACTTCAACATCTTATCCTCCTACTTTTGATCTGTTTTTTATATTTTCTTTACACCTGAAATATGGTTTTTTGGTCAAGTCTTTTCTTTTTATGCAGCTCCTTTCCACACTGTACATAGTTGCTCCTAAAATCACAATATTCCAATACAAGTGCAAAATTGCTTGACATTATATAATAATCATATAATTATGCCTAAAAGTATTTTAAGGAGAAATATGGCTGTTAGTAAAAGATGGTATATATCGCTGACGAGCACTGATGCTCAGACTTTGCGCAGCTTTGCACTATCAAAAAAAGTCGGTATTGCCGTCATCAGTTTTCTATCTATTCTTATCTTGCTATTCATTGCTTCTTTGGTATTTGTACTAAAAAATCAGGCAGAGATCATCGAAGCCCAGCATGTGATGGAAGAGAATCAAATTCTCAAAGAGAAACTTTTGGCTATCTCCACAGAAATAGATTCCATCTTGGTAAGGATAAAGCTGATGGAAAGGTGGGAAGACGATATCCGGGCAGAGAAAAATCTGGAGGCTATAAACAAAGAGATCCGTGAGATGGGTATTGGTGGTTATCCGCCCATAGATACTACAAAGTTTTCATTAAGTGACGGCTTTAATCGTCATCTTTATGACACAATGACCAACTTGGCGCAATTGCAAGCTAAGGTGGAGTTCAACTATGAAACTCACAAAGATCTGCATGAAAAGGTAGAATTACGCGAGCTACTCTACCAAAACACCCCCTCTATCTACCCGACTTACGGTAGAATATCGGAAGGCTACGGATGGCGTACTCACCCGCTTACCAAACAAAGAAGTTTTCATCGTGGTCTGGATATTTCCAATGAGATCGGTACACCGGTTTATGCCACAGCCGATGGTGTAATCGCTGAAAGCGGCTATTTATCACTGTTTGGCAGACATATCACTATCTCTCATAAGTTCGGATATCAAACAAAATATGCCCATCTGAATAAACTATTCGTAGAGCCGGGCGATGAAGTGAAAAGAGGACAGATTATCGCTACTCTCGGTAATTCCGGTAGGACTACCGGTCCTCATCTTCACTACGAAGTTTGGCGTTATGGCAGGCATCGTAACCCTTATGAGTTTCTCAATAAATTCGAGAATGAGATCGTCTTGTCAGATTGATCGAAAAGAGAGTTGATATTATGAATGAAAATTTGAGTTTCGAACAGGCAATTAAGAGATTGGAAGAGATAGTCTATAAGCTGGAAACAGGCATTGAAGATCTGGAAAAAACAGTTGCACTGTATGAAGAAGGTAGCAAATTGGTAGATTATTGTAGCGAAAAATTGCATGCCGTAGAGAACAAAATAGAAACTTTATCGAAAGAGACTGCTAAAGAAAGTGATGAGGAATAAATGTCTTCTCAAAGATTATTTTTAAAAAGAGATATTCGTGAAAAACGTGAACTGGTCAATATAGAAATAGACAGATTTTTACCGAGAAAAGATGAATATCCCAAGCAGATCCACAAGGCTATACGGCACACTCTGTTTGCCGGCGGCAAACGTCTCAGACCCTATCTGCTTATCAATACTTACCAACTCTTTGCCGAGGATATAGAAAAAACATTGAGAATTGGTGCAGCCATCGAAATGTTGCACACATATACTTTGATCCACGATGACCTTCCCGAGATAGATAACGACGACTACCGACGTGGCAGGAAAGCTTGTCATATAGTTTATGGCGATGCCATTGCCCTACTTGCCGGAGATGCTCTGCTTACCAGCGCTTTCGAATCTATCTGTGCTACGGATTTAGAAGATAAACTAAAGCTTCAAATGATTCGCGAACTGGCTATTGAAGCCGGTCACAAAGGCTTGATCGCCGGACAGATGGAAGATATCAAAAACGAAGGTAAAGAGATATCGGAAAAGACGCTCAAATACATTCATAATAATAAAACCGCCCGGCTGATTAATCTATGCATCAGATTCGGTTGTTATCTGGCAAATGTGCCCGAAGCTGATAGGAAGCGGATGCACAACTTTGGAGAGAAGATCGGTCTGGCTTTTCAGATCGTTGATGATATACTTGATATCGAAGGAAATGAAAAGACTCTGGGAAAAAGTATCGGCAAAGATTCTAAAATGAACAAAGCTACTTTCCCAGCTATCTATGGCTTGGAAAAATCGAAGCAAATGGCGGAAAAACTGATAGAGGAAGCAAAAGCTCTTTTGAAACCTTATGGTGAAAAAGCTGAGTCTTTGCGACTACTATCCGATTTTATCCTTACTCGTAGATTTTAACAATACATAATGATCTCTCTTAAAATCAAGAAATTGGCTCCGAACGCCCAAGTTCCTAAACGGATGACATCTCACTCTGCCGGTTATGATCTCTTTTCTGCCAACAAAGAGAAGCTGATCTGCAAAGTAGGTGAAAGTGTGATCGTGCCAACTGGGATAGCTATCCATCTACCGGATGGATTTGAAGCACAGATACGCCCACGCAGCGGATTAGCCGCCCGAAATCGAGTAACTGTGCTAAACTCGCCGGGAACTATCGACCCGGACTATCGTGGTGAGATCAAAGTAATTCTCATTAACCATGGGAAAGAGGATTTTGTCATCGAACCACATAAACGTATTGCACAGATGCTTATCCATAAATTCGAAGCAATCGAATTCATCGAAACCGATGTGTTGGAAAGTACCCAAAGAAATGATGGGGGATTCGGACATACAGACTCATGAGAAGATGAGCGAACTCAAATCTGTCCTGCTCCCATTTGGGAAAACTATCTACCAATCTTCCAGTTCCATATCTTCCGATACTGCCTTCTTGATTGATACTATCCTATCAAATCATGAAAATGGAAATTTCGGAGTTTTGGAATTGGGTAGCGGAAACGGGATAGTTAGTATTATGTTGGCTCATTATAGGCCAAGATGGAATTGTGTCGGTATAGAAATCCAAAAACACTTGGTAAAACTTGCCCGCCAGAATTCTGCACTTGCAGAAGTGAAAGCCGAATTTCACCACGCCGACATCAAAACATTTGCACCTGAAGATAAATCATATAATCTGGTGGTCTCCAATCCACCCTACTTTCCTGTCTGTTCGGGGAGAACATCGCCCGATAAGGAGCGTGCTCTGGCTCATCATGAGATTATGTGCAGCATGAAAGATGTGCTTGCCACCACCTCAAAAGCGTTATCTGATTCAGGCATTGCCTACCTTTTGTATCCATCAACCAGAAGTAGTGATTTTGTCCAAAACATAAAAAAGGTTGACCTAATTATCACAGAACAAATTATTTCCAATAAAATAAAAAAAGGGTTAGTGATATTTAAGTTGAAAAAGGAGAATAAAGTATGATAGAGTTCGAAAACTTCCGGCTTGAAGCGGACAAAGAGCCGCTGCTAAGCTTGCCCAATACCAGATTCGACACTGGGAAAAAGATATTGGTATGGGGCAATAATGGAATTGGGAAAACTCTATTGCTAAAAACGCTTCATGGTGACTATAATCAATATGCAGGAACTATCCACTTCACCACTCCTTCCTCTATCCTCAAACCGAAAAAGAAAAAACAACGTCAATCTATCTATATGGAACTGATTCCGAGTTTGTTAGATAATGAATCCGTTTGGAAAAATCTCACTCTTCCCTTTCCCAAACTAACTCCATATCAAAAACATAAGTTGCAGGAAATGTGCCAAAATGTAGGCATTCACGACAAGATATCTCAAAAAATATATAAGCTTCCCTTTTCTGCCAAAAAATTCGTCGAGCTGATCCGAACTACTGTGCAGGCTCCCCAGCTCATCTGCATCGACGATTTTGATTGCTATTTCGATGAAATTCACTACATGCAGGCGGTTGAGATACTCAGATTTGCGACAAACAGCGGTTCTACTGTCTTAGCCACTTCCAAATCCAAACTGAACGGTTTCGATGAAGTTTATCGGATACATAATAAAGAAATGGAATTATTATGAAACGAGGAATTTTCACGCAAATTATTGTGCTCACCTTGTTAGTAGCAGTCTGGTCAGCATTGCATGTGGCGGATCAAATTCTCGAAAACAGGATAGATGAGATAATCTCTGATCGCCCGATTTTTCTCTTCTCTTGGGATGAAGATTTGCTCAGAGATGAGCAGCGACAGTTTGAACAGCTCCACTTTGTCTCGGAAGCGGTATTCAAACAAGACAGTGATGTTTTGGCTGAGCTGGTCAGAACTTACGATCTGGAAGGAGTGGAATCCGTCGTATCAAACGGTGCTCTCCCTCATCTTATCCAACTCAGAATAGAGGGCAGTTTACTAAATGAAGAGAATTTCAATACACTCGATTTTCTAATCGGCGAACTATCCGACACCGATATCTCTACTTTATATAACTCCAATTACTATCGTCGTTACATAAACAGAAAGGATCTATTGGATAACTCTTACTTTCTGGCGAATGCGCTTTTGGGATTGTTGCTGCTGATTGTAGCCATATTCATGCGTATTCACTATGAGCATCGTTCCAAAGATTTTTGGCGTGTATATTCCCGTGCCGGTGGATTTCATCGGAGTTGGGGCAGACAATTTGTATTAGATTCGGCTATTCTTTGTATCATCCCTGTCGGTTTGGTTAGCGCTATCTACTATCTAAGCAAGTATTATTATATTTGGGATCAATCTATAGATCATCGCTATTTCATTGGAAAATTCTTGACGCTTTTGTTAGCTATTTTACTTTCCAGATTATTTTTGAGGAGAGGATCGATATGAAAAAAAACATACCGAATATACTGACGATGTTCCGCATTCTACTAGTTCCGGTATTTTTGGTGCTGATATTCTTCACCACTACTCCTCAAGGTGCTCTCTGGGCTACTATCGTCTTCATCGTAGCTGCTATCACAGACTATTTTGATGGGCTTTTGGCAAGACGCTTCCAAGTAATTTCCGACTTTGGTAAAATTATGGATCCACTGGCAGATAAAATCTTGGTACTCACCGCGCTACTCGCTTTTGCAACAAAGATAGGTTATATCAGCATCGTTATCTTCATTATCATAGCTTTCAGAGAAATTGCCGTCTCTATCTTGCGAGAATACTTCAAAAAGAGGAGAATCTACATAGCTGCCAATATCTATGGTAAACTAAAAACTTTAACGCAGATCATCGGCTTGATCTTTACCCTCTTGTTTTATACTTATACCAAATTTTATGAATATGATCCGGGGATCATCTCGGTAATAAACATCTATTTCTGGGTTGTAGCTCTCCTGACAATCCTCTCCGGTGTGAATTATTTTTCGATTTTTCTAAAAAAACAGTAGTATATATAATATGAAAAAAATAATAGCGCTAATATTCGTAATCGGATTACTCGCTGCATGTGGCGATGTTCAGCTTAGTGAGAGAGCTGACGGGCGAGATATGCGCAAACCGATGTCTTGGGGTCAACCGCGAGTAATATATGTGTTCGCTGATGATAATGTGTGGAAACATGCCTATCCCTATTTGAAACAAAATTTGGCACGCTACCGCTTCACTACTGAAAACGAATCCTATTTCGAAGTGCGCAGAGCTTCATCAAATGCTATAGAAGAATTCTATAAATTCAATAATTTGATTTTTTTCGCTCATTATGATTCTGATGAGCAGATCTCGGCTCATGTAAAGAATATTCTGGGTGAAAGTGCTCGTAATGAAGTAGAGCAAAACAATATGGCAATTTATCCGGTAGATAACCTTTGGGCAAATGACCAATTGGTGCTCTTTTTGTTGGCAGACAACGAAGAGACTCTTTTGCGACTGAATATATTGCAAGCGGATGTGATCTTTGACCATTTTTATGATAAGCTCTTCCAAAGGATAGCGCGCAAAGTATATCGTGATGCCAATTATTCCCCTGGTGCATTTGCTCATCTTCCTTGGATGGCTGATATACCACAGTATTATGTGGTTTACGCTGAAGATAGGGAAAATAACTTCATCTCTTATCTGGCAAGAAGGCGGGAGCAACCGGATCGCTATTTTGCAGTCTATTATGAAAATATGGAAACCGACGAAGTTGACAGGAATTGGTTAAAGGAAACCCGTGCCCGACTGGCTTGGGATTATTATGATGAAGACGAGTTTAGAGATGAAGATGTAAGCTCGCGATTTTATTCTATTGCCGGTTATGATGGTTTCAGACTTTCCGGCAGATGGCAGAATCAGAAATACATGGTCGGTGGTGCTTTCCAGAGTTTCGCTTTTTATGATGAAGATAGCCAATTGGCAATTTTGATAGATAATAGTGTTTATTATCCACAGGGTGAGAAATTGGATGCTCTATTGGAGCTTGAAGTTATCAGCAGAACATTTGAAATAAAAAAACAAGAGGGAGGTTTTTAATGAAAAAGATCAGCTTATGTTTGGTGCTATTGTGTCTGGTCGGTGTTTTATCTGCCTATGAGATGAATACTCTGATCGAATCGCCGACTGCAGGCATATTGCAGCGTGGTGAAGCCGAGATCACTACCAAATTGTTCAGAAACAATGGCGTGATGCTGGGAACCAGGGTCGGCTTGTTCCCCCGATTTATGTTCGGTGTATCCTTTGGTGGTGAGCAATTAGTCGGAAATCTGAAGCCGGAATGGCAGGACAAAGTGGAATTCAATGCCAAATTTCGTCTGCTCGATGAATCTGCCCAATATCCCGCAGTAGCCGTGGGATACGATTCTCAAGGGCATGGCGTATTCCATGAAAGTGTGGATCGATATGATATCAAATCGCGCGGTTTTTATCTGGTCGCCAGTAAAAACTACTTCTTTTTGGGAAATCTCGGAGTGCATGCAGGAACAAATTTCAGCTTAGAAACCGGTGATGAAGACAAGACTCCCAACCTGTTTGCCGGAGTGGATAAAACCGTCGGCGATGTGGTTGTAGTGATGGCTGAATACGATTTCGCTTTCAATGATCGTGCAGATTGGTTGAAACAAACTGCTGATGAACATATCGAGAATTTGAAGCGTGGTTTTCTGAATGCAGGTATCGCTGTTTACTTTACCGAATACCTTTCCGTAAAGTTATCCTTTTATGACCTGCTACAGAAGAGATCCGATACACATGGCAGCGATAGAACCCTTACTATAATATACAACATGACATTTTAAAAAAAGGAGATAATGAAACGAACAGCACTCTTACTACTCAGCTTGCTTTTGCTCGGTGGCTGTGCCACTATTTCTGAGAGCAGCAAAGAGCGGGAGCCTCTCGATCAGCGAGAACTAAACCTGTCGCTGATGTATTATTCGATGGCTCAAACTGCTATGCAGATAGAAGATTATACCACTGCCATTCAGTATCTTAGAATGGCAGAAAAACACAATCCGCGCAATATTCTTATCAAAGAAAAGCTAATCGAACTGCTCTCTTATTTGGCTATTACAAACGAAGATTTAAACCACCAGATCATCAGCTTGGGTGAACAGTATTGGGAAGATGATAGCTATAATAGTGCAATTTTGTTCTTTATTGCCCAAGCCTATAATCGGATCGGAAATATCGAGCGAGCTGAATTTTTCTATCGGGAAGCTTTGGAATATGATCCTACTATGGAACATTACTACGCCTTTTTTCTCTTCCAAAAAGAGCAAAATTTGCCCACCGAATTTGAACTATTGCAAAAAGCCTTGGACTTGGAGTGGGAAAGAAGAACACTGGTAATACGAAGTATAGAATTACTTGCCGATCATGACCCTAAAGCTGCTATAAGTTATTTCGAAAGAGCGTACAACAAATGGTATGATGAATATATCTTACAACGATTGCTGCGCCTTTATGACTCACTGGGCGAAAAGGACAAGATAATCCAGCTATTGGAAGAACGGCTCCACTCTCAGCATTCTATGCGCGATCAATTCAAAGTCTTTCTTCTCGGGCAGTACTATTTTGACAATCAATTCGACAAAATATTGGATAATAGAGAGTTGTGCTTGCAGTTGAACAATACCGACGCACTCCGCTTTCTCTTTTTCTCCGCTTTGCGAAAAGAAAGATATGCTGTCGTTATCGAAGCTGGTGACGCTATCTTGCAAAATGATGATCTGCCCAAAGACCTACTGCCGAATTTCTATAGCTATCTCGGAGAAGCATATTTTAGAGAAGCTGACATTGAGAATGCTGCGAAATATTTTCTCCTCTCAGATTCGATCCAATCTCTGTTGCCACTTTTCAATCAATTTGCCCAATCTGATGACCAGACAATAGAAGATAAATTATTACAGACCTTGCAGAAGTTGGAAAGTACCGATTCGGATCTAACTAATTTTATCTGTGCTTATACCTATGATCTTTTGGATATGAACGAAGAAGTACGCCGTTTTTTAGACAATGTTTCTCTCGAATTTCTCAGAGAAAATCAACTTTTACAGACAGCTGCTTTGACATATCTCTCTGCAGCTCAAGATGTGGAAAAAGCACAAAAGCTCTTAGAGCATCGAGAAGAGCACTCACCGACATTCTATGAGATAGCCGGAGTCTATTTCTTCAATAGTAGAGCAGACTCCCTTGCTTATCATTATCTGAAAAAAGAGATAGAAGAAAGTGAACCGGCAGCGGCAAATGTGTATATTTTGGCTACCATCTCTGCGGATAAAATCGGTCAGGTTGAGGATATCTTTCCACTTTTGGAAAGTGCTGTGAGTTATTATCCCGAAAATGCCGATCTTCTCAACACTTATGCTTATCTAATCGCCGACTATGAACTTGACGAGAGATACGAAACAGCCGAGAAACTGCTGAACCAAGCTCTGGAGATGGATCCTGAGAATATAATGTATTGGGATAGTTTAGCTTGGCTCTTCTATCGAAAAGGAGAATACGCCAAAGCACTGGAAGCCATGAAATTACCTATGGAAAATGAGATAGACAATAGTGAAATGGCATACCATTTGGGTGCGATTTATTACCAGTTGGAAGATACCGATCAGGCAATCCATTATCTCCGCTTAGCTGTTCAGTTGGAGAACCATGACCGTTCGGTAGAAAAATCAAAAGAGTTGCTAAACAAAATCAAACAAGAGGAGTAAATATGAAATTCGTTTTCTCGAAAGTGAATGTTGCCTTGCTTATCTTGGCAATCATCGTAAGTGTGGTAGGTTATATCATCTTGGGAACCGGCGACAAGACGATCTCTCCCATACTGCTGGTCATAGCATACGGAGCTCTGTTCCCGGCAGCAATCATGTCAGGAGTTCGCAAGAAAAAATGAAACCTAACCTACTTTCACCGGAATACATGGCGACGATGAATCGCTTCAACCTGCGGGCACGCTTGATCGTCGAAGGTTTTATCACCGGTTTGCACAAATCACCATATCATGGTTTTAGTGTAGAATTTTCCGACCATCGTCAGTACATCCCGGGAGATTCGATCAGGAATATAGATTGGAAAGTATATGCCAAAACGAATAGATACTATATCAGAAGGTATGAGGAAGAGACCAATCTGCGCTCGTATATCTTGCTCGATCATAGTAATTCGATGGGATATAGTTCCGGAAAATGGACAAAACTGGAATATGCCAAAGCTTTCTCATCTGCTCTTGCCTATCTGATGCTTTCCCAACAAGATGCCGTCGGGCTGCTTACTTATACAAACAAAACAACTCAGTTTATTCCGGCACGATCGATGACATCTTATCTGAATTTTATCCTCAAGAGACTCTTTCATCTAAAAGCTGCCGAAACTACTAATACTGCCGATGTCTTGCATGAGCTTGCCGAAAAGATCAAGAAACGTAGTCTGATCATTCTGATCTCCGATATGATAGATGACCCGGAAAAGCTGCTGCTCGGTTTACAGCATTTCAGGCATCAGAAACATGAAGTGATATTATTTCATATTCAAGATCCGCAAGAAGTGGATTTTGGATTTCGTGGTGAAACCGAATTCGTCGATTCCGAAACTGATGAGAAGATCACCGTCAACCCCTGGCAGATCAAAGCTGATTATCAAAAAAACTACGCCGATACTATCAAATACTTTAAAACCAAATGTCATGAATCGCATATAGAATACAATCCGATCAGTACAGAAACTCCTTTCGAACAAAATCTGCTGCATTACCTGATCAAGCGTTCCAGGTTGTATTAAACATGAAATATCGTACCGGTTTGCTCATCGCTATAGCTCTTCTTATCATAATTATGCTTTTTGTCTATATCAGACATACCCTCAGGGAACCATCCATCGAGCAAACCATCATAGCTGGCATAGCAGAAAACTGCCCGCAATGGCTGGCATTTCATTCAGATGATGAACACAAACTTGAGCTCGATAAGTTTGAATTAGAATCCGAAGCAAACCTACAGATACAAACGGGTGAATATCAATTCGATCCGGAAAAAGCTGAGTTGTACAAATATCTCCGCAATCCGCAAAAACCGCTCTATCTCGATCTATATAGCTACAAACTTGAGATAGGAAAAAATGATGAATATTGGGGTGGATTCAATGTAGATACAGAAGTGGCATTGATAGACTCAACCGACGAGCAGAGAATTCGGATTTACTTTGCCGGTCCGGCTATCTATGTGGAAGACGGATTTTGGTTGGATAGTGAAAACTTAGTCTTTTTGTGTATTCACGATATTCACAAGCACCGTAATTTCGAACCACTTATCTGGCATGTAAATCTTGAGCAAGAGACTATCAGCACCTATGCTTACGATGAGGATATAACTCTGTCCACCGGCTATTTAGAGCACAAATTCGCTCATATCGATTTCGATCGGCAATAAATAAAGGGATGCCCGAAAGCATCCCCTCTATGTGGATTTTATTATTCCGTTTTCAGATTGATGATAGCGTTTGGTTCGTTGATTTGGAAAGTAAAAGTTTCTGTGATGAATAGTTTCACATTCTCGCTATCATGCTGTTCATACCCTATAGAAAAGTCTTGTCCGATTGTAAGTTTCAGATCATCATCTCTGATCGAAACAAGAACACCGTCTTTCTTTAGATAATTTGCCATAATAATAGGACCACCGATCAGATCTTTTACCTGTCTTCTGAGCGGATATCCTTTGGAATATTTATCCAGAGCACGCCAAGATTTGGGATTCAAAACCAAGGCAAAAGGTCCTTCGATAGCATTATCCGAAAAGATTTCTATCCCCTCGGATATCTGTTCCAGCCATTGCATCGAATCAGCGGCTAACTTGATTTTATGGGGAGCAGTTTTGAATATCCCATCAATATTTGCTTTGTTAAGTCCGTTGTAGATAACAGAATCTTCGAAAGTAGCTATCCTTTTGGCAGCAACTTCCAAATTCTCCAGATCTACATCTTCCGCACCTCTGGTAGCATTATCCAATTCCCAGATTTTCAGTGTGAAGGGAACTCTTGCCTCGATCGTGGGCAAAAATGAACGAACTCCATAATTTACATCTTCTTTTTTGGTATTTGCCAAATTTAACCTACCCAAAGCCTTACCGGGAAAATCCCATCCCTTGGGTCCATCGATATCCACAAATTTTCGGCCAGAAAGATGAGCTTTTAGGCTGATCTTAGCTTGTTCTTCTATTTCTTCCCAAGCTTCTTCAGATATGGGTGCTAAATGTTTCTTTAAAAAATCCATAATTATCTCCTTTCTTTATTCTTTTAGTGAGCCGATGCCAAGGCTGGTTCCACCTGCATCGCCTTCTTCTTCATCGTCTTCCAGTTCGGTGATCGGTTTTTCGGTAAAGAGATAAGTTCGCATCTCTTCGTCCCAAGCCGGCATATTGCGTCTCAACCATTCCAAGGTCATCACGGCATGCTCGATCTCCTCATCTCGATTATGCGCTAATATCTTCTTCAGATCTTCATCTCCGGCAGTAGCAACGCGTTGCTGATACCAGTCTATTGCCTCTACCTCTTCTTTCAGACTATTCAAAGCTCTGGATAGATCTCTGTCTTTTACCGACAATTCCTCTGCGGGTTCATGATAGTTCGCCATAACTTTCTCCTTTCGTTAAATTCTTTTAATATTTAATATTTTAATCTTTCTTGCTAATTATGCAACATTTATATTGAACCTATCAAAGTTAATATATCTGCTTCATACTATCTAAGCTGAATTTACTTGACATCTGAGTCGGAGAAAATATCTGGTTCACAAACGTGGGTGATTAGCTCAGTTGGTTAGAGTGCTACGTTGACATCGTAGAGGTCACTAGTTCGAATCTAGTATCACCCACCATGATTTATGTGGTGTTGGAGGTTTGGAATGAAAATAGTAGTAATCGGAGCTGGAAATTGGGGTACTTCCCTAGCTTTGCTGTTCTGCCGGTCGAACAAAGTTCATCTATGGACTATCGACAGTAGAGAAGCTGAGAAACTAAACAGCAACCGCGAGAATCTCTACTTTCTACCTAATGTCTCCATACCGGAAACTATTACTATCGAAGAAAAATTCTCCTCCCCAATCGAGGAAGATGACATAGTGGTAATTGCCATCCCCTCTCGTTTCATCGGCTCTCTGATAGATGAATTTATCGAAAATCATTATACCTCTTTTACCATGGTCAACGCATCCAAAGGGGTAGAGCATAAGTCATTGCGTACAGTCGGCGAATTGGTGAAACATAGAATGCCGAAGGTAAGATTCGCTACCTTGTCCGGACCGACGATAGCCCGCGAAGTAGCAGAAGGATTGCCGGCAAAGGCAATTTTGGCATCACGAAATGTAGCGCTGCTATTTCACCTGCAAAACATCATCCAGAATGATGTCTTGAAATTCGATTTTAGCAGAGATGTGAAAGGTGTGGAGCTGGCAGCATCTCTAAAAGGACTGATCGCTATAGCAGTGGGTTTATCAGATGGATTGGGATTCAAATCCAATTTTTTCGGTTTGATCATGACATATGGATTGCGAGAATATAAGATCGTGATGGACTTCTTGGGAGTACCAGCAGCTACGGTATATGGAATCGCCGGTTTGGGAGATCTCATCACTACCTGCATGTCTCCACATAGTAGAAACCGGCAGTTCGGTGTGCTTTTAGCTCAGGGATATTCACGTGATGAGGCACTGAACAAAGTCGGAATGGTAGTCGAAGGGGTCTCGATGGCAAAAACAGTGCAAAAACTGGCAAAATTCAATCTCTCCATCCCTCTCATCTCCTGCATCACCAGAATTATCTTTGATGATGTGGAAGATATCCGCCATGAACTGATTGAGACAGTAAATTCAATTTCGGGATAGAAAGTGGTTGTCAAAATATCATACTGTTATTTTTTGGAAAAAATATTACTGAATGGAGTGTTTTATGGTAGATGTAATTGAGAATTTGCAGATCAATTATGACCTTCTGCTGAAGCAAGGTTATGGTGTGATCGATGTAAGGTGCCGTGATTATGATATTACCGCCGAACCTTTCAAACTGGTGATCGTCAGAGTAGATCGTGATCGTGAAAGCTTCTATCAGGATATGTTGAAGCATTATTTAGGTAAAGAGGTCGGAGACAACAATATCTACACCCTTTGGACTGAAATTTTGAAACACAAACTGAAGATGAGTTCAATGATGAAACGCGATGTCTCCATCAAAGTTGCTGCTCTCGACTATTTGGAATCTGACGAATAAAACCGTGCGGATGCAGGAACAGACACTTTTTTTAATCAAACCGAACGCCACGGCCAAACATAAGATCGGAGCTATCCTAAACAGCGTCGAGAGAAACGGTTTTACTATCGAAGCTCTAAAAATGTTTACTATGGAGAGGAGTTTGGCAAAAGAATTTTATGCAGAACATACCTCAAAAAGTTTTTTTGAGAAATTACTCGCTTTTATGACTTCCGGTAAAACTGTAGCTGCAGTGTTAGCACGAGATAATGCCGTGGAAAAATTGCGTGAACTGGTTGGTAATACCGAACCTAAAAAGGCAAAGCCTGGCACATTGAGATATCTCTACGGAGATCATGACAATATGACCCACAATGCAGTTCATGCTGCCGATTCGGTCGATCATGCCCGCAGAGAAATAGAGATAATCTTTAGAAAATAAAATAAATACGGAGTAAATATGCAAATCTTAGTTTTAAATAGTGGCAGTTCATCTGTTAAATATCAATTCATCAATATGGAAACTACCAAAGTATTAGCAGAAGGTATCGCAGAAAGAATTGGTGAATCTGTTTCGCTGTTTACTTACAAAAGTGATGGATACACAAAGAAAAAAGCAGAAGTGAAGTTGTCTGATCATGAAAATGCGATTGCAATGATAATCGAACATCTGCTCGACAAAGAGCATGGGGTTATCAAATCCAAATCGGAAATAAACGCAGTCGGCCACCGTTTGGTCCATGCCGGCGAACATTATTCCGGCTCGGTAAAAATAGACGATGATGTCATTCGTGTGATGGAAGAGTGTTCGATGCTGGCACCACTACACAATCCAGCTAATCTGAAAGGTGTGGAAGCCATGCTGCATCTGCTGCCGAAAATCCCACAATGTGGAGTTTTCGATACCGCATTTCATCAGACTATGCCTCCAAAGGCTTATCTGTATGCACTACCACTCGAATTCTATACTGATTACCAAATCCGAAGATATGGTTTCCATGGAACTTCGCATAAATTTGTCAGTCAATTAGCAGCAGATCATTTGAATAAAGACATCAAAGATTTGAAGATAATTACATGTCATATTGGTAATGGAGCTTCGATGACAGCGATAAAGGGTGGTGAATCTATCGATACTTCGATGGGATTTACTCCACTGGAAGGATTGGTGATGGGAACTCGCTGCGGCGATATAGACCCTGCTATCCCACTCTATCTGATGCGGCATAAGGATTTCTCGCTCGATGAAGTTAATACTATTATGAACAAAAAGAGTGGCATGCTCGGGCTTTCTGCCATCAGCAATGATATGCGTGAGATCGAGCAGGAGATTTTAGAAAACAAAAACAAAAATGCCATTCAAGCACACGAAGTCTATGCCTATCGAATCAAAAAATATATAGGGTCATATACGGCAGCATTAAATGGGTTGGATATGCTTGTATTTACCGGTGGAGTAGGTGAGAATATGCCTATCTTGCGTGAATTGGTCTGTGAAGACATGGATTTCTTCGGTATCGAGCTGGATAGCAAAACGAACGATCAGTTCACTTCCGGAATCTTGGAATTACACACGGAAAGCTCCCGAGTGAAGATTTTGAAAATACCCACAAACGAAGAGCTTATGATCGCTATGGAAACCATGCGATTACTAAATTATAAATAAATTACTAACCCTGTGACCATATGTTGCAGGGTATTCTTTGGGAGTTGTAAGAATGTATTGGTATATTACGATTGTTCAAACTCATCCGATATTGACGGCATTAATTCAGTTTGCTATTTTAGGCACATTGGGTGAAGCTGTATCGAAATGGGTAATAAACAAAAAAATCAATTGGCCTTTCGATCTGAGACAGACAATCTGGAAAATGATTGTTTGGTCTATTCTTGGTGTTGCGATAAAATATGCCTTTACTGGTATGAGCGGATTTATGGACGCATTGCTACAACACCAGCTGCTTCCCCAATCTTTTTATTCCAGTACTTTTTTGTATGCATTCTCAAAATCAGTAGCTACAAATTTACAATTTGGTTTTTTTCTGGTTCTATTTCATCGCTTCTTGGACAATCTCCCTCTGAAAGAAAAGAACTGGAATAATTTGGATAAAGGAATTCTCTCTATGCTCTGGTTCTGGATTCCAGCACATACCATTACTTTTATTTTGCCGACCGATTTTCAGGTGGGATTAGCAGCTCTTTGGAGTGTTGTGTTAGGAATTATTCTAGGTTTTTTTAACAGGAAAAGATAACTCTTGGCTCATTCGTAATTTTGTTTGAACGATTACCAGTGGCAGATTATGAGGAATAAATTGTAATTTAGCATAATCTTTTTCGGTTGTAAGCACATAATCATAACCGCTTAGAGCTGTTTTTATTCTCTCCCAGTTGTTATCATAATTGAAATGATCCGGCAGCGCTAAGTGATATAAAAAATCTAACTCACTTGCTTTTATCGTGCTTTCAAAAGAAGCAGGTAAACCGATAGCAGAAAGCAATGCAATTTTACTTGTCCTCAGCTGATGGGCAGATATCTCTTCTCCAAACGGAGTTATAAATTTTTCTATTTCGTACCTCGCTGAGATTTGCGGAATGTTGAAATCATCCAAAACCGCTATCCTCCCTCCTCCATTAATAACTAAATAGTCTGCTTTTTTTACAGAGTTAATAGGTTCACGCAATATCCCGGCTGGTAACACAAAACCATTACCAATGCCACCTACTGTATTAAATACCAAAATATCGATATCGTGCTCTACTTTCAAATGCTGGAAGGAATCGTCCAGAATAATATAATCCAGCTCCGGAAAGGTGGACAGCAGCAATTTTATCGCTTTTCTTCTATTTTTCCCTACTACAATCGGAATTCCGGATAGTTTTTGAGTTAACATAAAAGCCTCGTCTCCTGCTTGTGCTGCTTTTTTATCAATTTGATATTGGTCGGATATTATTTGTACTTCTTTTTCAAATTTTCCTTTATATCCTCTGTGTGATACCGCCACATTATAGCCCTGTTTATTCATTTTTTTAGCTATCCATATGGTCACCGGTGTCTTGCCACTTCCACCGCTGACAATGTTTCCTACACTAATTATTTTAACTGCGGGCTTATATCTTAAAAAATGAAAGTTCTCGAAAATCCATCTCCTGATTACCTGTATCAGAGCATTCAGGATGCCAAAAGGTAAAAGCAGATATGAAATAATGCTACGGTTGTAGAGATGATTTTCGATGAATTTTTGCATTTATTACCAGATATAGGTGATATAGAAATTAGAAAATATCAACTTCCAGCCGACATCAAGCTCAAAACGTAAATATGAATCATCCTTGAACTCGAAACTATAACCAAGACCGGCAGCTGCATTAATAAACAATCTGCTTTTAGTTTCATCATCGGCTAAACCGAATGGAGTTATTAGTCTTGCCTGTATGTAATCCACACCCAGATTGGATAGCAAGTATAAGCCTAATCTTGTATCCCTCTTTACAAAAGCATTCAACCGATAGCTGATACCATATATTTTTTCCTTACTGAAAGTATCGAACCCATGTATGTAATAAATAGATTCAAAATAACGATTCTCTTGGCGCAAATGGGGCTTCATAATCCCCAGACATAGTCGGGGAGCTATCAGCGGACTTATCGCCACATACTTCTGATATGATTGCGTATTCCCTACTTCTATAGACTCTCCCGTTTGGGCGCTAAGAGAAACGGCAGAGAATATAATCAACAAAATTGAGAGTGATATGGATATTGAATGTATCATCAGTATTCCACTCCTTTCCTTGCTTGCATACCATTGCGGAAATAATGTTTGATCTCTTTCATTTCTGTTGCCAAATCCGCTTTCTCTATTACTTTCTCTTCAGCATATCTACCGGTCATTACGATTTCTGCCTCAGTTTTCATTTCCATCAGCTCCAGTTGTTTTTCCAAAGCAAGTAAATTCCACCTCACTGCCACATTAATCTCATCTATCACAATCAAGTCATATTCATGGGAAGAAATGATTTCTTTACATTTCCGATATGCTTTTTCGGCTTCTTCTTTGTCAATTTTAGCGGGATTATTCGGGTCTATCAATTTATCGGTACCAAACTGGAAGATATCCACCTGCTTTTGAGCCGATAGAAATCTGATCTCACCATATTCGAAATTTTTCTTCATGAATTGGATAAGTGCAGCTTTTCTGTCATGTCCCAATGCCCGCACGATCAATCCCAGAGCTGCGGTTGTTTTACCCTTACCTTCTCCCGTATAAACCTGGATCATGATTTTTCTCCTCGCTCTATATGATGTTACTACTGAACAAAAACGACACTCATTGTCAACATTTTCTTCATTTGTGCAAAAATTTGGATTGACACAAAATAGGTTTTTACATTTATTTGTGACAGATAATAAGGAGAAAAATGGTCTAATGAAAAAGAAATATGATTTGGGTCCATATCTGTATTTGATACCGGCAGCGCTGATCATTTTTACTTTCCGATTGATCCCCATAGTGCTTTCTTTCATTGTCAGCTTTTTTGATTGGGATATAAGAGGGGTAGGAGATTTCATCGGTTTCGAGAATTATATATATCTCTTGCAGGATAGGGATTTTTGGCAATCTATGGAAAATACATTTTATCTGGTTATTTTCGTCGTTCCCATCAGTGTTGTACTTTCACTTTTCTTTGCTAATCTTTTGAACAATATAAAAGCGCTAAGAAGTTTCTTTCGCTCGGTCTATTTTATCCCTACTGTAACTTCCATGGTTGCCGTTTCGATCGTCTGGAAGATCATTTACAATCAACAATCTGGTCTGGCAAATTACCTGCTCACTCAGATAGGACTGGATCCAATGGGCTGGTTAGCCGAAAGTACCGGAATCTTCGAGCTTATGTTTGCCAACCTCGGCATTCAGATCCCCAGTTTTCTAGGTGGACCTTCCTTGGCTCTGTTTTCTATCATTATCATGACGATCTGGAAAGGTTTGGGATACAATACGATCATCTATCTTGCCGGGCTACAAAATATCCCCGAAGTATATTATGAAGCTGCTGATATTGATGGGGCAGGCAAGATCAAACAGTTTTTTAAGATTACGGTTCCACTTATCTCACCCACAACCTACTATGTGCTGATGATGACCACAATCGTCACTTTCCAAGTCTTCGCTCAGATCTATTTGATGACCGGACCGCCGATCGGAGGTCCTCTGGGCACTACCAAAGTTATCGTCTATTATTTATATGAACAAGGATTTGGCGAGACAAACAATCTCAGCTATGCCAGCGCCATAGCTCTGGTTCTTTTCATTATCATCCTCTCGCTTACATTACTCCAAAAACGTTTGGAAAAGAAAGTACACTACTAAAGGTGTGATGTTATGGATTTCAAAAAAACAATAATCTATCTTATCTTGGGTTTTTGCGGCATTTCCATGGTGATCCCCTTCTTGTGGATGCTTACCACTTCTATAAAACCACAATTCGAAGTTAACAGAGGTAATGTCGGATTCCTGCCGATAGAAGAATATCTATCTTATACGGAAAATGACGAAGAATATAGGATCAGCATTGTTCGTACCGATGCCGATAGTTCCTATGTGAACCTTTTCGACCCGGACGGTAGGATTATTCGCTCTTTTTATAGAGTATCAAACGATGAGATAGAATCCCGAAGGAGATTAACTTTCCGCTGGCAGAACTATGTGGAAGCGTTTAAAAAAGTTCCGTTTGCCCGATATTTTATGAATACTATTTTTGTCTCTTTTTCGGTAGTACTGGGCGTCATAGTGAGTGGTTCTTTGGCAGCTTATGCTTTTGCGCGGATGAAGTTTTTTGGCAACGAATTTCTCTTTTACCTTTTTATCAGTATGATGATGGTCCCGCAACCGGTATATTTGATCTCCTCCTATATTCTGCTCGATAATATCGGCTGGCTCGATACATATCAGGCGCTCATTATTCCTTGGATGGCAAATATATTCACGATCTTCCTGTTGAGACAACAATTCAAAACTATACCCCAAGAGCTATTCGATGCCGCATCCATAGATGGGTGTAGCAGATTCGGCATTTTGTGGCGTATTGTCCTGCCATTGTCAAAATCAGTGATCGCTACTGCGGCAATTTTCGGTTTCATCGGGAGTTGGAATAGCTTTATGTGGCCTCTGGTGATGACAGACAGTCCGCACATTCGCGTACTCCAAGTCGGTTTGAGCTATTTCTCGCAGGAGGCTTCTACCGAAACTACCCTCCTGATGGCAGCTTCCACCTTCAGTATCATGCCGCTTATCATTCTCTTTTTGATAGCTCAAAGGCAGATCATCTCTAGCTTTGCTTCCAGTGGTTTGAAAGAATAGGAAAATATTATGATTTGGCAATATTCAATTTTTCACTAAATTATCTCTATTAGGAAGGAGATGAATTATGGAATCAAAACTAAACAAATTAGCACCGGATTTCAAATTGAAAGACCAGCATAATGAAGATTTTGTGCTCTCTAAGCATAAGGGGAAAAGAATACTACTCTCTTTTCATCCTCTCGCTTGGACGAAAATTTGTGCCAAACAAATGAAAGCGTTGGAAAAAGAATACGATACTTTTCTCTCACTTAATACTATCCCTGTTGGGCTCAGTATAGATCATGTGCCTACCAAACATGCCTGGGCAAAGAAACTGGGACTAAAAAACCTTAGAATCCTAGCTGATTTCTGGCCTCACGGTAAGGTAGCGAAATTGTATGACCTATTTAGAGAAGAGGAAGGATTTTCCCAGCGTGCGAATATTATCATCGATGAAAATGGGAAAATTGTATTCAAAAAGATCTATCAAATATCAGAATTGCCTGACATCAAGGAGATTTTGGATTTTCTAGATAAACATAAATGATGCCATGCATCATAAAAAAAGTAAAGGGGGGAGAGATGAAGATCATCAACAAGATTCTTATCCTCATTGGTGTGATCTTGATGGTATTGGGAATATTGAATTTTCTGATTCCCGGAAAAATCCTAACCGCTAGTGTCGTGAATTATTTCCATTTAGCATCCAGCTTCTTTTTGTTGGCTATCGCAAGCAAACTGATCTGTACGAAAGAATAGTAAACTAATTTAGTTAGCCTCCCAATCTTGTTTGGGAGGCTTTTTTTATTACAAGATCAGAAAATTACGAACATACCTGTGTTTGTGGAAAGGATAGATCTCCAGTTCTACCGATAGATCTTTTAGCAGTTTACCCACCTTATTTACAAACGGATACTCGGTGTAATAATGCCCTGCATCTATAAGCGGGATATCACTCTCCAAATAATGATGATAACCGATATCCGCAGTTACAAATATCTCTGCTCCTTTCGCTCGAGCAGTCTTGATCAGCGAAGATCCACCACCGCCACATAGCGCTACTTTCCGAATCTCATCATCAATATCTTTGTCTGCTAACCATAAACTCAGTTTGGGAATGTTCAGCCCTTTTTTCACGATAGAGGCAAAGTCGGATATCTTGGCTGGCTTATCCATTTCTCCGATGAGCCCGAGACCATAATTCTCATCTTTTTTATGCTGCTCATAAACAGCATAAGCAGGAGTCTCATAAGGATGAGCTTCTACCATCGCTTTTATTACTCTGTCCAGATTGGTAGAATCGGCAAAGAACTCCAGCTTAAGCTCATCAACCTTTTCCAATTTGTCCACAGAACCTATGGTTGGATCGCTCCCGCTTAGTGGTTTGAACTGTCCCTGTACTTGATAAGTATTTCCGCAATGACTATAATTACCGATCTTACCACCACCAGCTTCGAATATGGCTTCGCTTACTTTTTCGACATTTCCCGGAGGTATATAAACAGCGATATGATACAAAACAACGTCTGTCTCCTGACTCAAAAATGAGCAGTTTTGTACGCCCAAAACATCAGCTAATGCTCTGTTTACACCGTTGGAATAAATGTCCATATTAGTATGGGCAGAGTAAACGGAGATATTGTGTCTTATCAGCTTCAATATAAGCGGGTTATTCAGCTTGGTGATGGGTTTGATAAAGAGCGGATGATGTGAGAAGATCAAATCTATATCTTTTTCTATGGCATGATCCACCACTTCAGCTGTGATATCGAGTGTGATGAGGATACGCTCTATCGGCATATCGGGCTCGCCGATCAATAAGCCGGAATTATCCCATTTATACGCTAATTTCGGTGATACTGTTTTACCTATATATTCTGTTAGCTCTTTTATCGTTATCATGCTTTCTCCTTTTTATATTCTTCATAAAAATATTGGATATCGCTATAAGAGAATCCTTTCCTGAAAAGAAATTTGAAAATCTTATCTCTTTTCTCCCGCTCTGGAAAAGTGGAATAGCGGCCGCTGGCTTTCTTTATCTGTCTGTAAATAATCTCCCGTTTTGCCTCTTCTTTGTATTTTTCGTCCAATAGGTGGGTAATCTGCTTCTCCTCCAATCCCTTCTCACGCATCTTATGTTTGATGAAGAGCTCAGAATACCCCTTATTTATCAGTTCTTCTATATACATATCGGCAAATCTATCGTTATTTAAATAATTGTATTCTTCTGCCTTGATCAGCAAATTTTCGATAAGTTCAGGCTGAAATTTATTTCTCTTCATATAATTGTAGCATTCATGTCGAGAGCGTTCTCTGTAGCTCAGATAGTTCAGAAGTTTCTGCCAGGCAAAGTTAGCTATCTCTTCTTTCAGAGTTTGATATTCATGTTCTGAGATCTCGATTTCAGCAGAGCTATCATCAGAAAAAAAAGGGAGCATTTTCTTTGGAAAAATGCCCCGGGTAATGTCATCTATAGAGACTTCAGCTGTTCTTTTGCTTCGGTTTTGAACCCTCAGTCTCATCTTTATCTTCTTTGATTAAGCCAAGCGCTTTTTTCACTTTTTGTTCGATCTCTTCGAATTGCTCTGGATTTTCGGCAAAATATTCTTTTACTCGTTCGGCACCTTGTCCGAGCTTCACATCTTCATAAGAATACCAGGAACCGCTTTTCTTGATAATATTGTGATTTACCGCAGCATCCAGGACGATATCATGATGTGAGATTCCCTCTCCGAATATGATCGGGAATTCTGCAATTTTGAATGGTGGAGCGAATTTATTTTTCACTACTTTCACTTTGGTTCTGGAACCGATGACATCAGCATCAGCGCCAGGTTGCTTGATAGAGCCAATTCGGCGCACTTCCATTCTGAGAGTGGAATAGAATTTCAGCGCTACACCACCGGTAGTTGTCTCCGGATTAACAAATGACGGCACTCCGATTTTCATCCTTGTCTGATTGATAAAAATAACCGAGGTATTAGACTTGCTGATACTGGCTGTCAATTTTCTCAGTGCCTGAGACATCAGTCTGGCTTGCAGACCGACATGTGAATCGCCCATATTCCCTTCGATCTCCGCTTTGGGAACCAATACGGCTACCGAATCCACCACGATAAGATCAATAGCGTTACTACGTACCAGAGTCTCTACTATCTCCAGTGCCTGCTCACCGCCATCCGGCTGAGAAAGCAGCAGATTATCCGTATCTACTCCTATCCTTTGAGCATAGACAGGATCCAAGGCATGTTCAGCATCCACAAACGCTACCACGCCACCTTTCTTCTGTGCTTCCGCCACCACATGCAATGCCAAAGTCGTCTTGCCAGAAGCCTCCGCTCCATAGATCTCAGTAATACGTCCACGAGGAACTCCACCGATACCAAGGGCTGCATCAAGATTAACCGCGCCAGTAGGTATCACATCTACCGATACCCTCGGCTTATCTCCCATACGCATAATTGTGCCGATGCCAAATTGTTTCTCCAATTGGCTCATCGCCGTCTTCAATGCCGAGTCTTTACTTTTATCTGCCATAGTTCACTCCTTTGTTAAATTGTAATGAGCCAACTCATAATACTGTGGCCCCTCAGGTTTCAATACACTCTCGTATAATGTTATCTTGTCAACATAAATATCTCTGTTTTCGATCTCTCTGGTCAAAATTTCTTTGATAAAATCAACAGGTAGTTTTTTCTTTATCCGTCCCAAAGTGACATGAAATCTTAGCGGTTTCTTATCGAGCTCGAAACCATACTTTTTTAGATCTCTTTTGATGCGCTGCCATACGTTGTGGATAGCTTCGGATTCATTTTCCAGCGCTACCCATAGAATACGTGGATCTCTTTTGGGTATGATCTCCAGCTGCGGTTTGCTAAATGTTTGAATATCAAGTTTGGATAAACGATCCTCCAACATTTTGGTAACGGTTTCGACATTTTCAGATTTTGTCTCGCCGATAAAGAGAAAGGTGATGTGCAGATTTTCCGACTCTACCCACTTAATCTGATAGGGACAGAGACTACGAAGCTCGGAAGAGAGTTTTAGTATCTCTTGTTTGAAATCTTCGGGCAATTCTAAGGAAATGAATATTCTCATCAGCGTTTATAACCAATATCCCGTAGAAATTTCTTCCTTTGTTTGATATCAGTATCCAATTCGATCCCTTTGGGTGAATAACCGTCCACTACTCCCAATACGGCTCTACCTTGATTAGTCTGACAATAAACAACCTGAACCGGATTGGCAGTGGCACAGTATATAGATACCACTTCACGGCAAGCTTTGACTGCCGGCAACACACTTATCGGGAATGCATTTCTGAGTATAATAAGAAAAGTATGACCGGCTCCTATTCGCTTTTGATTTTCTACTGCGATCTCGATCAGCTCGGTATCGTTCCCCTCTTTCCTGATTAGACGCGGACCTGATGCCTCATTAAAAGCCAAACCGAATTTTATCCCCGGGAAACTGTTTACCAATGCCTCATACAAGTCTTCTACAGTTTTGATAAAATGAGACATCCCAAAAATGATGTTGCATCCTTCGGGTATCTCAATAGGTTCGATCTTCAGTTCCATCAGCTCACTCCTTTTTTACAAAAAAATACTGCGGTTTCTCGATTCAGGCAAAAAAGAAAAGACCGATCGGTCTTTCCTTTCTTAGATTACCTTCTTCACTTTGTTGCCCTTAAGGCAAGTCGTGCACACTTTTACTTTTTTGATCTTACCGTCTATTTCGGCTCGCATTCTTTGCAAATTGGGATAAAATCTTCTCTTGTTGGCATTCATAGCATGACTTCTATAATTGCCAACCTGGGGTCCCTTACCACAAATATCACATATTCTAGACATATTTACCACCTCTAATTCTGTATTATTCTTATGTAAATGCAAAGAAAAAATATAGCTTATATCTGGCAAGAATTTTATTTTTTTTGACTTTTTTCGAAGGATTTGTATTCCTACATTGTCTATATAAAAAAAGGTGATGTGGGATAGGATGGAGAAAGATTTATTTGAAGAGATCGTGGAAAGAGACGCAAAGAAAATTTTCAATTATCTTTTGAAATCGCTGCGTAATAAAGAAGACGCCGAAGATCTCTTGCAGGAAGTTTTCCTGGCCTTCTATAAAAAAATGGAAACCGTCGAGCAAAACTACTACCTAACCTATCTCTTCCGTATCGCCTACCATAAATCGATCAATTTTATCAAAAAGCAGAAAAGAAAACCGACAAACCTGCTCGAACCGAAATATGCAGAAAACATGATTGAAGAAAAAACTGAGGATGAACCTGATAATGAGATACTCCTCAAAGCTCTGCAAACTTTGAAACCGAAGGACAGACTTATACTCGAGATGAAGTTTTATCAGAATATGAGCTACAAAGATATCGCCGCCATATTGATGACAACTGTCGCTGCCGTTGATGCCAAATTAGTGAGAGCAAAAAAACAGCTCCGAGAAAAAATTATGATGGAAATGAAAAAAGAGGGTGTCTATATAAATGAAAGGAGAAAAAAATGAAGGTTGAGAAATGTAGATTTAGCAGATTTATCAATGCTTATCTTGATGATGAGCTTTCTGAGAAAAAGCAAAAAGCTTTGCGCTCTCATCTGAAAAACTGCACCTATTGTACCCAAGAACTTAACTCTTTGTGCAAACTAAATTCTCAGCTTGCTTCTTTTGAAGAAGTTCCAGTGCCAGGATATTGCAAAGCTACTATTATAAAACATGCTCGAGACTATGAAGCTTCCAAATCCAAACAACCCCGCTTTGCCCTCAAAGCTGCCTCTCTGGCAATTGCAGCTTCGATAATCCTCTCATTAGCTGGTGGTACACTGATCAGCAGACAGATTTTCGAACAAAGAGAAAAGCAGAATTACGAAGAAGTGGCTTTTGCTCAAGAATCTTTTTATCTTTATTTTGAAGGAGAATAAACATGAGAAATAGAACTTTGGTGATCATACTGATAATCTCACTTACGTTCAACCTTGCCGTGGTGCTCTCTTATCTCTATCATGTCACAATAGTTAGCAAAACAGAGGAATACCACTTCAGACCACCAGTGTGGGAAAAACCGGAACTGAAAGAATATACATCTAAGCACAGAGAACAAATCATTTCCAAACACCGACAATTTCTGGAAATGCGCCGCGAGTTTTTGCAGCTACTACAAGCGGAAAATTTCGATAGGCAAAGAGCTGAAGCTCAGCTTGATAAACTAATAGATAATCAGATGCAGATGGAAAGAGAGATGGGCGCTCGTTTGATAGAGATTCGTGCCCAGATGACTGCCGAGGAAGCAAAAGATTTTTTCTTGGCACCACATTTAAAACAAAGAAGAGATGAACTTAGGAGGAGAAAATGAAAAAGAGTATCATACTCATAATCGCAACCTTAGCTATTGCCTCTCTCGCAATAGCACATGGACCACATGGGCATGGTGATGGCTATGCCGGTCAGGAGAATGCACATCTGGCTCCTTTCGCCAGAATGTTAGCGGATGTAGAACTTAGCGTAGATCAACATAACCAGATCAGAAACATCCGTGCCAAATATCAAAAGCAAAATATTCCGCTTCGCTCGGAGATTAACGTGTGGAGATTGGAAATGAAAGAAGAACTCAGAGAGCATAACTATGCAGAAGCAAAAAAGATCGTCACTAAGATCAACAATCAGCAAGCTCTGATTGAAAAGAATTCCATCGATATGCGAAAAGAATTGTGGGAAACCCTCACTCCCGAACAGCAAAAACAAGCTGAAGAAGCTCAGTACATAAGAACTCCCGGCAAAGATAGAATGTCCCGGGATTTCAAAAAGAACACCGGGAAAAGAGGGAATAGCCCGGGATTTCAAAAAGTTAAATAAATATCCCCCCTAACAACCAAACCCCGCATGAGTGCGGGGTTTTTTTCTATTATTCAGTATCCAAAATATGCTTTATATGTTTTAGTTTTTTTATTATCCTCTGTTTTATCTCATCTTTGCTATCATAAAAATCCAATTCCAATTGCTCTTTCTGACGCTGTATTTCTTTTAGTTTCTTCTTCACTCCCTCGATAGTGTAACGCTGAGTATATAAGAGATACTTTATTTTTTTAATCGTTTCGATATCTTTTTGATCATAACGTCTGATCCTGCCAAACTTCTTCTGAGGATTCAACTGGGTAAATTCCTTTTCCCAATAGCGTAATACATGCGGTTTTATCTCCAATAGATTGGAAACTTCACCGATAGTATAATAAAATTTACTGCTTTTCTCCTCTTTGCTGCTCATTTATCCTATCCCTTATCAAAATTATCAAACCCAGAATAATAAAAATCAAACTGCCGACAAGAAAAATATAGGGCAACCAGTTAAGATACTGAGTATAGATGCTTCTGCCATCATAGATTTCCAGCGGGTGAGTAATGGTAGTTTTCTCGTATAGTTCCGTTTGCTTTTGGATATCCCCCCTGGCAGAGATAATTACAGAATACCCCGTATTGGCAGCTCTATAAACCGGCATCCTCGTCTCTACCGCTCTGAACTTCGCCATCACCATATGCTGATAGGTACCGGCAGATCTTTTGAACCAGGCATCGTTGGTGATATTGACGATAAAATCCACCTCATCTTGTGCCATTTGGGTAGTTAGCCTCGGAAAGACAATCTCAAAGCAGATAAGCGGTGAGTAGCGGTACCCATCCAAATCATAATGTACCTGCTTGATGCCATATTCGAAATTAGCCTGTCCGAACTGCAAATCCCATAATGCCGGAAAAACCGATAGAAGAGGCATCCTCTCTCCAAAGGGAACTAAAATGATCTTGCAATATAGATCATCGAAAATGCCCTGCTTGTTCACACGTGTGCATGCGTTGTAAAATTTGTATCTCTGCGGATAATCGATGGCAAATTCATAATGTGGGAATCCCAAGAAAATATCGGTTTTTAGCTCTTGGGCTAGATCAGCCACAAAATATCGGAATCTCGGCTCACGCATTACATAAGCAGGGAGAGCAGACTCCGGCCAGATTATCAAATCCGGTTGCTCTGCTGCTAGCGCTTTTGTATATTCTTCATATAAATCCAAAGTGGTTTGCACATACTCCTCTTCCCATTTCAGATGTTGAGGTATGCTTACCTGTACTATACCGATATTCTTACCCGTTTCTACCAATTTTATCGTTTTGTAGCGATAGATTCCAAATCCGAGCCACACCAAGACTATCAGCATCGGTAGCAAGAAACTTCTCCATCTGTATCTGCCGGTTTGTATGATTCGATAGAGCAATATGTTTATGATCAGTATCATCAGAGAGACTATATATATACCGCCGATCTCTCCGATCTGAATCAAGACGGTATAATCTGCCAAAGCATATCCCAAATTGAACCAAGCAAATCTGAACTCACCCAGATAATTCTGAATGATCTCGAAAGCAAGCCAGAAGAATATGAATATGATAAAATGCAGCTTAGGCAGCAGGGTCTTTAGTTTGGAGATCAGCAAGAGCAAAATGGCAAAATAGAGAGATATTATGATAAATATACCGGCAAGCCCGGGAACAGTTACCAATCCAATCCAATGGAGGCAGACCAAGGTATAGGTAAAACCGAAGATCAATCCGGCACGGAAGACTTTTTTTCTATCATCGAAACGCTGCAAGAAAATAAGCAGCGGCACAAAAGCGATGAAGACTACAAAGTTCAGATGCAGCGGTAATCTGCTCACACCGAGAAGCAGCGCGCTTAGAAACGGATAAAACAGCTCTTTTTTACGATAAAATCTGCTCAGGATGTTATTCATAGCTTATCCCGAAAACGATAACATCATTTTCCGTAGTTAGCACTCCTACACTGTTCTTGATAAGAAAGGTATGATACCGCTTCGGAGTTGCCAAAAAAGTTTTACCCGATCCTTCATCACTTATCTTATGAGAGCCAAGCTGAAAGAAATTTCCCCTCTCTATCTGAAAAAAACCCTCTTTCTGCTGCAAAAGCTGACCGAAAGTGTCATACACCATCGTACTATTCTCCTCTGCATCCCAGATGAGCAGGTAGTTTCTCGTGTTCGTCAGTTGTTTCGGTCTGGATAGCTGAAATTTTCCAAAGCGAAACTGCTCCTCTTCATGTTCTATATCCAGCACCACTATCTCGCGTTGGATATTATCGAAAATATAGAACAGCTCATTTCTGCCAATATCCATCAAAATCGGCTCTTGTAAGGTATCCAAACTGTATTCTCTCAGCCATTGTCCGTTATGATCGAACTTCTTCACCGTCTTGGAAAATGAATCGAGTGTATATAGATTGCCGTCTGCTCCGATACAGATATCTGAGAGTCTGTTGAAATTGCTCTTATCAAACCCCATTCCACCGATCTTATTTATCCGTCTGCCGGCACGGATGATGTGGATGAACTGAGAATCAGCTTCCCAAATATAATAGGTTTGTCTATCGGCTGCATAAACAGCTTTTTCTATCTGAAAAGAGACTGAAGTTCTATCTAAGATAATCATATCCTCAGGTTGCCTTTGCGTATCATAAGTAGATATCATGGCGCAGGAGGAAATAAGGAGCAAAAATGCTAAAACAAACGGAACTTTACCTTGCAAAATGGATATCCTTCAGTTTACCTTGGATGGTCGTTTTACCTTGCCAAGTGTTGATGTCCAGCGAGTAGGCAATATCTATAAAAGAGCCTTTGCGAAGCATGGGAAGAAAATCTCCCATATTGAAGCCGATCAGATCGAGCATACAACCATCTTTTACCACTTTCAATTTCAAATGATTCCTGCCGACATTGTAGGGAAATCCGACTACCATCACTTTTTCCGTATAAAAGGTAGGACGCATATTGCCCGGACCGTAGGGTGCAAATTTCGCCAACCATTCCATCAAATTCTCATTTATTTCGTACAGTTCGAGCTTAGCATTTACAGTAAGGGGTGGGATAAGCTGTTCGGTAGTTATATGTTCTCTTACATATTTACCCAATCTGTTTTCGACTATATCCACATATTCCGGCAGGAGCGATAATCCGACCGCATATTTGTGTCCGCCGAAATTCTCCAAATACTGATCGACAGAAAGTACTGCCTTAAATAGGTCGAAATCTGCCACACTTCTACCCGAAGCGCTTCCAATCCCATCTTTGAAGGTTATCAGTATGGTGGGACGATAGTACTTTTCTACCAATTTGGATGCCACTATCCCGATCACTCCCGGATGCCAGTTATCCGATGAGACCACGATGATATTTGTCTCGTCCATATCCTTATATTTCTTCTCGATGATCTCACATGCTTCCTGAAAAGTCTGCTGATCAATCTGCTGTCGCAGCGAGTTCTCCCGCTCGATTATCTCTGCCAATTCTCCGCTGGTAGTCACATCGTTGGAAACCATCAGCTCTACGGCACGAATGGCGCTGCCCATCCTACCAGCTGCATTTATACGCGGAGCTATACCAAAAACTATATCGGCTGTATTGAGTTCCTTCAGAGATAAGCCGGCGATCTTGATCAAAGCATTGAGTCCATAATTATTTTTCTTGAGAAGCCTCTCCAAACCAATGCTAGCAAAGATCCTGTTTTCACCGGTCAAAGGAACGATATCGGCTATTGTGCCCAAAGCGACCAGATCGACATATTTTTGCACCAATTCTTCTGTTCCCAGATTCAGCTTTCTATACACTGCCATCAGTAGCTGATATGCCACTCCCACTCCGGCTAACTCCTTGTAAGGATAGCCGCAATCGGGTAGTTTGGGATTGATAATCGAATAGGCGGGAGGTAGAGAATTCTTGGGATTGTGATGATCGGTAACGATGATGTCTATCCCCAGATCGTTGATCATCTCTACTTCTTCATTTGCATTGATACCACAATCCACACTGATAATCAAGTTGGTACCTCTATCCTTGAGCTGATCTATACCGCTGAAAGAGAGACCGTAGCCATCTATCATCCTATGCGGGATATAATAATCTACCAACGCACCTATTTTTTTTAGCCCCAGATACAGCAATGCAACCGATGTAGTACCATCCACATCATAATCACCGTAGATGGTGATATATTCCATCTCTTTGATAGCATGGACTATCCGATCAGCCGTTTTTTCCATATCTTTGAACATAAATGGACTGCTGATATTGGACAGGGAAGGTTTGAAGTAATTATTTATATCTTCTACAGATTGAAATCCTTTTCTTACTAATAATTCAGCTATCAAATCGGGGCATTTCAAATGGGAAGCGATCTGCTGCTTCCAACTGAGAGCTGAATCATCCAAAATTTCCATCAATTTCCATCTTTTTTCCATAACAACCTTTATATTAACTTGAAGTGTTGTTGAAGAAGATAATAAGCCGAATTCTGTAAGTTGCCTAACAAGCAACCCAATGTCTATTTATCTACGTCGGATATTGCTATTCTCTTTTCGAGAGCGGCAACACCGCCCGACTGTAGCTGCCTACCCGAAAGCATAACGGGTCGGGCAAACCCATGCTTTCCTATTTGGCATTGCACCGGATAAGGCTTTCCTGGCATCTCGATTCACACCGAGATCCGGTGGTCTCTTACACCACCATTCCACCCTTACTCCGAGTAAACTCGGAGCGGTTTGTTTCTGTGGAGCTATCTCTCCGTTGCCGGAGCTTCCGGTTAGGAAGTATCCTGCCCTCTGGTGTTCGGACTTTCCTCCACCTGCCATTTCTACAGGTAGCAGACATTTAATCCTCTTCAACAACATCCTCACTCTTTATCTTCAGCAGGAATATATACCATGATCCTGCCACAATTCTCACAATATAACACACTCTTGCCTTCCTTCAGCTCTATTATAAGCTGAGGACGAATAGAAAATCCACATCCTCCGCAAACTTCACCGCTGCAATGGACTACCGCTTTACGGTTCTTGTTCTTGATCAGACCAGCATATTTACGCAATAGATTGAACGGCAGCTTCCTGCCATATTCATTGCGCTGCTCCTTGAGCCGCTCTATCTCTTTTTGCAGAGCAGCTATCTTATCTTCCAGTCGCTTCTCATTCGCTTTCAACTCCTGCTCTGCCGACCGCTTAGCTTCCAGTCTCTTCTCCTTCTCTTCTCTTAAATTACTCTCTTCTTCCATCAATGCAATTAATTTATCATCGATATCGGAATTTTTGGTTTCCAGATGATTGATCTCACCGTTGAGCGCTTTATATTCCTTGTTCGTCTTTATAGAGAGCAACTGATTTTTGTATTTATCAATCCTCTGCTTGTTATCTTCGATCTCCAGCTCCAGCTTCTTCTGAGACTTCAAATTCTCTGTAAGATTGCTCTCCGTCTCCTCCAAGGCAGCATTTGCTTCTGCCAAGGTCTGCTTCAGACTGCTCAGCTCTTCGGGTAGGATCTTCAGTTGGTGTTCGTATTTGCCGATTCTATCATCTTTCTTCTGCATCTCCACCAATACTTCAAGTTCTTCTGTCATAACACGCTCCTTGCCAAATTAGACTCTATATAAGAAAAAAAGCATTTACCAGTCGATAAATGCTTTCGTATTATAAACTTTTGCACGCCCCAAATCGGTCCTCGTATCACAATATGCACTTCCTTTTACTTTTTTTCCCACTTTTTCTTGAAGCTGCAATTTGTCAATGATGTTTTTTCCAAGAGAATTAATAATGTGAAAAGTGGTGCGAGAGAAGCAATCCTCCTTCGCCGAGGCTACGGAGGACAAGGATGAAGTTTAGGGTTGAGGGTTTAGAGATCAGAAGCTTGTCACACTGAGTAGCTTCGGCGTAAGCCGGAGCGTATCGAAGTGTGAGTTGGTGCAAGAATAGCAAGATGAGGTTGATTGGTTAATTGGTTAATTAGTTGAGTCGTTCAATCGTTCAGTCGTTACGGTCATTCGGTCATTGAGATTTCCTTGTCACTCGTTACTCGTCACTTGTTACTTTTCCCTTTCCCTTCTCCCCTTTTACTTTTCACCTGATATCTTCTTGCCTATTTTGTCGGGGAAATTTGGTGCTTTCACTCCAAACCTATCCTCCTATCCACCTAACCTCCAATCTTCCCTCTACTCTCTATCCTCTATCTTCTTCGCATGTAAACTCATCACTCATCACTAAAAACTGCGCCACTATATTGGTTCTTTCCTTCGTCCTTGATCCTTAATCCTTCGTTACTATTCCCATCTTCTCACACTCTCTTATTCTTTGCTCTTTTCCCTAAAATTTATCTTCGCCCGATCTTTTTCTGCCAGATATTGATGATCCAATATTCTGAGGGATGTATTTTTAAAAAGAGTATGAGTTACATTGATCTCCAAGCCGGTTTGCTCGTTGGCGAGTGTCGCGTTCAAACGTTTCTCAAAACAGCTCTCCAAATCTTCAGAAGCGGCAGGTAACATCTGAGCAACATGCTTGTTTATAGTCTCTTTTGGCAGGAGCAGATATTTGTAGAATGGTGAGATACACAACTCCGCTTTGGTTACATTATCCTGTGGCGTTCCCATAGTATTCACCCAGATCGATCCGCCGCTCAAAATATGACCGCTTATATATGAGCTGCTCTCATCTCCGATGATGCCGTTTTCCGCTATAATAGTGGCAGAATCGACCATTTGCTTGTACTTGAATTTGCCACTGCAGATCACCGTCGAGTTCTCCACTCCCAGCACATTACAATCCCCGAAGATGACCAGCTCTTGGCAGCCTATCAGTCTACCGTTTAGATTCAGACTGGCATAGAGTACTCCGCTTTTATCGATAATATCCGCTTCCCAATTCAGCTTGTTTTTTACATGGAGGCGACCTTTTTCATCTTGGTACGGATAACCGTAGCTCGCCGCCCGAATTACTCTTGCTTCACTATCGAAATACAGATTCTCGCCCAGATATTTCTTTATGCTGCTTTCCCGCAGTTTATCTGCCGAAATCGTCTCACCATGTACATTACGAGCTGATTTTACGTTTTCTTCCAAACTTACTTCTGCCAAGCTCTGATCTTTTGCCACCCAAGTGCATTTTTCTAGCTCGTCCAAACCAAAGTCGGTTTGATAAGAGCGTGAGAGGTCTATTTTGATATCTATCGAACTTTCGATCTTCGGCTTTTCTCCCAGTGCGATCAGAAATTTTTTGTTTACCTCTTTCTTTATGTTGTTTTCTTGGCAGAAGAGAGATGCGTTTTTGAACCCCGCTTTGATATCGGCAAGTTCCAGAAGGGTGATGATCTCCTTCTCATCTATGATCTCATCATTATTTTTAATGGTAAGATAAGCGGAAAATTTATCGTCGCTGATCTCGAGGATCAGTTTTTTATCCGGATCGGAGATTATGGTTGGCATATCTAATGGTTTTCGATCTCTTCTTTGATAAAAGAGATCACTTCATCTGCTTTCGTTCCCGGTGTAAAGATAGCTTTGAAGCCTTTTGATTTGAGGAATTCGATATCATCCTCCGGGATTACACCGCCGCCGAAGAGAACTATCTCATCCGCACCTTTCTCTTTGAGTATTTCTGCTATGATGGGGAAGAGATGATTATGTGCACCGGAGAGCAGACTGAGCCCCAGAAAATCGACATCCTCCTGGATGGCACTGTTCACGATCTGCTCTGCAGACTGACGGATACCGGTATAAATCACCTCCATACCCGCATCTCTCAGCGCTCTGGCTATATATTTCGCTCCTCTATCATGGCCGTCCAACCCGGGCTTGGCTATCATAACTCGAATTTTTCTTTCCATATTTTTACCTCCAAAACCTCAAATTTTATTATTTCCGATTACAGTCAATATTTTTTTGCAATTTGTCGAATGATTTGACAATATATGCTCATCCATAAATTAGGTTATCTAGTAATGAAAAGTAGAATGTATAAGGAGAAGAAATGCCGGCAAAAGCAGTGATAGGCTGTGCTTGGGGCGACGAAGCAAAAGCCAAAATCGTCGATGTATTAGCAAAAGACGCCGATATTATCATCAGATTCCAAGGTGGTAATAATGCAGGCCATACTATCAAAGTAGAAAATGATATCTACAAATTTCACCTCATCCCCTCGGGGATACTATATCCACATGCCAAATGCGTTATCGGTAGCGGAGTGGTAATAGAACCGTTCGACCTTATCGAAGAGCTCGATAAGCTGACAAAATCGGGGATAGCAATAGATGGACGGCTCTTCATAGACGAAAGAACCCAGCTCGTCCTCCCTATCCATCGGGAGATAGAAGCCGAGAATGAATCCAAAGCAGCTAATTCTGAGAAGATCGGTACTACCAAACGTGGTATCGGACCATGTTATGCAGATATGATCTCAAGGGTAGGTATCCGAATCTCCGATATTTTCGACGAGGATTATCTCAGCCTCAGATTGCAAAATCTCTACAAACATCACAAAAAAGAATTTACCGGAACGGACGAATTTATCCAAAAACTACAAAAAGCCGGTGAAACTTTGGCACCCTATATCTGCCAAGTTCCCTATTTATTGGAAGAAAACAAAGATAAAGAGCTACTATTCGAAGGAGCGCAAGGCACTCTGCTCGATATCATCTTCGGCACCTACCCGTATGTAACCTCCTCGCATGTGATCTCCGGCGGGATCAGTATTGGTAGTGGTTTGCCATTCAAACAAATAAACAATGTAATCGGCGTATTCAAAAGCTATTATACCAGAGTCGGGGCAGGACCATTCCCCACCGAATTGCACGATGCTGTCGGCGAAATGATAAGACATAGAGGCAACGAGTTCGGCACCACCACCGGCAGACCACGCCGCTGTGGCTGGTTCGATGCAGTTGCAGCTCGCTATGCCGCTATGATAAACGGATTGGACGAGATTGCCCTCACCCTGCTCGATGTGCTCTCCAGCTTCGATACGGTGAATATCTGCACTCATTATACTCTGGACGGCAAAAGGATAGACCACTTCCCAGCCAATCCGAAAATATTGGAAAGATGCGTTCCCCACTACCAAGAGATGCCGGGCTGGCCCGAGGCGATCAGCAATATCAGAGATTTCAGGAAATTACCGTCTAATGCTCAGAAATTTGTCCAACAAATCGAGAGTATTATCGGTATCCCGATCACTATGATCTCGGTAGGTGCAGCAAGAGACCAAATAATTTATAGATAGTGATCTACAAATATTTCTTGACATCAAAACCGCTGATTTCAAGGTAGCTCTCTCAGGTAAAAACCTGAGAAATAAAAAGTTATATAGTATAGATAAAGGAGTTTGATTTATGAAACGGACATATCAACCGCATAATCGTAAGCGTAGGAACAAGCATGGTTTCCGTGCTCGTATGGCTACCAAAGCCGGTAGAAAAATCCTAGCGCGCAGACGCGCAAAGGGAAGACATATCCTTACCGTTAGCGATAAATGAGATATATCTCTGCAAAAAAAGATTTTGATGAAATATATGCAAGACACAAAAGATATCCGGGCAGATTTTTCAATCTGCTGGTCTGTGATGGTGAGAACCGGCAAACCTGCTTGGTCGCTATCATCATCAGCAAACGTGTAGATAAGCGTGCTGTGGTACGAAATAAGATAAAAAGACGTGTTCGTGCTTTCCTTAGAGAGTGGGAACATAATCTGCCCGAGCAGAAGAAAATGCTCATCATAGCCAAACCGGAAGCTGTTGAGGTAGGTTGGGAAAGTATTAGAACCGACTTGGAAGACATCTTAGCGAGAGTGGTATGAAATTCGCTAACCGTTTTTTTCTTTTTCTGATCAGAGGCTACAAAAGGTTCATCTCACCCATGCTTCCACCTACTTGCCGCTTTATGCCGACTTGCAGCGAATATGCCTGTAGCGCTTTTCAAAAATACCCTTTCTTCAAGGCATTCTGGCTCTCAGTTACTCGTATCCTGCGCTGTCATCCCTTTCATCCCGGTGGGATAGACCCACTGCCTTAAACATTGGAGTAAATCGTGGAAAAAAGAACTATTATTACCCTGTTGCTCATCTTTATCGTCTTTTGGATCAGTAACCAGATCCTCTGGCGTACACCGGAAGAAGAACCGGTTCAACAACCCCGGCCCGAAATCGTAGAAGAACCTTACACCGAAGAAGTATCTTATGAAGAACCTACTCGTCGCACCCCCTTAGATCTACAAGAACTGGACGAAGAAGAAGTCCGCCGAGATGATATCCGTATAGAGAACGATAAAATGGCGCTTACCTTTACAAATCAGGGTGCGATGGTCAACGAGGTGATCCTGAAAGAATATTATCTGGCAGATAAGACTTCCTATGTGAATCTGATCCCGGAAAATGAAGCTCTCTTTGGAATCACTCTGCATACTACAGACGGTACGGAGATTGATCTATCCGAATTTCGCTTCCAATACGATACTTCGCCGGACAACAAGCGCGTCTCCTTCACACTCCTTAGCGATGCCGGCAGCATCCAACTTACTTATGAGCTAAACGACGAGTATAATGTACATAGTCAGTTCGTAGCCGAGGGAATAGTGGCAGTAGATAATTATGATGTCTCATTCCTCTCCGGTATTGCTGATACGGAAGAATATCTGAAGAACAAATCGAGAGAATACAATTTCGCAGCCCAGATAGACAATTCCATCACCAGAGAAAGACTATCGCGCATAAGTGAACCGGAAGTATTCAGAGGGAATATAGACTGGTCTGTAATCCGCTCCAAGTACTTCATCCTCAGTCTTATCCCGGACGATATGATCGATACCAACAGTGTGCTGGTGACCACTGTTCAGGAAAGCCCCGCTTTTAGTATGAATGTCTCCGTGCCGAGAGAGAGTATCCGCCATTCCTATGATATGTATCTGGGTCCGCTTTTGTACGATAATTTGAACAGATACAATATCGGATTGGAAAACAATGTGGAGTTGGGACCCGGTATCATTCAGTGGATCAGTAAGATATTTTTGTGGTTCTTGCAGAAATTGAACAATGTGATCCCAAACTGGGGTATCTGCATCATCATCTTTGCCCTCGTACTCAAGATCATACTCTACCCACTCACTCACAAGAGTTTCGAATCCACCACCAAGATGCAGAAGATCAATCCGCTGATGAAAGAGATCCAGACCAAGTACAAGGACGATCCGAAGAAGCTGCAAGCGGAATTGCGCAATCTATACAAAGAACACAAGGTAAATCCGCTGGGCGGATGTCTGCCACTGCTCTTGCAGGCGCCCGTCTTGTTTGCCCTCTACCCGCTTTTGCGCTATTCTATCGAGCTCAGGCAGACGCATTTCCTCTGGCTGCCGGATCTATCCGAGCCGGATCCCTATATGATCCTGCCAATCATTATGGCTCTCTTCATGTTCGTTCAGCAGAAAATGATGGCTCCCTCCAAACAAGCATCCGAAGAGATGGATGAAAAACAGCAAGCTGCTTATCAAAGCCAGAAAATGATGGCTTATATCATGCCGGTCGTACTATTCTTTATCTTTCGCACCCTGCCTGCCGGATTGGTATTGTATTGGACTGTATTCAATGTGATGTCTATATTCCAACAGTATTTTATTAAGAAAAAACTATATTGAGGAAACCTATGAAAGTAATCAAACGAGAAGGAAAAACAACTTCAGCTGTGATAAACAGCTTTATGAAAGAATTTAACTTGAATTTGCAAGATTTTACCTTTGAAGTTGTAGAAGAAGGATCAAAAGGTGTATTGGGACTATTCGGTTCCAAAAAAGTGAAAATCAAATTTACGTTGCCCGACAGCAGTGAGAGGATCAAATCTTTCACTCAAACTTTGATGGACAAGATGAATGTACGCTATGAAACCGTAACCTGTGAAGAGAACAACGGTATTTACGAAGTTAAGATCAGTAGCAAGGAAGATGCCGGATTTTTGATCGGAAAAGAAGCAAAACTACTCGATAGTTTACAATATCTGATCACACAAATGATAAGCAAAGCGGAAAAAGCCCCGATAAAAGTTAAACTCGATGTGGATAACTATCGCAAACGTAGGGAAGATGCTCTAGTGGACAAAGTAAAAAGCATCGCTGAGAAGGTGAAAACCCGCAACAAAAGTATAACACTCGAACCGCTACACGCCGCTCACCGCCGCGTTGTACACAAACAGATAGAAAAAGATAAAGATTTGAAGACCATGACGATCGGTGAAGGTAGTCAAAAAAGAATAGTAATAATGCCGGCAGATAAACTGCCTGAAAATTCTAATAAAAAGAATTATGAACCAAAACGGAATAAAGCTGGGAAAAACAAATAATTATATTGTCTCAGCCGGAAGCTGGAAGGGAGACGGTGGTGCTTCGATGGGTGTATTGCCCAAAGCTATATGGCAGAAGAAGATCACCCCGGACGAGAAAAACCGCATCCCGCTCGCTCTCAATCTGCTGATCATCCGTACGGCAGCTAAGACGATCCTCATCGATACAGGAATCGGGAACAAGATCACCGCTAAGCAACAGAAGATCTATCAACCTAGCGAGTTTTGCCTGCCTGAGAATCTGAAAAAACTAGGGATCGAACCCGAAGAGATAGACTATGTGGTGCTCACTCATCTCCATTTCGACCATGCCGGTGGAATCGTTTCCGCACAAAATGGTGAATATAAGCTCACTTTCCCTAATGCCACTCATATAATTCAGCAGCGGGAGTGGGAAATAGCCAAACATCCGGACGGCCTAAACATGGCTTCCTACAACTTCAAAGCTGATCTCACCCTCTTGGAAGAAAGCGGTAATTTCCTGCTCATAGACGGTGATCATCAGCTTACCGATGAGGTAAGACTGGAGTTGGTAGGTGGACACACCGAAGGGATGCAATCTATCCGGATAGAAAGTGATGGTGAATTAGCTTATTATGCCGGTGATATCATCACTTCGGAGCCGCATCTGCATCCGGCTGTCACCTCAGCTTACGATGTCTGCCGCAAAGATACTTACCATGCCAAAAAACGTATACTATCAGAGTTGCAACAGAGAGAGGGTATCCTCTTCTTCCCGCATGATCATAAAAAGGCATTTATCCAATTGTAATTAAAACAGTAAAGGGCACTTTTTGTCCTGGATATTCCAAACAAAAGAGCCGGCTAAAAACCGGCTCTTTTAATAATCCGCTATTTAAGCATCATCAGTTTGTGCGTTTTGCTGCTCCGGGCGGTGTCCAGCTTGATGAGATAAGTCCCGCTGGAGACAATCCTACCATTGTCATTCCTGCCGTCCCATACCAAGGTGAATCTGCTCTCCTCTACCTCTTCATCCGAGATAAGCGTGCGAATCTTCTGACCTCGGATGTTATAGATCGCTACCGAGAGCGGTTCGCCTACATCACGCGCATCGATACTGAACTCGATCGTCGTCTCCGGATTGAATGGGTTGGGATAATTTGTAACCGAGATAGCGATAGGCTGCGTGACCGTATCGTCCTCAGCAGATACTGGTGGAGTCATTTCTCTGAGATAGGGATAGCCGTTATTGACCGTATAATCCTCATCAGCAGCCCAGATATCCTCGAAATCCCAGCCGACATATGTATTGGCAGCATAAGGATAAGTCATATCCTCCGTACTTCTGCCTTCGCCACCTTCGGACTGCTGCTGACCGGTAGTCTCGATATCCCAATAGCTATAGAGTACTTCTCCGGCAGACGCTTTGGGAAAATCGACCAGCTCGATATCTTTGAGCCGGCTGTCATAATGATAGTTTTTGCCATAACCGGTACTAGGATGAGTACCATCATAGATGAAATTCTCCAAATCCCAAACTCCTTCATAAGAATGATTGTGTGGGTCAGTTCCGGAACGATGTACATAACCGCGGCGTCTTTGGATAAGTGAACCGAACAAATTGATATCACCACGTTGGAAAGCTATTTCTACAGAGGATTCGGGCCAAACCGGATTGTACCAGGGATAGTCCGTACCATAAGGAAAGACATAATTATCCGGGTCATTATTGGGGAAGGAATTTGTATATTCCGGTGATTCATAAGGATAACCACAGACAGAATATCCCGCTGGTGGATTAGCACCATGCATATTGAAACCTTGCATATTGGCAGGTAAAGATGGATCCTCAGGGAAGACGAATTTGTGCAAATCGGGCCAGACATAGAGAGTATCGTTGCCGGTGTAGGGGCTCGGACCCCAGAATGAAGGTGTGGAGCCATGCGGATGCTGATATTCCATGGTAAAGATGCCATCGTGCTTGTAATAGAGATCGCCTTGGACTAGCGGATCGCCCTCAGCCAGTGCTGCATAGGCACCATAGAGATAGATATCGTTTGTATTGTCATCGCGGCGTATCTCCAGCTCCGCATCCCAATGTTTATAGGCGATCAAGATCTTCTCTTCGGAAATCAGTCCGAAATAATCTGTAATGTTGGGATCGTCCGGATCATCAGGCGCTTGTCCGGGTGGAGTATTGGCATAAGTGATATCGCCAACTATACGAACTGTATCTGCCGCTCCCCAAGTTTGCATGCCTTCCACCACACCTTCTATCCAAAGCTTGCTATCCACCCAGGCGGATTGTCCGTTCAAACTGCCTGAGGGTCCCTCTGTCCAGATAGTATCATAGATAGCAATCTCGTTGATAGCGATGATGTCCGCATCTTCGAACCAATTCACTCCGGCATCTATCGCAGCCTGCGCTTGTGTAGCGTTCATTGGAAACCAGCTATAAACCGGATATTCTTTGATCTCATCGAGCACGATCTCGGCTTTCCAACTGCTATAATTTTCTCCGTCTATTTTTACATAGAGGATATCGGTATCGGGATCATCAATCAGATGGATACCGTTGTCTCTGATTTGCTGGGCTATATCGGTCATCGGTCTGTACAGATCTTCATAGTGTCCTTGTTCATATCCCCCAATAAAGATTTGCTCCATCGGCGCGCCCGATTCCTCCAGTTTAATTCCTGTGGGCCAATGTCTGAATAATCCATGGGTGGTTACTTTCTCGTAGAAGGTGGGCCAACTGTTATTCGGTCCACCACCAACTTGTTGAATCCAGATATCGTCATTACTATGCACCGGTCCGGTCATCACATCCTGACCCCAAAACTTCAATAAATTATCATTTTGACTACTCTCAAATTGGGTGAAATGGGCAAACTCGGAGAGTTGTTCTTCCTGGTTTCTACCCACGAGACCGCCAACCGGAGATCCGCTAGCATTAACTTCGCCATAAGCAAATGAATTGGAAATTTCACCAAACCAATTATACCCGATCATACCACTGACCTTATCTATACCACTCACTTCTCCCGAGGTGAAGCAATCGGAGATATTGGCAAAATTACTGAATCCGACCAAGCCGCCGACCATATTCTCTCCCTGTACTATTCCAGCTGAGAAACTCTGGAAAATATCGCCATCACTTCTACCGACCAAACCACCGACTACATTTATTCCCTGAATATTCATGGTAGAATAGCTCGTGGTTATAGTGGCTTCATTTTTACCTGCCAAGCCACCGATATAATCATCCGCATTGATACTGCCGGCTGAACCGCTATATTCTATAACTCCCTCATTGATAGCTACCAAACCGCCAATATGATAACCACCGCTGATACTAACATCGGAGCTACTACCTCTGATCTCCCCATCATTCATAGCAACTAAACCGCCAATATAATTATTAGCGGAAATCGTTCCGCTTACGCTCACATCGGATATCTCACTCGCTTCACTCCAAGCTGCCAAGATAGCCACTCTGTTATCTGCCATGACACTGGCATCTACTATTTCGATGTTTTTAAGCTCGGCTTCTTGAATATAGCCGAATAATCCCAAGCTACTATGACTGGGACTGTAAATATTCATGCTCGTGATAAGAAATTCATCTCCATCGTACACACCGGTAAATGGGTGCGAACTGTATTCTGAATAAGTTCCGATCGGCTGCCAACCCGAACCTCCGGCATAAGCACTAAGGTCTATATCGGCTATCTGCAGAAAATGTGCGTCCAGATAATCTCTCACATTATCCAATTGCTCTGCCGTCTCCACCAGATACGGATCATTCTCCGTTCCGCTACCACCGGCAAACTGAGCAAATAATACCGTTACCGATATAACCATACAAAATGATAAAATTAAACGTTTCATAATGACCTCCCGACAATTTTAACTTATCAAATGCAAATATCTTAAATTCTAAATTGGGTGTCAAGTAATTTTAGGAAATTATACCATGTTGGTGGGGTGGATGACGGTCGCTGCTATACCTATACCTGCAATTGCGTATTACGAACTACTCGACTATAACTACCACTAATTCAAATTATGATAATATCCCATACTCTTTACCTTTTTGTAAAATATATTCTTTATCTTTACACCTTTCAAGAATTTCATAGTTATTTCTTAGCCCAATTGCTTTTCTTATGGAAAGGCTAGATTGTTTAATCTCTTCTATTAAAATTGTTGGAACAAAATACAAATCAAAAGAGACGTCCGACAGAGGGCATATTCCAATAACAACATCGGAAGTAGCACATGATTGAGTATATGTTTTTACGCCAGATTTGTATTTTCTGTCCACTCCACCTCTAGTACCACCAGTAAATGATATGGATGTTCTCGCTGTTTTTACTTGTGCTCTTATTATTATTTCGTCTGCATTCTCATTTTTGAAAACTATAATAATATCATATGGTGATAGAGGGAGATCAACCAAAGATACATTTTGATACTTTTTCATTAATATTCCACAAACCATATGTTCGTGAGCAAAGCCATCTATAGATGCCTGTCTGCCTCGTTTTTCTGAAGTTGCCATAAATTATTTCTCCAATACAATAATCCAATCAGTATTTATTCTTTCATCACGTGGGACCTTGATAAAGTGCTTAATTATTTCTGAACCGAAATAATTATCAACTTTGAATCCCACCCGTTCGGAAATATTCATTAAATATTTCCAACTTTCAAAATTATATCCTCGGATTTTATTATTGCCAATAACAATTACATACTTACCATTCCTTTTTAAAACACGTCGAACTTCATGTAAATTTGCTTCCATATCAACCAAGTATTTGTATGCAATATAAGCACGTCGAGAATCTTTATTAAAAATGGCTTCAATAATTTTGTCTGCCTCATCAATTCCAGTTTTATGTAATGATTTATAGTCAATTGCATAGACACTTTCAGTTCCTACATGCCTTTTTTTCATGGGAGTTAATGAACCATCTGCCAACCCCAGCCAATACATTTCAAGTTGATGTGTCCTCGGATAATCAACCGCATTTGCATATGGCGGTGATGTCAAAGCAAAATCGAAATAATTTCTTCGATATTTAATATTTCGTGCATCATTATTTTCAGGAATTTCAACTGATATCCCAGTTTCTACTGATGAACTAAACTCTGTCATTCTATAAGAGTTTAATAATAAAGCTTCTGCAAATTTAGTTAATGCTAATGATGGATAAATATTCTTTTTCAACTTCTTTCTCACTACTGTACGAGTGCAATTATTATCTGCATTTGATACTGACCGTATGATTGATGATAAGCATATTTTTTGAAAGTCTTTTATGCCATCGGAATAATTTGTATTAATAATCAATTTCTTAATGTAGGCTAACTCAAAAAGGATTTCTTGTTTAAACCAATTATCTCTATATGGAAATGTTGGTAAATCTGATTCATTAATTTTACTCGGATCGTATTTTATTAAATGATTCAATAAATAATCCGTACTTTCCTTCAACTCATCGACATCGAGTTTTGTTGTTTTAACTTTCGTTAAAAACTTAGCGAATGGATCAATATCGATTCCAACAGAATGTCTACTTAAAAGTTGAGCTTCAACATTGCTAGTCCCGCTTCCCATAAATGGATCAAGTACAACATCACCAGGCTTAGAATACTTTTGGATCAGCCAACGAGGTAATTCTGGAAAAAATTTTGCAGGATATTTATGTAAGCCGTGTGAACCCCTCGTTTGGTCATAAGAAATAAACAAAAATCTCTGACCGCGGTTTATTGGAAGACTAACTGGTATATTACCATCTACACGAGTAAGAGTTTCTCCAAAATTATTTTTAGCCTCTTTTATTATTCCAACAGAATATTCGTTTTCATCAAAAATTAAACTATCGAAATAAGGATATCTTTTCTTTCTTCTTTCAACATTTTTTCGAATCTGAAACAATGATATATTGTCGTAATACATTTCCTCTCCTTTTATACAACCACAAGCCTATCTATATATTAACCTAAATTCCGTCAAGCTGATTTTTTTCCTTTGTAGCAGCAATTTAGAAATTTCCGTATTATTGCCAGGCTTGATAATCATCATCACAATGAATACGTCAAATTCAATATTTGCCACGTGATTGGGCAAAATACCGGACGGCAAACTGTTTTTCTCTCCTCTGTGTTCTCGGTGTCCTCGGTGGTTATTATTTTCTGTCTTCTCCCCTTCCCATCTTCTCACCTTCTCCATTCTGCCTACTGCTTACTGCTTACTGCCTACTGCTTACTGTATTCTGTATTCCGTATTCTGTCCTTCTCATTTTCTCACCTTTTATAGATAATCGGTTAAGCGGTGCAAGCGAGAGTAATTTGCAAGCTACGTTGCTTTAATATCCTGTTTGCTAAAATAGTTCTTGACCTATGCAAACATATTGAAAAAGTATGCTTTAGTATCTCAAAAATAGGAAGGATAAGCGATGGAATTGTGGGATGAATTGAAGTTAGAGGATAATAAGGCATATTCCTGGAAGCTGGCTGAACTGAGGTTGGATATTCTCAAAGATAAAAACAAGCTGCATTATGCAGTCTCCACCAGCGATGAAGAAGAGCAATACCCGAGTTGGCATGGCTTTCAAAAGACTGAATATGATCCTGATTTGAATTGGAAACGTTGTATTATAAACGAAAAAGATCATCTCGTCCGCATCTTACCATCAATGCCGACCAGACCGATAGTAGTTCGTCCGGAAACACCGCTAATTGTCCTACCCGGAAGCAGTGCGCGCTTTTTTGTCTCTATCCCGGTGTGGTACTCTTTTATAGTTGGCAAAGAGCAAATAGCCTGGGAGATCCCCTCTCTACCGCTTTCTAATACCTGGTTCGGCGACCCGCTCTCCGGTGTGTTTTGTTATGCGCTCCGCTCGAGTGCCAAAACCGAATATACATTGGATAAGCTGCGGAAGAATATCGCCTCTTGCAGTATCTTGGTCGAAAACAATTCTGCAGACAATTTCGAATTTAACCGTCTCTGTATTCATACGGAATATCTGAACATCTATCAGAGCAGAAATACATTATGGACGAATGAGATCAAGGTAATTTTGGAAGGTGAGAATCAGCGCTCTAGTTTCGAAATCAGCGAGACTGCACCGAAATTCGAAAAAAACATGAAGCTTTTGCAAACCCGCAGAGAAGAGCCATCCAAGCATCTTACCAAAAAAATGTTCTCCGATTTCAAATTTATGAAAGGATAGAGCTATGTTTGATTCTATCATCCAATCCGTTCAAGACATACTCACCCCGACAGTGGTCGGTCATATTATCCGTATCCTGATAATCTTACTAGCCGGTTTCCCGCTTCTGAATCTTTTGGTGAGAGTAGTAAGTAAATCAGTGAAGAAGCGTTACTCTTTGCAGGCGGAGATGATCACCAAGAAGATAATCTTCTATGTCGGCGTGCTGATTATTCTGATGATGGTTTTAAACGAGTTTGGTTTCAGACTATCGGCTATTTTGGGAGCTGCGGGCATTATGGGTATTGCTATCGGTTTTGCTGCCCAGACCAGTGTTTCCAATGTGATTAGCGGTATATTTTTGATCTCCGAACAGCCCTTTGCTGTCGGCGATATTGTGCAGATAGGAAACACAACCGGCATAGTACTTTCTATAGATCTACTCTCGATCAAATTACGCACTTTCGATAATCGGTTTATCCGTATCCCCAATGAATCCATAGTAAAAAACGAATCGGTAAATATTTCCCGCTTCCCGATCCGCAGAATGGATTTGGATATCGGAGTGGCATACAAAGAGGATATTCGCCGCGTTATCGGTGTGCTAAAGGATATCGCCACCAAAAATCCCTATTGTCTGGAAGAACCGGAACCGATGATTTTTCTGAACACTTTCGGCGATTCCGCCCTCATCATCCGCTATGCCCTCTGGTTCGAAAAATCAGATGTTATCAACCTCAAACGCTCGATCATGATGGACATCAAAGAGCGCTTCGATGCCGAAGATATAGAGATACCCTTCCCACATCGTACTATTTATACAGGTGAAGTAACCAAACCGTTCCCACTAACGATATCAGACAAGCAAGCAAATCAGGATGATAAGACCTAAACACTGAAATTCGAATATGCTGTATAAACAACTGAGCGCCGAGCTGGAAAAATCTTCGGTCTTCCGGGAATTTTCAACTCTGATAAAAACAAGAGATAACACCTTACAGATATATAACTGCAACAGGTCAGTCAAAGCTCTTTTGCTGGTTCATCTGTTTGAAAAACTAGATAAGAATGTGATTTTTGTCACTTCGGACGATAATGTAGCAGAAGATTATCTTGATGATGTCGATCTGCTTACCAACCGGGAACACACCCATTTTCTGCCCGATTATGAAGTGCTACCTTATGAGCAGCGTTCACCTCATTTGGAGATCAGAGCACAGCGTATCAAAAGCTTATCTCACACACTCCGCTCTGAGCCGGGGATATATATCACCTCGATGCGAGCTTTTCTGAGGAAATTGGTGCCCAAGCAGCTTTTCGCCCGCACAATCATGCAACTGAAGCTCAATGATGAATATGATCTCACCGTTTTGACCGAGCATCTTCACTCTATTGGTTATGAATCGCAATTTCAAGTTTCGCGTGTAGGTGAATTTGCACTACGCGGCGGTATATTGGACATTTTCTCGCCGGGTTCGTCCAAACCGGTCAGAATAGAATTTTTCGGCGATACGATAGAATCGATCCGCATATTCTCTGTCAGCACCCAACGCTCCACCGGTGAGAATTTGGAAGAGATTACCATCCTACCGGCACGTGAATTTTCGTTAGAAGATATAACCTGCAAAGGTGAACTCTCCCATAAAGTAGAGCAGGAAGGTTTCTATGATGGGATAGAGCAGGATATCTCGCTCTATTTCGATGAATTGAGCACTTTTGCAGATTATTTCCGTTCCACTTCTCTGGTCGTGGTCTGGGATAATTTTGAGATGCTGAAGCTGTATCACAAAGAAGTATTCGAAGAAGCGGTGGAGATGTACGAAAAACAAGACCGAGAAAGACCGCACCCCACCGATATCTTCACCACTGCCTACGATCATCTCTATGCTCAAAAAACCCGAAATCTCTACCTCTCCTCCGCCGAGCAAATGATAAATAGAGCAAACTGTTCACTCAAACTTCCTTTGATAACTCACGAGAATCTCTATGGCGATCTTGCTGCTTTTCGCAAGGAACTGGCAAAAAAGCTGGAAGATGGATATACGGTTTTTATCCAATCGGATAATGCCAGTCAGAGCAAGAGGATGTCCGAACTACTCGATTGGGATACTGCCGGAATCAGATATACTATCGGAGTCCTGCAGCAAGGTTTTACCCTACCCGATGCCAAACTTGCCGTTTATACCGACCATGAGATCTTCGACAGATACAAGCGGAAGCGCCGTTATGCCAAATATGACCAAAAAGAGGCATTGGTAGATTACGAGACGCTGAAACCGGGAGATTATATTGTTCATATAGACTACGGGATCGGATTGTATAGCGGTTTGCATAAATTGAACATAGACGGCAATATGGTGGAATGTCTCAAACTGCAATATGCCAATTCGGACACAGTCTATGTGCCTACTCATCAGCTCACTTTGATCACCAAATTCGTAGCAGAAGAAGGTATTTCACCCACCGTGCATGCTTTGGGTAGTAAGAAATGGGACAATACCAAAAATCAAGCAAAAAAGCAGGTAGAGCTGATAGCTGAAGATATCGTAAATCTCTATGCTAAAAGGCAGGCTCTGAGTGGAATCGAGTTTGAGCCTGATACTTCCTGGCAGACAGAGATGGAAAATTCTTTTATTTATGAAGAGACAGCCGATCAGCTAAACTCACTGCAGGAGATAAAGTCGGACATGGAATCTACTTATCCGATGGAGCGCCTTCTTTGCGGTGATGTGGGATTCGGTAAGACGGAACTGGCAATCAGAGCTGCATTCAAAGCGGTAATGAGCGGCTGGCAGGTTGCCATACTCGTTCCTACCACCTTGTTGGCAGAGCAGCATTATCTTGTGTTCAAAGAGAGATTAGCCCAATATCCGGTCAATATCGCTATGTTCAGCCGTTTCCGCTCCCCCCGTCAGATCAAGCAAGATTTGGTTCGGCTGCAGCATGGTGCTATAGATATCGCTATCGGTACTCACCGGCTACTCTCTGCCGATGTGCATTACAAACAGCTCGGATTCTTGATCATAGATGAGGAGCATCGTTTCGGTGTACGTCACAAAGAAAAGTTGCGCAAAATCTCGGCTAATGTGGATACACTCTATATGTCCGCCACCCCGATCCCACGTACTATGCATATGGCGCTATCCAAGATGAAAGATCTATCACTGATCCGCACTTCACCCAAAGCACGGCTGCCAATTAGAACTTCTATCATAGATTACGATATGAGTATTATCAAAGAGGCAATCTTGAGAGAAATTGATCGTGGCGGGCAAGTCTTTTTCGTACATAATAGGATAGAGTCGATAGATAGCATAGCAGAAGATCTGCGTAAAGTTCTGCCCAAAGCGCGTATAGCCAGAGCACATGGTAGATTGCCGGAAAAGCAGTTGGAACAGATCATGCTCGATTTCAGTCATCACAAATATGATGTCTTGGTAACCACCACTATTATCGAATCCGGCATTGATATCCCCAATGCGAACACTATGGTTGTAAACAGAGCCGATACTTTCGGTTTGGCGCAGCTCTATCAACTACGAGGCAGAGTAGGAAGAAGCAATCGGCGCGCCTATGCTTATCTGGTAGTCCCACCCCATCTGAGCGAAATCGCCCGCAAGAGATTGGAGACACTCATCGAGTATGAATCGCTGGGCAGCGGTTATCAAATAGCAATGCGCGATATGGAGTTACGTGGTGCGGGAACGCTTTTGGGAACCAAACAAAGCGGTATCATAAATACGGTGGGATACAATTACTACTCCCGCCTGCTGCACGAAGCTATAGATAAGCAATCGGAAGAAACTACGCCAGAACAGACTAAACTGGAGCCAAAATCTCATATCCATGTGGATACCGACTGTTATTTCCCCGCTTCTTATATCCCGGATGATAAGACCAGACTGGAATTGTACAAACAGATGCTGGCATTCAACGGAACTGATGATTTCGAGGATTTTAGAAAAGAACTGCAAGATAGATTCGGTCCGCTACCTGCAAAGGCAGAAACTACTATCCTATTTTACAAATTGAAGCTGTTGGTGGAAAAAGCCAAAATAAAGAGAGTGCTGATAAACAAGAAAAATATCATGCTCGAACTGGACAATCGCTATCTGCCCCCACGTGATAATTTGCGAGAGATGATAAAAAAACAAAATTTGCCGGTGAGCTTCAATACTACCACCAACCTGCAAATCAGTTTCGATACTTCCGCTCTGCAGACGATTTCGGTGAAAGAAAATATCATCCGAACCATAGGAATAATCAGTCATTTATCGGGTAACTTCAAAAAATAGATTAAAAATGTTTGACAAAATACACTATCCTAAGATTTTTCCTAATCCATTAAGAAATGGAGAAATATGGAAAGGATGGAAAATATAATTGCTTTTATCGGTGGGATTAAGAGGGGGTTTTCACTCCCCGGTTCGTGTGTATCTACACAGTCTTTCCGATCTATATCCTTTTTCCATGTCTCTTTTCGGGAGGTTAAATAGTGAAGAAAAATAAAGTCATCGTTCTGTTTTTAATGCTGATTACGATAAGTACTCTCTGGTCTCAGCAACAATATACCATGCAAGCCCGCGATTATGAAAGTTTTTATAGTGTGACTGTGGTGGGTGTGGTAAGAAATCCGGGAGTTCACCGCCTGCCACCAACTAGCCGCGTTTCGGACGCTATGAAGTTCGCCAATACAGTTCAAGATACTATTGTTATCCATGATCCGCCCAAAAATGCTTCTTCACGAAATATCACTCTCAAGCGTGGCGAACAGGAATTTCATATTGATATGCACAAATACTTCATCTCCGGGAATGATGAGCTCAATCCCTACATCAAAGATGGCGATACCATCATCGTTCCACCTATCCAGAATACGGTTTATATCTATGGCGCTATCCACAAGGCAAACGAGTATATTGAACTTATCGAAGCTGACAGGGTGAAAGACATCATAGATCTCACCATGGGGCTCAAACCGAATGCCTACAAAGAAGAAGCCATGGTAGTGCGCTACTCCGATGATCACAAAAGCAGCTTCAATATACCCTTTTCATTGGAAAATGCTATTGCTGATCCGAGCAGTGAAGCTAACTTACCGCTGGAACATGGAGACCGCATCTTTATCCGCTCCATTCCCGAATATCAACCGCACGATTTTGTCAATATCTCCGGCGAGGTCAGATTCCCCGGGCTCTATCCTATCGATGAGGATCAAACCACTTTGTTGCAAATATTGGAACAAGCCGGTGGACCTACCGAGAACGCCAATCTGGCAGACGCTTTTTTGCAAAGGAAGCGTGAAGAAGATATCCGCGATGCGGAACTGGTAAGATTGCAGCGTTTACCACGTTCTGCCCTGTCGCAGAAAGAGATCAGATACATCAACACCCGCATTCAGGAAGATAGTGGCATCTATGGTGTAGATATCGAGCAACTTTGGCAAGAGAAAGAAGAAACTATTGATGTACCTCTAAAGAGAAACGATTTTATATATGTGCCCGATAAGACTATGACGGTCAATGTGACCGGTCAGGTGGTCAATCCCGGACTTTTCACCCATATCCCCGGACAAAACTATGAGTTTTATATAGGAAAAGCAGGCGGCTACTCTTGGAAAGAGAGCAAGGGCGGCGTCCGCATTATCCGAGCGGAGACTGGTGTATGGATCAAACCAAAAAGTACAACCGTTGTGGAGGTAGGCGATACGATTTTTGTGCCAGAGAGAAAGCGATTTTCTTATTACTGGCCCTATATCAAAGAAACTATGTCATTCTTGAGTGGCTTAGCCACGATCATCGTCGTGGTGCAAAATATTATTGGAAATTAGGAGAATTATATGAGAATACTCATTACTGGTGGCGCCGGATTTATCGGCTCGCATCTGGCTGATAAATTGCTTGAAATGGGAAACACCGTAGCGGTGATAGATAATCTTTCCACAGGTGATTTTGCCAATATCAGACATCTGATAGACAACCCGAACTTTAGCTATACCATAGACTCGATACTAAACAAGGACGCACTGGATAAACTAGTGAAGAAAAGTGACCAGATCTACCATCTCGCCGCTGCTGTAGGTGTGAAATATATCATAGACAACCCACTGCTTTCTTTGCAGACTAATATTGCCGGAACCGAAAATGTCCTCGAACTTGCCAACAAATACAAGAAGAAAGCTCTCGTCTCTTCCACTTCAGAGATCTACGGTAAAAACAACAATGTACCCTTCAAAGAAGAAGATGACCGGCTTTTGGGTTCCACTCATATTACCCGCTGGAGCTATAGCGCATCCAAAGCGATAGATGAGTTTTTGGCACTTGCCTATTTCAGAGAGAAGAAACTGCCGGTGGTCATAGTACGCTGTTTCAACACAGTCGGTCCACGTCAGACCGGTCAATACGGTATGGTAGTACCCAAATTCGTCAAAAGCGCACTTCTAAATCATCCGCTCACCGTCTATGGAGACGGCAAGCAGACACGCTGTTTTGCTTATGTGGACGATGTAGTGGACGGTATGATAAAGCTGATGTCCGAAAAGAAAGCGGAAGGTGAGATCTTTAATATTGGAAATGATGAGGAGATCAGCATCGAAGAGCTGGCTCATAAGATCAAGAAGCTTACCAATAGCAAATCGAAAATCGAATATGTGAAATATGAAGATGCCTATGAAGAAGGTTTCGAAGATATGCTCTCGCGCAAACCGGAGTTGGCGAAGATAAAGAAATTCATCGGCTACAAACCGAAAGTGAACTTGGACAATATCCTCCAAAAAATAATCAACTACTTTGAGGAGTAAACTTCATGAAAGTTCCCTTCTTAGACTTACATGCTCAGTACGACCCTATTATAGATGATATCCGCGAAGCTATCGAGCAGGTTATCCAAACCCATCAGTACATAATGGGACCGCAGGTGGAGCAATTGGAAGCAGCGATAGCAGATTATTGTGGCTGCCGCTATGCAGTGGGCTGCTCTTCTGGTACAGATGCATTGCTGCTTGCCCTCAGCGCACATGATATCGGCAAAGGAGATGAGGTGATCACCACCTCGTTCACCTTTTTCGCTACCGCCAGCACGATCTACCGCGTCGGTGCCAAGCCCGTCTTCGTAGATATCGATCCGCGTACTTTCAATATCTCACCCGCTGAGATAGAAAAAGCTATCACTCCAAAGACGAAAGCTATCATAGCTGTGCATCTGTTCGGTCAACCGGCGGATATGGACAGCATTATGAAGATCGCCAAGAAACATGACCTGATTGTTATCGAAGATAATGCCCAGGGTATCGGTGCTAAGTATGGTGATAAATATGCCGGCACTATCGGCGATGTGGGTACACTCTCTTTCTTCCCGGCAAAAAATCTGGGCGCTATGGGAGATGCAGGTATGTGCCTTACAAACAACGAAGAACTTGCCGGTAAGCTCAAACTCTTGCGTGTGCACGGCGAAAATCCAAAATATTATCACAACTGGGTCGGCTTCAACAGTCGGCTGGATACTCTGCAAGCTGCTATATTGCTGGTGAAGCTGAAACATCTGGATAGATGGAATAAGATGAGACAAGAAAACGCAGCATATTACAATGAACATCTGGCTGATATAGAAGAGATAGAGCTACCCTATGTGAAACCGGGAATTACTCCGATCTACAATCAATACACGCTCTTGGCAGAAGATAGAGATGCTCTGCTCGAATATTTACGCGCCAAAGATATCGGCTGCGCTGTTTATTATCCTCAACCTTTGCATCTTCAGCCGTGCTTTGCGCTTTTGAACTACAAAGCGGGTGATCTTCCCGTCTGCGAAGAAATCTCCGCGCGGGTGATCTCTATCCCGATCTATTCAGAGCTCTCGCAAGCTCAACTGGATTACGTTATCGCCGAAATCAGATCATTTTACCAAAAGGAGAGAACATGAATATCGTAGTATGCATCAAACAGGTACCAAATACAACTGAGATCAAGATAGACCCGACGACCAACACTTTAGTTCGTGAAGGAGTGGAAAGTATCATCAATCCATTCGATCTCTATGCTATAGAAGAAGCGGTACGACTAAAAGAGCAGTATGGTGGCAAAGTGACTGCCATCAGTATGGGTCCGCCTCAGGTAGAATCCGCTCTGCGCGAAGCCATATCTATGGGAGTGGATGAGATCATTCTGCTCACTGATAGGAAATTCGCCGGCTCAGATACTTGGGCTACCAGCCTCACCCTTTCTGCTGCTATCAACAAGCTGAAAAGTTTCGATATTATATTCTTCGGACAACAGGCTATAGATGGTGATACAGCGCAGGTAGGACCCGGAGTGGCTACTCATCTGAATATCCCGCAAACCTGTTTTGTAAAAAAGATAGAATCCATCGAAGCTAAGAAAATCCGAGTAGAGCGACTGATGGAAGATGGGTATGATGTGGTAGATATGAACATGCCGGTAGTGCTCACGGTGGTTAAGGAGATCAATGTACCCCGGCTGCCCTCGCTACGCGGTAAACGTAATGCCAAAAAAGCGGAGCTTATCACTTGGACTGCCGATGATCTCGGACTGAACGAAAATGATATCGGTTTGAACGGCTCTCCTACACAAGTGGTGAAAATATTTACACCCGAGCATCAAAAAGAAGGCGAAAAATATGAATTGCCGACCGAAGAGCTGGTAGATATCCTGTACAAAAAGCTCAAAGAGCTATCTAAATAAATATGTTAGAATATCCCAATATCGATCCTACACTTATCCAGATTGGCGGGTTGGAGATTAGATGGTATGGGCTTTTCTATATCATTGCTTTTCTGTTTGCCTATCTTTTTTTGAGAAAATTCTTTCGCTACCGAAATGTCTATCTGGGGAAAGAGGAATATGATAACCTACTATTTCTTTTGATGATAGCAGTGATAGTCGGTGGAAGGATAGGTTATGTCTTGTTTTACAATCCGGCTTATTATCTGCAAAATCCGCTGAAAATCTTTGCTTTGTGGGAAGGTGGACTCTCCTTTCACGGCGGCGCTATCGCTATGGTTTTGTTCGGATATCTATTCTGCCGGAAACATAACTACAACTTCTATCAACTGGCAGATCCGGTAACTCCATTTGCTGCTATCGGGATCGGATTGGGAAGATTGGGTAATTTCATCAATGCGGAGCTTTACGGACGCGTTACCGATAAGCCGTGGGGTATGATATTCCCCACCGATAAGCAGCAGCTTCCGCGTCATCCATCCCAGCTCTATGAGGCTTTTTTGGAAGGGTTAGTTCTATTTATCATCACCTTCATCGCCCTGAAAAAATCTAATCACCCTGGCATCTGCTTCTGGCTTTTTATCACTTTCTATGGTATCTTCCGCTTTATAGTGGAATTTTACCGTCAGCCGGACGAACAGCTCGGTTTCATTTTCGCATTTCTGACTATGGGACAGATCCTGAGCGGAATAATGGCGGTAGTCGGTATAGTCGGCTTAATTTTATTCCTCAAGAAAAAAGCATGAAAATCAAACACCTATTTATCGTATTGGTGATCCTGACACAAAGCTGTGCACTGCTACGCCAGCCGGATTATGATGAGAAATTGCTTATTTTGGAGCATAATCTGAAGAAGTGGGAACATTTCACTATGGAAGGGTTGGCTTCTTTGAACTATGAGCAGTATTCTTTTAGAAAAAATTTCGTATTGCGAAAAAACGGCAACACTCTCCGTTTCGATGTTTTCGATTCCGGCTTTTTCGGCCTGCAGCCACGTATGTTCGTCAGTGCTTATCTGAATGAGGAGGGGGTGGAATACCGTCTGATTACCGATGATGAGATCAACAGCTTTGCCTATGATGAGAATTTCCCCAAGCTGATAAGTTTTCTGGATCCGCTACGGTTGCTGAACAAAAGTGATGAGATCATCAAAAAACAAAAGTTGGAGCTCGATGGTGTCTCCATCTATTTCACAAATGCGATGACGATAGAAAAAATCGTCTCCCATCAATCTGAGCATGAGGTAAGGTTTTCCTACGATCACAACAATGATGCGCAAAATATCACGCTCTTAGCCGGTCGAAAGGAGATCACTGCTTTGATGATAGATAAAATAGATTACCATAAACCGGAGATAAATAAATTGGAAGAGAGGTAATATGATAGAGAGATACACCCGTGAAGAGATGGGAAAAATATGGCAATTGCAAAACCGGTATCAGGCAATGCTCGATGTAGAACTTGCTGCCTGCCGGGCAATGAATGATGTGGGTATCATCCCCGATGATGATCTGAAAGTGATCTTGGAAAAAGCTGATTTTGATGTGGAACGGATAGCAGAGATAGAGGCAGAGACCAAGCACGATGTGATCGCATTCCTTACCTGTGTAGCCGAATATGTAGGCGAAGAATCACGCTGGATACATTTCGGTCTTACCTCTTCGGATGTGCTCGATACTGCTACATCTTTGCAGCTCAGACAGGCAGGCGACTTGATCTTCCGTGATCTGGAAACTCTTTCTGAAGTATTGCGCCTGAAGGCAAAAGAATACAAAAATACACTCTGTATCGGTAGAACGCACGGTATCCATGCCGAACCTACCAGCTTCGGATTGAAATATGCTCTTTGGTACGATGAACTTCAGCGCAATATCGAGCGCATGAAAGCAGCGATAGACGTGGTTTCTATCGGTCAGATCTCCGGAGCTGTCGGCAATTATGCTCATCTCTCTCCCGAGATTGAGGAACTTAGCTGCCAATATCTGAATCTGCGTCCGGTAAATATCGCTACCCAAGTGATCCAGAGAGATCGGATCGCCCAATACCTTAGTACATTGACTATCATAGCTACTACTCTGGAAAAAATCGCTCTGGAGATTAGACACCTGCAGAGAACCGAGATCAGAGAAGTGGAGGAGAACTTTTCCAAGGGTCAAAAAGGCTCTTCTGCTATGCCGCACAAGAAAAACCCGATCGTAACAGAACAGATTTGTGGACTGGCGCGAATATTGCGTGCTAATGCCGCTGCCGGATTTGAAAATAATGCTTTATGGCATGAACGCGATATCAGCCACTCTTCGGTAGAGCGCATCATCCTGCCGGATTCCACTATCCTTATCAACTATATGTTAAATAAGATGATAACCTTGCTGGAAGATCTGGTAGTTTATCCGGAAAATATGATGAAAAATTTAGAACTAACCAATGGTCTGGTGTTTTCACAAGTATTACTCTTGAAGCTTTCTGAAAAAGGGATCACGCGTGAAAAAGCCTACAAATTGGTTCAGAAAAATGCCATGCAATGCTGGCAGACAGGTGAGCAGTTTTGCAAATTAGTTTCAGACGACAAAGAGATCACCGCTCTGTTATCCGACGAAGAGATAGAGGAAATATTCTCTTATGAGCGTTATCTTGCCAATGTAGATCATATTTATAAAAGGGTAGGTATCTAATGCAAGAAAAGTATAATCCAACTCATATCCTCAAAAAAGTTCTGACTGCCAAGTACAAAGCATCTATCCTGCCGGTATTGGTGATTTTGATCAATCTGTTCTTTTTTACAGGATACAGATGGTCGGTTTATCTTAGTCTGGCTGCTTTTTTGGCTTTTATCTATATCTCGATCCGCTACCGCGTTTATAATGCCGTTCCACCGGAAGAGGAAGATATCATCCTCTCTCCTATCCACGGTATAGTTCAATCTGTAGATGAAAGTACTCATACGGTTATCATCAAAAAATCTCCGTTTCATCATGCCGATTATCGCGCTAGTAGTGAAGAAATGGAATGCGAGATCAAGGCGGGTATCAAACTTATTTTCGAAGAAGATATCTCCAAACCGGGCTATCTTTTGGGTATCATCCCTACAGCAGCCAAATGTAAATGCATTCTACCTCCGGATTTTCTGATAGAAGTGCAGCAAGGTGAAAAACTGTATGCGGGAGAGAGTGTCATTGCTAGAAAGAAATAAGCTGCAGGCTTATTTTTCGGCAATTATAGATCTGCTTTTCCCAAAACTATGCCTCTATTGTCGCTGTCGTTTTCATGAGCCCAAATCTCAGTTATGTGAGGATTGTAAAAGCAGACTTTCCTTTCTAAAAGACGATATCTGTGAAATATGCGGCACACCGAAACATGGTGCTGAATGCCAGTCTTGCCAAAGTTATGACTACAGTTTCGATAAGGCTCGGTCGGTTTTCAGATTCACGCCGGTAGTTCAGGCTTGCATTCATCGGCTCAAATATCATGGCACGATAGGGATATCTACATTTTTGGCTGCTTATGCTATCGATTACCTTCGCAATGAAAAGCCTTTTGGTAAAATAGATATCATAGTGCCCGTACCATTGCATAGCACCCGACAGAGGGAGCGTGGATTCAATCAAGCGGAGAAACTGAGCCGCCATATCGCTGCTGCCATGGGGTATGATCATAAGCCAAAATTACTATATCGGAAAAAATCTACTCAGACGCAGACAAAGCTAAGCAAAGCGGAGCGGGAGAAAAACGTAGCCGCTGCTTTTGCTATCAATCCCAAATATGATATTTCGGATAAAAGCATTCTTATCGTCGATGATGTGTTCACTACCGGTTCCACCGTCAACGCTATCAGCAAACTTCTGAAAAGCAATAATGTTAGCCAAATCTATATCTTGACAATTGCACACGCATAGAAGTTTTTGTATTCTTAAGAAAGTAAGGATGGAGAATGATAAATAAATGATCATAGAAATCAGTCATGAACGAGCAGTAGAGCTAACGGAAAAAATTGCGCGTTTCATAGTAGAACGAAAGATGGCTCCAGCGGCATTGATGGCAATAGAGTCCATGCGTCCTCTTCATCGCATCGGCAGCCAGCTTTTATACTTTATCGCACCCTTCGCTGAGATTATTTTCAATCCCAAGGAATATCAGGAAGTAGCAGCCATGCTGGAAAAAGATGAGTATGTAAATATGCTTCTCAACCGGATAGACGAACTCGATATGGAGATACATGCCGAAGAAAGAAAGCAGAAAAAACTTGTAAGAAAACGAAGAATAAAAAAACTGAAACAGACCATAGCAAAAATATTTAAAAAATAGATGGAGGAAAAATTATGGGCAATGAACAGTTGAAGAAAATTATTGCCACAGATTGCGGTAGTACAACCACCAAGGCTATCCTGATCGAATACATAGACGGTGAATATCGTCAGACTATTCGCGGGGAAGCACCTACTACAGTAGAAGCGCCATTGAATGATGTTACAGCAGGTGTAATCAATGCCGTCACTGAGTTGGAAGAATTGGCTCGTTTGAAATATAATGATCCAAATATCAAATTCATAAAGGATGATCAGATCCATCTGAGCAAACCTGCCGAACAGAAAGATATCGGCGTGGATGCCTATGTTTCTACCAGTAGTGCTGGTGGTGGATTGCAGATGATGGTCACCGGTGTGGTAGCAAAAATGACGGGTGAGAGTGCAGAACGTGCAGCTCTGGGCGCCGGTGCAATTGTTATGGACTTGATAGCCAGCAATGATAAACGACCCAATTATGTGAAAATCGAACGCATCAGGAATCTGAGACCGGATATGATCCTACTTGCCGGTGGTGTAGATGGCGGAACTACCAAACATATTGCCGAGCTGGCAGAATTGATCAGCGCTGCTGACCCTAAACCTAGATTGGGCTCCAGTTATAAGCTGCCTGTAATCTATGCCGGGAACAAGAAAGCTCGTGATCTCATCAAAGATACACTCTCCAAAAATACCGACCTGATCATTACCGATAATCTGAGACCGAACTTGGAATCGGAAAATCTGGGACCGGCAAGAGATAAGATCCACGAACTCTTTATGGAACACGTGATGGCACAAGCGCCGGGTTATAATAAATTGATGGGCTGGACAAAAGGTCCGATAGACAGTGAATTGAAGAATATCCCCATCATGCCCACTCCGGCTGCTGTGGGTAATATCATGCAAACTATTGCACGGCAGCAGGGTATCGAAGTGGTGGGTGTGGATATCGGTGGTGCAACTACCGATATTTTCTCGGTCTTCACAGAAGAGCATGTTTTCAACCGAACCGTAAGCGCTAACCTCGGTCTGAGTTATAGTATCTCCAATGTTTTGGCTTCTGCCGGGTTGGAAAATATCCTGCGCTGGGTTCCGTTTGATATAAATCATTCCGATCTGAGGAATATGATAAAGAACAAAATGATCCGACCGACTACCATACCTCAATTACTAAAAGAACTTGTCTTGGAACAGGCAATTGCCAAAGAAGCTCTGAGACTGGCATTCGTACAGCATAAAGAGTTCGCCGTCTCCCTAAAAGGAGCGCAGAAAAAGAGAGAGATCGCCGATGCATTCTCACAATCTTTGTCCGGTGAAACTATAGTTAATATGCTTACTCTCGATCTTCTGGTCGGAAGTGGTGGAGTGCTCTCTCATGCTCCTCGTAGAAATCAATCCGCCATGATGCTCGTCGATGCTTTCCTCCCTGAGGGTATCACCAGATTGGCAGTTGATAGTATATTTATGATGCCTCAATTGGGCGTGTTAGCCGAGGTTAGTGAAAAAGCAGCTACCGAAGTGTTTGAAAAAGACTGTCTGATCTACTTGGGTACTTGTGTAGCGCCGGTAGGTAAATACAAAGAAGGTAAAACTGCACTCACGGCTAAGATAGAGCTTCCAGACGGTGAAGTATTCTCCGAAGAGATCCCCTTTGGTGAGATACGACTCATTCCACTCGATGTCGGCAAGACAGCCAAAGCTGAATTGAAACCGGGACGTGGTCTCGATATCGGTGAAGGTAAAAGTCAAACGGTCCAAACTGAACTCCATGGCGGTGTTGTTGGAATTATATTGGATACTCGCGGTCGTCAACCTTTCGTATTGCCTTCCGAAGATGAAGCTCGCGTCGCTAATTTGAAAAAATGGATGAACGAACTTGATGTTTATCCCAAAGAGATCTTGGAATAGGAGGTAAAAAATGGGTCAAGCATATTCAGCAGGATTGACTGTTACAGATAGTATAGTATTAAGAAAAGAACGCATTCTACCACTCAAAGGTAAAGTGCTTGTAAAAAAAGGCGATAAAGTAAAAGCGGAAGATATAGTAGCCGAAACTCTACTCCCCGGTAAAGTAATCCCATTTAATTTGGCTAACAAACTCGGAACTACCCCTAATCTGATCACCAACTACCTGAAGGTAAAAGAGGGTGATCAACTGAAAAAAGGACAATTGCTGGCACAGACCAAGGGTTTGTTCGGATTTTTCAAAACTGCAGTCCGTTCTCCCACCGATGGTGAAGTGGAAAGCATATCATCAATAACCGGTCAGATGTTACTCAGAGAACCACGTATCCCCGTGCATGTAAAAGCATTTATAGACGGATTGGTTACAGATGTCATCGAAAAGGAAGGGGTGATCATAGAGAATAAATCTGCCTATATCCAAGGTATTTTCGGTATCGGCGGCGAGACTTTCGGCGAGATTATGATGCTTATTGATTCTCCCGAAGATGTGGCAACTTCCGATCAGATAGATGAGTCTTGTAAAGATAAACTTATCGTTACAGGGGCTATGGCTCCTTATGATCTTATCAAAAAAGCGGTAGATATGGGAGTGAAAGGTATTATCACCGGCGGTATAGATGACGAAGATCTCAAAAAATTGCTTGGTTATGATATAGGCGTAGCTATCACCGGACATGAAGAGATAGGAACTACAATCGTCAGCACCGAAGGTTTCGGTAATATCAACCTTGCCAAGAAAACTTTCTCGCTTCTCAAGCAATTTGAGGGACACAAAGCTTCTATCCATGGTAAAACCCAGATCCGTGCCGGTGTGATGAGACCGGAGATCATTATCCCGATAGAATTTACCGCAGAAGATCTCGATTACAAACAGGCAAAACAGACTATCTTGGAAATCGGTTCTACTATCAGAGTGATCAGAGAGCCGAATTTCGGCGTTATCGGAAAAGTTACCGCCCTTCCAGAAAAGCTTACCAATGTAGAAAGCGAAACTAAAGTTCGTATTTTGGAAGCAGAATTGGAAACAGGGCAGAAAGTAGTTCTTCCACGCGCAAATGTGGAAATCATAGAAGATTAATAAATCTTAACAAAACGCAGGACCTCTATCGATGGGGTCCTGTTTTTATTTGGACAAACTAACCTAACCTTCCATAATACTAGCAATAAAACCCGGTATTTTTGAGTTTTAAAAAATTTAAACTTGACAGTATAGGGCTCAAATCATATAGGTGTATGATATATGAAATCGGAAGATAGGGATATGAGGATGAAGACTTTGATAATTCATGTTCATGGCCGAGTCCAAGGCGTGGGTTATAGATATTTTACTATCCACAAAGCTGAGGATTTAGGCATCACCGGAACAGTGAAAAATGAGCCGGACGGACATGTCTCTATCCTTGCTCAAGGAGATGAAGATAAGCTAGATAGATTCATCCAATCCCTCTACAAGGGTCCCACCCTTGCCTATGTAACAAAGATAACCACAGAAGAATACTCTTCTGATACCAAATATAAGGATTTTAAGGTTGTTTTTTAAGATAGTCCCTCTAATGGTCTGTTTCCTGACACCACTATTACTGACCGGATTGTCCAGCAATCCAAAATATTTTACACCATCGGAACAATATCATATAGTCAAGCCGGGAGACACCTTGAAATCGATCAGTAGGGATTATTCTATCCCGGTAGAACAGCTCAAGATTTTCAATTCATTATCGGACGAGAAGATCTTTCTGGGACAGAAGATATATCTCAGTCCGCGTCCCAGCTTGTATAGAGAGTATGTCACCGTTCGTTCTATCCCCCGCAGTAAATACCATTTAGTCAAACCAAGAGAGACTATTCACAGAATTGCCAAAATGTATGATCTAAGCATCTTTGAAGTGATAGAATACAATAATTTGACTACCTACCAATTGCAGCCCGGGCAGAAGATCTGGTTAGAACCGGGGCATCTTACTCAAGCACCGACACCGGAGCCGAAAACCCCAAAGCCAACTGTGGCTCCACCACCTCAAGAAAAGATAGCTCGTTTTAATACACCACCAAAAGTGAAGCGTGATCAACAGATTCATCTACCGGTGAATGGGGACGTTACTTCCGAGTTTGGCAACCGTAATGGTCGGATACACAAAGGAATTGATATTGCTGCTCCCAAAGGTACTCCTATTCACGCTGCTTTGGAAGGAAAGGTTGTTTATGCCGGTGTGCAACGTGGTTATGGGAATGTGATAATTTTGGAGCATGTGGATTATATTATGACTGTGTATGCTCATAATGAGACCAATTTGGTTAGATTGGGAGATAAGGTGAATCGTGCCCAACCTATTGCTACTGTAGGCTCGTCGGGAACTTCCGATGGACCACATCTGCATTTTGAATACCGTGTAAACGGTCAGGCAATTGATCCACGTGAGGTTCTGCCCGATTTTTAAGTAATGAGGAGAGTTTATGAAAGATACAAAATATTTGATCGGTGAAGTAGCCAAAATTCTGGGTGTTCATGACCAGACTATCAGGATGTATGAGCGTAAAAATCTCTTGCATCCGGAAAGATCGCTAAAAAATACCCGACTCTTTTCCAATAAAGATATCACCAAAATTACCATCATAATCACACTTACCCAAGAACTCGGTTTGAATCTATCTGGTGTCAAAATTGTACTTTCTTTGGCAAAGAAACTGAATATGACAGATGATGAATTACTGGATTTTATCCATGACCACAAACGAGATTTTATAATATAAGGTGAAGAGATATGAGTGATAATGTATTCCAAGACAAAGCATTACAAAGCTATTTAAAACAGATAGCTAAGACCGAACCACTTTCCAGAGAAGAGGAATATGAGCTGGCTGGACGTGCTCAACAAGGTGATAAAAAGGCGATGGATAGATTGGTGGAAGCCAATCTGAAATTCGTAGTTAAAATAGCTGCTAAATACCAAAATCGTGGGCTCTCACTCTCCGAACTGATAAGCGAAGGTAATATTGGTCTTATCAAAGCGATCCAGAAGTTCGATCCCCAAAAAGATAATAAACTCATCTCTTATGCCGTCTGGTGGATCAGGCAGCGCATTCTCTTCGCCTTGGCAGAGAAGACTTCTATCATCAGAATGCCTCTGGGTAAAGCAAATTTGGTCAGCAAGATCAAACATGCCAAAGACAAAGTCTTCAGTGAAACCGGTGAGAAAGCCACTACCAGCGATATTTCCGATATTACAAATCTAAACAAGAAAACGATAAACAAAGCTCGACGTCAAGAGATAGATACACTATCACTCGATGATTCTACCCATTATCATTCTTATGATCGTTTTACTTTGAGTGATATCCTGCAAGATCCGACAACCACCGATCCAAAATCTATCTATTATCGTGATAAGGTAAAGAAGCGCATCAATAAGACGATCAAATCGCTTCCCTCCCGCGAGGCAAGGATAGTTAAAGAGTATTTTGGTTTGGAAGGCAAAGAGAGTAAGAATTTTGCTCAAATCGGTGAAGAACTGGGTTTATCACGTGAGCGCGTGCGTCAAATCCAGAAAAAAGCACTCCAAAAGATCATGAAAGAGGCTTATGATGAACTGGAGAACGATATAGATTATCTGATCTATAACGAAGATTAATTATATTATGTAAACTATTGCTGAGGATAGTTATATTCTCCCGGGTCAATTTGCCATTGCAGATATGGGAAACTTTCCCCTTCTTCTAACTGCCAGATAGATTCAAAGTCCCAGCCTTCAAAAGTGTCGGCTGTTAGCAATTCAACCTTCGCCTTTGCTATACCCATCTCTGAGCTATCAATCTCATTGATCTCCGCATTCCAATAACTACTATGAATAGTAAAATCGGTATGATATCCGCCTGCAAAGCCACCTACATTTTCAACTGCTGCGGTAACTTCAGAGGTAGAATAACAGTTTTTTGCTTCACTTTCTCGCATCCAACCGATCAGTCCACCGACAAAATCTTTGGTACCATACACTACCCCGGCTGCATAGCAGTCACTTACCTCAGAGCCTATATTCAGTACTCCCAATAATCCACCGACGCGCTCATTACCTGCAACTTCCGATATAGCATAAGATCTTTTGATAGTGGCATCTTGCACATAACCGGCGAAACCACCCACAGTAGCCCTTCCTACTACTTTCCCATAAGCACGACTGTCTGATACTTCACTGTCTCGGCAATAACCTATCAAACCACCCACAGCTCCCGGTGCAGCAACAATTCCGCTTACATGACAGTTAATCGCCCGGCTATCTCTAAGATAACCGACCAATCCGCCAACTGCGTACAATCCTCTAACTTCGACATCTGTTAGAATCACATTTTCCAACCTGCCTGATTGTACAAAACCGAAAAGCCCGACATATCTATCTTCCTGATCGCTCACTAATCCACTGATTTGAAAATTTGCACCGTCATAAACCCCGGAGAAACTGTCTATATCGTCTCCGATCGGCTGCCAGTTTTCAAATACACTCAGATCGATATCTCTGTTTTGACGAAAATGAATGTTTTCATAAGCTTCTCCGGTATATTCTCTGAGACTATCCAAATGCTCAGCCGTCTCTATGAGATACGGCTCCTCTGCTGTCCCTTTCCCACCGGCAAATTGAGCATAAACAAGGCAAACAGAGAGCATAAACATCATCACAAAGCCAAATTTCTTCATATCGCAATACATTGACAAGCCTCCGAGCTTTTTAATTCAAAAAAAATTAACTATAGTAACCGTCAAACATTTTTTGTTTTCTTCAGAAAGAGATTTTGCCAGATATTAAGAAAAGCCCCCGCAAAAATACGGGGGCAATTTTGTCTATTGCTCATCCGGGGTTAAGATACAATCAACCGGACATGCATCTTTGCAAGAGCCACAATCTATACAATCTGCCTCTTCTATTACCCTTTTTTCATCTACTTCCGAGATACAATCTGTCGGACATACTTCTTCACAGGCACCACAATTGATGCAATCTTCCTTTACGATCTTATAAGCCATGTCTTCCTCCTTTTTATCACTATTTTCCTGCCATCATAGCCTGAACATCTGCATCTGCATCAGATATCGGTTTTATGTCAAATTCTTTTTGCAACACTTGCAAAACAGTAGGAGAGACAAAGGCAGGCAAGGTAGGACCCAAGCGAATATTCTTGAAGCCGAGATAAAGCAGTGCCAATAGTACAGCAACTGCTTTTTGCTCATACCAAGCAATATCGAAAGAAAGAGGTAACTTATTTACATCATCCAATCCGAAAGCTTCTTTCAACTTAAGAGCAATAAGCGCCAGAGAGTAAGAATCATTACACTGCCCAGCATCGAGAACTTTGGGAATACCTCCGATGTCCGCCAAATTCAGCTTGTTATACCTATATTTAGCGCAACCGGCGGTTAAGATTATGGTGTTGTCCGGCAATTTATGGGCAACTTCTGAATAATACTGGCGCGAAGGCTGTCTGCCATCACAACCGGCCATTACGACAAATCTTTTGATATCACCGTTTTTAACCGCTTCTACTATCTTATCTGCCATCGAAAGCACAAAGTTGTGCGCGAATCCACCAACGATCTCACCTGATTCTATCTTTGTTGGTGGTGGACATTTTTTTGCTAATTCTATCAGCTCAGAAAAGTCTTTCTTACCATCTTTTTCTTCGATATGTGGCACACTGGGGTAGCCGGCCATTCCGGTCGTGAATATCCTATCTTTGTATGCATCTTTTACCGGAGTGATGCAGTTAGTCGTCATCAATATCGGTCCGTTGAAGGAATCGAATTCCAGATGCTGTTTCCACCATGCGTTTCCGTAGTTACCGGCAAAGTGGGGATATTTTTTGAATTTGGGATAATAATGTGCCGGCAGCATCTCGCTGTGGGTATATACATCTACACCGCTGTTTTCCGTTTGTTGCAACAGTATTTCCATATCCTTAAGGTCATGACCGGAGATAAGGATACCGGGATTATTCCTTACATCGAGTGATACTGTGGTCATTTCCGGATTTCCGTAAGTTTCGGTATTTGCCTTGTCCAATAGCGCCATCGTATCTACCGCGGTTTTACCGGTTTCCATCACCAGAGCTATCAGATCATTAATCTCCAGATCTTTTGTGGTAGCTGCCAATGCTTTCAGCATGAACTCATAGACAGCCCTGTCTGTATAACCTAGGATCTCTGCATGGGAAGCGTAAGCTGCGATCCCCTTCAATCCGTAGATCATCAATTCGCGTAGTGACCTCACATCTTCATTTTCCGTAGCTAATACCCCTACTTCTTTTGCTTTGGATTCAAATTCTTTTCTATCACCGTGCCAAATGGCAGCTTCGGGCAAGTTTTCTCTCTCTTTCACTTTATCTAAGAGTTTCTTCTTTTTCTCCAGCCCTTGTTCTATTAATTCAACTATTCTATTTTCATCAAAATTAGCATTGGTGATAGTGGCGAACATAGCTCTGCAGACATAATCTCCGATTTCTTTTATCTCATCTTCGTTTAGCTCTGTTTTTTCGCTCAGTGCTGAAATTCCCTTCAAAACGAAGATAAGAAGATCATGCAGATTGGAAGTATTTTCATCTTTACCACATATTCCTATTGCTGTACAACCTTTATTCTTCAAAGTTTCCTGACATTGATAACAAAACATAATTCTACTCCTTCCCTATTTAATTATTTCTATAGATATTTTGTTTACATCCTCTACATCTTTCAAGCTCAATGAAGTTACCAAGGATGTATTGATATTAGCGATGATTGTCTTAACAAATTCATTGATGGGAATATCCTTCTCATTCACTTTCAAAACTACTTCTGTTTCCGACATTTTTCCCCCTTGTTAATTTACATGCGACAATTTTTTTGCCAACTCTTTACCATAGTCAACACATTTTTTTTCTGCTTCCTCATCGGGATTCCAAGCGATTTTGATCCCTTCATCCATTAGCTCGAATCCGGCTTCTTTTAACCTATCTGTGATCATCTGCACCGATTCTCCGCTCCAACCGTAAGCACCGAATGCAGCAGCTTTTTTGCCGGCAAAGCTCAGACCGCGTATCTCTTCCAAGATAGATGCAATGGCAGTTAGGATACCTTTGTTTATCGTGGGTGATCCTACCAAAATAGCTTTTGATTTGAATATCTCCGTTATGATATCATTCTTATCTTTTTTGGCTACATTAAATAGTTTCACCGCAACTTTGACATCCTGTTTGCCAATACCTTCTGCGATGGCTTCGGCTATTTTCCGAGTACCTTCCCACATGGTATCGTAGATGATGCTGATCTGATTTTCCTGATAGTTATCTGCCCATTCGAGATATTGCTTCACTATCTGCACCGGGTTTTTGCGCCAGATTACGCCATGACTCGGGCAAATCATATCCAGTGGTAATTCCAATTTGAGGAATTCGTTGATCTTTTTGATCACCAGTTTGCTAAAAGGTGTGAGAATATTGGCATAGTATTTGATCGCTTCCGAATAGAGTTCTTCCTGATCTACCAGATCGTTGTACATAAACTGCGAAGCATAATGCTGACCGAAAGCATCGTTGCTGAAGAGGATATCATCACCGCTCATATAAGTCATCATGCTATCTGGCCAATGCAGCATCGGAGCTTCCACGAAGATCAGCTGCTTACCATTTCCTAAATCTAATACATCCCCTGTTTTCACGATTTTGAAATTCCAGTCTTGATGATAATGCCCCTTTAGAGATTTAACTCCGTTTGCAGTACAATATATCGGCGTATTTGGTATTTCCTTCATTAATTCGGGCAGAGCACCACTATGGTCTATCTCACCATGATTTGCGATTACATAGTCGATCTTGTTCAGATCGATCTCTTTTTTTAGCTTTGCTACAAACTCCTTTGCAAAAGGCTGCCAAACCGTATCGATGAGCACGGTTTTCTCCTCTCTGATCAGATAGGAATTATAAGTTGTGCCGCGATTGATCGAATATTCATCACCGTGGAATTTATCCAATTCCCAATCGATCTTACCTACCCAGTAAACATTGTTCTTCACTTTCATCATTATCTCCTTTTCTGTGGTTTTGGCATTTTAATCACCAGTATCCGGGCAGATATGTCTGATTCGTTGTGTATAGCGTGGGGGATATCCTTTGGACTTTCTATCAGCGTATCTGCCGGGCATGCTTTTTTCTCTTCCCCGATTTCGATCTTCAATTCTCCTTCTATCACATAAAAGGCTACATTCACCGGTGTGCTATGTGACTGAAGTGTCTTCCCTGCTTCGATTTCGATATGTATGATCTCTCCTTCCGGATTGTCATACAATCTGGAGGCTTTCAATCCGTTCTTGTTCAAAATCAGCTCTTCGGTTTGGTAATTTCTTGTTATCATAATATCTCCCTTCTTTATAATATATTACCATCTATAGAGATAGTATTCATTTTTGTAAAGATAATTTTTCCTGCCTTTTCCATTGCTTTTTTCACGATCATCTCCACACCGCCGCAACAAGGCACTTCCATCCGCACGATTTCTACAGATTGGATATTCTTGCCAGCAAATATCTGAGCAAGTTTATCTATATAGACTTCGAGATCTCTATCTAATTTCGGACAGAAGATGATAGTGATCTTATCCTTCATAAAACGTTGATGAAAATTAGCATAAGCATAGGAAGTGCAATCGGCAGCAATCAATAGATCGGCGTTGTCCAAATACGGTGCTTGCGGGTTTAGAAGATGCAACTGAATCGGCCATTGCCGGAGTGCTGAGCTTATCTCGACCGTTTGCTGGCGGTTCTGCTTTTTTTCTTCTATACGCTGCATTTTTTGACCGGGACATCCCATCGGTGCGCAACTAGGTGTAGATTCGGTTACACTCGGAATGGGCAAACCCTTTTCTTTCAAATATTCACATGCTATGTTGTAGAATTCGATTTGGTCATGATCGTAGAGATGTTTTAAATGTGCTTTGATAGTATTTGGTCCCGCTTTGATGATATTCTCCATTACCTTACGTTCATCATAAGGTTCAGCTTCTCTTTCGACAATTTCGATAGCTCCTTCAGGACAATGCCCGATGCATTCTCCCAATCCATCACAAAACAGATCGCTGACTAACCGCGCTTTCCCGTCGATGATCTGTAGTGCTCCTTCGGGACAGTTCGGGATGCAAAGTCCGCATCCGTTACATTTCTGCTCATCGATCTGAATGATCTTTCTTTTCATACCACCCTCCTATTGTATGTAATTATTTACTTACATTATAACCGAAAAAATATATCACGCTACTATTATTTCTTTTATATTCTTCCATAGTTCTCTTCCCTCATTGAGCAGATCGAACTCAAAACCGGAGAGACACCACTGGTTTACCAAAAGCCGCATTGAGCCGATAATGATCCTGAACATGGTTTTGGCATCCAGATCGGTGCGCAATTCTCCGTTTTTTTGTCCGCTATCTATTATACTATCGAGTTGTTTTTTATGTTTCTTCATGATTTGCATCATGCGCAGAGATAGCTCATCATCAGATTGGAAGAGTACTTCAGCGAACATCACTCTGGCAAGATCGTGATCGGATGCGAAGGTGATGTAACGATGATTGAGGAATATCTCCATTTTCTCCAAAGCTGTCAGGGAGGGATCGTATAGCTTGGGTACATTAGTGGATATTTGTTCGAACATATCCATAATCGCCAGCAGGATATCGTGTTTGCTTCTGAAGTGACGATATATAGCTGCTTCTGTGATGGAAAGCTCTGCTGCGATATTCTTGATAGTCAAGCTCTGAATCCCACGCTTGGCGATAATGCTCAGCGAAACCGCCACTATCTGTGCCTGACGCTCGGTCAAACCCATATCCGCCTCCTTAAAGTAAATATTCACTTACAAGAATTACCACGCCGGTTTTTCTGTCAAGAGGAAAATGGGGAAAAATTCCAGGCGGGATTTCTCCCGCCTGTCCAAATTGCTTATTTAATATTATAGAAAGCGCTCTGCCCGGGGAAATAGGCGAATTCTGCCATTTCTTCTTCGATGCGCAGCAGTTGGTTATATTTGGCTATTCTTTCGCTACGACAGAGAGAGCCGGTTTTTATCTGTCCGCTATTTACAGCGACAGCAAGGTCGGCGATGAAATAATCGCTTGTCTCTCCGCTTCTATGTGAGATCACGCAGGTAAAGCCGGCAGTTTTTGCCATCTCGATGGTATTCAGAGTTTCGGTAAGCGTTCCTATCTGATTGAGTTTGATGAGGATACTATTGGCACTTTTCTCTTCGATACCTTTGGAGAGCCGGTTTACATTGGTCACAAACAGATCATCACCTACTATCTGGATTTTGCTGCCCAGCTTTTTATTCATCAGTTTCCACCCATCCCAGTCATCTTCGGCGAGACCATCTTCGATAGAGATGATGGGATATTTATTTATCAGACCTTCATAATAGTCCACCATTTCTGCTGAGCTTAGTTTCTTACCTTCGGCATCGAGGTGGTATTTACCGTTTTTATAAAACTCGGAAGCTGCCGGATCGAGTGCGATAAAGATATCTTTACCGGCGCGATATCCTGCCAATTCGATAGCTTTCATGATGCATTGCAGTGCATCTTCGTTCGATTTTAGATCCGGTGCGAAACCACCTTCGTCTCCCACAGAGGTACTATGTCCTTCTTTTTTTAGATACGCTTTGAGGGCATGAAAGATCTCGGCATTCATTTGCAAAGCCTGTGCGAAGCTTTTTGCTCCCACCGGCATAACCATAAATTCTTGCAGATCGACATTATTATCAGCGTGTTTACCACCGTTGATAATATTAGCCATCGGTATCGGCATAGTTTTGGCGTTTGTGCCGCCAATATAACGATAGAGTGGTAATTCCAACTCATAAGCTGCTGCTCTGGCGCAAGCCATAGAGATACCCAGCATAGCGTTTGCGCCGAGTTTCTGTTTGTTATCCGTGCCGTCCAATTCGATCATTATCTCGTCAATCATCACCTGCTCGCTACATTCGATGCCGATAAGCTCCGGTGCGATGATCTCATTCACATTTTTAACTGCATTCAGCACACCTTTACCGTTGTAGCGGTCTTTATCTCCATCTCGTAGTTCCACAGCTTCATATTCACCTGTAGAAGCACCACTGGGAACGGCTGCACTCCCCACAATACCTGTCTCAAGATATACATCCACTTCCACAGTAGGATTGCCTCGCGAATCGAGTATCTCGCGTGCGTGAATTCCAATAATTTCAGACATAGTTAACTCCTTTTTTATTTTCTTTTTTTTACAATCAATCCTTCATCTGATATATTCGTAATAATGACCAGTTGCCCCTTTTCTATAGCCACATTATTTTTACTCATAGCCGGCAATTCTTTACCGTCTGCTTTTATATATCCCTTACCATCGGGTGGGATATCCTTTGTTACTATACCTTTTTTCTTTTTGGGCATTTCGAAAGCTGCCTGCTCTTCAACTTTGATCATTTTCCCGCTATGTTTTCTTAAGTAGAGAAATACTAATACTGTTATGATCAAAAACAGAATCACTTGGACTGTATTGCTGAGTATTAAAAGAGCGGCCAATATTCCGACCAGAATAGCACTAATCCCAAAACTCATAAACAGAAATCCGTGTGAGAATATTTCGATGATCATACACAAAATTCCGGCAATTAACCAAATCATCCAAATATCCATTTTTTCCTCGTCTTACTTCTTTTTTTCTTCTTTCTCTTCATCACTCGGTTTTTTGTAGATCCGCTTTACTTTTCTACCATATCCGCTTTTACTATAATTATAACCTCCGGAAGATCCTCTGAGTGTTCTGATGCCCACTATATTCATCACTTCCAAGACAGCTACAAATATAAAATAGAAAACCAGCAGTAATATAATCAGTGAAACAAGAGTGATAAGCGTTGTAATAGAAAACACCTTGATCTCTCTCATGAATGTATTCATCTGCTCTGTTGTTTGTTGCACCGCTTTTATCATCACCAGGTCTCTATTTTGGTCTGTAAGTCTTTTTTGGGAGAGACTACGCAGACTATCTATCTCGGTCTGCACTCTGGTGAGCTGGCCACTTAATCTTTCGATTCTATCTTCGGATAAAAGTCTTGTCTCGGTTAGTTCGCTCTCCAGTCTTCTTTTTACCAATTGCCTATCTTGGAGATGTTGGTCTATATCGAGCTCAAAATCAGCTCTTTGCGGAGAGGTGAGTTTTTCCTGCTCGAAACCCTCGATGCTTCTGAGTTGATTCATAATATCATTATTAATCTCTCGTGGAAGAGATAACACAATCACGAAATATTCAGCTCTTCTTTCCATTATTTTTGTATCGATCTCCTCAGTTTCCAGTACGGATTGCAGATTATTATAGATATGATCGAGCTCTTCATGACCATATTCTACCACATATTTGCGGTTATTATCTGCCTTTTGGAAGATATCCTCGGCTCGGCGAACATCGATTCTCGGTCTGGAAGGTGAGAAAGCATTGCCCAAATCGGCTCGGGAAAGGCCACTCAACACAGCAATTACAAATACCAAAACAATAATGAAATACTTGGTTCCTCTTCTCAATCTAATCATTATAAACTCTCCTTTTTCTTTATGAGTATTTCTTCGGCATGCTGTAGTGCGATATCACTGTCAGAACCAGCCAGCATACGAGCAATCTCTTCTCTTTTCTCTTTGTTGTCAAGCTCCTTTATCCAAATTTCGGGATGTGCTTTCTTAGATATCTTACTTATGGAAAAATGTCTATCTGCAAAGGTGGCAATTTGAGGAAGATGAGTAATACATATCACTTGATGAAATTTACCTATCTCATGGATAAAATCTCCCAGTAGTTCAGCGGTTCTACCACCTATACCTGCATCTATCTCATCGAGGATAATAGTTTTCCTGTCCAATTTATCCGAGAGTATCTTTTTTATAGATAGTAAGAATCTGGAGAGCTCGCCTCCGGATGCCACTACTTTTAGTGGCTGCATCTTTACTCCCTTGTTAGCGGAGAAATAGATCTCTACCTCATCTTTTCCGGTTTCATCCAAGTTTTCCAAACCATTATTGCTACCTGAATTTATTGTAGTAAATCTGAGCTCTACTTCAGCATCCGGTATGGCAAGTCGGCTTATCGCTTTTTTTATCTCTGTGGCAAATTTTAGCGCTGCTCTTTGGCGCTTAACACTAAGTTGCTCCGCTTTTTTATTCAGCTCCTCTATCTGAGATTCTATCTCTTTTTGTAAATTAATGATCTGATCTTTCGCAGAGGAATAGGTTTCTATTTTTTCTTTGATTTCGTCATGATAGGCTAGCATTTCGGGGATGCTAAATTTATATTTTACTTTAAGAGTATTGATAAGATTCAGCCTCTCTTCCACTTGTTCGATTCTGGAGCTATCCACTTCGATGATATCCATCACAGCTCTTACCTCATTGATAGAATCTTCCAGGTTTGCCACCGCATCTTCCAAGCTTTTTTTGGCATTGCCGATATGCTGATTGCTCTCTTCGTATTGAGATAGTTTGTGGATGTATCCGCTAAGCAGATCGAATACTGAATTTTCGTTTTCATAAACAGTTTGCTCGAAATAAGCAGCATCATTTAGGATCTCTTCTGCATTGTTCAAGAGCGAAAGTTCGGATTGTAGCGCTTCATCTTCTCCCTGTCTGAGTTCTGCTTCTTCCAATTCCTGAGATTGGTATTCGTATAGCTTTATCCGCTCCTTTTGCTCTTTCTCGTCCTGCTCCATCCGCCTTAGTTTGTCTATATCACTTCTCACTTTATGGTACAATTCGGCATATTTTCCTCTAACATCTACCAGATCACCGAAACTATCCAAAACTTCTCGTTGGTATGCCGTATCGAAAAGCTTGATTTGATCTCTCTGGCTATGAAAATCTATCAATGCTTGGCGAAATTCTTTGATTATTTGTCTGGAAACCCTTCTCCCGTTTATAAAGCTCCGCGTACGCAGATCGGACTCTATTTGGCGAGAAAAAGTCACATCCGGCTCAGATATATCCACATCATGCTCACTGAGTAGTTTGATAAAAAGTTCATTATTTTTCTCGATGCTAAAAGTCGCTTCCAAAAGTGCAGGTTTGGAATCATCGAGAAGCACTCCGGCATTTACCGGCGCTGCGAAGATGATATCTACTGCTCCCAAGAGGATGGATTTACCCGCACCTGTCTCACCGGTTATAATCTGCAATCCACGCTCAAAATCAACATGCAGCGATTTGACAATTATGAAATTAGTTAACTTTATCTGAGTTATCATCTTCTTCCCATGTGCAATTTCTTTCTGAGGATTTGGTAGAATGTTTTGTTAGATAATTTTATAAACTCGACTTTTTGTGGTGCTTTCGCTACGATAATTTCATCGTTTTCCACCAATTCATGTTCATTTTTTCCATCGATTTGTAGGATAGCATTTTCGTAGATACTGCGTATTTTGAATGCCAGCTGATCTTTAGATGAGAAAACCATCGGTCTGACACTGAGGATATGCGGGCTTAGAGGTGCGAAGATGATCGCTTCCATCACCGGCGATAAGATAGGACCTCCCGCTGCCAACGAATAAGCTGTCGAACCGGTTGGTGTAGCAGCCAAAACTCCGTCACAACGAGTTTCCAATACATAGCGTCGGTTACAATATACTTTAATTTCTATCAATTTCGGTTCTTCACCTTTGAAGACTACGGCATCGTTGATTGCCAATCCTGAATATATCAGCTTATTAGCTCGTTTCAGACTTACTTTTAGTATCATCCTTTTTTGAATCTTGTATCTATTGTGCACAAGCTCATGAATCGATTTCTCCAGTTCTTTGAGGTTACTATCGGAGAGAAACCCCATTTTCCCCAGATTGATACCGAGTAGAGGAACTTTGTGTTCCAAAGATAATCCGGCAGCTTTCAGCATTGTACCGTCTCCGCCGAAAACAAGAATACAATCCAGTTCCGAATTATTCACTTTCGCTAACTTGCTCACATAGCTTGGCAGGTTATTTTCATCTGTTGTTTTGAAGTAGTTTATCCCATATTGTTTTTTTATACTCTTCAGAACTCTGATAACACTGCCGTTATCGTGATAATACGGATTAAAATACAAGCCAAAATTCTTCATATGCTACCTCACCCCTACAATGATTCTAATAATCTTATGTAAGAATTATAACGATTTTTCGGATAGTGATTTTTGTCAACAGCATATTTCACACCGCAGATCAGTTCGTGTGTATGAGTACAATTAGGATACCTACATTTATGCAATAATTTATCGAAACCAGGGAAAACTCTACTGATCTTATCTTTATGTTTTCTAGAGAGTCCGAATGTTCGTATTCCCGGGGTATCCACCAGAAATCCGCCAAAATCCCAAGGTATTAGACGGCTTCTCGATGTTGTATGGATTCCTTTTTGTGTATAATCACTCACCTTTGCAACTTTTAGGGATATGCCGGTTTGAAGCTTATTTATCAGAGAAGATTTGCCGACACCCGAATGACCCGAGAATACCGTGGTTTTATTCTCCAAGTTCTGTTTTAGCACTTTTAGACCCTCATCTGTAACTGTCGAGGTGGTTACTAACGTGAAACCGCATTCATTATAAAATTCACATGTTTGATAAAAATACTCATCTTGATCTTGTAAAAGGTCGATTTTATTAACCACTATAATCGGTTCTATATCTTCGATCCGGGCACTACAGAGATATCTATCCACTAGTGACCAGTTGATCTCCGGTTCACGATAGGAAGTAGTAACAGCTACCTGATCTATATTTGCAGCTATTATCATCTCTGTTTGAAATTCTTTTTCGGAGAAACGGGAGAGTGCATTTTTCCGCGGGTTTATTTCTTCCACCCTTGGCTGTTCGGAGATATCCACATTTACATTATCACCTACTGCTATCAGAGTGCGGCTCTCCACATTCATCTGCTTCAGTCTGCCACTGATGGTACATTCCAAAATTTCGTCTTTGACTTGGACTCTACATTTGTAGTTCGTAGTAATCTCCAATACAATCCCTTCTTTGAGGATCATATTATCTTTTTTGCTTTTTTCCAGCTTTTCTGCCGGCTTTGTCTCCGTCTTCTCTGTGATCAGCAGGTCATCATCTTCTAAGATACTATCGAGTTGGTCTATATTAACATTCTTTAGCTTAGCTTGTCTTCTGGTAAATTTCTTTTTCTCTTTTTTCTTTTGCATTATTTCAAAAACTTTTGCAAAGCTCTTTCTATTTTATCTGTATCCACTCTTGTGTTGATGCAAGGACCTTCGGGTCTGATATTCAGTACACCATAGACGGGTATGGGGAAAGTATCTTTGAGTCCTTCTACCAGATCACGCTCGCAAGCTACTGCGATGATGAATTTGGGATGATAATTCAACACTATCCTGCGAGCCAAAGTTCCACCGGTTGCTATGGCAATATTTACATTATATTTATCGGCTAACTCGGCTAATCTGGCTATATCACATTTACCGCAGTTCTCACAATTGAAGATATTGGTGGTCACTCGTATCTCACAATCGACATTCTGTAAGCAATGAGGCAATAGTATCAATACTTCCTCTGGCGTGAATTTTTTCTGTTTTGCTTTGATGAAGGTATTGTTCACATGTACATAAGATTCTCTTATCCGTTCTTTGGATATTCCGATCATGGTTCCAAACAGCACTGTGAGTGGGAATAGCACTTTTACATACACGATTACAGCTATTGGAATGATATGATAATCTTTCTCTGTGATACTGGTAATATATACCAATACCGTACCAATAATTAAAATCAGATAGAACACTCGCAAGGCAAGCAGAGACAATTCTGCAAAAATATCGCTCATTTCATGAAGTCTGGGTGCTATAAACCACCACAGCACAGTAGTGATAGCCATCATAATTATCAATGTGATGGTAGATAGAATAAGAAATAGTTCTTTGCCTTTGGTATTGATCTCAAATTCCATCTTAGAAACTATCTCCTACCTTAATATCACTTCCCAGTGTAAATGCATACGCACTCATAATTTTCTTACCTTGAGGTTGGACTTCAGTAAGCAAAAGATCATTTGTTTCGGTAGCAACCACGATACCTGCATTTTTCCTAATTTCAACCACAGTCCCGGGTTCTTTTTTAGATTTATTTTCACTAAGCTCTGTCTGTATGATTTTCAGTATCTTATTGTCGAAATAAGTAATTGCTCCCGGTTTTGTTGCTAATCCTCTCACTTTGTTGTTAATTGTGTGAGCATCATTATCCCAAGCGATGATCATGTCTTTTTTATTCAGTTTGTTGCTATACGTTGCTTCACTCTCATTCTGCTTTCTATATACCACATCATCCGTTTCTAACAAAGATAGCGTTTTCAATACATCTTCGGCACCGACAAGCGAAAGTCTTTCGTAGAGCTGAGTATAATTTTCGCTTTCATGGATAGGTTCTCTGTTTTGATATAGTATAGGTCCGGCATCCATTTTGGCAGTTAGTCTAAAGACCGTATTCCCGGTATAGTTATCTCCATTGAACAGGGCATAGTTTATGGGTGCAGCACCGCGATATTTCGGTAAAAGTGATGGATGCAGGTTCAAGCAGCCATAGTCTGGCAATTCTCTGATACTTTTTTTTAGAAATGCACCGTATGCGACTACTATGATAACTTTTGGATTTATCTCCCTTAGCTTTTGAACTATCGAGGCATCATTTACATTTTCCGGTTGCCAAACAGGTATATCAAGATTTTTGGCAGCAATTTTGACAGCAGGAGGCGTTAATCTTTGCCTCCTTCCCTGCGGTTTATCCGGCTGAGTTATGCATACTTCCGGTTTGTAGTTATGCTCTGCCAATTTCTTCAAAGTAGGCACACCGAATTCCGGCGTGCCTATAAATACTATTGGGAGTAACTTCATTTATTTGATATTAACTCCATTTGCATTGGCTTTCTTTTCCAGTTCTTTAAGTTTCTTTTTTAAGAATATTTTTCTGAGTTTCGGTATCTTATCTATAAAGAGGATTCCCTCCAGATGATCATATTCGTGTTGTATAACTCTTGCGAAGAAACCTTCTGCTTCCAAAGTGAATTTTTCGAAATTCTCATCCTGCGCTTCTATTTTCACCTTTTTGGCGCGCATAACCTTTTCATAGATATCGGGAACGCTCAAACAACCTTCCTCACCCTCTCCTTCACCTTCGAATGAGATGAATTTTGGGTTTATGAAGACTTTGGGATTCTTCTCTTTGCCCTCCAATGTCCAATATGGATCTACTACGAAGATACGCAGAGATCTACCTGTCTGAGGAGCAGCTAAACCGATTCCATCCTTTTCATACATGGTTTTGATAAGCTTATCGATATACTCTTTGAGTACATTATCGAGTGATTTCACCTCTTCTGCTTTTTTCCTGAGGACTTGATCACCGATTATGTGTATATCGAGCAGATTATTTTTTGGACTCATCCACTATTCCTGCTATCGCACTCTTCTGAAACTCTATCTTGGTATTGGAAGTTTCATCCACTCGCAAGACAACTATGTTTTTATCGTTCTTGATATTGACTATCTTTCCGATCATTCCGCCATTAGTAATAACCACATCATGCATTTTTAAATTATCGATCATGGTTTGATGCTCTTTGTATTTCCTTTTTTGCGGTCTGATTATCATAAAATACAATATGACGAAAATCAGAATAAACGGGAAGAGCGACACCAGTGGATTCGGTTGTTGCTGCCCAGCAGCATTCATTAAAATTAAATTCATTTCTTTACTCCTTTTTTTATTTTATTATCAAATATATAAACTGCAAGCATATATTAGTATAAATACCTGCAAGTATATCGTCAAGCATCACCCCCCAACCTTTGGGTAATTTTTGTAATTTATAGATAGGATATGGTTTGAAAATATCGAATATTCTAAACAGAATAAATGCTCCAAAACCGAGAAGAATCGTTTTCGGGAGGAATAACACAGCAAAAAAATAACCGAAAAACTCATCTAACACCATACTTCCATGGTCTCTTCCTAGCTTTTTCTCCGCTTTGGTCAATACCGGTATAGAGAGTAATGTTAATACTATCAATATAATAAAGAAGTGCCACATACCAGTTTCTACGAACCATTTATGTGGTAAGATAATATAAACCAAAAAGGCGAAGAAAGAACCTATTGTGCCCGGCATCTTGCTAAATAAGCCAAGTCCGAAAAGTGTAGATAGATAAACTGACAGCGATTTCTTTTCTTTATTCATAAAACACTTCTACATAAGATTCTTTCATAATTTCATTTATCCATCTTTCATACTGTTCCAGTTCTTTCAGGTTTCTTACTGTACTTCTCAATTGGTCATATATTTCTTCATAGGTGAAAGAACGAGCAGGAATTTTATCCAGTTTTGCCAAAATAAACATAGCCTCATCTTCTTGGATGATATCAGAGATTTCTCCTACTTCTATATCTTGTAGGTATTCACTATATTTTTGTGGATATTCGTCTGGTTCGAATTCACCCAAAACTCCCCCATCTACTGCCGATTTATGTTGAGAATACTCAGCAGCTAATTGTGAGAATTCAGAGATATCTTCCAACTGAGCTTTTATATCTCTCATTCTATTCATTACCCTCTGTTCATCTTCCTCTGTAGGTTCCATTCTTTTCAGGATATGTCTTACCCTTACTTCATCTTCACGCTTATCTACCACTTTGATAATATGCAACCCAAGTTCAGTTCTCACAATCGGACTGATCTCATTTACCATCATATTAAAAGCTGCTTCTTCGAAAGGTGGCAGCATCATGTCACGAGCGAAATAACCCAGATCTCCTCCTCTTCGACTACTAGGACAATCGCTATGTTCACTTGCCAATGATTCGAAAGATTCCCCATCTGTTAATCTTTCTCTTAATCTTCTCATCTCCTTCATTTTCTTATCCAAAGTATCTTTACTGGGCTCTATTTTTATCTCTATTATACCAATTTTATACTTTTCCGGTCTCATAGGAAGTTCATCCAAATTTTCCTGATAGTAATCTCTTACTTCCGATTCGGTAACGGTAACTCTTCTGCTAATATTATTGCTAATGATCTGCTCTTTGAGAGTCTCTTCTCTGAATCTCTCTATATAGAACTGACGTAACTCGCTTACTGTAAGTCCGGTTTCTCTTCTTAGCGTTTCTCTAAATTCTCTTTCTGATGGAAATTGTGCACTTATTTCCGTTATTTGGCTATTTGCCCAGTCTCTCAGTCTCTGTTCATCTACTTCATAACCTTCATCTTTTGCTCTCTGAACTATCAATTTCGTTTCTATCATATCGTTCAGTACATCAAACTTGGTTATTTGGCTCATATCTATTCCGGCTGCTTCCAATTGCTGCATTCTCTCATCAAGTTCGCTTCTGAGGATAATCTCTCTGCCAACTTTTGCTACAATCTCATCTACTACTTCAGATATTAGGCTACTAAGTCCGATTATTACAATGAATGCTACTAAAATTATCTTCTTCATAAATACTCCTATAATGAAATTACAATCTCAGCTTTTGATTTTAAAGAATTGAGTGTATTATCAAAAATTTCTGCTTTTTTGTTTTCTTTTATTCTTTCAACTATTTCATCTTTTACTTCTTTGAGTGGGACATCGGCCTTTTCAGTTCGAGTGTCGTAAAATCTTACGATATAGAAACCTTCGGGGGTTTCTACTGTAGAGTAATACCATTTTTCCAACTCATTTAGTCTATTCCATACATCTTCGTGCATATCCGTTCCGGATAGAAAACCGGCATAACCTCCGTTACTTGCGATGCTTTCTTCTGAGTATTTTCTGGCTGCTTCCGTAAAATTTCGCTGTTCACTTATCTCATTTAACACATCGTTTAGTTTTTCTCTTTCTCTGATGAATATTCTTTGCACCGCAAATTGTTTTTGTTCTCTTTGATACTGGCTTTTGTGAAGTCTATAATAATTTAGTACTTCTTCTTCCGAAACTGTAATATCTGCAATTCTTTGGGCGATAAGTGCATTTGCTTTTATCTTCTTTTCCGCGGCAGATATTTTGGACTTTACTTCTTGAGTATCGGATAATGTTATATTATCAGCTTCTTGGGCTAATATTGCCATTTTTACCCATTTTTGGATATGATCCTGCTTATCTGCAGTGCTCAAACTTTCCCATTCCTCGTCGGTAAACAGTGATCTAAATTCATCATAAGTAAGGTTTTCATTATTTACCTGTGCTACTATTCGCACTTCTTCTTTTTTATCACAGGAAATTAGTATTCCGGCGATCAATATCAAACCTAAGATGAATTTAAAGTTTTTCACTTCTAATATCTCCATTATTCTTTTTCTATCCTAAAAATACACTATTTCCGAATATGGCAAGTTTTTTCTTTTCATAATGCTAATCAGCAAAATGTGGCGGAGTATAGAGTATTTTTAGTTTTGGTCTTTTTTGAGGTTCAGGATGATCTACCGGACAAAATTCCATAAACCTCAGATCGGCATGCTTGTGCAAAGATTGTAGTAATATTCCGTTATTCTCATGCTCTTCAGATGTGAAAGCTTGGATCAGTTTGGTTACATCAACTTTGAACTCCTCTGTTTTGGTACTATCGGATGAGGATATTTGCAACATATCATCCAGATCATCTTCTAATATCGGTAAAGTCGGATCTTCGAGCAAATATATAAATGGTTTGATAGAGAATGTTTTTGAAAGAGGATAGAGATTATCTTCTTTTGGATATAGTACCAGCTCAGCTTTGTTGATCGTCATCCTCTTAAAATCCTCTTCATCTTCAATACCAATATCTGGCAAACTTAGGGTAACATTATTATACAATTCGTGATTGATGAAATAATCACTATCTAAATCGAATTTTATAAACATATCTATAGGTTGAATATTAGATACTATTAATTTATTATCAAATTCGTCCATTTTATTGTCTTTTTTTGCTATTGAAGTATCTTTAGATATAATTTCAGAGTATGATATGGTCTCATCATCTATCATATATTCAAACTTAAGTCTGGGAGGATTGATAGATTCAGCCGAATAAAGCTCAAAAAAACTATCCGCTACTTCGGAGTACATTACTATCCCATTGCTAGTTTCGCTATCGTTTATCCATTCATTCATTAGATTTTCCGGCAATTCTACTCTCAGTGTATCTTCAATCTCTGTAAAATTAAGCTCTATTTCTTCATAATCTGCACCCTCTTGATTCCACGAAGTGGTATCTGAAGCTGCAAACCAAGTAGCTTCGTTTTCTATCCAAGGCTGCTTTAACTTACCAAATTTTAAATCCATATCTTCTATGTTCTCACAATTATATCGTTCAGAAATGACAAAATCTATACTTATTGTGGAAATATATTCCGATACCGTATCCGGTAAAACTGTTATCTTAAATAAAGTTTTCAGCTCATTTTGATAATCATTTGCTTCGTAATTACCTGTGATTAGTCTGGGGTTGTTGCTGTAAGCTTTTAGACTATCTTTATAACTAAAAGTATTGCTAAAAATTTCTGAGATAATTATTTCTCTGGGCTCGGGACCACCTTCAAATCCGACAACATTTTTCTTTTCTGTACATGCTGCCAACATACCAATGAGCATAATGATCATGCTGATTTTTACGAGACTATTCATTACTTAAACTCCTTTTTATTAAAATTAAGTCGATATAGTAGGTTTTGTGTATATGAGGATAAACTTGAAACAAAATTTATAACCCTCATCGTTTCTTGAATCAAAAGTAACCGGAAACAATGTGTATAGCTTGTGGATAACTTAGGGATAAAGCCGTAATTATACACAAGCAAAGCTACACGGTCGTATTTTGAGTAATAATTCACATCAATAAACATAATATTCACTGAATATGTGGATAACTTTTAGTTTCTTTTGATTTCATTTATCAATCTTTCTATTTGTATCCGCACATCTTTGTCCGATTTGAACTGATTATCGATAGTTTTGATTGCATGCAAAACGGTAGTGTGGTCTTTTTTCTTGTAATAATGAGCTATTTCTTTGAGTGATAGTTGGGGGATGAGCAGATTGGAAAGATACATAGCTATTTGTCTGGGGAAAGAGATATTCTTCTTTCGAGTCCGGTTGAATATCTGATTGGAAGAGATATTATAAAAAGCACATACCTTTTCCATGATTGTTTTTAGATTAACTTCCTGTACTCTATCTGAGATCATATCTACCAAAATATCGCTGGCAGTTTCTACTGTGATTTCATCTGTATCGAGATTGTTGTAAGATGCATAAGCTAAGATTCTGATCAGGGAACCTTCTAAAGCACGGACATTACTGGAAATATTCTCAGCTATATAGTCTATCACATCTTGCCTGAGCTTGATCTGTTCAAAATCAGCTTTTTTCCTGAGGATAGCAACTCTGGTTTCGAAGTCGGGACTCTTTAGATCAGCCAAAAGTCCCCATTCAAATCTGGTAATCAATCTTTTTTCCAGATCCGGGATATCTTTCGGTGGACGATCGCTGGTGAGTACTATCTGCTTTTTCTTCTCATATAATGCATTAAAAGTATGAAAAAACTCTTCCTGTGTCCCTTCTTTCTTGGAGAGAAAATGGACATCATCTATCAGGAGGACATCGAAATTTCTAAATTTGTTCCTGAATGCGGGCATGGTATTATTTCTTATCGCATTTATCATGTTATTGGTAAATTCTTCGGTACTGATATAAAAGACACTTTTATTGAAATGTTCGTTTAATACATAATTCCCGATCGCTTGCATCAGATGGGTTTTTCCCATACCGGATTCGCCGTAGAGAAAAAGTGGATTATAGGTGGAACCGGGAGATTCGGCTACAGCCAGCGAGGCAGAATGAGCAAAACGATTGTTTGCCCCTATTACGAATTCATTGAAATTATAATTTTGATTAAGTCTGTAATCATAAGCATCCGTAGAGTTCATCTCCTCTTCTTTCGGTTTCTTCTTCACGCTGGTCTGATAACAGGAGAATTTTATATTTTTCTTCTTTCCGTACAGATTGTAATATATCTCCGCTACCAATTCACTATAATTTTTATTCAAATAATCAGATATAAACTGAGTAGGGACGCGAACATACAAAATATCATCGGAGATATCAAAAAGTTGAGTGTTGCTAAACCACGTCATATAGCCCTGTTCGCTTATATTATCACGTAAAGTATCAAGAACATTAGACCAAACATCATCATAACTAACCATAAACGATATAAACCTCTCTATTTATCTACAAATTCCACGACTTATTCACAACTTATCCACATCTTGCTCACAAGAACTTACTATCCTATTTTTTAATAAGATAGATGCTATCGAGCCAATAAACATTCTCATTATCCACATATACTCTCCAAACCATATTGATAGCCTTTTTTAGGCATAGCTAATTTGTAAAGCAAATTATATTTGTCAAGCTTGGTAAAAGAGTTTTATTTTTTTCAAGATTATAGATAGGTAAGATTTAACATTATATATTTGAATAGATTATAAAATTGAAATCACAAAACATAAAAGCATACAAAGTTAACTACCTCTATGGTAAATAGAAGGATGCTATTTTTTTAGAAAAATATTCTTGAGCTGTAAATCATTTGACAGAAACAGGCTTATACAAGCTATTTGACCAGAAATTAAAAAACAGGGGTATAGATAGATGTTCAAAAGAGAGATGGAGCTACTTCGCATAGGAACAGAAGAGATAATAACGGAAGAAGAGCTAGTTAAAAAACTAAAAAAATCCGGAGAGTCCAATAAACCTTTGAGGATAAAATATGGCATAGACCCTACCGGCTATGATGTACATATAGGTCATTTGGTTCCGATAAGAAAAATGAGAGATTTTCAGGATCTTGGTCATATCGGTGTAATTATAATAGGAGATTTTACTGCCCAAATAGGAGATCCTACCGGTAGAGATGAATCCAGACCAAGGCTAACAGCAGAGCAGGTGAAAAAAAACGCCGAGAAGTATATGGATCAGCTCTATACAGTTTTGGACAGAGACAAGACCGAGGTACGTTGGCAGTCGGAATGGTTTTCCGAGATGAGATTGGGAGATGTTTTGCAACTTATGGGAAAATTCACTTTAGCTCAATTTATGGCGCACGATACTTTCCGCAAAAGATATGAGGGAGGATTGTCTTTGGGATTGCACGAGCTTATGTATCCTTTGCTGCAAGCTTATGATTCCATTGCCATCCGGGCAGATGTGGAACTGGGAGCAACCGAGCAAAAATTTAACATCCTTGCCGGCAGAGATATGCAGCGCTATTTTGGGCAACAACAACAGGTCGCTATGCTCTCTCCTATCCTGATGGGTACGGATGGAAAGCAAAAGATGAGCAAAAGTCTGAATAATTACATTGCTATATACGATTCACCGACTGATAAATATGGCAAAGTGATGTCTATTCCCGACGATCTGATCATGAACTACTTTGAGTATGCTACCCAAAGTTCGCCCGAAGAGCTTAAAAAAATAATCGAAAAATTAAATACTGGAACGGAAAACCCAAAACATATCAAACAAAGATTAGCCAGAGAGATTGTATCGTTGTTCCATGGAGAGGAAGCGGCAAAACAGGCGGAAGATGAATTTAACAAAGTTTTTAGCAAAAAAGATATCCCCGATTCCATACCGGAATACCAGATAGGTGAGAATGGAATATCAATAATAGAACTATTGACAAAAACAAAACTTTGTAGTTCAAATAGTGAGGTGAAGCGTTTATTAAAGCAAGGATCCATCCGCATAGATGGTGAAAAGATCTTTGATATGAATTACACAGTGGAAGACGAGGCAATAATCAAAGTAGGGAAACGCAGATTTCTGAAAGTAATAAAAGGATGAAATAATGGAATATATATTTATCATACCGATCATATTAATGAGCATAATCATTCATGAAGTAAGTCATGGATATGTGGCTTATCTATTGGGAGATGATACAGCCAAAAGATATCGCAGATTATCACTGCATCCGATGAAACATATAGATACATTCGGAACGATAATTCTGCCGCTCTTGTTGTTGCTTACTTCCGGGGGAAGATTGGCATTCGGTTATGCCAAACCTGTTCCGATAAATCCATACAACTTCAAAGATTATAAAAAAGGGACAGCCTACACGGCAGCAGCAGGACCACTATCCAATTTTATTATAGCATTTGTAGTGGCGATGATATTTCGCTTGCTTGCTGCTCTATTTTTCGATCCGTTTACCGGAGGTGCACCAGTGGCGATGTTTACCCTACAGATTTTGTATGCGACCATCCTTTTTAATATGATCATAGGTTTATTCAACCTGATTCCCATACCCCCTTTGGACGGTTCAAAAGTTATCGGACTTTTCCTCTCTGATGAGATGTATTACAAATATACTGCCCAGGAACAAAAAGGGATGATGATCCTTATGGGGATTATCTTGATCTCTTTCGTTTTTAACCTGAATATATTGGGAAGAGTTCTATTCCCACCGTTGCGTTTTTTTATGCAACTACTCACAGGTGTAGCGTTTTAATAAAGAAAAATAAATTGGAGGAGTAATGAAGTTAGCAGAGTTATTACGATTGGTGGAAGACAACGATATCCGCACGGTTGATCTAAAGTATTGCGATTTGGTAGGGAGATGGTATCATATATCGTTTCCTGCCAGGAGGCTGGAGAAAGTGATGCAAAGCGGTATCCCTTTCGATGGTTCCAGTATCCCCGGTATGCAATCGGTAGAATCGGGTGATATGGTATTGATGCCGGATATTTCCACCGCATCATTAGATTATTTAGCAGGTGTTCCCAACCTGAGAATTATTTGTTCCATTTGTGATGCAGAGAATCGTGTTGGTGTAAAAAAAGATCCGAAGAGTGTAGCGCAAAGAGCCCAAGCGTATCTCGAAAAAACCGGTATAGCTGATGAATCGCTCTGGATACCGGAGCTGGAATTTTATCTATTCGACGAAGCTGATTACTACAACGATAAATTTGTCGCCGGTTATGAATTCAGCTCGGCGGAAAACAAAAAGTGTCTCCCCTTAGATTTCGACGATTCTAAAAGTGTTTCTCAGAGCGATAGAAAAGGCTACCATATGGATACCCCTTATGATCAGTTCTTCCATGTAAGAGAAGAGATGGTGGAATTGATGGAAGAGCTCGGTATTAAAATTCGCTATCATCATCATGAGGTTGGACTGGCATCTCAGCAAGAGATGGAAACAGAACTTTTGCCTTTTCCCAGAATTTCAGACGAAATTATGTTTATGAAGGATATAATCAGAAGAGTAGCATTGGAACATAACCTAACTGCTACATTTATGCCCAAACCACTCTATAATGAGCCCGGAAATGGTATGCATTACCATATCATGCTCAGAAATAATGGTAAGAATATCTTCTATAAAGAAGGAAATTATGCCGATCTTTCCGATGAAGCTCTCTATTTCGTCGGCGGGATATTGAAACATGGTAAATCTCTGACAGCATTTACAAACCCGAGCACAAATTCTTTCAAACGACTACTACCTGGCTTCGAAGCGCCCGTAAAACTATTCTTCGGTTTGGCAAACAGAAGTGCAGCTATCAGAATACCAAAATACGCAAACGAACCGGAAAGCAAAAGAATAGAGTTCCGAACCGGTGATGCCTGTGCGAATCCCTATCTAACCTTAAGTGCATTGTTGATGGCAGGTTTGGATGGAATAAAAAATAAGATAGACCCGTCTGAACACGGATTTGGTCCTCATGACGATAATGTCTTCAATTGGCCAGAAGAGAAGCAGGAAAAATTGGAGGCTATACCTACTTCGCTTGAAGATGCATTGGAAGAATTGAGAAAAGATCATGATTATCTACTACATGGTGGAGTGTTCAACAAAGAACTAATCGAGAGCTGGATAAAACTGAAGTCTAAAGAAGCAGAAGCGGTGAGAAATCGTCCGCATCCTTATGAAATGAATCTTTACTACGGAGTGTAAATAAAATTACAAGGGCGTCCATATTGGGCGTCCTTTTTTGATTTATGCAATACGAGCGAATAAAACACAAAATCACTCATTTCTTGCAGAAGAAACCAGCTTTACTCAAGCTTTTTTTCTTGTTATTGGACATGCTACTGCTCAGGCAATGGTACATCAAAGCAAAAATTAGAAAACATTTCAAAGGGAAAGCATTTCTGAAGATGTATGACGCTGGGAGTGGGTTTGGTCAATATTCATATTTTATCCTCAAAAATTGGGCTAAAGCAGAAGTCTTGGCGCTTGATCTCGACGATACTTACAGACAAGTTCTACTAGATTTTTTGAAGAAGAGACTATATAATTCTATTGATTATGTAATCGCAGATTTGGTTGAATACAAACCGATAGAGAAATACGATCTTATCCTATCGGTGGATGTTTTGGAACATATAGAGAACGATGTGCAAGTGCTCAAACATTTTCACGATATCCTCACAAGCGATGGTAAACTGATAATTTCGACTCCCTCCGACAAAGACAAAGCAGCAGCTTTTGTGGATGAACATGTTAGAGCCGGCTATTCGAGAGCTGAAATAAAATCTAAACTAAACAAAGCTGGCTTCAAGATCGCCGAATTGGAGTTTGCTTATGGTAAGTTTGGGAAAATATATTGGGAACTGCTGCTACATTTTCCTTTGAAAAAATTAGTAGCAAGAAAAAAGCTCCTGCCTGCATTTTTCTATTATCTAGTAATTTATCCGTTTGCGTTTATTTTTATGTTATTGGATTTTATTATAGAGAATAAGAGCGGCAACAGTATGATTATCGTTGCAGAAAAGATTTAGAATAGAGTTTATTTACTTCTGCTTCTATCTCTTCAGGAACAAACTTATCTATAGGTAGATTTTTAGCTATTCTATCTCGAAGCTTAGTAGAAGAAACATATTGAGGTGTGATTTCCACTATGATGTTTTTTGGTGGTAAAAGCTCTTGTTGAGGAGCATGACCGGGTCTGTTCACTATCACAAAGTCCACATTTTCAAGAAGCCATTGGCTATTGTGCCAACGGGGCAATTCCGCCAATAGATCTGTACCGATGATAAAGTAGAATTTATGATCGGGGTAATGTTTTTGCAATCTGATGATCAGCTCATCTGTATAGCTGGGTGAATCTTCTTGGGCATCTATAGGTAAGGCTTTGAAGTAGGGATATTTCCGAATGACTTTTTGTAAAAGAGCATATCTGTCTTGAAATGGTAATTCCATTTTCCTATGTTTGAAAGGATGCTTGCCTGCAGGTATGAACCAGACAGCTTCGATATCTGTTTGTCTGACTACTTCGTTTGCCAGATAGATATGTCCACTATGAACCGGATCAAAAGAGCCGCCGAGTAAGCCTATATTCATGATTGGGATACCATTTTCTCAAACTCATCTTCAAAGAAGAATTTATCTGAAAAAGCCGGTTTCAGATCATCCAACCAAAGTGCGGTTTCGTCATATTCGGCAAAGAAGGGCTTTTTGATCCAATCAGGATTGCGTGCTTGGATAAACTGTAGAGCGATGAATTTCTTACCTTCGATTTCCGATATACCGGAGACCTCTACTTTACCCGGATCCGCAGACATACTAGGTCCTCGGACTGTTCTGGCTAAACCACTCACATTTTTGTATGCTTCTTTGAAAATATGCCAAGATTTGACCAGTGGAACACCGAAATATTCTTGGGCTCCTGTATCACGGGCAACGAACATATAATAGGGAATTATGCCAAGCTGAACTTGTTTGCGCCACATTTTATTCCATGCTTTTGGAGTATCGTTTATATGTTTCATTACCGGCGATTGTGAGCGGAGGATAGTGCCCGTCTGCTGAATGTATCTGATAGCTTTCTTAACCTCTTTTGTGGCTAATTCGCGCGGATGAGATAAATGAACCATCAAAGCCAACCGCTTGCCGGATTTGTTGACCATAGCAAAAACATCAAGAAGTTCTTCAGCATCTTCATCGGAGGTGAAACGATAGGGCCAATGCGAGAGTGCTTTGGTACCAATCCGGATATTTTTGATATGATTCAGATTGGCTGCGAGGATCTTTTGAATGATATCACGCAGGTATTTCGCCTTCATTACCAATGGATCTCCACCAGTTATCAGTACATCGGTTACTTCGGGATGAAGACGGAGATATTTGATCAGATTATCTGCTTCCTGTTCGGCAAATTTGAATTTACTTATCCCGATAAATTGAGGCCATCGGAAACAGAATGTGCAGTAAGCATGACAAGTCTGTCCTTTACTAGGAAAAAATAGAGCGGTCTCATTATATTTATGTTGAATACCTTTTAGCTTTTTATTGCCAAGCGTAGGCACATTATGCTCCATCTGACCATCAGGATTAGGGTTTAGAGACATTCTGATCTTGTTTGCCGTCTTTTTGATCTCGCGGATATCAGCTTGTTTCTTTATTAGTTCGGCCATCTGTTCATAATGTTTTACTTTTAGCATATCTTTCTGAGGAAAACTGAGGATAAATGCCGGATCTTCAGGTAGATTGTCCCAGTTTATCAATTCATCAATAATATAGTTATTTACCATGAATGGTAATACGGTTCCTACTACTTCTATAGCAAATTGTTCTTCTTCACTTAGTTTATTTATCTGTGGTATATTTCTGAAATTTTGTAGTGTATAAGCTTTGAATTTCATAATGTTCTCCTATTCGGCTGTTGTGATGTCTTTGCTACTTCATTCAAGTCTATCTCTATATCGGTTTACTCGCTTTGCTTCATTAGATTCGGGATAAAGCTCGTTTAAGGAATCTATCATTTTCAGTGCATTTTGCTTATCTTCTCGCCTCATATAGATCAGGGTAGCATAATAGCGGGATTTTTTATCAACTTCATTAATATTACCTTCGTCCATGATCTCATCAAAATACATAAGCGCAGCACTGTAATCATAGATCTTGTAATAGATATATCCATTATAAAATTTCTTTTCCAAAAGCTTATAGTTCAACTCATCCAGATATTGTTCTGCTTCTTCACGCAGCGGACTGAAGGGGAATCTTTCCAAAAAAGTCTCGAAAGCATTGATAGCTTCATAGGTTTCTTCCTGTGTATACTGTGCACCGAGAGATTCTTCATAGTAACAGACTCCGATCTGGAAATATGCTCTGCCTATTTCGGGATGATCTCTGAACAATCTGATGACTTCCTGATATTCCAAACGGGCTTCGGTAAATTTATTCTGATGGAAATAACTATCCGCAAGTTTCATCTGTGCTTCTGCAGTGTAAGCAGAGCGACGATCCAAAGCCACATCCGTGTAGTACGGGATGGCACGATTATATTTACCCTCTTCATATAATTCATCTGCTATGCGCATTTTTTCAGCAGCAGAGAGATCTCTTAGCGGTCTGGTTCTACCGCAAGAAACTGCTAATAGAGCAACCAAGACCAATAACAAGATTAATATTCTTTTCATAAAATTACCACCTTATTCTCACACATATTCAAAGAAAGCTTTATACCCTTTGAAGGTAGAGTAGATATCCGCTTTGCTGGTTAGTTCGTATAATGAATGCATACCCAAGACACCTGGACCGCTATCTATCACTTCAGCGCCATACTCTGCCATAAATTTAGCAATCGTACCGCCACCACCCTCATCAACCTTACCCAGTGCACCGGTCTGCCAGTTCACACCTGCTTTGTTGAAAATTGATATCAGGCGGGCATTAAATTCGGCGTTGGCATCATTGGATCCACCTTTTCCTCTGCTGCCGGTATATTTTGTGATGCTAACTCCAAAACCGAGATGGACGGCATTATCTTTTTCATGTACTGATGGGAAGTTCGGATTTATAGCAGCATTTACATCGGCAGAGATGATGTGACTACGGAGTAAAGCTTTTCTGAGAGTTGTGCTGTCTGAGTTTTCTTTGTTCTGTTTGAGAAGATCGGCAATAAAGTCGATGATGAAAGCTGATTTTGCACCTGTATTACCTTCACTGCCAACCTCTTCTTTATCTGCCAGATAAACTATCGCAGTTTTATCCAAATTATTCTCGTCCAGCTCCAATAATGCTTGTGCCGAAGTATAGGCACATACTCTGTCATCCTGTCCGTAACCGAGAATCATGCTTTTATCCAATCCGGCATCTCGTGCTTTCCCTGCCGGAACCAATTCCAATTCCGCACTCAAAAAATGCTCTTCACAGATACCGTATTTCTCGTGCAAGAGTAATAATGCATTTAGTTTAACAGCATTAGCAGTTTCCTCATCTTCTAAATATGGTATCGAATTGAAGATCAAATTCATCTTGGAGGCATCTATAGCATCGCCAATCTTCTTGGAATATTGCTCTTTATGAGCAAGATGCGGTAAAAGATCCGGCATGACGAAGACAGGATCGTCCTCTTCTTCGCCGATAGAAACGGAGATCACCTCTCCCCCGTCTTTCACGAATGTACCATGCAGAGCCAATGGGGTAGAAAACCATTGATATTTCTTTACACCACCGTAATAATGCGTTTTCATCATTCCGAGCTTGGTCTCGCTATCTTCAGAGAGAGGATTTTGTTTCAGATCTACACGAGGAGAATCTATATGAGAGACGATCAGGTTAATTCCCTCACTTATCGGTCTGTTACCGATTACAGCAAAAGCGCCACTTTTGTTTCGTGAAATGGCATAGTATTTTTTGCTCTGCTTTTCAGATGGAATTTCTGAGAAGCCGCAGGATTTGAACTGCTCTTTGAAATAGGCAATTGTCTCGCGCTCAGTCTTGCATCTACCTATGAAATCACGATAAGGATCGCAGAAGGTAAATGCGGTTTGTCTCTCAGTTTTATCATATTCTTTCCAGAAATTTTTTCGTTGATAAGTGATTTTCTTAATGAGATCTTTTTTGCTTATACTCATAAATTGCTCCTATCTAATATCGATAATTTTAAAAGTTCGTTCACCATCCGGTGTATTGATAATTACTGTTTCGCTTGCTTTCTTACCGATCAATCCTTTACCGATCGGAGAGGTAACAGACATTCTTTTGTATTCATCCTCAGAATCGAAAACTTCGTCTCCACCCACCAATTTGATCTTTACTTCTCGATTTTGGTTCTGATCCATCAGCGTGACACAAGCACCGAAACGGACTGCATCTTTCGGGATGGAATCCGTATCTATGACCTGCAGATGATTTATTTTTTTTTTGATATTCTCATATTCACTTTCTATGGAGCGTTGTCTTTCTCTGGCGGCATGATATTCGGCATTTTCGCTTAGGTCGCCCATCTCACGTGCATGTACAACCTGTTTGATGACTTTGGCACGTTCCTCTATCAGAACATTCGCTCTCTTTTTTAGCCTTTGTATGCCTTCTTTGGTGATTAATCCTGCCATTATTTCTTCCTTCTTTTGATGATTTTCTGCCCGTGCAAGCCTATTTTTTTTAATTTCACGTTTCCACTGTGTGCCCAAGTATCTACCATAGTTTCGATGTTTCCATCATAACAAACGATAGCGTTGCAAAGAATCTCGGCAAATATCGGGTTTCTGGTAGATTTGTAGGTATTGTAGATAGATAGATAATAATCAGTATCAACAGTATAGATAGCTTTGATAAACTGAGAATTGAATTTGATCATGCGAGGTGTGGCATAGAGCCATGATGTCTCCAGTTTGTTGAATATCGGCTTTATCAATTCAGGTTTGTAATTGATAAGCTTAGTAAAAATCTTTTGCAATCCTTTGGTGACATAGAGATTATCTCTTTTCAGCCAAGACAAGAGGGTGTCCAAGTATTTTTCCGGATGTTCTTTGAGATAAGGATAGATCGCTTTATCGAAAATAAGGTTGCATGTTTTTTGATCTTGCAGAGAAAACAGCACTTTTTCCAAATATTCGAAGAACACATCGGGATGCCGTTTGATCGCTCGTGCCATTATATATACGAAGATCATCACTCCACTTTCACCTTTGTGAGAGAGCAGATAGTCATAAAAAGGAAAGTATTTATCGGCATCTTTAGCCAGCTTGGAAGCCAAGGTCTTCCCTACCAAAGTTATCACCGGAGCGGGAACCTTGTTATCCACCCGTTCAGGATAAACATTATATACGATATCGATATCATAATCATGGTTGGGTAGTTTCCGCTCATAAAAATCTATTGTGTCTTTTTTTAACCGTTCTTTCCAATCTAACGATATCATAATTTCTCCTTTCCTTCTCTCTCCAGTTTATTATACTCTCCGACAATTACTTTGTCACACTTTACTTTTTCACTATACATACACTTATATCGTAATGGACATGCCGGTACGAAACCAACATATCTGGCCTTAAATATTTCCAGTTGCCTTATAGATAACTCTAATAAGCAACTTCGAGTATTTCAGCATATCTTTTGTTGATACTATATCTGTCAAGAGGAAATAAACGGACAACTCTGAGTAAAGCTTTTAAGAAAGGATATAGACTTCGAACATAACAAAGTCAAGATGACTTGATGAAGCAAGCTATTTCAGCTCATAAGGGAGCGAATGAAAGTTTAGAATCTATAAGTTAATCCTAGCTTGTGTACATCATCAAATTCTTCACTGATGGGAAGGTAAGCATAATCGAAGTTGAATTTTCCATACAAGACACCGAATCCGAGGGAAAGATCTTCCAGATCGTAATTTAGCTTATATCCCAATCTGATAAACAGCATATCCATCAAGGTGAGAGTAGAACCGACAGCGGCTTTTATATTGTCATCATCGCTGTATTTAGTTAGCTTAGCTTCCGCAGATAAGACTGTCTGCTGCCAGGAGATCTGCTTGCCCAGAGAAAGATCGAAACAAACGGGTAGTTTGATGTTCTCATCATGCACTTTGGAAGTGAAGCCTAAATGTTTTAAAGTTGCTCCTAAATATAAATCTCTGATCGGAGTGACGAAAACATAACCCAGATCGAAAGCAAGACCGACACTGGAGGCAGAATCTATCTTCTCGTAGAGACCATAGACATTGACTCCGGCATAGTGGTATGGATTGATGCGATAGGCAAAATTGGAGATCACTCTCAGATCCATTGGTCTAAATTCACCGATTGCCAAACCGACCTCATCGCGTCTGGTTATCTTGCCATAATCCAGATAATTGTATCCCAGACCGAACCCATATTTCCCTGTGGAGTAACGATAGGCAAAGTTGTTGTTCACCGTATCGAAAAGCCAGTAATTTTGAGTCATTGATGCGACTCTGGTACGATGCAGAGCATTGATCGCCGGATTGGCTACAAAGGCAAAGCCATCTACTGAAAAGAATGCGCCGGTCCCCGCTTGGGCGGAATAGACTGCGCTCGGATTTATCCTCAGCATCTGAAATCCTGCTTCACCACTGGTATCGGCTAGTAAAGCCAGAGAAAGAAGTGTTATCATTAACATCGTTACGATTGTCTTCCGCATTATTACTCCTATGCTATTTCTCGATAGCGAATTTTCTGATTATCATTTCTTCTCCTGCCCGGATTTGTGCTACATAGACACCGGAGGATAAACCTCTGACATCCAAAGTAAACACCTCTTCCATATAGGCAGAATTGTAGCCGGAGAGGCGGTTTATCCTATTACCGGCAATATCATAAACACTGATCTCTACAGATGTATCCGCAGAGGTCATCACTCTTATATTGATGGCAAAGTTCGTCTGGTTTCCTTTGAAAATCGTGCTGTTATTGATCGTACTATAAGGATTGGGATAGACATAGGTCTGATTACGAACGATCAACTTATCCGTTTCGAATGTATTATGCGACTCCGGAAAGTCATAGAAAGAAGTTCGATTCAAATTACCATATTCAAAATGCCATCCCGGTTTGTAAGAAAATGATGGCGGGAGTGGCTGACGGAATAGTTTGCCATTCTTTGCATTGACAAACAGATATGGTTTCTCTTGCGAATCCATCTCATCAGCATAGAAAGCGACAGTGGGTATGGTCATACTTCCTTCACTGAAAGAAACGGGATAATGGCGATTTAGCCTGAATTCGTTGTTATTTACATTTTCCCAGACGCCGAGTCGATTTCTTGACAAGGTAGAGATCACTTCTTTTGTACCATCATCATTTATATCCATTGCGATCGAGCCACCTGCTATGTAGAGCGAATCGGGATGTCCCACTCCAGAAGATGGCATAAATAGCTCTCCCCTTTTGTTGATAGAGGCAAAACTGTTCTCACTACCAACCAGAATGTCTATCTCACCATTGCCGGTTATATCGGCAAAAGTAGGTAATGAAATCACATGAAACGGCAGATCCACCGGGAAGTTGTCTATGGTATTACCCTCAGAATCGAAGGCAAAAATTCTCTCTTCTGCAGAGATAATATATTCATATTCACCATTAGCAGAGATGTCCACAGCAGCGGCGAAGAATTCGGGATAGACTTCCATGTCAAGCGGGTAATGAGTTTCTGTCTGATCATCAAAGTATAGTGATGAGAGATATGCCTGTCCGTTTGTATCGGCACAGACAAAGCTAATATTATTTTCCTGTTCGGATAGAATCAGATTGGAAATTATCTTTGTGTCCAAAGTGAAATCTTGAAGAATCTCCAGATCTTTGTCCATTACATATATTTCTCCATACCCATCACTTGTGTTGAATGGTAAAAACAGATGATACTGGGATTCACTATCCGGATGTACTACCGGATGGGTAGCCCAGCTCTTATCTGCCAGAGGGTCCATGTAGAAGTATTGTTGGTGGTTCAATACGAACAATCTACTATAGCCAAAAACTGTGTTTTCGGTTGGTAGATAAAAAGTGCCGCTATGCTCATCATAGGCATAATACTGCGTAATCTTGTTTATAGTGAAGGGAGGTGTGTACATATTGTTGTGCTTCCAGACGACGATCTTGCCGTTCGGGTAGATAGTAACAATCTCATTAGATCCGTCTCTGTTGAAATCCACAATGGCGGGTGAATAGGGGCTTTCGCCTTGAAAGCGCGAATCGAGTGTCCATTCGAAATTCACCGAAAAAGTCATAAGCGAATCGGATTGACTGATATCATAAATCTCAAAAGGGATACCACCGTAATGACTTCCTGCCATCGGTATTGATATACTACCGGTTAGCGGATCGACCAGTTTGCCCAGATAGGTGTTGTTATCTGCGCGATAGGCATCGTAGGGTGAACCATAATCGTACATACTACCGGAGCGGGAGTCCATGTGTTGAATACCGTCTGCTTCTTTTAGATCCACACCTTTATGATTAGGATCGGAGTTGATATGATTTTTTTCAAAGTAGGGATTGAATTTATCTTCGATAACATTTTCATCTACATGCCAGATCAAAAGACCGGAACCATCGATAGGTTCGGGATCCGGACCGCCCAGTCCGGGGGAAAAAAAGTCCCATTCACATCCCAGATATGTGTTTTTCATAAAATTGAATCTGGGCTGTCCTTCATTTGGATGTCCGGGTGGGTAATATTCTTGCTCACCTTCGGGTAGAAGTTGGAATGTGAAGGTCGGTTCGCCGTTATGGGTGCTATTGTCCGGATTTTGCTGGCGGTTTTCGATCAGATAATATTCTTTATCGGAGAATGGGATCTTGTAAAGTTTGGGTGTAAGCTCATCATCTGCCATCGGGAAAACGATCTGATTATCTGTTGTCACCGAATCGATTGTGACAATATTATCCTCTTCCCAGCCGACATAGTAGCGTAACCAAGCGCTGGGCAGAGGTGGTACAAACCCGTTGGCATTCCACAAACCGCTTCCCATCACACAGAAATTGCCTGCTCCGGGAACATATGGACTCCCGGTATAGGTCAGGCTGGGGAAACCGTGGAAACGTCCGAAGAGATGAGATGCTACACCGAGCATACCGAATATCGGATCTTCACCGGGAACAAAATCGGGCTGCCATTGAGTTTCGGGCATGATAGCTATTTCACGGATTACTTTGCCATCGCTGGTCACAATGCCGGGAAAATCGTCATTTTCCGGATCCAAGCCGGCTTGTAGGGCACGTCTGGTAAGGAAAGTGCTTTGGATTTGGTCGGGATTGGCACTATTAACATCACTCTCTGCCCCGGCACCGGCATGAAAGATGATAACCGAGTCATAGTTGTGGAAATCTATCTCCTGATCTGCCAACATGATCACATCTTGGGCAAACTCACAGACACGCGTAAGCCTTTCGGGTGTATAACCATAATATCCCATTGTATTGGGAGCGGTAAAGACATTATCCCAGACTGTGTAAAGGGTATCGGTTTCCGTTATCATCCGATATTTTCCATGCGAGGCATCATGATAATAGGATGCCAGATGAAACATAAGCCGTTCAAAGTAAGCTTTGTCTCGTGGGATCGAGTCCGGATATGTCGGTTCGGAGATGAATTTTACATCCTCAAATTCAGCGCGCAGAACGAGGATACTATCCGGTACATTGACCGGTTGCAATCCGCTTGTCCTGAAAGAATGTTCGGAGCGAAATTCATGTGTAGGGGAATAATCCGACTCAACCAAAGGATGAGGCGGAACAGCTCCTAGTACCAAACTAAATGCTAACAGCAATGAGATTATCACTACTTTTGGCATGTTCATGCTATTCCGTTTCCAAACAAATTTTGTCTCCGTAATATACTCGAATTTTATACTTTTCCGGACATTACATCTTTTTCATTGCACTTGCAGACATTGATCATTTCGTATTTTGGTGCCCAGCTGCCATTCTTGGATTTTCTATTTCTGACCAGCTTGACTCTTTTTACTTCCGTATTGCATTCAGGGCAGATCTGTTTACCTTCTGTACTAATCTCATGTGCAAGTTTTGCTGCGAATGTTCTTTTCTTTGCCATCTATTTTTCCTCCTCTTAGTAATTAATTAACACGCTCGATATATTCACCCGTACGGGTATCTATCTTTACCTTCTGACCTATTTCTATGAAAAAGGGAACCGTGAGTGTCAGACCACGACTGGTCACAGCTTTTTTACCACTGACTGATGCGGAATTGCCCTTAACATTCGGTTCACATTCGGCAATCTCCTGAACTACGGTGATAGGTAGTTCTATACCGATCAAATCACCATCTGCTGTCACCTTCATCGCTACTTTCATATTCTCTACCAGATACTTATCCATATCACCAATAACTTCGGACGGAATCTGAATCTGTTCATAAGTGTTATTGTCCATGAATACATAGAAATCACCGTCATTGTATAAATATTCTTTTTCTTGCTTTTCCACACGAACTTCTTCGAACTTTTCGCTGGTGCGGAATGTGTTTTCCAATGTCTTACCGGTTTTGATATTCTTTAGCGTGGTCCTTACAAAAGCACCACCTTTACCGGGTTTGACATGTAAGAAATCAACGATCTCATAAAGATCATTTTTGAACTGGATGATCATCCCGTTTCTTATATCAGATGTCGTTGCCATCTTATATCTCTCCTTTATTTTAGCCTTTTATGATTTTAAGTGTTAAAATTATATATGCGTATAATCTGGCAAGGAAAAAAGTGATGTGAAGCAAAGTAGGGCAAGTTGGCAACTTGCCTGCGAAGGACAAGGACGATGTTTAGGGTTGAGAGTTTAGAATAGAGGTCAGAATACGGAAAACAGAAGACAGGAGACAGAGTAATTCTATTGTGAATGAATAATGAATAATGGATAATGGATAATGGTTAATGCAGTTTAGGTTTTAGAGTTCTGAAGCTTGTCACACTGAGTAGCTTCGGCGTAAGCCGGAGCGTATCGAAGAGTGAGTTGGTGTAAGAATAGCAAGATGATGTTGATTGGTTGATTGGTTGAATAGTTGAGTCGTTGAGTAGTTGAATTGCCTGCCATGTGGAACCTGTCTGTTCCACTGTGGTGAAGTTTCGCCAGAAATACTTCACTGGGTTTAGTTGTTGAAGGAGAAGGAATTGGTAGGAATTTTTTGGAATTATTCGCTACGCTCCCGGAATTTTTTAGCAAAGAGCATGGAGCGTAGGACAAGATGTCATCTTGTCTTCGGAAAAACACAAAGAAATGAATTGAGGAATTTATTCACTGGTACTCATGGAATTTTATTGGAAGAGACAATGGAAGATGTTTAGAGTTTAGGGTTGAGGGTTTAGAGATCAGAAGCTTGTCACACTGAGTAGCTTCGGCGTATGCCGGAGCGTATCGAAGTGTGAGTTGGTGCAAGAGTAGCAAGATAATGTTGATTGGTTAATTTGTTGATTAGTTTCCTCAAAAATAGACCAGTCCTTCAGGGCTGGTATTTGTTCGTAAATATAGCATTTTTACGCCGTTCTCGGCGTTTATAAGGCAAAACCGGGAAGTTACGATGCTAAAGCAAGAAGATAGAGGATGGAAGGTAGAAGATAGAGCAGAGTAGGGCAAGTTGCCAACTTGCCTTACGGATCTGGGAAGAAAGTATTTGACAAAGAAAAGCGCAATTATATTTTCTACATTACTGTTGGATCGGTTCTCGGTCGAACGATGAATGAAAAACTAATTTAACATTTGCATCACCGGCTCTGGTTTGACTCGGAGGGAATATGAAGAAACTTGTTGATGATTTTTTTGTTTACTTGAATCGGATAGGCATTAAACGTCCTGATACGCTACCCCCCCCCCCCCCCGAACTGCCCAACTCTATGTATTGCAATGAGTCACACAATATCCTGTCCTGTTTCAAACACCGGTCGCAATTTTGCGCTGGAGATTATATTTATATGTTGTGTTAATAAGTTTATTCGGTTCTTTCTCCCTGCGTATGCTCCGGCGGGGGAGAGTTAAGTTTATTATCTTGTCTAAATCCAAAATAATATGGACAGGATAGGGAGTGGATTTAATAAATATGGAGGAAATAAAACATGTATAGTATTAAGATAACAATGATAGTTTTGGCAATCGTCTTTTCGATGATGATTATAGGTTCTTTATATGCAGATTGTGATATGATGGCAATGATTGCAAAAAAAGGGAATAGCATAGGTTGGATAAATGGTTCTCATAGTGGATGGTTAGATCCTGATGACCCGCATGACTATTTCGATTTTATGTACGTTTTTTCTCCTTCCAATCCTGATGGTTACGGAATAGTTTATATCGATAGTGACGGATATATTCCCGAGATCGATTTCCCCGATACCGTAGGATATCCAACAGAATTGTATGATCCGAGCGGACAGGCTTGGTATGTAGTTCCCAACACTACTTCAGGCACTTACACTATCCCGGAATATGATGGTCCGTTTAATGATGCAAAGACTAATATCCTTAGTACAAGTAATAATATCGGTATTGTGATGGGACATTTAAGGAATGCAACCGGTTCGACGATTGGTAATCATCCTTTCCAATTATTATGTGATACGAACGGGGATGGAAATGAAGAGACATTTATGTTTATGCATAATGGAAATGTTTCCAGTATGCTCGTAGCATTTAAAGATGAAATCAATAGTATTTATGGAACTGATTGGTGGGATGAACATCCATCTAATTGGTTTGGTACATCCGATTCCACCCATACTTCTACTGAAGGATGGATTGATAGTGAGTTGTATTTACATTATCTAATTGCCCATGTACAAGAAGCAGGTGGAAACATGATGAAAGGGATATACAATGCACTTAGTAATGTAGATAAAGTATATTATGGAAGTACCTCTATTAATATGGGTTTTCTGGATAAAGATGTTGTTGGGAACTTTGTGCTTACTGACGGAGAAAATTTATATTTATATAGAAATAGTGATGATGATAATGATTATAGCTTAGCATACAAAGAACATGATAAGGGCTTCTATGGAGTTCAAACTAGTAATCTAACAAGTTGTTTTACCCAATTGGAGCCTAATTCATTCGTAATTATTACACCATATGGCGATCCCATTGTCTTCAATGATTTCTTGATGCATGATAATAATCATAACCCAACAACCCCGGCACAGATTGCTATTAATTTACAAAAGTACCATAATTTTATTTCGGGGGAAATTGATAATAATACTCCTAACTTGGACTTATACTATCCTAAAACATACATATCTGGAGATACGTATGTGAACAGTGGAAACACATTGGATCTAGATCCGGAGGTTGTGGGACAATATACTCTCTTTCCAAATATAAAATTTGCCGGTCATTATAACTTATACATCGAAGGTACACTAAATGTGATGGAAAATGCTTCTTTGAATTTGTCGAATAGCTCAAAGATTGAAGTTTCAAACAATGGAACTCTCTCCCTCGACTGGGGCAGTACTATCACCGGCTCAACTCCCACAACTTATGAGGCGACTAAACCAGGACATCAGACAGGTGGTGAACACTCCATACCTGGCGATAGAATAATCGTACAAAATGGGGGAATAATTACGACAGATAATAATCATCAAAACCCAGGTGAAGAAATTACTATCGCTTCGTCATCAGATGCATTGTGGGATGGAATCTTTATTAAGAATCCCGGTGAAGGCGATGACTTTTGGTTTGTGAACTGCGATATTTCCGGTATCAGCAAACTTGTTATAAAAAATGATTCACAATCGATGAGTATTGCAAAACTGAATCTACATCTTACCGATTTCCATAATGCCGGACAGATAATCGCGAAAGACGGTCATCGGCTTACAATTGAGGGTTCCGATACTCACGGTTATAGCTATATCCAAAACAATTCCGCTACTCCGATCATTGCTTATGAATCACCGGTATTTCTGGACTATGTCTGGATCGGTGGAGAAGGTAACGAAAATAGCGGCGCAGGAATCTATCTGTACGATTCTGCAGCCACTAGTTCCAAAATAGAGAATAGTTATATCGCACATAATAGTAGTGACGGAGTTGTAATCAACGGAGTTTTAGTCTCTGCTTTTTCAAATAATGAGATCATAGAAAATTCCGGTTTTGGGATGTTATGCTATCAGGTGACAGAATTTACTGGTGCTAACACATTCAAAAACATTTCCATCATTGATAATGGCTTTGCTGAATATGTTGGCTGGCAGGAAACATTCAGAATGGGGGATCAGAACGCGAACATATATGTTTCCGAGAGTAATTATGGTATTGGTTCGGATCAGTTTCTGCTAATGAATGTCGATTGGGATGGAGAGAATCCCGTTGATATCAGCGGTACGAATATTACGATTTCTGACCTTCCGCATCTCTGTCCTCCCGATCCTGATGCTTGGATTTTTGGTGCAAGTGAAATACCACAAGTAAGGTTAATGCTCTATGCTGCATCCAGCGATATGGGTAATGGTAATTATCTATCGGCAGAGCAGACTTTACATCAGATCATATCCGAATATCCATTATCTCAGGAAGCCGGCTCTGCTGTTTATTATCTCTATCATCTGGAAAACCTGACCGACCAGGATTATGATGGTCTTATTGATTATTTGGAGAATATCGATTCTACACCGAACACACCACTGGAATATGCTATTGAAAGAATAATCACCAAAAGCTATATGAAGGATAAGGAGTATTTGATCGCAATCGATAGATTGGAAACGGTGATCAACAACTCACAGATGCCTGATGAAGTAATATTGGCTATGATCGATCAAGGATATTGTTATATGAAACTAGCTCAACAGGAAGAGAAAGGGTTGCCACCTAAATGTACGGTAATGACTACCACACTGGACGAATATCAGGCTAAAATAAACGAATTGCAAACTCAGCTATCATTCTATCCCGAAGAAGAAAATCAGCTTCCGGGTACTAGTATGGGAAGCTTAATTTCAACCTCTAACTACCCCAACCCGTTCAATCCTGGGACGACGATCAAATTTGATCTTATGGAAGCCGGTGAAGTGGAACTAACGATCTATAATATCAAAGGACAGAAGGTGAAGCAATTGCTCGGCGAGCATTTGCCTGCAGGCGAGCATAAGATCGTCTGGGACGGGAAAGACAGCCGAGGCGGAGCAGCAGCGACGGGATTCTATTTTTACAAGATCTCTGCCGGCAATGATACGACAGTAAGAAAGATGTTGCTTCTAAAGTAACATTATGTTTCTTTGACCTCATCTTGTACCCCCTCTTTTTTGCCGGAGAGGGGGCAAGGTGAGCTTTAGGTTAAATGGAGGCGAAAATGCGGAGAATAAGGCCGATATTGTTAATAGCATTGTTTATATTTATCAGTAATTTACATTCTCAGACAGAGGTAGGGGGTCACCTAAGCGAAGATACCATCTGGAATCCGGAAGATAGTCCCTATCTTGTGACGGAGATTTTATATGTCGATCCCGGCGTTACACTCACCATTCTCCCCGGTGTGGAGGTGAAAGTAAGCAGTGCCCCCTGTACGAACTGGCAGGAGCGAACGCAGAATTTCTGGTTGTACAATGGGGTATCGGTTGCCAAAATGATTAGGGTTAATGGTAGAATAATTGCCGAAGGTACAAAGCAGGACAGTATTGTATTCACCAGACTGCAAGATGATCCCGACTATTATTGGGGAAATATCTATATAACAGAACAAGCGGATATGAGCCGATTCGAGCATTGTAAATTCGAATATACGGCCGGGATCGGTATAGCATTAGGGCATGTGGCATACGGAGCGTTGTCTATTCTCAACGGAAAAGTTGTTGTTAAAAATTCATTTTTTCAGAATAATGCATCAATGATTTCGACATACTTTGGATTCACCAAAGAAATAGAGATAATAAATAATAAGTTTGCTTCCGGGAATGGTCTGAATAATTTTGTATTGGGTATTGGGGGTACGGATTTATCAATTACTAGCCCGATGGAGGGCTATAAGCCTGCTCTAATTGCGAATAATGTATTTGAGGGTTCTAATATTGGTGTCAGAGCATATTATGTAAACAACCATCATGTAGATTCATTTGTTAATACTGGATCTTCTCAATGGAATGCTTCTTCTTATTTTTATGATAACCATTTTATCGATTGTTACAGAGCTATTCACAGTTGGACTCGTTTAGCTTCTATCTACATCAGGAATAATAATTTTATCGGAGGCACCGATGGTGTAGATATAGATCATGCTTATGTTGAAATTAGTGACAATTATTTTGAGGGGTGTGATATTGTGACAATGTATGTGTCAGGCAAAGTTTTTAATAACAAAATTGAAGGTGGTGAAGCACGGATACCTGGTGAGATTGAAGTTTATAATAACATCAGCTTCAATAATGATAATGGATATGGATTAGAGGTGGGGTATAACCCATATTGTGCTAACAATATATCCGTAAATAATCAATATGCTATATGGGGAAAAACAATGTATTATGATAATTGTATTATCTTGAACAATGATGAGTTAACTCAACATTATGTAAGTGGCAACCCCATTTTCCGCAACAGCATCGTTGATTTTCCCATCGAGCCGCCGCTTATCGATGGTGGTGGTAATATCATCGTCGATTCTTTGCAAGCGCAGGAGATATTCGAGGATATTCAAGGCGGTAACTTTCATCTGGCAGAGGGAAGTATCGCTATAGATGCCGGATTTGATACACTCTCTTACTATTATTCTCCCTTTGATATGGAATACAACCATCGTGTCTGGGACGGTAGTGGTGACGGTAATGCGGTTATCGATATCGGAGCTTATGAGTACGGAGCCCCTTCTTTGGGCGAGATCGCGGGTTATGTCTACGATCCGGTAACCGGAGAGACGGTGGATTATGTGTTTATCAAGATAGATAATCAACCCGGAGAGTTTACTTTTGCCGATAGTGACGGCAGTTTCACATACAGACTACCAGCGGGTGTGTATGATGTTTATGCCGAAAGAGTCTTTTACGACGATGTTATCGAATATAATGTGGAAGTGATCGATGGAGAGACTACCGAGCTAATCATTCCTATGAGCAAAACCGTAGATGCCGAAGATAATGAAGTTTCTGCAATAGCGGATTTTAATATAATGAACTACCCCAACCCGTTCAATCCTGAGACGACGATCAAATTTGATCTTATGGAAGCCGGTGAAGTGGAACTAACGATCTATAATATCAAAGGACAGAAGGTGAAGCAATTGCTCGGCGAGCATTTGCCTGCAGGCGAGCATAAGATCGTCTGGGACGGGAAAGATTATTTTGGAAATTCTGCCAGTTCAGGAGTATATGTTTATAAACTAAAATTAAATGGAGAAATAGAAGCGGTGCAGAAATGCCTGCTGTTGAAATAGGAGTGAATTATGTCTAAGAAGCTTATTATGTTGGCGCTGTTATTATTCCTGCCCTGTTTAATGTTACTGTCAGATTCGCGTGAATTAGTCAGTGGCACATGGAGCGATTCAGTTTATATCATAGAGAATGATATTACGCTCGCCTCCGGTGATACATTGATCATAGAGAATGGAGTCAATATCTTTTTCGACGGGGAATATGAATTTCAAGTATCCGGGTCATTGAAGGTATTGGGTACAGAAGAAGCACCGGTTATTTTCCAATCGATGGACACATATTCTTATTGGAAGGGTATCAGGTTTTTGGAAAACAATGCGAATTATGACAGCAGTTACGTTAATTTTGCCGAGATAAAATATGCTATGAACGAAGATGGTGGTGGAATTAATATAGATCATTACGATGAAATCACGATAGAAAATTCCAGGATAAGCAATTGCCATGCAGTCAACGGCGGAGGTATGTATCTATATTATGCCGCGATAGAGTTTAAAAACTCTGTGATCGAGAACAATTCAGCCGAAAACATTGCTGGTGGCATATTCATCTTGAATAGTCACATTACGATGGAAAATGTGTCGGTTAATAATAATTATTCTGCTTCTGAAGCGGGCGGGATATATATCAAATCATGCAGACCAAATCTTTTGAATTGTGAGATCAGCAATAATATTGCCGATGAATTTGGCGGAGGGATTCTTACGAGGAATCTTTATATGGGAGCGATAATACAGGATTGTGTTATCCGGGATAATTATGCCGGATTAAGAGGCGGTGGTTTCTATTCGGATGCCGGATGGGCTTACTTGTATGCATCCGTATTAGAAAACAATGAGTCATATCTTGGCGGGGGAAGTTATATGGTCAATGCAAATGTGGATTTTGAGAATTGCTTGATAATTGATAACTCAGCAAATTTTGGTGGCGGAGTATATTTATCATCTTCAGGATCGAGTTTTGTTAATTGTTTGATAAACTTCAACAGTGCTGAATTCGGCGGAGGAATATATAGTATTAGTGCTTCAAATCATATAATATACAACTCCAATATTTTATGGAACCAAGCTGTTTATAATGGTGGTGGTTATTACACTATGGGAGATGATTATGCTTATCTTGTTAATTCAATTTTTTATTACAATTCCACAGATGTTTTAGGGGAAAATCAAATATGCATTAATTCGCCGATTAGACATACTTACATGTTGAACTGTGTTATTCAAGACGGGCTAAATGGGATTTCCGGACATACTGAATTGTTGATTCCACCATATTATGTTAACAATCTGGAAGAAACCCCGGGATTTATTGATATTTTTGATGATTTTCAGCTTCTGGAAACCTCCCCCTGTATCGATGCGGGAACGATTGTTCAACTGGAAAACTTTGAAGTGCCGGATTATGATCTTGCCGGTAATCCGCGCATCTATGGAGATAGTATAGATATAGGCGCTTATGAATGGCAGGGCGTGGATGCAGAGGATGATACGGTAATGAAGATAAATCAGACCAGGATATCCAACTATCCCAATCCATTCAACCCGGATACTACCATCCGTCTGGAGCTGGCGGAAGCGGGCAGGATAGAGCTTTCTATCTACAATATCAAAGGACAGAAAGTGCGCAATCTTTTGGATGCTCATACCGAACCGGGTATCTTTACCTGTAACTGGAACGGCAGAGACGACAATGGCAGACCGGTCTCCAGCGGACAGTATTTCATCAAACTGAAACAGAATGACGAGGTAACGGTGGAGAAGATGATGATGGTCAAGTGAGATGGTGGAAGAAAGTAGGGCAAGTTGGCAACTTGCCTACGGAGGACAAGGAAGATGTTTAGGGTTGAGAGTTTAGAAGTTTAGAGGTCAGAATACGGAAAACAGAAGACAGAGTAATTCTATTGTGAATGAATAATGGATAATGTATAATGGTTAATGCAGTTTAGGGTTTAGAGTTCTGAAGTTTGTCACACTGAGTAGCTTCGGCGTAAGCCGGAGCGTATCGAAGTGTGAGTTGGTGCAAGAATAGCAATCCTCCTTCGCCGAGGCTACGGAGGACAAGGATAAAGTTTAGAGTTTAGAGGTCTAGAGGTAAGAAGACGGAAAACAGTAAGCAGAGGTCAGAGATCAGAAGCTTGTCATACTGAGTAGCTTCGGCGTAAGCCGGAGCGTATCGAAGTGTGAGTTGGTGCAAGAATAGCAATCCTCCTTCGCCGAGGCTACGGAGGACAAGGATAAAGTTTAGAGTTTAGAGGTCTAGAGGTAAGAAGACGGAAAACAGTAAGCAGAGGTCAGAGATCAGAAGCTTGTCATACTGAGTAGCTTCGGCGTAAGCCGGAGCGTATCGAAGTGTGAGTTGGGGCAAGAATAGCAAGATGATGTTGATTGGTTGATTGGTTGAATCGTTGAGGTGTTTCGGTAATTTGGTCATTGTAGTTTGGGATTTATTTGCCTGCCCCATGAAACTTCTTACTAATTTTTCATCTCGCTTGTTTCACTTGGGGGATTTGGAATTTCTAAAAAAAACCCCTCTGACTGGCTAACGCCGGTCTTCTCTCCTTACGAATAGGAGCCAATTCCCATTATCTACAATGGGTTGTAACCATATATTGTCCCCCTTCCCAAGCGGGAATAAAAGGGGTTTCTCCTAACAATAGCCCAGCCTCTTCTCCCTGCTTTTCATACTTCGATACGAAACTCGATACGAAAGAAATTCTCAGAAGAATGGAATCTCGTTTCTACTCAGTATGACGATTCATATTTCTATCAATTCCGGCGTAGCCAAATTCCCATCAATTCTGCGAACGAAGTGAGCAAATTGCTCTCTCAGTCCCTCAGCCTCTCCCTGCTATTCTCAAAAACTCATCACTCAAAACTCACTACTGCCTTCTCCCCCTTCTCATCTTCTCAGTTCCACAGTGGTCAAATCTATAAAACTGTCACTTCAATCTGAACTTAAAATTGACAAATAAAGAGTGTTAATTTTTTTTTGTAAAGATGATATTAATTAAGATAAAAGGGGTATAATGATGATTTCAAATAGAAATAAGATAAGAAAGTATATGATCTCATTCATATTTGTAGCAGTGCTCATAGTTCCACTCTGGTCAAATTCGGTATTTTCTCCACAGGGATTACCGCTGAAATATTATGGCAATGATGTGTATAGTTTAGGAATGGGAGAAAGTGGTATTGCAGATGTATTCCGGGTGAATACAGGGTATTTTAACCCTTCACTTCCGGTTACCAGCACGAATGTGACCTTCTCTACTGCTCTGTCTATGGGCTATATGTGGTATAAAGACGCAGATAATAACAGATTCCGGGATGACGGCATATTTTTCCCCTACTTCTCTTTTTCCATTCCGCTTTCCAACCATTACATCGGGTTCAATTTCAATTCCTATGCCTCGGGTAATTTGGAAAATCAGAAAGAAGACGTGCTGACCATTGGTGATGATGAATTATCTTACACAGAGAAGAATCGGATCCGTTCCAATATTTTCAAGGGTGATATTGTCTATGCTTTCAAGAATGATATTTTGAACTTGGGTCTGTCGTTGAATTATTACTTCGGACATCGTACCAGACGCTGGGAGATAGAATTTGATGATAATTTGATAGCAGATGCCCGCTATGAAATGGAGAGGAGATTCAAGAATCCGGGAATTACTATCGGAGCTAACAAGAGGTTTGGTTCCACTGCTGTGGCAGCTTTGTATTCTTCGCCAATAGAGTTGGAAGGTGAGACGATCAGATGGTTCAATCATTATCCGGGAGCAGATACTCTGGAAACCAAAAGTGTGCAGTTCGAAGTTCCCACCATGATCGCAGGCGGGATAACGCATAGATTCACCGATTATTACAAAGCATCCTTCGATCTCTATTATGAGTTGTGGGAACAAACCGAGACATACGATAATAATTCATTCAAAGCAGCTTTCGGATTGGCTTATGATCCTGCTGAAACCCAAAGCGTCTGGTGGAAAAGCATACCAATGCGAGTTGGAACATATTACCGTCAGTTACCATTCGAAAAGAACGATGCCGGTATAGATGAGATCGCTCTCAGCTGGGGTACCTCTATTCCTCTGCAATCTCCCAATAAGCGGATAGATTTCGCCGTTACCTACTTGACACGCGGAAATACTAACGACCATGGACTGAGTGACAGTTCGCTGATGTTTACCTTCGGCGTTACCGGATTCGATATCTTTTCCAAAAGAACACGACGAACCGGACATAGAGATATTCCGGAAGCAGATTAAAATATCCTATGGATAAAACTTCCCTCTGCCAATACAAGAGTACCATTCTGAAGCAAATAGAAGAAAAGCGAGGTATTTCGGATGATTTTTATTATGCCTCAGCTTCACATATACCGGATATCAACCTTTTTAAAGATATAGACAAAGCTGCCAAAAGAATCTTAGCTGCTGTTCGAAACAGGGAAAACATCCTGATCTTCGGACATGATGATTTAGACGGAATAACATCCGCTTTTATCCTCTATGATTACCTAACCACGCTTGGTTCAGAAAATCACGATTACTATATTCCCAATCGTATATATGAGGATCACGGTATTCAAACAAGCTTTATCTCAGCGGTACAGAAAAAAAGAATCTCGCTGGTTATCACAGTAGATGGCGGTATTACTTCTGTAGAAGCGGTAGAAAAAATCAACCAATTGGGTTGTGATGTGATAATCACCGACCATCATCTGGTGGGCAAAGTCGTTCCCGAAGCATACGCAATCATTAATCCCAAACAGTCGGACTGCCGCTATCCTTTCAATATGCTTGCCGGTGTCGCAGTTACTTATTTTTTGATCGAGAAGTTATCTAAGCTGTCTGATCTGCCCACCAAAGAAGAATACCTGCTCTGGGTAGCTCTGGGCACGATAGCTGATAAAGTGCCGCTTGTGGGAGCGAACAGAATCCTGGTGAAACAAGTATTAAACGATTTTTCTGTTCAGACAGAGAACTCGGAACATATAAAAGTGATAAAAAACACAGCTGGAGTAGCAGAGCCCAATGAGATAATTCAATATTTGCTAAAACTGCTATCCGGTGGTAGAGAGCTGAGTGGAGAGCATAAAGCGATGAGCTGGCTTCTGAATCCGCAAAATAAGCAGCTTCTTGATGAGCTTAAAGAGCAATGGGCTACCTACGATGAAGAGATAGCGAAACTGAAAAGTAAGCTTGAGAAATTATACCCATCCCAATCCGAGCTCATCTTTATCTATTTTGATGAAAATAACGATATTCCCCATCAATTATTGGGTTATGCAGCTAATTATCTAACCGATAAGTTTAGGATCCCGCTAGTGATGCTGAAAGAGAAAGAGGGCGGCATCACTTGTGAAGCGCGTTGCCAAAAAGGGTTTAATTTGGTCGACATGTTTACTGCTTGTCGTAGTAATCTCTCTCAATATGGCGGTCATAAACAGGCAGCCGGATTCACTGCCAAGCCGGAGGATTTGGGCAAGATAAAAAAATGCTTTACTGCTTATGCAGAGAAGAAACGCTACGAAATAGAAAAAGCGCGTGAGCTGGATAGTGATGCTGAGATCTCTACCGATCAATTAGAAGAGCTTCGCTACTTTTTGGAACAGGAAATAGAGAGTTTAAAACCGTTTGGGCAAGGCAATCCACATCCGATTATCAAAGTTAAGGGATTCGTTCCCAAAAGAGATCTGGAGAAACTCGAGCTAGTGGATATCCCGGCTGATCTGAAGCAATATGACAGTGAGGTAAACATAGCGATAAAAGTTACTCCCAACTCACTGCAATTAATCAATAATCAAAATGAGGTATGAATATGAAAGTGAATCGTAGTTTATGTGATATCTGTGGCACATGCGTAGCCGTGTGTCCGGTAGATGCCATCTTGGTGGAAGAATTCTCGGTATATATAGACAGAGAGATCTGTACTAAATGTTCGAACTGTAAAAATGTGTGTCCGATAGAAGCTATAGCAGAAAGCGAGTAAAGTTATGCAGCAATATTATGATATGGTAGTAGTGGGAGCAGGACCGGCAGGGAGTGTGGCAGCACGATTTGCAGCAGAGAATGGATTGTCGGCACTCATCTTGGAGCGGGATAGAGAGCCGGGAATACCGGTACGATGTGCAGAAGGTGTATCTCACAACGGCATTGCTCCGTTTATTGATATAGACAAGCGCTGGATAGCCAGTGCGATCGAGGTTGCAAAACTGCATTCGCCGGATGGAAACTGTGCCACAATGTACAACAACGGTAAAGGCTATGTCTTGGAAAGAAGATTATTTGATACGGCGTTGAGTGAATTGGCATGCAAACATGGAGCCGAACTCTTACTCAAAGCAAATGCCACGGGATTGACAAAAGAGAATGGTAAAATTAGCGGAGTAGAATTTACTCATCTGGGCGAGAAAAAGCAGGTGAACTGCAAAATAGTGATAGCGGCAGACGGTGTGGAATCACGGGTGGCAAGATGGGCTGGTATCAAGACAGACGTGAGTTTATCCGACATTGATACTTGCGTTCAATATACACTGACAAATATAGATGTGGAAGAAGAGGCTTGTCATTTCTATTTTGGCACAAAAATAGCGCCGGGGGGATATATTTGGATATTCCCGAAATCCAAACATAAGGCAAATGTCGGGATCGGAATCACCGGCACTTACGCCGAAGCAAAGCGTCCCAAAGCTTATCTGGATGAATTTGTCGAGCAGTATTTTCCCAAAGCCAAGATCTCTTATCAGGTATATGGAGGAGTACCAACCGCAAATACACTAAAAGAGATATGCACAGACAACTTCATGGTAGTAGGTGATGCGGCGAGACAGGTGAATCCAATCACCGGTGGTGGAATTGTGCAAGGGATGATAGCTGGAAAAATAGCAGCTCTGGTCGCTGTCGATGCAATCAAACAAAACGATCTTTCCGCTAATTATCTGCGAAGATATCACGAAGAGTGGAACAAGAAAATTGGGAATGCCCAAAAGACAATGTATTCTATGAAAGGCAAGTTCCTTTCTATGAATGACAACAGTTTCAACCGATTGGTAGAAATCTGCAACAAGATACCGCGCGATAAATTCAGCTTGAAAGAGCTATTTTTTCAAGCGGTAAAAGGAGACCCGGTGTTGATGACCAAAGTAGTTAAAGCATTTGTAATAAGTAAGATGAATAAGTGATTATGGGATATAAAAAATCAGTTGAAATATACAGAAAAGCAATACATATAGTATCGATCATCATACCGATCCTCTATCGTTTTGCCTTGGGAAACGATCGAAAATTAGCGATCACTGTCTTAGTACCGCTCACTTTGCTCACTTTGCTGATAGAAGTGATGCGGATGGAGAACAAGACGGTGAAAAGGGTCTTTTATGGGATATTCGGCATAATGCTGAGGAAGAAAGAGATCAAAAGTTTCACCGGTGCATCCTACCTGCTGTTTTCTTCCATCATCTGTATAGCTCTATTTCCACCGGATATCACCTTTGTTGCTTTGGCATTTCTGGCAATCGGAGATACCTTTGCAGCGATAGTCGGTCTCTATTTTGGTAGGCGAAAACTGGTAGGGTCAAAGAAAAGTTTGGAAGGCAGTATTGCTTGCTTTGTTGGCAGTTTTGCCTTTGCACTGTTCTTTTTATCCCCACTTATAGCACTTTTCGGAGCTATAGCAGCCACTTATGCCGAATCATCCAAAATCCAATTGGATGACAACATCAAGATCCCGATCCTCTCAGCGGTGGTGATGGGTATTGTTTATCTGTTTATCTGATCTTGGAGGTAGGAGATGAAGATTTCTTATGTAATACCGGTGTACAATGAGCAAGATAGCCTCGCTCAACTTTATGATGAAATCATTACCAATAATCCTCGAGGCTATGAGTATGAATTCGTATTCGTAGATGATGGCAGCAATGATAATAGCTATGAGATCTTAGAGAGGATAGCCGAAGCAGATAGTCAGGTAAGAGTGGTCAAATTCAGACGGAATTTCGGGAAAGCTGCCGCCCTGCAATCTGCTTTCGAACAGGTGACTGGTGATATCATCATCACTCTCGATGCCGATCTGCAAGACGATCCGGCTGAGATCAGTCGTTTTGTGGAGAAGATCGAAGCTGGTTATGATCTAGTGACCGGCTGGAAAAAGGAAAGACAGGATCCCAGATCTAAAACCATACCATCAAAAATGTTCAATTATGTCACTTCCCGGTCGTTTCACATGAAACTGCATGATTTTAATTGTGGTTATAAAGCATATCGAAAAGAGCTGGTCAAAGAACTGGACATCTATGGCGAGATGCATAGATATATCCCAGCTTTGGCAAATGCCAAAGGTTTCAAAGTAACCGAGATACCGGTAAAACACCGAGCCAGACAATATGGTAGATCAAAATACGGCAGAGAACGCTATCTGAGAGGGTTTCTCGATCTGCTAACAGTTAAACTGGTTACAAATTACATCATTAGTCCACTCTATCTTTTCGGGAAGATCGGCGTTTCTTTCTTCTCAATCGGTTTTTTGATCGGTCTTTATCTTACCATCATGAAATTCGGTTTCGGTGTGCCGCTCTATAACAGACCGCTTTTGTTCCTCTCTGTCTTGCTCATCATGGTAGGATTGCAGTTTTTCTCTATCGGTTTGTTGGGAGAACTGATAGTGAACCAAAACAGAAAGGCAAACAAGGATAGAAGAATATCTATAGAGAAGATAATCAACACTTCAAAAGATGCACGAAGGAGGAGCGATGAACAGCCAGATCACTGAATTTGAAAAAAAAATGGAAGCTGAGAAATTGGACAGATCGGTAAAAGATGCTTTCAAATATTATTATGACCTAGTTTGCTCCGGATCGAGTGGACAGATCCGTGAAAAAGATATCACCACACCCAAAGAGGAGAATCTGGTACGCTATTCTGAGTTGGATAAGAAGAACCAGCCGGATATGAATAAACTTGCTGTGGTCAAACTGAATGGTGGTTTGGGTACAAGTATGGGTTTGGACAAAGCCAAATCTCTCCTGCCGGTAAAAGATTCTCTTACTTTTTTGGATATCATTACCAAACAAATCTTGGTACAGCGAGAATTAACCGGCTCTGCGATCCCACTTATCTTTCTCAATAGCTTCAATACCAGAGAAGATACCCTATCTATTTTGCAACAATATCCGCAGATCAAAACAGAGAAGCTTCCTTTGGATATGATGCAAAACAAATTCCCTAAGATCAAACAGTCAGACCTCTCTGTTTTTCAGCATCCTAGCAAAGCATGGAATCCACCCGGACATGGCGAAGTCTATGCGGTGCTGCAACAAAGCGGGGTTTTGGATATACTATTGGAACTCGGTATAGAATACGCCTTTATCTCTAATTCGGATAATTTGAGTGCAACTGCCGATCCGGCTATACTTGCCTATCTGATAGATAATGAGATACCATTTTTGATGGAAGTATGCAATAGAGAAGAATCCGATAAAAAAGGGGGACACCTAGCTCAGACTCCTGATGGTCAACTAATCCTACGCGAAGTTGCTCAATGCCCCAATTCGGAGTTGGCAGAATTTCAAAATATCCAAAAGTATAAATACTTCAACACTAATAATTTGTGGATTAATCTTCCTATACTGAAGAAAAAACTGACCGAACACAAAAACTTCCTCCCTTTACCGCTGATATTGAATAGCAAAAGTGTGGACGATACGGATGTGTATCAGATAGAAACTGCTATGGGAGCTGCGATCAGTGTGTTCGAAGCAGCAAAAGCTTTAGTAGTGGATAGAAGCAGATTCGCACCGGTAAAAAAGAGCAGCGATCTGCTAGCCCTCTGGAGCGATGCCTATCAACTTCAGGAAGATTTCTCTATCAAATTGGCTCAGCAGCGTAAATCTCCGCCGGACATAAATCTGGACGATAGATACTACAAAACCTACGAACAACTACAAGAGCGTTGTAGAGTGGCAGTCCCATCTCTAAAACAGTGCGATAGTTTGACTATCGAAGGTGATGTTCATTTCGGCAAGGGTGTCGTTATAAAGGGGAGAGTTAGGATCAAAGCTGCTACAAGAGTAGTGCTCTCCGCCAGAGAGATAAGTGAAGACTTGATCTTGTAAGTCTGAGAAATAAAACTGAACTTGACAAAGCGGAAGATTAAATAAACTCGTTTTTGGGTAATGGTTATGCAGAGAGAAGTATTAGAGAAGTTCGTAAGAGAGAAATTTCCTGATAGAGATGAGGAGATAATGTCCAAATTCGTTCAGTTTCACTCAAGTTTGCTGGAGGAAAACCAAAAAGTGAATTTGATATCCCGACAGACACTTGCGCAAGATATCTGGACAAAGCATTTTCTGGATTCTATCCTCTGTGTGGATAAGCTAGAACTAACCGATCAACGAATTTTGGATTTGGGCACGGGTGGCGGTCTGCCCGGAATACCGTTAAAAATAATATTCCCAGATATCAAGCTATATCTATTGGACTCCAAAACAAAAAAGATAAAAGCAGTAAAAAAGATATTGAAAAAACTTGACTTCTCAGATTGTTTCACAATTGTTTCACGATTGGAGGAATTAGATGAGAGATGGGATGGATATTTTGATGTTATCGTATGCAGATCGGTACGAATCGAAAGCAGATACAGGGAGAAACTGATGAACCTGCTCTCTGCTTCAGGTTATCTGCTTTTGTACAAAAGCAAACAGTTGGATGATGTATGGCAATTTGAGAACAGAACAATACACAATGTTGATCATCCCGCTGTTGGAACGAGGAAGATGGTCATTATCAAAAAAGTAAGCGAAGGGTGTATGTATGGCTAAAATTATCTCGATAGTTAATCAAAAAGGGGGTGTGGGGAAGACCACCACAGCCATAAACTTGGCCGCAGCTTTGGCAATTTATGAGAAGAAGACGCTCCTGATAGATTTTGATCCGCAAGGTAATGCCTCCAGCGGTATTGGAGCGGAAAGCAAGAAACCGAATATCTACGAAGCTCTTATCGGAAATGCAAAGACAGAAGAGATCATCAGAAATGTTCAAGAGGTGGAAAATCTCTTCGTTATACCATCCAATATAGATCTCAGCGGAGCGGAAATCGAATTGGTCAGAGAATACTCCCGCGAACATAAGCTCAAAGAGATTATCAGTCCTATCGTTTCTGATTATGAATATGTGATCATAGATTGCCCGCCATCATTGGGATTACTGACGGTAAATGCACTTACCGCATCTACCGATGTTATCATTCCCATCCAATGTGAATACTTTGCTCTGGAGGGAGTAAGCCAACTTATCAATACGATAAGATTGATCAAAAAGAACCTCAATCCGAACCTGAATATTTTGGGTATTGTGCTTACTTTGTATGACAGACGGCTGAACCTCTCTTTGCAAGTAGCCAAAGAAGTGCGACGCTATTTTCAGGAAAAAGTATTCGAGACGATAATCAGCCGAAGTGTAAAACTGAGTGAAGCTCCGAGTTTCGGCAAATCGATATTTCATTATGATGTTACATCAACCGGCTCTAAAGGGTATTTAGATTTAGCAAAGGAAGTATTGGCAAGATGACAAGATTAGGAAGAGGACTAGATGCATTGATAAATACGGTTCCCGAATCTACCGACCGAACTACCGGCATCACCACCATAAAGATCGATCAGATTGTGCCCAATCGGTATCAACCGAGAAAGAGATTCGATCAGGATAAATTGCAAGAATTGGCGCAATCATTGAAAGAGAACGGTATTATCCAACCTATCATAGTAACTAAAAAGGATGATTCCAACTATGAACTTATCGCCGGGGAGAGAAGGTTGGAAGCAGCCAAGCTCGCCGGATTCGAAGATATACCGGTAATCATTAGAAGTGTTTCTCAGCGCGAACAATTGCAGTTCGCTATCATAGAAAATGTCCAGCGTGAGGATTTGAATGCAATCGAACAGGCCTTGGCATATTCCGAGCTAAATGAATTATTCGAGCTTACCCATACTCAAATAGCAGAATTGGTAGGCAAAGATAGAGCCACAGTTACCAATTTTATCCGACTTTTGAAGCTGAGCGACAACATCAAAACTTTGATTATGGAAAACAAGCTCTCTCCCGGTCATGCCAGAGCTATTTTGCAGGTAGATGATAAACTGCGAGACGAATTTGCCGCCTATATTGTGAAGAAATCGCTCTCGGTTCGAAAAGCGGAAGAAGAAGCTAAAAGGATTAATAAAACCGGCATGATCGTACGTCCCAAAAAGGAAAAACCGGCAAACGAAAATATAGTGAACTACGAATCGACCTTGGCAGATAGTTTCGACTGTAAGGTGAAGATAGATGATAAGAATGGCAGCGGTAAAGTTAGTTTTTACTACTCATCCGAAGAAGAGTTTAGGCAAATATTGAAGCGTTTGTTGGAGAAAAATGAATAGATTGATCTTAGCCTTGCTTCTGATCTTCGTGATCTCGAATGCGATTTTTATCAATCTTTATATGAAAGAGAGAGCCAAAGCAGCTCAATATCGGCTACAGATGCAGATGTATTCCGAATATGTAGATTACCTCTCGCAAGGGATGCACCAAGAGCTTGGAGTAGAAGTAAGCCAGACGCGGGATAGCGATTTGGAGAAACTCTTTGAAAATTATCTATCAGAAAGTGAAAAAGCAGATACTTTCTCCGGTGAAGAATTGTATGAAAACCTATCATCCCGTGAACAAAAGGAGCGCTTTTTACCCGACCTGATGCCGATCAAGGGAGATTATGCCGTCAGTCAGAAGTTTTCCAAAGCTCATCCGGGCATCGATCTGGCAGCACCGATGGGTACGGAAGTAGTAGCCGCCGCCTCTGGAGAAGTAACAGAGGTATTCGAAGATAAATATTTCGGGAAAGTACTGAAGATAGATCATTTCAACGGTTATACCACCATGTATGCTCATCTGGCAGTTTCTTTGGTATCTACCAGAGAGCTGGTAGAAAAAGGGCAGGTAATCGCTTTGGTAGGCAGTACCGGCACGAGCACTGCCCCGCATCTGCATTTCGAGATACACAAAGAAGACGAAAAAGTAGATCCGATGTTGTATTTGAAATAAAAAAATGATATTTGGGAGATGACGTATGAAAAAGAATAAAACCGTAGAATTATCGACCATAATCGGTAAAGGTAGTAGATTCAAAGGTGAGCTCTATGTAGATGGAGGTATCCGGGTAGATGGGGAGATAGAAGGCAGATTGGAAGCCAAAGGTTTTGTGGCTGTCGGTGTGTCCGGCAAAGCAAATGCCGATATTATTGCCCAAGAATGTCTTGTCTCCGGCAAAGTAAAAGGTGACATCTCCGTCAAAGAAGTCTTGGAATTGGATAAAACAGCTAATGTGAACGGTGATGTGGTAGCTAAGACGCTGATGATACATTCCGGCGCTAAATTTAACGGAACCAGCACCATGAACGGCGTCAAAAAGAGAGAGAATGAAAAAGAACGATCCGAATAGTCAGATCAAAGTTATCCTCAAAAATATTTGGATAGTTACCCAGTTGGGTTTGACCGTGATCATCTGTATCTTACTGTTTTTTTTCATATTTCTGTATCTAGAGCGTCAATTGGAAACCGGTGGCATTTTATTGGTTGTCGGCGTTGCTTTGGGGATATTGTCCGGCGGACTGGCAGCGCATAGGTTGCTGAAAAGATTTTATCAAGATAGTTGAATTTCTTGTATGAACACAGAAAGGTATATAGCAAAGATCATCCGGATAATTTGCTTGACAAACATACCAGCAATTTTGACTTTGCCATGGTTTTATAAAATATCTATAGGGTGGATAACAGGCTCAATCGCCAGTATCGGTTATTTCTGGTGGTTATCTCGTAGTGTGAAGCAGAGCTTGGACTTGGATGGGGGAAGAGCAAAGACGTTTGCTATCAAAAGTAACACCTACAGATTCCTCGCACTGGTAGTTTATGCGATCTTAGTCATCCAATTTATCAGACCGGAGATCATTATCTTTGGAGCAGGATTGCTCTCCAGCCAGATAGTGATTTTTGCCTACGAAATCTATCGTAGAGCTGTGAAAAAAGAGAAGAATGGGGATATTGAATATGAAGAGCAATAAAAGCTCTATAAAAAAAGCTTTTATAATAATATTCATCGTTCAGATCATCTTGGTGATTGTATCGGGAGGATTGAACCGGACTTTGGAGATCGGGTTTGAGCAAGGTAAATTCGTCATCCGTCACCAAGAGACACCATACGATCTCCAGGATGAGATCACGTGGGCTTTTCAACCGGACGAATACTTTGAAAAAAGCGAAGATGTAGCTCACATATACGGAAGCGAGCGATTATACTCCTTTTTTGCCAAGATTTTCGGTAAAGCCAGCGCCATCAATACTTTTAGACTACTCAGAATGATATTGTTCATAGACTTGATCCTGATCATTATCGCCTATCTTGTCAATAAACGAGTATCCAAAAAACCGTCCAAGTCTCAGATCCTGTTCGAACAGTTCTACCAATTTTTCGAAGATTTCGTAGCCGATATGTTGGGTAAGAAATATTTGCATTTCACTCCTTATATCCTTACGCTCTTTATTTTCATATTTTTGTGCAATATTACCGGTATGATACCTATCCCCGGATTTTTTGCTCCCACCCAGAACCTCAATGTGCCTTTGGGATTGGGGATCATGGCTGTTTCGTTAGTTCATTATATGGGGATAAAGAAGAAGGGAATACTAAAGTATCTGCAAGGCTATGCTGAACCAATAGCTCCTTTGGCACCTCTGAATGTCGTTGGTGAAATATCTAAGGCGGTCTCTATATCTTTCCGTCTTTTTGGAAATATCCTCGGTGGATCTATCATAATCCTTGTGGTATCATCATTGGTCAAATTTGTGATATTACCTATCGGATTGGAACTCTTTTTTGGATTATTCGTGGGAACACTACAAGCGTTTGTGTTCACTATGTTAGCCCTAACATATATTAGTGTAGAGATTGTGGAGTAAAGCATGAGTGTTGAATTATTGTATGTATCCTCTTTTTTGGGCGCAGCTCTCAGTGTGGGAATAGCGTCGGTGACTTCCGGTATAGGTACAGGTTATATAGCCGGTGAAGCAAATTCCGCTCTGATGAGACAACCGAAAGCTTATGATAATTTATTCAGGTCGATGCTTATCGGTCAGGCAGCTACCGGAACCGGCGGTATTTTCTCATTAGTGATAGCCTTACTTCTACTATACGGTGGTGTTGTCAGCCCGGAAGGTGGCTGGTTTAGTTTCGCTGCTATGTTAGGATCAGCTTTGGCTATCGGTATTGGTTGTATAGGACCGGTTTACGGAGCCGGACATTGCGGGGGGGAAGCGTGTAAATCGATCGGCAGGATGCCGAGACATGCCAATACGATCATGGGCAATATGCTGATCGGACAAGCTCTGGCACAGACTTCCGCAATCTTTGCGTTACTTATCTCATTATTGTTATTGTATTCTACTCCCGATCAAACGCCGGATATCTCTGTGAATATGGTTATTTTGCGTTCAGTTGCTTTCTTTGCCGCTGGGATCGTGATGGGACTAGGCACGATTGGACCCGGTATAGGAATCGGGAATGTGACAGGTAAAGCCAACGATATGCTGGGAAGGTATCCCGGTGAAAAGATGAAAATAATACGAACAATGTTCTTAGGAGCGGCGGTATCTCAATCTACCGCCATCTATGCGCTTATTATTGCGTTTTTGTTGATGTATGCGATTTAAAATAATAAATTGGAGGAAGAAATGGAATTTTCAATTATAGCTCGGGCAGCTGCTCTTTTGGGAGCCGGTGTCTGCATGGGAATAGGTGCACTGGGACCCGGAATTGGACAGGGTTTCGTCGGAGGAAAAGCGTGTGAAGGTATAGCCAGATCACCCGAAAATGCCAGCTTGATAACACGAACAATGCTGGTTGGTCAGGCTGTATCCGAGTCAACAGGTATCTACTCATTGGTTATAGCTTTGTTGCTGATATTCTCAACCTAAATTTCCCAAAAATGGAGAGAAAATGATTGCTATTGATTATTCGCTGGTTTTGGTAATACTGAATTTCATCCTGCTGTTGCTGATCCTGAATAAACTGCTATACAAACCGATCCAAAAATTTTTGCAACAGAGGCAGAATAAGATCGATGAGGACATGAAGCAGGCGGCAAAGGCGAAAGAGGAAGCTGAGACTCTGGTAAAAAAGAAGGATGAAGAACTAAAGTTATCTGCCGAAGATATCAGAAAATTGAAGAAAAAAGCTCAAAAAGAGGCAGAAGACAAAGCTTATGAAATCCTGAAAACTGCCAAAAATCAAGAGAAAAAGATTCTGCAGGAAGCAGAAGAACAGCTCGGACAAGAGAAAATAAAAGCGATGAAAGATCTGGAGGGTGAACTCGGTTCTCTTATCGCATCACTAACCGAAAAAATCATCCAAAAGAAAATGGATAAAAAAAGTGATGAAGAACTGATAAATCAGCTTCTATCTGAGCGGAGTAGCCGGTGAAGCAGCGACTGATAGCAAAAAGATATGCCTTGGCAATCTTAGAGAATGTTCCTAAGAAGGAACTAAATCGGCTCTTGGATGATCTAATGTTGTTGGAAAAGATGTTTGCCGAACAGCCGGAAATTATCTTCAAAATGGATTCATATCTGATGAAACCGGAAAGAAGATATCAATTAGCTGATATGCTGGCAGAAAAATTGCATTTCAAACATATTTGGAACAATTTTCTCAGAATAATCGTAGAAAAGCATAAGGCTCATATATTGCTGCCTACCATTCAAACTTTGGAATATATGATCTATCAAGAGCAGGGACGAGTGAAAGTAATGCTAACATTAGCTCAAGAACATACGGAAGAAACGATAGAGAAAATCAGAAAAATCATCGCTGATATTACCGGAAAGAATGTGTTCTTTCAGATAAAATACAATGCCGAGATCATCGGCGGATTCGTAGCAGAAACTCCATCTATCCTGATAGATGGTTCTATAAAGAATAATTTAGTACGTTTTGTATCAATAAAAGAAATGGAAAAATCGAGGTCAGTATGAAGATCCAACCTGAAGAGATAAGCGCGATATTAAAGCAAAAAATCGATAATTTTACATTTGATATCGATATTAATGAGACCGGACGAGTAGTCCAAGTCGGAGACGGTATTGCCAGAGTTTTTGGCATGAACAATGTCCTAGCCGGCGAGATGATCCAATTTCCCGGTAATGTGGTCGGTATGGCATTGAACTTGGAAGAGGACAATGTCGGCTGTATTATATTCGGTGAGTCCACCAAGATCAAAGAAGGTGATCTGGCAAAGAGAACCAAGAAAATATTGCAAGTTCCTACCGGTGAAGGCTTGCTCGGCAGAGTGGTGAATCCATTAGGTCAGCCGATAGATGGCAAGGGAGAGATCAAAGCTGCCGAATATCGGCATATAGAAAAAAAAGCCTCCGGTATCATCAAAAGACAACCGGTGAAAGAACCGCTGCAGACGGGTATAAAATCGATAGACTCCATGATCCCGATCGGGCGAGGGCAACGAGAGCTTATTATCGGTGATAGACAGACCGGAAAAACTGCTATCGCTATAGACACTATCATCAATCAGAAAGATTCCGATGTGCATTGTTTTTACGTGGCTATCGGGCAGAAGAAATCATCCATAGCCAAAATAGTTCGTATCTTGGAGATGAATGATGCTATGGAATATACCACCATCATTTGTGCAGCTGCCTCAGACGCGCCTTCTCTACTTTATCTGGCACCTTATGCCGGTTGTACGATGGGTGAGTATTTCAAAGATCAAGGTAAGCATTCACTTCTGATCTATGATGACCTCTCCAAACATGCGGCAGCATATCGTGAACTCTCCTTGCTGCTCAGGAGACCACCGGGAAGGGAAGCTTATCCGGGTGATGTATTCTACCTTCATTCCAGATTGCTGGAAAGAGCCGCAAAAATGAGCGATGAAGAAGGTGGCGGTTCTCTGACCGCTCTACCGATCATCGAAACTCAAGCAGATGATATTTCCGCTTATATTCCCACAAATGTGATATCTATTACTGACGGGCAGATCTATTTGAGTTCCAGATTGTTCTATTCAGGAATCAGACCGGCGATCAATGCGGGACTTTCTGTCTCTCGTGTGGGAGGTAATGCGCAACTAAAAGCTATGAAAGCAGTTACGGGTCAGCTCAGGCTCGATTTGGCTCAATATGCTGAACTGGAAGCTTTCGCTAAATTCGGCTCCGATCTGGATAAATCTACTCAAGCTCAATTACGCCGTGGTGAACGGCTGATAGAGATACTCAAACAAGATCAGTATGCTCCGCTACCGGTAGCCAAGCAGATCATGATAATATTCATGGCAAATCAGGGCTATTTGGACAAGATAGAAATGAAAGAGGTGAAGAAAGTAGAAGAAGAACTATATTCTACACTCGAATTGGAATACAAAGAGCTGATGAAGAAATTGGCAACCGAGAAGATGACAGATGAGATCAAAGAAGAGATGCACAATGTATGCAAAAGGGTTCTAAAGAAATTCTAAAATAGGATATTATGGCAACTATAAGAGATCTGAAATCCAGAATAGAAAGTATTAAAAGTACAAAGCAGATAACCAATGCCATGAAAATGGTCGCAGCAGCCAAAATGCGCCGCGCCCAGGAGACGATCGTAAAAGCGCGTCCCTATGCGGATCAGACCAGTAAGATGATCCAACTGATCAAACATAAGAATATCGCATCTGTCCATCCACTTATCAAACAGAGAGAAGAAGGTAAAAAGGCGGTAATAATAGTTACCTCCGATAGAGGATTGTGCGGATCGTTCAATTCAAATATCATAAGAAAAGCGAAAGAATATTATGAAAAGAACGGTAAAGTTGACACTATCTGCTTGGGAACCAAGGGATATAGATTCCTAAGGAAACTCGATCTCCCCATCATAGATTCGTATCTGGATCTTTTTAACGAAATGGACTTTACCGTATCCAAAGAAGTGGCTCAGCAGATCATTGAATTGTACCTTGATGAAGGATATGCCAAAATCGAGGTGATCTACAATGAATTCAAATCTGCTATCCAGCAGAATATCGTTGTCAAGCAGCTTTTGCCAATCTTACCCCCCGAAGAAGAACATCCGCAGACAGATTTCGTCTATGAACCAGATGAAGATACCATTATCGAAGAATTGGGGAATAAGTATATCAATGTAGAGATATGGCGGATCATGCTCGAATCATCGGCAGCGGAACAGGGTGCCAGAATGACAGCTATGGACTCCGCTACCGAAAACGCTATCGAAATGATAGATAAATTGAGTTTGCAATACAACAGAATGCGCCAAGCTACGATTACCAAAGAGATAATCGAAATATCATCCGGCGCAGAAGCAATGAATAATTAAAAAGGATAAAGGAAGATCTATGGTTGAAGGTAAAATAATTCAAATTATAGGACCGACAGTGGATGTGCAGTTCCCCGAAGGAAAATTACCAGCCATTCACAATGCTATCAAAATAGAATATGAAGAGGGAGGACATCTGATCTGTGAAGTTCAGTTGCACCTTGGCGAAAATGTGGTCAGAACAGTGGCAATGGACTCTACCGATGGACTGATAAGAGGACAAAAAGCGATCGATCTGGGAGAATCTATCTCTGTTCCGGTAGGTGAAGAAGTGCTGGGCAGAGTATTGAATGTCATCGGTGAACCGATTGATGAAAAAGGTGAAATCAAGACAAAAGAGAGATTCCCCATCCATAGACAAGCTCCCTTATACGAAAACCTGACTACCAAAGAAGAGATCCTGGAAACAGGGATCAAGGTGATAGACCTGATAGAACCGTATTCCAAAGGTGGAAAGATCGGCTTATTCGGCGGTGCCGGTGTGGGGAAGACCGTTATCATCCAAGAATTGATCCGCAATATGGCTACTGAACATGGTGGCTACTCTGTTTTCTCCGGCGTCGGAGAGAGAACAAGAGAGGGTAATGACCTTTACTTGGAGATGACAGATTCCGGCGTGATCGATAAAACCGTCTTGGTATTCGGACAGATGAACGAACCGCCGGGAGCAAGACAGAGAGTCGGACTGAGTGGTTTGACGATCGCCGAATATTTCAGGGATGTATCCAAAAAGGATGTGCTATTATTCATAGACAATATATTCCGTTTTACCCAAGCTGGGTCAGAAGTGTCAGCGCTATTGGGTAGAATGCCATCTGCAGTGGGTTATCAACCTACTTTGGCGACAGAGATGGGAGAACTGCAAGAGCGGATCACCTCTACCAAAGATGGTTCTATTACTTCGGTTCAAGCAGTATATGTGCCCGCGGACGACTATACCGATCCCGCACCTGCGACAACATTTACGCATCTTGATGCTACTACAGCTCTCTCCAGAAGAATTGTGGAATTGGGTATATATCCGGCGGTAGATCCATTGCAGTCCACCAGTAGGATACTAGACCCGAAAATTATCGGTGATGAACATTACAATGTTGCACGTGAAACACAGAGAATTATCCAAAAATATAAAGATCTGCAAGATATTATCGCCATATTGGGCATGGATGAGCTCTCAGACGAGGATAAGATTACGGTCAACCGCGCTCGCAAGATAGAAAGATTCTTCTCCCAACCATTCTTCGTAGCAGAAGAATTTACCAATACACCGGGAAAATATGTCCCTCTCAAAGATACGATCGAAGGATTCAAAACTATCCTGGAAGGTAATTGTGATGAATGGCCAGAACAAGCTTTTCTCTATGTGGGTAATATAGAAGAAGCTGAACAAAAAGCAAAAAAATTGAAGAAGAAAGATGGATAAAATAGCAGTAAGTATAATCCAGCCGAATAAAACCAAGGTGATGGGTGAGTTTGCCCATGTTATCATACCCGGAGTTGAGGGAGATTTCGGTATAGCACCGGAGCATACACCGATGATAACTAAAATAAGACCGGGGCTATTGTATCTCTATCATGATAAAAAGAAAGCGGAAAAATATGCCATCCATGACGGTTTTGTGACAGTGGAGAATAATGGTGTGAGCATAGTTTGTGATGTTATCGAACGCGAAGATGAGATAGATATAGAAAGAGCAAAAAGAGCGAAAGAAAGAGCAGAGAAAAGGATGCAGAGCGATAAGGAAGATATAGATTTCCGCCGTGCTGATAGCGCCCTGAAAAGAGCACTGACCCGCATCTCAGTTCGAACAGCAGAATAAGTAATGCGTACAATATACATCACCATAGCTTTCATGATATCAGTCACATTTCTATTCTTATCCGCTTGCAATTATCAGGAAATGGAAAAGCCGGCAATAGAAGCCCTCGCTGTCCATGAAGTCTATGCCAATGTTCTGCTTGATCTGGAAGATATCATTCTGGATGATTATCAACCCACTAAGAGGAGTGAAGAATTCACCCGTGGAGTTTATCTGAGCGGTTATACAGTAGCGTCCCGTAGATTCTCCTCTATTTTGGACTCGGCCGAAGCTGCCGGTATAAATTCGGTAGTGTTCGACTTAAAAAATATGCGCGGAGATATTTTTTTCGATTATCGTACCTATGAAGGGGAAAAGGATGCCAGAGTAGTTTCAAGACTCAATATCAAGAATATATCCAATAGATTGAGAAAACGTAATATGAGATCCGTTGCCCGCATTGTCATCTTTCACGATCAATACACCGCCCAAGAGAGACTCTATCTCCGACCGATCAGGGAAGATGGTAGTCCGTGGATAGAGAAAAGCGGAGGCACGCCCTCATGGCTGGATTCTTCACATCCGGAAGTGCAGTATGATAATCTACGCATTATAGAGAGAGTGGCATCTAGTGGTGTCGATGAGATCCAGATGGATTATGTACGTTTTCCGACCCAAGGTGATGTGCAAAACGCTCTTTTCTATTTTCAGATTGAAGATCAATTTAGATTGGAACAAGACAGCACTTATGTCTTCAGGGAGCAACGAGACATCATCGAAGATTTTGTAAAAAAGGCGAAGGTGATCTGCACTTCACACGGAGTGGATCTGACAGCAGACATATTTGCGATCACCGCTTGGCAGAATCCAGCCGATATCAGGCAGACCGGTCAGGATATAGCATTGATGACCAAATATCTAGATTCGGTACATCCGATGATCTACTCTTCTCATTTTGCCGATAATTTCAGTAATCGGGAAGAGATGAAGAACGAACCGTATTATCTGATGTATCAAGGTACAAAACTGACACAGAGATATGCTGTTGAAAACTGTAAAGTCATTCCCTATATTCAAGCATTTAGCTGGAGGGTAAATTTCACCGCTCCCTACTTATTTGCCCAGATTCAGGCTATCAAAGATAGAGGTGCAGAAGGCTTTATGCTCTGGAATGCGAATAACAATTACGATAATGCTTTTAGATGGTTGAAAAAAGAGAGAGACGTTTCACGTGAAACGTCTCTGAATAATTGACATGTTATTTGTCTAATACCTTGTCAGTTAATGCTTTAACTATCTCATCCTTGTTTTGAGAGTTTTTCAAAATATTAAGATTCGCCTCTTTCATCAAGAATTTTGAGATGTAAGATATAGAGAAGAGATGCTGCATGTCGTTATGTAGCAATAACATAAAGAATATATCGACCGGCTGATTGTCCAGAGCATCAAATTCTATCTCATCCGAAGAGCGTCCGAACAAAATAGAAGGTTTCTTTACCTTATTAGGATGAAAATGACGTGGGTGGAGCAATGCCACACCTTTACCGATCGCTGTAGATACCAGCTCCTCGCGGGCAACTACAACCTGATATAACCAACGGTGGTCTTTTACCAGTTTCAGTTCTTTTGCTTTTTTGGACATAGCGGCAATTGCCTCATATTTGTTCTCGGCATGAAAATCAAGGTAAATGTTCTTGGGAGAGAAATAGTCTGAAAAACGGCAGACTGAACGTTGTAAGGCCAGTTTTTCTACCTCACGTTCATTCAGGTTGTTCAGCCACTCTTCTACTTCCGCCACTTCTATATATTGGGTGTTCCCCTTTTTTATAGAATTGAAAACATTGCCTTTGATCATCTCTTTGACGACCGAATCGGTGACTTTCAGATAATTAGCAGCTTGATTAACAGTAAATAACTTCTTCGTCATAGCATCTCCTTTTAAAAATATTTTTGTTCTATTTTTTACGTCAGCATTATTTTTTGTCAAGCAGAACGAGTATTTTCTTGACAGAAATTGCAGATATCTTTTGGTATAACTATGAAAAAAATCTTTATAATGATGAGCGTAATTGTAATTACGGCATGTAGTTATTCGGTATATTCAACCGGACAAACGCATCTGAAAACTATTTCTATCCAAACTTTCGATAACAATACAGTTGAACATGGATTGGAAGAAAAACTGTATAATGAAATATCCAACCTTTTTATCCGAGATAGCAGATTGAATATCGTCACGCAATCGCCCGATTGTATATTGGAAGGTGAGATTTTGGACTATTCGAACTCAATTGTTCGCTATACAGATGAAGGTGCGGAAGAATATGAGGTGCAGATCCTATTTAAGATCACATTTGAGGATCTGGTACGCAATGAGATACTCTGGCAGAAACAATCGTTGGTACTAAGCGAACGCTATTCCGCTACCGACCCCACTAGCACTTATGCCTCTGAAGAGCAGGCTCAAAGCGCTATCATACTCGATCTCTATGAGATGATACTGCGAGAAAGTCTGGAACAATGGTAAGACTGAACAAATATTTGGCAATGTGCGAACTCGGCTCCCGTCGGAGTGTAGAGAAATACATCGAATCAGGCAGAGTGAGCGTGAACGGTAAAATTGCAGATGATCTCTCCACACAAGTGGATATAGATAAAGATACCGTCTGCTTGGATGGGAAAAAGCTGACACCGGAACAGGATAAATATTATCTGATCATGAACAAGCCTCCTAAATACATAGTCTCCAAAGATGAACAATTTGGCAGAAAGACTGTATTCGAACTTATCCCCGATCTGGCTGAAAAAGTCTTTGCGGTCGGCAGGTTGGATTATCATTCAGAGGGGCTTTTGATCCTGACAAACGATGGTGAATTGGCAAATAAGCTAATGCATCCTACCCATAAAATACCGAAAGTATATAAAGTCGTTGTTGCCGATAATTTGAATTCTGAGCAGATTGATAAATTGAGGAAAGGAATTGTATTAGACGGTAAAAAAACGCTACCGGCTCAAGTACACTACAAGGAGAGCAAACCGGGCTCGATGCGGCTAAGAATGGTGATCTACGAAGGTAAGAACAGGCAGATTAGGAGAATGATAGAAGCGGTTGGAAGCAAAGTGCTGGAGCTGAAAAGATTACAAATCGGACCGGTAAAACTGGGCAAATTACCACGCGGAATGTGGCGCCCAATGACCCCACGTGAGATCGGAGAACTAAAAAAAAGGATAAATAGATGAAAATTGGATTGATTGGCTTGGATAAATCAGGCAAAACAACCATATTCAACGCACTTACAGGGTTACATGCAGATACGGATCCCTTTGCGCCAAATCAGGAAACGAATCTGGGAACTGTGCAGATAAATGACGAGCGGGTAGATAAACTGGTAGAAATATATAAACCAAAAAAAACAGTCTATCCCACTATCGAATATCTCGATCTCTGCGGGATAGATAGAGAACATCACGACAAAGATATCTTTCCGCCCGGTAGTATTGCATTGTTGAAAACTGCTGATGCTCTGGCTATCGTACTCAGAAATTTCGCATCAGATTTCCAAACTGAACCGCTGCAACCGACGAAAGATCTGGAGACTATAGAAGCAGAGCTGATCTTTTCTGATATGATGTCAACCGAGAAGCGGCTGGATAAGATAGAACTCAGCAAAAAGCGCGGTATAAAAGATACCAAACTGATGTTAGAAGAAAAAGTGCTGGTTAAATGCAACGATGCTCTACAGGAAGGCAAGAGCTTGCGCTGTTTG